>JGI24509J20081_1000017_pt1 | contig 215968 bp, 171 predicted proteins | sample LinPmetageLP29_FD_20081 | JGI IMG/M metagenome (IMG submission 20081) | reverse complement strand
GGGGGGGAAGGTGATTTTACTTTTTCCCTTTATTTTTTTTCCATTTCACTACACTGTTGGAGTAGCGACAATGAAATACATTGCCATAGAAACGATGTCTAGGTAACAAATTTTTAGCCTCACGGACTCAAGAGTCAAGGGCACCTTTCTTTCACCTTCCGCTCTCAGTCACCGTAGCCCTAACACAGATTATACTCAAAAGGAAGTAGAGGAGTTTGAAACTTAAAACCAAATAGTCTACATTATGTGCTTATAATAAGTCTTTTTTTCATATAGTGGTAATACTCTCCCAAGTCACCTTGATATCGGACGGTACTCGTAGCACGTCTACCTACCTTCCTGATTTGCAAGGTTGGCTAGCTAAGCAGTCATTCAGCGGGAGTTTGGTAAATTGGCATAAGCGCTGCAACTTTGCCTCTGTGGCGCAGTGGTAACGCGTTCCACTCGTATTTGCGATTCATGGAGAGATCCCCGGTTCAAACCCGGGCGGAGGCATAAAGTTTTTGTTGCTTAGCTCGTAGTTACTCGAGGTAGGAGGCAGAGATGTCTCACTACGGGATCGGACAGCGATCGTCCACTTGCTGGTTCAATCGGGGCTACCAAAGAGATCCTTTCACGCTCATGCAACACGCGACTGTAGTGATTGCAGGGAGTGGAAGATTCGATGTTTTAGAACAGCTCCTGTTGCATAGTTGCTCTCTATTTTGAGGGCCTATACACTCGTCAGAGGTACCCAGGGAAGCAGCTAAATAGGGAGTTACATACTCTGAAGTCTGCCGAGGCCGCCATTCTAGCAACCACATTGTTTGCGCCGATATTTGCTTGCATGCCTGCTCGAGCAACATATTCGTCTCAGAATTTGCAAACAGATGGACTCGCTCTTCTGTGGTACGGATTATTACGCCGGTGACCCCTTGTCTGAAGAGGTTAAGGTAAAAATAAAATCAAGGCCGATCAACCTCGCGTACCCAAGGAGTGGATAATTAAAATTACCAATAGTCCTCACACATTCGTCAAAGATATAGGGGACATAGAAACTTGTCGAGCGGGTAATTGAAGTAAATTTATACAACCTAATCCATAGAGCAAAGATGCTTTCAACATCAGACTGTAGCACAGCCTACCACCCCTCCAACGGAGTAAATCTAGCCAAAACACCATCCTCCGGCGAAACAGTCGCGCCTGCACGAACCTTCAGCTCCTTATCAGGATACTTCAATTCCATCTGGAAGCGACCAACCGTAGCAGCAAGCAGACAAGCAAGTTCGGCCTTTGCAAAGCCCTGACCAATACAGCTGCGCGGGCCATGGAGGAATGTTAGGAAGGCATAGTTACTGCTCGCACCGCCAGTGTTGGCCATGCCCGGATCCATGAATCGATCCGGGTTGAATTTGTCCGCGTCCGGTCCCCATAGATTTTCCATGCGATTCAAGACATCTGGTGCGATGAGGATGAATGTGCCCTTGGGAATGGCTGTGCCGGCAAGTGTAGTGTCTTTGTTAGCTGTGCGGACAGTTGTCGGGACGGATGGGTGGAAGCGGAAGACTTCGTTACAGACGGCGTGTAGGTAGGGGAGGTTGTCGATTGCAGTTGCGTCGATACTGGGATTGTCGATGGAGATGGATGGGAGATTGGTGCGAATTTCTTCGCGGAGACGAGTCTGAATTTCCGGGTTCTTGCAGAGTGCATACACAGCCCATTGCATCGCTGTAGCGGTTGTTTCGTGACCGGCGCCTAGGAAGGTCATCAATTGGTCGACCAGGTTTTCTTCGTCGAATGTGCCGCTCTTCATGGCGACGGAGATGATGTCGACACCGGTCGTGGCGTTTGGGTCTTCCATCTTGTCCTTCTTCAGTCGCACCATCTGGCGAGCGACGTCTCGAACAACTTCGCCGCCCTCGATTATTTCTTTGTTGCGCTGTGTGGGCAGCTTCTGAATCAGCTCCACATTACGTAGCAGCACTCCCACAACGAGTAAGATTTTGGTTGCCAGATTCGGACTGGCGAAGATGCGTTCGTATGATTTGTGCAGAGTGTTGCCCGGGTCGCGCAAAGAATCGAAATCATGATCCATACCAGCCACGCCGATAATGTCAAGCGTGGCTCGACTGGCCCAGTTACGCACTTGGATTGTGTTATCTCCGGTAGAGTCTCTGCTCTGGATGTCCTGCTGGATCAAGTTGACCATCTCCACACTCTTAGTCCAGAAGACAGGATACAGGTCCTTGATATGGCGATAAGAAAATGCAGGCATGAGATTCTTGCGTTGAAGCTGACAGGGATGCGTCAGTACCCGATAAAGCTAATAAGAGGGATGTCGGATCTCCCTACCTTGTGCTCATCACCCTCGGCAAGCAAAATACCATCGCCAACGACGCGGCGCAGGCTTTGTCGAATCATCAGTGGCTTCTCAAAGTCGTACACCTTGGTAACCAATAATTCACTCAACGCCTTGGGGCTGGTCAAAATAACACGTTCAGTATTGGCGACAATGTAGTACCGGATGAGACCATCATTGGGCATGGTGCGAGCCCATTCTCGCAACCGCTCATAAGGGGTCTCGAGAAAGGCCGAATTGGTATTTCCAGTGAGCCAATGTCGCTTCTGAAAAGAGTATTATTTAGAAGCAATACAGTCGAATAAAGAAGGCTGACTCACGGCGGGAGTTGGAATATGTTTGATCGGAGTGAAAAACGAAGGGTAAAGGAACAGCTGGTATATCAACTTGGATACGGTGACGATCAAAGATAGAATGACGATTGTCGCTATTCTTGAGTTGTATACGGCATATTCCGGCTTGAAGTAGAGTCCCGCAGCCACACCGAGGTAGAGCACCCCGAAGTTTCCACCGATGCGACCCATGATGGGAACAGATGATCCCGTGGGGTGTTGGTGATAGACGAATGTGAATGGGTTCCGTCAGGGAAGGTCCAGCAACGGACAGATCTTAGCGAGAGTTAAATGCAGAAGAACCGCTGTCGTCACCAAAAGTCGGCGCTTTGACGTTTCAAATTTGGTTGCCTCGGGCAGTTAATTATGCAACTTGTCTCGTCAGACAGGATCGAATATATAGGTATAGGTATATAGGGAAAGCAGAGTAGGCATCGATATTAAAGGAAATCATTGAATCGGGGCGGAGTTGAAAGTGACACCGATGCTCGCATTCGATACCCGATCGAGACGATGATCGTGGGTCTCTTTCTCCAAATAGAGAAACTGAGGAAATTTTCCTTTACGGCTCAAATTCCGGGGTCATCATGAATTTGTATTTGCACCCGACGCTCTAATATTGTTTGCATTACTACGCGAGACCGGCCACGGACGAAATCCACGGACGAGTCGATCAGGCGCCTTCGTGGACATCACGAAGGCTGGATCACATCGCATTTCGCTGGAGTTAAAACAATGGAAACTATCTTTCATTTCATTCGTTTTTACCTAGATTCTGTAAATGGTGCATTTTGCTACAGCTTACACCTGCTGCTTCCTCATGTAAACACCGCCACCACGAGTCGAAAAGCCCCATCGAATCTGATTAGCCATCGAGATCTCGACATCCAACTCTTCCGCCCATGTCCACACCAGTCCAGGGTTCTTCTGGAAGCCGCGGCCAACCAGTACAAAGTCCAGACCGTTATTCTCCAGCAGACAGTTGGCCAAATGCCCAGAGTTGATCATGCCGACCGAGCCAACCTTGAGTCGATCGCCAACGGCCTCCTTCACTTTAATCGCAAACGGCGCCTGGAAAGCTGGCTTGGCGTGGATGTGTTGCTTATGGTGATTGCCACCGCTGCTGATATCCAGAACATCGACGTTTCCGCTATCCGCCAGGGCCTTTGCAAATCGGACAGTATCCTCAACACGCCAGCTAGGCTCGTTGGGCATGACCTCCTCCAGCCAGTCTGTGGCTGAGACTCGCAGGAATACGGGAATATCATCCGGGGTGTTCTCGCGGGTCAACTTGGCAATCTCCATGGACAGACGAATGCGGTTCTCGAAGCTGCCGCCGTATTGATCCGTTCGCTTGTTGGTCGCGGGTGACAGGAAACTCATGAGAAGGTAGCCATGGGCATTGTGAATTTCAACGAAGTCCACGCCGGCCTTGAGAGCGCGCTTCAGGGCAGCCACCCAAGCCTTTTTGAACTCTTCGATCTCGGCCAGGGTCATGGCTTTGGGGGTGGGGAACTTGTCTTGGAAGGGAATGTCGGACGGACCCTTCACGTTGTCGGGCCATCCGCCCACCTCCTTCGTGGCTGTATCTGCCGCGCTCAACCAGGGGGCCACGGTGCTTGCCTTGCGGCCCGCATGAGCCAGCTGGATACCGATGAGCTGATTCTGGCTGTGCGCAAACTCAACCACGCGGCGCAGAGGTTCGATCTGCGAATCCTTCCAGAGTCCGTGGTCCTGAGGTGTAATTCGACCCTCTGGCTGGACCGACGTAGCTTCCACCATCAAGAAACCCGGTCCACGCTGGGCAATGCCACCCAGGTGGGCCATGTGCCAGTCGGTCATATGTCCATCGTCGGCGCTGTATTGGCATAGTGGGGATAGCTAGATGACTTGCAATTAGCGACGAGAACGAGGCACGGATAATACCCGGGGGCGGAGTAGCTTACTCCGATGCGATTGTGGAACGTCTTGCCCCGCACGGTGAAAGGGCGGAATAGCTTAGGAGGTTGCGTGCCATCAGACTGTGGGATGGCGGCAGATCCGGCGGGAGGTTCCTGCGCGGGAGTGAAATAGGAGATGCCGGGGGCGGCCTTGTTCTCAATGGTCGGTGATGGCATGATTGTAGTTGGAGAGCTGGTCAATCGAATGTGGCAGAAGAGTGGAATATGAGCTCCAATTTATGCGATTCTGCAACTCTCGAACCTTGTATAGTTAACAACGGCAATGCCCCACCAGCTTATAAATGCGACGCTCTCACGCAATAAAGTTCCTACATACCCGGTGGTCGACGTCATTGAAGTGCGCAAGGGCCAATACCCTGGTTAATCTTGTCGGATCTGATCGATACGCTGTTCAGCATGTCCGGAGGCTCTCTCCGTGATTCGACTGCATCAATTGCCGGATATTAGCTTCAATCCGAGCTATCCGCTTTCACTCTTTGATCAGTGTTAAGTCTAAGCTGGTAGAAGTCAATAGAAGATGTCCAGAGAATATTCTTGTACGGAGTATTATTGACGACCTTCAGATGCCTCATTTGGGCCGATCATGGAGAACCCCACTCTTGCACCGTCACATCTCCACTTAATTCTTAATTCCATCAATGAATGCTCGCAAATGTCTCTATTCTGGAAAGCGAGCTATGGACATAAGACAGGGCTTAGTCACTATGACGGTGGCGCCTAGTTAGTTAGTTAGTTAATTACATAGGAAACGGACAGAGGGAGTGCATACGGACATGTAGAGATTGTAGAGATAATAGAGATTATAGAGATATCGCTGATGGGTCTACAAAAGTGGATCGCTGCGGGGATTGTCGCCCATGGAACCTTGTCTATGCTCTCGGAGGGGTTCGCGAGTGCGAGACGTGACAATTATGGGCGCATCTGCAAGACCAATCTTGGGACGACGAGAACCAATGGACAAGAATTGCAAGTGATTCAGCCCTAAAACGAATTCGTGCCTGGCGTCCCGCTCGACGACTCCACCCGCCGAACTCTGTGCTTCTTCTCCTCCTTGTTTCATCCCCCTTTCAATCCTTTTCGGTCTCATTCACCTCGATCGTTTGTCATAGTCATTCTTTGTCGTCTTTGACGAGTCCCTTCTTTTCAGCATCGAAAGCATTCACATTCTTTCTCCGCAATCCGGTCCTCAGTGTCTCTATCCGCCCCCTTTCTTGGCGCTCAAACGAAGAGATCTGCCCTTTCGCGCTTGGCGATCAGTGTCCACTGTGTGAATGTGTGCGTGCATGAACGCCGTTCTGAAACACTAACGCTTTGTTCATTGCTCGCGCATGTTGCGCCCTCGACTTCGCGCCAGCCTCCCCCCTAGCCTGTCGCAGTAATGCGCCGTTGCAATTAAGATACCGTCCACTCCTCGGTTCTCCGTTGACCGTTCCACTCTCTCTACCTGCACTTGACTTGCTATCCTGACCGTGACTTCTCCCGGCTGGCCCGAGGAAGTCTACCCATTCTTCGGGTAATCACCACATTCGTTCGACGACCATTCGTTTCCTGGCAGGCCCAGGTCTACCCATACCATGGGGTGTACGGGCGACCGTGAAAAGGGAACCGTTCCGCTGGAAGAGAAGTGGGACTATGTGGTACGTTCACTCGATGCCGATGGATACAAGACGTGATACTGACAACAGCTGCTTTAGAACCTCAACGACTTCAAGTCCGACTCGTGCTGGGCCGGCTTCTCCTACTTCTTCCTCTGGGTGTTCCTGATTGTCTCGCTTGCCGTCTATGGTGTCGACACATTCACCGCAATCAACCTGTTGGCCTTTTCTCGCTGGTCTGGCCGCGTTGAGCCCGCCATTCCTTTCAAAATCTCTCGATGGATCTTCGCCGCCTGCATTCTCACCTCCTTCGCGCTCCTCATCTACCGATGGTTTCTCGCCTATCGTGCCATCCGTTCCGGCAGTATCGCTCGAAGCTACCTCGATCCTCTTGCGGTGCGCGTGCAAAGCTTCCGTATTTTCACCAGCAAGGGCAACGGATGGAAACGATTCCTAGTTTTCGCCGAATTGACCAAGAGTAAGAAAGGCGCCGAGTACGTGGCTTTGTACACCTACTTCTCTTTCCAATTCTGGATGAACACCGTCTTTGCGGACGGACCCAGGCAGGTGCTCAATGCCATCACCCTCTACTCGGTGATGAAGATGGACCTGCTCCCCGGAGGTGAACATGCACAGAAGGATGACGGTAGTTCACCGGTCTTGCAGTTCTTCAACAATGTCAAAATCCTGGCCGAGGACAATAACCTGCAAGCCGTGGTCTTGTTTGGTATGCTTTTCACCTTGGTTATCTGGGTTCTGTCAGTCTTGAAACTGGCCTCTGCCGTTATTCTGTACTTGGTCTTCCTCTTCCATCACATCCCCGAGGAAGACGGTACACTCAAGGCGTACTGCCGCCGTAAGATTAGCACAAGGCTCAAGCGCATCGTCCAGCGCAAGGTGAACAAGGCTTTGGCAAAGGGCTTTCAGTTACAGGACCGTGCTCCAACTCAACCGTCTCTCGCAGGCGGTGACTCGAAGCCGACCTTGCCTGACCTGGATAAGGGTCCTATTGTGACTACCCTATCACGTAGCACTACGGAGACAACCTTGCCACCCTATACTAGGTCAATCTCCAATACCACGGAGAAGAAACCAACTCTACCGAACCTTGAGTTCGATAGCAAACCGCCACTTACACGGACAACAACCCAGTCATCCGCGATGTCGGAGTCGGCTTCCCTAACCGGCAATGCCGCTACAATGGGATACAGTCCTCTTGACCGTCAGACCTCCCCGCTGCCACCAGTACCACCTCTGCCGGCCACCGTGCCTTCAAGGACAGGCACGCCGATGTCACGACCAAGTCCTGCTCCGACACCGTTTGCCAATGATCCTCCTGGTCGTGGCACCCCGGCAGCTGGGTATCGCAACTTGACCGAGTCCGGTGCGCGCCCGTATCGCACATTCACACCGGCCAACGACCCCTACGCCCGATCGAATACACCAAGCGCTCCTGTTTTTGATGATTACTACGAACGCTCATACACACCTGCTGCCGACCCCTATGCCTGGTCGAATACGCCTGGCGCTTCCATTCTACACGACTCTTATGGACGCTCACATGCCCCTGATGGCTACGATCCTTATGGTGCGCAAGACAACGCCCATGGCGCTGAAGATGGTTATCGCGCTCACGCATACAGCCATGGCCAGGGTGGGTACGAGGAGCGGCCTGTGGCCTCCAACCAGTCTCATCCGCAGCCAGGGTATTCGCCGCAAGATGGGTATAGGTCTTACACGCCCGCGAGTACTGGGGCGCGTCCACCACCCGGCGGCCAGCCCGGGAGAACTATGACGCCGGCAAGCTATCGTAGCACACCGGGTCCGCAAGCCGGCTCTGAGATGCAGCCATCATCAAGGACCTTCACCCCCATGGGTCCAGAGAGCCCAATGGGTTCTCAAAGTGGCGGCTACGCTGCATTCAACCCCTCTCAGACCCCACAGCCTCGCATGCAGAGGCAGCCTCCACCGAACGGCTATCAGCCTTTTACTCGTGCGAACACTGCTTCGCCGTCGACCATGCACCGCAACGGTCAGCCGGCTGGATACTCGTTCAACCGCGCAAACACCGACCACTTCTAAGCTAGTGTGTTTACGTTGAACTTCCCTTGTAAGGAAATGCAGAAAAGCTGGATCTACTGCATCTGATGACTAGATATCCTGTTGATAGCGTTCATGACCATCGAGCAAGTCTCCTAGACCGTTCTTCCATACCCCGTTTGTTGATTCCGAATATTTCTTTGATGTGAATAAATTGATTTTGGATGCTCATCAAATACCTGTAAATTGTAGCTAAGGCCAGCGTGAATAGAACGTAGTTGAGAAAACAGCACATCAACAGTGGAGTTAGACCACTTCATGCCTGAGGCCACCAATAACGGTGAGTTATCTTCCCCAGCTCCTCCAACTTCACCGCTTGCATTTCACTGCACCCCGACCTCGTGCGTGTCTACTAGCTGAAAATGCACACCAGTTGATTTCGACTTGATCGCCCGACTTCGAACTTCCCCGGCCACATCACCACGCGTTGACCTTGCCCCTTTGTTCCGAACCGATATCTTGACTGCGTTCCCGCCCTCTCGGATCCTGTGGCAGCTTGGACAATGCAAACATCGCTGGTCTACTTCTGGATGGCTTAAGGAACGGGCAGAGTATCGATAGAAGCAAAGAGGGTGTACAATTGCCATCGACAAGCTTCTTGGCAAGGTGGGCAGCATGGTTCCTGACGCGGAAAACGGTAGACTCCCGTTGAGCCAAGAATTGAAGATGCCGGGGAATGGCAAACTGAGGCCTGCATATCATGGCGATTCCAGCTCCTCCATTCATGAAGAACATGAGGCTGGCCCTTCGACCCTCACGCCCGATACGGATTCCAACGAGAGCGCGATAAGCGAAGACTATCACTCGACCGATGCACGAATTGATTCCGGCGGCGCTACGGAAGAACAAGCGACAAATGGAAGGAACCGAAATGGTCAGTCATCTGGATCGCCAGAGCAGGGCCTCGGCATCCTTCTCGAGCATACACAGAATGAGGCAAACCAGAACCATCGGACGTCTGTTGTGGATGTATTTGGGGGACAAAAGGCCAAGGCTGCCTTGGCGGAAATCGCCGACGATGTGGCGAAACAACCAGCGGATGATAAGGATAAAGTGTTGAAATTGTCACCGGAGAAGATTCAGGAATTAACATCTTCGCCCGAATCTATTCCGTACCGTGCAGTGGTACCAGAAAACAACCCTGGAAGGAGGGTTGTGTCGGAGAATACCCATTCAAATGGTTCACATATTCGACCGGAGAGAAAGGATGCTATTTTGCACGCTCTCAGCGAGGCACCGTCGCCTGCAGACAGGGTTCGGCTTAAAGATATTGACGTCGATGCATCTGCCCCGGGTTCTACACTCAATGCCAGCAATGCACCGACACGGAATCGCCCGCACCCATCTCGGACTTTTTCTACTCCTGGTCTCTCCCGACGGTCAGCCTCTTCTACACCCAATACTGACCGGCTGGCCCAAACGTGGGCGTCCCGCTCGAAACATGATCGGCATGGTCCAGAAAGAGATTGGAAGGACCTGAAGAGTCAACTCGCTGCGTCTCCGCAGATCGTCGAGTCGCCTCTTACATCTCCCATGCCACCGTCTATTCCTCTGCCCCCTGTATCTATACCGACTTATCTTCAACTCGAGCTTGCATCTGGTCGCCCCTCGCCTCTATACATTCATCGCCCCTCGACCACCGATTTTCCTTACGAGTCATCCAGCGCAAAAATAGAAAGACTGCTGAATGTCTTGCTTCTTCCCTGGTCACTTGAGCAGGTCCTTTGCTTCGGTACCCTTGCATGTCTCGACGCATGGCTCTATTCATTCACAATCCTCCCTCTTCGCTTTGCCAAGGCTGTATACATGATATTCGAATCTTGGGCAACGAACCTAGATGCCGAGATGAAGTTTGTTTGGAAATTCGTCCTGAATGGCGTCGGGCGGGTGTGGCGAAGGAGAAACCAACAACCCGCGGAGGCGCACGGTGAAAGGCACCCGAGCGAGCCTGATGCTACCCCACGCTTACCGACTGGATCATTCACTGGCCACGATGCGACACCGATTGATCGCGAAGCTAGGCATCGGCACTCAGAACCACCCAAACGGAGACATTGGGCCCCTGAGACTCGCAGACATCATCATCGGAGAAAGAGATCCGTGCCTTCGGCCTTGCTTCCAGACGACAAAGCAGACATATTGACCGGTCTGCTCATGATTTCGACTTGTTGGGCTCTGATGTATTTTGATGCTAGCCGGATGTACCACTGGATTCGTGGACAGGCGGCCATCAAGCTATATGTCATCTACAACGTGCTGGAAGTCAGTGATCGACTGTTGGCTGCTCTCGGTCAGGATGTCCTCGAGTGCTTGTTCTCCCGAGAAGCTCTTGAGCGTCGTCCCGATGGACGCAGCAAGATCTTCCGTCCGTTCTGGTTGTTCTTACTCGCACTAGTATACACCGTGGCACATGCGACATCCCTCTTCTACCAGGCCATGACACTCAATGTGGCTGTTAATTCATACTCGAACGCACTCATCACGCTGCTGCTATCCAACCAGTTCGTCGAGATAAAGTCGACTGTATTCCGCAAATTCGAGAAAGAAAACCTTTTCCAACTGACTTGCGCTGATATCGTGGAACGGTTCCAGCTGTGGCTTATGCTCACAATCATTGCCTCGCGCAACATCGTTGAGACTGGAGCTTTCAACTTCATTGGTGACCTCGGGCTGGGATCTGGGTTCTCTAGTCAGTCTTCAACCAGCACTAACAGTACGCCTCTGTCCACGCCTCCGCGAACCGCGTCGTCTATATTGCCACAATCCTTCACTTTCTTCCCGTCATCCATCCTGTCGTCTTTCAACAATGTCAACTCCTTCATCCCGACTCTGGCCCAGGTACTAGGTCCCTTCCTGGTTGTTCTGGGCTCCGAGATGTTCGTGGACTGGCTGAAACACGCATATATCAACAAGTTCAACAACTATCGCCCTGCTCTGTATCGCCGATATCTGGATGTTCTTGCCAAGGACTACTATACGAACGCCTTCGGTGACCAGAACTTAACCCGTCGCCTCGGTCTGCCCGTCATCCCCCTCTCTTGTTTATTCTTCCGGGTCTCAGTGCAGACATACCAGATGTTCCTGGCTTCACTACTCCCCCAGCACCCGTCATCTACTGCAATGGGATCGACTTCCCTATCCTCAATCCACAATCAATATGCACCTGCTCCCCTTCCGTCAACACCACCATTAACCCTCCGAAACATCCTACCCGCATCAGCAGCGCACATCAACTCCTTCTTCCGAACACTCCTAGAAAATGCCATCCCATCACCCGCTCAATCCGTGCAAATCTTCACCGTCATTCTCCTCCTCACCGGATTCATCGTCCTCCTAATCCTAAAGCTTCTCCTTGGAATGATCCTCCTCGCTCTTGCCCGCTCCCGCTACAAGAAAATGAAAGCGACGGAGACAGAACCGCGCAAGTCCTCGTATTCATCATCCCATCCACAGCCAGCCACCGAACCTCCCGCGCCGCGCAAGGATGAATTCACCGTCGAAGGAAGTCGTCGCGCTGGGGGCTGGGGTATGGTTGAGGTCGGGGATGAGAAGCGTCGATGGATCTATGCCGATGATCCTGATGGTCTGCGGCGTGTTAAAGAGAAGGAGGACAAGGATAAGGATAAGGATAAGGACTTGAAGATTGATCATGTACAGCGCTATGAGATGATTGCTAAGAAGATTTGGTGAGCCAGCTTCTCTGGTTCTGGATTTGTCTGATAAAATATGGACGTCGTGTTTTGTACTGCAGGGCTCTAGGCAAGGTATCTGTGATGTCTTGCATACAATTCATAATCACCGTTGGAAATGTTTCAAGGGTGTAGTCTTTAATTACTTCGCTTATATAGGGATGCGAGAGGTGAGAGCGTGTTTATCTGTCTTTGGTATCGTGAGGTGTAGACGTGACATTGCCGAAGCGGAGTTCCCCTCTTATCTCCACCCTCCAGCTTGACCTCATCCACTATCTTTCTTCTTGCGCAGGTGACTGACTATCCAGAAGACTCAAATGTCTAGATATGGATAGCCATTCTCACAAGAAACGCACGTTCAAGATAAAAACCAAGTTCGGTAGTGCCCGGAAGTGGAGGAGTCGCAAGAACCGTCCTTGCGATACTTGTCGGAGAAGAAAGACGGCATGTATCATTGACTCAATTCCTCCATGTAAGACAACGTCCAGGATTTAGGAGGAACAAGACTGATAGAACCGCAGGTAGATTTTGTCGAACTCGGGGCCTGCCCTGTCGCTCCACTGAGGATGAGTCGCACCGACCACTGTCTGAACAAGAGAGGGCCGAGGTGGGCCAAGATGATCAAGAATCAAGTACGAGCATGCTATCAACTGTTGAAGATACCGCTGGGTCCTCTCTGGGTCCAGATGATTCAAGATCGCCGCTGGATGTGTCACCTGTTCAAGCCATATCACCACCAGGAGAGATGCCATTTCCCCTGAGACACTCTAACGCCGAACCATTTTCATGGCTAAGGCAAGAATTATCGCCAACAACAGTGTCACCTGGCTCGCTTGGAATCGCCTCTGACATTCCACTAATATACACGCTGGAAGATAATGACAATATGACCTCTCACACGATGGGGCTGTTTTCCGAACAAGACACTGACCTCTTGGCTTCCTTCCGATCAGTCATCATGAACGAGCAAAACGGCGTCAGCGCAGATATGATTCAAGTCAGCACAGGGAATTCTGACCAGAATATCCCTCCCATTCATTTTAATGTTATTCACGACGAATTCCAGCCTGCAGATGATATTGCAAAGGCCCGGGTTTCGGAGTCCATCGAAGCCATGGTCTCTCCACATGGTTCTACCCTTGTGCGGCTCTTCTTCAAACATGTGCATCCAGTATATAGCGTTGTCTCAAAGACCCGCTTCCTGCGAGCATACGCGACGGACAAGCTACAAATACCCGCCTCATTACGTGGGGCTGTTTACGGTCTAGGGTCGATATTTTGGAAGCACGAGCCCGCTCAAGACGGGACCTTGCAGTTCAATCTGCACGATCTGTTCCAGGAAGCCCACTCCTCACTTCAACGGGAGTTTCATGCTCCCAACCTCTGGAAACTACAAGCTTGCCTTTTGCTCCTGTATGAGAGACCGGCTGACAACGCAACCATTGAGACGCCTTGTACATGGATCTTCTCGGCCCATACCGTGGCATGTGCCCAGATGATTGGCTTGCATAGGGACCCTACCTCTTGGCAAATTGCACCATGGGAGAAGAAGCTACGCCGCAAGTTATGGTGGTCTACTTATACCGCTGATATATGGTCATCTGTTTGCCATGGCAACCCGCCCCTAATTTATCAGGACTCCTTTACAACGACTGCACCTGGTGTTGAAGACCTAGAATTTGACGAAGATGTCACCGAGGACTTACAGTACATGGTGGATGAGTCTAGCCGGGATGTGGATATCTCTACGAGCGCACGTTTCTTGCAGATGGTGAACCTGAGCCGGATATTGCATAGTCTAGTGGATTCATTCTAGTAAGACTCGCGATTATTTCAAGAGAAGGTGTGGATGCTGACAGCTATTTCTAGCACTGATATCGGATACGAAAAGACAATGTCTAAGCCCTTGGAGCGTGAACAAGAGCTGTTGAAAATCAAGAAAAAGCTAGAAGATTGGGCCTCGATGATTCCCCAGTGTGTAACAATGCAGCATTCGCAAAACTCCCCGGCTTTCAGAAACAACGGTACGTATTGTCCCAGCCCTGATAGATTTCCTGTGAATGAATTTGCTGATAATCATAGCACCATTACACCTAGCCTTCTTCGCCACACAGGCTCTCCTTTATCGAGCGCTAATGAGCCCCGCCAAGACAGCCGCCAAATCAGATCCCAACTCCTCACTGCGTCGCTACTTTGAACGGGCTGTTACTGAATTCCAAGTCTTCACCCATTTCATGAATGACATTACTTTGCCATGTCTGCATGCTTTTTGGGGTGGTCGTAAGTGAGCGTTGGGATCATAATATTAGCAAAGACTTACCGAGATCTCAACCAGATGCGCGTTCACAGCTGACTCTATGTGGAAATTTCTTGATATACCTTTTCCTTCTTGCTTCGACACCGGAGCAAGTTCATCGTGCATTTGGGCTGTTGGAAAGCTTCCATGACTCTCTTCAGCGACTCAGAGAGTGGGCTGATGATGATGCATCTCTCGCTCTTGTTCGCCCTGTTGCACTGCGTATCGATTCATTTTTCATCCAGGCTGCTCGTATTATGAGGACGGGGATGGGACCTCGGTCGCATGTGGGACCGTTATAAGATCCATTTTCATATCAGGATCAGTACCTACTGAAGAGGAAGCGCTCAATATAGTCTGACAAAGTAGAAGGGGCGAAATAGTAGACACAAATGAATGATCACCTAGCCACAATCAACGCGTCAGACCATCTACCAGGGGCACCACCGCCGGGCAAGCAGAAAAACCGGACACCATCAAGCTGCCAGGGAGAAGAGAAAAGAATACAGAAGTGCGTTGATCTAGCTGTGTCTGAGTTATGTGGGGACCAGAAAATTGAGTTTGGTGGACCTGGGGAAGTGGGGCTCCCTTATATCTCAGAAAATGGATCACCTGGTACCCAATCCTCCACCGTAGTCTAGTGGTCTTCACAGATCGGGCTAGCACGGGGGGCGGGCCCCTTTTTTAAGCATTCTTATTACTTGCACCTCCAGCGCTGAATATGCAGGCCTTAGAAAATGTACTGCTTGTGTCAGAGGCTTATATACTACGAAATAGTGTGCCACTTTTCCGTATAGCTACGTTCACGTACTAATCTTAGTTAAGGTCGCTAGAGCAGTGCTTTCGCCATCATCCGGATATACACAGATAGTTACCATAGGCTGGACAGGAAATGTCAGATAAATAGGTGCACTCCATCCTATACTAGGTATATCCCTCCCGGGTGAGGTCTGCTCTTGTTGTGTCTCCCTTTATTGGAGAGAATTCCCTGAGCAGAGCTCGATCCTGGATGATCTCGAGAGACAATTCAGTTCATTTGATAAAGAGTGCTACTTGCATCAACATTCAAACCCATCCGAATCCACAAGCATAGCTAACTCAATAAGTCGCATTCATGCGCATAGAAATATAATCCTTGCTGACGATCGGTTCATACTTCTTAGGACGGTCTGGCCCATAACATCCAGGCAGACAATCAATGACCCTGTCTCGATCAGGGCTAATGAAATACGGAATCGAGTATCGCGGACGAGTTATCCGACCGCTGAACCCAGCATCGGATGCAGCCAAAGGCGGAGCACGAACACGATGGAGAGTCGACTTAAGCTCGTCATTACTCCAGCGCATAAGAAGATCTCCGATATTGACAACCGCCGTGCCAGGGATATACGGCGCCGGATTGAACTTGCCCTTTTCATGAATATCCTCAACTTCCAGACCGCCGACTTCATCCTGGAACAAAATAGTCATTGTTCCAAAGTCGGAGTGTGCTGCGATTCTTTCAGCCTTGCCTTCTCTCAATAACTCTTCTTCCACAGGTGGGTAGTGAAGGAGTCGGCACTGATTGGATTGGGTCTGATGATAACGCAGGAAAAAGTCCTCCTCAAGACCCATTCCGACAGCGATGGTCTTTAACATCAGTTGCTCTATGCTGTAGCAGGCTCCGAAGAATTTGGTGAAGAATGCGCGGAATCCCGGGAGGACTTCCTCGGGGATCCAGATATTTGGCATGCGTTCGTCGTTCTCATTGCCAAGCTCGAATGACTCCTTCATGTCTGGCACTTTGCGTTTCTCTGCGATGCCTTCTTGGTCGAAGACCATCTGCACGACTTTCTCGCGGCCGATGCCCGAGTAGCCTCGGTGGTACCAGCCGACTGGGGGGTGCGGCGCTTTGTCTTTGTCGCTTTGTGGGAGGGCGAAGAACTTCTGACTCTGGAAGCAAGTAAATATGAGCTCTATAATCATCTTGGATATAGTAAAGAGTGGAAAATATACCCAGCTAAAAGCTTCATCTATGAGCTCTTGTGGGACTCCATGGTTTTTGATATAGGCGAAACCAACGTGTTTGAAAGCCTGGTAAACATCCTGCGCGACCTGAGCTGCTTCTTCGGGTGTCCCAGTCCGAGCTGGCTCCAAATCGATAATGGGAATACTGAGATTGTCGGCAGCTGGTGCGATCATTTTGCATGAATGAATGAGGGCGGCAATATTTAGCTATGACCTAGAGAACTGGAAAGGTTGATAACGGGTCTTTATGCGGAGACGCGGACTGTTTCCGTGTAATCATGACCGATCGATAGCTGCATTTTAGATTGGCCGAGGCTTGTATGTGACCTTCTTGAAGTGGATTGGCGTTATCGAGTAGTCATCGAACTTTCGCCTATCGCGATCGGGGAACTTTGTGTTGTATCGGCCGACGTTGGACCCCGCAACACGTAGATTTCGATAGGTCGTGCTTCACGTATTCGGAGGGAAACTTATCTGAATATGAATATATTGTCCCATTAGCGAGGTCAAATCCTTTCAAGGCAATTCTCTGTTACACGACATTAGACGGTATATGCACTGTTTATATTAGCCATGGGCAGCATCGAGCAGAAATACCGCATTGGAGTTGATGTAGGAGGTGCGTTCGAATATCCTGACAGGCCACGCGAAAGCAAAATCTAAATCGTCACTCTCCAGGCACAAACACCGATGCTGTTCTCATCTCCCTTGACCCCGTCTCTATTGTCGCTTCTCACAAAGCGGCAACTACCTCGGATGTCACCACAGGCATCACCAATGCGGTTCGCAAAGTCATTGACACGTCAAATGTATCGATCTCGTCAATTGCTTGTGTAATTATCGGCACAACTCATTTCGTCAATGCAGTCGTTCAGCGCTCGCCATCTTTGCGACGCGTCGCTGTCATCAGACTATGCGGTGGTTCTGAGGAGGGCTTCGGCCGAGGAATCCCGCCTTTTGTTGACTTTCCTGCAGACTTGCGCGCTTGCATCGAGACTCCTCAAATGTACTTTTGCAATGGTGGATACCAGATCTCCGGAACTGAAATCAGTCCACTGGGCCGGGAAGAGATTGAGCGCGTGGCTGAGGATTTAGCAAAGGGCAATGTTTCGAACGTGGTGATATCGGGAATGTATGCCCCCCTGAACCATGTACAAGAGACAACAGCTAGAGACATCCTGCTTGAAAGCATGCTCAAGATCGGCGGACCAGATTTCAAACCTCGAATCACACTGTCTCACGAGGTGTCAGGACTGGGATTCCTTGCTCGTGAGAATGCTGCCATACTCAACGCCACTCTGCGTCCACTCGCTGAAAAAACCATCTATGGGTTCCAGAAATCTATGGAAGATATCTTCCAGGGAAACCCTTACACTCTTTACCTGACCCAGAACGATGGAAGTGTCCTTGGTGCCTCAGAGGCCGTGGAACTACCCATTCGCACCTTCAACTCCGGCCCGACAAATTCCATTCGTGGTGGTGAATTTCTCTGGCGTGCGGCAGCGGAGGCAGATGGACAGCAGCATGGCGAGCGTACCGAGCCTCTCGCGGTTATCGATATCGGTGGAACCACATCCGATAGCGGAATCTTGCTCCCAAATGGGCTCCCGCAGATGAGCTCGATCATGAGTCTGGTTGGTGGAGTGCGCACCAACTTTGCTCTTCCTGCGGTTGAAAGCATCGGGCTCGGCGGTGGCTCAATCATCCGCAGCCTGGAAAATGGAGATCTGTCTGTTGGTCCAGGGAGCGTAGCTTTGGAACTCCTCGAGAAGGCTAAGCTCTTTGGTGGCGACTACCTCACGTCGACTGATATCGTTGCTGCATCTGAAATACATTCACCCACGGGAAACAATCCTTTCAAAGGGATGGGAGACCCAGAGCGCCTTGCAGATGTCACGCCCGAGTTGGTGAAGAAGGCCCAAATTGTTATGCGACGAAAGATTGAAGAGCTCGTTGACAGGACGAAGATTCAGAAAGGAGATGTAGATGTCTTGATTGTCGGCGGAGGCGCACCTATTATCAGAACAGACGAGGCCCTCTTGGGAGTGCGCACGGTGCGAACTGTGAAGGGTGGCGAAGTCGCTAACGCCGTCGGCGCTGCTATCTCGCGAGTCTCGGGTGTTGTTGACACCGTGGTGGATACTTCGGATCAAACCATTAAAGAGGCCCAGGAAGCTGTATCTGCAATTGCCATCGAGAAGGCGATTGCCAATGGCGCGAAGCCGGAGACGGTCCAAATTGTTGAAGTCACCATGTTGCCGATTCAATATGTTGAGGCAAAGGCTCGGATGCTCATCAGAGCAGTCGGTGAGCTGGATGTTATTTCTCAACAACAAGTCCTCCGAAAGGAAATCCCCCTGGTTGATACAACTGGCTACGAGGAGAAAGCGCACAATGACCAAATTGGACGAGATGACCGAATCTCCCTAGACACTGAGAAAGTGGACATCCACACATATCGCCCTGAAATCAGAGACAAGCAGTGGATCATCTCTAATACAGATCTGGAATGGATCGCAGCAGGATGTCGGATTCTTGGGTGTGGAGGTGGCGGCGATCCCTACCAGGAATATCTCAAGGCAAAAGCAATTGTCGACCGTCACCCTGGTCTAGTCAAGGTCGTTTCGCCGGACTATCTGCCGGACGAATCTCTGGTGGGCTGGACTGGTTGTATGGGTAGTCCAGAGGTGAGCATGGAGAGGCTCGAGAACGACGAATGCCGCAAGGCACATGAGGAACTCATGCGAGTCATCAAAAGTCCGCCCGTGTCAGGCTTTCTATCCCTGGAGATTGGCGGAGGCAATGGCGTTGTCAACCTCAGCGTCTCAGCGCAGTTCGGAGTGCCCTGTATCGACGCCGACTACATGGGTCGCGCATATCCAACAACATGGCAAACCACGCCGAATGTCTATGGATCTGCAAACGGCGACGCTCTGGTACCATCAACGATCGCGAGTGGAGATGGGTCCTTCGTCACAATGACCAAATCTCGCACGGACAGACTGACTGATAAGATTCTGCGAGCTGCGTGCGTGGAAATGGGGTGTCGTTCAGGGATGTCTTTACCACCGAAGACCGCCAAATCGGTGAGGGAACAGGCCGTCACCAATACTGTCTCGTTGGCTTGGTGGATCGGGCGAGCGGTGGCCTTGGAGAAGAATATCACGGACAAAGCTCAGCGCATCATTGATGAAGTCGGCGGCTCGGAGAGCGCGGCGATTCTTGGCCAGGGCAAGATCACCAGTGTCGAACGGGTTCTTAAGACCGGCCATACCTACGGTGTTTTGGAAGTTGATGGAACTCTGAAGGATGGGACAAAGGCCGTCATCAAGATTCCATTCAAGAATGAGAATGCCTTTGTCGAAGCGGTATCGAATGGAGAGTCTAAAATCTTGGCGGCGGTCCCAGATCTGATTGCTGTTATTGACGCCGAGACTGGGGAGGGCCTTGGAACACCCGAGTACAAGTATGGACTCAAGGTTGTCATTATCGCTATTGCTGCATCTCCCAGATGGACAGATACAGAGAGGGGCATGGAGTTGGGAGGGCCTGGCTCAATGGGATTTGAAGAGGTCAAGTATGTTCCAATTGGAAAGTACAGCAAGCCCCGAAGTGTCATTGAGGTCTTTGGTTGAATGGAATCTGACGGACCATGCAAGAGCTCGGGAAATAAACACACTCCTTCAGTGAATATAGATATCTAGTAGGTAGTACATATAGAGAATTGATATACTATTTTACCGTAAGACTCTTCTCCCGTTTTTCCTGCCATGAATCTATCTATGATTACTACGACCCATATCGCAGAAACTTCCATTTCCGTCTCAGCCTCTGTGCTCCACGGACCATATGTCTGGAGTGTCAAGGTGCGCATAGGGAATCATCTCCGCCGATACCGTATTTATCGATTGATGCCTGTGGCATAAGCATGCATTTATGACTATATGCATCTTTTCTTCTTCTCCCTAGCTTAGTTATTACTTATTGCTACTACAAATACATCTATTAATTCCTCTTCATGATTGGCCCCGTACTTGGGCATCGTGACAAATGGTTGAAGATCGCCACCTTAAGAGGTCTACGAGATCAGCTACGCAATAACTTCATAGGATTTCTTTACGGAAGGTAGAAGGATATAAGGAAATAGTTACACAAGACAGAAAGTAAATAACAAAGCGACATAATCACTTTCAAGACCTATATATTAAACTGACTAGTATATTATAGAAGATAGAAGGCTATAAGGAAAGAGCGGATGCAGAGGTGAGGAGCCTAGTAAAGTCTAAATTTAGAAACTTTATAGTTGGCATAGTTCAACTTTCTTATTACTTTCTACAATATAATCGATATCTACTTCTCTATCTCTTACTTTGCCCTTACTGTGCTCTTTGTCTTATATGTTACTAAATTTCTTTCTTTACTACCCCTTACCCTGCCACCCTACCCTATCTAAAATGGCAGAAGGCAAGATGTTACTTAAGAAGTACATTGCTATATATGACCCTTTCCGTAGCACCAGCATTGTCGAACCTCTGCCATATCCTATCTGCGAAAGATACTCAGAGCGACTCATCTCACTTTGCGGCCCATCATGTAGAAGGTCTGTGATGGATAATGAAGATGTCATTCCTAACTCCTGTCGCCGTCCTCACTTACGCCAATGGTCGCCGCCAACTTGTCCCCCTGTGGCGCATGAAAGGATACGAGGTGCTTTGTTCCAACGTTCCAACGCACCAAACGCCAAGCCAATGCCTTAAGCTATCTACACCAAGGCGAAGATCCCCGTTGACTGCTGCGCCTGATGTTTTCATATCTTCTCACCCGCGAATGTGTGGTCCTGGCCGCGGACGACCAGCGATTCACCGCAGCAGGCGTTCGACCCCACCGACCGCAGTACCAACCAACCCAGGGCCCCAAACCCCAGGGCCCCAAACCCCTTCGGGCATAAGCGCTGATGAGCTCGCCAAGGAGCTCCAGCAGACAGACCAAGTTGCTAAAGCTCTCATGGACGACATCGCCGATTTCGCCCTATGTTTGGTTCACCTCGACAAGTCCATCCATATCCTTACCAAGGACGATCCGAAGGTCTAGATCAACGCCCTAGCGGACGTCGCCGAGAACGCCGAACACTTGCACCAATGCGCGACCGCGGCCCAAGAGCGAATTGCAACCCTACGTCCACTCGTAGGCAAGTTAGTGAAGCAGCATTTCCGGACCTTGCCAACTTCGTGTACAACGGCAGTAGACCTGAAATCCACGCTCGCTCGCCTAGCCGCAGAGGTCAACCTGAGAGAGACTCCTTCAGATTCTGCGCAAGGAAACCACGCCTCCGTAACTCACTAGGCATATGAAGCGGATAATACTCAGCCGTTGACCCCGATGGTAGCCTCCGACAATGCCCAAGAAGAAATCGCGCAATCTACGGACGTCCTAGATGAGCCCTACCAACCTACGCAGAGTCCGGAACACGAAATCCACCTAGACTCTCTGCTCGCCTCTCTGGCCAGCCGGGCCGAGCACCAAGCTGCCGATGCAGGTCACCAACCAGAGAAAGAGGATGCATTTGACGATCTCTACGACTGAACAACGAGATTGCAGCACTGAGGACAGTGCTTTGCGTGAAGAGGCCAAGTTGTCACGGTAACAGGCGAGCGTGAATTTGCAGGTCAATGCAAAGCGAATTTGATCTGGAAATGACAGAATCGCAAAAGCGAGCTCCTCTTTTCTTGGATTCGATAACATACTGGCTGTTCATAGGGAGTAGGGAGATAAAGAACGTAGAATAGTGCAAAATGAGATGTCCATATAGCAAGGGAATCACTACTGGCTTGGTCATTTTTCGTTATCGACCAAAAATCCCCTAGGACCGCTACTAAATCTGGAGGTTGGACTACTGAAGGGGGGTCGGATTGCTGAAGCGAGGTCGGATTACCACTTCCCTATATATACCGGATATGACAAAAGTGGGAGCCCTACCTTGCCCCAATAGGGTTTTCGGATTTCCCGTCTGGACAGCGCCCTCCAAAATGTAAGCACATCATTCCCAGGATTCAAAAGAGAGGATTGAGTAACTACTATTTCCGAAAAGATGCGTACCCGTAATAAAAGACTAAGCCAAGTCTAAACCACAGTAGAAATAGGGATCTTTTTCTCTTCATCCCGAGGCCCTGCATAGTCCTCTCCACTTGTCTTAGAAAAACCATATATCACTTCCTCCTTAATGAAGGGGCCTTCTTGCCCCAGACCAACCGGGGGGAAGAACTTGTTCAGCGTCCAGAAAATAACAAAGCTCATTGCAAGCCCAACTAAGAACGTCAGGTTATACAGACGAATCCAGCCTGTCCATTGGCTTCCTGAATATGAGTCGACCGTGCCCGCCATCCCAGCTAAATTCCGATGTTAGAAAGCTCTCAATTTGGAATATCGATCCACGTGGGAATACATACGTAAAAGTGGCCACACCGCTGCGAAAAAGGCAACAAATGCCCTCCAATTCACACCGGATGAAAACCAATATATGGATGAGCTGTCACCGGTATATAGATCACCAAGCTTGAGCTTATGGCGTCTGATCAGATGATAGTCTGCTAGCATAATTCCGCTGTTTTGAATCTTGTTAGTTACTGGTTCTCAAACGTGATGGGTAATGAACGTACGTTGCTGGAGCCATGAACACTCCAAATCCACTCAGCACGGAGAGAAACTTATCTGCGGTGGAGAGAAGCTGCCAAGGTCTGACATGGGTTAGCTCATCAGCCTTGAAGAGAGGATAAACAGGGGTTCAAGCCATACTGAGTTGCGATACCGATGCACGCCATGAGGTATCCGCCTCGTCTAATGTTAATGTATTTAGGCCACAGGCCAGCCAAGTCCATACCGCAAGACACTGAGTTCAAAACCACCGAGATCTGAGGACTGTCAGAGACGTTCGTTTTTCCAGTATCATAGATGCATACCGAAAACTGCGAAAACACCATGCCAATGCTAGCAAAGAATACTCCGGCACGAACACCGGGACTCGAACCATAGAAGTCCTGGATATCTGCCAAGAGATAGATCGGGTTCCATTCAATCTCACCTCCCATAATATCACGAGACGTGCTGGTCACGATAATACCAATAGTAGCCGTCACTGCGATAGTTATTGGGGAGGCAATTAGCTGTGAAAGGGTTGGAGCAAATCTTCGCTGGGCATAACGAGTCCAATCTGATTGACCCAGAGTTCCGGCTCCCCAGGATCCGAGAATAGCTGTTATACCGAACATGAAAGCCCAGCCCACATTCGGTGTACTTGAGGGCTCATGGAACATGTTTCCTGGACCGTGGGCCTGAGAAACACCCCTGTTTCTATTGTTAGCGACGGGCGCGTCAATGTAGACGGTGGACACACCATATCAAGAGCCCGAAACATGATCCACAGAAGAACGTGAAACAAACCACAAACGGAATTTGTAATTTTTCAGGACGGATTAAGACTCCAGGAATAAAAGCACACATCCATATCACGAGGCCGATGAAGTCTTTGGTCTGGAGATGTGATCCGGCAGCAAAGTAATTTGGCATATGTGCGAGACCTTCACGTCGTCAGCTATTTTGTCTCCTTAGCTCTGTAGATGAAACATACCGGGAATGATAGCTCCTATCATGACTCTCGTAGCTTGGCCACCCCAGTACGCCTGCATGCCAAACCACATACAAGAGACAAAACACCGTAGAATAACCGGAACTATAGGATTAGTACACCCTATTGAACAATATGCAGGGGATTGATGACATACAATAAGATCCCCGCATTCCCCAGGAGAACCGACTAGACACGGTGAATCCGATATGGTGGTTCTCGCCCATCCATCCGCAGGCGACGGCAAGGAGGCCGGCAAGAATGCCCCCAACCACCTAGATTGTTAGCACTATTCAACCAAACAGGTCATCTGATAGCTTACCACAACACCAATAGCTTGCTGTGGACTCAGTCCAAATGCCAGCAGTGTGCTTCCGGTTGACCATGCGGAGATGCAGGACCCTGAAACGGTCCAGTACCCTGATGGGTCCATTAGTGGGCCATCTCGACCATCCGGGATAGTCACGTACCAAAATAGGACCAAACACCATAGGTTCGGCGGTCCGGTGGGATAGGAATCAGATCACGGTTACACCAAGTGGTGTTCTCGTAATGCGCGTCTTCGTCGACGGGGCTATAGGAATCAGCGAAATGCTATTGTTTCAGGGGCTGATACTCACCACTGAAGTTTGTGCTTGATCTCCGGCCACGACCAACCCATCTTGTGCAAGGCAATGGAGAAGGAAATTATGGGTCGTGAAGAGCAGCCTGCAATGTCGGCATTTTACATATTTGCAGCTTATCATTCCTCGAATCACCGGGTGATCATTGGCTGTGTCCCCTCACATGGCACTCCGTATCCTTTTGAGTTGACCGATCTGACTTGGCCGATCAGCCCCGCACTTTAACGCATATCGAAGATATTGCAGTATCTGATAACAGTCGGCTCCACAGAGGTTGCATGCATATGTGGGGGTTAGTGCAGTTGATACGGAGTTGGAATCTGCCGATAATGACACGACTCGAAGTTTGCCAGATCGGCGAACCGTTGGAGAGCAGAGTAAGAATCCATAATAGCCGATCATGGAAACCGTTGACCCGAATTTCGATGTCCTTATCAACCAGCAATCATCGTGCTTTGTCCAGAAAAATCACAGCCAAACGTTTTCGCCACGACGATGCTCAAGCTTACCTCCCATACCTTCCGATTGAACAATGGCGCTTCGATCCCAGCCATTGGGCTTGGGACATGGCAGTCCCAAGATAACCACACCCGCGAGGCCGTGAAATATGCATTGCAGCGTGGCTATCGTCATATCGATACCGCTTTGAACTATGGCAATGAGAAAGAGGTCGGAGAGGGCATACGGGCTTCGGGGGTGCCAAGGGACCAGATTTGGGTAACCACCAAGCTGGATAATCATTGGCATCATCGGGTATCCGAAGGTCTTGAATCTTCTCTCAAGGACCTCGGTCTTAACTACGTTGATTTGTACCTAATCCACTTCCCGTGTTCGACCGACCCTGCGGATAGATCCAAGCATCTTCCAGATTGGGATTTTGTCAAGACATGGTAAGCGTCTGATTTCACCAGCAGCTATATCCGAGGGGAGATGCTCATTGAAACAGGCAGGAAATGCAGAAGCTGGTGGGCACCGGTAAGGTGAAAACCATTGGTGTCTCCAATTTCCAAATCTCGCATCTGGAAAGACTTCTGGGTGATCCGTCGTGTAAAGTCATTCCGGCCGTCAATCAAATCGAGGTATGTGTGCCGATTGTGTTTGCATATGAACCAGGTCACTAATCCTGGATACTCCTGTGTATAGCTACATCCACATAACCCATCGTGAGTTGATTGTCCAGAAGCCTGCAGAACTGCCAATGCTAAGTGAATATAGTCCCAAGTTGCTGGAGTATTGCAAAAACAAGGGCATCCATTGCACGGCCTACTCCTGTCTGGGTGGTAATACCTCATCTGCCATCAACGCCCACACTAATCTGATCGATGATCCCATCGTTCTCAAGATTGCAGAGGCGAAAAGCAAGACACCCGCACAAATCTTGTGAGTAATTGCAACCTCTCAGAACTTATGAAATGCTGACCGATTTCAGATTGATGTGGGGCTTGCAACGCAGGTCCAGTATAATTCCAAAGAGCGTGACACCATCAAGAATCGATTACAACTTCCAGATGGATGATTGGAGCCTGTCGGAAGATGAAATCGCTGCGCTGAGTGGAATCCAGACTCGGGCTAAGGTGGTTGGTGATGCATGGATGCCAATCCGCGTCTTCTTGGGAGACGATGAATGAAAACGAAATTCATGTAGCTGTGAATCAGCCAGTGATCATGGTCCTCAACGGCTGACTGAAAGGCAAGGCCTTCTTACGTAAAGGCTTGTCAGGAGGTTTTTCAACGGGATCCAAATCCAAATGGACGGAAATATCTTGTCTATCTTAAAGTATATATGTATATCCACATGCGATCGTCAAGTGTAGGCGTCAATGTCGTCTCAGAGTGAAAATGCCCCGTAGGGCAGACGGGTCAATATATGTGTTTAAAAGTAGCCGGGAAACAGCCAGTCCAACTTCTTCTTGGCGTCAGCGTTCCAATGAGGCTGAGGAGTGCTAACACCGAACTTGATACCGCCCGCCAGGTGCTTAGCCTGCACAAGATCGGCGTGCTCGTCACCAGCTAGAGCATCGAGGACAGCAGTGACGAAACGACGAGCGTTGTCGGCATTGGCCTTCATGTTGCCCATGACCATCTCGACGGTGACGTCGGCGGAATCATGCCAGCAATCGTAATCGGTGGACATGCAGATCATCTGGTAGGCGATCTCGGCCTCGCGAGCCAGCTTGGCCTCGGGTAAGACGGACATGTTGATCACGCTGCCACCCCAGGCACGGTACATGTTGCTCTCGGCGCGGGTAGAGAATTGAGGGCCCTCTATAATACGGTTAGTTTCATCTCTTGGATTTGTCATTGTCCAACGGCTATTGGAACATACCCATGCAGACAATAGTACCCCGGTCGTGCAGGACAACGCCGTCACCCTCCAGGCTGTGTCCGCATTCCCGGACGACCCTGGCGATACCTTCATCGAAGGGGTCACCAAAGGGAACGTGGGCAACCACACCGCCCTCGAAGTAGGTCCACGGCCGGACACCCTTGGTGCGGTCAATGATCTGGTCGGGGATGACAAAGTCACGGGGCTTGATGGCCTCCTGGAGGCTGCCCACGGCGGAGAATGCGATGATGCTGCGGACACCGATGGAGCGCAGAGCGGCGATGTTGGCACGGGCAGGGACCTCGTGAGGGGCGATCTGGTGGTGCAGGCCGTGACGGCTCAGGAACGCGACGGCAACGGTCTTGCCATTGTGCTTGCATTGGTGATGCAGGATGGTAATCGGGGAGGAGGGTTCACCCCAGGGAGTGGAGATGGACAAGGAAGCGACCTGAGTGAAGCCAGGTAGTTCACGGAGTCCAGTGCCGCCGATGACAGCGATGGACACAGGGCCTATTTGATATGCGATTGTCAGCACAATAGTGGGGGAGGGTCAACAGGCTCGGGAAACACGCACCCTCATACGCGTTGGGAAGAACAGCCATTCTCCTAGCCAATTGCTTTGCGGACTCGACCCGACGAAAAGGTTTTGAACTTGAGGAGAGGTGACGAAGCCAACGCATCTTGCGATCAAATTTCAGAGCCCCGCTCCGATTGGGTTGCAGCCCCACGTGTCGCTTTCTCCGCCTGCCGCTTTTGGCTCAGATCTATACAGATTCATGAAGAGTCTATTAAGATATAGTCCGGCGAAGGATTCGCTACCAATGCAGATCTGAATAAATTATCAAAATAAGCTTAGATGCCTCGCGAGGGCCGGGCCGCTCGGCAGGGCTACTGAAAAGGGGGCTTGCCATACCCCTTCTAGTACGAATTTGAAGAAGCCCAAGGGAGGGATGCTGTCTTAGAGTGAAATGGCATAGGTATTAATCGAATAAGGATTAAAAAATTAATCAAATGCCATATACTGGTTTCGAACCGCCAGCCTAGAGTTTAGTACCGGCCACATGCTTGACTCACTTCAGACTCGTCTTTTGTTATATCGTTCAGGCCCCGATGTTATCACAACGAACTCGCGACGTACTCGCGATAGCCTCGCCACCCCCACAATAGGTCTGAAACAGTACTAGTAATTGTGGGATTTATACTAATAGATGGCGAAGAAGAGAGTCATTATACCGCCCGTAGGCATCCGGCCCTGTAGGACACCCCGACCTATTAGGGCACTCCCGGCACTGATTCACCTCCCGCTGCACAGTCATTGTACAGTAACGCCCGTGGCCAGACGTCCGGTGGTCGTGCGCAGTTGTCACGGTAGGCCGAGCTGGCCACCGGGGAGGTTCGTTGACATATCAAAACTGGAACTTGATGTTAACAACCCTTCCTTAGTTTCTGGTCCTGTGATCCCCGGCCCTAACCATTTTGAAATATAGAAAGGGCGGTAAATAAGAAGTCTTCCCACATGTGTTCGCGCTGATCCACGACGGGATCTGCTAAAGTGGGTATTCATTAGATAGCGTTACCTAATAGAGAACAGATCAACAACTTGGATGGATCGCGTGCTGAAAAGGGGCCATTAACTGCATGATCCTTGAGACACACCACTTGTTTGGGAACTATGTACATCGATCGTATCAACCGTCTAACCGGGTTCGCAAGGAGATATGAGTTCAGCTGACATTCCCGGATCACCCAAAAAGAGCCCAAAATGAACGTGTGCCTGCAACTATGCTGCACGTCGAAGCAGAAGAATGGCTGCTTCAGAACCTTCAGCTGCAAGCACTAGTCAATGGCACCCACTAGTACCATGCAAGGTGCACCGAATCAGATTCGATCTTCAGCTCGGTCTAGAACGAAAATAAACAGAGTACTGAGGTTTGGAGCACATAAATGACTCTTCTCGCGAAATCTTTATTGTTTTTCGCTCAGTGCATTAATCCTACCACCATGTACTTTGCGACAGCCCTTGTGGTGCTTAGCACCTTGACCGCGCCTATTGTTGCCCTTCCCCAGGCAAAGCAGGTCCCTGCCGATGTATGATCAATCCGCCTCAATACCTTCCACGTTCACCTTCAGCAAAGATATTAACAGTCCTGGGAATAAATAGTACAAATTCCCCCAGCGCTGCTACCCAGACCCTTGTGCCGGTATCACCTCCACAAACGACAGCTACGTCTGTGGTGACTATCGCCTGGGACCTATCAAAACACCCCGAAAGTTCCCCTTGAACAACGAGCTTCGCACCTACGAGCGCTTCGGCTCGCTATGCCCTGCCGAATTCCTTAAGAAATGGGCCGGATCCACCGAGTCTAGCGATTCGTACGAATACCCACCCAGCAATGGTTTCGTCGTCACCAACGATGGTGCGGCAATCTTGGGAAACACTACACTCCCTGTCGGTCAGAAGCTCGACCGTTTTGGCTCCGAGTACGGCTCATTCCTGGCCCCGCTGGGCGCGCCGTATATCGAGCGATCGCTTCCGCCAAACAACCTCAACACCTTTGATGGCGACTACCCGTTCAATTATCATGTATACCAGGTGACAAAGAGCTTTGAGGTGGGCTTGGGGCCTATTGCGCCATGGTTTGAGCAGCCGGGTATGGGGACACAGTTTTTGTCTTATAAAAGTGTCAATGACTTGTTGGCGGGTGGGTTTCTGCGTCGGTTGGTGCCGGAGGAGTATGATGAGAAGATCGAGTACTCCGATAATTATACGGCGGGTCCGACTCGAGCCTCTAGCTAGGCAATACGGCTGTGTGGGTTAATGCACCCCGGGGCCTTGGGGGATATATCATCTTGCTGAAGACACCTATCGTAAATTTTCCTCCCTTAGTCGAACGTTGTGGTTCAAAACCGGCGATTCGGGCTCCACTGAAGTACACAGCAACCGATACACTCGGTTTCAATCGTACCCAGGGCCTACTCTGCTATAGAGGGAGCACTGGAGAAGAAAAGGTGTAGTCTGATCGGAAGAGTAGCTAACTAGTAAACCAGTTAATTAACTGGATAGTTAACTGACTAGATAACAGGGAAAATAAATGTCGGCCTGAAATATTAGGCAGTAGGGAATCATGACTAAGCACTATTTTTTCAGGGCGACCGTGGCTGCATAACTTATAAGGTACAAAATACCTTGATAGTCTCGATTGCTCAGCTATTGGGTTATTGACTCGAAACGAGGGGCATTTCGCCATTGAATTGGAACAACCAGACACTATAGCGGCGGCTTGGCGCTGAGATACATCATCGGATGCAAAGCTGAATTGGCGACCAAAACATACGAGATCTGTCCATATCGCATGATGCTCTTGTCCGCTCGTCGCCCAGTGTCTGGTGCAATCCAAACTCTCGTGGAACTGGTCCGCAACACTCTGAATTTAGATCCTCTTGTCTTTGTGAACTCTGGACTTATTGTGGTCGGTCTTATCACCTCGCTCCGCTCCGCCGGGAACATATTATACAGCTACGCCGAAAAGACATGTTTGTCAACGGTACATGTGAGGGCAGAAGATCCTCTCTACGATGACATCGTTCGCTGGATGAACGATCATGTCTTTCGGCATCGCAATTTCCTTTCCGTTTTGGCACAAACCACCAACAATTCCGACAACGACAAAGCTCTCATGCGATCCTCACTAGCGCAACTGGATTCTGACAGGCTGATTAGCTACCGAGACGTAGAGGATAACTCCTTTGTTGAGCTGAAGCCCTTCCACGGATCCCGTCTCTTTCATTTCAACGGAACATGGATGCTTTTCAGCCATGCAGCGAGCAGCCCTGAGAGCATGGGTCGTCCTCCACAAGTGGATCTCAATCCCCCGTTGAAACTGCAGTGCCTTAGTCTGTCGCTTTCTTCGATCAAGGCGTTCCTCGATGAGGTTCGTGCCTATGGTCGTAAAGTCTCCGTGTCAAGCATCACAGTTTACCGCACTAGGCCCTCCCGGGACCTGGTCCGCTGGAGCTCAGTTGCTTCGCGACCATCAAGAGACATCTCCACTGTCATCCTTGATAAGCACAAGAAACAAACCATCTTGCGGGATATCAATGAGTATCTTCATCCGAATACAAGACAATGGTATGCCAACCACGGCATTCCGTATCGACGTGGATATGTATTTTCCGGGCCTCCGGGCACGGGAAAAACGAGCCTTGCCTCCGCGATTGCAGGTGTCTTCGGTCTGGATATATACGTGTTGAGCTTGCTAGATCCAGCCATGACAGAATCACAATTTACCCGGCTGTTCTCCGAGGTGCCCACACGGTGTGTGGTGCTATTGGAGGATGTCGATGCTGCAGGGTTGAACAGAGGTGACTTGGAGCCTGGTCAAGGGTGTACGCAGTCGGGTTTTGCGAATATAATGCCAGCAAGCACATCTGTATCTTTATCCGGCTTACTGAACGCCATCGACGGCGTCTCATCCCACGAAGGCCGCATCTTAATTATGACCACCAATCTGCCGCAGAAATTGGACCGTGCGCTGATTCGACCGGGTCGGGTGGATATTCATATTCGATTTGAGCTTCCATCTCGGGAGGAGTTGCGAGATCTGTTCTTGAGCATATATAGCGATGTATTGCAGGACGCTGTAACCTCCGCGGAAGGGGAAAAGCGGGGAAGAGAAAGTCTGGATAGCCTCGCGGTGCAGTTTGCGGGGCATTTGCCAGAGAGGCGATTCAGTCTTGCGGAAGTACAGGGTTTCCTTCTGCGGTATAAACGGCAGCCAGAGGAGGCGTGTGACAATGTTAGTAGCTGGGTTGAGGAGATGGAATATGGGGAATTCAGTGTATGAATATTGATTGAGTCTACCTACGCTCAAGCATTTAGAGTAGGCTTTTGAAGGTGATAAAAACTAACATTTATGACAACCAAGATACATTCAGAAAATACTGTTCAATCTACGCCGGCTGCCATTCATAGTGGTGAGGTCCCTTGTGGACCGGTCCAGGATCTTCACCTGGAACACCGGGCTTGTTGTAACCATGCGCACCGAAGTAGTCCAGCTGAGCCTCCATAAACTTGGTTGGTAAAACCGTGCCACCCTCATACTTGAGATACTCCAGCGTTGCCGACATGGCTGGCATGTACTGATCAGCCTTCGTACCCTCGATCACAACCTCTTTTAGGGGCTCGTAGTTGTCGCGCAGCTCTTTGGCAACGGTATCAATGAACTTCACGTTCATCACCGGCTTCTTGCCCAGTGCCGGCTGCAATAAATCTGCGATATGCTCGGACTCGATGATGCATCCTGCACGCCAAATCTGCAAGCAATCTGCCATGTTGATCTCCCAGCTTTCATCTTCTGAGGCTCGGGCAATCAGCTCCAAGCCTTGGCAGAATGAGGAGAGGAACGAGGCGTAGACGGCGCGACGCAGCTTCTCAATTAGGGTCGTGTGATCCATGGATGATGCAATGGGCTTCGGTGCAGGCATTTGCAAGTTTTTAGCAACCTGTAGGCGCTCGCCACGGTTGCCGCTCGCAATCCGCAGAAAGTGAGCGGATCCCAGTGTCGGGCATGAGACGTGTCGCTCGGCTGCCTCCATCAAAGACCACAGTGGTGTACCTTCGGTGTTGTCGTCATCTTGAACCACTTTGTCGAGAACGTCGTCGAGCACATAACCGTTGGCTTGGCTGGACCCTTCGCCCTTTTGATCACCCTGGGGTGTCTTCTTTCTCTTGAGGAGATCGGCTCCGATTGAGACAAGGAAGTTCTTGCGTAGCTCACCCGACTTGTTCCATTGCTCGAAGACGTCTCCGATCATGGGGTATGCCATGCCCATGCCATAGTGCATGAATGACCATGCTTCAGCAAGTGTAGATAGCATACCGCCCTCGATGCCATTGTGAACCATTTTGACGTAGTGTCCTGAACCGCCTGGGCCGATCCGGGTCACGCACGGGGTGCCGTCTTTCGGGGCTTTGGCCGCATACTGCTCAAGAAACGGCATGACGTCTGCGATTGCTTGTTCGTCTCCACCAGGTGACAAACTAGGTCCATGGCGTGCCGACTGATAGCCGCCAGAGACGCCCATACCGATCCAATGGACACCAATGGCCTTGCATTCTTTCTGGCGTCGTTCTGTTCTTCGGTAATTCTCATTTCCACCGTCCAGAATAATATCCCCTTTCTTCAAATCACGCTTCAACATGCCCAGAACTGAGTCTGCAGGAGGACCATGTGTAATGGAGAACATGAACAGTTTTCGATCGCCCCCGATACTTTGGGTAAACTTCTTCAAGTCGGTATATCCCTCCACTTTGCCCTTGGAGGTTGTCGCCTTCTTCGCCATGTTGGTGACCTTTTCGACATTGGCGAATTCAATGTCCCACACTGACACGTCGAGGCCGAGCTCAGCGAATGCAAAGGCCATCATCGAGCCCATACTTCCGGCTCCGACGACACCGATGTGCTTAAACGGTTGATCTGCTTTTGAGGGCATGGTGGTGCTGGTACTTTGTTTGTTTGATTTTGACTGTTCTTGGCCCATAAGGAGGAAGAGAGGGCTGATAAAGTGAAAGAAGTAAAGGGTAAAAATTCGAAACGGCGGGACTTGATATTCTTCAACGAGTGGCCACCGGATTCGGAACCCGAGATATTGTCAATATGAAGTCAGCGGCAGTCACGCCCCGCAGGCGGAGGTGATCTCCAATTGGAGCGATAGTCCAGGTTTATGAGCCTGAATCAAAGCAATCGACCGTATAGAAAGCTGATAAACGACTGACGAAGGCAGCTTTCATAATTGCGTCACAATTGACGCGGAATGACGCATTTCATAGAAGACTGCAATAAGTCAAAATCAAATTCCTTCCGGAAAGTATTGATCAACTCTCTTCTAACATTGGAACAGGGAACACCTTTTGCCTCGTCGCGGTCGGCTGCCTCGGACATACAACCAAGCATCACGACCCAAGTCTAACTAGCATTACCACCGCCCGTAATGACACCGATAACACGCGACTCGGTCCAAAAAATCCCACTATCCTACGCAACATGTTCAATCGGCTGCAAACCCAGCGACACGCTCCCCCACAAGCTTGAAGCAATCAGCAAAGCCGGCTTCACCGCAATCGAGCTCTCATTCCCCGACATCCTCGAATACGGAGCATATCTACGAGGCCATCCAATCTCACCTGGGAACTTTCCCGAGCTTACCCAGGTCTCGCGAGAGATCCGGAAGATCTGCGAGGCCAATTCATTACGCGTTATGATGCTGCAGCCGTTTAGCAACTTCGAGGGCTGGCCTAGGGGATCACCGGAAAGAGAGGACGCCTTCAAGAGAGCGAGGGGCTGGATTGAGATTATGAAGGTTGTCAAAACGGATTTGTTACAGGTATGCAATCGTCGGGATCATGATATGGGATAGTCGAGTTAATACGTTCGCAGGTCGGAGCTACGGATGCACCGGCGGATAAGATCACCACTGCCCGCGAGGCTATTGTGACCGATCTCCGTGAACTAGCGGACATGCTAGCCCAAAACAATTTTCGATTGGCATATGAAAACTGGTGCTGGTCCACACACGCACCAGGCTGGAAAGATGTATGGCAGATTGTCTCGGCCATCGACCGTCCGAACGTCGGGTTATGTCTAGACACGTTCCAGACAGCGGGCAGTGAATGGGCGGATCCGAGGACGCAATCTGGTTTAATCGAAGGGGTACCGGAGGATGTACTGCGAAAGAATTTCGCAGCTAGCATGGATGAGCTAGCTCGGACCGTGCCGGCCGGCAAAATCTATCTACTGCAGATCTCCGATGCGTACAAAGTTTCTCCGCCGCTGGAGGATACTACTATCGCAGGACTAAGACCACGCGGTCGCTGGAGCCATGATTTCAGGCCTATGCCGTATGATGGAGGTTATTTGCCAATTGAGGATGTGGCGAAGGCGGTGTTGAAGACTGGATTTCGGGGGTGGTTCTCTATGGAGATTTTCGATCATGGCCGGCAGGGGAAAGGGAAGAAGTATGAGATGGACGCTTTTGCGAAACAGGCCATGGAAAATATGCAGAAACTGTTGAAGAATTGTACGGATGAGTGATAGTAATAACCCTGGGGAAGATGTGATTGAATATTTCAATTTCCGAGACAAATAGGTATACACGGACTATGTCCTTTATTGAACAGATCAAACGGAGGCAGTATGTGCCCCTATTGAGCAGAAACGCCGAGAGGAAATGCAATAGAACGCCGTAATGTCATAAGGCATGCAATATTAACAAGGTGAACGAGTTGACCGGATGGCTCTCTCATTCCCTAGTTTGCGTTGCTGGGATAGGGAACAGTGTAGGTGGGAATGAACTCCTCCTTGATCGAGCGCAAGCTCACAAAGCGCGACAGCAGGTTGGCGCTGCCGGCCTTGTCGTTGGTACCACTGGCGCGGGCTCCACCGAAGGGCTGCTGGCCGACAACGGCACCAGTGCTCTTGCAGTTGATGTAGAAGTTGCCAGCCGCATTGCGGAGAGCCTCGTCAGCCACCTGCACAGCTGCGCGGTCCTGAGCGAACACGGATCCAGTCAGGCCGTAGGTACTGGTGCTGTCGATCTTTTCACAAATCTTGATGAAGTCGGCCTCGCTCGCATCGTTGTACGAGTGGATCACGATGATGGGACCAAAGAGCTCACGAGACAGAAGAGGGTGGTCGGGATTTGAGGTCCGGTAGACGGTGGGCTGGATGTACCATCCCTTGGAAGAATCATAAGAGCCACCGGCTAGCAGCTCTAGCCCAGGGTCATTCTTAGCCTCGTCGATGACACGAGCCAGCTTGTTGAAGGAGCCTTCGTGGATGACCGGCCCGCAGAAGTTGGAGAAGTCAGAGGGCTCGCCAATCTTCAACTTCTCAACCTCGGCGACAACTCCTTGAACAAACTGATCGGCAATAGAGGAACCAACATAAGCGCGAGACGTGGCACTGCACTTCTGGCCCTGGAACTCGAAAGCGCCACGGATGGTCTGAACCACGGCGTTGCGGACATCAGCCGATTTGTGGACCAGATGGAAGTTCTTGCCACCCGTTTCACCCACGATGCGAGGGTAGCTACGGTACTTGCCATCCGCCACACTCTGAGAAATTTTACCGTAGAGGCTGCGGAAAACGTCGGTGCTGCCAGTGAAGTGCAGAGCAGCGAATTCCTTGTGACCAAGGGTAGCGCTAGTAACCTCCTCGGCCTCACCGGGCACAAACTGGATGACATCCTTGGGCAAGCCGGCCTCGAGGAGAATCTGATGCACAAGCCAATTGGAGGCAATGGCAGATGGCGAAGGCTTCCACACAACGACGTTACCCATCAGAGCGGGGGCGCCAGCTAAGTTGCCGCCGATCGCGGTGAAGTTGAAGGGGCTGATAGCGTAGACAAAGCCCTCAAGAGGGCGGTATTCGAGGCGGCTAATACAATGTTAGCAATCCTTGCACTTTAAGATATCTTTTTGTGAATGTACTTACTTCCAGACACCCGGGGCGTGGTGAACGGGCTGCTGTGAGTAGAGCTCCTCGGCGTACTTGACACCGAAGCGGAAGAAGTCACACAGCTCGGCGGCAGAGTCGATCTCCGCCTGCCAGGCATTCTTACCCTGGCCGTGCATGGTGAGAGCCATAACATCGTAGCGGTACTTGGTCGCGATCAGGTCGGCCGCCTTGAGGAAAATGCTGGCCCGCTCGGCGAAGGGAGTTGCGGCCCAGGACTTGCGGGCGGCCAAAGCGGCGGCAATGGCGGACTCAACATCAGCCTTGGACGCATTCGAGTAGGTAGCGACGGCGGCGTGAGAGGCCGGGTTGCTCTGGGTGAAGGTCTGGGCGCCCTTGATCTCCTTTCCTGCCACAACTAGAGGTACGTGCAACGGAGCCTGCTGCTTGTACTTGGCCAGCGCTTCCTCCAGGCCCTTGCGGCTCAGAGTACCAGACGCATAGTGCTGGTTCGGTTCGTTGTTGATCTGAGGCACCTTGAAGGTCGCGTAGGTGCCCATGGCTCGCGAACTCGGGCTCGAAATGCGGCATGCGAGCCACGACAGTGGCTGCGCTCTGGCACGCAAGAAAGACTGCATCCTGGCAGCGAAACGAGAAGGGCACAGATTCCTAATCGCTTTACAGTTGTTTGGGTGAGTTGAAGAAGATAAAATTTCAAGTCATGCGGGGTGGACATGAAGAAATGACCGGCTAGCACCGGCGACCCGAAGCTCATCACGCAAAGCTGATCGACGGCATAGAGTACAAGATGCGTGGGTGACGAATGAGAAGCGGCCGGCCAGAGTCCCGGGTGGGCCAACCGGGCCGGTCGATGCGGTGATTGGATCCACAAGTGGGTCAGATCTTGCCACGACCCACTGCATATGTATGGAAGCTCGTGAAGTCCTTGTATTCGGTCTAGGTATGGGAGGCTGGTAGTAAATTGATGACATTCTAACTAGTGAGAGTTTTAAGGAGATAGAAAGGGGCATAAGTAGCTACTGATCACCTGACAACATCCTGTGTAAAATACATTTGAACAAAGGTAAGCTCTATCTCGGTAGCAAAAAATTGATTGAAATCTAGGGCGTCTGGAACAGCAGTCCGGTCGTGGTCAGCGTCTCAAACTCATCGAGAATGGGGTCTGCTTTGTTGAGTAGAAGGCAAATGGCACGTCTAGACTGCGCGCCGCAACCATCCTATGGCTACCAAATTTGCACTTCTGTTCAAGAAGGGCCAACAAGTAAGATAGCATCGATAGCGGATAGAACGCGGGCGACGTGCAGGGATGCGTACTCGCCCATGCTGTGTCCAATGGCCATGTTCGGCTTCACTCCAATTCCCCTGGGCTAGCTGATCGTCCGTGGTATTCAGTCGATTGAGAGAAATGGTTCAAAATCTAGAACGCTTGGTGACACTGGCCAATTCATGCTTCTTGTTGCCCCAATAGCACCGAAAGCCAGGAACTAAACGTGACATGAACTCCACCAACGATATGTCTCTGATCCTGGTTATTTCCACTTCACCCGAGTAAACCAAACTTGATTGGGAGACATACCTTGTGTTTCAAGCGCCCTGGCCCGGTCCAACCACCCAACCATGCGGTACAGGTCTTTTTGTTTTCGGTTTTTTTTGGATTTTTGAATTTCCTCTCCTTCGCATAGATGGCACGGCGCCGAGCAGACAAGGGTGGTAGACCATTTGGTCGATATCAGCCGGAGGTGGGCCCTTATACCTCCCACAGCCGCCTGGTATCGACCAGAAAGGATGAGCAAAGAATCCGCCGGAGACGTGTTTAGTGAACGATGAACCGCCTTCATCAGCAAGTGAATAAGCCTGCTCCCTTCTCACCCACTACTTTGGGTTTTGCGAGGGCCATCCGAAGATGCCTCGCTTATCTCCTTTCGAATTGCTACGCATAAAGAGAGAAGGGAGTAAATCTGCATAGATGTATCATCATGATGCTAAAATTTTAACTAACTGCCCAGGTGCCGGAAGAAGGTGTCATGGCACCTGATAATGCGAACGAACGATGACGCATGAATCTTTCTTAGTTAGGTACTTTTATATAACCTATACTCTTAGTTTATCTTTGACTATTAGAGAGATATAAGTATCTATTACTTTCTATATAACCTAAGAAATACTAAGTAAGAGAAAAGTAACAGAAAAATAAATATATAATGACAATTATCGTCGAGTAACTAACTACCTGCACCAAACACGCAACGAGAGAGCACGTGACCAAGCACCGGCCCGGTCAACTGCTTATCGGTGGCCCATGTAGTAGTTCGCTATCAAACCGGGCCGTGATCGCTTTGTAGTCTAGTCAAGCTGAGGTTTGTAGGTCTGCTGATGTGCTATGTAACTACTCCGTAATCAAATAGGGGACACCCATCTCTACATCAGAGTATCTACGTCATGAAGGAATAAAATTGTTCTGACCGCTAGCAAGTCCCGGTCAGATCGGCTTATGGGGTATATAGTTCGAGGTATAGGATAGCCTCGCATTCAAACCGAATCTATGAATAATACCGGCCCTCAAAGCAGTGACCAGTACCGTGGGATTCCATTAGTGCCAAAAAAGGGTACCGTTCATTAAGGTCCCCTCACCGTACCGGTGTATCGCGCTTGCCACCGGCCCTTGTCCCGTCACAAACTGTACATTAATACCCACTTCATAGTCTAAAAGCTGCTTTGCCTCAACCTTGGATCTATGATTCTACCTACCAACCAGGAATTTCTCTAAGCCCTTCAAGCGCGACTTGCCATTTAATCCTTTTTTTCCATCGCTCGCCACTTATCGACGTCGTCTCTGGTACTCTCACATAAGCACCACAACGCTTACATCAATGAAGGTTGCACGCTCAGTGCGAGTGCCCCGTATTCAGGGCATCAACCATGCTGGCAAGCGACTTGTGAGCCGTACTGGCACCTCCAACTCATCTATTGCTACCAGTCACGCCTTCCAGCCACTATCACCATCTCACACCGCGCCGACGCCACGGAAGGCGCTGACAGCACCCCTCGCAAAGCTGCCACTCTCAACCGTCTTGCGCTCTTTGATGGTCCTTTCTATCTCTTCCTCTCCTCTTCTTCTTAAGCCTTGCATTTATACCCTGTCTCGATTAGCCCATCCTCGCTCGGCTTTGTGGGATGTCTCCAAGAACCCGCTGCTGCACTTCCTTGTGAAACACACCATCTACAAGCAGTTCAATGCGGGCGAAAACAAGGCTGAAGTCCAGCAGTCTGTCTACAACATCAAGAACTTGGGATTCCGCGGAGTGCTCTTAGGTTATGCCCGTGAGGTCCTAGTTGGCGAGGATCAGGATGCCGAGCTCGATGCGAAGACAGCTCAGGCTGAGGTCCAGATGTGGCTCGATGGTACCATGAAGACCGTTGACATGGCACAAGAGGGAGACTTTGTTGCTCTCAAGTAAGTTCATCTTCAACCTCTCATCCACAATAGAGTCCTAACAGGTTTTTCTAGATTCACCGGCATGGGAAGTGATGCCCTGCGCCACCTCCGGAAGGAAGCACCTCCTTCCGAATTCATGGACTCATCAATTCAGAAAGTGTGCGACTTGGCCATCTCCCGTGGTGTTCGTCTGTTGGTCGATGCCGAGGAACAAGCTGTGCAGCCCGGTATTGAAGCGTGGATCATGAAGTACCAGAAATATTGCAACTCCCAGACCCCTGACCGCACCGTCTTCTACGGCACATACCAAGCATACCTCCGATCTACTCCCATCACTCTCAACCGTCATCTCGAGATGGCACGCCGCGACGGATATACTCTCGGCGTGAAGCTCGTCCGTGGCGCATACATGAAGACTGAGCCCCGCCAGGTGATATGGGCTGAGAAGGAGGATACGGACAAGTGCTATGATGAGATTGTCGAGGCCCTTTTAACGCGCAGATACAACTCCATGCTGCCGCCCCCAGCCAAGGATGCCACCGAGCTGCCCCCCGTCAACGTGATCATCGCTACTCACAACCGCGAGTCGGTGCGCAAGGCACACGCCATTCGCATCCAGCAATCTCTCAATGGTGAGGACTACGGTATCGACCTGAGCTATGCCCAGCTCCAGGGTATGGCCGATGAAGTTAGCTGTGAGCTGCTTCAAGGATTCGAGAGCCCCGAGGCTAGCGTTGGCGCTACACCCATGGTGGCTCCCAACGTCTTCAAGCTTTTGACTTGGGGCACTGTCCAGGAATGCATGGGTTTCCTGCTGCGCCGCGCTGTCGAGAACACCGAAGCCGTTGGACGGACTAAGGACTCTCAGATCGCCATGATCGGCGAGTTGAAGCGTCGGTGCCTGAAGGTATTTGGCCGCAACTAGACTTTTTTTGGTCATCTTGGCGTCGATTGAACCTTTCACAATAGCCTTCTGAAGGCAATAGCTCTGAAATTTATTTTTTTTTCGGGTGCGGTGCTCAGTCGGTTTATCCATGGGTTCTTGTTTGCATTTTCGCACACTTGGCATGCATCCATAGAGGGCGTTAACATATTATGAGTCACGGTAGCTGCAAATAATGAGATAATCCAAGATAAACTATTTCCTGACTGTAACCTATACAAAATCGAGTACCCCGAGGTCTGGAACGACCTGCCCATTGCGGGGTTATCTACGGATCCAGTTGAATTGGACTGCCCCTCATCAAATCCCGTTCGGTTGGCACAGCTTTTCGATCAATACACTCAGCTGTTATCAGTTACTTTATGTTTTTGGACACTCCATATATAATCCAAAGGGCCTCGGGATTCACCAAGAGCAGCCCACTGTGACCGTTCCACCTCCAAAATGCATATTCTCTCCGAGCCCGACGTAGCTCAAATCTTCCGGAGCTTGACCCTGGGGAAATGCCACGAATTCATCGATATTCTGGGCAGAGCGCTGGTGGTCATATCTGCTGAATCGAAACCCAGTGTCCCGGACTCGGAAAAGCTGATCCATCAGCCGCTACGCACCGTATTTACCACCAAGGCCAACAACTCGTGCATCTTCATGCCCGTGTCTGACACGGCCAGCACCGCTGTCAAGGTTGTCACCGTCGCCAGTGGCGGTATCCAGGGTGTTATCAATGTCTTCTCGCCAGACGGCCGTATACAAGGTCTCCTCGCAGCTGCAGAGGTGACGGCGTTCCGCACGGCACTTGCCTCAATGACACTGTTTGTCCGCTGCACCTCTCTCAGCAAGGAAAATATCCTTGTACTTGGATCCGGTCGCCAGGCAGAGTGGCATGCCCGACTGGCACTACTTCTGTACCCGAACCAAATCCGCCGAGTGACATTCGTTAACCGTGGCCGCCAAAGGCTTGACGAGCTGGAACGGGATGTACTCGGTGATTTGCGGCAGCGGTATCCAAGTATTAGCTTCGAGACATTTGCAAAGGAAGGAACAGCGGATTATGAAGCAAGACTACTCAAAGCGCTGCAAGCTTGCGATGTGATTTTCAGCTGTACACCGTCAACTGAACCGAACTTTCCATATTCCGCGCTACAGTCTGCACCGAAACAGCGCTTTATCTCCCTCATTGGCTCATACAAGCCACACATGCATGAGATTGATACGGAAACCTTGCTCTCTGGCGGTGGTAAAATCTATGTTGATTCGAAATCGGCATGTATGGAAGAGTCGGGCGAACTGAATACGGCGAAGGTTACCGAGGACCAGCTAACTGAGATGGGTGATCTTTTGGGAGACCTCAGTCCATCACAAGCGCTTGAGGTTCCGGGAGGGTGTAATGTGATTTACAAGTGTGTTGGAATGGGTCTTATGGATCTTGTCGTTGGGAAGAAGCTGCTTGATGTCGGGAGCGAACAGGGGCTTGGCACTCATGTCAACGGGTTTTAAGCTAGATATGGAGACGTGGACAAGGTTTAACGGTATACTCGATAGATCAATGCAACATCTGCAAGGTGCAGGCTAGTTGATTTTATACACGTGAAACGTGAGGCTAAGGCAAGCCCTCGTTTGCCAGTCGCACTGTTGCTGAATGGCAACATAGCCATAAAATTTGACGACTATTGAGTAACTAATGATGCACATTTTTTACTTAATACATAATGACCACTGTTAGATCATCTCGATGGTTCCTTGTCCGCCTTGTTTACTCGTCCCTCCTGTACTATGAATCAGATATAGCTTCGAAGTGACTTCTAGACTCGATTATATTCTCGTTCTTTGTAAGAAAGAATAAATGAAATATAAATGCCCGCAGTTCCTATAGCAATCTTTTCAAATTTAATGCAATTGAAACGCAATCCCCAGAAAGTGACACAAAGGGAGCCGGAATGTCGGAATGGAGCGCCAGAAAGCCAGAATGCGGGGCCGCGATCTGTGGATTCTCTCGCTTTATCAACCCCGATAAGTGCACTACAACTCGCTTTTCGACGTTCTCTCCTCTGCGTGAACCCTCCTACCCCGGCCATCAAAACTCGGATCTTAGTGTGCGGCCTAAGCCTCGGGCCCCGTCTGCCTCCTTCTCCGGCATTTCTCCGCAGAGGATGCTCCCCCGACACCCTCATTGACTATGGCAATGGACGACCCGACCTCGACTCCCACGCAACCGCAGCAAAAGCGCCCACGTGTCGCTGAAGAGAATCGCAAGCGAGCTGTCCGAGCGTATGTTTCCTTTTTGTTTTGTCCCAAACGCCGGCGGATAAATCGCTAATCTCAAAGGTCTCGTGCAGATGCGACGGCTGTCGCAGAGTGAAAGAGAAATGCGAGGGAGGCGTGCCGTGTCGCAGATGTCTCCGCTATCGCAGACAGTGCAATTTCACCCATATTGACCCCAGCGAGAAGGCTCGATCGAGGTCCGTCTCGTAAGTGCAAACAGTCTCAATATCAAGTTGGCTTCGCTGAATCACTGCTAGGTTGCTGGACCGGGCGGCCTTGCTCAACCGGCATGATATTGCGGAAGCAGAGCGCGTACACTGCATGGAGCGCCTTCTGTCATATTATGTTCCCGGTATCTCTTTTGATATCCAATCACTTCGCCAGGCTGCAGAGGATCTGAAGAACAAACATCGTGACTCCGAGTCAGAAGCCATCTCAACCAAAGCGGACCCCAGTGAGCTTGAAGATCTGGCGATCGACGATGAGGATTTCATGATCAAAGCTCTTCCAGATAACACGACTCGTAAGAGCAGAGATTGAAGGTGGGCGATTGTCGTGGCAACTTACTAATTCATTCCCAGAATATTCCGGAGAGTTCTCTTACCTGAACTTCTCCATGAAGATTCGGAAAAAAATTGATGAATGGATGAAGACCGCGGCACCAGATGTTAGTAACCCAGGCTATATATATCAGCGGGGTTCATTGGTTAACTAAATCGGTGCAGGCCTCTACCGAAGTTGAGCCATTCGAGGAAAGATGGCGATCCACACAGCTCCAGTCAGGCTCGTCTCTCGTGTCAGCGTCAATCACCTGTCTCCCACCACGCTACGTGGCCGACTTCCTGGTTCGGATCTTCTTCAAATATGCGCAGACAAATAACTTCTATGTAGAAGAAGACTGGCTACGCGAGAAATTGAATGTCTGCTACACCAACCCGTCCAGTTTGTCAATCGACGATGCAGGTGCTGTGTGTTCGATTTTGATGGTTCTGGCTGTTGGCACACAATTCGCACACATGGAGTCATCGACACCGGTGAATTGTTTACCAGCCGACACCGATCAAGACCATCATTTTTCTGAGGACGAAGTCGGTTTGACATTCTATCAGTTTGCATCCAAGCTACTACCGGATATCATTGCTACGGCTTCCGTGCGGAGTGTCCAGGCTTGCTTATTGATTGGAACATACCTACTTCCTCTGGATACATCCGGCCTTTGTTATACGTACTTCGGCTTGGCACTCAAGCTTGCCATCCAGAATGGCATGCATCGGCGATATCATGGCGAAGGTCTCTCGCCTCGAATGGTAGAGACAAGGAACCGCGTCTTTTGGACAGCCTATACCATTGAGAAGCGCATTAGTATTCTTCATGGCCGACCTTCATCTTTATCAGATGCCGACGTTGACGCTCCGCTCCCTGTGGACTTTCCTGGAATCATGCCTGCTTCACAGCAGTCGAACCACACAAACATGGTAGCATTGATTACTTTGACGCTGAAGCTCGGTGAAGTTTCCAGCGAGATTTCTCTGCTCCGAACCGCCCGCAAAGGTCACCAACAAGACTGCCTCGAGCGATTACTCAATATCCGAAAACAGTTTATTGACTGGTGGTCTACATTACCCGAGGAAACGAACTGTCGTGATCTTAACCCCGGCGGACCCCTGTTTCGATCCAATGTGCACCTCAAACTTGACTATTGCCTGACTCGAATCTTCATCGGCCGTCCATTCTTGTTCAGCAGCCTAAAGGGTCTTTACCAGACACCAGTCACGTCTTTCAAGAGCCCATCTGGGGTTTCGAAGAACCGCGCGACTCTTGTTACAGACTGCGTCGAAGCAGCCCTTGAGATTATCGATCTCTGTCGTCTTCTCCGAGATGAGGCCGGTCTTGCCCGAGCCTCATTCACCGAATTTAGCTCATGTCGTGCTGCGCTTCTGGTCATCCTGGCCCAAGGACTGACCAAGCGCACCGAGCGACTTGGTGCAGCTCTGGAACAAGGCATTTCGTTGATCAAGATCATGTCGATGGGCGTCGGCTCAGCACGTTCGGCCGTCAGCGTCATCGAAGCACTCGAGCGTGCCATTCGCCGACTCGAAGTATGGAGCGAGAGCCAACAAGCTGAAAGCAACGGAGGCAGCACGGAGTCTGCATATGACCGCTTCAAGAACTGGGAGATGCTCTGGAAGGCCGGGCCTGTATCGCCAACCACGATGGCCTGGAAGCAACAAGAGGCTTTTGGGAATGACTCTGTTATTCATCAAAGCGCGGCATCCCAGGGCCCTGGTGGTCTGTCCGTGGCTGAGGCTGTCGTTCCCGGCATGTCGGTCACGCCTCCGATAGTCCCGTTACCCAACACGAATGGCTCTGAGCAGGCGCTCGGCGCCCCTGAAGCCATTTTGGAAGGTGACATCCCGAGTAGCGGTCTTTCTGCTTCAGCCAATTTCTCTATCTCGCATCAGTCTCTTTCGCAGATGACGCATTTCGGGTTTGATCACTTTGTCTCAAACTTCCCACAGGAGCTCGGCGAGTTTACTGCCATTCCCTGCTTTGAGCCCGATGCTCAAGGCAATCCTGGTATAGTTGGCACAGATCTGGAGCATCCTGGAAGTGCGGATTCGCATTGGTTGCAGTTTATGAATGAGTGAGTGTCTTATTCTTGTGATAATCGCTGTTTTTTAGCCGGTCCGTTCTGTTCTACCCTTGTCTATCTTTGATATACCATATCCCGCGAGGTCGTTCCTATCTATATTGGTTACGTTGGAAGGTCTCTCGGTTGCTTATGTTTGGCGGGAAAATGACAACTGGCAATGACATATCTTCGTAATGAAATTCTTTCCAGTGATCAAGATCTTGAAAAATCAATAGCTGAGGTATATGCTAAGAATATCGCTAATCGAAAGTAACCTTCTTTCCCTGGAAGGTCGCCGCAGAAGCTTGCTCCTTGAGCTTCCGCTTTGCCTCCCATGAAGGATGCAATGGACCCTCATCCTTCGGGGGGCCCTTGGGTTTGCCGCCCTGGCCTGGCCCTGAGCTCGAGTGATGCCCTCCACTCTTATTGTGGATGTTATGCGGTCGATCTCCAAGCCCTCGATCTCCAAAGCCTCCTCGTCCGCCGTGTCTACCTCCTCTACCACCATCAGTCGCTCCTTTCCGAGTATCCCACCCACTGTCTCTGCTGCGCTTCTGTTGTTTCAACTCCTTTTGTACGTGATTTGCAGATTTACCATATTTCTTCTCCCAAAGCGCGCGCCGGGCTCGCTGACCCATGCGATTTTTGCGCTCCGGCGCAGCCTCCTCGGCTTCGCTGGCTTCCTCGGACCCAGACCAGTACCCGCCCATCATTAGAGATGGGAGGAAAGTTGTGCTTTGTACCGGGGCATCGGAGCCCTTGCTTGCTTTGGTCTTCTTAGGAGGCGGGGAGTCCGCGGCCGAAAAGGCGGGAGATGGCGAGCGGGAGACCGAGTCGGAGATGTCGTCTGCATGAGCCCTGCTCTTCGCGGGCAAGTCCTCGTCGGAATCCTCTTCGCCTTCCGAGTCGGAGCCCGGTGCTAGTCGCGCGTCAAACTCGGCGAAGTCTTCGCTCCCTGACCCTTCGTCCCCAGAAACACTCATATCTTCATCCGGCCGCGAGTCCCGCTCGCCATCCCGAGTAGACGATGTTCGTTTGGGCCGCGCCTCATCCTCAGATCCAGATCCCGAGTCCGCTTCCTCTACCTGTCGTCGTGCTGGTTTCTCCTTCGGCCCCGCATCCTTCTTGGACTCGGCCTTGCTTTGATTTCCAGTCGGTGCCTCATCCACTCCCAACAATTTCCGAATTTCACCCAGAATATTAGGCATTACATTCTTCACAGGGTTGGACTTGAACAGTCGTGCCAGGATATTGGCCTCAGCGGTGCTCTTGGGGCCCTCTGTGGACACATTCCTAGACTCTTTGAATTCCTTGAATGCCGGGCACTCCGCAATGCGCTTCGTCTTGGACAGTTGTTTGAACAGGTATTTCGTAGCCGTAACGTTGTAGTCCAGGGCCTGAATAAAGGTAATGTTAGTAAGTACTCCTAAGTACTCGGTTCAAGTTCCAGAATCCGGATCGTGCTGCGTAGGCGCATACCTTCAACGCATTCACTTCATCCGCCAGCTTCGACAATGCTGTCGAATTGTCCTGCGACTTGGCAGTCTTCTCTCGCCGGCTGAGTTTCTGTCTCTCGAATCCTCGCGCGGTCTTCAGGCTCTTTGAAATGGTTTGTACTCCTTGATCAAATTTGACCGAGAGGCGCACTGCCTTCATCGACAGTTTGCGATCGCTGGAGCCGTTGAGCTCAGAGAGCTTGCGCTTCGGCATTTTGGGGGCTGGCCGCGAGATGTATTGAGGTCAACCTAAATTTGCAGGACAAGAGGGGTAACTGAGAAGTTTCGTGGTTCGGAGGTGCTTTGCACGTTGGTTGGGTCGGAGCTTTTTTTTTTCTTTGCGCGGATCAATTGCCAAGGCTCTCCGCCTCGCGATCCGATGCCACCAAAATCTCGGACCATATGTATTTCGTATTGCTCTATTTAAATAGTCATAACAAATGAAATTACGATTGACGGTGACTTGAAGATCTTGAGACCCGATATTAATATGTTTGAGCAGAATCCTCAAGCACGAAGTGGGGTAACGAAGTGCTAAGCATGGGAAACTGATCTTACGTGGATCCATAATTAAGGTTGAGGGCGAAGAACACCATCGATTAACGATATGTACATACAGACATGGCAAAGAGAAGTAATACGCATACATACTCGCCCTATTTCTTTTCCTCTTCCTTGGGCTCCGGCTTGGGGGTGGGGAGCTTGAACTGTAGTCGAATACATTAGCAACTGCTGGGAAATTAATGGATGAACCAAGGCTTACCGAGTCAGGTGTGCGGTTTGTTCCAGCACCAACAGGCTCCCACGCCGTGGAACCGCTCTCAAAGTTGCGGAAAGCTTGCGTGAGCTCAAGGGGCTCAATAACAATGCGCTTCTTCTCCTCATCGTAGCGCAGCTCGGTGTAACCGGTCAAGGGGAAGTCCTTGCGGAGAGGGTGGCCGTCAAAGCCGTAGTCGGTCATGATACGGCGAAGATCGGGGTGGCCAGAGAAGAAAACGCCGAACATATCGTAAACCTCACGCTCGTACCACAAGGCACCCTCGAACAGACCAGTCACGCTGGGAACTGGGGTGGCCTCATCGGCATAGGTCTTGACACGAATGCGAGAGTTATAGCGCACACTGAGCAGGTTGTACACGACCTCGAAACGCTGGTCACGGGTGGGGAAATCAACACCGGTGATGTCGGAGATCTGGGTGAACTCGGCCGAGGTGTGGTTCTTCAGGAAGGTCATGAGGGGAACGATACCGGAGGGAGCAGTGTAGACGGTGAGCTCATCCTTCCAGACGGTGAACTGCTGGACGTATTTGGGCAGGCAGGACATGATGTACTGTCCATAGTTGTGCAGGCTGTCGGCTTTGTCTTGGTACTTGTCGGTCGGGTTGGTGACGGGGGCACGGAGGGGTCCCTGGGCTGTATAGCGAAAATCGAGTCAGTCCAGATGCAATTGCCTCAATTGATTGGAATCTTTCACGTACGTGGCCGTTGGGCCTGGCGCATGTTCTGAGGCTCCGGGGCGCCCGGCTCTGTAGAGGCCTTCGCAGCGTACTGCAATGAAGACGAAGAAAAGGCGCGAGGGGCCATGGACTTCGCGACCGAAGCCACGGAGCGTCCAGAACCCAGGCGCATCAGAGAGCGAGCAGATGCCATTGTGCGAGGGGAAGCAATGGCTTGCAAGAGGAGGGACAAGCAAGGCACGTAAGGTGGATTGTGAGGACGGAGGTTGGCTGAACCTGCGGGTCACGTGCGGCTGACATAATAGAGCCACGCGCTAAACGCAATCGGGTAATGCCAGCAAAATGAAGCCGCGCTTCAATTTCCTTCCTTTCTTCTCCTCCGTTCATCTCCCCACGATCATCTCGCCACCCCTCTCTTCTTCCGTTTCTCACTTTTTAATTCTTATTTTCTCCTTTGTGTTGGCTTCGGAGTAGCGTCTTCATCTTTACATTTTGCTCTCCACACGATAGGTGCTAGCGTTGAAGATTCCGTGTCGCCTTTCCCCATTACCCCAGTTTCAGCGCGACCATGTCCAGTCGGCAACAGATCGATTCCGTCATCGACGATGATGATGAATTCTGGTATGTGGTGGGTTCTTGGATAAGTTTGCGACATGGATACTGACCGTGTTAAAGCCCCCTTTGTATCGAAGAGTTCGACCTCTCAGACAAGAACTTTAGACCTTGTCCCTGTGGATATCAGGTATGTTTTACGTGACCTCGTGAAACGCCGCCACGGCGCAGTGATCCTGACATGGTATCTCCAGATCTGTCAATTCTGTTACAACAATATCAAAACCCACAGCGAAGAGGGTCGGTGCCCGAACTGCCGCCGTTCCTACGATGACAGCACGATTCAATACAAAATTCCTGATGCGGAGGAGTGAGTAACGGTTTTCCCATACTTTTACGTTCCCATTTTGCGCGGAGTTACTGACCCCGCTTGGCGTTTTAGATTCAAGGCAGATTTGGCACTGAAACACCGCAAGGCAGCCGCAGCTAAAAAGAAGGAAGCTGAAAAGCGCGAAATCGAAGCTTCCAGCCGCAAGAACCTGGCAGGTGTTCGTGTAGTCCAGAAGAATCTGGTCTATGTCATCGGCCTTAACCCGACGATCCGCGACGAGAACCAACTGCTCCTGACTCTCCGGGGGAAGGAGTATTTCGGACAATATGGCGATATCGAGAAAATTGTGGTTAGCAAGGCTAAGCCCGGTGGCAATCCTCACCAGGGCATTGGTGTTTATGTCACATTCTCCCGCAAGGCTGATGCCGCAACATGCATCAATGCCGTGGATGGCTCCGCGAATGGCGATCGGATTCTGCGTGCTCAATATGGAACGACCAAGTATTGTTCGTCTTTCCTTCGCAACGAGCAGTGCAACAACCGCAACTGCACATTCCTACACGAGACTGGGGAGGATAGTGAGAGCTACAGCCGCTCGGATCTGTCGTCCATGAACACTTTGTCTAGCCAGCGTCAGACTCATTCTCATATCCCGCAGTCCCGACCCGTCCAGCCGGTATCTCTTCCAATGCGGCGCCAACCGTCCAAGGATGACTCGATTAATGGGCGCCAATCTATTCCAGATGGACCTGCGCTCCCCTCATCGGCAAGCTGGGCGAATAAGGATGCTTCTATTAAGGCTAGACGACCCAGTTTGGCTGGAAGCCAAGCCTCTCAGAGTCCCCGCCCTGCCAGTGTTAATGTTGCAGTGACAGTCGATGAGTCTAAACGCACAGAAAAGGCGTCTCATATCGCCCAGGAAGCTCAGCAGGCATCTTCCCAGTCCGATACCAGGTCGCCGGCAGCTCTGGCCAGGCCTCGCGAAGCGAAGCCCGAGCCGGTCTCCCCGTTTGATAATCTTATCAAAGAGCTCATGTCACCCGAATTCCGATTTGTCTTCTCTGCATCCGAGCTTCCCCCGGACGAGCTCAAAGCAATCCAGAATTACCCATCATTCATCGACCCATATGGAGGTGTCAAGCGCCGAGCGATGCGCGAGAAGGCTGAACAGGACCGGCTCAAGCGTGAGCAGGAGCTTCTCCAGACCGCTACAGTGGAGGAGGAAAGCCGAGAAGCTGGCAGCTTACAACTTGGTGGAGAGCCGGAGGAAGGAAGCCAACCTCGCGGCCGCCCGACGCGCGAGTCGCATGGTGCCATTCAACCTCCTTCTCAACAAGGCACGGCAGAACACTCAACTGTTGCTTCTCCGGTCTCCGCCAGCAGCCACCAATTCCAGGGCCTGAACTTGGCTGGCCGCAGCTTGACCCCGCTTCAGCAGCAGCAATTGATGCTTCTCAAATCCGCTGGCAATCAACAAGCTGGATTGTCGGACCCATTGAGCTCCGCTGCTCTAGATCAAGCCGCGCAACTTCGCCAAGGTCTTTTGCAATCCCAAATGGCACAGTTCAGCGCGCTTCAGGCCCAAAGCCGCCAAGGTTCCCGGTTTTCCTTCGCAAACGATGTCGGTACTAAGAACATGACCAACGCCCGCATGCTGAGCCAGATGCAATCTGGCACCCCGAACCCGCTCTCTGCTCCCAGTCCCCAGCATGCTCTTGGCGGTGGCTTCTATGCGAGTGGTGCCCAGGGCCCCCCTCCCGGTTTAAAGACAGCTGGAACTCCTCCTATCAGCGGCGGGGGAATGTTTGCCCAGGGCCATGGCTTCACTTCGAACAACAACATCGGACTGGGTACAAACATGGGGAAACATGATGCGACCCCGGAATTGATGCGTGAGTTACTTCGTGGGCGAAGCGGTACGAATGTTGGTGGTATACAGGGCCAGGAGGCCGCAAAGCGTGAGTTCATGTTCCCTTTCCTTCAACAGCACCAAACCCCACCTCCCCTGACTCCCGTCAATGGTCTTCTCGGCTCTTTCTATGGGTCCCAGGCAGGCTCAGCGCCTGACTCTGGTGTCCCACAGAAGCAGAAGAAGAAGGGGAAGAAGCAGAGACACGCTAACACTTCCTCCGGTGGAGGCGGTGTAGTAGATCTTGCGGACCCGAGTATTTTGCAGGCAAGAATGCACCAGGTCGGTGCCAATGCTACTGCTGGGCAGGCGTTGTACGGGAGCCAGGGCCAAGGTGGGTACAATCCCTCGATGATGTACGGCGGTAGTGGATTCAACCGCTGGTGAACGACTCCTGCATTCTACTCATGACTTTCTATTTGCATTTTCCCTCTTGCTTTTTTCTATATGGTGTTCTACCCTGTGCTTCAATGGGTCTGTGTCCCTTGTTGACATGATATCATTTCCCGTCTGCTGTTATCTTATGCGAAGCCGGGGCTGCATTTTGTCTTTTTCCTTATGCAAGCGGACTGGCCGCTCTGGACCAGTACGACGGGCCGGCGCGCCCTTGGCGTATTGTGACGGTCTTCGATTCTTGACTTTCTTTTTCTTTCTCATGTCTCCCCGGCTTTCTCCGTCCAAGGGCTTTTTTGCATTTTGTGGACATACCTGCATGTCTTCTGGGTCACCCTTTATATTCGGCGGCTGTTGTATTCCCTCTTATCCTTTTCTTTTCTTTGCATTCGGATCTTCCTTCGATCATCTGCAGCGTCTTGAAGACCGCGATGGATCCATGGATTAATGTACGTTAAGGCCTCCCTACCCTGATATCACAGCCCGGACAGGGTCTTATTTGAAAATCAGTTGTCTCACACTGCCGTTTACATAGACCCTTTGCCCTTCAATGTACCTGACCCTTACGGGTCAGTGCCCGTCGTGTAATTACTTGTCCTGGCGCCCTTTGTATCTTGCATAGTCACCTCCGCTTAGTCGTTCACCGGTTGACATGCGTTCACACGATCAACTCACACCACTTCGCTGCTTTGAACTGCAAATGCTAACTACGGGTCAACAGTGAACGATGATTTCCCTCCACTCGGCAGTTCATCGAAAGATGCTCAAACCGTTGATCCGTTCGGTTTCCTGAAATCGCAGCTCCATAGCGAGTCCGTTGGTCGTGCAGGAACCCCGAGTCTTCCTCCTGGTCTTCCTCTGCCTCATGCGCATCCGGCGTCTGCATTTCAAGAGCATATGAGCTCGTCAAAGCCGTCATCCCCTGCGCCAATTGTGCCTCCAGGATTAAGTACCGATGGCTCCAGAATCGGAACTCCGTCAAAGCAGGACTCGAGATCTGAATCTCGCGTCATGACTCCTGAAATGCATACTCGGACAGCTTCCACGTCTATTCGTGTGAACAATGCCTCCCAGATTTCCTTCGGGTCTCCCATTGCGAAACCAGCTAACAAAGCGCGGCTTAATACCAAAGGCGACCTGCGTCTTGCTACTGATGAGAAAGATCTTCTTTCTCACGGCGACCCGAGTCTGCCGACTGGCACGAAGACAAGTCCCGTTAGTTTGAGCACGCCATTGGCTAGCCAAGCAGTTGCCGCGACCAACTCTGAGCGTGCTTTGTCGGGCACTTTTGCCTCTGCAGCAGGTTCGATGTCTGCGGTAGGCTCGAGGCCTAATACGCCGTTGACTGCCGCCTCACGTGTCTCTGAGTCGTCCGCTCCTCGTCAACCACGTATTCTGCGTGTGGTTGAGACTCCGAAACCCGGTGCCCCTTCCCCAGTGGGCAATGCACCATCCGTCACAGCATCTACGACAGCTGTCGACAAGTCTCGGTCTCGGAGGCCGAGCTTGTCATCAAACAGTAGATCGGATACGCCGGGTGACTATGGATCCGAAGCTGATTTCTTCCCTTCTACGTCGGCATCTCGTACCAACTCTCCCCCAGCTTCGTCTCGTATCGGCTCTGCTCCAGTTCGCTCAATCACGAAGAGTCAGGCAAAGAAGGAGAGACGCCAAAAGGCTAGAGAGCTCGAGGCAAAGAAAGCTGAAATCGAGGCTGTTGCCGAAGAGCCCGTCCAAGCTCCTATCATGGGAAGAAAGCGGAAGACCAAGAAGACGCCTTCAACTACCATCGACTCTACTGAAGGAGCTTCGGCTAATGTCACTGAAACTGCGAACCCCGCTAAAGCCGCGGCCGAGTCTCCCAAGAAAGCGGAGCCGAAGCCGGAACCTCGAAGGAAGGTGAAGGAGAAGGAGCAACCTGTACAGGAGATCAAACCAGCTCGTACGGAAGAGCCGCCCAGTCAGCCAAAGCCGACTATTGAGGAAGCCTGGCGTTCCCACAATACCGTCCAGCAAGCCAGCAAAGACGCACAGGAGTCCGGTCGTTCTATCAAAGATCTCTTGGTAGAAAGAACTAAGCCTCTTCATGAGATACTTGCTCAGATGCATAAATCCGGCGAGCTGGATCTCAACAAGAGTTCCTTGTTCAACCCGGCCAATCTCAGCCAACGTACCGATATGAAGTGCACGGCCGATAATTACGAGCAATTGAAGCAGCCTATCGAATTGACTGATGAACACCGCAACGCTTTGCGCCGTGGCGAGCCAGTACGCATCGGCGATGACCAGCTCAAGAATCGTTGCTTGATCACTCCACAAGGCTCCGTGCTTCGTCACCTGGAACCCGAGGAAGAGGAACGTTACCTTGCGCTGGAGAAGCAGCAGAATGGGTTCGTTGACCCATTCGTGGTCGGTGATGACTCCAGCAACATCAATGGAGGCCTCGAGGCCCTGTTCGCGACTCCGGAGAGATACAATATCCGATGGGTGGATGAAATGGCCCGGTTGGACGCTACATCTCCCAGCGCCGCCCTGGATATTGCAGAGACCGTGGTGCCACCGAATGTTCTGTCGGCGATGGAAGCAGACAGCACCCGCAGTCACGACTGGGCTGTCGCACACTCCGCCGAGCTCCTGCAAACCACTACCGCTGCTGTACGCTCCTTCGCTGCTGCCACTGCCAAGCAAATGCTTGGCTCTGCCGGTATGCCTGGAAGCAATCCCACCCTTGAGGACGTTGCCGCTATGACAAATGAAGAGCTAAAGGATCTCGCTGGCCGTTCGCAGAAGGATCTGGAAAGTACACGCAAGGAGCTGGATTTGCTGGACAAGAAGTTTGCGGCCCTGCTTCGCCGGAACAAGAAGGTCCAGCACCAGGCGCTCGCCATTGTTGACTCATCGAATTAATCCGTTCGATCATTGATGGTGGAGTCTGCCGACCTCGGGATGTCCTGATTTTTGGGTTGTAGAATACATGACTACACTGTTGTTGTTAATGACGCCTCTTGTATGATTACCTAGCACAAATGCACGATTCGTTGTAATTATTCTCGTTTGTAGACTGCTAGCCTAGCCCTACCTACATACCGGGTTTCCTCTGCCACTTCTTGGCGTTCCCTTTCCGTTTTAGTAATTCATCTCTTCCTTCTATTATCTCTGACACTATACTGGCACTTCACTATGTACTCGAAACTGGAAGAGCTTGGCGTTATTGGGCCCCGTTGTAATAGTATAACTGCACGTTCCTTGGTTCTCCACAGGAGTGGCCAATTCATCGCATTGCTGCCTGGTCACATTCGTGTTCGAGAAGAACTCGTTAATTTCATTCTCGAGGTTGTGACAAACGTACGTCGACATTGTGATGAAAGGTGGTGAGAATAAAGATATGTATGAGATGATAGATTCAACAGCTGCAAGATGATAGATTGAGAAGGGAGGAGTGAGGATTACGAGACTAGTTAAGTAGGCACCCTTAAGTCACTCACCACTATTTTCAGGGGCCCAACCACTTACAAGCGTTGAAATTGGTTGGCCAAACATCACCACATCCTAGGCCTCGGACCAACCCGCGGGTTGAGGGTCGGGACTTATAACCCTCAGGGGTTTTGAGGGTAACCTACTTACTTGTCTATCTCTATATGTTATCTTGCTCTGTAACAGTCATGAATCTGTTTATTCGAGCACACTTATTTTTGGCATTTGCTTTCTTCTACTTGTCCGTCTCTAGGTTTCATCTTGCCTTGTGACAGTCATTACTCTATGTATATCCGAATCTGCTTCCAAGGTTTTCATAACCTCAAATTAAACTTTTGTCTCCTTTCTTTGCAGAGAACCCACTAGGGCCTAAGAAGACAATTTGAAACTGCAATGGCCAATTCATAGAGGACCGGATGAAGGAGCGGCACTAGTGTAGAAGGGAGTCGCAGCGGGTTAAGCCAGGTGGTTCCCAGTAGCTGCTGCGAGTGTAGTACTATCAATCTTGTATAACTCATTTTCGCTAGCAGCTATTGGTTAAAGTGTATTCATCATGTTCATTAGGACTATATAAGTAAAAGAAGAATCGGAACCTAATCCAAGCCCTTCAGACCATCCTTGTACGGGCCCAAGTCATACTCATCAGGATAAGTCTCTAGAATGCGTTTAAGCTCCTTCATCTGCTCTTGAGCCTCCTCCGTCACCTCCTCATAGACATCAGTAAACGCCTCCCGAATCGGCGGTTTCTTTTGGCGCTCCGCTTCCTTGAACTGTTTCAAAACAGCCTGACGCATGGAGTCGCGCGTCTCCTTCTCTAGGTCCTCATTCCACAGACCCTTATTCTCAAGCCATTTGCGCAAGCGGATGATGGGGTTATCGCGACGCTTCCAGTCCTCCGCTTCCACGCGTGCGCGGTACGCGAAGCTGTCGTCGCTGGTACTGTGGTGAGAGACTCGGTAACTCATTGCTTCAATCAGTACTGGTTGGCAGCCGTCACTTAGTGCGCGTCTTCGTGCCTCTGCCATTGCCTCATACATGGCGAATACGTCGTTCCCGTCCACTCGGATCGTGTCCATTCCGTATCCGATACCTCGGCTGGCAATGCCATCACCGCGGTATTGTTCTATTGTGGGTGTTGAAATGGCGTATCCGTTATTACGGACCACAAAAATCACAGGGCATGATCGTGTCGCAGCGATGTTCAGCCCTGCGTGAAAGTCACCTTCGCTGGCTGCGCCCTCACCGAGGTAGCAGGCCACTACCCGCGGGGCTTGGTTGGGATTCTGGAGATCTTTGAGCTTCATGGCATATGCGAGTCCAGAGGCTTGGGGAATTTGAGTGGCCAATGGGGAGGAAACAGTGATCTGTTTGAGATTTGGATCAGTAAACTTGAATACTTAATTTGTCACATGGGTAGTACTCACGATGCGAGGATACTTTTGGCCATAATGAACAGGCATATTTCTACCCTTGCCATTGTCATTGCAATTGGCAAATAGTTGGCCCATGAAGTCTTTGAGGGTAAATCCACGCTGCTGATAAACACCAGCCTCGCGATACTGAGAAAAAGCAACATCATCTGGGGTCAAAGCAGCAGCGGAGCCGACAGAGATGCCCTCTTCACCTTGTGAAACCTGTTGAGATGTCAGCCAACCAGTAAATTCATTTGATTCCTAGTGAGATCAAAATCTATACCATGTAGAAACTGATGCGACCCTGGCGATGTGCATCAAACATAACGGTGTCCATGATGCTCACTATAACCGATTAGCGAAACCAATCCATTGCGGAGCCCCAATGACTTAACATACCCTGGAGCATATTCTTGTACCAAGTGAGGACATCTTCATCTGAGACATTGGGAGGACTCCGAGTTTTGTCAACCATCTCGCCATCGGAATTCATCACTCGGTATGTAGGAATAGAAGGGAGATCTCTGGCTGTGACGAAAGACATGTTGGCTGTAAACTCGCTATTAACGGCACCTGGGAAGACGACCCTGCAAAAAAGCGCATTAGTTCATGTTCGCTTAAGAGACACAGCCTGCTACTAACTTACCGATCTGAACCAGGTCGTTGTGAGACGGTGCTTCCCCATCTTCGTGTGGGGGTAGTAGGAGCTGGTACGATAGATCGCAAGAAGAGCCTCGTAAGCGGACGTCGATGAAGCATCTTGAATGACATGTCTGCTATGAAAAAGAGACCTTGTTGGAGAACAAGGGAGTATTCAAAGCTCGGTTTAGTCCGGGGCAAAATGCGGAGGAGCTCGGTTGGCGTCGGCCTTCGAAGTCACCGCCCCGCTTCCAGCCGAGGGGCACATATTATCAAGATAAAGTATGGAAACATAGTTACTTTAAATCAGGGGCGACAAGGCTTAATAAGAGATATATGGCAATCCAGAAGTATTCAGGATATCGGTTGATCGTATGATGGGTTTCGTACCCTCTATAGACTTAGCGAATCCCCACCGTAAGGGCAGCTCATCCCGGGAATCCCCTCGCTTGGTATATCTTTCGATCTAGGCGTTGAAAATAAATATCAAATCCAGTTCATATTCGCCAACGCATTACTCATTCTTTCATGTACTTCCCTTCTTTTGCCAGGAATAATTGAAAAGAGACAGCGCAGTCCCAGAGCCTCTGGTTGTCTGTTGATAGCCATTCATGGTTCTTCTTTGGAATGTCACAACAGTGAGATGAAGCCGACCCACAAACGATCAACGATTGTTTTGATTGCGGCAGATATTTTCGAAGTCGACGTGGTGAGGTTGATCGAGCATTCGGGTGATCCCCCGGGCATATCACTCGGCTTGACCTTGTCAAGTTAGCCCTCCCCAACAAGAGCCATAACCTTGTGTTTATTGAGAAAGATAGAGGGAGGCATAAACAACTGAGCAATTAGAGCTCAGCCGACCCTAAAATGGCACCGAGTTCTGATTAGCCAAGAAACGTTGTATGCTCCGACGGTGTTAGCCATGATCTCCGTCGGAGTAAATCTATACGAGTATCGAGCTTAAGATAAGAGCATATTTAGATACAGGGGATGTCGCTCTAACTACTCATTGAATTCACTTTATCTATGCCTCCAATATGGCTCTTCTAAACCTTGTATTCTCACCGTGGAGTCTTCTCGCCTTGCCGGTGTGGTTGGCCCTGTACTACATAGTCCCGTACTGCACAACATACCGCTACCTGGCCCATGTCCCAGGTCCGTTCGCTGCCAAGTTTAGCAATATATGGGTCGGCCTCAGTGCTCGACGAGGGAAGAAGTTCGCTGCAGTCGACTCAGCACACCGCAAGTACGGCAAAGTTGTTCGCATCGGTTTCAACCATGTGTCTATCGCGGATGAGCGGGGACTGAATGTCGTCTATGGACATGGAAACGGGTTTCTGAAAGAGTACTTACCCCATTCGCCTATATATCCCCAATATTTCTAATAAAGCACACTAGTCACTACTATGATGCATTTGTGGCAAAGACGCCGGGGATGTTCAATGTACGCGACCGCGCAGAACACACACGCAAACGCAAGATCATCTCGCACGCCTTCTCGCCCAGATCCGTCGCTGAATTTGAACCACACATGGCAGCCAACTTACAGCGATGGGTGACACAGCTGGACCGGATTGCCTCGTCCCAATCGAAAGACAATGAGAAAGCCGAGTTTGCTCGATTTAACGCCATGCCCTGGTTCAGTTATATCGCTTTTGATATTATCGGTGACCTAGCATTTGGTTCTCCATTTGGTATGGTAAGTAAAGGCAAGGATGAGACCGAGTCTCAGCTTGTACCTGGTGGTCCTATCTCATATACCCCCGCCGTCGACGTGTTGAACAGACGAGGCGAGATCTCCTCTACTCTGGGGTTTCTCCCGGCACTCCGTCCAATTGCACGATATTTGCCTGATCCCTTCTTTACAAAGGGGGTTGCGGCTGTGGAGAATCTGACTGGCATTGCCGTCGCTGCTGTTGCGTCGCGATTAGACGCGGCGAAGAAAGGAATCGATGATGATCGCAACGATATTCTCTCACGCTTACTGCAAGCTAGAGACGCAAATGGACATCCAATGGGGCGCACTGAGCTCACAGCGGAGGCGCTGACACAGCTCATTGCTGGCTCAGACACAATCTCCAACACGGCGTGTGCTGTCTTCTACTGGATCCTCTATGGCGAACGCAGCACTCCTGGCATTATTCCTCGACTCCAACGTGAACTAGATGGGTCAATTGGCACCGACTCTGAAATCGTGTGTTACTCCCAGGTCAAGGACTTACCTTTCCTGCGCCGTTGCATTGATGAGGGAATGCGTCTACACTCCACATCAGCACTTGGTCTCCCGCGCCTCGTCGCCGACGGACCCGGAGTTGAATTCGACGGATACTACTTCCCACCTGGAACTGTGCTCTCAGTGCCATCTTACACAATTCATCATATGGAAGAGATCTGGGGCCCTGACGTGGAAGAGTTCAGGCCTGATCGCTGGCTCAATTTGACAGCGCGACAGAAAATCGGGTTCAATCCGTTCTCGTATGGTCCGCGTGCTTGTGTTGGACAGAATGTGGCCATTATGGAGTTACAGTTGATTATTGGGACTTTATTCCATCGATATGACTTTAAGCTGTATCAGCAGGTGATGGAGTCGCATGAAGGGTTCTCGAAGAAGCCGAGGGAATGTTTTGCGGGTATTAGACTGAGGAGCCGGGCCTGAATACCTTCCCGTGTGAATTTGCGTGAATTTTAGAAGCCGCTAAAGCTGCTTAATGTTTCCGACGATACCCCGGCCCCCAAGGAACCTATAGACCTACCTTCTATGTTAGGGGTAACTATTTAGTTAACGCAGCTAGTTAAATAGAGGAAGGAGAGAGAAAATAACGAAGAAAGAGGAGAGAGAGGAAAGAGAGGAAAGAGAGAAAAGAGAGAAAAGAGAGGAAGGAGAGGAAGGAGAGGAAGGAGAGGAAGGAGAGCAAGGAGAGCAAAGTAAGAGGGAAGTAAGAGGAAAATAAGAGAAGACTAATTGCGCTAAAATATGGTAATGAGATGGACTAACCGGGTCGGGACTAGCTCCTCTTACGTTGTTATATAGTTCTCCGATCCTACCTTACTTCTTCTCCTCTCTTGTTCAGTTGTTTTAGTCAATGCTCATGACTCTTTTGCCATTCTGGCTTGTAACACCAGGTATGTTGATCTATCAGTCTTGTCCGAGCATTCCAAAGCAGAACCACCATCAGATTGACAGCCCGCTAGGCAGCGACCAATTCATCTGAATTATAGGTTCTCGCTTTTTACACAATGGGTATATATTGTGTTCCATCATGGGTCGCATGTATACTCGCAAAGGCAACAAGCTCGTGCAGCACGCAAGTAGGTCATCACAGACTACATTGCCCGGCTCAAGCGCCCCAATGATCAGGTCGATCCTGATTCCGAAACGAGCTCTTCTACGGTTGACACCAATGGTGGCCTATCTGCAGTACACAATGAAGAGCTCTGCTCCAATGACGAGGATAGCAAACGCAGTGTTGTACTGCCTGAGATCAATGCTAAGAAAACTCTGGCGATGGAAATGAAAGCAACTGCTGCTTTGCGGTTTCTTAGATCATCTATCGCAATGTTGAAGACCACGGCCGGTGACATGGACCTACACTGCGATACAGATGATCGCCCTATGCGTCCAAGGTTTACAAGGCTGCGCAATGGCACTATTGACAAGCTCGTCAATATATACAGCACAGGGTTTACCCAGAACTCATCGCGCTCATTTATCATGTCTTATCTATCGCAGTTGACCCTCGGGGCCCTCCAAACAGGCTAAAAGCCGGTACATTTCTCGCAGAACCAGTCTCATCTCCTTAATATCTAGTGGAGTCCTCTTTGAAGAAACAGATTAATTTAAGGTCCTGAAAAACGAGTAATTTATGAGGCTTAGAACATACAATTTTACTATAGAAACCAGAATCCGAAATGTTTGTAGGTAAGAAAATACACACATTTAAGATTAGGGGTGTCTCATAGATAGGTAACTCATCGATTATTAAACAGTTACTTCTGTCCTTCATACCGCATTTCCAAAGAACATTTCTTCAAGTGACGGAAACTCTTGTTCAAAGTTCCAGTCACCCTCCTCCCATGGCTTCATTGCGTTGTCCGCGACCAATGTACCGAATACAGTACTATCCGTCAATGTTGTAATAGGAGAATCTTGTCTTCCGTTTCCAGTGACGTGCTGTCTGACGATATTTAGAGACCATCGGCTGACTGGCTCGGCCTTGCCACCATGTTGAATATGTGAGATAGCCCGCTCCATGAGGACTACCGTCTCGTTTACACCGGTGATATGAGACACGAATTCAGCCAAAGTTACCATGGCGAATGAGCATAGAAGGGTTTCGTATGCAGGGTGTATATAGGTGGTGAGGTCCGACATGGACAGGAAGAGATCTAAAATTTGATGGGAGTGGTGGATTGCCACTTTGATGAAAGAAACTGTTGGGCTTGCTGCACCTATGTACTCTGAGTTAGTCTCTCTAGCGGCTTGGCTGTAGTTCAGATGCTGTAGGGTTCGGCGCGCTAAGATGAGATAGGTACAAGAGTATGCAAAACGCAAGGGCTCGGAGGAATCGAGGTCTAGAAGCCATATTAGCCTTAGATCTAATTGTTCTTAGTTTGATGATTATGCGTACTGTAAATGTGATCGTGGGTCTTGCGGAGTCTTTCAATCTCAGGCCAGGCAGCACTTTCTTTCTGTACCACATTGGAACTTATGAGGTCCCATAGAGTACGATAGAGCTCCACTCCTGCAAGTACAAGCTCATCCCGGGAATTGTATGATTGGAATTCGAGGATCTTGGCACATTCGTCAAAGTACTGCTTTGCAATGACAGGTGGACGTCCAGAGCCGACGGAAAATCTAAGGCAACTGTTAGGTCGAATGGGCGAAACGCCAAGGGTCCAATTTGAGCAAGAGACATACTGAAGTTGGCATAGACATATTAAGTTCCAAGTGCGCATCAACTCGCGTGATCGAATCGCCTCGCTAGCACCGCTCGCATATCGAAGTTGATCAAAGCGGGTCGTCATCACAACCTGCATGGCTGCCATGCCACTCAGTAACCATGAATTTCCATGATCGTGGTCTCGCGTCGGTCGCAAATCCCACATTGAGAATATTAGCATCGCCTGGATCGTGTCTAGCGAAGCAGCTGACGCAAGATGCGCCCGGCCTAACAAGCCATGAACATGTAGGTACAATGCGTGATGTGTTGCAGACCCATGCAAAGTCGAGACACTGTAAAGTCCAGCTAGGATACAAGATCCCAACAGAAGGGACGACTTGGAGCGCATATGGCCGAGGTCTGTACTCATAAATAACCAGCGACTAGACAACTTGGAAAATCTGGTGGGTTTTCTAAAGTTAGAGTCGACCAGGTTCCAAGGAACAGTAATAATTACCCTTCGAGAAGCATTAGAGCAAGCTCCTCGGAAACAATACTGCCGATGATGCTGTCCTCGGAAAGATCCTGGGTTGAGAATGGTTGTTGAGGCAATGCCATGTTTTCCCTTATTTCTTGGATGAGGCTCATGGGTGCATCGCGGGCAGTTTGCTCTGCAATGGATGGTGACTAAAACGCTGCAATTAAAAATAGCTATAGAGATGAAGGTAAAATGTGCCTACTTTGACTTTCAATTTCTCTTGGTCGCGACCACCTGAGGACATTGAAGCCCGAATCTGCGCAAGAGATGCTTCCACCGCCGAGAGTCTTTGGAATTAGTCAAATTATTTTTCATTAGATACGTAGAGAGGGCGGAGGATAGGAGCGAACCTCTCATGGCAGTCACATCGATGGCTCACTCCACAGTCACTTTCGGGCTGTTCTGGGGATGGCAGATTGCGAACTACCCCTCGAAAGGAGCAATCAATTCTAGAAGTAGTCAGGAAAAAGCCGGTAACAACTTTCAAAGGACTTTACTACCGAAGAACCTCGCAACGATGACACTGATCAAAACCCGGGCCAGCCTCACATCTTGTCTTCAAGCGTCGGCATGCTTCGCAGGATCTAGCTTTGCTTATTTTGGGAGATCTGGATGGCAATGGCCCGGCTTTTCTGCTTTTCATAGTACGAGATCTAGGCGGAGGCATGGTACCTAGTTTTCTCTATAAAAAACCCGGGGTAGGAGCTGCGTAGGACAGAGCTGAGAACTGAAGATGCTTGCTTATTCCCCGATGTTTATCATCCCCACTTTTGAGCACCGAGATACTGCATGTCTCGAAACCCCAGTGTACTCGTAGTGGATAATTCAGAACATGTGAATAGTATCATCCTCAATGGGAACCCATGTCTTGTGAATTTCTCAAAACATTATATTCCGCAATGGTGATTGGCTTCAATCAACATATCTATCTCCCCACCCCCACCTTTGAACATGATGCCCAGGTGATAGTGATAAGCCTTGCAGCCAGGCAATTCAAATCTATATAGAGCTAAGGAATGATTGCAGAGACTTTAAATCCTTCAAATTCCCATTACGAGTGACCACTGCTTTGCAGATCAGGCCGAACCTAGTCGACCCTAATCGGCTGCCCCCATTGGCCTTTCTTCATCCAGAATCGGTTTGGATATGCTGTGGCTTCTGAGCTTTGTGGCTTCAATGCTGCTTTTTAGACCAGATGGTGCAGATAGAGGATGCAGCTGCCCCGTTGCAACGTCGCAATTCACGCGTGAATCTCGAGGGGTTCACTAGACAAGCTAATCTCCGCTCATCCGACGTGCTCAAGAGAATAGTGCTTGGTCAAACACTAGTGACGAGCTACCTTTGATCTACGCTTGAACATTTTGTTCGATTCGAGGGACCAAATGCAAGTACGGCTGTACCTGTCTTGATGATGCATAGGCGCATCATACCAAGCTTATAATCTTGTAGCCAATCTCGGTTGACTGCCCGATCATTTGCACTTGCGTTCTATATGAGCGCATTGCAAAGCAAGGAAAGCACTTTTGTCGAGCCGACGTCACGGCGATCAATGATGGGACCCACCATCAACCAAGTTTTCCGACGTGCCTCACCATTATTGGCACTCGGCCTTTGATTGGGGTCATAAAACTCCACTCGCCACCATTCTTTGCAGGCCAGATTGATATTATGACATAGCCTGCAAAAACGTGGCTCCCGACCCTCGGGTGTTCCTGAGAGGCTCTGAAGAGGACTCCGTGATCCAGTTAGATGCCTTCCTCTTCGATTCTTTCCATATTCACATTATCCAGCTTCTCTATCAATCACTGCAATGATCCCATCCGACAACGTCCGCGATGTGCTAGACACGGATATCAGAACACCTATCCCGGATGCGATCGTCTCCAAGATCATTTCCCTTCCCCCGTTCGTCAATGTCCCTGGGGTGTCTAACATTCGAGACTTGAGTAATGACAACAAGCTTCGGCGGGGCTTCGTCTACCGGTCCGGAAATCTGGCCGACATCCTGGATGCAGGAAAGGCCGTTCTTGTCAATGAGCTGAAGATTACTACGATCTTCGATCTTCGAAATCAGAGCGAGCGGGAAAGAGTCCCCGGTCAAGAGATCGAAGGTATCGAGACGATATGGATGCCATACGGAGCCAGACCGGCCTCACTGAATCTTAAAGAATTTGCTGAGGATGAATATGGTACTGGGTTTGTGAAGATGTATATGGGTATTCTCAATGCAGCTGCACCGGCCATTACACAAATCTTCAAACATATCAGGGATCGACCCAACGATCCGTTCATTTTCCATTGTTCGGGTAAGTTGAGCCATTAGACCCTGGCCGATGCTGGACGTACATTCTCACTCTATGTAGAACTGTTGCTGACCAAATATGAATATCTAGCTGGCAAAGACCGCACTGGAGTTATATCAGCGTTGATCTTGCTTCTCGTCGGAACACCGCATGAAGAAATCATTTACGACTACATGCTCACTCGGGCTGCATTGGAGAACGTGCGCGAGAACTTGACACAAGTACTTGCCCTTCACTTTGGCACTGACCATCTGAGTCCCGAGGCGATGGGCATGTTAGAGCTCAGTGGAGTCCGAGCGCATGCTATGGCTGAATTTTTGAAGACATTTGAGAGCGCATACGACGGGATTGAAGGTTATGTGACGAAAGTGCTCGGTTTCTCACGAGAAGACTTGGAGCAGATGAGACATAATCTACTCAATTAGATAGCATTTACAAATCAGTCAACTACCTCCGTATTGCGAGATAGTGTCGTTTGTGAATTCAAGTCATTATATTTATACTCCGTACCCGTACTTTGCGGGCTTGGGATAGGGATAGGCAGTGCCTATGTGTGTCAGAATGCAGGGAATTCAGGGATCCATTCCAGTCTTTGCAGCCTTATAGAGTTTGGGTCAAGGTGAATTTCTCCTGCAACTGCAACTGCAATTCGTCTCCATCTACTATAGAGTGCAGTCTCAGAAAAATATATCTGAGGAGCTAAGTTTAAGTTTTGGATTCTAAGCCTTTCTAGTCTCAACATACACGGTCACCTCTTTCCCTCTCAACCTCCTCTCACTCCACATTCAAGCATCGCCGACCATTACTCATTCGCGAGATTCAGCCCCGAGCCAAACTCATCGACCTGAAAACCCTCCGGATCGTCCTTGCCGCTACTCAGCGTTGCTACCGTTGCTTTTTCCCCGCTCGCTCGTGGGTTCCCCCCACCCCTCCTTCCCCCCCGGCTTACGGCCAGCGATAGAGAGCAAAGTGACATTACGGCAGAAGGTATGGGTGAAGAGGCCAAAAGTCCAGAACCAGTCATATCACTCACCGTTCTCTCTCCCGCCTGCCTGACCGCTAGCCCACCTATACCTATCAGAATTTTCGAGTGCCTCGCTAGGCTATGTATGTAGAAGCCTGATTCTATGCGTCACATGAATCATCAGGTCTTTGTCCTAGACTGCACATATAGAACCAATCGGTGTAAGATGCCCCTGTTGCATATAGTAGGGATCTCACCATCAAAGACCTCATTTAGTGTCGCTTTCTGTTTTAATGCAAAACGAACTCGAAGAGAGCTATATGTGGTATCTTGAGACCTTTTTTTTCCATGGTTTAGCCTATATCTCAGGGCCCTGGGGGCTTCTGTCCAGTCATGCACCGATAGGGATCTCGCTCTATTAAATGCTATTAGAGCTGTCTGTCCTACCTACCTCCATCTACTATGCATATGGCATCAACAATAATATCAGTGCCTATGCGAAGCAGTTTTTTATAGGCCAGAAGCAAGAGGCATATCATGCATTTGATCAACCACGGAAATCACTGACTAATGCATCCAATTACCCCGAATACCAGGCCCAACTAGCCAAATTTGACCTATTAGCACCTGCTCCATACTAAGCGTATTATACATCTTGATAATGCAGCGACCTCTCGGGTAGAAGGTGCGCACTTAGTATGCCTTTATAAACATAACTATGTTTATAGGGAAACCAAGTGTTCTCGATGTATCGGAGCGTAGTGTAGGTGCTGATAGCTCAAATTTGGCTACTTCGGCCTGATATTCGGCGTTATATCACATGCGTCTTGCTTCTGCCCTATATATAACCTTATCGCTAGGCCAAGTAAGGTCAACTGCGCTCAGATGTATCACACCATACCTATACGGATAAGGCTCGTTTCACTGCGGTATATGATTTAAAACGAAGGCTGGCCGCATATCGACCTAGACCCGATGTTAGGAAAGGAGTTGACAAGGTAAGAGACAGGAAGGCACGGACCAACGGTGGAAGAAGACCATGGGTCGAATGGAATGACTAAACCAAGGGGATTCTTAGAATATCCCCGCCCCCCCTTTTTAGAATCACCTCCCTCCCCCCTTACTACAAAGGGCCTTAGTGTAGCCGAATTATTGCCATTTCCTCACCGCCTTCCTTACCGCTTCTAATTTCCTCTACAACTATCTCGCGCACAAGATTTTTGCACACTACTTTTGCCTAAATCACCGGTCGCGGTCACGGGCAATAGGCCGGATACCATAATATAGAGGGTAGTAGGGATCGTAGACGGTGTGGAGGGCGTAGAGCCCGGGCGCGGTCGCAATAAAACTGCTACGGAGTAGTTAGCGAGGTCACGGGACACAAGATAGACGTAAAATTAGTAGACCTGTGTGTAGGAAGCTTAATTACACAAAAGATGAGTGATTTGACAGGGTTAAAGCCTATAGTTTTACTATGGAAGCCAAGGTGCGAAAACTCTATGGTTAAAGGAAATTGACACCTGAGAAATCGGGCCGATTTATGCGGCAGAAAAGGCGGATACCTGATTTCTAAGGAGGGGGAGTGCTTCTAAGAATCCCCGTGTCAAAATTACCTATTTAAAAAAGGTTATGTACCGCCTTTTTTCTTACCAGCCAAATTCGACTTTTAGGCTAAAAGTTTTAGCCTCTTGACCCCTATCGTCCTAGAGATTCCAAGGGAATAATTAGTATTCCGCTTTCTACCTACTTCCTATAATATCTACTTCCATATCTCTTACTTTGCCTTTACTTTGACCTTGCTTTGCTCTTTGTCTTGTATGTTTCCTTATATGTTTCTATCTTCTATAATATACTAGTCTGTTTGACTAGCACGTAGGGCTTAAGTTAATTATGGTACTTTGGTCTCTATCGCCTACCGTACCCCGCTATTACCCCATATTTTTTAGTGTGGGGGGCAATATGGCACGGTTCACATCCTCCGGCGCCACTAGTCGATTGGAACAGCTGAGCTATTAGCCTATTATATGTCCACTGACGTCGCTATCGGTACTCTTCGAAAGCCTAGGATTGTCGCGACATAAACCGGGAAGATTGCTCCCGAAACTAATATAATAGCGTGGCCGCTGCCTCGATCATTTCACAGTACAGTCTCGGGCTGCTAGCATTGACATCATGTATTTGTGGAAACTCGCCCTGGCTGTGCTCCCATCAACGTTCCACACTGCACTTAGCCAGCATATAGTGGATCTCGGCGGCGATGGCTGGACCGTCAGCAGCAAAGCACTGAACGTGTCCGCCCCGGGTCGCCTACCTTCTCAAGTGCATTTGGATCTCTATGCTGCTAATATCATTGATGACCCGTATCTTGGCCTCAATGACTTCAATCTGCGTTGGATTGCAAACAACAATTGGACTTACATAAGTGCGCCACTCAAGGGGCTGTCTGGAAACGCGACATCTTCTTGGCTTGTCTTCAATGGCCTGGACACATTCACCACAATTGAATTTTGCGGTCAATTAATTGGTACCACGGATAATCAGTTCCGTCAGTATACTTTTGATATCTCTGAGGCACTCAGCAGCTGTCAGGGTGACCCTACTCTGGAAATCAACTTTGGCAGCGCTCCCAATATTGCCAATGCCATCGCCAATGATCCAAACTCAGAGAGTACGTCCCAAATTATCGCTTGCCAAATACATAACCTGACTCGCCTTTTTTAGAATGGCCTAATGGCCCTCAGCAGATCTTTGAGCTCCCTAACCGTTGGTATATCCGAAAAGAACAATCCGATTTTGGGTGGGACTGGGGTCCCGCATTCGCCCCAGCTGGCCCCTGGCAAGATGCTTACCTCGTGCAATTTGAGCGCGAAGTGAGTGTCTACGTTCTGAACACCGACATGGACATCTTTCGCAAGGGACAAATCAATCACCTCGCTCCCGACCAAAGCCAGCCGTGGGTGGTGAATGCCAGCATTGATTTTCTGGGGGCTCTGCCGGCCAAGTCTTCCATGACCATTGAGGTGAAAGATGTTGAGACGGGCAAGATTCTTAGATCGGGCCATCTTGAGAATGTTGCTACCGGTGAACAAGCCATTACGGGCAGTGTCACCATTGATGCGGATGCTCCGAATCTCTGGTGGCCGAACGGGCTGGGCAAGCAGAACTTGTATTACGTGACTGTTGCCATTCAGGACAGCAAGAATCGTGAATTGGCTAGTGTCACCAAGCGTTCGGGATTCCGAACCATCTTTCTCAACCGACTCAATATCACGGACGATCAGCTGGCGCAGGGCATTGCACCCGGCGCGAACTGGCACTTTGAGGTCAATGGCAAGGAGTTCTATGCGAAGGGCTCCAATTTCATCCCTCCGGATGCATTCTGGCCAAGGGTTACCGAGGCTAAGATGAAGAGACTGTTCACTGCCGTGAAAGTTGGAAACCAGAACATGCTCCGCGTGTGGGCTTCCGGTGCCTATCTTCCTGATTTTATCTACGACATTGCAGATGAATATGGTGTTTTGCTTTGGAGCGAGTTCCAGTTCAGTGATTCACTCTACCCTAGCGACGACAAGTTTCTCGAAAATGTTGCTGCTGAAGTTGTCTACAACGTGAGACGTGTCAATCACCATCCATCACTGGCACTATGGGCTGGTGGTAACGAGATTGAGAGCTTGGAGTTGCCTACTGTACAACGCGCAGCCCCTAATCGATACTCATTCTATGTTGGCGAATATGAAAAGCTGTTCATCAGCTTGATCCTGCCTCTGGTGTACGAAAACACCCGGTCGATCTCCTACATGCCCAGTAGTACGAATAATGGCTACCTTTGGGTCAACATGTCTTCCCCGGTCCCCATGGCTGAGCGCTATGACAACATAACTTCCGGCGAATTCTACTCCGATACTGATCACTATAACTACGACAGCAGTGTGGCGTTTGACTATGGCAGCTATCCAGTTGGTCGTTTTGCGAACGAGTTCGGCTACCACAGTATGCCCAGTCTCCAGACCTGGGAGCAGGTAGTCGACAAGGACGAACTTCACTTCAATAGCAGCACTGTCATGCTCCGAAACCACCACTACCCGCCCGGTGGCACAGATACCCACAACTACGGAAATTCGTCCAGGGGCATGGGTGAGATGACTACTGCAGTTGAGCGCTACTACCCCATTCCCGACAAGGATGACTCTGTCGCAAACTTCAGTGCATGGTGCCACGCCACGCAGATGTTCCAGGCCGATATGTACAAGTCTCAGATCCAGTTCTACCGCCGTGGCAGTGGAATGCGGGAACGCCAGCTTGGCTCTCTATACTGGCAGCTCGAAGACATCTGGCAAGCTCCAACCTGGGCCGGTATCGAGTATGACGGCCGCTGGAAGATCCTCCACTACGTTGCTCGTGACGTTTACCAGCCTGTCATCGTCTCTCCCTTCTGGAACTACACCACCGGCGACCTGTCAGTCTATGTGACCTCCGATCTCTGGGATACCGCGCGTGGCTCGGTGAGCTTCACCTGGGCCGATCTGTCTGGAAAGCCCCTTCCTGGCAACGCGGGCACTCCCCAGACTCAGCACTTCACCGTTGGTGGTCTCAATACCACCAAGATTTACTCAACGAGCATCTCAGATCTCTCTCTTCATGATAGAAATAACGCTGTTCTGGTTTTGTCGCTCGATGCACGCGGCAGCCTGCCAAACACCGGCGGACCTCCCACCACCTTTACCCACCGCAACCAGGCCACTACCGTGTTTCCAAATCGTCTCGCTCTTGTTAATCCGAAACTCCAGATTTCACATGACGAGAAGACCGGTACTTTTACCGTGGAAGCGAAAAAGGGGGTCTCCCTCTACACTTGGCTCGACTACCCGTCTGGTGTCGTAGGTTACTTTGACGACAACGCCTTCACGCTGCTCCCTGGTGAGAAGAAGACCGTTCAGTTTACAGTCCAGAAGGATGAGACAGGTGGGAAGTGGGCAAAGGGTGTCACTGTTCAGAGCCTTTGGGATCAAACGACAAGAGACTCGGTCTCTCACTCCCCGTGACAGAAATCTTATTCTTCGTGGAAGACTGTCTATAATGTGAATTGTAGATTTTGATCCAAATTAACTGGATGAATTGCAAGTCTCTCTATAAACGGTTTTTAAACATTAAGTATATGCAGAATCAAACGCTGAGAATTATTCCAGAAAGGTAATGCAGCAACATGAAGCAAGAAATGACTTGAAATTTTTCGCTTGCGAATCTCCCCCGCGCCTTCAGCAGGACTAAACTGCACGAGCTTAGCTCCGGGTCAACTTTGCCCGAAGCTTTGCACCAAAGATGTAGAACAGATAGGGAATGAAGGCCATGCCAACACCGATGAAAGCAAGAAGCCACGAACCCCATTGCAACCCACAAGTGTCGTACAGCTGAGTGGTAAACAACGGGAAAGCAGCACCACCCCCAGATCGCAAGAAAACTTTAGCAGCCAATGCAGATGCCGCATACTTCTGATAAGAATCAATGATGTAGTTGTTCACGGAATAGTAGCACAAAACCATGCCGAATCCAAAGGCGATACCCGAAGAAGCAGGTCCAACCCAAATGATGTGTTTGAACGAGGTAGCGCCCAGCAAAAAGAACGCAATCGGAATGAACGGTGCGCCGATGAGTGCAGCGATAAGTCGATCCTCGGGGGTAGGGGCTCGCTGTTCACAGACCTTACGGAACTGCTTCTCGATGAGGGGGGTAACCATGAGAGAAAATGCGGCACCGATCAGGATCGGGATGAACATCAAACCGATCTGTCCGTCGTTGTAGTTGTAGAGTTTCGTGAAGATGACAGGATAGGCGAAGAAGAATGCATAGAGCATGGCGTAGATGAGGACAATGTACATGCACATCAGGTCGAGTACAGGCTCCGTCATGATCATGGTGATAGGGCGAATCAAGCTGGTGCGAGCGATATCGCGCAATGTGAGCTTATGCTGCTCCTGCTCGGTGATGATGTTTGGATTGCCGGTTTCTTTGCGCATCTTGGCAGCACGGCGCTTGAGGATCAATGGCGAATAGGTCTCCGGGACAAGACCGATTAGAATCAAGATCACGCCTGCGAAGCCCATGTTTGTCCAGAAGAAGAGATCCAGCCGACCACTACCGACTGTGATCCAACCTGTGACGATTGGTCCAATGACAGGACCACAATAGGGTGCAGCTGCAAAGTAAGCAATGGCCATTCCTCGCTCTTCTATGCTCCAGATATCGGCGATGGTTCCACCAGCCAGTGAAAGTCCGGAACTCGAAAAGACGCCGCAGAGAAAACGGCAGACCAAGAGACCACCGATGTTTGGCGCTAGGGCACAAGGGATGTTGAAGATCACGTAGAGGGCTAGTGAGATGATGTACACGGGCCGTCGACCAATGATCTCGGAAAGTGGTGACCATAGCAATGGGCCAACGGCGAAGCCACATACCATGATTGAACACGTCAAGATAGCCACTTCCAGTGAGACATGGTATTTGTCTTCAATCAGACCGAGGCCACCGGTGACGATAGACGAGCCGTATGCAACGCATACAACCAGTGACGATGCAACCATGGTAATGTACCAACGATAGAGACGTGACCAGTTGTATGGATGCTCGGGGTCTCCGACGGTAAAAGTTACAAATTCAGTCTTCTCGGCCTTTTCGAGATCGGGATCTCGAGCTGTCACGGCAGAGGCTTGGGAGCGGACTCGCTCGAGTGTTTCTTGCGGAACAAGGCCAGAGCGAGTTTCGACAACGTATTCATCGGGAAATACGGGCTCATCTCTGCGTCCAACATCGGGGTAGTTGTAGTCTAGGGGCACTGGGGATTCTGGAATGTCGGCACCGCGTAAATCTTCCCCCGGATGAGATTCGGGGCCCGCTCGAGGTTGGGATGTGGGTTCGGGCATCTTTAAAGATGAGTATATCTTTAAAGATGAGTATGTACAAAATGTACAAAGGTAGTTGTGTGATTAGAGTACAGAGTACCAAGAGCTGAGGAAGCTCCGGAGTACCGTCACATTTATAGATGTGACAAATGTAGACGTCATCCATATGGAATTAGAACCTTCCACGCCGATACATCTCCGAAATAGGTCATGTATAAGATTTCTAGATCACTATTTGCAGTGTGATAGGCTGAGCGGCTTTCCCCTGAAGGCCAAAGCCGCTTTGAGGCATTTGCTGCGAATAGTTCGGCGAAAGGTCTGCCATTTTGAGGGACTAAACTCGGGGCGAAACTCGGAGATGGTTCGGAACCGAAGGAATGCCGAGGAGTATGTCCATAGTCCGCGTCAAAATACCGATTGTCAGGCTACATATTTGACTCATTCAATAGATTCGCATCATATTATTAGATTATTGGAAATTTTTGCCAATACGGGACGATCCTTGCATTCTGCGCGATTTACTGTTTGACGCTGATCAAGAAGTAGTGAAGCCTTGATGTCTCATCACGGCTTGTTCCTGGTTTGTTTCGATGGACGAAATCCAACACATGGATGACGTAGACATATGGATTAGTGCTCCACTGAAAATAGATTCGTGAAGATGAAGCCTTGGAGGATTAACCTAGTTAGTCTCATTCGCCACTAGAAGGAAGGATAACCGCAGTACCCCTGGGAGTCTAGACCTAGCGTTTTGGCATGGGTGGAGTTATAATCCTGGGAATCGGGCCGATCTACTAGGCCCCGATAGGCAACATACTGAAGACATGGATTTATATAGTTACCTACTTAGGTAACTCAATATAGGGTTGAAGGTGGATTCGGAAAATTATGCCGTGGGACCATATGAGTGAGTTTTACTGCCAAGATCCATACTGTAATCCATCCAAGAGTACACATCACCCTTTGCACTTCTAACATACACCAGCTAGATCAAGTATCTATCTATGTTTGTCAAATGCAAAACATAAAACATATGTAACATGAGACAACGTCTGAAACATGTTTTACCGTGGACTACGCGATAAGGGCGATACTCCTATCTCATCGGGGCTTATCGCTGTCCTGGTCGATTGTCGTGTCACGGCAAGTTTAGGACATTCTTCAGACTCACCATGGCGTCCTTTCAGCCACTTCGTACTAAATACTCCTCTCTCCTGAGACAATTTGCAGCTTCGGCAAAAGACCTGGAGATCCTCACCAGCATCCCTGCCGAATCTACTCCATCCGCAAAGACCCTCTACGTGCTAGACTCGTCCTTCAACCCCCCAACCTTCGCCCATCTCCGCATTGCCAGCACCGCCCTCCTGGAACGACTCGACCCAAGCTCTCGTCTGCTTCTTTTACTAGCAACTCAAAATGCCGATAAACCGTCCAAGCCCGCACCCTTCGAGGACCGACTCGCCATGATGGAGCTTTTCGCACTCGACCTACGCTCTCACCTAGCTACCACAAAGGCGAACGCGGCCTCTTCGGAGCCCACGGAAGAAATGCAATACATTCCCGCCATTGATATAGCCGTGACTAAAAAGCCCTATTTCATCCACAAGGCTGCGGAAATTGAGGCGTGTGATTTCTACCCCACTCCGCTCGAACAGGTCCACCTTACGGGCTACGATACGTTGATCCGCATTCTTAATCCCAAATACTACCCTCCAGAGCATACCTTGGAACCGCTCATTCCACTGTTCTCGCAGCATCGATTGCGGGTGACATTGCGGCCGAATGACGAATGGGGAAGTAAAGAGGAACAGAGGGCGTTCGTTGAGAGTATCGGCCGCGGAGATATGGAGAAACAAGGTGCAAAGAGGGAATGGGCACAGCGGATCACCCTTGTCGACGGCAGGGCTCCTGGTGCGCCGTCGGTTAGCTCTACAAGAGCGCGCGAGGCCACGCAGTCTGCCGTTGAGGATCTGGACTGGCTGGTTCCAGACAACGTGAGACAGTTTCTTCTTTCTGAAGAGCCTTACTCGGCTAAAATATAAAGGCCCTGGATTCGAGGGGTCTGCCGTTGTACATAGCCAATTGAACAGTATACCCCGCGTAGGCATCTGCGAGGCCTGTAGACGACATGGTACATTAATATAGCGTGAACGCCTTTCAAAGTTGCTCATACAGAGACGCCAATCCCTTATTTTCCACCACTTGCGCATGCGATCCACCTTTTTGAAATATCATACACCCCTGGACATGAGAGGCGCATCATCTGTTCTCTCAATACACTGGCCTTATTTCCGCTCTTCTTCCTCCTCCTCTCGCTTCCCAAGGGTATACGCCAGACCACCTCCAATCATGTTCACTAAACAAAGGCCCATGGTCATGCCCCGGACGATGCCGCGAGCTCCAAACTTCTTTGTGAAAGGTTGTCGCCGCCGGCCCGCAAGGAGCAGGTACAATCCGGACCACGCGGCTTGGATACCGGCACTGTCTGTTTTATATCCTTGGATATTCGCATAGCTCGTAAATAGCAGGACCGGAGGGAAGAGCATTGGGAAGAACTGGAAGGGCCGGGCATGTTGAGCGAAGATTAGTGAGGCGAGTACCGTTGGCGGGAATGAGTTTTCTGGTTGGAAATGTTAGCTTTGCCCTGGACTTCACAATTCACTATAAATGATTGATGTGCATTGCTGGGTTCAAAGGTCCAGGAAAGAGTTGAATGAGGCAACGACGTACCGCCCCAAGCTCTGAAACGTTGCACGAGCGTCTTCTTGGTTTCCTCGACAGTGGAGCCCGGCATGTTGGGTAAGGCAAAATTTCAAGGCCTGAAAGGCGTCAATGAAGCTCTGCTGGCTGATTCTTGTTCTGTAAAAGAGATTCGCATATGGTTTGTTCCAGTGATCCAGTCGAGATTGGGGCGGGTGAAGTTGAAGCGATGTCCGTATACGACGGATAAGCGTACCCGCCCGCTTGGCAAAGACACCTAAGACTACTCTTTTTCCCTTTACGCCTCCCTCAGCCGACCACGCTATTTGTTTCGCACTTGATTTCCCCACGCCAGCGAACCTTTGCTTGATCTTCCTTCAGAATATAATTGTCTATCTTCCTGGGGGATTGGGCTCCTTTTCTGCGCGGCCCTACGCCACCCTCCTTCCAATCTCATCGCCCTCTGTCAGCCTATCGGCGCCGCCCTCTATACTCTGTCTTCGTTCTCGACTGCCATGTCGTCGGCGAAGGCCTCTGGTTCCGACGCCAACGGTGCGGGTGCGAGATCGCGCGATCACAAACAGGGCAACCAGAACACCAGCTACACGAACGAGCACAAGGCGGCAGTCTTGCGAATTGGAAAATGTGCGCCTGGGGCGTTCTATGAAATTCTCGAGATCGATAAAACTGCCACGAGCGTTCAGATCAAGAAGGCATATAGAACGCAAAGTTTGTTGACACATCCGGATAAGAACGGGTACCCGGGCGCGGATGAAGCATTTAGGAGTGAGTGATGATACGACCCTTAGGCCGTTGGGTTGCCATCTAACCGCCCATGGCAGAGGTTTCGCACGCATTCCAGATCCTCTCGGACGCAGACAAGAGGGCTCAATACGATCGAACTGGAGTCGACCCCGAGAGCAAAGGCCACCCCGGGGGTGCGTCGGCCGGTTCAGCGTTTAGCGGTGGACGACCAGGTCCTCAGTTCGCGTCGGAAATCTCCCCAGAAGAACTGTTTGCCCGGTTCTTCAACGGTGGCTTTGGAGGAATGGGTGGCAGTCCGTTCGATAATGCATTCGGTATGACCCGCCCCGCACGACATGGGATCAATTTCATAACTAACCCGATGGCTCAGGTGGCCCTCAGTTTGTATTTAATATGGGAGGAGGCGGACCAGGCATCCGTATGCATCAGTTCGGAGGAGGCGTCCCGCGCCGCAGACCTCGTCCAGCTGGCGCCCAGTCGGAGACGCCACCTGATGGCTGGGCTTTTGTTCGCCAACTACTACCTCTTCTCCTCCTTTTCGTCCTTCCGCTCCTCTCCTCTCTCTTCTCTGGTCCTTCAACCCCAGCCGGTCCGACATACCGAGTCGACAGTCCTGCACCCCCGTACGTCATGGGCCGCACAACACCCAAGCTTGATATTAATTACTACGTGAACCCCGTCGATGTGGAGGATTTCAGTGCTCGGAAGTTCCGTCAGCTTGATCAGCGCGTTGAACTGGACTATGTGTCATCACTCAGGTACGCGTGTGACGCGGAGGTCAACGCTCGTGAGCGGAAGATACAGGAAGCCCAGGGCTGGTTCTTCCCAAATGTCGAGAAGATGAAGGAAGCACGGGCCATGGAGTTGACGAACTGCCGGCGGTTAGACTCGCTCAAGGGGAAGTACTAAGGGGTACTTACAGCTTCACGGCCTATCTCAACCTCATTTGCGTTCCGTTCTATTCCTATTACTTTGGAAGGTGTCGATATCACATGTGCGAAGGCCGGCGTCTTTTGGGTTTCATGATATTCCCTTGTACATTGACTCTTCAATGCATCTCAGATGGTCTCTGCGATTCGTTCGAGTCCTTTGATATTGAGTCCACTCCTTTTGCTTAGAGCATAAACTATATAAATCTTCGAATTCTCAGCGATAAATTCACCTATTAAAGACCTCGGTATGCAGGAAATAGAATTTTCCTTCATAGATGTGTAGAACAAAGTGTCAAGCAACATCCGATGTCTCGCAAATCTGCTTAGTCAAGTGGCATCATCCCAATATCCGAAGAATCTCGGCGACCACGACCGAACCTCGTCCCTCTATTTCGCCTTTTCCAAGTTAGTTTGGCAGGAGCTGGATACCATAATTCACGGTATCTTCCACGTGTTGTCTTGCGCCTCTTATCGGTTTATCGGTGCCTGATCCCATCGCCCTGGTGGCTGCCGCACTTCCCCGGCTCTCACCCAGACACGGCACTTCTCCGTGCTTAAACCGCGACCGACAAAGGCGGCTATCTACACCTTGCGGTGTTACATCCTGCGTCTTCACTCAAGCCCAAGATGTCGGACTCCGTCTCTGACGCGGATAAGGTTAGTCGGCCAGTTTCCCCCACCAGTGTGGTAGCATTTTACTCCGCAACTGCTGATGAGACACCTTTCGTGTGCTTCAGATCCGCAACAAGCGTCTTGCGAAGCTCTCGAATCCGACAGCATCCTCGACGACTGATGGCGCTGCCGACTCGTCTGTGAATGCCTCGAGTCCCTCTCCCACCCGAACGCCCTTGTCCGCACAGAAATCAACCGAGCCACAAGGCGGGCCGGCATCCACGACACACAGCCCACAGCTCTCCGAAGGCAAACGGATTAAGATCACCCCTGCAACTTCTGTTTCTGAAAAGCCTCGCTCTCCCGCACCCTCTTCCGGGACAACTCCGCCTACAAAGCAGGAGAGCATCGAGTCATTCGAAGACCGTATTTTGGGAGCAGTATTCAGGCTGGCTCTGAAACAGGGTGCGCAGAGTGATGTTCATGGACAACGGATATTTCTTCCGGGGTTGCAGAGCGAGCTACAAAGCGAGGGTAAGGAACTACTTATCCAAACGGCGACTTTGGACCAGGCTTTGCTGGAGGCTGCATCGAATGTGAAGCAGCAGCATCCGCTGGACTATTTGCTGCCTTGCTGGAAGCGCATCACCAAGCTTCATAAGGGATTCCGGCGGGCAGGGGAAGATGACCCAAAGTTCCAGGTACTGTGCGAGGCTCGACGTCTCTGCATGAGCTACTGCATTTTTGCCATTACGATGCCGGAGATGTTCGGGTACGTTGAAGCTGAAAGCTTCCAGGATCCAAGTTATTTCCAGGATTATTGACTTATCATCTCCCAGCTTGGACTCTCCTGAACGCTCTCCATTGGCTTCTTATCTGCTACTGGACCCGGAGGATGACAGAGGCATTGATTTTGAATTTATCAGCGAAGCTGTTAAGAGATTTGATGAGGACGAAAGCGTCAAGCCTGCTTTCATCTCGGCGGTGGAGGAGTTGAGTGCCGAGTTATCCTCTAAAAATGCCAATGACGACTACAAATCATATTGCACGGTGAGTCAAACCTCGGTTGCGGTTATTAGACATGCGTGCTAATCGTATCGGCAGGCATTGCGGAACCTCGTTCGTCATCCAGCCATTGCAGCCGCGATTACAGAATCTTCCATCTTCAATGCTTCCAGAGAACCGGCCCAGTTCGAGAAGGAGACTCTTCTGGGACCGTGGTTCCGTCTATCGCCCCTTCAATCTAACGTGACGATGTCATTCTTCTCCAGTCCAAAGACCAGAGACCAAGGGTACATCCTGACTGCCCAGCGATCTCTTCGCATGACGCAGCAAATAATCAGCTCGGATCTTCTTGACATCATCAACCATATGATTCGTGCTTCGAAAGAGGCTCGAGATCGAGTCTTGGACTGGTTCGCGACTGCGATGAATATCAACCATAAGCGACGGGCCATGCAAGTGGACCCCACACAGGTATCCTCTGATGGATTCATGTTTAATCTTACCACGTGTCTGGATCAGCTCTGTGAGCCGTTCATGGATGCAAGCTTCACCAAAATTGACCGAATCGATGCGGAGTACCTGCACCGCAATTCCCGAGTGGATATGCGTGATGAGACCAAGATCAACGCAGATCAGCAGGCTTCGGATGCGTTCTATTCCAAAAAAGCCGAGGGAACTTCCAACTTCATCACGGAGATCTTCTTCTTAGCCGTTGCCGCCCATCACTACGGCAGTGAGTCGCTAACTTCCAAGCTGGAACAACTTGAGAAGGATCTGCGGCACATGGAATCTACGATCACCAAGTTCGAGCTCGAGCGGCACAAGTGGGCCGCCAACCCCATGCAGCTGCGCGTATACGAGCAAGCCCTCAAGAAGTACAAGGACAAGCTGGATCTGGGCCTTGCGTTGAAGTACAGTCTACAAGGTGTGCTCTTTGACGATCAGTGGCAGGCTCGCTCAATGCTTTTCATGCGGTATGTCACTGTGTGGCTGTTGAGACTCGTGTCGAGAGTAGACTTCCCCAGACAGAGCATCACATTGCCTCTTCCCGAAGAGCAGCCCGAAGTGTTCAAATGTCTACCAGAGTATTTCCTGGAGGACATAGTGAGCAACTTCAAGTTCATCATGTGGTGTATGCCCCAAATCATTACTGCCACTCAGGGGGATGAGATCGTGATGCTGTGCATTTCGTTCCTGGAGAGCTCAGCATATATTAAGAACCCATACCTGAAGGCCGGATTAATTTCCATTCTGTTCCGAGGAACCTGGCCTCGCCCCGGTGGCGCCAGTGGTGTCCTTGTAGACCTGCTCAACTCAATGCCGTTTGCCAACGAATACCTTCTGCATGCTGTCATGAAATTTTACATTGAAGCAGAACACACTGGCACGCACACTCAGTTCTTCGACAAATTCAATATTCGCTACGAGATATTCCAGATCATCAAGTGCATCTGGCCCAACCCGCTGTACCGTGAAAAGCTGTCCAACCAGGCAAATCAGAACTTGGACTTTTTCGTCCAATTTGTCAATCTCCTTCTCAACGACGTGACGTATGTGCTGGACGAGTCTTTCGGCGCATTCAAGACCATCAACACGACCCAGCTTGAGCTTGCTCGGGAAGGCAACTCGATGGATCAGAATACTCGACAGCAGCGTGAAGATCACTTAGCATCTGCACAGCGAAGTGCCAAGTCCTACATGCAGCTGACCAACGAGACGGTTGCCATGCTTAAGCTTTTCACGGAGGCTCTCGCCGACTCATTTACCATGCCGGAGATTGTCCAGCGTCTGGCGGACATGCTGGATTACAACCTCGATGCTATGGTGAGCACCAAGAGCTCCACCCTGCGCGTGGACAACCTGCAGGAATACGGATTCAACCCACGAGCTCTTCTTAGCGAGATCACCGACGTGTATCTGAACCTGATGGATAAGCCAAACTTCATCACGGCGGTTGCCCGTGATGGGCGTTCTTATAAGCCAGAGAACTTTGAGAAGGCTGCTGAGATCTTGCGCAAGTGGTCGTTGAAATCACCGGAAGAAATGCGCCGCTGGAGTCTGCTTCAGAAGAAAGTGGTGGAGGCCAAGGCGTTCGATGAACAAGCCGAGGAGGATCTGGGCGAGATTCCTGACGATTTCCTTGGTACGTTTACCTTAGTGGCCCTCTTTTTTGAAGTCGTTGCTAACTGTTTTGAGCAGATCCTCTTATGTACACCCTCATGGGAGACCCTGTCATACTGCCGAACTCCAGGATGTCCATCGATCGTGATACCATCCGCACGCATCTGCTCAGTGATCCTCACGATCCATTCAACCGTGTCCCACTGAAGATGGAGGACGTTATACCAGGTAAGACACTAAAGCAGTTTCCCACTAAATCCGCCACTTACTAACTTCTGGCAGATACGGAGCTTAAGGCTAGAATCGATGCATTTGTCAGTGAAAGGACTGGCAAGAAGGTGCCAGCTGAGCAGATGGACACATCAGCTGGCTAAGAATAGTTGCTAGAACCTTGAAAGTATATATTGTTTTCAGATCAATCCAAATCGATCAACATAGCTATAATGAGTTCTTTCCGACTTATTTACCATGCCGAAGATTGCCTAGCGTCTGTCGTACATACTAAATTGCAATATCCATGCTATGGTGGTCACTAGAAGCTCCACCCTGTGCAAGGAATACGAATTCAACCCACGATCGCTAGGCTTGATGACTAAGCCAACTTTATCACGGCTGTTAGTTACCAGCCTCTCATAACCTTTCTCCCCGACATTCGTAACTTACTTTGTAGTTTACCTTCCTTCATATCTGTTCTCCTGCCTAGCCACAATGGGAGCTTCTCTCTCCAGCATCTGGGCATCACTGCCCCCTCCCACTGACTTCTTCCCACCAAGTCCAGCAGCCTACACAATCCTCCTCACCACCTTCCAATACTTCCCCATCGTAAGTAGCACAACCCAACCCCTGGGGGATAAAAAGCTAATAAACAATTTAAGTGCACGATCTTCCAATGGCTACTCCCCTGGCATCCAGCCGGCAAGACCAGCCTGCAGACTTCCTTCTTGAACATCCCAGGGCGGATTGCCTGGTCCGCAATGGAGATCGTCGGTCCAATCAACCTAATTTACAATCTCTCACTTGGCTCACCGTCCTTCTCTGAGCTACCAGCAGCAAACCAGCTCGTCGCAGCTCTCTACTGCATTCACTACTTTAACCGCGGAATCATCTCGCCCTTCTTCTCGGCACCTAGCATTTCCCCTATCCACGCAAGCATCATGACCAGCGCTATGGTATTCAACTGGCTCAACTCTTCCTGCATCGCAGGCTGGCTACGTGGGTATGCTATCCCTATGCCTGGGTTCAAGACCGATGGTAGCGGTGCATTGGCTTCATCTTCCCCCTCTTCGCTACAGGAGGTTCTCCCTCTCATCGGCGTCGCACTCTTCATTCTCGGCATGGCAGGTAACATCTACTCCGAGACGGCCCTTTTCCGATTCAGAAAAGACGAAGCCGAAAAGCGATCTGCGAAAAAATCCGACTCCCAGGTCCCTGCCGGCGATGACAAGTACCACAAAGTCTACGTCATCCCGCCGGTCAAGGGCGTGTTCCGATCCATTTTGTATCCGCACTATGTCTTTGAGTGGATTGAGTGGACTGGTTTCGCTCTGGCTGGTACTGCTGTCTTCCCTCTGTCTGCTTTGGCAAAGACAAATGTTGCTAGTGCTGGTACCGGTGTCGGCGTTGCGCCTCGCATGTATCCCGCGCCGTGGGTTATCCCTGCTGTGTGGGCTGCTGATAAATATGGTCTACCTCTGCCACTGCCTGCTGTGTTGTTTGTCATCAATGCTGTTGCGAATATGCTGCCCCATGCTCGCTGGGGACGCAAGTGGTATGTTGAGAAGTTTGGGGAGAAAGGTGTTGCGGGGCGAGGTGCGGTTGTGCCGTGGTGCTCGTGGATGTGATCCCGGATCTATGATACTCAAGAGGGGCGGTTTGATGATCCCTAGAGATCGCCGAGGTCTAGGCTAAATGTTAAAATGATACTGGCAGTCGGATATTGAGGACTACGAATTCTCGGAGAAAGGTGATCGCTTAAGTATAGTCGCTTCGTGCCATCCACGCGATACTTCCCTTGGTTTATCGACCAGAGATACTATTAGGCGGGCAACCCTTTCTTTCGAGACCCACATGTTAGTCATTTGAATTGCATCTTTCAGTTTAGTCAGGGGGATTATGTACTTTGCGCTAGCACGTTAATTCGGATTCTACTACAACACAGTGCTATCTAAGTCACAGTAAATTGGGCCTAGAAGACGGTCGGCTCAAGCCGATGGAAGTGCACGGCAACTACTGAAATGCGGGAAAGTATGGGGTATTAACCCCAGTCATAAGCATAGTTATCTATCTGTGATATTGCCAGTTTTGAAAGTGCTATTTTTCTTGCCAAGTGGCTAGCCTGTATACAGCAGACAGAGTCTTCTGAACCGCTGTCGGAAAACGAACTTCGAATGCTGCACTGGGTTCGACGGATTATTCATGAATACAGAACATCAGTCGATGTGGAGGAATACGGGAACTATTACGTCTCATCGATCGCAACGAGCGTTGATCAATTGGAGTCTTCACAGCTTGGCATTGAGACTCTGTTGATACGGTCTCGGTCTTTCAGCAAAACGTGCAGTGACATTTCATCAATGTTATGGGAGTTAGTCTTGAGACTTATGCCAGGAAAGTGCAAAGAAACCGAAACGAAGCTTAGCCATGTTTGAGTTCCCTTTCGAATTCATGGGTTCAAAAATCAAGACTCACGTCTCTCTATTCACCTTATCCAACAATATAACCACATATTGGAACCTTCAATGGGATACATCGTTCGCCTAGATCGTACATTCATATTGCGCGTCGTCTGCCGCTTTGAATTGATTGTAGCTTCTGGCTAGGTAGTGCCTATCATACGGTTACAATTTCACACAAGGATTAAGTGATAACACAGTCATTTGAAATATTATTCTGACAAGTCTTGATGACTGGAAGCTGCTTTATTTGGGAACCCAATCTGCGGTAGGCCGATGATTCACTACGGTTTCTAACCAATCTCCATGGAATCACCCGCACGGCGAATAGACTCGCTGGATCAGGATAATGGAGCCGTGTCTTTGGCTTTCTTCAGCAGCCTGCTTTGGGGTGGCCTTTCCCATCGAAAGCAGTATTGTCCCTTTTCTAGTGCAGTGCGCCTAGTACGCCCGCCCGTTCGCCAAACAGTTTCCCCATCCTTTGTCCGACCCAGCTCAAAGGGAACACTGTAGTCTGGAGGGGTTGGAAGATCTGGCCATGTAGGGCGCTTGGGTGCATTGAGGTATCGTTCCATGGCTTTGTCGGTTCTGGTTGCCACCCATTCATTCAAGAAGTTGCGGAATGTTGACACGTCAGAGTCTAGTTCGCGGTGACAAGGCCATTCGATAGTCTGCACCATGTCTATATTTCGCTCCCAATGAGGAATGCTCGTAAAAATGTGTATCGTTTGTGATGATCTCGTATAGTGTGAACACAACACTAGACACGTCGTCTCGACCATCCATTAGGCCTTCCTCTTCATTGGCAGCCCAATCAAAATCGAAGAGGAGAATCTTGCCTGTATCGGGGTCGACAAGCAAATTTCGAGGTGCAATATCTTGATGCATGATCCCTAATTCTAGGTTCAAGAAATCCACCAGCCGAGTAAGTTGTTGCAGCCACTCAAATCGGAAAGGCATTTTCGGATCGGCGTCTTCCAGCGTCCCACCTGGGATGTACTTTGTTGTGAACCCAATCACTCGAGACTCCACGTCTTCGAGGACAATGCGATCAAAAGGTACTATATTAGGATGTGGTGGTATTTTGCTGAGCAGATTCATCTCTTTCCAGGCCATTTGTAACCTTCGAGGCATGCCTAAAGGTTGAACTTGAATGCGAGTCTCTGGTCATCATAGGATATGAGATCGACACCTGGTCCAAGCCGATCGAGTTCTTGAAGTTGAGAGAAGTAGATTGTAGAGCAATCTGCGAGTGATTGACAGAGTGAGAAGGGGAGATATCCCACAAAGACTGTATCATCCTCTTTCGGATCCGTCGAGACTCCAGTAAGAAGTCTCTCATCGTCGACTGTGATTGCACGAACCTCCGGCGAAAGGTAATCAGCAAATTGCGCAAGAACTGAATTCTCAACATCTTCATCAGGTGGGAAAAGCTTGGCAGTTCCCTTGACTTTGATCAATCGAAGCTGATCCCAATCCCAGACGTTGCAGTGTGTTTGGGTTCTGGGATTTTCCCTTGGGCCAAAATAGCTCTGACCCTCTGAATAGAACCTGTCTTGAGGCTTAATCATGACGAAAAATCTATGAAAAGATTGATTTGATGCCCGTGTGCTGGTGGTGTATGATTCCCTCAACTGGCTGACTAGAGAAAAGTTGCATATAAGTCGTACATCAGAATCCTGACTGACAATAGCACTTGACTACCTGGGTACTTTAGACTAGATCACTAGCTCAAGTCCACCCTGGTTGTCAAACAAATCCGACCCCTTGCGGATCTTGGCTTATCCGACCCCTTCATGCCTCGGAAATCAGGGGTTCACCCCCATTTAGGCTTAGTGTAGAATTTCTTACTATGTTCTACACCGCTTTAACTAACTACTGATCTAGTTACCGCTTTAACCCCTTCCGCAACTATCTCGTACGATTTTTGCATGACTCACCCTCTATAAGTATGGCGTCTTTATAGGCAGGATAGGATAATACCGACGCTTGTATGGATCGTGGAGGGCATAGAGGGAGTAGAGGGCTATGAGGGTGCTACGGAGATTATCGGGTACTAAGTAATTAAGATTGGAGCATAATAAATAGACATGCATTCAGAGGGCTTACTTGCACGAAAAGCGAGTGATTTAGTAGGCCTAAAACCTGCAGATTTACTATGATTCGGAAAAAATCGACACCTTAAGACCCAGGGGCAATTTGTGGAACCCTAATTTCTGAGGCATGGAGGGGTGGTCGGACTTGTAAATCCAATGTCGAGAGGCTAATAATAGCTGCTCAACCCCAAATTGTTGTCAGGGACCTAAAATTTAGTTTCCATTTCTTTGCCATTTGGAATCTAATATAGGAAACATGGGTTCCATGTCTTTCCCCCCCCTCTTCCAATAACTCTGTCGCTTCGAATGGCCCGTGTGGACAGACTTCAGTCCTTGACCGTAAAAGCATAGGGATACACTGTATCAAGAGGTCTTGATAGTCGAAAGTGAAGATAAAGTTCGACATAGTGCATCAAGTTTATCGCCAAATCCAAATCATCGGCCCTTAATTTATGATATAGCCACCGTCAACAACCATCGCATGTCCTTGAACAAAGGATGCTTTTGTCGAGCATAGGAACAAGATAGAATCCGCAATCTCCGCGGGCAAACCATGACGACGCATGGGCGCAATGTTAGCAGCCGGGCCCATGCGATCGTCCAATTCTTTGGTTCCCGATGTCATTGCCGTCTTAATCAGACCGGGACAGACTGCATTGACTCGAATGTGATCTTTCGAGTAGTCGATAGCGTCTCCTCTCGTCATTCCAATCACTGCTGACTTTGAAGCACAGTATGCGGCTACAGATAGATTAGCATGGCTCATTGCTATAGATAGAATGTCAGATTTTCGTACCAGCTTGAGGCCTACCGACAAGGCCAAGCTGACTAGCCACATTGACAATAGAGCCTCTTTGAGGCTGTCGGTCTGGATCATGGCTAGCGAGAGGCTCTTGCTTAAGCATCGCTGCAAGCTCTGCTCTGGAGGAAAGCCAGCATCCTCGGTAGTTGACATTATTGACAGCATCAAATGCTGACAGCTCCGTTTCAGTTGATCGAAGGTCGGGACCGAGAACTCCTGCGCAGTTAACTGCGTAGTCGATTCTTCCGAATTTGTCCACTACAGCTTTGAAAAAGGAATGGACGAACTCTGGCGCTGTGATGTCTCCAGGAATAGCTAGCACCTGGATATCGGATGACGTATCCTTGAGCGCCTTTTCTGTCTGGGATAATAGGTCAGGATTGAGGTCAGTTATAGCAACCCTTGTGCAACCCTCCTGTGCGAAAGCGCGTGCCGTATGAGCACCGATGCCTTTGATGAATTAGCAAAAATAACCTGATCTGGGTACTTTTGTTACTTACCAGTTCCACCGGCGCCAGTCAGGACTGCGACGCCAGGAAACATTGTTTTCGCAAGCATTTTTATGTATTGCGGATCTGTGCAGTGGTCCTTTTTACAGTAGACTTCAATGCCGAGGATCTCTTGTCAGTCAACGGAAATGAACTCTATAAAGCTACAGTGCACCATTCCATATTCGATCTTCGGATCTTGGCTCTTTAGCATTGACTGAGTCCGATAACTGTGGTGGAGTACTTCCCCAAAATCCGATCTCCAACGCTCCCAATCGGGTTTGGCAGTTGGGGTATCAGCACCCCAGGTCCACTTCTGTTTATCCGTCAATTGTCAATCTTGGGGCATACTTCCGTTGTTATCCGAAAGCGGGATTTGGAGATACTCAGCTACTGCGGAGAGGCGTCAAATCTTTGCTCCGTTCATGAGCAATAAGCCACTCGCCACTCCCTTATTCTGTGCTATCTTTGCAGTCTCTTACTGATATTAGCGCTAACTCCTCGAAGTTCCTCGTTTCTTGCTTGATACGCGTCATGTCAACCTCTTACGACTTTTCAGGACAGGTGATCCTGATAACGGGCGCCGCCAATGGAATCGGGTAAAGACAACATCGTTCGACATCTCAGAGAGAAAAGCAAATGTCTAACTTCTTTCAAGATTAGCAACAGCAAAGGAATTATTGTCCAGCAATGCCAGGCTAGCACTGTGCGATATCAACACCAAACCCCTGCAATCCCTCGATGTCAATGAAGATAGATGTCGAATCTACGAACTCGATGTGACGTCTTCTTCCCACACGACAGAAACGATCGCTTCCGTCGTCCGAGACTTCGGTTGCATCAACCATCTCTTCAACTGCGCCGGAATAAACCCAAAAGAATATCAATTGACCGACACCACGGATGAATACTGGAGCAAGATTATGGACACGAATGTCAAGGGCACCTACTTGATGACTCGGGCCGTCATACCCCATCTCCAAGCCGGATCATCGATCGTTAACGTCTCATCGATCGCGGGCTCACGTGCTCTGGCGCGCTGGGCAGTATACAATACTTCGAAATTTGGGGTCGTTGGTTTTTCCAAGTCTATGGCTCTGGAGCTTGGTCCGAAGCAGATTCGCGTGAACGTGGTGGCTCCGGGGTTTATCCATACGTCGACGAATATTGCGGTGACGACGGGTCAGGAGGCTATTAAGGACATTAGCGATAGATTTTGCGCGATGGGAAGATTCGGCACGGCGGAAGAGGTGGCTGATGTGGTTGTGTTCCTCATGAGTGATGCTGCAAGATACGTGAATGGGAGTGTGGTGGATGTTGACGGTGGAGCGAAGTAGGCAGGACGTAAACCACAACAAGTGAAGATTGTCTTTTGCTAGATGCAAGTCGATGGCTCATTTTCGGTTTCATGGTATTCGACCCTAGCCTGTTACTAGTAAAACCTTTTTGCTTGTAGACTGACTAGGCCCTTCTGGGCCTTCGGAAGACAGTTCAAGACAGTTCAACCGAAGGAGGCACTTGTCACTAAGAATGAGTTATCTCACTGGTGATTGGATCGATGTATACTCCAAAAGCCCAGAATTGGAGGCGCTCACACAGATAAGATATCGCTAGTCAAGCTGTACTCAAACCTTCCATGTATCTCGGTTTTACCTGATCCCAAGCCGAAACGTGGAGTTTCTCCTTGCCTAGCTTATCTATGAAAAGCCATTCTCCAAAATTCCCGGGGAAGCTGATACGACATATATCGGGCCAATCATACGAACTAGCGCAAAGTAAACTAGACACTGGATTGGGAAAAGTTCGCGGATTGGATCCGCAATCGTTAGCATTCATTCGGCCTAATCCAATTTGATAAGCCTATTTCCGGAAACTTTCTTGGGCCATAGATTGTAAATATGGGGCGATGTTGATGTCTTATCCTTCAGTCGGATCAGATATATAGCACGTCTGTTGTAGTCACCTCCGTTCTTCCTTTTTTGTAACACCACAACATCTTGTCCAAAAGTATACCCCTAGGCCCTGAGCAATGGGACAAATCGACATCATACCAGCTAGAGAGTCGACCGACCTTAGCGTCGAGAAAGTCAATGAGGATGAGTTCGAAGTCTTTCAAAGGGGCGAAGGACATGTCGACTTTCGTACCGTTGGATGGCTAAAGGCCTCTATCATCTTCACCAAAAGTGGGTTCTACCCTTTTATCCTTTGTGGTCATCGTTACTAACTCTGGCCTATAGTCATCTTTGCAACCGGTGTTCTGGCAATCCCATCCTCAATGTATATTGTCGGCGCCGTGCCCGGTGCACTCCTCGTTGTTTTCTTCTGCGTGCTGAACACGTATTGTGGATATGTTCTCGGAAATTTCAGGAATTCTCATGCTGGTTGTCATTCAGTGGCAGACATGGCAGGAATTGTTGGCGGGCCTATCCTGAAAGAATTGTGTGGTGGGCTTTTTGTGTTGACTTGGGTCATTTGCTCTGCTTCTGGAATCGTTGGTGCATCAACCGGACTGAATGCTCTCTCTGATCATTCACTTTGCACCAACTACTTCTCTTTAATTGTCATGCTTATTGTGGCTCTTTTCGCCAGCGCTCGCAAATTTGAGACTATCGGCTGGCTAACGTGGGCTGGGTTCTTAAGTGTCTTTGTCGCCGTTTTCATTGTTGTGTGAGTAGCGAGCAGCCCTAGAACTGTGTGGCCTATACTGACCAACTTGCTCTCAGCATCGCTGTTGGTGTCATTTCTAGGCCAGCCGCCGCTCCTCAAACAGGGCCATTTGACCTCGGGTTCAACATCGTCGCCCAAGCAGCCTTTGCACCTGCAATTACTGCAGTGCAAACCATGTTTACCGCCAGTGCAGGAACATCCGCCTTCCTGCCAGTCATATCAGAAATGCGCCGCCCAAAAGACTACAACAAGGCACTTTACCTATCTATGGGCCTCGTCACGGCCACGTACTTGACCTTCAGCGTGGTTATCTATTACTACTGTGGAAAATGGGTAGCATCCCCATCACTCGGTAGCGCCGGTCCAGTTATCAAGAAAGTAGCCTACGGAATTGGATTCCTAGGACTGATCGTCACAGCTTGCCTGTGGATTCATGTTTCAGCCAAATACGTCTTCGTACGGATTCTGCGGAACAGTCGTCACCTTCAAAGCAACACCGTTGTGCATTTCGGTGTATGGTTTTCTTGCACATTTGGACTCAGCGTCATCAGCTTTGTCATTGCAGCAGGCGTCCCTATCTTCAACTACATTCTGAGTCTGGCTGGTAGTGTCGGGTTCGCACCACTCGGGATCATGCTGCCGGCTTACCTGTGGATGTACGAACACAAGGACTATCGGTCTGGAACGCTTTACAAGCAAGCGGTATACTGGCTGCATGTCCTCCTGCTGCTTATTGGTGCTTTCATGACCGTTGGAGGATTTTATGGGGTGATCCAATCCATCTTGGATGCCTACAGGAATGGTGAAATTGGCTCGGCTTTCTCGTGTGCGGACAATAGTAAATAGATATCTTACCTATATTTGCATGCAATTCTGAGGCTGAAAGCTAGCTTGGCTCCACAAATTTCAAGAAACAAAGAGAAATAGGGTACAGTTCTTGATGAATAACCTTGTCCTTGGTAGTGAAATACCATCTCTTAGTCCGCCAATATCTTCAAACCACGGGTTTGTGTTAGATCTACTAGTATATAGATTTCAGCACTAGGTTATAGACAATTACTTTTCTTTATGTTTTCGGAAGAACGGTTTAAATGTCCATAATAGTAGGGACTAAATTAGTGGTGGCGCAAGTGGACCCGCGAGTTGCACCTTTTGCTCTCTTAAACTAGGCTTCCGCCCAGGCTAGGTACTCCTCCCTAATATCAACCACTAGGTCTTCCTGCATCATGTCAATTCTCTTACTTCCCAATGAGCTGCTCATACTCATCGCGGCTCAACTCGAAGGTCGAGACTTGAACGCGCTCCTACGTACTCACTCGTCCCTCTACTCAGCTCATCGGCTGCCTCTACCGATGGAATCTGGAAAGCCCCGGTTTTTCCACGGTGATCTGGGCAGCCAAAAGAGGCTCTATAAGCACGCTTGGACGATTTCTCGATATAGGAGTGGACTCTTCCTGGAAATCATGGTATCGACCTCAAATGAGTAAAACCAAACCACGCCAGGCCGTGTGAACTGCTTCCCTTTATTTATCGAACACAGCCACGGCCCTAATAGGACTTCCACTACCGCCCACAAGCTTCAATGGAAAACCAATAAATCGGAATCTTCCACGTCCAAGGAGAGATTCTAAATTATCCAGTCCCTCAATATGGGTAATACCTCTCTCCCCACAGAGATTGTGCGCGATGAAGTTCAATTCACCTTCTGGTGCAGGCGATACCGCCTCAACGCCAAAGATCTTGCATCCTTTATCAGCAAGCCAGTGCACTGACTCAGGCGCTAGGCCAGGGAAATCATGCTGCCATCGGGGGTCTTCGGGGGAGACCCTTTTGTTGTATCTGATGGTGGAAGGTTAGTAGATGATTTTCGAGTTCTTTCCCCTAGTATACTTACGCCATATATAGCAATACAGTGTCATCTTGCTTTATCTCTTGCTTAGAAGCACGGAGAGCGGCTTCCATTTCCTCAACGCCAATGGCTGCGCCGAGCTCCGCATGGCTGAGGTCTAGGCAGATTCCCTCGGTATAAAAGTCGTTCAAGGGCATTTGATCCACAGAAAGGGCACCGGGGGTTGGGTCGAAATGTTTTGGAGCATCAACATGCGTGCCCGAATGGTCGGACATTGAAATGTAATAGGACGCGGTGCGGAAAGTGGTCTTGCCAGCAACCATGGCCTGGTGCGTGTCCCATGGAGTCATGACGAAAGGTGGATGGAAGGGATGACATAGTGCCCGGTGTTGAAGAGGGCGTGAAAGATCAACTATTGTTGGTTTGGGCGCGGCTGTGGAAACATAGCGAGGAAATTGAGCAAAAGGCAGACCAGAAGACCGGGGCCACAGCCGGAGAGCGTGGGGAGAGGCTCGTGATAGCATTTTGTTGTAAAAATGAAGATAATACTTTATACAGTATAAGGAGGTTGCTTGTCGGAATAGCGCGATGTTTAAATCCCCAATGTGAGTCAGCTATAAAGGCAAATGATGCGGAGTAGAAAGATAACGGATAGCTTGCAATCCCAAAGTGTCACTCTGGAGACCTTGGAACCTCCAAATTTCTAACGTGGGGTAGCCCCGGGGTTTGCTCTTCCATTGCTTTCTATTGGCCGGATGCTTGTCGTATCTGGTCCCGTACGTAGTTTGGAGCTAATTATGTTCGGATTTAAGATAAACGGCAGAAGTGTATACTTAGGAGCGTACTTAATATAGGCTTTTTCCCGTAACGATACTCCAACACAATATAAGCTATATCGGCCGACAAAGATAAGGTAAAAAGCAAGAATAACGTAAGAAATCATCACTAACTATCGTCTTGGTGATATCCTTATCAACGGTCTCCAATTCTTGGATTCAATCCGTGGGGTAAGTCTTTTCCGTTGTTTTTGTCATGTCAAATCGGCTATTACCTAGCTGTTGGAGACGACAATTGCCAGATTTGGTGTAGTGACTAGTTAGTTATAGTTAGTTAAGAGTGAGCATTTCGAATTGATCACTAATATCTTTGCCACGCAGGTTCCCACACTCTACAACCATCACCGCAAAGCGCCTTAATAACCTCCCGACTCTTTTCTTCTCAAGGACTTGGAATGTATCGGACCACAGCAACCCATTTGCTAGGTGTCCGAAACCTAGTCAAACATATTTCATTACCACAATGTCGACGACTAGGAACGACATCAAAGAGTACAAGGCCCCATAAGGTATTGCTAAATGTTGACATGGGCGAGGCCGTAAGTTCCGTTCCGACTTTCCTTTGATTCATTAGCTGAATCTCGATGAATCAGTATGGAAATTATTCTTGTGGTCCGGACCTCGACATTCTGCCAATGATCGACATTGCAAACATAGCATGCGGATTTCATGCGTAAGTGCGATTGTATCGGAGATCTAACGTAAAGCTAACATATCATAATAGAGGCGATCCCCTGGTCATGACTGAGACGGTGCGAAATTGCAAGAATCATAATGTTCGGTGTGGTGCTCATCCGGGTCTGCCAGACGTTCAAGGCTTTGGTCGTCGCGAGATGAAGCTGTCCCTCGAGGAATTTACGGCAATTACCGTGTATCAGGTTGGCGCGCTGAAAGGATTTCTTGATCGTGAAAATATCCCCTTGAACCACGTCAAGCCTCATGGCGTACTATATGGGATGATGTGTCGTGACTATGAGATTGCAAAGGCTGTCATCAAGGGTATTCCAGACGGTGTTCCAATCATTGGCCTTCCTAATACGAATATGGAGCATGCGGCGAATGCCTTGGGTACGCCTTTCATGGCGGAACTATATGGCGACGTGAAGTACACTAAGGACGGGTATCTGAAGCTGGACCGCAAAAAGCAACCATGGAAGATGGAAGATGTGAGGGCACATGTCACTCAACAGCTTCATGAGGAAGGGGTAACCTCGGTAGATGGGAACTTTGTGCCACTGCCTGTGAAGGACTACCCGGTTACCATCTGCTGCCATTCAGACTCCCCGGGCTGCTTGGATATTATCAGGACCACGAAAGAGGTCATTGATGAATATAACCGGTGATCTGAGACATTAGGTCCTAGACAACATGAATATTTGTCATACAAGCTACTCGTTTACTTGAACAAGGGTAGTATAGAATAATAGTATAGAATAGTAAATTCACTGGTTCTACACAGTCTCGTCTCCAAGTCCGATGCCTGGCAAATGCACAGGCAAAGGAGGGAGAACATAAATTGTTGAAATAGTCGGCACCTGAATTGGCGGCACCCATGTTGAAATCGTTAGTCATGTTGAAACTCCGTTAACCCGCTTTTGGTGCCCTCAAATCCACAAAACCCTTGAAACCCGTATGTTGAACTTTTGGTATCATCTTCGTAACTCATCAAGAAAAAGAACTCCCCGTGCTGTAGGCGGCAGGTTGATTGCCGCCTCACCCAATTAACACATTAATAGGGAAAGAAATGGTGGGTTGAAATGTCTTTTAGTACTTGGTGCGGAAGTACTTGGCGGCATTGACCATCTACTGTCATTAGCAAAGCTTCCACAGAGTTCTCGGAATCAAAACTTACGTTGGTGAGGGCGGCCTTGGTCTCCGGCCAGCCCCGGGTCTTCAGACCACAGTCGGGGTTGATCCACAACTGGTTAGGCTTGAGGTGGGCAAGCATCTGCTCGATGCGCTCCTTGATCTCCTCCTCGCTGGGGATACGAGGGGAGTGGATGTCGTAGACACCAGGGCCGATGTGACGGGGGTAAGCCTGGTCATCGAAGACCTTCAGGAGCTTAGCATCCGACTTGCTGTTCTCAATGGAGAGAACATCGGCATCCAGAGCGGCGATGGCGTGGAAGAAGTCCTGGAACTCGGAGTAGCAGAAGTGAGAGTGGATCTGAGTGCCATCAGAGACGCCAGCGGTGGACAGCTTGAAGGACTCGACGGCCCACTTGAGGTAGGCGTCACGCTCGCTACCAGAGCGAAGAGGAAGACCCTCACGCAGAGCAGGCTCATCGACCTGGATCACGGAGACACCAGCCGCCTCGAGATCGACGACCTCGTCGCGCAGGGCGAGAGCCAGCTGCTGAGCTTGGTGGCTCTGGTGAACATCGTCACGGGGGAAAGACCACCGCAGACAGGTGATAGGACCAGTGAGCATACCCTTCATAGGCTTCTTGCTGATGGAAACAGCGTACTTGGACTCCTTGACGGTCATCGGGGCGGGGCGACTAATGTCACCGTAGATGATGGGAGGACGAACACAGCGCGAGCCGTACGACTGCACCCAGGCCTTCTCGGTAAAGGTGTAACCAGTCAGGCGCTCACCGAAGTACTGGACCATGTCGTTACGCTCGGGCTCGCCGTGGACGAGGACGTCAAGGTCGAGCTCCTGCTGGATATCGACGACCATCTTGATCTCACTCTTGATGAACTCGTCGTACTGCTCAGCAGTGATCTCACCCTTGGTGAACTGGTTGCGCTTCTTTCTGATTTCGCCGGTCTGGGGGAACGAGCCAATGGTGGTGGTGGGGAACTTGGGGAGCTTGATGGACTCGGTCTGCTTCTGAATGCGGGTCTCGAAGGGAGACTGGCGGTTGTGCATCTCAGGAGTGACAGCAGCCTGGCGAGCCTTGACGGCGGGGTCGTTGGTACGCTTGGAGGTAGCGCGAGATTGGACCGACTTGGCGTTGGCCTCGAGCTCGGCAGCAACAGCAGCACGGCCCTCGGTGACAGCCTTGGCAATGACAACGACCTCGGTGACCTTCTCGACAGCGAAGCTGAACCAATCAGCGATCTCGGGGTCGAGCTTCTTCTCGGAAGCCAGAGTGTGGGGGACGTGAAGAAGGGAGCTGGAGGTGGCTACAATCACACGGTCTTTGCCGAGCTTCTGAGCGGCGGCCTCAACCTTGGCGATGGCAGCCTCGTAGTTCGTCTTCCAGATGTTACGGCCATCGACGACACCAGCAGAGAGAACCTGGTTGGGGCCAAGGGCAGCAACAACGGTGTCGAGCTGCTCAGGGTTGCGGACGAGGTCGATGTGGATAGAGTGGAGGTTGTGGAGGGCAGGGAGAACGTCAATGTTGTGGACGATGTCACCGAAGTAGGTGGCCAGAGTCAGGCGGGGAGCCTGAGCGCCGAGGCTGCCCAGCTTCTCGTAGGCAGGCTTGAAAGCGGCCTTGATCTTGGGAGCAAGATCGAAAACGAGGACGGGCTCGTCGATCTGGACATCCTCAGCACCAGCAGCCTTCAGCTGGGCCAAAAGGTCAACGTAGAGGGGCAGGAGGTCATTCAGCTTGTCGATGGGGTCGACGCTCTGGCCACGGTCGGCCTTACCGAGAGCCAGGAAGGAAACAGGACCCAGGAGAACGGGGCGGGTGACAATGCCGGCCTCCTTGGCCTCGTTGAACTCAGCAACGGGCTTGGGGTTGGCAGCCAGCTTGAAGACCTGGTTGTCCTGCAGAGTGGGCTTCACGTAGTGGTAGTTAGAGTCGAACCACTTAACCATCTCCAGGGCGGGGACATCGACACCCTCCTTCTGGAGACCACGGCCCATGGCGAAGTACTCATCGAGAGGGTCGAGGTTGTACTTGCTGTAGCGCTCGGGGACGACACCGAAGAGCTGAATGTGGTCCAGAACCTGGTCGTAGTTGGCAAAGTCATTGCTAGGAATCTGAGTCACACCGGCATCCTTCTGGATCTTCCAGTGCTCCAGACGGAGACGCTTGCCCTCGGCGAGGAGCTCCTCACGGGAGGTCTTGCCACCCCAGTAAGCTTCCGTGGCCTTCTTCAGGTCACGGAGCTTACCCATACGGGGAAAACCCAGAACGGATCTGGACAGGTCAGTAAATTGTCAAAAGGGGCAGAGGGGCAGAGAGGGGCAGAGATAGCGAAACATACGATTGAACCATTCTGACGGACTTGTGTGTGAAAGAGGGAAAAGGGAATTCGGGGTCTTAGAGATGATGAAAAAGACCTCGATGCCTATGAAGAGAGAAAGAAAAAGAAGAGAAAAGGAAGAAGGGAAAAAGTTCGAAGAAAAATGGAGGTGAAGGTCCCGTGAGTCTAACCTCAATGGGATGGAGGGGCACTCTTATTTCTGTGTATTGGTACTGTCACAGTCAAGACTGGCTCACTTTGAGTAACCAAATCTATGCGATGTATTGTGGTAAATTGGCTGTAACATAACCACCCCACTCGGTGTCTCCGTGATCGGCAGGGATCACGCCATCTGGATTCTGACATTTTGACACGCCATAACACTTTTGTTTTTTCTTTGTTTCTTTCAGTACTATTGTTTCGACACTTCAGCAAGGGTGCGAGGTCTGACTTAGGACAATTCTACATATCTCTACTGCTAGGGCTATCCAATTTCTGATCTGTCTCATGCACGGGTTGACCGGCCTCCACTCTCAGATCCCGATCACGCTAGCTATGCACAGTCCACAAGTTGCACTTCGTATGTGATCTTATGTTATTCGTGATAATGAGGGATTTGGGGAGCCTGTCAGCACAGAAAAGAACAAACTTTGTTTCAATCAGATCAAAGCATAGGACATGAAGACTTGATTAATCATTCGATGCATACCTGTAAATCAGTAGATCAGCCCTATGATAGCCCTATCATTGACGTCTGTATCTTGAATCAGATGGGAAACGGTCTAGTAATCGAGGCTTGGTGTATGAAACCATTGCCATTGAGCAATTTCTGAGGTAGTAGTGCTCTATCCGATCATGCTCATGAACTTGTCGCTTCGAGGTGGATTAAGCTTATTTGAGATCAACTCCTCGAGCCAGGATTATTCTCAGCCCGTGCTACCTACTCAATTGACCCCCGTGAAATCCAAGCGATCAAATGATCGTTTGATGGGTCAAGATACCCCGATATGAAGAGTCGCAAACATGCAACGGTCTTCTGAATGCCCTGAATGAGGAAGGAGCGCAGCAGGACGCCTTCCACCAGCATAAAAGATGGAAAATCTCGCATATCCTAGGATTCATCCCTCTTTTTTCGAGTCCCCGGTCCTCGCCTTCACGCAAAATGACACTCTTCACTTGCCCTTGGGTGAAAAGAGTGCGGACGGTTTCGTCCGGCATTGCTCGATCCTACCAAAATGCCTACTCGGAGAGTGCGACACAGCAGGACCAAGCACAAGGTATGCCTTACACTTGAGCTTTCTCTTTCTGTCATGCCATCATCATAAAGAACAAATACTCACTGCTGAGATTAGGGCCGCTGTCCGGATTTGAGAATATACCACCTCTCAGCCACAAACAGTCCGAGGGCTTTTCTCATATGCTTCGACGTCGCTTCTCTCGAGAATCCAGAAGCTCAAATGACCACCGCGAATCTGGCAAACTTGCTTTCCCTTTTTCGCTCAAGTCAATGTCTACACCAAAGCCCGGGACAGAGCTCACGGCGATACAAGACATTGGGAGCAGTTTGATGAGCGAAAGAGGGTACGACAGCGATGCACGAAATCTCTCGACACCAACCCGTGCCAATCCCATGGATCCCACGGGAGACTCGCCTGGAGCTCGGGGTTTCCGCAGGATGGAATTGAGTGATCTGGTTGAAAGAAGCCAGGAGCGTGATGAATCGGAGCGCTGGGCAAGGGACCAGTCGCAAAACAATCCGAATGCTCGCCATTCCCCCTTCGGGATGCATTACATACCGACTCCCAAAAGTAGCATGAGACGTTCCCGCAGCCCAATCCGTGAGGTGAGCAGCTATCGTTCAGCGAGAGCAGATGATCGCGTCGGTGGAGAAAACGGCATGCAGATGGGGTTCGCAAGATCCCTCCCGAATTTGAATGCATCGAGTCAGGAGTCTGGCTTGCCACTGTCAAAGCACTCTCCAGCCCTTGGTGGACTTGAGGGGGCAAACAATTCGAACTCCACGGTCCACTGGGATCCATACTTGGAGCGAGGCCAAAAGAATGGCCTGGCATCTCTAGGGTCAGTGCCAAACTTGTCGACAGACGTCTTAGTTTCCAAGAAGAGACAAACAACCACTTCCGGCGTGTCTGTCACAGACCCGCAAACACTTAATCTCAGTGACTTTGGAATATCTCACCGACTGGCTTCCCAAACCATGTCTTCTGGGTCCATGTCTTTCAATCTCTCAAGTCCTGATCTTGTCCGCAACAACCGTTATGATCCGTTCATGTCTTCTTCACAGGAGAATCTTCAGCCTTGCCAGAGGCCACCCCAGGGTATGAGCCGTCTGCGCGATCCATCATCATTCTACTCTCAACCAGGTAGCCATCCCAGCTCAAGAAATACATCACCGCGTGCCCGGTCGCCTGAAAGGCCCATGCCTGCCAACCAAGCAATCAAAGAGAAAGTCCGAGGCGAGGTTCCTGCTGTGGATAATGGTTTCGTGCACGAAAGCAGATTCCATGAGCATTGTGATGCTGTCAACTCACCATCACATCACCAGGGTCAGCCCTATGACCCCAATGAGCCCGTTCCTCCGCGCAAAGTCAGTGCTGGTTGGATGTCCGGAGGCCGGCGAGTTGGGTATGGCTATAGCCCAGTGGTGGGTCCTGAAGAGGCAGAGAATCAATGTGCAGATGACTCCGCAAATTCAAAACAAGCGCTGCACCGGAAGCCGTGCGCCGTCATGGCTGATGCGAATACGAAGAATGAGCGCGATCCTCAATCCCAACGGTTTCGAATGGGTCGCCAGGAAACTGTGGAGACAGCAGTTCAAGAGCCTCATCCTATCCCACCTCCTATGAATCCAAAGCGCCATGCATCCGATGCAGTCACTGTCCCCAGAACGAGAACGTCTCCTCGAGCCACCAATGATTATCACATGCCGCCTTATCTGAGGGCTTCCATGGAAAGTCAAGCCAATGGATCCAGTCGAGACTATGAAATTGGCGCAGTCTGGGTTGATGAAATCGGCACCCTGGATTTCCGTACACCAGACGTATCTCCAACGACTCCAAATGAGCAGTCCAAAATTCCGCAGAGCTCCCACTATAGCACTTACCCGAATGATGCCTCTGCGAGCCGATGGGCCCACCTTGGTCGATCCATGGTGCAACCACAGTCTCGAAAGAATGGAGAGCACTTCGTTGGCCATGAAACAGGAACCGACTGTGATCCACGCTCAGCAATGGGACAGTCTGTTGGTAATCTAGGGGACACTGCAGAGGGTCCAAGTGAGCACTTTGCAACGGAACATCATGCAGAGCATCACCGCGAGGTCAAAGATCAAGCTGGCCAGATGCATACAAACAGTTCACGTACTGCCAGATGGTTGCCGAGGCTTTCCAAATGCAGGGCAAACCGGCGTCTCTCAACTATACACCAGCAAGAAGCATCCCAGGCTTCTTCGGCAGCTTTCCTCGAGCGTGACTCCACTGACTCTACAAAGAGCAGCATGACCGGAGATTCAGCGAGCGCGTACCAGGAGTGTCTTCGCATGCCTGGTTCCTTTGATGGAAGTCGCTGGGCGAACCGCGGCAGTCGAGTGTTGTGGGATATGTGCACGGTTGAAGACGATTAGTGACTCCAGTGGATTGATGAAAGCATTAATGCGCCTAGATGGGAGTTTCGATGACCTTATTATACCAAGCAGGGGTGTTATTATTGTTAAGAAGAAATTCGGCGGAGTGAAATTGAATCATGGATGTAAACTCCCAGCAGAACAAGTTCATTAATCGTACAGAGGTATCAAGCTCAAAGCGAAAGTGTGTCGTACAGTTCAAGTAGATTCCAGTCCCCATAGTTCAAGTGAGAGATGGCTAAATTTACCGCCGTTGCCGTTTATTGCTCTTATCACTGACGCTGCTCAGCACGCTCGCAGACCGCTTATGAGTCCCATCCCCCTTCGCGGGCATTCCATCCTCGCCAGCGCCAGAAGCTTCAGCATCGGCGGCAGAATCCAGCCCGCTGTTCCCGCCATCCTCGGCCTCGGTCTTCACCGGATTATCACCCTTGGCTAGAGCTTCACCAGCAGCGTCCTTCGACTTGCGCTCGCGTTCGGCCTTGGCGGCTTCGAGAACGCGTATCTCGCCTTCGACCTTTTCGGCGACCTTTCGGGCGTCCAGAAGGAGGTTGACGGATTGGATGAGTTTCTCGAAGTCCTTGCATACGCGCTCGGTGGGCATGAACAGACGCACGGGAATCTCGAGCTCGGCGAGTGCGGCGGCCAGCTTGAGCGTTTGCACGTTAGACTTGGCCTGGGTGAGTTTCTGGGCGCGGTCGCTGCGGAATTGTACACCTGCTGTGACGCGCTCGTGGTGCTGGACACCGTACCGGGCTTCTTCGGCTGGTGTGAGAGTGCGGACCATCTGCTGCGGTTGTGACAAAGAGCCCTTTTTGTTGCCTCCGGCTGAGCTTATACTGGGTGTATCGGCGCGGCCGTGAGGACCAGCATGTGTGGGTGTCTGGCCGGCAGGGCTGGCGACGGCACCATCGGGGCCGAGGATAGAGCGGCGCTTCTTGCTCTTGTCGGCTTGAAGGAGCGTCTGAAGGAGTTGTGACAAGCCCTGGCTGGACTGGTACATGGCAGTGTTGCCAACGCTGATCGGCACTTCTAGGCGGGAGTAGAGCTCGCGGCGCTCGGTGATGAAGTTCTGCTCGTTGCTTGTGATACGCTTGAGCTCTTCCAGCAACATTGCCTCTTCGCGTACTTCATCTGCGGTGCGGTCGAGTTGCAGTGCAGCCAGCTCTTTCCGCGCCTTCTCTCGTTCGGGATCGAACTTCTGCATCTTCTCGTGCAAGTCGAACTCGACCTCGGACATCTCGGTAGGTGGGTGCTCAATTGCCAGCATTGTGGCGGCGACCTTGTAGTATCGCGCCTTCATATGTTCCATTGTGCGAGCGGGCTTGGCTGCCACAAGCGCACTGGCATCTGGCTCGGAATCCATACGTGGTTGATAATCGTAGCGGTCCGCAATTAACACCCAGCGGAGATCGTACTCGCTAGCCAGGTCCATCAAGTAATCTGTCTCCTCGCGTGACCAGTCATCACTTTTCAGAAGGCGGTTATACTCGTCATCGTTGTGTCGTCGCGGTACTCGTGCCTTGATGTTGTATTTGGCGAAAGTGTATTCCTGCTCCAGCGGCTTTGGAGCCTCTTCCCTTCCTTCTTCGTTATTCCCATCGACCTCCATCTGAGCTCCTTCGGGTACAGGTGGCCGGGTGGACTCGTGTTTCTTTTGCCAGTGGTTCAAGACCAGGCCATCCAACCGAGCCCCGTTCGTGAAAGGAGTCATGCGCCTGTAGGTTTGGGATCAGCTCCAGTCGCAGTTCTCAAAGCCGCATGTAATACATACCATGGTCGCACTCGCAGCTTGTTCATCCACTTTGGGCGCCCCTTGTATTTGTTCTCGTTGATAGCGATTGGTGGCGCTCGTTCGCCCAGCAGCGCGTAAAGTTCACGGGTGATACCCTCTGCAATAAGACTGTCAGATGTATTTCCACAACGCGAAGGCTAATGTCACTAACCCGGTCGCTTCTCCACAACCTTCTGCTTCTTGTGTGGCCTAGGCTGGCCCTCAGCGGGCAAGTCCAGCATGTCGCGCACATCGGCAGCGGCGGCCATGGCGATATCGGCGAGCCCTGCTCAGAGATGGCGCAGCGAGTGAAATGAAACAGAAAGTACCACGTCAAGCAGGCAAAACAGACGTGCGAACCACGAAAGATGCCACGGATGAAAAGTGAGATGTCGAGATGATGAAAATCGGGCGCGGCGACTGGCAAGGGAGATCGCCGAAGGCGGTGTGAGTGCGCGATGTCGCCAGATGAGTCGTGTTGACAGGAGTCGAGATTCCCCCAAGTGCGCAAACTTCCCCAGCCATGGCTCTCTCAACATCCTCGCCGTCATGGCTCGCGGCCACTTTGGCCCTGTTCTCCCTCCTTTCTCTCCTTGTTCCCGCCAATGCCCTGTACTTCTACGTTGATGGCCGGCAACCGAAGTGCTTCTTCGAGGACCTGCCGAAGGACACCCTGGTAGCAGGTATGAAGATGGCTCTGCGAGCTCAGTTGCGCTTAAAGGATCAATGCAATTAACCCAGTCTCCAATATATAGGCAAGTTCGAAACGGAAGTCATCAACCCGGGCTCAAACACCTACTCCGTCGACCCGAACCTCAAGATGCTCATCACCGTTGAGGAGACTTTTGACAATGACCACCGCGTTGTCTCCAAGCGCGAGAATAACTCCGGTCGCTTCACGTTCTCTGCCGCCGATGCTGGCCAGCACCGCATCTGCTTCACCGCTGAAACCGACGCCACTTCTGGCGGCTGGCTGTCTAGCTCCCAGGGCGCCGTCAAGGTGTCGCTGGACATTGCCATTGGCGAGACGAGCAAGATCGAGACGGAGGACAAGGAGAAGATGTCGGATATCGTGCAGCGGGTTCGTGATTTGAACGGCCGGTTGCATGATATTCGTCGGGAGCAAGTGTACCAGCGGGTATGTTTTGTCTGCCCCTAACGGCTTTTCCATGGCGGAGGACTGTCCTAAGGGCCGTATGTGAATCTCTCGGGACCAATGCTAACTGATAATTGTTGTAGGAACGTGAGGCCGAGTTCCGTGACCAGTCCGAAACCACCAACTCCCGCGTCGTGCGCTGGGCCCTGATTCAGGTGGCTGTGTTGTCCGCCGCCTGCGCCTGGCAGCTCTCGCATCTGCGGTCATTCTTCATCAAGCAGAAGCTGACTTAAGATGGACGGTTGGTGGGGATTTCCTCGCTATTCTAAACGTGTCTAAGCCTTTTCTTCACCTCGCATCTGGTTGCCAGCTCTATGTACCACACGCGGCCAGTTTACGCGGATATTGCGGATATTGAACTTTGCTTACTACTTGGTGTTTATTTTTCCTTTTGAGGAGGGCCTAGTGACGGTAGCTAGAGTGATTTGTTTCTGGTAAAAGGCCAGGCAGGTCTGCATTGGTCTGCATTTCAACGAAAAAAGAGGGTGTGGAGTGTCTGGAGCCGCATGGTTCGAGCGATGTCGATTTTGATAATGGATGTAATGACAGCCTATTCTTTCTATTCCCTTACTGTACTTCTATTTACGTAAATTGCAATCGAGATCCATGTTTGGAAATGTGAAAGGGATCTTGCCCTGATTGATTTTGGGGTAGTGTCATCATTCATTATGTCCAGCACAAAAATACTGGAAAATGGTTAAAAGTGGAAATGCCCAACGATGGTATGTAGCGGAGATGAGGGAAAAAGGGCGACCAAAAAAACAGGTGCAAAATGGACAATGACGCGCAAGTTGCTCGTCGGAGCAGGACAAGTTCCAGCTCAAAATACAACGGAGGCTCTGGGGCCACGTACGAATGCAGAACGGAAGGACATGGCTCTATGGGTATATAATGGTCCGCTGCCAAAGGACCAACAGAAAGCAAAAATGGAGCATCGGGCTTCAACAAGGTTCGTTTTTATGCCACGACCGGGTCGCCAGTGTTACCGCAGAACTTGACAATCAGTCGTTCAAGGTCGGAGAGTTTGTAAGGCTTCGTCATGTAGCCTTTGATGCCCACTTTGGATGCACGGTTTAAGGCCTCATCGGTAACGTCTGCGCTTACAGCGAGGATGGTGGGAGGTTGCGGGGCACGAAGCGTGGGAGAGGTTATATCCAGATCCATGGAATCAGTGGTTCCAGTGTTGCCCATTTGACTTGAGCCATCATCAAAACCGACATACTGGCTTTGGTGATCATCCATCATCTGCAGAATGCGAGAAGTCGCCTCGTAGCCATCCATATGAGGCATCCAGAGATCCATCAGTATGATGTCGATTGGCTTCATCTTCGATGGCGAACGTGCTTGAGCAGAAACGCTGGCCTGTCCCTCTGGGATATTGTTGTTGGTGGCTGTCGACGCAGACAAAACGTCTTCTACGATTTGGACGGCTTCTCTTCCATCGGCAGCCTCGAGGACATCGCGATAACCCAGCTTACGCAGCATGTTGAGTAACACACGACGGTTGATTCGATTGTCTTCCGCGACAAGGAAACGCAGGGGAAACTTCTCGCCGAGCTTCTTATCGTACGAATCTCGGGCGGTTGGCGCTCGATTCGGCCGGGGCTGCGGACATGTCCGCGGCGATGTTGGGCTCTCAGAGCCTTTCTCATCACCGGTGCTAGGTGTCGGTTGCTGGAGCTGACTCCGAGGGAAAGAAGGGGAAAGGGATGATGAGGTCTCCCAAATGAAACTGCTGACACTACCCAGTTGGGAGTGGTCGTTGATAGCGGGGGGTGTCATGATCCGCTCATTTGGGCTTCCAAGACGACTATAAGCTTCACGTTGGTTCACGGGCACACGGATTTGGAACTCGGAGCCGTGATCTGGGCCCGTGGTCGAGGAGCGAACACAAATCAAATCACCTCCCATCTTCCGGGAGAGACCCTTGGCAACAAGAAGTCCCAATCCCAGTCCATCTTTACTGCGAGTAGTTGACGTATCTTCACGAGCAAATGGTTTGAAGAGGTTTGGTAGAAAGGCTTCCGGAATGCCTGGGCCAGTATCACGCACGCGAATCAAGACATCGTTAGTTCCGGTGTCGACCGTCGCGCATAGCGTAATTGTTCCGCTGTTTGTGAATTTGATGGCGTTGAGAAAGACGCACGAGATCAACTTGGCCAGATCCCTGTCGTCGGCAAGCAGAGTGTCGGGCAAAGCCGGGTCAACAGACCAGTCCACAATCTTGGTGTGAAAGTCGCCATTCGAGGATCTGGACCGAATCTCAATTCTCTCGCCACTCTCGGTTACCTTGCTGACAGCAGAATCAGGCCGGCCGTCGACGTGGAGAGATTCGTCAATCACCAAGCGGAGAAGGTCCCGCAATCTTGTGACACGCAGAGCTGGACCCCGCATGCTCGTGTTGATGCCTTCCAGCAGCAGATGAGGCGCCGATCGTCGAACGGCGAGTGATGGCCGAGGATCCACCATGTTGACCATGACTGCTTCAATCGGGTGGCCGGGGGTAGCATGGACGATCTGATCGCTCTCGTGTACAGCGTTCTTGACTTCTTCGCTACGGGACGATAGTTCTTGTCGCGAGAGTGAAGCTCGAGTTCTTTGCTTGCGGGGTGCCGTACCGCCAGAGCTCATGTCTGGGGATAGACTCCGTCGTCTCTTGTATGGGTTCACAGCGATGTTGTTTCCTTCAATGAAGACACTTGGACGACGTTCACTCGTCCCGGACGGCGGGACTTGATCCTCGAACATATCGTTCTCTTCTTCCCGTTGCGGTGTTTTGGGGACTTGCATATTGAGGTCATAAGCATGTACAACGTTGTCTGCCACTTCGACAGCACGCCTCGCACTGTCTTGAACCATCTCGATGCCCTCTTTGAGAGCCTGGAAGATACCACCCGGCTTCACGGGTGTCTTGCTTTCCATTGCTTCACGGACGGTGGCATGCATGACATCGAGCATGCCCACTACGCCTTGCATTGGAGTCCGCAGCTCGTGGGACAAGCTGCGTGCGTACGGTTTGAGGGGCTGGGATGTGAAGTCAAAGGGGTGATTGAAAGAAGCTGTTTGCGGGCTTTGAACAGCGGACGTATCGGAAGTTGGAGGAGAAACGAGACGCTGGCGCTCAGTGAACACTTCGTCCAGTAGAAGTCGTTCAACGATCCTGTCCTCGAGGGAATGTAACATCAATTTAAGGAAAGACCAGGACAGATTTAGGGTCCGAAGGCCTTCTGCAGACCACATCAGACCGAGGTGCGCTATGCATTTGCCCGCCGAGAAGAGTGGGATGGCCAGATAGGCCTCCGCAGCAAATGGCAGCTGGTCGTCTCCAAATGATGCCAGAGTTTTGACATTGTCGGGAATCAAACAGGATCGCTCATGATCCATATGCAAAAGAGGATTTCCGCCTGCGAAATACCGATGTCGCTGCAATCCGACGGTCTGGTAGCCGTCGTTGTAGTAAAACGCTGCACCGAAGAGCGACGGGCGCCGCCCACCGAGTTCGGGCATGGGTTCATGGCCGTGTACTCTCCGGGCCACGAAGCCATACTGGGCCTTGCCCATCGATGTGATATCCTCCATGAGCCGTTTCCAGAACAGCTCGGTATCCGCGGTACGTAGGCCCTCCTTGAGGGCCACGAGATGCTCAATGGCAGCCGTTTGAGCGCCATCGTGCCAGGTGCGACCCGACGTATCAAACTGCATGTCCCCATCTCTGGTCATGGTCGCGAGTCCATCATTGGCAGCTTCGGATTTGCACGAAGGGAAGGACATGGCGGGTCGCGGGATGGAATTAGGGACAGCAGACTCAGGTGAATCGGACATAGTCCATGTGGAATGGTGAGTGATGGTCTCTCTCTCTCTCTCTCTTCTTGGGGATGTACCGTACTCCGTACTATGGCGGTGGATTTAGGATCATGGCTCGAGGGGATGGGATGGGATTTCGAGAGCTTAGCAAGGATTGGAGGGGGGAGATCAGGAGGGGATTTTCCAAGCTCTATGGAGCCAGCGGGGGCGGTCTAGACAATGGGGCCCTTCAGCCTGAAACAGAGAGTTCATGGGTCAGGAACGAGTCCCATAGAGTTGCTAATACATACCTATATGTATATGTCTGGTCGCATCTTCTGCTTCTACTTTTTATTCTTCTTCTCCGGTCGTTCTACTTCCTTGTTTTTCTCGTTTATTTTTGTTCGCTACGCACATTGCGGAGACGCACGGAGACACTCGCAGCAGGATCGGCAGATCTAGACCAGGGCGGCGCAGAGGAGTACAAATTACTTTGCGGAATGTATCAGCGCGTATATTGCCACGTTGGGGTACAAGTTCTTTTTGTACTCGGTACGAAACTCGGACGTGGCTCGGTGACTTACGCTAATAACCCTACCTGATTTAAGGGTCGGAGCTACATCTCGTTATAAACTTACTGATAAGAACATATGCCCTCATTGGCAAATGGAGCTTCCACATAACCTTATTACCTGAAAGGTACTTCTTTCATGACATTCAAGCCGGGTACATTTTGATACGGACATCCCAATTTCACAATGATTTGTCGTGTCAACCTTATACCCAGGTGAGGCAGGTATAATCTTCATCGATGAGGGATTCAGCGCATACCTAGGTAGGCACATTCTCGATCACGTAGTGAGCAGTATTCTCCCAATTGTTCGAGCTGAGGCTTGGCTGCAGGCATGCCTAGGCAACCTCGCCTGTATTCCAAAGTTACCTCTTGCATTTCGTTTTAAGAGATAAAAATCAAATGTTATTTCTGGTTTTGTCTCAGTTAGCAGCGGGTATTGGAAAAATATGGATCAAGTACTTACGTATCTACTCCACACAGGTCCATCCGGAGCTTGTGCAATCCCAAGGTGATCACGGAGCACTGAATATATATCGAGGCTAAGGTATCCGAGCCAGCTCATCATAACTATTTCAATATTATTGGAGAGCTCTCAATTGAGGTTTCATTTGTCATAGAAGGTTTGCAATCATGCTTGAGATTCTACTTTGCCAACCTTGGAACCTTGAAACCTTGAAAGTACCTAGGTTTTGGTGTGACACCGAGGTAGAACCCCACCCGTTCAAGGATCAAGTCACGGCTATTTGACGTCAGTAGTATACACATATGCAGAAAGCAAATCTCCGCTAGAAAGCCACAGAACACCTTGAACATGGGCTCCATTACCCCCTTCAACATCGCCGTCCCTGACGCTCAGCTCGAACAACTTCACCAGAAGCTCGAGCAAGCAGCATTCCCCGACGAACTGGACGAAGCTGGCTGGGGCATGGGTGTCCCGCTCTCTGAAATGAAACGACTGGTCACAACATGGCGTGAAAAGTTTGACTGGCGAACCCAAGAGCAGAAGTTGAACGAACAGCTCAAGCAGTTCACCGTCCCTGTTTCTGTGGACGGCTTCGGGGAACTCGATATTCATGTTGTGCATCATCGAAGTGGGAGTCCACGCGCTATTCCCCTCTTGTTTATCCATGGATGTGCGGAATTTATATCCTCAAACTCTGGTCTGGATCTGGCTAACTGCATTTGTATCAGGGCCGGGAAGCTTCCTTGAAGCGACGAAGCTGATCCCACTGCTTGTGGAAAACGATGATGGACCGGCCTTTGATGTCGTAGCACCTTCGCTGCCGAACTATGGGTTCTCAGAGGGTGTGCAGAAGGTACGTCTCTCATTATATAGTGTTGCCTGAACGTACACCGATGAATGTGATTATCAGAAAGGATTCGGTCTGGCCCAGTACGCCGAAACTCTCCACAAGGTGATGATCACCTTGGGCTATAAGGAATACGGTAAATCACCATATCTTGTCAACCTATAGGTCGAGTCGCTGACTTTGTTACAGTCATCCAGGGAGGAGACTGGGGTAGCATGATCGCCCGCACCATGGCACAATACTATGCCCAGCATATCCAAGCCATCCACTTGAACTTCATCCTCGTCACACCTCCACTCCCATGGCGGAGTCCTCTGCGCTTTTTCCATTCTCTGGCGAGTGTGCCCTTCTCCGCGAAGGACCGGGCAGCCATCGCCCGTACCGTGGACTATGCTCTCCGCGGTAACGCGTACATGAAGCAGCAGGCGACCCGGCCACAGACGCTGGGATATAGCTTGCATGATAGCCCTGTCGGGCTTCTCGCGTGGATTTACGACAAACTGCATTCCTGGTCCGATAACTACCAATGGACAGATGACGAGATCTTGACCTGGGTCAGCGTGTACTATTTCTCGCGGGCAGGACCAACAGCGTCGACTAGGATCTACTATGAGGCTTCCGCATCGAAGCCTGAAAGTAAGACTACTGAGGCCAATGGCAAGGAGGAGCAGACGATCACGAACTGGATGACGATTTCTGAGGTCCTAGCAGCTTCTGCGCAATATAATGTGCGGTTCGCTGTGGCGCAGTTCAAGGAAGAGATTGTCCAGTGGCCCATCGCTTGGTACCGTTCTATCGGAAATGTGGTGCAGGAGAAGGAGTTTGATCGCGGTGGCCATTTTGCTGCTTGGGAGGTCCCTGAACTGCTGGCGAGTGATTTGAAAGAATTCCTGGGCAAGGGTGGACCGGCATACGAGGCGGTTCGGGGCAAAGACGGTTATTGACCCTGCACTGAATTAGGGCATTATTATCCCAGGATGAATATTCAGAAGGTTATGCAAATGAAACACTAATGTGACGTGATGACCGGGTTGTATTATCGCGTTATGATGAGAAACATGTAGCCGTAGGACGAATCCACGGCCCGATCGTCGTCCTCGCGTCAGTGTGGTATTGCGCCAGTGGCTGACCCGCGATGGCACTCCATCATCCAGTGAAGACCACAGACGCCGATGCCCTCAAACCAACAGAAAGCCCAACATGAACGAACTTGAACCCTCTGGTATCCTCCTCTTTAATCCTGTCGTCCCTTCAGTAACCGCTGTGTCACCTTGTCCTTCTCTATAATATAAACCTGCGCACCCCAACCGGAGAGGGCGTCTCGGTCGACGGCGGCCAGTAGCGCTTGGGAGATGGTCTCGAATAGATCCTCAGCAGACTGTAATCATGTTAACTCTGGTCATAGTAAAACGTAGTAAAATGAAAGAATGTATACGCACCAGATCCGGCTCCCACAGACTTTCACAGGTACCGAACAGCTGTTCGCTGGCCGTTCCGCTCACGATGAAGTCCTTGGCAAGGTCGATACAGCCGATGCTGTCAAATCCGCAGATAAACGGCTTGCCGGTCGTTTGGTTGATACCACCGATGACAGGACTGACAAAAAACGGTCCGAAGCGCTTCTCGTACAAGGATGAGCTGACCAGGTTGGCCAGGGTCTGGGGGGAGATATTGCGTTCCTCGCGCAGGCGGTACATGTTGACCTTGTAGCGGAAGAGGTCAGAGACGGTGTTGACATCGGTGGCGAGACCAGTCAGGCCGAGGTAGAGGGATGGGGCGTAGTTGAAGATCTTGGGGAAGTTGTTGGAGACGGTCAAGGCTTGCATGCCCAAGCGGAGGTCGCAGGCGATGGCGACGCAGTCCTTGCCCACCATGGCGACACAGGCACCGCCATCTGTGTAAAGATTAGTACTTTGATCGATTGGTTGTCAGAGGCAAGATATATTCGTACTGATGTCGAAGGGGGAACTCTGATGATGGCAGGAGATGATTAGCTTTGAGGTCCAGCGGCTAGGATTGAACGGGGGAAGGGTCCCGATTCCGTACCATTATGACAGTCCTGTCTTATCAATCCAGCTAGTTATGTAATTTCTGAAGTTCTGGAGCTTTGACAAAAGACTGGAGTGGACAAGAGAGGGCTGGAAGGGGGGAGGTCGGGGATGATGGGGGAGGTGAGTTGATGACGGGGAGCTGTGAAGTACGCGAGAGCTCGGATGACGCCGCACCGCTGCCTGTTTGGTCGGCCTCGACCTTCGACTGCTTTCTACCTTAACCTTACATCCCACACTCTGCTCTTCTCACGTCACTTACTCCTACCCTACTTTCTGATCATTTCCAGGCCTCTCTTCTTATTTTACTCCGCCATTGTTTCCAGAGAGACAGTTGTAACTATGAGCGCCCACGTCGTGGTGATCGATGCGACGGCCAGACGGGCAACTGTCAAGACGACACCTGCCAAACCCTTGACAGATATATTGCAGGAGGCCTGCGCTAAGCTTGGATACAACCCCAACCAATATGGGTTGAAGTGAGTCAAGCTGCTCCCCCGCCGACCTGTGGCGAGACTAATCTGATCTCCAAAGGCATAACCGCAAACAACTGGACCTTTCCCTATCCTATCGCCTCTCCGGTCTTAGCTCCGGCGCAAAGCTCGAGCTTGTCCAGATGTCTCGATCTCCCTCGATTGTCACGGTCGCCCTCCAACTCCCCGAATGCGAATCTCGTGGTGCTCCAAACGCGCGCATACTTGACAAGTTCCCAAGCACGACTACCCTCTGGCTAGTCTTGCGCAAGTTTGAATCTGGAGTGGCAGGAACTGGGCCGATACGGAACCTTACTGCTCGAGGGGTACCTGCTACAAGTGATGGCGATGCTGGTGCTGGGCGCTTGTTCTACGAAATTCCCGTTTTACAGATACTGGAGCGCGAGCTCTCAAGTTTCACGGACTTGCAGAAATCGCTGGCTCAGCTCGGCTTTAATAGCGGCAATGTGCTTATTCGGCTCAGCTTTCGACGGACAGAAGATCCCCTCGACGTGGCCATGGCCAAGATTGCCGAGTACTTCAAGACGCCCGAGGATGAAATGCCAGCAGCAATACCGACCCAGGCAGGCGCAATATCTGAAGAGGAGACAAAAGATGAATCTCAGAAGCAGACTCCCAGCGCTACTCAACCTGAAGTATCCAGTGAGCCGACTGCGCCCTCAGCACATGACCAGGACACTCCGATTCCTGATGCTCCTGAACCCGCCGCAGCCTCAACATCTGATCGACCTATCACCGTCTTCTCTCCTCCCTCCGCCAATACCCCATCATCTGCCCAAATACCATACAACGAGGAAGACTATGTGCCCACCGTCGAGCACGCTAAAGCTCATCAGCGGCTGCTCAACCAATCATCACGCAACCAACGCCTGCCTACCGATTCTGAAGTTGCCGCCAAAGCTGCTGCGGAAGAGAAGCGACGGTCTGAGATTCGCGAGGTAGACGTGAAAGTCCGCTTCCCAGACCAGAGTCAGGTGGTGGTAAAGTTCGGTCCCTGTGATACTGGCAAATCGCTGTACGGATTTGTGCGCAGCTGTCTTGACCCAGCATACACCGGAGAGAAGTTCAGCCTCAACATCTTCCGCAATCCCACTGCATCACGCCCTGCAAGCGCAAGCACCCTTCCCGAGTCTGACCAAACCCTGATAAAGGACTTGGGCCTTGCGGGCCGAATCCTGGTTAACTTCACATGGACTGATGGCGCATCCTCCGCACAGCGCCGAACAGATTTGCTGCGCCCAGAACTTCGCAGCCAAGCCCGTGAGATGAAGGTGGAGCAGCCACCAGAAATCAAGGAGGAACCGTCTCCACCCAAGACCGAAGGAGGCCGGAGTGGTTCTGGCGATGGCAAGCCTGGCGGAGCACGGAAAACTGGTGGCATGCCCAAGTGGCTGAAGCTGCCAGGCAAGAAATGAACTAGATCCTAATGACTTGGACATGTTTCATGAATGATGTTTGTTTCTGGATTATGACATATATGCAAGCCTTGCTTTGCTTTGCGAATGTTGATAGACATCATTTGCATATCTAGGGCAGCAAAATGCAATTGCAATTGCTGATTGATGACGATCCGGTCCCATTCCCTCTTCCAGTAGGCCCCCAAAGAAAGTAGTGCTGTAAATCAACAGAGGTAGACACGAGATCATAAACAGCAGCACGCGCAACTGTAGAGAACCACATGTCCACCCGGGAGACGCATCGCTCACAATTTACACTATATATTCTACGCGACCACGAAGAAACATCAACTGTTTGAACAAAATGTTTTCATTATGGTTTCTCTTCCATAACAAGAGGGAGAAATCCCACTTTTGCCATCCCCGTCATCCACCGGTAGTCACAAAAACCTAATATCCATATTCCGATCCGCAAGCCATGCGCTATGCGATTTTTTCGTTCGTATCCCTCGCGTGCGCCAGGTATTCGAGTCGTTAAGAGAAAAAAGAATTCACGGCATGGAGCGTTTAGTTCTGGACACGGCGGGACTCAGCGATGACGCGCTGCATGTCCTCAACCTTAGCCTTGCCGCGACCGAAGGTACCAAGCTAGAAAGGATGTTAGCATTCGGCTCAAATGCGACATGCTTGTCTCCTTGCTGGGGACAGGTCAGTTGTAAGAGAGAAGATCGAGGGCAGATGGTGTAGGGTTGCGTTCATATGCATGAACCGAGTCAAGGTCGACTTGTGTCTTCATTGAGTGGCACATTCACATCAAGCATCCTGTTGCACTAATTTGCCCACAACCAACAATCCGCAACCGATCCAGTCCAGCTCGCAAAGAAATCAAGACATGAAAGGGCTCGACACGTACGCGCTTCTTAGCGAGCTTGCGGGCACGCTTGTCCTGGGCGTTCCTCAACAGTTCAATGATGCGGCGCTCATAGGGAGCGAGACCGGCGACCTCACGGGCGATTTCGCGGACGAACGCAGTGCGGCGGGAAGACTGGCCCTTGGTACGGCTAATCCGGCTCTTGGGGGTGTTGAGGGCAGTGGTTTTCTGTAGTCGGACATGTTAGTCGGTCTGATTGTGAATGATCTGCCCGCAGTTATGCTAATGTCCGGAGAGCTCTGTTCACTCGTGTCTCGATTCATTCTGGTTGTAGGTCGTAGTCGGGGGTTCTGGTTGGCGATCGAAGTTTTGTATCCAGTTCCATCAAAATGTCCAAAAAGTTTTTCACAACTTTTCAAACTCCCAAGTCCCTCCTCTTTCCAGCCGCATACCCATCTAAGCCTGATATTCGACTTGCAGTATAATCGCATCGGCGTATTGTGCGTATTGACCATGAACCCTCGATGGGACCCAACTCGAAGAATTTCAACCGAGAAAGAACAAAAGGCTCCAGACATGACACTGCCAGGGGGAGAAGGTGATGACATACGTGGCCACTGTTGGTGCCGAGGATAATTCCGGTGCGTTCCTGGGCCATCTCGACGGTTGGTGACTGGGGAGGTTGGCGGTGGTTGTCGAAGAAAGGGAATGAGGAATCCAGTGAGCAAATCCGCCTACTGACGGGAACCGCACAATTGCGGGTCTTGTCGCGGTGTGTGGTAGGCGAGTGGTTAGGGCTAGGGCTAATTTCTAGTTTTGGTTAGAGTGATGCAGGTATTTACGCCTGAGGCATGAATTGATCGTCTTGGTCACGTGCTACTACACATCTACATGACATGTTCAAAGCGTGAGGTAAGGACGGATGCAGGTTTTGTATCCTCATCTGCCTATTCTTGCTATGTTTTCACCTAGAAGAGATGCTTTGCGCATATCATTCATGCGTCTGTTATATTCTCACCCCCATGACACCATCCAGAGCTTCTTCCCAGCTCTCCATCAGAGAGCCGCAGAACATCTCAAGTGCAGACCCATCCAAGGTGGCCTCCAATGTTTGCTGGAGCTCCTGGCTATATTTGCTGGACGGGTCACCCTGACAAACAAGGTCAACCAGGCCACTGAGTACACCTGACGCAGAGACGCGCTGCTTCAGCGCCTTGGTGTTAGCCCGAACGAGTTCAAAAACATCGGCGACCAGAGTAGACAACCGGTCGACACGGTCTTTGGGAAGCTTCGTGGACTTTGTTCCCTTCCGGGAAGCCAGAGTAGAAAGCTGAGAAAGAGCCTTCAATGTGTCTAGCAGCGTGAAGACAGTATGCAAGAATCTCCAGGTAGGTGCAGTCGGCACATCGGATAGGTAGAAAGCGGTGGTAGTAATGATCGGCGAAACCTCGGTAGTGTCGAGCGTCAGATCCTTCTTCTTCAAGTTCAGCCAGTCCTCCACTGTCCCAAGCGCCCGGTCGGCTTGTTCAAGGGTTGTGGTCTTCGACCCGGCCATGTAGACTGCGGCCTTAAGTAGCGCCGAGTGGATCTTGGCTGCATCCTTCTCTACGGCTGTCTGGTCATCTGCCTCGGAGATGACAAGGTTCTCGATGGCGGGTAGGTCCATCTCCGGCGCGAGTGGCCGCTGCAAAGCAATGCCCTTTAGCACGCTATACAGTTGATCGGTGACTCTGACAGAAGCCAGCCAGTTTTCCTGAATTGATGTCAGTTAATGGTGCGGAGATAAACGAACCAACAAATAGCTTACCTTTGGAATTGGTCCCACACGCATTCTCTCTTCAAATGTGGGTTTTCCTGGGTATTCACAGTTCATGAACACATCATACTCTCGGTTGTCCACCGTAGGAGAGCTATTCCGAGCTGTGATTACGGTTAGCAACTGCTTCAAATAGCCACACTGGCAATCAATATGAGTATGCTATGAACGAACCGATATCATCGTAACGAGTCATGGGGTCTCCGCCAGCCAGTCTCTGTGAGCGCCGCACCTCAAGTGCGATCATTCTGCGACAGATACTGTTCCTGAGACATTCCCGCAGTTGAACCATTTCTTCCGCATTGACAAAGCTTCCCTCGCTCATGCAACGAATGCGGAATGTGAGGGTTGACACCTCGGAGTTGCGGTAAAAGTTGAGGGCTTGGACGAACGCAGCTTGCGGGTCAAAATCCTTGTACTCTGCGCCTTCGACTGGCGGCGCAGAGTGAGGGTGGATAGTAGCAAGGCGAGTAAAGAGATTGTGAGCAACGGACTCATACTGGATCTGCTTGACGGAGAGCTTGCTGAAGGTGCTCAAGGCGAGAGAACCGGCACCGAGGAGAAGATAGATGCGAACCAAGAGTAAGCGAGCCTGGTAGTTGTGTGGCGAGTCAAGTAAAAGCCGTTCCAGAATGCCAGCGGCACGAATGAGAGCCGCATGTGGAACACGCGCTTGAGTCTCACCAGTTTCGCTTGCGCGAAGGAGAGACATAGCAGCAAGAATGCACAGATCATCTCTAGGTTGGCTTTCGGTGGCAGAAGCTGATTCTTTCTCCTCCTTAGTCTGACTTCCATGCCCGGCACAAGACTGATATAGTTTCATGCACTGGCTAACAAATGCCTCAACTTTGTCCTTGGAAGAAACATCTTCGGTGCCTGAGATGTTCAAGCAGTAATACAATTCGAGGGAGTTTATCGAGGAGACGGTGGACTAGATAGCGGTTAATAGAAGTAAAACATGCAAGATTATAGGAAGCCTGGAAACTAACATCTTTGCCATCTTGCTTGCAGTTTGCAAGATAGTTGGCAATCTTCGACATGGCATCTCTATCGTCAGCCAATGCTCTTCGGAGATCACCAAAGACATAGAGTTTGTGCTTGTGCTGATCTGCATATCTCTGACAGACTGAAAAAACGTCATCCGCGGTCATTTCTCCGAGTTGCATTCCCAGGAAGGCGGAGTCAATATGCGCCAGAGCCGCATTGCGGGATTTTGGGCTGGCCTTGATGAACTCCTCAATAAACTTCTGCGTCTCAGTAGCAATTCTAACGAGCGAAGCAAACAAGTTAGCCTAGTGTTAGTATCACGGCGGGGCCAAGAGACGAACCCAGGAGTTTTGATGTTCCGTACGGCTTCAACCAGCAGACTCCAGATGCCCCAATCGTCGATTTCGCGAAGGTTCTTCTTTATATTTCCTTCCTCGGAGACCGTGTAAAGACCTTTCACGAAAGCTAGGCCTTCTTCCCACAGTCCGGCAGATTTCAAGGCCGTGGCTTTGCAGATAAGGAAACTCTTATCTTGCTGGACAATTCGAGATTGGAGACCGAGGTTCTCACTATCCAGGATCTTGACGATTTCGGCATGCTGGTTCTGCGACTCGAAGATCTTGACAAGCAATCGCAGTTCCTCGGAGCTTTGGATCGCGCGTGGAGGGCTCAACAGATCGGCCTGAGAAATTGATCATGGTTTTCTGTCAGTCCGACTCCGATTCCAGATTTTCAGAGAAAAGTGAAAAAGAATGCTTACGGGATTGGCAGGAACGTCAGCAGCTGCTTTTGAGATCATTCGATACGCCAATGTTCCAAAAAGCTTGCGTTCCATATCCGAGCTCCCGGCATCCGTTGCCAGCAGATGAGTGAGAACGATGGCCCAGAAGTAATACTTCCGCTCCTTTGGGAAGTTTTTCTGGAGACTCATCGCTGCCTGTGATCACGAGGAAAATAATAGTCAGATATGACATTTCGTCTGAGATGCTCAATGTGCGGAACTGAAGTATCTTGCTACTGACCTTCTGCGCCGACTTCCAGTCGTTGCTTTCAAATGATGTTGTGAACCACTCCAGCTGAATCTCCAAGTCCTGCGGCTTTGCCTTGGCGGCCCTTTCCCAAAGACGGCTCCTGGTCTCGCCGTGCCCATCCAGCTTCTGCAGTGTCCGGAACATCTTCTGCAAGGTGTCTAGGTCGGTAGTGGGGGGCTCTGCGTTGCAAAGTTCGAGGGTCTCGGCGATTCCGCGCTGTTTGTGGGCATCGTCGGCATGGAGAAAGAGAATATGCGCCTTCCATGCCTGTCGAGTCCATGTTAGTGGGGCTTCAATCTGATAAAGAGGGTGAAGCACAGCCACATGGAAATTCAAAACTCAATTGCATCGAGATCAGAGCAACATACTTTCAGGAACCGCGTATCCTCGCCTTTCTTCATGCGCTTCTCGATCAGCTGCAGCGCCTGCTTCAGGTTCTGCCCGTCAATGGCATCTTGAACCTGGTTGTTGCGACGCAGGAAGACTGCGTCATTGGCAGGCGCCATGGTGAGACGCTTGGACAGGGGAAAGCAAACCCAACGACGCTGTCACACAGAAACAGGGTAATTTGGCGGGGAAATGACAGAAGCGGTAAGAAAAGATGGCAGAAGCCCTCGAGGCCGACGGGCGGTGACAACCGCCAGCGGGGTCACGACCTCGGAGCTGATCAAACTACAAAACACATAGTTAGTAAATGCAAATAACTATATCAGCAACCACAACTTGGTTATGATCTGTTCTTGGTTTACTAATGCTCTTTAGTATTGTAAATAATCTTATGTTCGTGTCAATGTATATAACGATATTTTTATACTTCAGAGCTGCCTAGGTGTTACCTAGGTACCCAAATTGCATAAATTACTCTGCACCTGCATGAAATGATTGATTGATATACATATCTGAAGCCACCTACATAACCTAAAATAATCAAACCACGATTACCTAGGCAACGTATAAGGACTACTAGGTGAAAAGAGTACCCCGGTGCTAACCTACAATGACATTGGAAGACCTCAGAAACAGTTATGGTTCTTGGTAGGTAGAAGTCATGCATGAAGACTCGCTCAAGGCAGCAGTTAGGAGCACCGCGCATAAATAGAGAGAATGAACAAAAAGATGGTATACAGGTTCAAAAAGATCCACGGAAAACCTTTGAACGCCAAGGATCATGGGGATTGTGGGGGAAAAGAGTAACAAAAATAGTAGACGCGCATATGTTACATGCTGGTGGCTGTACCGTGGTGTCATGCTCTCTTGCCGACAATGCCATTCCAATGCCAGCCACACAGATCTCCTGTGACAGACTTCCCGCTTATCATGGGATGATTGCAGATTGTACTATCCAGAAAATGGAAGTTGGCAAATTTCATGCCAAGGAGGAGTTGGAAAGTTATTGCATCTCGACACAGGCACCATTTCCGTTAAAAGGCATCAAGTCGCCGCCTTCTTTTGATTCAACTATGGCCCTTGTCAGCGAGGTCCGATATAGCAGTGTTAATGTCACCCCGAATATAACCTCAAAAGGTCAAAAGCACAGAAGACTTTGGAAAAGAATAGTCTTGAATTTGCTTCAACTTACCCAGTTCTTCTTGCAATCCCGATAAGCTCTGGGAAGTAATGTTAGTCAGTCATGGACAAGGGAGCGAGAAAACGGCGGATGACATCAAGCCAACCTCCGATATCGCGACGCATAGCTTCTCGGAGTTAAGGGACGATAGACATACTGGAAGTAGTCGCCGCACATCTCGCGATCAAAGCCGTTGCGCTTCATACACTTGAGACTTCGATCCGCAAAATCCTGACAAGGATCATAATATTCACTGGCGCTTTTGCTAATGTCATAGGGTCAGCTACGAACATAGTTCGGAAGTCAAGGTAAGAGGTTCACAAGAATTGAGATTAGAACTCACCTGGAGAACTTTCTCTCCGCCTTCTTCCACGCCTTGCCGTGGGTTTCCTCGTTGGGGGCTTCAGCCGGCATGGAGACAAGGTCTTTGGATCGCTGTTTTCTCCGGCTCAAAAGGATAGTGATGTAGCTAGGCACGGGGATCCGCACACTGATAGGACGTGTTGGATGTGATCTTGGGGAGCGTTGGATCTGGGTGTTAGGTGTTTCTCCGGCAGAACGGGGATCCGCGGTCTTGGCGCGGAGACGCGAATCTACCAAAGCACTAGAGCCGCATAGTTACTTGACTTCACGATGTTTACAAACTTAGTACATGTCTCAAGTCATCCACTTTTATTTAGAATTCAACTCACTACATATGGCCCTACCTTGAACCATTATGTAGGGATGGAATAAGACCTTGTTAGCCAAGCGATGAGAAAGCTGCTTTGCCGCATCCTAATTGTTGTACACGGGGTTTTCACAAGACGTTACTGAGATAGCTCCTACGCTCAAGAGAGGTGGGTTGTTTCTATGTTTAATTTAGGTATATGCAATGTGGCTTCTATAACCATTCTGCATAGACTCGCATATTCTTCAGGCGCCGGGGCGTGCCTATTGCCACAGCAAGCCATACTTCAGACACCTTCACTGCATCAATCACATCCACTGTAGACAATAATAGATCACGGGGGTTCCCTTATTGCTGCAGTGGCTCGCGAAAGAAAGGAATATACTGTCAGGCTATTGGATGTCTTATGCTGAACGCAAGGAGTCGGGACATGGCAGCGATAGTGCTCACTGCTCATAAACTGTGGTGTAAACATGATACCCACAGATAGAGAATGAGCTAAAAGTCTTTGCCAGCCTCACTTTAAAAAGCTGTTCCTATTTAAAGGCGACAGTAAGACCAAGGAAGAATGCAAGAGACGGCACCTAAGGTAATATTGGAGACTGTGCCATGTGAGAGCAAAGCAACTGGTGAATGGCCAAACTTTTGTGTCTGGGCCAGGCACGGTTATGTAAGCCAATGCCTGAGGCCTCTGACAACACCATGATTCTTTGCTCGATTCCACGTCAGGAACCACTCTTTGCCCGTATCCTCTTCCTTGATCTTCTGTATTGTCCTGCTCACTTGTGTCACTCATTTTCGACCTTTGGCACGGGTCCCTCCATTATACCGGTTAAACCGCTCTTTTGCCACTGCTGGGAAACTTTTCCTCCGCCCCTCCGCCGCATTCTCACGGACTTCGCGTCTTTGCGCAACATTCTCACAAACGCGATTTCGTCGGTACTCAAGCTGCATCTGCAGTGACTGCAGATACGGATCAATCCTAGATGGCCAACATGGCGGCCAAGATGGCGTGTGGTAGTGGTTCTGAGGCTGAGGCATCGGGAGTAAGCTTTCATGACCCTTTGATACCTAGGGAGGTTCAAAATTGACGTGGTTCTAGCTTGTCAACACGCTCCAAAGCCATGTGGATGATATCAGAACGCTTATACAGTGTGGCATCTGTATTCGACCTCTCTACGAACCCTACACCCTGGCCTGTGGACACACCTTCTGCTATTCTGTAAGTCTCTTGCTCGCACTCAAACCTTTCTCCGTAAACTCTCTGACCATGTGCAGTGTCTCACATCATGGTTCTCCGGGGGTCGATCGAAGAGGACATGTCCAGACTGTCGAGCACCTGTCAAAACCCAACCTGCACCGGCATATATGGTAAGCCTGCTTCCTTTGATGTTCTCATGCAAATATTCTAAAAATTTGCGCACTTTATAGGTTCGGGCAGTCGTCCAGTTGTTTACTAGTCGCGCGGAACTTCTGGACAAGGGGGAAACTACCGCTGAGCATTCTAAAAACCAACAAGAAGAGGCGAGTCGATTAGACAAGGACAAGGCAAACACGGATCCACACAAGGGTGGCCTGTTCGGAGGGCTGTTCAAGCCGAAAGCCCCTTCATTGAAACCGGTTGTCGACGTGGACGACGGAATTGTTCGATGTCCAAGCTGTGCGTGGGAGCTTGAGGATGGCGAGGAATGCCTCAGCTGCGGCTGGCGTTACCGACCGGATGATGAGAGGACGGACTACAGTGGCGAAGACGACATCAGTGAGACCGACTACGACTCTTTTTATGACAGAGGGGATTTAGACGAAGACGAATTTGGAGATGTTGAGGCCGAGGACGTGTTCAACCAATTTGGACCGTTCGGCGCGCCGCATCGATACGCAGACCCTAACATCGCTGTTGTTTCCGCAATCAACAATGCAATGAATGGATTGTGGCATCCAAATCATCAGGCATGGCGGCCTCGACCTCTTCCACACCCTCGAATTCACCCACCTCATCCTGACTATGTCGATGAAGACGACGAAGACGACGAAGATGAGTACGATGAGGAAGATGAGTACGATGGCATGGACTCGTTTATTGACGACGATGAAGTTCGCCCGGATGAGGAAGATGGTGCGGAGTCCGACGGCGTCACAATAGTGGGCAGTGCCCCTATTCGAAACCGGCCTCGGCCTTCGTGGGGCCCATATTATCGCTCATCTACTCCCATGTTGGACGCAGATGATCCCATGTCGGAAGACGAAGAGGAAGACGAAGATGGAGAGGAAGACGAAGAGGAAGACGAAGACGAAGAGGAAGACAGTGATGTCCCTCGCTGGGAACCCTCCCCAGAATGGAACCGCCCTGCATTCCCCAACACACAATCATCTCCGGTAGTTTCTGAGGCCGAGGGAAACGGTGCAGCGGTTCCTGAAATGACCCATGCTCGCGGTTATTACGAGGAGAGTTTCTACCCTACCGACTATGACAGTGAACCAGAAAGTGATAGCTCTGCTCCAAGGCCTATGAGGCCCATAAGGACTGCAGGTGCTTCTGCCGTGAACGCAATTGCCATAAATGACTCTGAAGACGAGCAACCTGTCGGGCCAGTGAGGAGAGCAACACAGCGACGACGACACCGTGCCCGAGTGACTCCTTACTGAATGCTTGATCTAATTTGCTGCCTTTATTTACTTCCTTTTACTCCTTCTTCTTTGCATACTTGGTGTTGTCTCCAAATTTTAAAATAGCGCGGCGCTTCCAATGGGATAGAAAATGGCTCGGCGCTTTCCTTTCGGGACTCTGCTCTTTCACAAAGCAAAATCACATCGGGTCTCCCATGATTATGCTTTCTCCTACCGGAAGAACACAACATTCCCCACAAATACCCCATCATGGATTCTCCTTGGCCCTTGTCCTAGTCTTATATTTGATCATCTATTCTTTGTCGTGAATCCGGATTGTGTCAAAAGGCGTACACTCGGCCCTAATTGCAATCCAGTCAGTTGGCTCTGGTTACCAGAGCACGTCAAATCAAATGGAATACCGAAAAATAATCATGATAAGAAACTTTAACCTATTCAACAATGTAGGTTAACTAGTTAGTTATGTATTTATGAAGTTAACTGATTTGTTGATGCCTGGTGAGCAAGGCCACGATATGGTTATGTATTCCGCGCTTTCCCCCAGTTCTCTCTCTCTCTCTCTCTCTCTTCAGCTCAACCAACATTTCTTTCCCCGCTTCTTGTTTCTGGTTCTCATTCAATCTTATGATCTCTCACGGCTGCCAGATACATCCAAGGGTGGCCATAGCTTGACTTAATTGGGTACGAAACGGATAGGGATGAACCGTCACATCATCCGAGCGCCTGTGAATTACTCTTCGAGGGCCACCTTTCGTGCTTTAGGAAGCAAGTATAGTAGCTATTCACAAATTATTTCTAGGGTTTGTCCCTCCTTGTGGCTCTGCAATCCAATTTCTGACCCATGCGTCATCCAGGGAAACCGTCAAGCGAAGAGAGTCCCGAGCAATTCTTGTCTACTCTCAAGACCAACCTTGCAATTTCCCGCATTGGGTAACCCGGCAGGTCTCAGAAAAATGTCTTCTCATACTGCGCCGTACGGTCATTGGAAGAGCCCCCTCACCGCGGAGCTGTTGGCAGGCTCGAGCATATCACTTCAAGAAGTTGCTGTCAATGTAAGTGGTCAGTTCATAACTACTGGACCTGACGGGTTTACCTAATCCATTTCAGGAATCGACGGGGGCGATTTACTCCGTTGAATGTCGGCCTACTGAGAACGGTCGCTTTGCTATCGTGCAGCATCTCAATGGACAAAGTAAGGATATTTTGCCCAAGGAGCTGAGTGCCCACGCCACGGTGCAGGAACTTGGTGGCGGCTCCATTTCTATGAGACCTGATGGACAGATTCTGTTCTCAGATGAGACTTCTTGCAACATCTATCTTCTGGATCCAGAATCGAGCCAAGTCAAGGTGATACTCAAAGCGATTAAGGGTATGCGCTATGCGGAATTCAACACTCATCCGAAAAACTCGGAATGGATAATTGCGATCAAGGAAGATCACCGTGAGGCCACCCCCGAGACTCAAGCCACCCACGTGCACAATACTTTAGTGGCGATCAATATGGAATCTGGGAATGAGATCACCGTTGCCCAAGGCGATGATTTCTACTCCCATCCAAAGTTTGACCCTTCGGGCAAGTATGTCTCATGGATTCAATGGACTCATCCCGATATGCCGTGGACTGGTACTGTGCTTCATATGGCAGAGTGGGCGAATGGGTCTTTGCAGAATGACACTTATATCGCTGGACAAGCAATGGCAGAGAGTATCGCCCAGCCGAAATGGGGTCTGGACGGATTACTGTACTTCGCCAGTGACCGCACCGGGTTCTGGCAATTGTACTCATATGATCCGAAGAATGCCAATACGCGCAGTCTTTCGCTCAAAAACCTGGAGAATGCCGACTTCGCCATTGCAGAATGGGAACTTGGAAGGTAGGTCAGAGAATTCTTCAAGCGACATTGCGATTATTCTAATATTGGTCTAGTTCCACCTACATCTTCTTGGATGAGAGTACCATGGTAGCAACGGCCATCACCCACGCTGCTAGCAAAATAATACTTATCGATACCATCGATCTGTCTGTGCGAGACTTGGATCTTCCCTATGTGGACATCGGATTTCGTGCCAACGGGATTTACCGCGTATCGTCTGACAGCTTTGCAGTTGTTGCTGCTTCAGCAACATCGTTCCAAGAGCTTGCATTGGTCTCGATCAAGCCTTCCTTTGAACTGCAAAGAACAATACTCACCTCCACTGCATCGTTCGATTTGGCGCCGGAGTATATTTCCCGTGCTCAAGAATTCATTGCTCCTCAAAAGTACGGTCCACGATGCGACGGCAATGTGCACATGTTCTACTTTCCCCCTCGCAACCCAGGCTTTCAGGCTGACGGGTCAAATCCTCCGCCTGTTTTGGTATACGTTCATGGAGGACCCAATGCAAACGTTACCCCAGCGCTGAATCTGGAGATCCAATTCTATACCACACGCGGCTTCGCCGTTTGCGCTGTCAATTACACGGGGTCTACAGGGTTTGGACGCGAGTATCGGGAACGACTGTCTGGGTACTGGGGCCAAGTCGATGTGGGTGATGCAGTCAGTGCGGTCGAGTACCTTGCAAATAAAGGATTGATCGATAAAGCCCGTGTCGGTATCTACGGCGGGAGTGCTGGTGGATACTTGACCCTGCAAGCCCTACACATGTATCCCGATGTCTGGGCGGCCGGGATCAGCTCCTATGGTATCAGTGACGTTAAGATGCTGCAGGCTGACTCTTATAAGTTTGAAAGTCAAGACGTGGACCGGTTGCTACTGTGTAAGACGGAGCACAAAGACAGGGAGAAAGAACTTAAGAAGCGCAGCCCGTGTTTCTATGCGGAACATATCAAGGCGCCCTTGCTCCTTCTTCAGGGCACTGTCGACATGGTGGTTCCGGTGGCCCAGGCCCGGATGATGGCTAGTGCTATGCATGCTCACGGTAGAGTGGCCAAGGTAGTTGAGTTCCCCGGTGAAGGCCATGGGTGGCATGGGCACGAGGCCATTCTTGAGTCTTTCAGGCAAAAGGAGGAATGGTGGAAGCGCTACCTCACCTAGCGGGTTTTGGGCAATTACGAAGCTCATTCAGACAATTCAATGCTATTAGATACTAATTTATGGGTGTCTTTTGCTACCTAGGTAAGAGAAGATACAAAATTATGCCAATGCAGCCCAACTACCAGTCCATGCTCGAACCTGAGTGCGGCCTCGCGCGGATTAATCATGTAGGCAAGGCTCATTATTTCCCAGATTCGGAATTTTGTGCCCTCTGTCTTTCCGCTTCTCTCCTCCACGAACCAGCGAATCTCCACTGCACCAATGGTCCAACGAGTGCAATAGCTTGAACGGCAACACAGACCGTAAATGTCAGTCCGACACCAATGCCATCGATCATAGGCATAACGAAGCTCGTTCCACCAGCAGCGAACAGGCATCTGGCCAGGTTCAAACTCGCACTGGCTGCAGCGCTTCGATCTGGAAAAATATCCACCAGATAGGTCATGATAACGGACTGCGTGGAGACGGCAGTCCATCCTGTTATAAAAGTCGAAACGATTGGAACGGCGATGTGAACGCGATGGGGATATTGAATGGTCCAACCGAATAAAAGAATGGACAGACACTGCAGGATGGAGAAGAATGGAACAAGTCGAAGACGCGCCTTTTCAATTGGGAAGTCTTCCTGACTAGCATTGCTTTTTGACTGATGTGTCCCAGCTTCAACATCAAATCGAGACTCGTACTTGGCTTTCACGCGCCGATAGTCCAAATCGAGGATTTTGCCGGTTACCAGAGTGCCAACCATGGAGCCCACTCCGTTGGCAATAAACGTTAGACCAATTTGTATCTCGCTGAGACCATAATGGGTCTCGAAAAGAGATGACATGGCCGTGATACTCATCTGCCAGACTGCATAATAAATCGCAAGAAAGACGATGATGGGCGTTGCGAACTTGCTGATGAGAATGCGAAAGGGACCGAAGATGTCGATACTTTTTCTGGCTGCCAACCCCGATAGCAGTGCTTCAGAGTCCCATTCAACCTTGCTGAGCCTTTGATAAACATTCAGAGGATACTTGGTAAACGGGCTTGACGGAACCAAGCTCCCATTGGCAATCAATGATCGAAGTGTCTCGGGCAGCAAGAGAAGCAGCGAAATAAGAAAGACGGCACTGTAAATGGTCAAGAACCAAAAGATTGATCTCCAGCCCAAAGATCCAGCTAAAGCACCTCCTATCACCGGTCCAACAGCAACAGGGACCAGCAAACCCGCCTGGAAAATCCCCATGAAACCACCACGGTCAGCTCGAGTAGTGATGTCGCCAATTACACCAGATCCGATGGCAATAGTACTCGCGCTTCCGGTGCTTTGAATACATCGGAGTACAATGAGAGTGGCATAATTCTTGGTCTCGGCGAGGCCAATGCATGCACCGAGGAACACAAGGAACGTACATGTGTATGCTATCCGACGACCTCTCACATCAGATACTGGGCCCCAGAAGCTTGGTGCTATTCCTTGGAAAATGAGATAGGATGTGACCGTCAAGTTGACAAGTTCTAGAGATACGTTGAGATTGTTTGCAATGGTCGGCAAAGCGGGAAAGTAGATATTTGATGCGAAACCAGAGACTGATGGGCATTAGCTGATGAAATGAACATCTCAAGGTGGTGATTATCTTTTGCTTACATGTTGCAGCAAATGAAACGATAAAGACAATGAGCCACTTCTGTCGTTTATCAAAGATGGTGTAAGGTACATCGGTACCGGCAGGCTGCTCTTCTCGGGTTTGTGAAGGCATGAGGTATTTGTCGATCACCCAAGCATGCAAAGGATGTATTGAACTGAATTTTAAACGAGGTCAGCTATACTCGGACGACTGAGCCTGGCCTTTATAAACCTTGAGTGGAGTTGCGGGACCGGAGTTGACATCGGAGTTGAAAGGTCATTTCTCTTGAGAGGCTATTTCGGCACTTGGGGAGTAAGGGAATGTCTCTCCGAAAATGAGCATGGCGATGGCTTGACGGACTTGGTTCGTGGCTAGTGGTATTGAGGTATTTTTATGCAATTGTGATAATCAAAATTAACCACCATGTGTACACTCCGTTACCGCAAAAAGCATCGTACCAAATTCATCAAGATCCTCCAGCCACCGGTCTACCCTGCCACGTCTCCTAGTAATGCTTGCTTGATCAAATTCCGCGGGCATGGGCCAAAGCTCGTCTATGGTAAGAGTTCCTTCTGTCCATTCGGTCAGAAAGATATTGTACTTCTTTTCCCAATCAGCCCGAGATCGAGCTTGCCATAAAGGTTTATTCGATGGAGCAGGAAGTCCCCGTAACTCAGTACCGAGAAAAGTGGGAAGACCCTCCTGGGATGAGAGTACACTGTCAAGAAGGTACATCACAAACAGCGTACGTCGCTTAGCTTCAGTCACAATCCACTCTTCCCACCTAGGACGAACATGGCGTCGATCTGCTGCACACACCAACCCACGCCGAGAACAGGAGCAGGCAAGTTCTTGAAGATTGATCATCGCTTGTCGGAAAAATGGACTGGGTCCTTGACTGAGACGGAAGAATAGAACCATCGTGTATATGAGATAGGCTTGAAATGCAGCCAGCAGGGACATATCGTCGTAATCATCACGTATATCAGTTATGCTTTCCATCTCGCGCTGAAGGACGATGGCTGCTGAATTTTCACTTCCAGGCAAGGGATTTTCGCATATTCGAATCAAGTTCAGGCATGTGCTGAGTGGTGAGCCGGCGGATGACATCTGCATGGGGTGAATGAAGGGCAGGATACCACGGCCACGGGTTGCAAAGGATGCGTAGGACCCTAGCATTCGATATATGTAGTATTTGACAGTAGCAGGATAGTCCTTGACCGTTTGTTCGGGACCCGGGATGTAAGGGTTTAGCCAGCGATTGCTGATTTCGTCGACATTGATCGGACAAATCAGAGCGAGACTTTTGAAGTCAAGATTGTTCGGGTTTTCATGTCTTTGCGCCAAATCTTGATTGAAACCTTGCCCTGTACTTTGCGGCAATTGAGCCTCTGCAGTAGCTGTGGGTAGAAGATTGGCGCTCAATTCGGAACTAGGGCTTGGGAATGATGCATCGGGCATTGGAACCGAGTTATCCAGCTCAATATCACCTCCAAAAACAGGGGTCTGAGAAGCTTGTCTCGAGGAAGCGACGGAGGCAGTGGCATGGGGATATGTGCATGGGATTCCCCTGTGGATGCACCTGGTGCATCGTCCCTGCTTGCGATCACACTTTGCTTTGGCATTCGAACACTGCTGGCACGACTTTTGTCGAGAGGTAGAATATCGCGAAGGCTTCATGGTAAACGACTGTCATTGATGTCCTGGGTGTTCTGAGGACTCGTTTGGAAGATGAAAATTGCCATAGATGTAGTTGAAATTGGCGGCCTGAGGCGGTCAACGGTATATTGCGGAATTAATCGAACTTTCGAACTATTCAAGACTGTTCCGAGAACCGAAAGTTGTTATATATTTTTAGAGGATTGTGAAAACCTAGGAAAGTGTTTGTAAATGTGATTACCTAGGCATTGAGGTTTATTGCTCGCGTTATGAGGGCACAGCTACTTAACCGGCGCTTTCCAGGGTTGGCATATTCTTGGGATGGCAATAAAAATCCGTTGTTTCTCTAATGAAGAGATCAATATGTATGCGAGATGATAAATTACATGCAAATCCGACTCCAGGACACCACACTCCAAATAACGCTCCTATTTTATCCTCCAATCTCTTACAGAGTCAGATTGCAGGAGTTCAGACCAGGCTTGACATGAAAGCATGGGAACTTTTCATACATCAGCCTCACCGGCTTCTTCCTTGGAGGCAAACGAAACTTCAAACACAACGGCACCATTGCGGCCTTGGGGAGCATCTCCCTCGTGATAATTGTTGGCGTAGCACTTCCACCGACCTAGCCGATGCTCCTTGCCAACCGCAGCGACAATGCACAAACCCCGAACTTCGGGCTCTGATTGAGATTGAGACTTGGGGGATTTCGGAGCAGGCTGGCCTGACGAAGCACCCTCGGGACGCCGTTCGAAGACGGCGATATCGTTGATCATACCCTTGATCAAAGGCTTCGGATCGACCTTCTGTGCTTGCGAGCTGGCTTCGACGTCCATACCATCCGCATCGAGGCTGCCCTCTTGCGCAAGAGAGTGGTTGAGCTGTTGTGAGGGGGCGTCGGGAATCGGTTGACCGGCACCAACAGGTCCCAGGGGAATGATGGTCTTCTTGTCATCCGAAATGCGCCATGCGCGGATCCAACCATCCCAACTGCCACTAAGGACGATATCAGTACCCGGAAGAGTGGTCAGCGCTGTGATCCAGCGAGGTGTGGGCCGCATGTGCCGAGCATTGTGGGCGGCAACCTCCGGGTCCATTTCAGGCGATAGCTCATCCAGTGGAGGAATGGGGTCCACGCCGTGTGCGAGAGGAATCGTATAGAGTGGCTTTTTCTTGTGCATTGACCAAAGCGAGATAGCGCCGGAGTCGGAACCAGTAACAAAGTGGGAGGGCGGGAGAGGAGCAATGCAGTCGATATTGCTCTCACGATAAGGTGCGTTCTTGGAGGCACCACCTCGGAATACGAGTTGAGTCTCGTCAACGACCTTCCATAAACGCGCCGTTCGATCGCGAGCTCCGACACTGACGCATTGGTCAATAGTCATGGCTGCAACGCCGGTGACGTGATCCTGGTGCCCGAACAACGTCTCAACGTATGCATGGCCAGCCGAGGAAATAGACCAGGTCTTTAATGTGCGGTCATAGCTGCCCGAGAACAATTGCTCTCCGGAGCTCATAGTAGAGATGTGACGAGCAAAAGCGAGGGATGCAACGGAATCGCGGTGCTGCGTGAATGTTCTGACCGGTGTAAGAGTCTCTGTATCCCAAATCACCAGTTTATTGTCGCTTCCACCGGTAGCAACGAATTTTCCGGAGGGAGAAACTGCGACAGACAGGATATTCCCCGTGTGCCCTTGCTCCTCGCCGCCGACTTTGCGAACACCCCGGAAGTATTTGACTCGCTTAGGCGTTTTTCGCTGGGGACGGGGAGGCCGCTTCGAATTGGGGTCGGCGGGTTTCGGTTCGCTAGGAGTCGCCAATTCCCACTTGATCAAGGTCTTGTCTTTGCTAACAGTGTAGACGTATGGCGCATGGATGGCGACCGAGGTCGTAGACTGCGTATCGGAGCGGAAGAAAGAGTGGGATGCGGTGGAAAACGATAGTTTTGAGCCGAGAAGGCGAAATACTCGGCCCTTGAATTCATCGACATCTTCCTTCAGCCTCTCCGCAATCAGATCCCGATCAATTTCTGCTGCGTCGAATCCAACCTCGTCGACCTCCTCCCGGACATTGTCCAAGTAGCGTTCGGCGAGTTTCAATCGTCGGTCTGCGGCCGTCTCGCCTTCATCCGAGTCGGCCTCGGATTCTTCGCCTGATTCCGCGGACGCAATTTCGTCATCTTCATCCAAGTCACTTCCAGAAATCGATTCCTCTCTTTCCCTGGCTCGTCGGCCTCCTGCGCCTCCGCTCGGGGCATCGACGCCTCGTTTCTTGGATCCCGGAGCTGTGGCGCGGTCGTCTCTCTTGCGCTTGCGCTGGGAAGCGGGAACGGTGAAAAAGGAAGACATGGCAAGCTCCAGAAAGAGTTTTCCAATGTAAGTTCCTGTAAATATCTGCGGGTAGAAAGCCCCGGGCAGGAAAGTCAGGTTCGTGGAAGTCTAGTCTGCGCGGAATCAACTTTTTTTTTTTCGGCAGAAAAGCGCTGTCGGCAGCGGCTGAGTCAGCAGGGTAGCTGAGAGCTCCAGGCTTCAAGCTCGCCGCGCGGTCATCATTCAACCGCATCTCCCCTTCATCGCCCTTTTTTGAACCTCACCTTTTCTTATTACGCTTGTTTTCGACTCATCGCAAATATGTAAGTCCCTTGTCTATAATGGTGGTCAATTATGCGAGATGCAACTAACACTCCGTGCTTGCTAGGGAGGTTCTCTTGGGCATCACCGGCAAGGACTTCGTCATTATGGCCGCATCCAAGGCCACAATGCGAGGCCCGACCATCATTAAGGCTGAAGATGACAAGACACGGCAGTTGAACCCGCATACACTTATGGCTTTCTCGGGAGAGGCTGGAGATACTGGTAAGTAGCTTGGAACTTGTAATGGAAGACGACGAGACACTGACGATCTATTACCAGTGCAATTCGCGGAATTCATCCAAGCCAACATCAAATTGTACTCGATGCGCAATGACACTGAACTCAGTCCCGCCGCCGTTGCCAACTTCGTCCGAGGAGAACTGGCACGCAGCTTGCGATCACGAAGCCCGTACACTGTCAACCTGCTGTTGGGAGGCCTGGATCCTGTCACTGAGGAACCCAGCCTGCACTGGGTGGACTATCTGGCCTCGTTGGCTCCCGTACCATATGCTGCCCACGGCTATGCCCAGTATGTTTTGACCCTTCTGTATACCGAGCCGAGTTGAGCTCTGTGTAGATTACGAATGCTAATGTTTGTAGATACTACTGTCTTTCTCTCCTCGACAAGCACCACAATCCCAACATCTCTTTCGAAGAAGGCATGAAGCTCCTCGAGATGTGCACAGATGAGCTTAAGCGCCGACTACCTATCGACTACAAGGGCGTACGTGACACTTTTATTTTCTCTGGTTGTTACTTTGCTGACGATTATATATAGGTTCTGGTGAAGGTAGTGACAAAGGATGGTGTGCGGGAGGTTCCCTTTGATAACGAGCGGATTGCGAGAAGTGCTTAGGTGTTTGTTGTATCATAACCCATGACATTTTGAATTGATTACGGGATAATCTACACATGTTTGGCATCAAATATGCAGCATCTCAAGTAGGAGGATGGGGCTTTATAAGAGTCCTAATTCGTCATAAATGTCTGAATCTAATGTAGAGGTAAAGTATTGAATTACTGAAGTTTAAGTGCTGGACAACTCCATGTTTGTCAGGTTTGCATCTGCTCCCCAAGCTCGCGGAACGGAAGTTCTTCAACATCATTCTCCCATCACCGATACACGCGTGGAGATTCACAATGTCGAAGAGATATGCAGAGCTGCCCCTGGAGGAGAATTTTCCTGGGTCGCCAGCCTCGAAAAAGGTGCGCGTGGAGGATGAAACTGAAGGCGATTCCGGCAATGGCGTGCCCGCGCAACGAGCCAGCGGCCAGGAGCTCGAGCAAGACGATCGCAATGGCAATAATATACTAGCAGCCGCCGACAAAGAAGGAGAGGAGCTACGGGAAGGAGCACAAGATGCGTCTGAATCTTCGAATATCGATGAAGAAGCCTCCGCCCTCAGCGCGCCTAAGCGACAAACTCAGCCCATGGAAGGTTACAGTGACCTCTACCTCGACACTATCAACCGCAGTGTACTAGACTTCGATTTCGAGAAGCTGTGCTCCATCAGTCTATCGAATATCAATGTTTATGCCTGTCTCGTCTGCGGCAAATATTTCCAAGGACGCGGTCCCAAGTCGTATGCGTATTTTCACGCGCTCGAAGTCGGACACCATGTTTTCATCAATATTGCCTCGAAGAAGGTCTATGTGTTGCCTGAAGGGTACGAGGTCAAGAGCAAAAGCTTGGACGATATCAAATACGTGGTAGACCCCCACTTCACCAAGGATGCGGTGGTGAAACTCGACAGAGAGGTTCACGACGCCTGGGATCTTTCGGGGTCTCGATACAGACCAGGTAAAGATATTCTACTTGCAAGTAGGGGAAAAGCGTCTGCTAATGATCATAGGATTTGTGGGGATGAATAACATTAAGGCCAACGATTACTTTAACGTGGCAGTCCAAGTATTGGCGCATATCCTTCCCATCCGGAACTTCTTCCTTCTCCACGATTTCCCAACACCGGGCACCCCAGAGCTCGTCCTTCGATTCAGGACACTTGTGCGCAAGCTATGGAACCCAAAGGCATTCCGATCTCATGTGTCTCCGCACGAGTTACTGCAGGAAGTTGCACTGCGATCCTCGAAGCGCTTCACGCTTACCCAACAATCAGACCCCGTGGAATTCCTTTCCTGGTTCCTGAACAACCTCCATCTCGCGCTGGGTGGCTCCAAGAAACCATCCTCGACACCGACCAGCGTCATTCATGCTGCTTTCCAGGGCCGTGTCCGGATCGAGTCACAGGCCATTACCGCTCACTCCGATACTCAAAACGCCCGTCTGGTCTTCACAGAATCTGGCGATATCAAAAGCAATGTCACCCCCTTCCTCATCCTGACTCTGGATCTGCCTCCAACCCCCCTCTTTCAGTCCGCAAACCGCGAATCCATCATCCCACAAGTACCCTTGACTACTCTCCTCAACAAATACAACGGCCTCACAGCTTCTGAGAAGATGGCACACCGTGTCCGACACCGCCTCCTTCATCCACTTCCGCCCTTCCTTCTTTTCCACATCAAGCGCTTCAGCAAAAACCGCTTCGTCTCCGAGCGCAACCCGACCATTGTCACCTTCCCCTCCCCTCGCTCCCTTGATATGTCACCATACGTCGAACCCAACCCAGAGATCTGGCCCCCGGGTGAACCAATCATGTACGACCTCGTCGCCAACATCATTCTCGACCCCAGCGTCGCCGCGCCAGGGACCAACGAAGATGCCGCCGACAAGGGTGTTAACGCCGCCTCTGGAGCGGGCTCTTCTACGGGGGCTGGAGCAGGCAGCGAGAAGGTCTCTTGGCTCGTCCAACTGCACGACAAGGCCGTCTCGGCTGAGAACTCCCGCCATCAACAAGGTGGTGCGGCAGAGCAGCAGCATCGTGGCTCCGAGTGGCTCGAGATTCAAGATCTGTTTGTCAAGCGCGCCGAGAGCGAGACTTTGTTCACGCGTGAAGGTTACTTGATGGTCTGGGAACGGCGTAAGGTTCCCGGTCAGAAGGAAAAAGGCCGCGCGAGATAAAAAGAAGAAAAGATCTCTATAGAAAAACCTGCGGATCGAATAACGGGAGTTTGGCTTGGGGAGCTTTTTGTCTTATATTGGGGTTTTGTACGCGGAGCATTTCTACTCAATGGTCCTTGGAGGCAGAACCCGTCTGGGCCATCTGTGTTATTGCAGATCTGGTGTACTACTAGAAATATGACGACTTCACGCTACAATTTCAACACCAAGTTGTAACTATGTAGGTCATATGCGAGCGTAGATGTATTAAAAGCGCTAAAAGTATACGACATTACATTTTGCGGTATCTGCAATACGGTTGACTTTATAGAGACCCCCAGCCGCAGAATTTCCGCCCAATCCTCATCGTTGAGCCAACCAGGAATCCCCACACGCCTGCTCTTAGAGCGATCTGCATGCCTCTCATAAGCACCAATCTTCCGATATATGCAAGTCTATCGGACCATGAATCTCCGCCGAACCAAAGGCCCATGTAATGAAGATCTGAGAGTCGAGTTGCGGATGAAGGGTGCGTGGAAAGATATGAGTGAGCCAGAGAGCGCAAAGTGAGTGACTCCAAGGGAGAAAGAACTATACTGCTGATGATGGCAGCAAGGTGTGATGCCAGTGAATCCACTGGGTGCGCGGAAAGAAGAGTGACCCGATGAGCAACCATGGACTGGCTTGTTACAGGTAGTCCCGGAAAGGGAGAGGCGAGGTTGGGTGGACCGAGGGGCGGGCCTGTCGAAAGATCTGCACTTTGGGCTGCTCCTACAGCCAAGGGCAGCTGGCTATCAGGTTCCTCGCCACCATGTGGGAGGATGCTGGGAACATTCGATGTTGGCGTTTCTTGTGGGAGAGGAGGGAGAGGATCACCAATTGCAATGGCCTCTTCTATCAAGTTTTGAGATTCTTCGTCAGTCACAGGTAGGTCTGGGGCTGTTGTGTAGCTTGCTCCTGCGGTTATATTTGACGCGCCATCTTGATCCGCCGGGATTCCTTGCTGGGCAGCCTGAGCCTGGCTCAAAATCAATGCTTCGAGAAACTCGGCAATGGATCTGCGATCAGGAATGGCTGAGCTAGAATTATGCTGGCTTACTCCGGGTAATAGGTTTGAGGCTATCTCCTGACCCTGGGCACTGCGGTTGCGGTTTCCCAAAAGCTCCAGTTGCATCGTGATGATGTCGGAACTCTGATGAATCAAGGAAGCTCGCACACGAGGTGAAGTTGGGGGCGAGGTCTCTGGTGATGACGGGCGAGAGAAAAGGGTGTTTGAGCGGGAATTTTGCCGGTCTGTTGTTGTATCATCCCCGGCTTGTGTGTGGCTGAGCTGGCTCTGTGAAAGTGTGGTGTTCGAATGCGCACTTGTTCGGCCCAGTGTTGCCATCTCAGAAAAGAAGTCGTTACTCATTTCCCCGGGGGATTGGGACATGCGGTTTTCATTGGTGAGCACTTGATGCATCTCCCGAGCCACCTCTGCCTCGCTCATTCGGGCAGTTTCTGCAACGATTGGCAGATCAGACCGTCCAATGTCAACTGTGTTTGCACGATAGAAAGGCCCCAGGCGCCTGGCGAAACGATCATCCGGCTCGTCATCAGGAGGACCGTTGCGAAGCTGGACCTCTTCGAGCTCACTCTGCAACAACTCGATTGAATCCCGAAGATTCTCTAATCTCTCCAATTGACCATCAGACTTTGGTTTTGATAAAAGGCCGAAGAAGGAGAACACCCATTTTCGTAAAGACGCAAGTTCACACTTGATATCCTCACGCAATGAGAGCTTGGCACGGCGCATCTCTTCCGCGGACCTGCGGCCTAGAGTGGGAACCACCCAGTCGATAAGATTCTCTTGGTATGCGACTCGAATTGAAAGCTCGTCGACAACGGTGGGCTTGGGCAACTGACGACGAACTAGTCTATAGATGCGCTCTTCAAGCTCTGGTCGCAAATAAAAGCCAAATAGGAAGGTCAAAATTCCTGGGGAGGCTAGCAGGCGCAGAATGAATCCGGCGACCGATGGTATAGACAGGTCAGCAGGAAGAGGAGGTAACTGGACCAGAGATTCCTCGCCAAATGGCACCAGAAGACGAAGGCTTGGAATGGTGTTCGAGGGCACAAGAGAAAGAGACTGGAGGAGGGAGTACATGTAGGCTTCCACTGACAAGAGGAGGACCGAGCTTCTCGCCCTGTAGTTATCATCAGTGCCATGACAAAACTAGTTAACGAAATAAAGATATGCTTACACTGAGTATGTGAGGCCGAAAAGAGATCGAACTCCAAGCGAGAGAGCTCCATTACCTGTAACGTTCACAAAGTAATCTCGTGCCGTGATAAAGACCCGCTTCAGTGGGTTGTCTCGAGCGATCGCCAACCCACTGGACACTGTCCATGCAGGAATCCCAGCTAAGTAAAATCCGAAGACCCCTGTTGCTCCGCGCTCGGAGCGGATCACTTCAAGCAAAGAGGCATGGGCATAATGCCGGTATGTCTGTAGAACAAACATCCGGATATTAGCACCAGGAGGACAAAAAGCTCGGGTGTAGACATACCTGGATTCGCCCGGTAAGAGAAGAGGACCACCAAGTACCAAGAAACACGAATAATTGATCGAGCGTGGTGATCACCAGGCCGAAGTCATTCTCGGCGGTTATTTGGTTTATCTTCTCATGCTCATCAGAAGAGTTGGCGTTCCGGTCGTCGCCACTGACAACAACCCCCATTGTGGAGAGGATGTCATTCTTCGCTCGGCGCAGCTCCCGTCCCAAAACCTTAGACTCAGGGTTGACTGGATGCCCCCGGGCGTCATACTGCTGCATATAGTGGTCGGAATGAATATGAGATACCCTTCGTACTGGGCTCGAAGGGTCAACCGCAGCAACCTCGGGTGGTTCATAAGGTGACCGGCCCTTGTAATCAGTTAATATGGAAATCATGGGGGTAATTAAACAAGAGCAAGGTGTCAAAGCAATATGCTATTGCATTAGACAGCGAAGGTCACACATTCTAGCTAAACAGTGATGGTCCACGCCATACGGGTAAACTTCCCACCAACCCCCCGGAATGGATTCATAGAGGGATAAACCAGTCAAGCAACCATCACTTAGTAAAGAGAGAGGGGCATGATCTGGTTGGCGACAAGAAAGAAAGACAAGCGAACAGCGCAAGGAGGCTTACCAAAGCGAGCCGGTTTAAATAAGCCTGTCGGCCCATCGTGCGCAATGATGCCGAGCATAGGACGCATCACTCGGTGAATAAGCGCGTGAAATCAGTCTTTCGAGATGTCTAACAGAGAAAGAGACAGAGAAAAAGGCGAATAGAATAAAGATGAAGATGAAACGAGTCCAAGTGGGCTTATCACCACGGCTTATCGGAGTGCAAACGGTGCAAACAATAGAAAAAAAGTCGCCCGCGAAAAGCTCTCCGAACTTCGCAGTGGAATTGTCGCAAAGGGCTGCGATTCACATCATGTCGAAGGCAATTGTCAAAACTACCTTCGAGGCATCTCGCACCCTCCGCCCCATTTATACCGGTGGCAGCACGGCGCTGGATGCCAGTGGCCGCATCTTGCTGACCTGTGTGGGCGAAGATGCTTTGATCATCGATTTGGAGACTGGTGACCAGCTTGCCAGTCTGGAAGGGGTGAGTTGAGAAAGGATTTCAACGCAGTCGCAGAGCTTGTACTAACGAATTTAACAGGATGGAGAGATTATTACGAGCTTGGCGAGTATGTCACTTTCCCATGCCACTTATGAGACCGAATACTCACAACCTCTGTAGTCACACCATCCGCTTCGCACGCCGTTGTCTGCTCTCGATCGATGTCCATGCGCATATACACACTGTCGCCTTTCGACGAAGCTTCCAAGATCATCGAGGCGGATCTTGTCCGGTCCCTTAAACCCCACACCGCGCCTGTCGTGACAACCGCAATTGATCAGACCAGTACTCTTCTGGCTACAGGTGGTGCCGACGGCTCGATCAAGGTCTGGGATATCCGTGGAGGCTATGTGACGCACACCTTTCACGACCGGGGAGTCATCTCGGCGCTTTGCTTTTTCGAGGTTTCGGCTGCGGAGAATGACGCAAAGTCTTCCTCTAAGAAGAAGTCTAAGCGGAAGATGTCCGGAGACGACGACGAAGGTATGGAAGATGCTGCATTGCATGCTACGGACTCTACAGCCGGGTTCCGACTGGCCAGTGGCAGTGAAGAGGGCAAAGTGCGTGTGTACGATTTGCACAAGAGGAAGTCGATTGCATCGCTCGACTCGCATGTTTCACTTGTGCGCAGTTTGTCATTCTCTCCCACGGAGAATGCACTTCTTTCTACTTCGAGAGACAAGACCGTTATTGTCTGGGATGCCCGCACCTGGAAAACTCGGAGGATTATCCCCGTGCTTGAGAGCGTGGAGGCTGCCTCCTTCATCGTTGACAGTGGAATCTGTGTAATTGGTGGAGAGAATGGCAAGTTGCGCGCTTTTGATGTCAACCGCGGCAGTGAGATCACGGAGGACCAGGAGGCAGGAGAGGATTTTGAGACCATTATGGCTATTCAGTACTCTCCCGGTCTGCCCTTCATTATGACTGTACACGCAGATCAGACTATCAGACTTCACTCGATTGAATCCTTGTCGGAGTACAAGCCAGGTTCAACGCTGGAGCCGTTGACTATTACACGCCGTATTTCCGGAAACGATGACGAGTTCATTGATCTGGCTTACGTTGGTGGTGATCGATCAATGCTGGCATTGGCTACCAACACTGAAGGTATTCGAATTGTTTCCGTTGCTCCTTCCGAAGACCGACCTGCAGCCCAGGGCGATGAATTCTTCGGTGCCGACATCGCCCACCTCGAGGCTCATGAGGATATCATTATCTGTCTTGACGTTGACTGGTCCGGACACTGGCTTGTAACGGGTGCCAAGGACAACAAGGCCATACTTTGGCGTATTGACCCAAAGACCTCATCTTATACTTGTTTCGCAACTCTGACCGGTCACGCCGAGTCATTGGGAGCGATTGCTCTGCCGCGAACCCCACCACCAATTGGAAGTGCAGCTTATAACGACCCAGTCAACCACCCACCTCCGTTCCTCGTTACAGGTTCCCAAGACAAGACCGTGAAGCGCTGGGATATTGGCAAGCTGGGTCCTCTCAAGGGTGACAAGCCGCACAACCCAAAGGCAGTTTACACACGACGAGCGCACGAGAAGGACATTAACTCGCTTGATGTTGATGGAACTTCCTCTCTCTTTGCGTCCGCTTCGCAGGATAAGACCGTGAAGATCTTTGACGCCGAAGACGGATCTGCCATCGGTGTTCTTCGTGGCCATAAGCGAGGCGTTTGGGGCGTGCGATTCGCGCCTCAAAATACACCCATCATCAACTCCGAGGCTGGAACGAGTACAAGCCGGGGTATTGTTGCAACTGGCTCAGGTGACAAGACCATCAAGGTGTGGAGCTTGTCCGATTACAGTTGTCTCCTCACTTTCGAGGGTCATACCAATAGTGTCCTCAAGGTGATCTGGCTTCCTCCTCCTCAGGTCTCCAAGTCCAAGAATGACGATGATGACGAGGATGAAGATGCCTCTGCCAGCAAGAATGCTGAGCAGACAAAACCTCTCATTGCCTCCGCTGCCGCAGACGGCCTGGTCAAGATCTGGAGCCCATACACCGGCGAACTCGAAACCACACTCGACAACCACACAGATCGAGTCTGGTCTCTAGCTAGCCCTACGCCCTCCGGCTCCCGCTCCGACGTGAAGCCCACCGCCTCGAAATTCAACTCAACCCCCTACGCTCTGGCCAGTGGCTCCTCTGACTCCACCGTTACATTCTGGACCGACACCACCTCCGCCACCTACACGGCCGCCGTAAACGCCAACTCCGAGCGCGTCGAGCAAGACCAGCAATTGCAGAACTACATCCGCGCCGGCGCCTACCGCGAAGCCATCACCCTGGCCCTCCAGCTCAATCACCCCGGCCGTCTCCTTTCCCTCTTCAAAGCCGCCATCGACGCAGCTGACGACCCGACTCTCTCGGCCGATGAGCGCGAGCGCGCAGCAAGCAGTCTGACCGGTAACCCGTCCATAGACGAGGTACTGCAGTCTCTCGACGCTACGAACCTGCGCACTCTGCTCCTCCGCTTGCGCGACTGGAACACCAATGCGCGCAACTCGCGTGTGGCTCAGCGTGTTCTCTACGCCCTGTTTCGATCCTACCCAGCCTCGACCTTCGTCGAGCTGGCCACCCAGTCTGTCCGCGGTAAGGACCGTCGTGCTGCAGCTGGTCTTAAGGATATCCTGCAGGCTCTTGCTTCGTATACAGAGCGCCATTACCGCCGTGTGGAAGAGCTGGCGGACGATAGTTATCTCGTGGAGTGGGTGCTTGGCGAGATGGACGGTGGTGTAGGTCTCGGTGGACTCGGACTGATGAGTTTGGATGAGGGTAAGACGAATGGAGAAGTGCCGGAGCATGAGAAGGACGTGATTATGTTGGAGGCTTAGGTCTGCATTGTATCTTGTGTATATTGATGGCGCTTTGTCTTGGAGTATATTGGATTTGTGGGAAAGGATAAAAGCATCTGCTTTCTCATAGAATTTAACTGTTTAAGTCACTGTTGGTTCCAGTCTTGGTTGATGGTATTATTCAGGGTATCTCTATTTTGGAGTAGGCTAGAAGGCCAATTTGTTAAAGGAGATGTACAAGTGCAGGTCATGAGATTCTTTACATTACTCGTCTCTCCGGCTCCGACGAGAATCTCGGTCTCGATCGTGCCGAGACGAATGAGACGAATGCCTTGAACTGCTGTACTTGTCATCGCGATGTCGTCGCTCACGGTCAGAATCCCTGTCCCGGCGAGAGTCTCTGTCATCACGATCCCGTCGACGATCTCTGTCACGCTCGCGGTCCCGATCTCGATCGCGATAAGACCGGTCGTCCTTGCGGCGATCATCATCATCATACCGCGGACGCCTGGAGGAATGGCGACCAGCAGATGCGCTCCGGTCTCTCCGCGAGGATCCAGTCCTCCGGCCAGAGCGGCCATCGTCGTAATCACGCTTGTGATACTCTCGGTCCCGATCATCACGCCCGCTTTTCTCCAAGTTGCGATCTCGCCGTTCACGCCAGTCGTCCTTGGCAGGCTCAGACTTGGAGGCTTTCTTCATCTCTGCGAGCTCCTCCTCTGTAAAATGCTCGCCCGTCTTCTTGTTCCGCATCGTGATTGGCATATATACACCCTCGGTGCTTCCATTTCCATTCTCTTCGCCTGCCTTCCTCGACGCCTTGCGCATGGCTGATTTTCCCCATGCGCCGAATTCAGCTTCAGCACCTTTTCCACCTGTCGTGTCCTTGGCTCCGATACCCAGGAAGCCTGGACGTCGCTCTGGGACACGAGGCTTGCTTGCACGGTCCGCATTGGCGGAGGACCCGTAATTGCCCCGTCCAATAGACTGGCCGTCTTTCCAGCCCATTCCTCGGAGAAGCGCAGCTCCAAATTCCTCGACGGGAATGGCGTTGTACTGGTCCAAGGTGGCAGGTTCTGGGCGAGTTTGTACGTCTGTTCGGAAAGAGCTTGTCTCATCATAGCGGCGTAGCGTCTCGTCCTCGTCATCTTGAGGCTTCGATGACTCGATTACGAGATCCGACCTGCGCTCCACCTCACCTTTGCTCTCACTTATCAATGCCTGCAAGGCAATCTGGTCGTCCGTGAGGGGCTTGGTGTCTTCGGCGGGTTTTGCATCCGTCATGGGTTGGTCTCCGTCCGCCGCATCGGTCTTTTCTGTGCCCGCGGGCTGATTCACAAAACTGAGTCCATAGGCCATGCTCGGCCCCTCAGTTTCAACTGCGCCGCCGCTAGGAACCTGTCCATTTCGTTCTGCCTCTTGTAAAGCCTGGACCTCGCGTGGCAGTAGATTCTTCTTGCCCTTCTTCACATTGACACCGGCTCGATCGCGCCAGTTGTTTTTGCTCGTGACCGGGATAACCAGCGGCGCGTTCCCAGCGTTGATAGGCTTTCCGTCGGCGGTAATAGCTCCACCAGTGAGGGTATCGAAGCCAGACACTTCCTCGTGAACTGGAGCGCTTTCTTCTTCATCAGACGAGTCACCACCATGGCCAAGTTTGTGTGAATGGCGGGGACGAGTGTGACTCTTGCTAGCTGGAGAATTAACGGGTCGCCCGCGACTCGATTGAAGGTTGAAGGCGGTTTTCTTTGCTTGTGGTCCGTTGGAAGTGGAGGAAAGGGAAAACAACTTGGTAGAAGGCTGGCCGCCACCGTTGCGGTCATCTGGAGCCTGCGATGAGGACATCGCGACAGCACTAGGAGGTTTGGAGAATGGAAGATGTTTTGCGGCAACGAGCGGTCGAAGATTTGGTATGAGAGCTCCAAGGCGGTGGCAAAAGCGGAGCCAAGGACGTGCACATGGCAACGAATAGGGAATTCGGATGTATAGATTAGGAACTGCTTTACGATAGTTATCTACGGTAGAATAAATGGAGAGAGATCAAATTTAAACTAATCGTACAATTCATGTTCGTTAAATTCCCAGGTTGCACCGAACCCGAAGTTTTCGCCCATCCCATGAATAATACATGTCCCAATCCATAAGTTCCCAGCGCTGGTAAGAACGTAGCCAGCGCCATATCAGGTCCATTAAATTAATGAACTCCTTAACTGTTTCGGACAGGTGTAGAAACACTCGACACGCACAGGCGTCAGGAGGGAAAACAAGAGTCAAAAGCAAGGTGCGCCACCATCCAGAACCACCAATAGAAAGGAAAAGACAGAGGCAATAAATCGGAGTAAGAGGGTAGTTAAGGGGTATATACAGTCGAAGTAGAAAAGGGTAGGAGGTAAGGTAAAAAACAGAAATAACGGAGGAACAGTTCCTTAGCTGCTCGCTGTCTGCGCTGCCGGGGCGTGTGGGCTCTTGCCAGAGCCCTGTACCGCGCCAGCTTGGGCGCTGCCGCCACGTTGAGTTTGAGGCGTTGCGCTGCGGCTGGTTTGAGGAACTGCACCGTTCATGGCCGGTGAGCTGGTGACGTTGACTCGGTTCTGCTGGTTGGCCTGAGGAACCCGCATCATCGGAGAGAAGCCTTGGTTTTGGGGAACCTGCATTGCCGGATTGCCATTGGGCACGCCGGGCTGAGGCGGAGTTTGTAAGCTGCCATCATGCGGGACCTGGTAGTTGGCCTGAACGTTTCCCATGCCACCTGCAGCTGCGTTTATAGCCGCTTGTTGGGACATGCGCTGCTGCTGCTGCTGTTGGTACTGGTTGAGGCGGTCGGTCGCCAGCTTGTTTACCTGTTCTAGAGGCAGATTCGGGTTGGCCCGCTGGATCTGGTTTTGGTAGTTGCTAATGGTTGGTACAACACCGCTCGAGAGGGGATTGGATTGACCCATGCGAGGCGACGGAGTCGACACACCTTGTGGCGTGCCACCGTGAAACGACGGGCTCTGGATGCCTCCTTGAGCTTGCATAGCAGCGATCATAGCAGGGTTATTGGGGCCGTTCGGCATGGAAAGGTTCGGAGAGTGCGACCCTTGCGCAAACTGCTGGTTATGGAACTGCTGCTGCGCTTGAGGAGGCTGGCCTGTCTGCTGGGGGCCCTGCTGAGATTGTTGCCGTGATTGCAGAAGACGCTGCTGCTCCTGCAGTCGATTCGCTTCCCGAATCACCCGCGCGTTATCAGGGGAGGTTTGCATTGGCACAGGTCTCGCGCCGACACCTTGCTGCATTTGACTCTGTGGCATAATTTTCATTGCCATGGGGTTATTTTGCATTTGACCATTGACGGGGGTCGCTCCAGAAGGCATGCCTTGCATAGGCTGGGTGCGGTTTTGGTTGACAGCGACACCTGCCTGTATACCGTTAGGCAACCCGTTGGGGGTGCCATTGGGCATACCGCCGTTGGCTGAATTGGGAGGCAGGTTGTTGGGGGTTCGACCCTGAGCATTCATCATTTGCTGCTGCTGCGGGTTTGGCATCTGACCCGCACGCTGAGCAGCGAGGCTAGCTCGCTGCTGAGTGATCATTTGCTGGCGGTAAGCCTCTTGCCGTTCCTGCAATTTCATCTCCCGCTCATGCTTGAGACGGCTGAACTCTGCTGGTGACGATATAGGAGGCTTGGGCTGGTTAGCTTCGTTGGCTTTCCTCAAAGAAGCAAGGTGAGAAGCATGCTGCTGCTTTTGCAGCATTGTCTCACGCTTCTTAGCCAGCTTCCGCATAGCATCAAGCAACGCAAGATGTCTCGAAGATCTCCTTCGGTCCACGCGCAAAGGCTGAGTGGTCCGCCGGCGGACTGGCTGTTGCACTTGGCCGTTATTGGCGGCTTGCTGCTGCTGCTGCTGAGCAGCCTGTTGTTGAGCCAGCACTGTTCGCTGAGCTGTTTCAAGTCGCTGGTGGTAAGCTCTGAAATACTGCGTCTTGGACATATCCGCAGGAAGACCCTCTAGTCCTACCCAACGCTCAAAACATTCCCAAGGTGTCCGCCTCTCGGCCCCGGAAGTAAACAATGATGGAGAAGTCAAACAGCTGGAGATGAGGGACCAGTTGTAGGAATACTCCTTGACCAGTCGGCGCAGCTCGTCATCCTCCGTCATGGTCCACTGCGACGACTGCCGAGATTCAAAGAATCCAACAGACGGCATTGGGTGCTCGGTGGGAGGCCGGAACGAATGGCCAGGGTGAATACGGTCGCGGATGTGCTTGTTCTCGGGTCGAAAGAGCGCAACATTAGTCTGCTCCGGGGGAATCTCGGTTATCCGATGGTCCAAGTCAGAAGCATATTGCGAGTAATCGTATCGACTTCGCTTGCGAGGACGCTCGTCGTCATGGAAAGTGACCTTGGTACAGGCGAACTTCGACACGGGAAGAAGCTCTGTTTTCCAGTCTGAATCCGGGGGTTGTTTGAATGTTGGCAACTGCGTCTCGGGGGCGATGCGCACCGGACCGTAGAGCGGAAGCTCATCCAGCAACTTCTCGGCAGCCGGGGTCATGTCGATTGAGAAGTTGAACTCGTCAGAACCCAGTGAGAAGATAGCCGCTGGGGCGATTGTATCACGTAGGTCATGGCGTGCCTCTTCGTTAAATCCATCACTGACCGATTCCTCCTCGGCGGATGGGACTAGGTCTGGTGTGGGGTGAGATGCGGCAACTGCTTCATCACCGGTGTCCTCCGACGGAGAAGCTGCACTCTTCGAAGTCGCCTGTGTTGGGGTGTTTGGCGCAGGGATCTTTGCACTGACTCGAAGCAGCGCTCTGTGGCTCTCCTCGCTGTTGACGTACTCCGCGCACCAGTCAGCACAACTCTTCGCCGCAGCAATCTTCCATTTTCTTTCCTCGCGAAAATCCGTCCGCATCCATTTCATATGGTCAAGGAGCACATCCCAGTGACTTCCTTGGCGAGGAGGTTCCATAGACCGCTTCATCTGGCGTAGAGGCCAGCGGTTCGCATTCTGAAGTGCATAGATTCGGCGCAAGGTCCGGCAGTCCATTTGCTCCTGGTATTCGAGCAAATGATTGGATGTTGATAAAGTCTTGTGGGCGGATGTCAGGAGGGTGTTGAGGTGGCTACCTCGGGGAGGAGCATACGCTCTGTTCAAAAACAGAGTGAACAAATAGTCCTGCTCCTCATTGAGCTTGGAGAGTCCATCGCTCGGGTCCCGATGCATGAGATCCAACGAGTCGGCCTTGTCTTGTTGGGCCGGGGTCTGCTTGGGGAACACAACGGTTGAGAGCCTGGTCCTTTCCTTCTCTCGATCTTTGCGATCCTTGAAGCGCATCCGCGCAACACTGTCGGGCGTCTCGTCTCCATGGCTTCGGTCATGGGCGAACGCTTTTGGTGTCTCTCCAAGTATCTCGGAAACAGACTTGTGGCGAATGGCTCCGGACGACACTCGAGTAGTCATACGTTCGGGTTGTGTGGAGACAGGATGAGTGGATGGAATTGTGACGGGCTTCTTGTTAGGTGTCTCGAGAGCATCGCTAGCAGCCTGAGCTCCTTCCGGCAATTGATTCGGGGTTGACAAGCTCGCCGTGCCTTCTGGAAGTTTAGAGTCGGTGGGCCCGAGATCAGATCCTTGATCAATGTCCATTTCATCCTTATCGGCCCCTGGGCCAACGCTCTCCTGGATGACTTCGTTTGACGAAGGCCCAGCATTGCCCACATTCTCCCCGGTGTTCTGCTGCATAGATTGTGCTTCTTCCAATCGCAATTGTTCGTCTGGAGTCGCAGGGACCAGGCCTGGACGCGGGTGTGTAAGTCTAGTCTGCTTGGGACTCGGACGACCGATTTGACCGACATCGGTCACTTCTTCGCCGGGGCTCGTATCGGGTGAAGCGGCAACGGGGATAGGTGTATTGTTAGAGTAGGGATCGATTGATGAAGCAGGTGAGAGAGGTTGTTCGGCGTTTGATGGACCTAAGGTTAGAGAAGGTCGAGAGTCGTGTTTCTTTTGGGGAAGAGCCTGGGGGATATCGAGGAAGGGCGTCGCTTTCGTCGCAGCGGATCTCGCTGCCCCAGGGGAAACCTTGACCTCTGCTCCATCGCGAACTTGGGAGATAGGCGGAGTCTCTGGCACCGATGCGCTGGCCTTCCCGTCGCCAGTTTGAGTGGACGGCGCAGTCGCAGTCGGTACATCCACACCGGGAGAGTGCTTCGGGCTGGTCAAAGACACAGAAGATGCCGGCGCATCCTTTGCAATCGATGCGACAGCGGGGCCTGCGATCCCGGGCCCGGATACGACGGGCGTTACCTGCGGACTGGCTGCGGACACAGCGCCATCTACTGTCGGTGGCGGGGTGATGCCAGCAGCAGGGTGAGCCTTGCTGCCAAGATCTGCAGATACTACTGGTTTCCTGGTGGGTGAAGGCACGCGCGCATGGATAGGCGATGGCAGAGTAGCTTCGTCGAAGTAACGACCTCTGTGGAGAGTATGAGTATCGCATCGCGTAATTAATGACGGATGGTAATTTTCAGGGCAATGAAAGGGGTCAGAGAGAGCAATGGATAGTAGGGACTCACTTGGAGAGGTCGTTGGCGTCGAGAAAAGCCTGTTCCTTCTGCTGATAAAGAGCGTCGGCGGTCGCGCCCTCAAAACCCACGGTCGCATAATACAACTCGGTCAGTTTTCGCTTGCGCGACAACAAACAGTTTCTGGTCAAAAATCAGCGATCAGCCCAACATAAAACATCGTAAACTGCTAAGAAATGATTTTTTCGGAATTGATACTCACGCGATCTCATCGTTCTTAGACCGGAGAAGCTCGTCGCGGAGCATGAGGTCTAACTCGGGAACACAGCATCCGATTAACGCGGTAGAAAAGGGAATGGATTGACCGAGGTCATTCAGACAGAAATAGTCGCCGTATTAGATGGAATTGGATGTGGATAGCGCGTGAAGCGATGGAGGGCAGGGAAGGGAGGACTTTTCAGTACGGGTTGGCACGGAAAAAAGGGAAGACGTTCGGGGGGGGAGAAGACTTGGTGAGGGTACCGTACTGTAATGTTACCACCTGTTGGAGTGTGGGCATTCTTTGGATTTCTTGATATCCTTAATATATTCAACTACATATTGTCTGGCCATGAATTTGACGTATCTAAATCCGTCGATGGAGTCTAGCTAGGTATGGTCTGTCTGACACTGTATTCATGTGCTGGATATTGTGTGGCCGCAACCTCAACTGGCGACCGTGAGACGTGTATGTAACGTGTAAGCATTGGCATTCCATCGAGGCTGCTTGCATCCCTGGTATTAATGCCTTAGTGCCTTCCAGCCTTACAGCCTCAGGCTGAATATCTTTTCAGGTGTCGAGGCCCCACGGCTCCAAGGCAGGAACGTATCCACTCCTATCGATAACCCGCAGAAAAACGCTGCCAAAAAAAAAGCTGTTGTTCTCCAGGTCACCTTAACTTCTCTGCGTCCATCGCCCATATCGCCCATAAAAATGGCCAAGCGCAAGCGTAACGATACTCCCAAGGAGGAGAAGACCACCGAGATCCCCGCCAAAACCGTCAAGTCTGCTCCCACCCCCTCGCAGGCTCCAGATGCTGCCGTTACGGTTCAAATAGTGACCGGCTCCTATGAGCGGGTGTTGCACGGCTTCACGGCCGGAATTCCTGCTGCCAGCTTCAGGACCAAAAAGGATGCTTCCAAGGACTCGACAGCCCCCATTCAATGCGTCGATACCTTCTTGTTCGAGGCCCATGGATCTGCAATTCGCTGTCTGGCGCTCTCCCCGCTACCCAAGGCCACCGACTCTCCGGACGCTCAAAAGGTCATCATGGCCAGTGGCTCCACCGATGAGCGCATCAACCTCTACTCGCTGTCCGCTGCTCCTCCCGCTGTCAACGACGAGTACCCATCCGTGCCAACCTTAGCTGGGAACAAAATTCTCGAGAACCCCAAAAACCGCGAGCTAGGATCTCTATTGCACCACAGCGCCAGCATCTCCTCCTTGAGCTTCCCGTCCCGCAGCAAGCTACTTGCCGGTGCGGAGGACAATACAGTTTCCGTCTCCAAGACCCGTGATTGGAGTGTGATCTCAACCATCAAGGCGCCTAACCCGAAAGTTCAAGGCCGCCCCAGCGGTGACACAGCTCCTCCTGGCGCTGCGCCATCTGGAATCAACCACTTTGCGGTCCACCCCAGTATGAAATTGATGGTGAGTGTCGGCAAGGGCGAGAAGTGCATGCGGTTGTGGAATTTGGTGACGGGCAAGAAGGCGGGCGTCCTGAACTTCAGCAGAGATTTGTTATTAAGTGTGAAGGAAGGGAAGTGGAGCAGCGGCGAAGGTCGTCGCATTGCATGGAATCCCGCTGGAGAGGAATTTGCCGTTGCTTTTGAGTGGGGTGTCGTGGTGTTTGGCAATGTAAGTTGCGCCTGGTTACTAGATTATTGTTTCACTTGCTAATTATTTGGTACAGGATTCGACTCCCAAGTGCAGGGCTTTACCGAGCCCGCGGAGCAAAGTTCACCAGATGAAATATGTCTCTCTGCCAGAAGGCGAGGGTCAGAATGGTGACGTCTTGGCCGTTTCCACGGAAGACGGCCGTGTCATCTTCTACTCCACTGATGACCTCAAGGATGCTGAGGAAGGCGATGAGTCTGAAATCCCCTACGCTACTCCATTGGCTCAGGTTGGCGGCAAACAAGCCGAGCTTCCTGGTCGTATTAAGGATTTCGAGATTTTGAATCTAGCCGAGCAGGCCAAGGAGATTCGCGACGACCTTTTGGTCGTGACTGGTAACTCCGAAGGTGCAGTCCGCATCTGGAAGATGACTAGAGAGGATCTTGTTCCAGCGAAACACTCCAAAGACAAGGATACCGTTCGCCAGGTCGGCAACCTCTTGACTACCTACGAGACTGGAAACCGAATTACATGCTTGGCATCCTTCGTCATGCTTCCGGCAGAGGATCCATCCACGCTCTTTGCTTCGGAGGGAGAATATGAGGATGATGAAGAGGCTGAGGAAGAGGAAGAAGAAGAGTCATCCAGTGATGACGACGAGTAAACGCTCGTCAGACTATGTGACCTTTATACCCATTGTACTGTTAGACCCAGCTGTAATTGCGACATAAAAGTGTGCATAGAGCGATTCCACGAGATCACAGTTTCCTACGATATTAACTACCTAGGTAGTAACAAGAAAATAAATGTTCGAGTTGTTGGCCACGGACTCGTGGTTGGTGAGGCTGCGATGTCGACAAAGATTTTCCCGACACAACGTGACTCACACGGGTCAACAACTGTACTTTAAGCGATCAACCCCGAGATTTGAGTAGCAATGAAATTAATTACAATTAAAAAAGTAAGAAATATTGGCGTTGCAAAGCGTAGGCCTTTTTTTGCTGTAGAAGCCAGACACCGCCCGCTCGCTCTCCACTGCACAAAACCCCCACCACGCTCATTCCATTCTTTCATTATCATATCGCCCACCAGCAATTTTCATCCGACCCTTCAACTCCTCCCATCCACCCACCCGTCACCTCCTGTCTCTGTCCCTCCCTTTCGATTCTGACGGACGAGGCTCTCTTGAAATTTTCCTTCCAATATGGCGACCAACGGTGACTTCTCCGACGAGTCGCAGCCCGGATCCCCGGTGCTCGACGCCAACACCGCCCAGGACTTCGATGACCAGGAGCCCCTCGACCAGGGCGAGAAGCCCCTCAAGTCGGCTATGAAGAAGCCCCAACCTGCTCCCGCCCCGAAGCGTCCAGAGCTCCCCGAGCAGCCTAACCCTGACACTCTGGATCTCACGAAACTCACGCCCTTGTCGCCCGAGATCATTGCCCGCCAAGCTACCCAGAACATCGGCACAATCGGTCACGTCGCTCGTTCGTCGCCTTCTTCCTCGTCTTTGCGGAATATTCGCTAACTGGTCTTCGCAAAATTTAGACGGAAAATCCACACTCGTGAAGGCCATTTCGGAGGTTCAGACTGTGCGCTTCAAGAACGAGCTGGAGCGCAACATTACTATCAAGCTCGGTTACGCCAATGCGAAGATATACAAGTGTGACAACCCCGCTTGCCCTCGCCCGACATGCTTCAAGAGTTACAGCAGTTCAAAGGAGGTCGACCCTCCCTGTGAGCGCGAGGGCTGCGAGGGCCGCTATAGACTTCTTCGCCACGTCTGTGAGTGATCCCATTGAGAAGTGCATGTGGGAAATTCTTCCCGAGGGGGTTGCTAACACATACACTTGAAGCCTTCGTCGACTGCCCCGGTCACGATATTCTCGTGAGTTTTTCTTGTCAGTTCTGGCGACGAAAAACCCGGCGCTAACAGGTTTTAGATGAGTACTATGTTGTCTGGTGCCGCCGTCATGGATGCTGCTCTTCTTCTGATTGCCGGAAATGAAACCTGCCCGCAGCCCCAGACCTCCGAGCACTTGGCTGCCATCGAGATCATGAAGCTCCAGCATATCATTATCTGCCAGAACAAGGTTGACCTTATGCGCGAGGATGCTGCCCTGCAGCACTACCAGTCCATTCTCAAGTTCATCCGAGGCACAGTCGCCGATAACTCACCAGGTAAATACGAGTACTATGGATCTACAAGATGGAGTGGTACTGATTATGGCAGTCATCCCCATCTCCGCCCAACTCAAGTACAACATCGATGCCGTCAACGAGCACCTCGTGTCCCACATTCCCATCCCCATCCGTGACTTCTCCGCCTCGCCGCACATGATGATCATTCGTTCCTTCGATGTCAACAAGCCAGGTGCTGAGATCGATGAGCTGAAGGGCGGTGTTGCTGGTGGTTCCATTCTCACCGGTGTCGTCAAGGTCAACGACGAGATCGAGATCCGCCCCGGTCTGGTCACCAAGGATGAGAACGGCAAAATCCAGTGCCGTCCCATTTTCTCCCGTGTCGAGTCCCTCTTCGCCGAGAGCAATCCGCTCAAGTTCGCCGTCCCCGGTGGTCTTATCGGTGTTGGTACCCGCATCGACCCAACTTTGTGTGAGTACCCGATGAAACGCTCCTAAACCGCTCGAACCCTAGATAAGAAGACCTCGGTGGAGGACTCGAGAGACGCGAGAGACTCCATCACGGCGGGGAGACAACGAGCGGAGTTTGCGTGATATTCAGAGCTTTTGCTAACATTTTTTGCAGGCCGTGCTGATCGTCTCGTTGGTTTCGTTCTGGGCCACCGTGGCCAGCTTCCCGCCATTTACACCGAGATCGAGGTCAACTACTTCTTGCTTCGCCGCCTTCTGGGTGTTAAGACTGCCGATGGCAAGCAGGCTAAGGTTTCCAAGCTCGCTAAGAACGAGGTTCTGATGGTTAACATTGGTTCGACCGCCACCGGTGCCAAGGTGCTGGGTGTCAAGGCCGATGCCGCCAAGCTGTCTTTGACCTCTCCTGCCTGCACAGAAGTTGGCGAGAAGATCGCCATTAGTCGGAGAATTGAGAAGCACTGGCGTCTGATTGGTTGGGCCAACATTGTTGCGTAAGTTTGACCGCGGTTTATATGGCTTAACCTTGACTGACGAGCTTTTCACTATAGCGGTAACACTCTGGAGCCTACTCAGCACTAAATTGCTGCTCTTTGAATGACGTCCAGTGCCGAGTGGGTCGGACTGGGAAGAGGTCTGGTTAAACGGGAGATATTCGCGTAAAGCAATATGCTCTGTCAACGTATCTCAACCCGCCAGCTCGCTGCGATTTGCCGAAAAAGTTTTACGCCTACGACGAGCCGGAAAAGTGAAGGCATGACATATACATATTCCCCCGGCTGAATAGAGGAGGTTTATCGAAGTTCTACTCGGTCACCTTCGCCCAGTCGCCTGCTCCAGCATACCTGGAGACGTTCCAAGTCCTGGAGTGCTGGCGGATAGGTATGGGACGGAGGATGATGCCGAGGTAGAATACGAGTCACGTTGACGAAGAGGTGTATTTCCGTTTATTTTGTGTGTTCTAGGGAGTTGTACTGAAGAGGTATTTTCTTGTTTCTATTTTCCGTGTCTGCATGATCAAGCTCTGGGGCCCTATGTAGATAAATATAGGCCTTACGTTTCCAAAAAGTAGTAGGGAAGGGTGTCTATGGTTATCTGAGAATATCTGAGAATCAATAATCATTTTAGCCTCGTCTTAATTATACAAAAGATCGGAGAGTATTCCAAGGTTCCAGCTTGTGTCTCGCGGGATTGTGAGATCTGACTAAGGCGGCAATAACAAAGTAGCTTCTTTGGCCTGTCGACATTTCTCCCTTTGACATTGTCCCGCATCGACAACATGTGGATTCTTGAGGTAAATATTATGAAGCCATTCAATCATTTATTCCAGCTTCCGTTAGGAAGTAATTTTTCGGAAACCGTGTCCTAACAGGTGTCTTCTCTAGCAACTCGCGCGTCTTCTTGACCGTCCGCTCTTCCCATGGAAGAACGTGCTCGTGGGATTCTCCCTGGGGCAATTCGTGCTTGAAGGCCTCCTGTCGCTCCGTCAATATAAAGTCCTGCAACGAACAAAGCCTCCCAAGGTCCTCGAGGGTGAGGTTACTCAGAAGGTCTTTGATCAGTCTCAGGTAAGAAGCATCGCTGAATACCTAGGGCCGACAACAACAGGAAGCTTACAAGAGGGATATGATCATAGGCCTATGGTCGCGCAAAGGCCAACTTCAGTTTCGTGTCCGGTCTCTACGGTCAAATCCAGAATCTCGTGTTTATCTACGGCGATGTCCTCCCCAAGCTTTGGAGCATCAGCGGACTCCTGCTGGCGCGCTATCTTCCCGGTCGATTCCAGGGTGAAATCACCCAGACGCTCGTGTTCATCTTCGGTTTCAACATACTCAGCACTATCCTCTCGCTCCCGATCTCGTACTATCAGACTTTTGTGCTCGAAGAGAAGTTCGGTTTCAACAAGCAGACACTCAAGCTCTGGGTGACGGACATGCTCAAGGGTCAGGTACTCGGAATTGTGCTTGGAACTCCCATTATCAGCGCTGTGCTCAAGATCGTTCAGAAGACTGGCAACTCGTTCTTCTACTACCTGTGGATGTTCGGCGTCTTCGTCCAGATCTTTGCGATTACCATTTATCCGGTTGTGATTCTGCCTCTGTTCAACAAGCTCTCTCCGCTGGAGCCTGGTGATATTAAGACTGGTGTCGAGAACCTGGCTAAAAAACTGAAGTTTCCGCTCTCGGAGCTGCACGTCATTGATGGCAGCAAGCGCAGTGCCCATAGCAACGCTTACTTCTATGGTCTGCCGTGGAAGAAGCACATTGTCATCTACGATACCCTGCTTGAGAAGAGCGAGCCGCAAGAGGTTGTTGCCGTGCTGAGCCACGAACTCGGTCACTGGAGCTTAAGTCACACCACCAAACTCTTTGGTATTGCTCAGGTACGGTTCCAAATATGTATGACGAGTCTTGGATGTTTGCTAACTTATCCATGTAGTTCCACATGTTCTACATTTTCGCCCTGTTCTCCGTCTTCGTCAACAACAAGTCTCTGTACCAGTCCTTCGGCTTCGTCAAAGAACAGCCCATTATGATCGGTTTCCTTCTGTTCTCGGATGCTTTGGCTCCCATGGACGCCGTCGTGAAGCTCCTTATGAACATTCTAAGCCGGAAGTTCGAGTTTGAGGCCGGTATGTCGCACCTAAGAATTATATTGATTCATAACCGTGCTGATTATTTCTGCAGATGCTTTCGCCCAGGGCCTCGGGTTCTCCGACGAACTTGCTTCCTCTCTCCTTAAGCTCCAGATCCAGAATCTGAGCACCATGGACGCTGACCCGCTCTACGCCAGCTACCACTACTCGCACCCCATCCTCACTGAGCGTCTTGCTGCTCTCGGCTGGGATGGTGGAAAGGTCACCAGCTCCAAGGCTGAGGACAGCGAGAAGCCCATCAAGGCCGCTGACCGCGAGCTGTAGACTTGCATCAATTTATGATGCCTTGAATTGCTGATTTCGATGATTAACCTCTCTGCCGATGAAAAGCGGTGGGTGATAGAGAATGAAGATTGGAAGGAACAACAGGCTCTTGCTTTCCATTATGTATCGATTGAATTTAGTCAATCCGTCTATGATAAAAACAACGTATTTTTGGCCCAGAAATGAGAATGCATGCGGTGATCAAGATCTAAGCCAAACCTGCGAATATCCAGTGGCAGGTAGAGTCCTAACATATACCATGAAAAAGAGGAAAAGAAAAGAAAAGAAGAGAAGAGAACTCCATCCCAATGCAACAACGCCCACGGCTCAAACGAATCCAAAAGACAAAAAGCTCAATCTGAGCCATCGCCCTTCTTGGCCTTGGCCTTCTTCTCAGCCTGGCGTCTCTCCTTCTTCTTTCGCTTGCGCTCCTCCTTGTCCATAGATTGCTGCTCCTCGAAGGCCTCCGCCTCCGCCTCAAGCCCATCCCCAGTCATCTCGAGGTCATGGACCTGCTCCTCAGCCTCGCCTTCGTTCTGGTTGCCGTTCGAAATAGCTCCGGCTGCGATATCGAGGTACTCCTCATTGGGGTTTTGTTTGGCGACCGTCAGATCGCGGCCTAGCACGTCACCGGACAAACCGGCTTGCACGCGCTTCAGGTTGTGGAGTATCAGGTTGGGCGCCGCGGCGGTCGTCCGCGAAACGGGGCCATGCTCGCTGATGCTGGCATTTGGTTGCAGAGCTGGGTCCTTGGCTGCACGCTCTAGGTAGGCGGCCAGGAAGTCGTTGGCTGCAGATTGGCTGATTGTCTTCGTGCTGTGCACGATGGTCGGCGGTAGGGCAGGCGGGCCCTGGGTGGTCATTTTAGCGCTGGGTGGCGTGCGACGGCCGGAGTGTGGTTTGCAGTATTGATATGTGGTAAATGTAGTATAGGGGACTTCTTGGTGTCCACGACGTAAGGGATTGAGACCGAGGGTTCTTTGCGGTAATCGTCGAAAGTTGAAGCATTCGGCGCATCGCGACAAAAAAGTTTCGGTGGCGCTAACCCCAATCGGGTAACATACTGGACTTTCACTGCGCAGTGCCTCAGCTGCTTTCGATTATATGCGGTTACTACGAAATAACCCTATGATGCATTAACCCTTCTTCACGTAGCCTTTTTTAAAGCAAATAATTAATAAAAAACCTCGATTGTAGGCGTTTACTCGGTGTACACGCTGGTCCGTGCCTGCGGCTCCGCGCTTAATTAATTTTCTTTCGACTTCCGAACACCGCGTTTCAAGTGCCAGCGACATCTCAACCCACCAATTTAACCATCAATCCCCGAGTCTACACCCTCACCCAGACTCAGGCCATTCACCATGCCCCGCCTCCGCTGCAGGGCCCTGCCCACCATCCGAGCCCCCGTATACAGCACGACTCCGACCAGGTACGTCCAAACTTCGCAACGATCCAGCTCGAATCAACCACTCACACTCCACGCAATGGCATAGGATTCTCCAATTCACACCACGGACAACAAGCACACCGTCAAGCCTTTCCTCTAGACCCTTCTCCTCGCTTCTCTCCACGCCAACCCGCTCCCAACCATCGCAGACCCTCTCCCGGCTGCCGTTCACATCGTCACCCATTACCTCGTCTGTGTCCTCACTACTCACGCAGAAGCCTTTCCAAACCCGCTCTTTCTCGGCGACTGCCTCGCTGGGCGTGCGCCGTTCGACCTACCGACCATCGCGACGGATCCAGAAGCGACGTCATGGGTTCTTGTCGAGGAACAAGGACCATAAGGGTCGTAAGACTCTTACGCGCCGGCGAATGAAGGGACGGAAGGCTATGAGCTGGTAAAGCATCTCCCAGTGAGAGTGTAATTGATATAAAGGGAGTAGGAAGTGTTGGAGCATGGATGCATTCGGGATATTTAGAAATGTTCTCGAGATTGAACTTCGAGACGGGGCATTCAGGCTTGTCCGGCCTTGTACCATATTATCTATCCTCGTCGAGGATGTGTCGGATTATACGCAATTTCAACAGTTTTCAGCATGCAGATGCAGCATTACCGACACAACTTTGTAGCCATTGTATATCTACCTTCATGTGCTGTGTCTAGGTATATCATGGAGCACGTTACTCGTCGTCCATTTCCTCGTCGCTGTCCTCTTCCTCAGAGCCGCTTTCGTCCTCTGAGTCTTCCTCGTCATCATCATTATCATCCTCTTCCTCGTCATCGCCGAGTTTCAGACCATAGTCATCCTCAAATTCCTTGAGGGCTTGGACCTTCGGGGTGAAGCCGAAGGATTCAAAGCCTTGTTTGAGAGGCTGGTTACAATATTAGAACGTGCTTTCTCTGAATATCTCAGTCTGGTGAACTTACCTCTTCCAGAACAGTACCGCAGGTGACAACAAGGTTAGCTGTCTTGGGATCGAATAGCGGCAAAATAATCTCACGGAGAGCACCCTTGACCTCGTCGACACTGATACCGCGAACCTTCTTGAGCATCTTCTCCTTATAATCGCTAGGCAGGTTCCGCACGACCTGGCGGATGAAGCTGCCCTGTGCCGCCATAGCAACGGTCGTCTGCTCATTGGCGTAGCCGACCACAATGCTGCTGATAGCGCCCTCCAGCATGAGAGGGTCCAAAGGCGAAGCCCCAGACAGGTGTTCCTCAACAATGTGCTTGCTGGCCTCGAAGGCCTTGGCGGCGTTGGGAGACCGGTACACGTCGAAGTTGACGACACCGTTGTCGATGTTATACGCAAAGTTGGTACCATACGCCAGACCCTTGCCGCGGACAGCGACCCAGAGGGGACCCTCAACTGCATTCATGTATGCAATGGCCACCATCAATGCCGGCAGCTTGGGATGGTCATACGAGTCCAGGCCTCCGGCAGTAGCGTAGGCGAAAGAGGAGTCAACTGTCGGCATAGGAACGATGAAAGACTTGCCACCAAGCTTCTTGCCGGCATCGCTCAGCACGTCACGTTTCTTAGTAATAGGTTTCAGGTCGGCGCTGGTGCCCAGACGCTCAGCGAAGGGCTTCCATGCCGAAACAGGGCGAGTAAGCTTCTCCAGATCGGCGAACACGACAACTCTGACGTTGTCGGGCTGGAAGAGCGACTTCCGGATCTCCTCCATGCGGCCGACGATCTCCTCGGGCTTCTCAGCAAGCAGACGCTTGACTCGCTTGAGATAGCGTGCCTTGACCAAGGTGGATCGAGCCCGTGTAATTGACTCCTCTGCATAATGAATCATGACATGCACGGCGGCAAGCATGCTATCACCGCTGCGCTTAGCGTCAGGAACATCAGCCAGGAGTCGGGAGGTGATAGCCCGGAGCCTCTCCACATCGAAGATGGAGTTCCAGGTGAGCTCCTGGATCCAGGCGATAGCAGTCTCGTACTTCTCACGTTCAACCTGGAAGGACACGCGCAACATCTCCGAGTTTCCAAGAGCCCGCGCACTCTCAATAGAATAACCAACAGTATCCTTCTCAAGCTCCACAACTACTTGCTCGAAGTCGATTGCCTTGCCATCACGCTGGACTGGGATGTTGAAGAACGCCTCCATGTACACCGACAACAAGGGACGCAGTTGGATGGGAACAGACTGCGCAGAGACGAGGACAGACATCTGCACGAAGCTGCTGGGAATGTGCTCAAAGTGGACGAAAAGAGGCAGGCTCGAATCATCGGCATCAATGATATTTTGGATCTTGTGGTTAGGGCGCCCAGCCTTCAGAGCAGCGCCTGACAGGGCCGTAGTGGTGTTCATGAAGTGAATAGATTCGGCGCCGGGGATCTCGAATGAGGCCAACAACTCTTTTGGAATCTCCTTGTCATTCTCGGCCTTGGCCTTCTCGAGCATGTCAGCAAGTTCCTTCAAGCCCTTCTCGCCGAGATGCTCCTTCTGAGCAGCAACACGCGCTTCCTCGTCATTCTTGAGCTTGTCGGCCAGCTTCTGGGATGGGACACCCAAGATGGAAACATGAGGAGCATCAGCGATCCACTTCTTGATAAATGAACGCCACTCGTCCTCTTTCCAGTTCTCGAGAGCATCGTACTCTTTCAGAGAAGCGACGTCCCGCAAAGTCGAGCCGTCTCGCTTTCCGAACAAGAAGTCTGAAATGACATACTCTGCAAAGGACGAGGCAGAGGACTCGGTCGCAAACTTCCAAGTACGACGCTGGCGGTCAATGCACTCTTTGAGGTACTTCATGTCCAGCTCTTTCTTCATCGCATCCTGCAAAATCTCGAAGAATCTCTTCTCCACCTGCTCGAGATTTTCCGTCTCAACACTGGTCAGAGTAAAACGGATCTCGATGCTAGGGTGGTCTTCGGTGGCATAGTAGACCGCACTGGCAATCTGTTCCTTCTCGACGATGGCATTCTCCAGCAGAGACGCAGACGACCCGGCCAAGTACAAGAGGGCCACATTTAAAGCACCAGCTATAGACGGTCATTATTCATACCAACAAATAGCCGATAAGCAGAAAACATACATTGGATGGGGTCGGTGCAATCTGGACCCAGGAAGCGGATCTCAATTTCACCAAACGACTCGTCCTCTTCAGGGAACTCAACTTTTTCGATGATTGATTTCTGCAGAGGAGGAGCCTGCTTGGAGTCTGTCCAGGGCCTCTTGAAAGGGGCATCTGGGCTAGGAATGACATCCATGATGGTTTCTTCAAACTTGTCCAAGATGCCCAACAAGTTGTTCTGGTCCACCTCACCCGTAATGATCAGGCACAAGTTCTTGGGCTGATACATTTCACGGTGGAATTCGCGAATCCGTTCGGCAGTCAAGACGCGTAGCTGCTCCATCATACCACCGGTCTCGTATCGGAAGCCGTTGCCCTCGGGGTAGGTCAAGCGCCGGGCGGCCAGATCAATCAGCTCAGCGGCGTCGTTCTGCACACCCTGCATCTCAGAGTAAACCACACCGGCATCATTTCCAGTGCCATCGATGTGGAACACTTCAGTATAGCAGCCCTCGTCGGTAAGGGTGGGAGCAATCACATGCTCGAGGTAAATTGGCAGAATGCGGGCAAAGCCCTCCCAGCCAGCTGTGTCAAGAGTATACGCTGTGTGGTCTGTGGCAGTCCAAGCATTGGTGTTGGAGTACACCCGGGTGGCCAACTTGTCAAGGAAGCCTTTATAGCGGTAGTTGCGAGAACCCATGAAACAGAGATGCTCGAGTGTGTGGGGAGCTCCCGAATCATCGTGGATCTCCGTGGCAAGCACAAAATAGCCATTTACCTTGGGACCGGGCTGGTCAATGACGACCACCCGCATGCCGGTGCGCTGAGACTCATACTCAGTGAATTCACTCGGGGAGTAGTCAGGCTTGAACTGTTGCAGCAGTTTGAAGTAACTCTGTTGCACCGAGGGCGACATATTGATGCGTGGAGATCTTCCAGAGAAGATGTCTCGCCGAAAACTGGTCGATCTGACATCGGTTAGCTACCTTTTTTTTTTCTTTGCCAAATATGTATATTGTTTTGATATGCGCGGGGCATCAAAGGCATCAAATGTCCTGCGCCAAAATGAAATCTCGACGCGGGGGCTCTGAAGGGGCCATATGCACCGTATCCACAATATGGAAAGTGAAATTGGAATCAAGGCACACACAAAAGTGATTCCCGATGACCGTTGTACCCTGTAAAGATTCATCGTACGGGTGTGTGTGACAGCGGGGCAGGCAGAGATTGAGGGACGGGATCGATATCATAGCGAAGTATAGCGAAGTACAATAAAAAGGGATTCACTTACAAAGAGCGAGTAGTTCTCACCCAACTCTGACGGCGTAGGCAAAAGAGAGACACGGTGGATTTGGGAATTTGGAGAACCTGAGTGTGCTGAGCTCAGGCGGAGTGTCCCAGACGTTCCAAACTTCCAAAAGTTAGGACCCGTCCCTTACAAAGCGGGTTATTTTCCTAGCTTCTCTTGCTTGTGTATATGTGTGTGCTTATATTAGATTTCCAGGAATCATTTCGAGGCCTATCTCAACAACCTTTTTTTATTTCAGCTGTTCGAATTCGAGTTGTATTCTCACACGTGGGGCGGTGTGTCGCGGTGATGCCCAAGTCACGGGTTGTTGACAGCTTGCCGCTTCATCTCTCTCCAACTGCCTCGTTCTACATTTTCCAGCATGTCGCAGGCTTCTGAGGCCATGTGCCAGTCTGTGCTGAACTTTGTTACTGAGGGTACCTACCCGGATGAAGATGTTGTGTCCGCCGAGTTCCCCGTGACAGCTCTCGCGAAGGAATTGGAGCTCATATCCGAGGCCCGCAAGCAAGTTGAGGTACGCAGACACCAGTCGTCGGCCTTTCTCTTGCCTTTGCTAACTATAATTTGCCAATAGAATGAAATCAGCTCCCTCAGCAGCGAGAACACCTTCGATGCCGACGATTGGATTGTCCAGGCCAAACAGCTCCACGCTGACATTGAACGCTCCCGAGTGACCGCAAGGGAAATTGTTGCTCGACATGAGCACACCAAACCTCTACAAGCCAAGGTCGAGGATGCCACCGCGAAAGTGGTCTTGATTGAGACGGAGATAGCCTTCAACCAGGCTGTCGCAGAAACCCTCGAGGAGGTGCAGCGCCTGTGTCAACAGCTGGAGAGCGGGCGCGCTGCTCTAGTGAATGGCCACATAACTGCCGCCATTGAGCAGTTAGAGGCTACAAATGCAACTATCGGAGGAGATACGTCCTTTAAGAACACGAATGTTATGAGCATACTCTCCCTTGAAGTATCGCGATTAAGGCAGGAGATCGAAGAGGCGTTACGTCTGCGCTGGAGCGAGCAGCTGAGCATTGACCGGCAAAACCGCCAGTTCCAAGTCAAGCAAGAGGCCACAGGCTCTTTGGATAATACCATCGCTGCACTGTCACGGTTAGATATTTTCACGCCCGCCAGCGATCAGTTCCAAAAGGACCTCACGTTGGCAATTATCGATCCAATTATTTTGCCTCGTAATGGCAGCAGCCATGCTGTTACTGTTACGGAGGCTGGTATCCGCGTGGATTCTGAGCCTTCAAAGGCAACTGTCGCCGAGATCCTCCATCGCATGACGGACATCCTGAACTACCTGCGACAGAACCTCCCATCTTCTATATCGGCTGCTCTGTCTCAATCGTTCATTCCAGCGATCGCTTCAAAGATGATATCCGGCTGGCTGTCATCTGCGATCCCAACAGATCTCGTTGGCCTAGATGCATTCGAGAATACCCTAGACCAGGTTCTACAGTTCACAAAGACTATCGAGTCTTGGGGGTGGAGCGGGCAAACAGAGCTTGTTTCTTGGGTCAACCAAGCCCCTCGATTGTGGCTCACTCGTCGTCGAGTTGACTCGCTTGACAGTGTCCGCAAGGTTCTGGCAGCCAGCAAGGGCACTACCAAGCAAGTTGAGCGGGTAGAGATTGAGAAGGTCTCTCGAGCTGATGGGGCCTTGCTTGAGAATGCCACAACCGACGATTGGGATGCAGGTTGGAATGATGAGAAGGAAGAAACCCCTGCTGCACAGACGAAAGCCGCTCAACCCGAAGATGACGAACTTGATGCGTGGGGATTGGACGAAGATACTCAGGAGGCTTCCAAGCTAGATGCTCCTGTCTCACCTGAAGAAGAGGATGCAGTTGACGCCTGGGGCTGGGGTGATGACGACGATGAAGAGAAGGGTGCGACACTCCAACCATCACAAGCCGCCGCAGCATCGAAACCAGCCAATGGAACAAGCACAAAGCAGTCCACTTCTCCCAGAGAGGTCACTTTGAGAGAGGTCTATACTGTCACCGATATCCCGGATTCCGTCCTCCAGATCATTCAGCAGCAGATCGCAGATTCGAGGGACATTTCACAGCCACCGTAAGTATTAGCCTCGATGACCTGCCGGAACCCGGGAACTAACAGGCATATAGACACTCCAATTCTCGTGTCGCTTCGTCCGGCTCTGGCCTACTGGCATTGCCAACACTGATCCTGGCGATGTTCAAGGCAACATCGTCCACCTTCTACTCACTGAAGCTCAACTCGGGGCAGATGTATCTTTACAACGACAGCCTCTATCTTGCTGCTCTGGTTCGAGAGCTGATGGAAGAACACGAGCTTTCCAGGCTTGGTTCCGACGTGGAAGCTCTCGAGAAGTTCGGCAAAGTCGCCTACAGCAAAGAGATGCAGACGCAGAGCACCATTGTCACGGACCTTCTCGATGGCGCGCAAGGGTTCAGTCAATGCTCAGAACAGCCGTATAAATCTGAATGTGAGAATGCTGTCAGTGCGACTGTTGACCGAATTCGCGATGTGTATAAAGAGTGGCAGCCCATTCTGTCGCATTCCGCGCTGCTACAATCCATTGGATCTCTGCTTTCTACGGTAATCAGCAAGATCATCATCGATGTCGAGGATCTGGGTGATATCTCTGAAGATCAATCCAAACAACTCGTCGCGATCTGCAACCAGGTGTCCAAGTTAGAGGATCTCTTCATGCCCGAAACTGCCGACGATACCGAAGCTCTACCAGTCACTGCCGTGTACGTGCCGAACTGGCTTCGGTTCCAATATCTGGTCAACATCTTGGAGAGCTCCCTAGCCGACATCAAGTTCTTGTGGCTGGAGGGCGAGTTGGGTCTAGAGTTTTCTGTTGACGAGGTCGTCGATCTGATCGAAGCACTTTTCGCGGAGTCCGACTACCGGCGCCGGGCCATTTCTGAAATTCGACGGGCTCCTCGGGGATGATCCATGTCTAGTATTCAAATGCAGTTTAAACCCTATGCATCAGCAGAACTCAGCTCCGGTACGAGGAAGTAGTGTCATGTACTCCGTAGACAAAATCAAGCGCGGGGCTTTCTCCGCGCTTTGCGGTAGTGTGCCGCACCGGTTACCGTATTTTTTCCTCACCCGCAGCAGTCTCGTTCATTTTGCGACAGCCACCAGAGTAAAGTCCAGAAACGACCACTTTGCCCAATTTTCGCCCATCATGAGTGAAGAACAGGTCCCCTCTGCTTCTGAGGCTGCACAGAGACAGGTTCGTGTGCAGCTCACCAGCCAGCAGGAGGACATTGCTCTGCCTGAGAGCACCGGTCCCATTCTCGTTCCTACAAGTAAGAACCTTTTTTATAGTTATATATGATTTTTGCAAGGGGCGTCAGGGTGCTAATTCTTTATGTTCTCTAGGTCTGCGTCGATATGCTCTGTCAACCCTTGTGAACAACCTTCTCAACAGCGAGAAGCCGATCCCGTTCGAGTTTTTGATCAACGGAACATTTTTGCGCACCTCGATCGATGAATACCTGACTGCTAATGGCATCTCTGCCGAAACTACCCTCGAGATTGAATATGTCCGAGCTCTTATTCCGCCGCTTCACATCGCATCTTTCCAGCATGATGACTGGGTCAGCGCTACGGACGTGCTGTCCGAGACTTCGCCCGCTGCGTCCTGGGCATCGGGCGCCACCTTCTCCAAAGGCCAAGAGAGAATTTTGTCGGGTAGCTACGACGGTCTGCTGCGGATATGGAATATGTCGTCGGAGATCATTGCGACTTCGCCTGCTCCCGCGGAGGGTGGGCACACTGCATCTATCAAGGCAGCCAAGTTCGTGTCTCCCAACCAGATTGCGTCCACTGGTCTAGATCGCACTGTTCGTTTGTGGAAGTATACTGAGAATGATGAATTCTCTGGCAAAATTGCTCCTCAACTGGAGCTCTACGGACACAAGTCCGCGATTGAATCGCTGGCCGTGCATGCGCCGTCCAACCGTGTTCTCACGGGTTCGGCGGACCACACCGTCGGCTTCTGGTCCACAAAGAAGGCAGACGCTCCCGCGGCCCCGGAGAACCTGCTCCCATCTAGCATTGGCCGTACTTCGAAGCGCCGGAAGCTAAACACTTCCGTCAGCACGCCGCAGCGTGGTCCTCTGTCCCTTCTCTCGGGCCACAGTGCCCCCATCTCCGCCGCCATCTTCGACGCAAGAGATTCGACTGTCGGATACTCCGTCTCTTGGGATCACTCGCTGCGCACCTGGGACCTGGTGACTGGCTCTCTGGTTGACACGCGCACCACTTCCCACTCTCTCCTCTCTCTTGAGCAACTTCCCGAACACCACCTCTTGGCAGCAGGTACCTCTGCGCGACACATCACCCTGATCGACCCGCGAGCGTCTGCCACAACTGTTGCGGCCTTGACGCTCCGTGGGCATACAAACGCCGTTGTGAGTCTGGCCCGTGACCCACGCAGCACCTACGGTCTTATCAGTGGTAGTCACGATGGCACATGCCGAATCTGGGATATCCGGTCGACCAAGACCGACAAGGACGGCGTTGTCGGTGAGAGTGTTTACTCGATCGGCCGCAGGAGCCTCGAGGAGGAAGGCAAGGCGGACAGCAAGCGCGTCGGTGGTGAAGGTGTGAAGGTGTTTAGTGTGTGCTGGGACAAGACAGTTGGCATCGTGAGCGCGGGCGAAGACAAGCGCATCCAGATCAACCGCGGCGAGGGTGTTCTGTCCTCCAAGCAGTAGATTGACATATTGGCTAGGCGTTTGAGATTCGGTTTTGGTTAAAAGTTTCTGCTCGTCTGCTCTCGGTTTCAGCCTTTACTAGACCCACGGATGTGGATATACATATACCAAAGTGTAAATCTACTTTACTTTCGATCCACCAATTCCTCAGGAAGTTAATGTTCCAACTCGTAGCTTATCGCTTCCATCTCATTGGAAATATAATACATAGAGGTACCTAGGTACATTGACATCAAAGCCGGCTAAAGATATCGAATGCCAGCGATCAATAAAACGCCATTCCCATGCCTCTCACAAAACGTGAGATTGTCCCAATAATATTTTCAAAAAAGACCACACAGCCGCCAGACTTAGAGACGACGCTCCATCCGGTTCAACCGGATAGGGGTTTTGATCTATTGCAAAGTGATTAGCTGATGTTCTTCCCACACCAAATTGTCCGCATCTTCTCATCCGATATGCTTGGGGCACCGAGACTTGACATGCAAACTGGAACAAATCATAGTCTCCAGTATTCCGAAGCATGCCGAGAAAAGCGGGCAAGGGAAACCAACCTGACTCCGTGTGCGCTGTCCGCGCACCGGCAAGCCGAGCGCATGGCGCCGACCACGGTAGGTACCAGTCTCCTTCAAGCGCTTGATGTCATTCAGAACCTCTCGGCGCAGATCATTCTCAATCTTCATGTCGGAGAGGACGGCGGTCAGGTCGAGAACCTGCTTGTTGGCCAGCTCACCGACGCGGCAGGTCGGGTGGATGTTGAAGCGGGCCAGGAGGCGAGAGGAGGTGTTGTTGCCGATTCCGAAGAAGGACTCGAGAGATTTCTACATGTGGATACGTGTCAGCTGGCGGTTTATTTGGGCGTTGCGGAGTGACGGGATCGGAGATGTGGTGCAGGGGAGGGTGTGCTGACCTTGAGCAGGTTCCGCTCAGGGAAATTGACGCCGAGGATGAAGACCTGGAGATATCCTATCAGCTGAGACGAGCATATAAGAGTCTGAATGGGACTACGGTACCATCTTGACTTATCTGGTGAGCCTGTCAATTGATTCGTGCTCTAGTCGAGTTCCTGGCCGAGATGCGCGGGAGAAATCGTCCGGCAACAATGTTTCTCCGATGACTATTCGCAGATCATGAACCATATTTGCAGTATCCATTTCCGTATTTATGGTAAATATACAGAAACTCTTATGTAGATGGTAGCTCTGGATTGCAAACATTACCAACGAGGAGTGTGTACTCTCCGCACGCCATTGCGCAAGCTGGCCTTCCCCGTCTCGACTCCCTACTTTCCCTTATTCCACTGTAATCTTGAGTGGCAATTCGCAACCATGAATTTCCGCAACCTTTTTCTGTCCCTTTTCCTGGTCCTTGCCGTCGGCTTTGCCCTGGTCCAGGCTGAGGAGGCTAAGCCTCGTGGCCCTAAGATCACCAACAAGGTACATGATTGGGTTCATTGCTGGGGTCCTAGCAAGCTGACTGGTGTCGTCTAGGTCTACTTTGACATCCAGCATGGTGACGAGCCTCTCGGTCGCATTGTGATGGGTCTGTATGGCAAGACTGTCCCCCAGGTAAGTTTGGAGAGATCCCATTGGCTCCCTGTTCCACTGAGAAGGATGACTGACTTTGATCTTGTAGACTGCGGAGAACTTCCGGTACGATGATATCGAATACGATTCCCCTTTCGGCCCCTTAAGCTTAATTCTAATGCATTTCCAGTGCGCTGGCTACCGGCGAGAAGGGCTTTGGCTACCAGGACTCGACTTTCCACCGCGTTATCAAGGACTTTATGATCCAGGGTGGTGACTTCACCAAGGGCGATGGTTCGTACTGCCTCCTCGGAAAGTCCACACCGTGATGTTAATTGGATGCCTAGGCACTGGTGGCAAATCCATCTACGGGAACAAGTTCGCTGATGAGAACTTCAAGATTCGCCACACCCGCAAGGGTCTTTTGAGTACGGAACACTCCGATGCTGGTTAAAGTGAAGCCATGCTAACCAATCTCCAGGCATGGCCAACGCCGGCAAGGACACCAATGGCTCCCAGTTCTTCATCACCACCGCCATCACCTCGTGGCTGGATGGCCGTCACGTCGTGTTCGGTGAGGTCCTCGAGGGCTACGACGTTGTCGACAAGATCCAGAACGTGCCCAAGAACCCCGGCGACAAGCCCAAAGCCACGGTCAAGATTGTGAAGAGTGGCGAGCTGGAGATGGAGCAAGACCCCGAGGACAAAGGTAGCCGCGACGAGCTGTAGATCAGCAACGGCCCTCGTGTTGCGCCTCCGCTACAGGTTGACGGTGGCTGACGATGCATCTTCAAGAATATGACGACAACGGACCGCAAATCAGTACACAAGTTCCCACAAAGGAGTACTATTCGCCCTCCCAGTCGATGCGACCGGTGTGGTACCTGCTGGTGATCGTTGCCGTGGTGGGCATCTTCTACCTTGTCCGCCGCAGAAGCCAGGAGCGGGATGAGAAGGAGTTTGAAGCTTAGGGAAGTACCTAGATAGAACAACAGACATACCTCTTAACTATATAGCCTGTGTTCCCAAGTAAAAATACCAAGTACCAAGGACGGTGCACTTGGAAGGTCTACGCTGTAGTTAACGGCCAGTCGCAGCTCATGGATCTGCCTTAGTCAGACAAACGCAGCAACTGGCGAAACAGAGAAAAATCTGACCTGTGCCAATACCGTTATTTTACAGGTCAGTACATGGCGCTAGTCCTATACGGGATACCATCTGCCCTGTATCACTATGCCAAGTCCCTTGTAAAGAAAAATATACCACTGCGGTACAGCCTGGTGTGTCAGGGTCAACCAAGTACACCTGGGCACGATTTGCCTCCCACAGAAAACTTGCAACACCCTTCTTCCCTTCTTCCTTTTTTCTAACTCATCCTTCCTTCTCTTTTTTTCTCAGTGCTCATAGAGTTCTTAGATTGGGGAGACTTGCATTTGGTTCCTCTCCTGCCTTACCTTTCACTTCTCTCTTGCTGCTTGACGCTGTACGAGTGGAAAAAAAGAGTGAGAATCCCTTCACCTTCTTGTCCCTCTCGTTTCTTAAAAGGTATTTCACCCTCTTCGCAAGCATCTTTTTACTTGAAAATTTATTCCCATCATCAAATCCGCGAGCAGTGTCTTCTCGGCGAAGCCAAAGAAAAACACTGTTCGCATGCCTCTTTCCCTTCTTCATCACCTCAGAAAATCTCGAAATTTTATCACCCACACCAGTTACTGACGCGGTGCATCGCCACTTACTAGACTTTCACAACAACCGCAAATATGGCCGACGGTCTTCAAATGGGCAACCTGTCCATCAACGACTCCCAGCACGCACCCCAGGGGAACGCCCCTCAGGGTCAGGGTCGTGCTGCCTACATCCCTCCCCATCTGCGCAACTCCCAGCGCAGCGCGGGCCCCGGTAACGTGGATGGTCCTCCTCCCGGCCCTGGCTACGGTGCCCCTCGGTACAGTGTCCACAGATCCCGTGATTATAAATGTCTTTAGCTAACATCCGTATTGTTTTTCTAGAGGCGGTCCTCGCGGTGGCAACTGGGCGAACGCTAACGCCCCCGACTTCAGCCCTCGTGGCCCTTCGAATGGTAATCCCAGCTGGATCCCCCATGGAGACATCCGGCCCTTCGACCCATATGCTTACGGATATCCCGGTTCTACAGGTTACAGCGGTGGTGCTGGTGCTGGTGCTGGTGCTGGTGGTGGTGGTGGCTCTCAGGGTCGTGGCTCTGGTGATGGCCAGTGGCGCGACGGCAAGCACATTCCCGGTCCCCCCAACGCCCGCGTTGAGCGTGAGCTATTCGGTATCCCCAACGACCCGACCAAGCAGCAAACCGGTATCAACTTCTCCAACTACGACGACATCCCTGTTGAGGCCTCCGGTCAGGATGTCCCCGAGCCCGTCAACACTTTCACCAATCCCCCTCTGGATGACCACCTTATCACCAACATTGGTCTTGCCAGCTATGTCACTCCTACTCCCGTTCAGAAGTACTCTATCCCTATTGTCATGGGCGGACGCGACCTTATGGCCTGTGCTCAGACCGGTTCCGGTAAAACTGGCGGTTTCCTCTTCCCCATCCTTTCCCAGGCTTTCCAGAACGGCCCCTCCGTCGCCCCCACCCAGGCCGGTGGCCAGTTCAGCTACGGCCGTCAGCGCAAGGCCTACCCCACCTCCCTCATTCTGGCTCCCACTCGTGAGTTGGTCTCTCAGATCTTCGACGAGGCCCGCAAGTTCGCCTACCGCTCGTGGGTCCGCCCTTGTGTCGTGTACGGTGGTGCCGACATTGGATCTCAGCTGCGCCAGATCGAGCGTGGCTGCGATCTGCTCGTTGCTACCCCCGGTCGTCTGGTCGACCTGATTGAGCGTGGCCGTATCTCGCTTCAAAACATCAAGTATCTCGTTCTGGATGAGGCTGATCGCATGCTGGACATGGGTTTTGAGCCCCAGATCCGCCGCATTGTTGAGGGTGAGGACATGCCTCGCGTTGAGGACCGCCAGACTCTCATGTTCTCGGCTACCTTCCCCCGTGACATCCAGATGGTATGTTATGTTTCCCTTTTCTTTCCTCTTTACACTTTACTAACTGTGCATGTAGCTGGCCCGTGACTTCCTCAAGGACTACATCTTCCTGTCTGTTGGCCGTGTCGGCTCTACCTCGGAGAACATCACTCAGAGGGTTGAGTACGTCGAGGACATGGACAAGCGCTCGGTCCTGCTGGACATCCTCCACACTCATGGAACCACCGGTCTTACCCTGATTTTCGTTGAGACTAAGCGCATGGCCGACTCCCTGTCCGACTTCCTCATCAACCAGCGCTTCCCTGCCACCGCCATTCACGGTGACCGCACCCAGCGCGAGCGTGAGCGTGCCCTTGAGCTGTTCCGTAACGGCCGCTGCCCCATCCTTGTCGCTACCGCCGTTGCTGCCCGTGGTTTGGATATCCCCAACGTTACCCACGTTATCAACTACGACCTGCCCACCGACATTGATGACTACGTCCACCGTATCGGTCGTACTGGCCGTGCTGGTAACACTGGTATTGCCACTGCTTTCTTCAACCGTGGTAACCGTGGTGTTGTCCGCGATCTGCTCGACCTCCTGAAGGAGGCTCACCAGGAGGTTCCTGCTTTCCTGGAGAGCATTGCCCGCGAGGGCAGCGGCTATGGTGGCCGTGGTGGTGGCCGTGGCGGTCGTGGCCGTGGTGCCACCAACGCTACTCGTGATGTGCGTCGCATCGGCGGTGGTGGCATGGGTGGCCCCCCCTCGACCTTCGGCAGCGGTAGCGCTTACGGCGCTGCTCCCTCCTACGGTGGTGGTGCCATGGGTGGTGGTGGTGGTGGTGCTCCCTCCTACGGTGGTGGTATGGGTGGTGGCTACGGCAACCCCTCCGGCCCTACCGGCCCCTCTTCCTGGTGGTAAATCAGTCGTGGTCTGATGACGAGGCCGTCGGGTCTGATTGGCTCCCTCTCCTTTTTCCTTATGGTCTCTCGCTTGACGGATACGATCAGAACGCGCCCCTGAGTTGCTTTTTCTCCTCGCTGTTTCTCAGGGACGGGCTTTGTCACGACTGCCACGACTTCCCTATTGTCTAGGTTCATGCGTCTTTTTTTGATTTTTTTTTTTCCTTTATTATCTCCGTGCTCGTTCTGATTCTCTTATCTTTTCCCTGTATCTGTCTTACTTGCTTTCCATTTCGCACTTCTCAATGGCTCTCAATCTGGCCTTGTTTAGACACGGGGCGTTCGAGCAGTTCTGATTACCTCTTTTCTTGTTGCTCCCTGGTCATGACCTCATGACAATTTCCTTTTCTTCTCGAGCAACCAGGTGATCAGCGCTGCATGAACATCATAGAATGCGTTGTCTTTTGTGTCCGCTCTCATCAGATACCCCTTTTGTTCGAACCGTCCCCGATAAGGGGGGATACGTTCGAATCGACGCGTGCGCGCCGAGCGGAGAATGCCGTCTTTCGACACTCCTCGAAAAGTGCTTTTTCTACATCTGCATCCATCTCCTCGGCGCTGTGTTATGCCTTTGCATAGACTTGTGACAGCGTCGGTATCTTATGGCGGACTCTTCTTTCTGTTGCTGCCCTCGTGCGTACTGCGGTCAATTCGGTCTTCGAAACCCAAAAATATGCGCTTTCTCTCTCCAACTATGTGGGCAATGCACCGACTGGGCGATATTCCCCTTTTGAAAGTTTGCTTCGGCTTTTCTTCGGTGGGTTAGTTGCTGTCGTTGCTTTGCATGGATTTATGGGGTTCTTTGCATTCTATATGGCGTTGGCTTGACGACTACATGTCTTCTTGCGGAGGCTTTTGTTTCCACTTGGTTCCTTTATTTTTATGCATTTCGGAACCGTGGATGGCATGTCGCCGGCGCTGAATGAATGGTTTGCTCACAGTATCATGGTTTTTCCTTCGGCATGATTCGAGCTAGGAGGACACAGGAGGGTCTAGGCGGAGGCCGCGAGAAGGAAAGCCTTATTTCAATGCAATTTGAAAAGTGTTACCAGTTCATTTTGTTCTTTGTAGCTGTAGATATGTATTCCTTGTATAACCTCCGACTAGGGTATTTCAGTAGTCCTTTGTCCGGATTTAGCTTGGTATTCTGTCCATAAATAGTATCTACAATTTATTAAGGAAATCGTTTCCTTTTAACTTAAGTCGACAATAAGGGTCTAGTAGGATGTCGCGACCAAGGACGGAGTAGACACCACGTTACGCGGTGAATGCGGGTAGATGTCACCAAATCCACGAATCCGCGGAGCCTCGAGACCTACTCGGCAATATTTTGTCTTCCGGTTCCCTTCCCCCTGCATCTTCTACTTTCCTTTCTCCCCTCCTTTTTCTTCCCCCACCTCTCATACCTTTCCAAGTTCTCCCAATTTCGATCCTCGCGCATTCACTATCTGCTCGCGCCTCCTAAGGGGGCAACGTCACAGACCCTCCCAATCTCCGGATCCCCAGGATTCTTCGCACAAAGCGCACATCCCTGAGCGCGATCATCATCCAGGATGGCTGACGTCGAAAATCCCGCCATGGACGAATCCTTCGCCATGTCCGAGGCTGCGGACGATCAGAATCACGGCATAACCGCCAGCGCGACGGTCGGCACGAGACGCCAGGCCAACGGTACCATTGGCTCTGTCTACTCGGGCAACAAGATCCGGCATCTCAAGAAGGAGGATGGCATTCCCCTATGGCGAAAGGATATCCAATACCAGTTCCTCAAGCTCGTCTTCGAGGACAAGACCCCGGTCTTCACGCGTTATCCTGACGGCCAGAAGAACCTGGACTTTGCCGACATATACATCGACGCGATGGCGAGGAGCAGTAAGACGAGCAAGATCCTCAAGGACAAGTTGCAGAATGATAAGCCAGCGGCCATTAGCATGGCCATGGTCTGTCTGTTGGTCAATTTCGGTCGCATGAACACGACGTTGAACTGTATGCCCTCTGTCCCATCTATCTTACGGCATTCAGCTTTTTCGCGATATTAACTTCTTTGTCTTCACGCTCTAGTCTTTCCCGAAATGCGTGCCCAGTTGCGCACCTACCACTCCATCCCTTCCCTTCAGGCCCACCAAGATTCCAATGCCTACAAGCAGCTGCAGGATGCTCCGCGTCTCAAGTCTATCCTTAAGGGCGCCTCCGAAGATGTCGACCAGCCAAATACGTTGGACAAGATCAAGCGCCTGGACACACCCCGGACAAACCCCGTCAACCTCATCTTCGTCTTGGCGCAATATGCCCCCAAGGTGTCGGAAATGCATTTCTTCCCTCCCCGCGACTTCTTCGACCTGGTTATGAGATCTACTCTCAGCAGCAAAAGTCGCGCTCGGGCGTTCCTCTGGCTGATGTGGTGGTATCTGGAGAGCGATTTCACCCCCGAAGCGGCGAGGAACAATCCATTCGGACCCGGCCTAGAAGGCGAAGGTGCCGAGGGCTTGCCTTTGAAGGTCCCTGCATTTGAGAGCTTGACGGAGGAGCAGGCCAACGAGGAGAATGTGGATACAGCTGAAGAACTGGATTATGGAGAGATGAAGAGACTCGAACGCAAGCGTAAGTGATCACTGCTTTTGCTTATGATTGTGGGCTTGACTGATGATTCTTTAGGTATTCTCGAGGAGGACGAGCCACTTCCTCGAGTTCCGAAGCGCCCGAAGAAAGGTAAGCTGTCGTGATCCCTTTTGTACCACGCCTTTTCAGAATCTAACTTCTACTGCTCAGATTACGGCTTCGACGAAGACTCCTTTGCAGGCGATTACTCTGGCATGGGAGGCCGCGGATCCGCTATGTCAACGCCACTCCATCCTTCTGCCAAGCGAAGCTTGGATGATGATGACGACGAACTCACACCGGGCTTATCTCGACCACGCAACAAGCAAGCCAAGCGCGAAGACTCTCTGAACCGGGCTGTAGGCCAGCAGCGTCTCGTCTTGAAGACCCGATTGGATCACACCCCCGACGCTTCCCCCGCCCCTCCTGGAAATCACGCGTTGCTGAACCGATTCATTGCCGAGCCTTCACTATCTCAGGCGCCCGGCCGTCGGCCGCGCCCTCTCACGCAACATCAGATTGCCGTCGAGCAAAATCGTCGGCAACGTATCGAGTACCTACTCGCGAAGCGGAGGAGTAACGCATATCGCGTCATTCGCAGTAAGCGTGAAAACGAGATTCCCTTTGTCCGGTATGGTCGCCTGCTACAGGGCCTGCCAGATGGATACGATACAGAAGACGAAGAGACTGCGTGGGGCAAAGGTGGTCTTGTTCCGAACCCCGAAGAGGAGGACGATTTCGGCGAGAGCGCGAACTTCTTCCTTTCCGTGATCCGCAAGGCAGCTCGACGGCTTGATCGCTGGGACTATGAGGGCGCCAACGGGCCGAAGAAGGATCGTCGTCAAAAGCGCGAGGAGCGACATCGCACCAAGGCTGCTCTAGAAGCTGATGTACGAGCCGCCAACAGCCGGGCTCGTGCACGACCTTCACGCGGCGGTGTCACGAAGCGCAAGTCCACCAATCTAGCGGCAACACCAGGAGGCAAGAAGCAGCCTGGGTCTACACGCCCGAAGGGTGTCGGCAGTCGCCCTGTCGGTGCGTCGGTAGTGGGCACACCCTCCTGGGATCCCGAGCATGCCGCTGGAAATGAGTACATGGAAGGCGAGCTGGACGAGCTGGACCGCGAGTTGCTCGGCGAGGGATCCGGCGAGGACGATATTGCGCCGCGCGCTGATTCCTCAGATGATTCGGACGATGATGACGAGAACTCGTCAACCTACGACGGGCCCCATGGCTATGCACGACACGAGAGCTCATCTCCTGTTCCATCGGGGGTAGCCGAATGACGTGAAGTTGGCGACAAGATGATGAAGGATTGAAAGGCTGCTTGCAGGATTTGTGACGATAATATATTGCTTTTTTGTATATTCCCAGGACCGGGTGTCCTTGGGTACACTGTGAACTTATGATAATATAGGGCCTGTGGTTTGCGCTGGACTGTACACTTTCTTTATCTTTATGCTTGTCATGGCATCAATTTCGTTGTATCCTCTACAGGATCTCAATCTCGCCATTTTATTCTCTTGGGTTTCCTGAGCCCTATCTATTTTGAATCACTCTATGACTATTCTACATAGCTGCCCAGGCTGGTAGTATCAAGGTGGAGTAATGTGTAATGGCACACTGCTCTTCCAACTATCAACTATCTTAATTTAGGAATTCTCTAGTCACTCCAAAGCATCGAGGGTATATAATCCCTGTTTTCAAGCATAACAAGCCTTGTTGAGGATTCTCTGTATCGTATAGAAGAGAGCCCTAGACTTCCAAGGTTGTGCCTCTGTAACCTAACAGAAATTAATGTCCTTATTCAAATCTAACTTGATATGGCCCTCTTCTATGCCAACTGAACTCGATCTAAGAGGCTCGTCTACCATATGATTCAAGTGGAAACAGGAATGCACAAATAGCAACACCGCCATACAATGCACCACATATGAAAATAGGCCCCGTAGTCGCTGTGTTTGCAACGGTAGCAATAACAGCAGACATAGCACCCAGAAGCCGGCAAAAAGCCACTGCGATGCCATTGCCCGTGGCTCTATGAGCAGATGGCAGCACCTCGGCAGTATATCCATACAGTGTACCGTAATATATCTCTAGAGTAAAAGATATGACGCAGCTGTACGTGATGTTCTGCACCTGAGAAGTGACCTGAGAGTAGGCAAAGAAGAAGGCCACTACCGATATTGATTAGTGCAGCACAACAAGTTGAGATGGAGTAGATACTTACTGGTAATAACAGCACCAATAATCATCGTATAACGACGCCCCAAGGGCCGCCAATTTGCCATGTGACCACCGATCATCGGTCCAAAGATACCGCAGACTTGGACTAAAGCGTAGTTTCTCCAAGTCTCATATGTACTGGTGACACCGAACTCAATACCGCGACTGGCGAGATACGATGGCAAGAATACATTGAACAAGGGGTACGCAAGCCCGATCATAGACCACGACAACCAGATGAGAAGAGTCGTAAAGGCCAGCTCCTTCGTCATGAATAGACTTCGGATATGGATCCAGAATTCACTGATGAAGAATCTAGACTTTGAGTGAGCGGAGCTGATGGTACCACATGCTTCGAGCTGCTCCAGGGTAAGAGAACATGCCCGGTCGTATTTCGATGCCAATTCTTGGAAATTCTCAACCACTTTGCCATCCTCGCCTTGTCCGAGAAGGAATTTGGGAGTTTCCTTCAGACGGATAATTGTGACTCGAGCCACACTCATGGCGAATATCATTGCTCCCATGGTGTACATCAAGTACCTCCAGCCGCTGTTGTTGGCCTTGGTACAAGGTATAAATGGTGCCGCAGTTGGGTCGGAACAGCTGTAGTTGGCTATAGATTGCCTCACATCAGGAAGCGTTCAAGTAGTAGGAAAATTCACGTCTGAATCATAGGGTGATAGGGACTTACGCATAAATCCCCAAGCAACCAACCCTGCGATGGTACAGCCAACTCCCCACCAAGCAGCAAGCCAGATTACAAGCCATTGCTTCTTGGAGGGTAAATATTCCAAAAACACTGTAGTGTCGAGAACCAGATTTCCACCAGCACCGAACGCTGAGAGGGCGATGAAGAATCCAAGTGACTCCCAGTTGGGAGCTGCGCCGGCGACGATGGTGAAAACCGCACAGATGAAGAGTGACACATTGAAAGCGATTTTCCGTCCGATAATGTCAGCGCTAAAGCCCCAAAAGAGGGCACCGACGAGCATTCCGACGTATACAGCGATTGTGAGGCCCTTTTTGTAAGAAGGTTGAAATTCATAGACTACCTGGGTGGCGATGATAACTTGGAGTGAAAGTTGCAAAGCGTCCACGGCGTATCTTGTATAAGTTTAGCGTGGTAATAGATTTAGAACGTAGAATAGAAATGCGTGGCTTACCCAAAGCCATTAAGAAAGAACAATTTCCAGTGATATCGTGTCCAACCAATCTCGTCCAAGGTCTGTGCTATATGAATTAGTTGAAGGAATCGAAAATTGACCTTCACATATGTGATCATCACGAACATTATTCACAAGGTGCATCTTCCTATTCAGCGCAGGATCGAGATCCAGAACAGCCAGGATCTCTTGTTCCTGATCAACGTTCTCGGGAGCTGAGTACTCCGACTTCGATCCTACATTCCTCTCTTCATCGTTGATATAGCCCTTCTGGGGCCTCTCCATTGTGGCTGGAGCTTTTTCGGACATAGGCAACCGCAGTTGGAAAGGATGAAGTGTTATAGAGACTCTCTGAAAAGAGAAAAGGAAACAGAGAAAAGGCAGTCCTGTCTCTGCAACGGTGTCAAGATAATCTAATCTACTACATAGCACCATAACTTTAGGATCCCCAAGATGTAACTAACCATTGGAGATTCACCAATCCCTTCCCTTATCTTCTCCAAATAAGGAAGGTGAACACTCGACCCCGCGTCCGTCCGCGTATCATCAGCTATACAGTCATGATAGGCATTAGCCGCCTATCCATTTATCCATTTAACCGCGGTCTCCAAGCTATCTACTCCGTGTAGCAGAATTGAGGCTACAACTCCCACAGGTGATATCCAATAGCCGTTGTTGAGTGAATCCTTTGCCAAGAGCAGGCCTGTTCTAACTTTCGGTTATACATATTGTTCCACGCCCACGTACGAATGTGGACAACCGGGGGAGGATCTCCACCGAAAAGGCCCATAATATCGCCGATAACTAACTAATAACCATCTAACTAACTAACTATCGGATGCTACCTACCTGACTACTGTAGCAGCGCGTATTGTCCCCACCCGGTCGGAGTTACCATAAATGAATGTAACTGGTGGTATTCACCTCAACTTAGGTCACCTTCTTTAACGTTCGTAATCGCACAACAGTCAAAATTTATTATAGAATTGTCTCGAGATTAGTACTATCTGATTTGGAGCTCGAGTCCAAGACCCGAGCATTTCTCAGATGGCAATCTCTACCAGCTCTGCTGCTAATGCACAGACAAATGGAACCTCCAATATCAAAGGGCCCGCACTGGACTTGACAGTGCTGGGACTGAACAGCGGCACCTCTATGGTAAGCCCAGCTCCTAAGCCAACACCCGACTTAAACTCTGACCGCCATTTAGGATGGCATAGACTGCGCACTGTGTCGATTCCGCCAGCGGAATCCTTCCGGCCCGGTGACATTTGAACTCTTGAAGTATGGCGAGACCCCTCTGGACCAGAAGATCAAGACACGGGTTATGAACATGATTTTGCACAACTCGACATCGCCCGAAGAAATTGCCGAAATCAATGTTATTCTCGGCGAGGCTTTCGCCATGGCTGTGGAAGAATTTACCACCAGGCATGGTATTGATAAATCCAGCATCGACGTCCTTGGATCTCACGGCCAGACGATATGGCATCTTTCCATGCCGAATGAGAACCAGGTCAAGGCGACTCTCAGTATGGCAGAAGGCGCGATTCTGGCAGCTCGGACGGGAATTACAACGGTATCCGATTTTCGCATCAGCGATGTAGCTGCTGGACGTCAAGGGGCCCCGCTTATTGCATTTTTTGATGCTCTGCTTTTACACCATTCTACCAAGCTTCGCGCGTGTCAGAATATCGGCGGCATTGCCAATGTCTGTTTTATACCGCCTGACAGCCAGGGAGGCGTGGATGAGTGTTTTGACTTCGACACTGGACCTGGAAACGTCTATATAGATGCAGCCGTTCGGCACTTTACAAATGGCGAGCGGGAATACGATAAAGATGGTGAAATGGGGAAGCGCGGCCAAGTCGACCAGGAACTCGTGGATGAATTCTTGACACACCGATATTTTGGACTGGAACCACCAAAAACAACCGGCCGCGAAGATTTCCGGGATACGCTAGCCTTTGATCTCATTGCAAAAGGGCAGAAGAAGGGTTTGTCACAGGATGATATCGTGGCAACCATTACTCGAATCACTGCGCAATCGATCGTGGATCATTACCGACGCTTTGCGCCATCTCAAGGTATAGATGAGATCTTCATGTGTGGTGGCGGGGCCTTCAATCCAAACATCACGGATTTCATCCGGAAGAGCTACCCAAACACCCGAATCGTACTGCTGGACGAAGCTGGTATTCCTGGGAATGCCAAGGAAGCGATTACATTTGCCTGGCAGGGTATGGAAGCTGTGGTGGGACGATCAATACTTGTTCCAGCACGAGTTGAAACTAGAAGAGAGTACGTGCTTGGGAAAGTATCACCGGGAGACAATTACCGACAGGTGATGCTGAAGGGTATGCTCTTTGGTGGCGGGGCCAGAAAGCTTCATCCAGTCAAAGACATGATCAACATTGTCGAGGGAAAGGTTTTTAATAATAAGTGGTAGTAAGTTCTAGATACACTCATCAATGGAAGTTGTTATAGAATTGAAAGCCTCGTAGGAGTGCTATGGATAGCTGAGGGATATATGCCAGCGTAGCACTCCCCTAAAGAAATGGGAAGTCACCAGTAAATAGTTACGGATTTACTGTCAAGTCCAATTAATAACTAGTTGCACCAGGCTACGCAGGCACTTATACAAAAGCGAAGCGTCTCAATACCAAGAATATAGGCGCCGACCCCACAACCTTGGGATCCTAGAAACCTATAACTCTTGGCCATCAGCCGTCCAGCTCGCCTCATATCCCACTATAAACGCCACAGTTTCATCGATCATTTTTCAACATTCTCGTCTCATCTCCATCTGCCATCATCTGCCATAGCTTCCAAAGGAGATTGATTTTACACTTCATCTGCATGATCCTATGGATGCCTCGGTACACCTGGTGTCTGGAATGGCCAGAGAACCATAGACTATTTATTCATACCATATCATTGTAAAGGAACATTTAAAGCTAGGCCATGGGTCCAGTTGCCACTGACTATCCACTGCTGTTGAAACATGGAATACCAGGGGTATATACTGATTATTGAATCATTGATGCCGATTGCCTCTAAACTAGATCTGAACTAGATGAGAACACGTCGAGTAGTCTGATCTAGCCTGGGCAAGTGGACCATGTACCCTAAGTACAGTAGTACTGCAACTACAGCACCCGAGTTTGAGCTGAGATGTAGTACAACCGCTGTTCCAAGTACCGCAGAAAGTGGCTTAGGGCTGTTTCAGAACCGAGGAAAACAGACGGAGCATAGGCCATTGAGAGTCTACTGAAACCCTTGGAAGTGCTCTGCTGCTAGGAGGAGTAATGAGAGACAAACTTGAAACGATCATCACCGTTCACCGTATTCTGGACATCTTAAAACCCCACCTGGTCACCAACCAACTGTGCCGTCAAATTGCAGAGACGACTGACTGGCATCAGATGCATGTGAAGACCCCTCTTTCTCTCCGCTTTTAATTCTCATCTCCCGAGTTTACACAGTACAACAATTGGTCAATTGTGCAATTGCATCATAGAGATTAGGTACTAAAGTAACTTAACTCCCTTGTTCAACAAAAAGTGTGGAACAACAGAGTTCAAAGTTTCTGTTTCTGTTCTGCCAACGGCGACGGGCGGATTCCTAACAAGTTCGGTGGTCTGACGTTACCCCCCAACACTTTTTGAGCTTTGAGCTTCTGCTTTTCTTCTCTTCTCCATTCCCTCACATCCATTTGTTGTCCTTCTCTACCATCCTGCAGCGATTAAATACCATCATATCTTCGTTGCCCCGGTCCTACCTGACCGAGAATCCCTCCGAATTTCTGTCCGGGCACTTATTTCCCTATTCAGACGCGTCGCACGACCAATTTTTCGGTTCTTAGCTGCAGCTCTGTTCTTGCTGCCCCTAATTCATTCGCGGCAATCGTCAAGCGGAACCCCCGGAAACAGCTGGATCTTGTTGTGCCGACGATTGGAGGCTCTGCTTTTTCTCCATCGTATCCCGTCCGTCTCGAGCCAACGGTTCCCTCAATCTCAATACCACGCGAGACCAACCGCCCATACACGATGGCGGAACAACCTCGCGTCCTTCGGCCACGCCCGAAACGTCCATTCGAGATCGCGCCTGCCTCTAATGAGTCGTCTGGGCCTCCTACGCCCGCTGACCCCTCTAGCGCCGACCTGCTGAGTCCCAACACTCAGGAGACCGAATCGACCTCGACCAGCGTCAGCCGCACCGGCTCCATCTTGAACCTGACCTCCTCGACCCTCTACGGTATCTATCAGCCGACCGCGTTCGGTGGCCCCCGCGGGGAAGAGAGTTCCTGGGGCACGGAAGTCAATACCCCCTCGGCCGAGCACCCCCCAGAGCCTATGCAGCGCGAGGCAGAGAAATCCGCGACTGAGCCTCGTCGATATGACCTCCGACGGACTCGCTCGCGGCTTAGCCAGGGGATGTTCCGCGGTGTCATTTTGCCGCAGGCAATAAGTAGTGCTTTACTGTTTGGCTTCGGGATCGTTTACGGGGTGATTACTGTCCACCTGCACGACAACCACTGGATTACTCCCGTCAAGCTCGAGAACGCCCATTACCACGATTCATGGCAGTACTTGGGTTCCTGGGGTTTGGCAGGTATCGCGCTGGGCAATGTTCTTCCCTGGCTCGATAGCTGGCGGGAGAGCGAGGAGGGTGATCAGGCAAAGGCTGGCAGTGAAGACGAACAGGAGCGTACCCCTTCATGGGTGACTGTTGCTCGCAGCATTGGAGCATTTGTCGGAATCGCTTTTGCCATGGTAAGTCAATTCCCCCTTTATTGGCCCTCTCGAAAAAAAAAAAAAAAAAAAAAAAAAACATAAAAATCTGACGTCCGACTCTTCAAATTTTCAGCGCCGACTTCCTTGGACATCTACAACCCAAGCTTCATTGACCCTTGCTCTCGCGAACCCTGTCCTCTGGTACCTAATTGACCGCACTTCAACTGGGTTCCTCTTATCCGCCGCTGTGGGCATCGCGGGCATGAGCGCTGTCCTCGGGCTGAAGCCCGAATTGATTCCCCTATCTACCGGACCGTCAGTGGGCACCACATTCTTGAATGGAACTGGATGGGAGAACGCGATGGGAGCGGGCATTACGCAGGAAAGCATTGCGGTCCGTACATGGGTCGCCAGTGTCATTTTCTGCGCCTGCGTGTGTTTTGGAAACATCGGCCGCCAGCTCGCCATCGGAGCCGGCCTCAGAGATACCCTGAAGTCATAAGCCGACCACGGAGGCAGTGCAAATGCTCAAAATGGACATGATGTGCGAAGCGTGAAGTGATTGCAACGGCTTGCTATGTCGGGAAAATTTTTTATACAGAGACTTTTGAATCACATTAAGTGTAATAGAATCTAGCTTTCAAGCTATGTACCTTACGTATCCCACTCTCAAACATCACGAGAGAATAATATCGGCAAAGGTTTGTAGTGTCAATCATTGCAGTTCCTACCACAGGACCCGAAGGTCAGGCAGGCACTGCACCCAAGATCGACTCTGTACAGTCAGCTGTACTCGATCTCCGTTTCTTTATGACGATTTCCGTGGTTCATAGGCACTAAGTCCTCGCAGGAACGCTTTTGAAGAACGTGATTTTTTGCGTTGTTCATGAAGAGAAAAGAAAAAAAAGAGAAATCTCCGCGCGCAAACAGTTTTTAAGGACCACGGTCACGTGGAACGCTAGACTAAACCCTTACAATCACGTGCCTGTGATTGGTGAATGTAAATGACATACGGTAATGTAAAGTCCGATTGCGGCTTGGCAAACCCCGCGGTGGGACGAAATATTTCTTTTTTCTTCACTTTGAGCTGCCCCTCGGTATACGGTTGCTTGGATTCAGGTGTGTACTGGCCCTACTATATCAATTGATCGTCAGTTGATATTGGTGCGAGTGATTCACTTGTTAATATCTCGCTAGTGTCGACATCATGTCTCAACAGAAATCCGGTGGGTGTTCTTGGCCTATACCATTCCCCGGATTACCGCGCGGTGGTCGGGGCTTCATTTGTACTTGCACTGACATTGGTTTGTTTCCCAACAGCTATCATCTCCGTCTATGACAAGACTGGTCTGCTCGACCTGGCCAAGGGCCTCGTCAAGCAGAATGTCCGTCTTCTTGCGTCTGGCGGTACCGCTAAGATGATCCGCGAAGCCGGGTTCCCTGTCGAGTGAGTTTCCCTTTGCATTGGATGGCTTTGCTCTTATACAAGAAAAAATGAGGCTTCTACTGGACATTATTGTATTCATCCGTCATGGAAAGCCGTTGCTAATGACTGTCCAACAGGGACGTCTCTGCCATCACCCACGCCCCCGAGATGCTGGGCGGCCGCGTCAAGACCCTTCACCCCGCTGTTCACGGCGGTATCCTTGCCCGCGACATCGAATCCGACGACAAAGACCTCGCCGAGCAGAAGATCTCCAAGGTTGACTTCGTCGTCTGCAACCTCTACCCCTTCAAGGAGACCGTCGCCAAGGTCAACGTCACCATCGACGAGGCCGTGGAGGAGATCGATATCGGTGGTGTCACTCTGCTCCGCGCTGCGGCCAAGAACCACAAGCGTGTCACCATTCTGTCTGACCCGACCGACTACCCTGAGTTCCTCAAGGAGCTCGAGACTGGCACCATCACCGAGGCGAGCCGCAAGCAGTATGCCCTGAAGGCCTTCGAGCAGACCGCTGACTACGACTCGGCCATCTCAGGCTTCTTCCGCAAGGAATATGCTGGTAACGGCCTGCAACAGCTCTCTTTGCGCTACGGCACCAACCCCCACCAGAAGCCCGCTTCTGCTTTCATGCCCCAGGGCAAGCTGCCCTTCAAGGTGCTCAACGGCTCCCCGGGCTACGTTAACCTGCTCGATGCTCTCAACGCTTGGCCTCTGGTCAAGGAGCTGAAGCAGGCTCTCGGCTTCCCTGCCGCCGCTAGCTTCAAGCACGTTTCCCCCGCTGGTGCCGCCATCGGTGTCCCTCTGAACGAGAAGGAGCGCAAGGTGTACATGGTGGACGACATCAAGGGCATCGAGTCCTCCGGTCTTGCTCAGGCCTACGCCCGTGCCCGTGGTGCCGACCGTATGTCCAGCTTCGGTGACATTCTCGCGCTCAGTGACATCGTTGACACCCCTACCGCCAAGATCATCTCTCGTGAGGTCTCGGACGGTGTCATCGCCGCCGGCTACGAGCCCGAGGCTCTGGAGATTCTGTCCAAGAAGAAGGGTGGCAAGTACCTCGTCCTTCAGATGGACGAGGACTACACTCCCGCTCCCGAGGAGACCCGTACCCTGTACGGCGTGCAGCTGACCCAGCATCGCAACGACGTCGTCATTTCGCCCAGCAAGACCTTCAACACGATCATCACCCCCAAGGACGCCAAGGCCCTGCCCGAGGCCGCCCTTCGTGACCTCACGGTCGCCACTATCGCGCTGAAGTACACCCAGTCCAACTCGGTCTGCTACGCCCTGAACGGCCAGATCATTGGTCTCGGTGCCGGCCAGCAAAGCCGTATCCACTGTACCCGTCTGGCTGGTGACAAGGCCGACAACTGGTGGATGCGCTTCCACGACCGCGTCATCAACATTAAGTGGAAGCAGGGCACCAAGCGTGCCGACAAGAGCAACGCCATTGACCTGCTGTGCTCTGGCCAGACCCCTCGCAACGAGGCCGAGACCGCCGAGTACGAGCGTGTCTTTGAGGAGGTCCCCGCTCCCTTCACCCAGGAGGAGCGTGAAGCTTGGCTGCAGAAGCTGAGCGAGGTCGCTGTCTCGTCCGACGCTTTCGTGAGTTCCTTTGTTACTTTCCCCCTTAATTTGCAATATACTGACCCTTGACCTCTAGTTCCCCTTCATCGACAACGTTTTCCGTGCCGCCCGCTCCGGTGTCAAGTACATTGCCGCCCCCACGGGCAGCCAGAACGACACTCCCGTCTTCGAGACCGCCGAGAAGCTGGGTATCACCTTCGTCGAGCAGGGTGTCCGCCTGTTCCACCACTAGACTTGGCCAGTGGACCGCGTTTTTGATATCAACGATACCTCGGTGCAAAAAGAGACTTTAGGTTATGATGACGATAGCTTCCTTGTTTATGAATTCAAGAATTTACACATATTTCAATCGTTTGTTCTCAATTGTAGTCGGGGCTTAGCGAAAAGTATATACTTGCTCGTGACACCCATGACTATTGCGGTTAAACTCTAATCCTATCCGAGTAACTATTTGTCATAGTAAGCGTCGGACATGTAACTAGGCACGACATCCTCGGGACGGCTTAGACTTATCGTACGTAGATGTGGCTTATCCCTTGACCGATTGTTCGTAGGAGACTTGCTGTCACCGGCGTTTTCAATCAAAGCTTCTGTCACAGTTGTATAGATCGTGTTTGACCCCATGACTCAAAGACCATCCCATGGCCGAGCAAGTTATCACGCTATGCACCATTATACGCTCCAAGACTTCCCTACACCTTGAAGCTTCCTGCGTGCCTTGATCCCATGGTTTCAATGCATAATCACATGCTGGACTAAGCTAACTCGCCCCGAGATCTCGAATCCCACGGAATATCGGTATCCGGAAATTCCATACAACGCTGGAAACCTGACTTTGTACCTTGGCCCCGATCTAAATATTGATAGACGTCCAGATCTCACTTTTGCCGGGGCCTGTTTTCTAGATCACAAACACCATAGAAGACTCCTGTAAGTCGATCTGGATGTAGCGCAATTCCCCAGGCACATGTCGGCTCGGCGCTTCTAGGATAATTGCCGAGTGGAAGATGATACGAGATCAAATCATTCCGTAGCACGAGCCCGATGTGATAGGTTACTAGGGTGGACTTGGTCATGCTTAGCTATTCAGTATAGGCATCTTAGTCCTTAATTAATGGGTGCACGCTTTTTGCGCCAGTGGTGGCGCGGGTTTGTGATCTGTGTGGCTAATCATAATGGTCTCTCTGTTGGGTTGTGATACATTAATAAATTAAGGTTAAACCGTGTTTATTTCAATTCATATCTAAGTAGTTACCGAGGGCCGTGATGCCCGTGACTATTCTCAGTGGATAATGGCACAGTTCTCGGAGTTCTCGGTTACAACTGCCCATAGAATAGAAATTGTCGAGTCTAAATTGGTAGTTCTGCATTAAGTCAATACTAGCTATCTAGAGAAAACTAGGAGAATGACACTGCAAGTTCATGAAGGAGAACAAAGAATGTCGGCCTCATGCCTAGGAAGGAGCAGCCCTTCAGCAGAAGGAGAAACAAGAAGCCTACTCAGCACCCCAACATACCAATAAACATGACAGATTTCAGTCATCCTTGGTATCGTTTATATGCTTAATATCCTTAGCATATTGACTTTGACACAAAGACAGGGCCGCATTCCGACGGTTCATGCAAACCGAATCGGAATGTATACCTGTCACCCTTTAGAAAAGCCCAACTGTGTCCGTTTGGCTTCCTCCTTGTAGGTGCTCTTTTAGCTTATATAGTTCTCGTCCATGCTGTCAACACATGTGTGAGCCTAATCTAGCACGTTGATGACATACACACCAACTCAGGTCACCACAGGACGGTAATAACAACCTCCTTTGAACAGGCTTCATCATGCATTCATATACCGGGCTGCTCCTATTGCTGCCGGTGTTTTGCACTTCCTTTGCCAATGCCATCAACTTCCATCCTCTCTTGGGCCCAAGTTGGCCTGCTCCAACTAGCCTCTCCACAGACCCGGTGGTCAGAGAAGCTCTTCAGAATGTCACTACGACAATCCAGCAAGCAATCAATGCTGGGAACTTCTCCTCAGATTCAATTTCCATGCAAATCTTCGACGCAAATGACCCCGGTGCACTGCTCAGCCTGTCCTACACCGCTGCCGATATCAACACCACTCTTGGTGTGAGCCAGGTCGATGAGAACACAGTCTTCCGCATCGGAAGCACATCCAAGCTTTTCACCATGTTCATGATTCTGATTGAAAATGGATTCCGTTCCCTGCAGGTTCCAATTGCAGATTACATTCCCGAGTTGCGACAGGCTGTCATTGACCTCTTCTGGAATTCCACACAATGGGATGACGGGATTGACTTTACCAGATGGAATGAAGTGACTGTTGGGGAGCTCGCTAGTCATTTGGCTGGGATTGGGAGAGACTGTAAGTGTCCTTGGTTTGGCCCTTTCTCGGGTTACCTGTTCCCTTGCAACCCTGGCTGATGAAATCCCTAGATGGCGTCCTTGATTTTACGGAGGAGGCTGCAATGGTTGAAGGATTGGGTTTCCCTCGGTTGCCAAAGACTGAAGTCCCCCCTTGTGGTGTACCCAACCCCTGCAGCAGGGAGCGTATGTTCAATGACCCGTATTTGCTGGTGGTTTACTGACAGCATGTTCTATCTAGAATTCTTCAAGGGAATAGTCCAAAGACACCCCATTGTCCCCACTTCATCAACGCCAATCTATTCCAATGCTGCTTTCCAGATTCTCGGATATCTTTTAGAAGAGATGACCGGTCACAATTTCCAAGAGGTTCTTGCATACGATCTTCTGGAGCCACTGGGCCTTTTCCGAACGTTTTACAACACGCCCGACAGTTCGCTTGGTATCATTCCTAATACAGATGGTCTGAAATACTGGAATTTCCCAATGGGCGATGAGACACCGTGAGTACCTAGACCTTGATTCATATCAGTCACACAACTAATAAATATCCAGTGCTGGAGGCATATACTCCTCCGCCAAGGACATGGCCACTTTCGGACGAGCCATTCTCAACAGCACTCTTCTCCCTCCGTACATCACAAGACGGTGGATGAAACCTCTCAGCCACACTGCATCCCTAGACTACGGTGTTGGAGCACCATGGGAAATCCTATCATTCGGCAACGACCGTCCTATAGACCTCTACACCAAATCCGGAGATATCGGCGTATACTCATCTGTACTCGCCCTATCTCCAGACCACGGCGTAGGCTTCACCATCCTCGGCGCCGGTAACAACACCCACGAATCACTGGCCCTCGCCTCAGATCTCGTCTCAGCAATCCTGCTCCCTGCCCTTGAACAAAGCGCCAAAAACCAAGCAAAGCAGCGCTTCGCCGGAACCTACACTCTAGATGATACCAACTCCTCAATCACCCTAACCACCGACGATGGCCCTGGACTAGTGGTGACAAACTGGATCAACAACTCCTCGAGCATGTTAACCGCCTTCATGGTGTTGGAAGGGATAACCAACCCCTCCCAGCTCAGCATCCGGCTCTACCCAACCGGCCTCGAGAGCCCAGGCAAAATCTCCTTCCGCGCCGTCGTACCACCACCCCTGCCACCTGGAATCGGCCCCTTTACTTCGTCCTCCATTACCTGGGTGACGCTTGACTCGCATGTGTATGGGAATGTGGGCATTGACGAGTTTGTGTTCGACCTGGATCGGAGCGGGAATGCAGTCAGCCTGTCTCCTCGGGCGCTGCGCACGACTTTGAAAAGGACCTAGGGAGGGAAACTAGGGTGCACTTTACCTTTTCATTTGATAATGAGTTTATGAAGTTACTCCCTTTCTAATTAATTTCTTCCCTTCAACCCTTGATTGTGTGGTGGTGTCCTTGATTGGCCCTAGATTGAGCCTTGCTTTGAAATGGGCAGGCAATTACCAGGAAAAGATAGGTCCCGAAAATATCGAGAGAGGAGCAAACTGCGGTTATCTGCTGCTACAGTCTGCTTACTGACCTCCATAGAATTAGAAATCTCCCGAAGGAAAAATTGTGTACCACACCATAAGCTATCAGCGACACCTATTTAGATCTTTTTCTTGAGGATGTCTACAAGTCCCTAGTAGTTATCTGATTATTTTATCAAGAAAGGCATCATGAGATCTAGCATCTTACAAGAGAAGCTACAAAAGGAGAAAAAAAGACGATAAAGGGATAATATGCATTTCCAAGTGCGGTAACTACTTTCAGGTCATAATTGTGCATATAAAGCCCTAAACCTTACGGGTCTCCCTAAGGTAATCGGCGATATTGGGTCACTGCTCCATAGCCTCCAACAACTTGAAAAGTGACGGTGGGAGAGAGGACTAGAAATCGATCAATCAGTCACAGATTCGAGGTAATCTTCAGCTAGGACAAGTTAGAACGCACCGAAAGAGTTCCAGTTCTCTCATCATTATCAATAGATTGATAAACCGCGAAATCGGCATAAGTGACCTTATCGCCGAGGAGGTAGGGACCGTCGTGATCGCTGTAATACTGCCCCAGGATGCTGTAGTACTTGGGTGTAAACTCATCCTTGTTCTTGTTCGATTTGTTCAGCAGATTGGTTACACATTCGGACTAGTTCTGGGTAGTGTGAGAATCGGGAATCGTAAATGGTATCCAATTACCCTCCAATCAATGTAGACAGCGTCGACGAGGTATTTCTCTCGGTTGGTTTCGCCGTCGTAAGAACCGAGGTCTCGGGCAAGGTAACGTGAGCCCCAACAGTCCGCATTGTCGATAAAAGCTATCCAATACTTCTCGCTGTTGATGGTTTTCGCAGCTTGCCCCCGGGGATGTCGGTCATCAGGTTCTGCAGTTAGATCGTTTCGCTGCCGACCTCTGAGAGACCCATGTATTCAGCCGGCTTCAGCGGAGGATTTGGCCGTGCAGTTTTGGCATCAAAAGCTCCGTGCACAGGGCGGCCGGCGATGAGAAATAAGTAGCCTGTGCGGCTCTTCCGGCTATCCAGACATGATGCGTATTGAATGAACATGCCAGGCAGATCGGTAGGCGTTGATATTTGTTGGCGTTGCATCTCCCACGTCGATATCGTGTGTAATTGGGCCTTCAGGGCAACTCATCAGGAATACTGCAGGGAAGGCACTTGCGTATTTATCCAAAATAGATTGGTCACGAGCATTCGGGCGATTCGTGTCTTGAATGGCTTCGTCTCTCCTGTTGCGCGAATGTCTTCCCTGCATAACTTCCTGAGAATTGCCGGCCGAACGTCCGATGGAACACGACATCGATGTCGAAGATACAACGATAGCAAGAAGCCATCAAGCACGTATCCAAAACAGCGAAGGGTGCTGGTGCGACGGGCTCTGGCACCAAGCGGTCGACAGGTACCTGCAGTGGAGGGAGAATATATCCGCCGTCTTGGAGCAGGAAGAGCTCATGCACGATTCAAAGACCTCCAAAGGGCCATAACCTACGGTCCGAACGGGAACCCATCAATGTTCGCGTAGGTCAAGTGCTCCTTCATTTAGTCTCGGAGACCATTAACAAAGACCTAGCGTGGCATTCCAAGCGCCCCAGGCACGGCTCGAAGCAGCTCAATAGTCAGCATTCGGTGTCTGACCTGTTTCCCGATTACATATGTACCGAGACCAGAAAGAAGACATAACGTAAGGTATTGTAAAGCCAAGGAAGAGTTGGTAGGAGTGTGTAAGCTTGGATGCGCTGTGAAACTGTTTTGGCGAAAGTTTACATATGGTAGCATAAGTCATGTGCCAGGTCTTGACCTATAGTCACAGCACTTGACTGGCAACCGTAACATGATTGGCCCAAACAATAGGTTTGCAGATCCTAGGATTTCCCGGTACCTCAATCTCCATCTTTATGCCAAGTAGGGAGTACTCCATCGTACATCTGTACCTTAGCCGGCTATCATCTACCTATAATCCATTCCTAGTGGACTAAGCAGGTAGAGATATTGGCATGTTCAGACTCAATTATTGATTCTTCTCCACCTCATAATGCCGACAGATCACACCCCTCCCATCCCCACTAACAAACCCTTCACGGCACTAGTCACCCGAAGCGGAGCCCGCTATGCCGACTTAGCCGCGGAGATCGGAGGCTATCGCTGTCTTTGGCGTGGATCTACCCACTAGCGGTGAGACCCGCGAGCACATCAGCGCCGAACTACGCTGCCACTGCGCTCGGGGCGCGTTCCTGCAGTCCGACCAACGGGTCACATGCCACCGTTGCCCAGGTGGAGGTGTGGTGTTGGCAGTGAGTGGTCAATCGGTCTAGGTGCACACAGCTAGCGAGGTACACTTGGGCTTAATTGCTGCTTGAGGCTGTATAGGGCAAGATATGATCAAATTTAAACCGTTTTGAGGGGTGTAATTTGAGTGTATTTCTATATACAATTGGTTCCGGTCGGGATTCCTTTCTAACCCCGCCTTTGGTCAATCCCAGCCCGTCCACCTGTGGAGAGGAGAGCTGCCCAAATAGATGATGAGACGAGATGCAAAACATAGTGGTTATAAAGTGTCATCAGATGCGACCGTGCCGCAAAACGCCTGGTATATAAAGAGAAAATGTAAGAAGAGAAGAAGCTATGCGTCGCGCCCGGTCATCGTTCGTAAAGCGTCTGGGTATCACAAGAGTCAAAAACATCGGGTAGTCGTATACAAGAGAGGAGCAGAAGGGGGGGGCCGAAGGCAGTCGAGATTAGTATGCCTCGATGATTGTGCTCTGATCTTGTGGAACATAGAGCCCTGACTCAAACATATGGGGTTGTGATCCCGACAATGGGATGGTGGTTGCGGAGTGCTCTTTCTCGTCGAATGCCTCGAGAGTAGGTTGAGGTGGGGAGGGAGGTGTAGCCTCGTCCTCAGAGCTGTCGTCCAAATCGGCGAGCAGCTCGGGTGGTAACTGCCGTGAAGGGGAGCGAGTCAAGCTCAACTCCTGCAGGTCCTCGGCGTCATCATATTCGAAATCAGAGTCGGTGTCATCCTCCTCCTCCAGAAGGGGCTCCGGCATGGGCGCCACGGGCGATGGTGCCCGGCGACGAACGGGAGTGTTGATGACAAAGTCGTTTTCGTCGAAGTCGGAATCATCTCCCTCGTCGCTGTCACTGAGGTCTGACTCCAGGTCGGATGCATCCTCCGGGTCCCAGTCCTCCTCAGACGCCTCGACCACGGTCGAGGCGGAGGCCCATTGAATGTGCCGGGCCTCTTCCTGGGATGCCTTGGAGGCACCGCTGACGGTCTGGTTAAACCAGCGTTCCTGCTCGCGCTCAGCGTCGGCGAGATCAAGCATGACGGAATCAAGGAGGTTGGCATGGCCGACGAGCAGACGCAGATCATGATCCGCCCGCGAAGCCTCTCGGGTGAGCTTCTTGCGGGCGGTATGGGCAAGGTAGTATGTTTGAGTGATGCTCATCTTCTTCTGTTGACGCCTCCGGAAGAGTGACTCGAAGTAGGGGCTGGCGGCGGAGGTGAAGGAAGAATCCTTAGGAAATGTGGAGGTGATTGGAGAAACCATGGCGTTATCGTGCTTTTGAGCTCGGAGGGGATGACTCGTTCTGCCAAGGTGGTGACTCAATAACGAGTGCCCAGTCACGGGTGGATATGGCGCAAGGCGGTGTACCCAAAGGTGTTTAGTGTTTGAAAGGTGCAGAAGGTCCTTAGATAGGAAGCAGGTTGGTATAGGAGGCTCAAGTTTCGTAGCTGCGTGTTTAAAAGTATAAGAACTTCCAATGTTGTTGTATTAGAAATGATCAGGAAGGTAACACCGGGGATGAGGGGAGACTATAAAATATGAATCCTGCTTATTTTTTTTTATCCTTTTTATTCCCGCGTAGCCGTCTAAAGTCCGGGACCCGATCAGAGAGCGATGATCCCCACTGATTTCATGCGCGGATCCGCCGAGCCCGAGTGGCTGCTGAATAATTTTTATTCTTTTTTTCTTTTTTTCTTTTTTCACCTTACGGACGTATACTCCAGGGATGCCTTGCGCCTCACACCGCTATCTCGCTTGTATTGCACTTAGACTTAGATATGACTACTGTAGGCACTTTGCTAATATCGTTATTACCCAAGTAGTTAACTACTTATCCCCGTAAATTTAGTAATTATTCCTGACTATTCCTGTCGTGATTCACCTTAAGTCCGTCTTCCCGTTTCTCTTTTTTGCAAGGACCATAGACCCGCCCCGGATGACCAATAAGTCCGCATGGAAACAGAAATTTTCTTTTTCTTTCTTTTTTCCACGCCTATACAACATAGTTAGTTAGTATTGCAAGGTTTTCTTATCCGATTACTCAACCTTCTTCAGCCTTCCAAGGTACGTCTCTAGCCTTTTCCGCAAACCTCATAGTTAGTTATCTCAGCTACTGATTTCCAATCACCATCACCATGGAATTATTAATGATCGCATGACCCTTAGATGGCAATGGAAATGTCGTGATCCGAGAGGCTCAACCCTTTTGTAATTCTGTATTACCACGCGACTGCAATGTTATCCAAGGTTATCATCTGCCTAGAGCTTTCCTCTTGGCGCATACCCCAGAGTCGCATAATTCCATGTACGTTCTGCGCACAGGCTGACATGAGACAGCGCAGTTTCTCTAGACACATACGGTGTACTCACCCCCTACGCGCTCCTTGCAGCTCGCTAAGGCATGAGGCAGAAGGAATCTATCACCGCCATTTCTCGGGGGGCAACCATGCTGTCTCGCTGGGGAATGCCTGGCTCGTGTTTCAAGACTCATGAAGTCAGCAAGAACGTCGATTTGGATGTCAAGATTGACCAAGCCCTGGAGCCTTGGTGACCCCCTCACTAGTCCTATTGTAGTACTTCGTACAGGGTTCGCAGTGGATTGTCTCTCGCAGCATATTCCCTTTGCAGCCCAACGACTTCCCCACCCGAGCCAAGGTTGACCCGACAGCCCTACGGTTATCACCGAAATTCGTTTAATTCGTATCCCTTTCGAGACCTCGTTTATCTATCTGTTATCCCGAAGACGGCCCTATCCCCCTCAGAAGATTAAATTATGTACGTCATTCATCCAGACCTATCGTCGCTTCATCGACAGGTCCAGATCCGGCCACGCCTGGTGATACCTAGGTATCTTTCTGAATGACCTCAAGAGCGAGTTAGTAATGCTCGTATCAGCGCCCAATCCAATTCTGCTCCATGGTAGGTCGGGCAATTTAGGCCATTCACGGTGCGCACCCAGAGTCGCGAGGCTCGGCGTTTACTGACAACTCCGAGGCTGATGCACCCTGACAGCTCGATGACATCAACATCGGCGGCCTAGATGGCCGAGATACACGGTCTATAGGTAGTGTAAACTGTTGACAATAGTGGTGATAGTATAACTATAGAGTTCAATCTGATTTCCAATCGGTCGCGGGGTCCCCAGCGTGAAGCGCAATGGGGAAAAATGTCTCTATTAGCTAAGCGGATGGCTTTCGGGCGAGGATTGCGAAGAACCGTATTGCCACTTCAGTTATCTAGTTGTGCAGTTAACTACATGAGTTAACTAGTTAACCTTTTGAATTCAATAAGCTCATGCACGATCATCCCAAGTCCAGAAACCAGATTCATCCGAACACCGATGGATGAGTCAACGGAAAATCCACCCGGAGCCTCGGCGATCCTCGAGCGGCATTTGATAACTCCGATGCCGATCGTTCCGTGCCACGGAACCGATCAGCCGTAGATGCACAACTTTATGCCGCTGTCTGCCGCATTCCGGGGTTGCGTGAGTTTAAGCATGAGCCATGAGCATAGCATTGCTCGGTGCGGGGTGTGTCGTGCGGTTTCCTCTGCTTTTCTTAGCTTCAAGGCCGTGACCACGTGTGCATTTGAGTTGTGCGTGTTTGACGATCAGATTAAGCAATTAAACAGGTGTAATAGTCCCTTGTGTAATACTGACGCTCTTTACGGAATAGACGTTCAATATTCAGTTATCCCGGGCTAGCCTGCTGCCTCAATCGTATGATAGCCTGGGGTCTCATGGTGCTGCTAATTATCCTGCTTCAAGCTATCCAGATTGTTGCTTTACATGACCTGGTTCGTCCTGCTCATGTCCGGGTGTGGATATATAGATCTGTAACTGCATAGGGTCGTGGTTGATGCTCCTCGGCGGTTACCTAGATAGTTGATTTTTGGTCTCAAAGGAACCAATCGCTACAGCTGATAGCGTGAAAAACATTGATCATCTTGATAAAGTGGACGGTCTATAGTTACCTATAGTTAACTGCTGCGTGGTTCCTGCTTCAATTCCAAAGCGCTGAGTAATAGAGCCCCGTGCCATCCTAGCATGCTGGAATGGGCAGCCTCAATTTGGTTTGACATAACTCTTGGTTTCACTCTAGCCATCTTTAGACTGCGAAGCTGCCGACGTCGACTATGCTGGATACGACCAAAACGACTGGTCATCATGACAAGTCGAGTAAAGCGTACCTCGTCAGCGACGGCGTCCACGAACCTCCTCGCCTTCACATCCCTTAAAACACCAGAGCGATATTACCTTTATCTACCATTTTGAGGTCTTGATCAACGGATTGCTACTAGTAGCTTTTTCAGACCAGACTCTGTCACAACGCACGCACGGGCCCGCGATATACATACTAGCCTTCCACCAGTTCCTGTTAAGAACCACGCCGACCCTTTTCCCATCAGGGAGCCTTCCCTACCGGAGAAACTGGGTTTTCCAAGAAGTATGGCAAACTGGACCCGTCTACGATGACATTGTTGCTCTCGGGTAGGTACAGCACAGAACAAAGCTCGACCTAGATATTCGGCAGATGTGGGCGGTGAACCCCGACAAGATTATCGATAAAACGTCACCGCCTACGCTTTCGGGCGCAGCCCCTCGCTGCAAGCGGAAGCGGAACAGCTGCCGGGTGTGCCTTGCTCTTCAACACTTCATAACCACACACCCCAACTATGAGCACATTCGTGCAGCTTTGTGGATTCAAATGTTTCACTGAGTAATTTACCCTCATTGCGTGCCTCGCGGCGGAAGCACTGGCTTTGTGCTCGACTCCTATCCACAGGCACGATCACCTATTACGAGAAACACTCCAGTCCCAGCTCCAAGGGACCACCCCGCACATTACGCGATATTTTTCCAGCGACTTCAATCCCATAACCCTACATTCAATACCAAGAGCCTGCCAGAAGCATATCTCCTTAGCCGAACCTACTCCAGCCGATCGGGATACCCTCCCACAGCGCAACCATGTCAGCCTCGCCTTCGCCGAAGCCCTCTTTCGAGTCCGAGGAGCGCCCGGAATCCAGCGAGAGCATGGAACAGGTTGCAGGAACAAGCCACAAGCGCAACGTCTCCTTTGAGGACAACCCGAAGAAATACAGCCCACGACGGAGATCTATTCAGTTCCAAGTAGCCGCGGCAGAGCCGCAGCTGCCCAATCGGCCGCCGGAAAAGGGGGTCTTTCAGGGAGATACATATCCCGGGGAGTTGGAGGCAGAGAAGGACCAGCGGTCTGCGCAGACGGTTCGAGGACCCTCGCCCCCACCTCCAAAGTGCGTGTCCTCTAGCGATTCGAGATGAGTTGTTTATGCTGATTAGGAACAGGACGTACGAACGGGGCGTCTCATTCAATACATTTGACAACCGCGATGCTCCCAACTTTTCCTTGACGCTCAACTACAAGCATAAGGGGTATCAGAGCACCCGCCGAAGTCGGTCTTTTCTGGTGGGCACGGACCAAAGCGAGTACTCCGAGCTCGCTCTTGCGTGGCTACTAGATGAACTCGTCGATGACGGCGACGAGATTGTGTGTCTCCGTGTAGTAGAGAAGGACTCGCGCATGGCCAGTGACGCAGGGATCGAGGAGGGCAAGTATCGCCAGGAGGCGAACAGGCTGTTCGAGCAGGTAATTCGGAAGAATAGCCAGAATCAGAAGGCCATCAGCTTGGTCCTGGAACTGACAGTCGGCAAAGCGGAGGACATAATCCAGCGCATGGTGAGTTTATGAGTGCTACTGGATGTTTGACCATTCATCTGACACATCCCAGATCCGCATCTATGAGCCTGTCATGCTCGTGGTTGGTACCCGCGGCCGCAACCTGAAGGGCGTTCACAGTCTCTTGCCAGGCTCTGTGTCCAAATACTGTCTGCAGCAATCACCCATTCCGGTCATAGTGGTACGCCCATCGCCCAAGCGCCAGGAGAAGAAAAAGAAGCGCCGAGCAGATCCAACTCGCAAAAGCTACAATCATATCCTAAATCTGAGCGAGAAGCGTGGTAGTCGCATTTTCGACACCAGTTCCAGCACGGAAGATGGAATTTCCAAACTCCCCGACGAGAAGGCCGCCGTCGCTGAAGCGCTCGGTCTTCCGGCCTCTTACTCTCATGCCAAATCGCGCAGCTCTCTTTCGGTATCGGACCGCAGCAGTCTCAGTCCTGACGAGTCGGACTCTCCTTCTCCTTCTTCGGCTTCGCACGCGCTCGATACAGTGGTAATGAAGAGCCCCATCGCCGGCAGTCTCGCCAGTTCAGAGGAGAGCGTGGCCCTCAGTGAAGATACAGAAAGACCGGGAAGACCACCTACACCTGCAGCTCTTGACGAGCCCGATGAAGAATCGTCCGACGACAACGACTCGACATCCAAAGGACACGACGGCACCGACTCGAGAGCCGCAACACCCGATCCAGCAAACCCCGTCTCGATCCCCACGATCGAAGTCTCGAACGACAACGACGAGAAAGCAAAGACGGAAGACAAGTGAACAAGACCAGTCGTTTTACATCCGAGCAATTACATTTGTATATCGTCAGATACCCCATCAGCGCGCAAATACCCCTGCACGTCCGTCCTCATCCTTTGACGCTTGTCACTTTGTCTCTCTTTATACATAGTATGGGAAGTCGCATGGAATCGACGCCTACATACCTGTCTCTGAAGCCAAATCCATGTCGCGCTAGTGAAGCGCCTAATAACTTTCATTTTCTCCCCTCCGTATCATTACACCCTACATGTACATATTGCGATCCCTGGGAGTTTACTATAGATATAGAAAAACTGTCCAGAACTACAACGAGAAACAGCGGAACTTATGTCCCACTCGGAGATAATTAAGAAGCATCCATCACAATCCCCTTTTAGACCTCTTGGATTTAACGGCAGGAACAGAGAAAACACAACTGCGTCCATTCGTCTCCTAATATCTCCTAATACAAAGCCACGCACAAACACTAGGCAAGCTACCAGCACACCTTGCGAAGAATCCCTAGGCTCGTAGCAAATCCCCTACGCAGAGCATTCCCATTGACCCCATCCGGGCAAAGGAGGTCAAGAGGGTTCGAAAAGTGATGGAAGAATAGAACAAAAGATGTGAAGATTGTACACTATGAATCGTCGAAGAAAGGGACGAGAGGATAGAGAAGAAAGTCCCGCGGTAAAAAAAACCCGACCAGTCGGAAGATGCAAGGACGGGGACTTGAGACATTAGAAACAGTCGCAGTGATGGGAGCAAGATGGAAGCGGGAACATGCAGAAACAAAAAACAAGGAAATCTTTTGTTGAACCAAGAGAAATGGAAAACGTTGATCATTACTCCTAAGGAATCTATGCTGCGTTCTCGCCATCCTTCGATGGGGTTTTTGAAGGTCGGCGCTCGGCGTTGGCGGGCTGCGCCTTGGTGAGAGCGGGCGAGGTGGGGTTGGAAGGAGGGGAAGTGGCCATATTGTCGCGGTCTTCCAGCGCGGCGAGGGCACTGAAAGCATTCATGGATGAAGAGGCCTCTTTGTCCTCCTTCTTGCCGGCCGGAGGAGTGCCAGTGCGGCTACTAGCGGCACTATCGTCACTGCCACGGACCAGGCTGCCACCGGGACCCAGGTTCTTGCGGCCGCTGCTGCTGCGTGAGCCGAGCAGGCTGGAAGCACCAAAGGAGACGGGCTGGTTGGTGGTGCGGGTGGCACGCAGACGGCGCAAATCGTCACTGCCGACCTTGCTGGAGGCGTAGTCGGGCGGGGGTGCTTGCTGGCCGTAGCCGAATCCACGAGCATCACCACGACCCATTTGGGGACGGCCACCGCCACCACCACGGTTGGCTTGCTGGCGCTGGCGCTCCATCTCAGCCGCCTGTTGAGCGCGAGCAGCCTCCTCGCGGATCTGTTGGATAGTCTTGGGACCCTTGTCGGCGTCCTTGGAGGCCCAGCGGCTGGCACGCAGATCGATGACATCCTGAAAGAGCTCGAGTCAGCCTTGTTTGTAATTCAAAGAATAAGAGTCAACTTACCAAAAGCATGAAACGCAGACGGCTGGGCAGCCCTGGTGTCTCGACCATGAGGTGAATACGAGCAAAGTAGGCGTCCATCATGGCATGGCCACGCTCCGACGTATCCAGGCTAGCACCGATGGTGCGCAGGAGAGAGGTCAAAGACTCGACCTCGGCCTCGTCGGGCATGCCCTCGTAATCCACCAGCTTCTTAACACACTCGTGCACTGAAAATACAGATCAGCAAACCGCAATCTCCTCGCAGACGGGCAGAAAAGGGGGAAAGGTGATAACTTACTGATACGCTCAGTCAACATGCCCAGCTTGTAAAGCTCACCAATGAACTTGACGAGGCCAAGACCGCGACGCTTGGCAGCAGCAGCAATGTAATACTCGTCGGACATCATGGCGATCTCCTCGGTAACACCCTCGGCTCTCGGGAGGTTGACCTTCCAACCACGCTCGAACTCTTCCTGGCAACGGTTGAGCAGGTACTTCCGGAAGAGACTGCCACCAGCCACAACGTTTCCATTCTTGTCGCGTATGTTCTCATCCTTGATATCCATACTCATGCTCTCAAGCATACGCTTGCAGAACTTCGCATACATCGGCGCCCAGTGGGCCTCATCAGTAGCCTTCTCGAACACCAATTGAATGCACTGGCGAAGAGTGCGGCCATCGCTCTCGTCCTTGGATTGAGACACGATATCCAGGATTTGGTCTGAGATACGGTCGAACTTCTCAGGTGTCATCTTGTTCAAAAGACCCTTGACCTTGCGCTGCACGATGTCGGGAGCAAGGTAACCCTCACCACCAAGAGCAGGGCCGGCACTCGCCTGGCCGATACTGCGGGGCTTCCAGCCCGTGCTCGAAACCTCGAGACTCTTCAGATCCATACCAGCGGTGAGAGGCATGGTCTTGTTGTGCTCCTCATCCTTCTTTGCCGAGTGCTTGTGAGGCTTGGAGCCAGCACGGCCCTTGCTGGAGGCGTTGCGAGACATGGGACCCATGCCGGAGGCGTTGCGGCTCATAGAGGGAGTACCCATGCCCATGCGAGAACCACCGGGGAAGCCACTGAAAGGACCACCGCGCCCCATGGAGGGGTTAACGGGAGGCATACTGTGGCGGTTTGCCCCAGGTTGGCCAGTTTGGAACTGGCCCATCGATGGGAAGGTCCCCATGGCATTGCGCGAGCTAGTACGACCACCCATGCTGGGGGTACGAGCCGACTGGGGCCGGGCCGACGCTTCGCTGTCGCCAACAGTCTCGCGGACACGAGAATCCCAGTCGATAGAGATCTTGTCCTTGAACACAGCCTGGAACTGGAGCAAGAAATCACGGTCGTAGTGGAATTTACGGCCAGCGGGAGAGGCGGCGTTCAAAGCAGCATTGGGCGGGGTGATAGAGGGCGGGTATGTGATCTTGCTGAGGTCTTCCAAGGGCTTAGCGCTCTGCAGAGACTTCATGGCAGCACTGGGCTGCAGAGGCTCAGTAGGCTTGGGCGTATCGAGCTTCAGACCGGCAGGCTTCTTGCCGATGGCACTAGCGGGCTGTGCAGGGGGGCCCATAGTTGCTTCAGACGAAACAGGGGTGGGAGCACTGTCGGCGGGGGTAGAGGGTGCAGAAGCAGGGAAACCGCCCTTCTTGAGAGAGGCAAAGAGGTCCTTGGACTCATCCTTGGTGGACTCGCCCTTGGCACGAGCAGCCTCGCGGGCGAGCTCACGTTCCTCGGCCTCCTGTTCAGCCTTCTTCATGTTGGCTTCATAGGACTCGCGTTCCTCACGCTCCTTGCGCTCCTCAGCCTCCTTCTTCTCCTGCTTCTTACGGTTGTAGTCCTCCTCAGCAGCACGCTCCTTGGCCTCAATCTCAGCCATCTCACGCTCAATAGCATCGAAATCGATCTCTTCCTCGTCAGCAGGAGGAGCAGCAGCAGCAGCCTTCTTGGACTCTTCGGCCGGGGGGGCCTTCTCCTTTAGGCTCAGGTCCTCCATAGCAGCACTGGCAGACTCGGCAGCATCATCTTTCTTAGGCTCAGCAGCACTGGCAGACTCGGCAGCATCATCTTTCTTAGGCTCAGCAGCCTTGGCATCCTCGGCACTCTTGCGGGCAGCCTCCTCAGCCTGGCGCTTCTGGGCAGCCTCATCCTCCTGGATCTTCTGGCGAACTGCATCTTTCAACTCCTGCTTCTTCTCCTCGTCAGTCTTGGTGCTGCTTGTCTTGCTGTCGTTGCGAGAATGCTCGGCGGCGCTAGCGGTACGCGGAGGCGGCGTCGATGTGGGTGGCGGAGAGATCTTCACGGGAGAGGGAGTAGCGCGAGCCGGGGAAGCCGGGGTTTTCTCGAAAGTCTTGACAGCACCGCTGCCAGGATCCTTGATAACAATGGCGCTCTTCTTGGGGGGGATGACAAAGTTGGGCTTCGGCGCGGGGCTGTTGGACGATCTGCTACCGGTGTGAGCGTGACTAGCACCTGGTGTACCCGGAGCTGGTTGACCAAGACTCGACCCAGGACGGTCAGTAGACATCTGAGACGGGGTGCGCGAGAGAGGAGTCGATTGCGGCGGCGGCTGAACGGGGTACTGGCCCTGCATGAATCCGGGGGCCTGGGGGTTGTATGGCATGCCGGGACGTGGCTGAGGCGATGGAGGGGTCATGTACTGTCCCTGCTGCATATTGTAGCCGGGGTAGCCGTAACCGTAGGTGGGATCGTAAGGAGGGTAGCCCTGATTGGTTTTCATCCATGTTAGACATCGTTCAAACTGGCCCGTCTCGGGAGCAAAATTAAGATTCGGGGTGGCAGCATGGTTGGGAGTATAGCCGGGGCCATAGTTAGGGTTATTGCCGGCACCATTGGCGCGGCCATGGCCATTGGGGAGCGCATTTGTCCCGGAGAACGAAAAGACCCGGCCGCCACGCTTCCTGTTGTTGCCACGCCGGGCGGGTTTCATATTCATAGTACGAAAGGGTTGAGGGCTCACAATTTGGGGACCCATGGGCTGGTTATAGCCGTAGCCCTGGGGTGGCATATGCGGATGGGCCATGGGCACTGGGTTCATCTGGGGAGTGGTGGGATTCACGTTGGATAGCGCCGGGCTGCGATTTGCCTGATGCGGCGAGTTGGGGAAAGGCATCGGGCGGCCCTGGTTCGGGCCGTGGAATTGAGGGCCCATGTTGGGACCGCCACGAGGCTGGTTGGGAGCCGGACGGAAGTTGGGGCCAGGGGAGTATGGCACCTGCCCCTGGTAGCCAGACTGAGAATATCCGCGACCACGGCCGCCCTGGTGAGGGTAGCCCCCACGTCCGGGGCCAGAGCCCATGTGGTTGCTCATATCGCTGTGTGTGGACTGGGAGGATTCGCGACGGAGGTGCTGAGGGCCGGGACCGAGAGGAGCCTGCGGAGTTGGACGCAACTATGTGAGCAACGAGTTAAAACGTGGCGGTCCTTGGACAAGTTTTTGCGCGGCCGCATCTCGCACGCACGCATGCGCGCGATGCGACACCGCGCGCGCACCCCCAAGTTTCGACGAAAAGAAGCAACACAAAAGAAACAGGAGGCACGACTTACGTTGTTATCACCGCCCTCTCCAAAGCTACCGAAGTTGGGCACGTTTCCTGCCTGATAGGTCGATGGTGGTGGGCGACCGCCGCTCGAGGCGGGTTGTGGGATCGGCGAAGGAGATGTCTGGGGCGAAGTCACACGCGGGTTCACCGACGGAGCACCCAGGCCGGATTGCGACTGGCTGGATGCAAGTGCCGGGTTGCCCATATTGGGCGAGCTCTGTTGATTGGCGAAGCCAAACTGAAGACTATTGGGACGGCTGGCGGGACCACCGTTGGGCATGTAGCCCGAGGTACCGGCCGAGGTGATGGTGACGGAGGGCTTCCGGGAGTGATCGCCCTGGGATGCCGCAGGAGCAGTCGGGGCGCCATTGACGATGGTAACACCCGAAGCTGCGGAGGCAGCCTGCTGGGACTGTTGGTTTTGCATGGGTTTGCCGTTCACAGGAGAGACAGAAGTCGACTTCCCATGTTGTGCCGAGCCACCCACGGTGACGGGAGCGGCAGTCGAGTCCGTCGCGGACTTCTTCGTGGCGTTGGCGTAGGACCTAGACGGCGCCGGGGCAGTCGCGGCCAAGGGGGAAGAAGCAGCGGGCGAAGGGGAAGTGGTAGCGGTGCTCTGTCCTTGTTGAACGCCCGACTGAGGAAGGTTCGATGTCATTAGACAGGTAGTGTCCACGTCGTATGCGTAGAGAGGGGGTTTTTGGTAGAGAGGTGACAAGTGATGTCAAGGGTTGGAAGAGGCTCAATCAAGGCCGCATCCAAACCTGGAATCTGCACGGGAATTCGATTAAAAGAAATTCCAAAAAACAGTGGGTCGAGAATGAAAATCGACACACAAGGACCAGCTACGCAGCGAAAGAGTGCAGCGTGTGGTCCACAAGGGTTTGGAGATGAAGGGTTAGTTTGTGGGTTGTGGAAGGAGAAAAAATCCACGAGGAAAAAAAGTTGTGTTCGGTGGGAAAAAAAATCGGGGTTTGTGGAGGGGACGGCGCAACAATGTTCTCGAGCCCAACTCACCGGATAAAATCAGAGTAACCCAACGAGAAGGATTACAGTTGGTGAAAGAGTTGGAAAAGTAGAGGGAAAATAAAGGTCAAGAGAAAGGGGAGAGGAGGAAAAGAAGGGGTGTTTTCTATCTACAGAGAGAAGATTCTGAACTCCGCCACTTATGACATAAAAGAAGTGAGAGAAGTGCGATTCGATTTGGGCATTTTCATTGAATTACGGATTTGGGTATTTTCTATTGTGGGGGGAGGTTATTGTTTATTGTCTATGGCTATGGATTACTATCACACCTATTGAGCTCATTGAAATCAACATCAAAGCGAAGAACAGTACTTAACCGTGTGGATCAAAGTTCCAGTATCCACGAATCCACGAATCCACTCATCCCGCACCGATTCCCCGTTTGCCACCAAATACATCAAACTAGAACTATTTGGTCCTGCTGACATGAGAATCACGTCGAGTCATCCTATGACTTGTGCACAATGGACGTAATGACGATTATGACTATAGACTGCCGAAATAGGGTCAGGAACCTATGACACAAGGGATATGCATTCTGGACTTCCGCGCCTTGCAGAATCTTCCGCTGCAGGAGAAATTCTCCCATCGGGGATCTTCTTCCGAAGATCGGTTAGTCTAGTCTAGTCGTACAGATGATCTTGTATTTTAGCCAAAGTACGGAGTACTAGTACTAGGTACGCTTATCCGGTATCCTGCAAACCACCATCCATTCCTCGTTAAAACTTTCGTAGTCAAGTACAGTCAAAAGAGCCAGCTTCTAATTTTTGCTTTCGATCTCCCCTTTTTAATAGCGATCGTATCCCGTCGTCCGGGCTGTGTGGTCGGTGCCTGATGAGCCATGGTCGTTGCCCAGCCAGCCGGCCCATCGGCCGCTGGTTTGACGCGAGGCGTGATTCCCTAAATCTTCGTCGTTGACCACGTCGAAGCTGTTGTCGCTGCGGTTCTTTCGCAACGGAGCTCCGTAGGCCAGGTCGTCCGAGTCGGGATCGTCTCGGCTCATCGCTTGTTCTTCTCGCGCCAGAGTCAAGCGCAGGAAATCAAGTACTTCGCGCTGGTTCATTATGTACTGAGCTTTCTCCGGCCCTGTCATGGTGTCCAGCTGTCGCTGGAGAAGAGTGCCACTGGCTGATAATTCTTCCTCTCGTGCCTCGCGGGACTTGCCCGCCGAGGTGACCGAGCCCAGCACCGAACTGAGAGCCGAGTACCAGTCGTTGGAGCTCGCGGCTGCTCCGGCAGAGGGAAGATTGAATCGCGAGAGCAGTGACTGAGCGTAGGCAGCAGGCCCCGACGCCGGCGGAGGCGCCCGGTTATGTGCAGGAAGGCCCAGCAGCTTCTCTCGGACCAGATCAAAAGCCTTGTAGAAATATTGCAGGCCGAGGGCTTTGGCTTGCTCGTGGGTGCGACCGATAGTCTCCTCGATATCTCGCTCGTGGTGTGTCAAGAATGGATCCACGTACTCTTGGTAAAGCAAGCGCGCCCCCTGGGTCTGAGGAAGGACAAGATAGCACATGAAAAAGAGGCGGATCCAACTATAGAATGGGAACCTAAACAAATCGCAGTTAGCTGGTGCATGGTCCTGGAGAAATGGTCCGTCCGTACCATCCGATAAGGAATATGGTCCAGGACTCTGCCAGCAGAATAACCGACAAGACCACCCAATACATTAACCATGGCGCAAGTTGTGAGGGATCGGAGGAGCGAAGAGCTTTGTAGGAAGCGAAGATGGGGAAGAGGATGGTAATAACGGAGCTATTATTATGCGGCATGTTAGCTCTGGCAGATCGCACAGCTCATCAAGAGCTCTAGTATCGTCCATACTTACGACATCAAGTCCGCGATGATTCCAAACATGATGGCATAGGACGTAAAAGTCAAGGGATCAAAAGTTCAGGAGTCATGAAACGGCGGTGGGGACCGGAACAGACTGACAGGTAGAACAGCTCCCCTCCGGCTATCCAGCACCGGTTGAAGGACTGTAGACCTCCGACACGGGTTTTCAAAGAAGGAAAATCAAAATCGGATCGCTACACTCACAGAGAGAGGGGGGGGAGAGAGAATGCATACGGGAGGAAGCAGAAAGAGGGGCAAAGAGAAGGTCAAGTGGGCGATATCAGCTGAGAACCTTAAGGAACCCACATTTCGCCTTACATAGACGGCTCGCCTTGACGTCACGCGAGTTTAAATTGCTGCGGCTCATCTAACCGCTGTTTTTGTTGCTGGTCATTTATTGAGGCTTTGCAGCAGAGCTTCGTGTCGCTCCTTCGTGCGACGAACTTGAAGAATAGGTCGTGCAACTTGTTCGACCCGATCAACCCAATCAGCCCATCGGCTGCCCGAGGCCTTCTATAAAACCCCGTCTCTGCTCTTTCATGGCCCGTTTCTACTCTATCAACAACTCGTATGACATTCCAAAGCACATGGTCTTGGACACACTGGCCCGCATTCCCTTTCTTCCCCCGCATCTCTGCTGCATACTCTCCTTGATCACCTCGCAACAATGTGCATCGCGCTGATCTCAACGGCGCACCCTCTCTATTCATTAATTGTTATCGACAATAGAGATGTGTGTATCGACATATACTCAACTATGACCTCGAGCTGACAGCATCAGGAATTTCTCCATCGACCGACCTCGTCGCCGGACTGGTGGCCGGAGCCATCTTCTTTTGTCCTCGGCTCACGCGACTTAGCCCGACCCGAGCATGGAACCTGGATGGGTGTCACGAAGCAGGGGAAAATCGCAGTACTCACCAACTACCGTGAGAACAAGTCGGCTGAAGCTATCGGTTGGCACAGTCGTGGCAAAATTGTCACCAGCTGGTTGACGAGCCCTCCAGCTGAACGGCAGACCACCCACGACTTCGTGCAGCACATGGTTGCCAGCCCTGAAGCCAAGCAGGTGGGCGGGTTCAGTCTCCTATGCGGTTACATCAACGAGCCTTTGGCCGTCGTTTCCAATCGCTCCCTCAATATGGATCAGATAACCTGGGTGGCGTCCGGTAAAGACCAGACCCGCGGGCTCAGCAACACCAACGTGGATGACCGAACCTGGCTGAAGATCCTTGATGGTGAGAGGCTGATGCAGACCACCATTGAAGAACACGTGCAGGCCCAGGAGGACGAAGATGCGCTTGTTGAGCGTCTCCTTCTGGTGCTTAGTACAGATACACTGCCTCGATTGCCGGAGGAGGAAAACAGCCTCCACAATTACATTCCTCTTATCCAGAGGAGCATCTTCGTTCCTGTCATCGGGACCGGGAAAGCGGCTGCAGCGTGCGCCGAGGATGAAGCCAGGATGTCGCAGCCGAAAGTACCTATGGATCAGAGTTATCTCAGTGGACCGTACGGGACGCAAAAGCAGACCGTTCTCCTTGCACGACCGGATGGGCGAGTACGGTACTTTGAGCGAACACTATACGACAACCAAGCCAGGGCCATTCCCATCGGACAAGGCGACAAGTGTTTCGAATATACCGTGGAGCCTGAGAGAGCAAGCCTTGATGATCATTGACACGGCATATGAGAGTAGATATGACGCATTACGATACGATGACCTGCATGGTATACAGGTATGGGCGACGGCGTCATGATACACTTTTTCTCTAGCCTAGTTCAAATCCATCCCAAGCGGAGTAACTGACATTAATACCACATATTATTTCCATGTTTTATCTGCACCACGGGTTCTGCCGGATTAGCTTCATTGACTCCTTCTAACAAGAGGACAGTAGATGAATATCAGACTTCTAATTTCGCTTATCGGTGCATTTGGATGCCATGCCATGAAGGCAGCCGAGTAGGACGGACGGGTTACTGGTGCGAGCCTTGCGCTATTGTTAGGTGCATACACCACCTGCGAGGTTGCCAATGAGATTGGACTGTCTTGTGCTTTCCTTCCTCTTACCATCCACGAGAACGAGGAACGTCGACTACTTTTTGACCATGGACACAATCGGTCTTACCGGCACAATCGGCACCTGGGTTGCCGTTTTCATCACTATTCTTGCTCTCGTTGGAGTTGTGAGACCGATTTTGGGCTGGTGCGCAAGCAGAACTGAGAGCCAAATTGCTTTGAAGGCTGTTGACTCTGGTCTGCCAACAACTCGCTCTAGCATCTTGGCAGCATTGTGCCTAACATCAAGATGTTTTAAAGGGAGCCCTGGAGTAGATGAAGGGTGTTGTTGCAACCAACCCCTATCCTACAAATTAGATGAAAGCGCAATCCTCCAAATGCTACTTACTAGGCCTACTCAACCAATCATTGTATCAGTCATCATTCCGATCTCCCTCGACACTCCTGAGCTAAAGGAAAAAATGATGCAAATATATGGAAATAGATCGTGTCGTCGTATCATGGGCCCAATAGCCATACATTAAAGGCGGCTACAATCAAGAAGTGCCAAAATCCGAATCGCTTCCAATATTACCTCCCAGCATGTTTTTAATTCGTACCATGGTCGAACAGTATCTTTTAAGCGTCATCGGCTTGGTGCATACGAACGGTCACCAGATCCGCAGGGCAGCTCGTCAAGGTCAAGCCGTAGCGGATCTGCTGGTCCTGGTTGACATCCTCGATTTGATCGAAGCGCTGAAGCAGACGCACAAGCACGTAGCCAGCCTCCGTGAGAGCGAACTGCTGACCAATGCAGATGCGCGGACCGCCGTTGAACGGAATGTATTCCCAGCCGGCTTTGCGGCTGGCCCAGCGTTCCGGTACGAAGGAGTCAGCGTCGGGGCCCCAGAGATCTTTACGGCGGTGCATGACGTGGGTGCTATAGACGATGGACTGTCCCTTCCTGATGTACACGGGGGACTGGCCATCCGGGCCACCGCCACGGGGCAGGGTCGTGTCACAGGTGGCGGTACGGCGGTTAAAGGGGACCACGGGGAATAGGCGGAGAGATTCGTTCATGCAGTACTGCAGATATTGGCAGGATTTGAGTGAAGCGAAGGTGATGTTGCGGGGCGACGAGTAGGTGCCAAAGTCGGAGATGATGGTCTCGCGCAGCTTGTGGAATACTTCGGGGTTGCGGGCCAATAGCATAGTTGTCCAGCTAAGCAACGAGGCAGTAGTATCACGGCCGGCCAGCAGAATGTTCAGTAGCTGCGAGCGCAGCTCGATTGGGTCACGGGTTGCAGCCACTAGGGCATCCAGGAAGACGTAGTTGGCTTTCTCCTCGTCGGTGGACTTTTCATTTTTCACCGACTGCAGGGCTTTGTAAACGAACTTGTCCACGAAATCGTGGACTTGCTTATCCGAGTGACGAGTTTCCTTGTTGTTAACGAGAAAGGCCAGTTTCTCGAAACGAGACCGCTGAGCGCAGACCCACTGGGACTTGTCGAAGTAGGCGGCGAATGAATCCTCGGGGCGTTGCAGTCCCTGGATAGCACCCAGCTGGCTTTCAACGCTCTCACCAAATAAGAACTCCGTTGCCGAGTCGATCGTCAGACGGAAGAAAATAGTCTGGATATCCGTTACAGCAGTCCAACCATTAGCTGCAACAGGTAGAGCCTGCATAGCCTTTTGCACATGCACTTCCTCCAAATCCAACTGACTAATCTGTTCGCGAGTAAACTGCGGCCGCAGTAGTCCACGAGACCGTGACCACTCCTCCCCATCGGCCGTAAACTATCCGAGGTCAGCATCTCAATCTCACCGAACTAACCGAATCCAAAACACGCGACTTACAATACCTGTTCCCAGCAAGGGATGCATACTGGCATGGCGGGCCTGTCCAAGCTCGAAATCCTTGAATTGAGTAGCCAAAACAGCCTGGATATTCTTGGGATCGATGGTAAAGATGTGATTGCGACCGAGGTTGCGCAGAATGAAGCTCGTTACATAACGGTTTTCCTGGTCGCTGATGATCTGTACGCGTCTCTCGGACAACTGAGGCAACAATTTCTCCTTATCTGCGGCAAGAGTCTGCTTCAGATTGTCGATACCGAGGGGATCTTTACATGGAAACAGCGGCAGATTGCCACAGCCCAGGCTCTTAGCCTTGCGCGAGTGCTGCCATGAAGCAAACCCTAGACGAATGATATGCAGGACCACGGCCGCCGCCGCGAAGCCCAGGATGAAGTTGGTGGTCATAGCCGCAGTGCGAAGATGTCAATCGCTCTGAATGCGGGAGCGAAGAATATATACCAAGAACTGTAACCGGGGCCGAGGCCGAGGCCGAGGCCTGTGCCAGAGTGGGGAGCTGTGCTCGAAGGATAATCCATGATAGGTGGCCAATGGGATTGGTAGCGGAGGTCATATTCGGTCATCCCGTCGGACTTCGTTCCATTTGCAATTCCAAGCCCGATCTGATCGACTTCGCCTTACCTCGGCGTGGGTGGTCCCGGTGGTGTTCGGTAACATTTTGCACCGAGTCGCCGCTGTTTTTCGCCTTAGCGTGTCTCCACATATTTAAATCTCCGTTTCATGCACGACCTAGTGTAGGTCATCGATGTTAAGGCAGTGTAATGCAGAGTATGTGTGCATAAAATGGCATAGCGGAGAGGAGTGGTTATGAAAGTCCTTTTTTGTAGTGGTATATAGGTTACACACAGTTGGCGTCCCGAAGGACCAGTTAAAGCTCCAAGGATGCATATGATTAAATGGTAGAAGATAGCTGCACAATGTACAGTATCTGCACACCCCTGTAAAGTGGAGAATTTCACTTCAAATGAATGACGGCATTTGCCGAGGTCTCATTTAACGCGATTATTCAACATCCACAGCTCGGTAATAGTTATCAACCTCAACCTTGACATAGATGCCCATTGACTTCATTCTATCCAGGGTCTATCCTTAGCCTCAGTTATAATCCGAACCAATGCCAGGATCTGACGATTCACGATCGGACTGTGCGCTATTGAACACGCTGTCCGCACGATCTTATCTGGAGCCAACCCAACCCGAAATTATGCCTCTGCAAAGCAATGACTCTCCTGCGAGGGTTGCGATCGAGCTCCATGGCAACTCGGGTCCGCGCTTACGATCCCACGTGAAACAGCCATTACTCAAGGAAGCGAAGCAAGCGGAGAAGCCGAAAGCGACACCCGAGATCAGGGACCCGCCTGTGGAGCGCCCGATACGAAAACGAGGCCGCCCCAGGCTAGAAACTACTAAGGATGCGGCTGCGATTGAGGTACGGAGTGTAGTAACGGTCGCCGATCCGGTCAAAGCTTGCGCTGACACGATCATCAGGGGCGGCGCTTGCAGATCCGTCGTGCACAGCGCACTTATCGACAGAAGAAGGAGGCTACCATTCAAAGTCTCAAGACTCGTGTAGGAGTTCTCGAGCAGACGCTGCAGAACATTTCGAATATACTAGGCGCCGATCAAGATGAGGACCACGCTCTCAATACCATTGGCCCGAAACCTGACGGCCTTGCTCGCGCCAGACAGCTGGTGCTGGCGGAGATTGACAAGACGCGATCGGAACATGGCCAGCAGATTGATCACAGCTTAGGAGACAGTATATTTGGGTATCAAGTCTCACATGACCGAAGACACATTGAAGACGAATATGACAAAACAAATTCGCAACACCGAACACATCCCCGTCCAAGATCGCCATCTCCTCTCCTTAACCGTCTCTTCCCATCAACAACCATCTATACCTACAGTTATCAAGAATCAGACTTCTCCAGACGCCTCCACCGCTTCTGTCTTGAACATACATACCGCTGGCTTGCAGACCCAGATTTCGACCCCAATCACATGAGCCGGGTATTCGGGCTTCTGCCATGTATTCAAGACATGCCAGGTATCCGGCGCAGTTTCCGGCGAAGTCTACAAGTTGAGATTGGCGGCTCCCTTGAGGTCGTTAAAGTGCCGTTCTACAAACTCGGCGGTGCGGGCACACATTACCCACGCATTGGAGCAGATGGACGGCCAGTCTATCCTGATAATCTGCGGCGGCCTGGCAAGATCCTCCGAAGAATGGCGAGGATCTTGCGTCGCGGTGGAATCCACGATTGGGATGAAGATTGGAGTGGGGATGCGGAGCCGGATCTGCAAGATGGAATTGGCAGGGAAGAGCGGGCAATGAGCGATGAGGAGCGTCTCCGTTCACTTGATCTGGAGGGCGAGTGGTTTGATAGTCACGACGTCCAAGGATATCTTGAACACTACGGCATCGTGTCAGATGCCTCTTCATTGTGGCTAAAGGTTCCAGCCACTGCAGTCAGTGTTCTGTATGGGTTCTCGCCTGACGGATCAACATCTCAGTATTGCGTATCTCCCGAAGAACCATCGCCAATCGACATGAGTAGAACTGAATACTCGAGCCAATCAGATGATGTCTTGGATGTTGAGTGCTTCTTTGATCGTGAGTGAAATGCTTTCTTTAACTCTGCATGCGCTGACTCCAGAGACAGTGCTCCTGGCCAATCTCCGAATGCTCGGCCGCGCCCCTGGATTTCGGCTGTGGGACGTGGACGCCGCTCTCCGGACGGCTATTCACCGACGATCGTTTACCTGAGCTGTTTACCTGCCAAGTTAAACGCGAACTACGATGCAACGGAATATGAAAATGACCAGGATCGGAACATAGACTGCAATTCATCACTGCATAGTTGCCATTGGGTATATCGTATAAGACGTGTGATATGACAAGAAAACAACGGGTTTAATGCAAAGACAACTCGCACCAAGCCCGATATTCAAACGTGATCTCCTTCTCGGGTTCTAGTGGGTACTCTAGCAACAGATCTCGCAGCACTCGAAGCAGGCAAGACCGGCGCAACTGCGACAGGTTAGAATCTATACCGAACCTCTCACAAGAACCGACACTCACAGTCCACAGCAAAGGCCGCCGCCACCACCACCGCGAAGCTGCATCTGCATCTGCTCCTGACCAGCCTAAAAACATCATCAGCTTCGTTCCACACCATATGCAAGTCGAAAGGGACAGCATACTGGCTGCTCGGAGACAACCTGGTTTGTCGAAGGAGCGGCAGGACTAGAGGGCTGCTGCATAGCAATAGTGTCGGGGCTCCAGCTGTTCTCGTTGGTTGTCTCAGCCTCAGGGGCAGACTTGAAGAAGTTGAAGTTGAACATGGCGGTGGAGAGGTGTATTGGGGAATGACGACTGAAAGAAAATAAAGTAGCCGGGCGCGGGAAACAGTTTAAATAACACGGGTCAGTATGAATAAGCACTAGAGAAAAGTAACTAAGGAGTCAATCACCAGAACAGTGCTAACTATAGCGTCAGACTACGGCGTAGTCGGAATAGTGCTGCCTACTGCGACACTCCAGGGCTGTGAGCAAGTACACCGCCACTGGATAAGCCCCAGTTGTACGTACTTCGTTCTGAATTCAGGCGCGATAGATTCATGTGGTCTAGATATCTATATCTACAGAATATTCATACTCAGCCCCGACCCATTCTACCCATTCGTCTTGCAGAACGGTCTTTGTTTGCTCAATAAACGGGAAAAGTGTGGTGCATACATCAGCCCTAACAGAATGGGCGGGGTGCCAAGGCCTTGGCAGCCCACTTAGCTGCGACTCACGCGGGTTGATCGGGCGTTCGGATCAGGGATGACCTTACAACTTGGCACGAACATCTAGACCGACAGATAGCATTGTTGATGGTGCAGTACCTGGGATGAGTCAGTACCTAATTGACTAGGTTGATGTCCATAGAGAGCGATAGTTTCATATAATGTGATATTTGAATCTGGGACTCGAGCCTGGTTCCTTTCCTAGCTTCCTCTCCTAGACATCCATTGGTCTGACTGAAACACTCGCATCCACTATGTTAATAAGCCTCGCTGTCTTTACATGATTTTGGTTGTTAGTGATGCATTCAACTGATCCAACCGAAGTTCCCACCCCATGTATCTACTAGCCAGCTTTCCTTTTCCTTCTCTATATCACCTATTACTATGCCCATTCAGTTGTAAGAGTAATCAAATGTGCTGATGCCGTATAGTTAACAATTGATCCAATCCAAATACAGATGTTGAGATCAGTAGCGGACTTGTCGTGTGATGCAATGTTGCGAAAGACCTCTATGTTGAGTCGGTTGGCGGATAAGAAAACACGAGCCAGGCGAAGAAACACTGCATTGTTGGATTGGCTACATGCCAGGCGCAAAACCTTGATGTCGGTTGGATAGACGTGATGTAACTTGGGCCAACTAAGGTAAAAGGTTTCAAATGCCGTTCTTGTATAAAGGCGCTAACAGATCGTAGTATTCGAGGCTTGAAGATGAGCAAGAGCCTCAAGGACTATACGACCATCAGAAATGTTCTCTCCCGAAAAGAGTGGAGTGCACGTTCTCTCCGAATTTGCTTCCTCCTTATGCCTTGGCAGGATGGTATTGAGGTAACAGACGAGCTTATGACCTCAGCTGTCATGAAGATCCTCTCTGATCTTGTTACTGAGTCTAACTCGGCAGAGGCACTTTCAGATCAGACAGTCATCTTACTCGCGCAGTGGGCAACACGCATTGTCACCATATTTCGTTTGGATCTCGAGGGAGACCCCAACGATCAGGTGCTGCAGCAGTTCCGCACCAACGTCAAGGCCCTTGCGGCCTAGCAAGCGCCGGCAAAAGACCTGCTCGCCTTATGCGACCAGCTCCGCGATGTACACCTCTGGAACCTAGGCATTTATCTCGAGGATCGCATCAACCCTAGCCTGCTTTGGTATAACCCCTCGATAAGTTGCTTATACAGGCGCGCGCGGAGCGGGAATCGGCCAGCACTGCCAAGGCGAAAGCCAAGCTTGAACAGGAGGCCAAGGAGGCTGAAAGGGAGAAGGAGCTGCGCGAGCGCGCCAAGGTCGACCCCCTGCTGATGTTTAGGACCTCGGAGTATTCGGAATGGGATGAAAGCGGCATCCCTACCGTGGACGCAGCAGGGAATGTGGTGGCCAAGAATAGGTGCAAGAAGCTGCTCAAAGAGTGGGAGAAACAGAAGAAGAGACATGAGGAATGGCTGGCGACGCAGCAGGCAGCATAGAAATTGTCGGGGCCGAAGCAGGGAATAACCTCACCAGACATTAAACCAGCGACGTGCACTGTCGCTTCGCCTATTTAGGACCACGATGAACCTGGAGTGTCTTGTCCCATTCGAGGTATCGCCGTCGCCTTCATACGAGAAGGATTTTAGCGATGAAGGTGAATGCTGGCCCTCAAGTTCCCTTCTCTAAATGGGTCATCGCTGTTAGGAAAATTTCGCTTCTCGCCACGTCGTTCTTGTAAGGCTCCCCTGCCCTTCTGATATTGCCTATCGACTGACTGAGACTCTTTTACAACCTAGTTGGAAAAGGTCGAGTAAAAAAAGGCATAAGGGATGTGGTAAGTAAACTGTAGAAAGTGAACCTGGATTAAGCGAGAAGGATTGTCAAGCGTGAGATCGACCAGTGTATCGTCTTGATCGTCTGCTGACTGCCAATAGTTGGAAGCAAAAAGAGGAAAGAACGATCCAGAGCACGTTCTTTGTAGGTTAGGCTTTTGGCTGCGACGGCGAGCGCCAGGTCGTTCGAGTGAAGTAAGTCGTAAAAGGTTGGAGATCTTGGCCATCACTCCGAAAATATGTTGGGCCGTAGATACACCGTCTAGGCTATAAGAGATACGAGCGTAGACGCTATGCGTTGTGGCATATGTCCTTTGCTAATCTTGATCAGACCCTAGTATAATTCGATTGACCTCTTCAGTGAGGCTAGGTTGAGCCTCCCCGCTATTCTCCGGAGATAGGATTGTAGCTTGTAGCCGAGTGAGCTCGGACTCCGGTTTATAAGATAACTTGATAGCAGAAACAAAGAAGGAGAAGGATGAACTGCACGTGGAAATCGCGACCTACTTCAGTATAGTCTTGAATTAGATCGCCATACAGCGTGGAACAGCCTCCGTACTCGAGATGTCCGATGGAAAAAGTCGCTGCGACTTGAAAGGCTGTTCAAAAAGCTATACCAAGGCACGTCTTTTTCCCAACAGGCCGGTCTAGAGCACGTGGAATATCGGTTAAAGCATCTCAGCGTAGTAAAGTGAGTTTCTAACCGTATCTAAGCTTAGCTTAGAACTGACCATGACTTATCTAGGAACTTCGTCCAAGCAACAAACATTGACTCCGTGGACTCAAAGACAGAAGCTCTACTATGTTGGCCAGACTGGACGAAAAACTGCAGTCTATCAACCAAAACACATTTGTCAACACTCTAGAAAGCTAGAGAGTGAAGGGTGCGATAGGAGACAAGTCATGTCATCATTATTCTTATCATCATTATCTTAATCACGACAGGAAAAAGGCTATTTACCTAAGGGCTCAGTACACACGTAAAAGGCTACTCGGGATTGGCGAACTAAGGTTCGATTTCCTTATCGATATTAAAGTAAGCAAAGAAAGAGCAATATAAGAGCAATATAAGAATAAAGTAAGAGAAAAGCAAGAGAAAAATTAGCGAAAACCATAGAAATAATAAGATAGTTAGACGATAATACTCTTAATAATTATAAAGGACGCAGAAGACCTTTGTTGTTGTTAAATAAACGAATGTAAGTAACGTTTACACTAGGTAGTCATTAAGCATTAGGTGACGCTAACCAACTTAGCCTACGGTAGGGCCGATGTCTATTCTCTATTATATGCTCCGTAGATTTTTGTCAAGTCATAGAGTAGAAAGACGAATACTAAATTCTAACATAAGAAGAGGAAGATAGGCATGACGGTAGTCTAAGCGCATTCCGACTAGTGAGCGATGCTTAGCTTGAGGTGCCCAATATCACGGCCGGATCATCCGAACAGTCAGCCAGGCCGCAATCTCGACGATGCCCCCCCCCCCCCCCCCCCCCCCCCCCCCCCCCC
>JGI24509J20081_1000016_pt1 | contig 218623 bp, 187 predicted proteins | sample LinPmetageLP29_FD_20081 | JGI IMG/M metagenome (IMG submission 20081) | reverse complement strand
ATTGTTCCTCTGATGCCCGAGATCAAGTCGCTCTTGACCAAGGGTACCATCGACGATATCAAGACTCTCCTTACCAATGCCAACTCACTGCTTTCGGAGTCGACTGTGAACGCGCTCAAATCGCTTCTCAACGCTGTTGTCCCTCTGATGCCGGAGCTCAAGTCCTTCCTGACCAAGGAGACCTTCGACGAGCTCGAGAATCTCCTGTCTTCCGGCTCTTCGCTCCTGACTCCCGAGTTCGCCAACCAGACCAAGAGCCTCGTGTCCAACGCCGACGATCTTCTAACCCCAGACCTAGTCACGGGTCTCAAGGCCATCCTGGGCCAGGTCACACCCCTACTTCCGGAGATCAAGAAGCTGCTCACGCCATCCACCATCGACGGCATCGGCTCTCTCCTCTCCAACGCCAACGACCTCCTCACGCCCAACTTTGTCAACGAGACCCGGTCCCTCATCGAGGGCGCCGGCGACCTGCTCACCCCCTACGTCATCGGTGGGCTCAACGAGCTCCTCAGCGGCCTCGTCCCCGTCGTCCCCGACATCAAGAGCGAATTCCTCAACTCCACAACCTTGCACAACCTGGGCTACCTCCTCGGCAACGGCACCGACCTTCTCACGACCAACTTCGTCGACGAGACCCAGACACTCATCGACGAAGCCGGTTCTCTTCTCGACGAGAAGACAGTCGGCTATCTCAAGAAGATCCTGGGTAATGTCGACAAGTCGATGCCACAGATCGAGACGCTCCTCGAGCCGGATTCGATCACGGGTATCACAACGCTGTTGCACAATGCCGAGGACCTTTTGTCGGCCAAGTTCGTTAACGAGACCCAGACTCTTATTGGAGATGTTTCGGGCTTCCTGCCGCTGATTGACTCATTGCTCAAGTCGTTGTAAGGTGAATGTTTAATACGTGATTCGACGATTGAAGGAAATGACCTTGAATATATGATAATGCGTTCTAATGATATCTTGATCAATTTATTCTACATTACTTTCTAGTAGCAGCACTCTGTATGGTGGGAGATTAGAATACAGTTCAACTATGGTAAGGGGATAACATATCCTCACGGGTGGGCGATACATTGCCGTCTCAGCTCTCATCCGGATCTCGAGATTAAAGATGGAGCATACCTGAGCCTTGTGCTGTAGATCGTCTCAACACTTTAGATCCTCTGCTTGAGAAGGTGTTAGTACAATTATACTTACAACAAAACGCACTGGGTAAAAATGGAGAAGTGGTGTTGAAGGTCGAGACTTGAATCATCGAAGGAGCTGTCTTTGATGTAGGAGACAACTACATTCATGATCTATCTAGGTACTTTGAACGGTCTTTCTAATCACTACACATGTAGTGCATTGTTCTGGATCTTTGATTCAATGGGCTTTGTTTAAGTAACGTCACAGGTATAGAACACATCTATAGAGTAAACAAAAACATCGGCAGAGATAAACAACACGTCTGCCAAAGCCAACTCATTGAATAGGTCACTTGCTTCATGTCTGCCTATCAGCACCATGCAACATGCTACCGAACTCTCCTCTAATCCATTGCCTCGGATCCCAAGGTAACTGACTAACAAGCTAAGTATAGCAATCCCAGGCTCAAAAGATCAGAATAGCCCCATACTTAGACTAGACATCCGCTTATAGGTTATAAACGAGAAGCCTCCAAGCTTCCGCCAGAAGGATCAAGATTAAGATATGAAGTAACTCCAGTCTCACTACACAACAACCTCAAAGTCCAACCAACCTCTCACTGTATCATTCCCTCATCCATCTGGAATCCAATCCAAACACCAATCCACATCTCTCAGTCTACTTTACACCTCTTCACTCCACACCTCCATGTTTACTTGTTTGCATCTCCCATCCTCTCATAATGTCCTTCTCCAACTCCACGAACCCATTCCTCCTAATCAGCAAAGAAGAAGAAGACCTCCTCCGCCCATCCACAATCGAAGAACTCGACGCCCTCATGACCGAACTCGAAGCCCAAAAATACCCCCGTGTGGAAGTCTGCATACCCTCGCTCATCTACCAAGAACCGACTGCCATCCCATCCCCACCCCCCTCAACCAAACCAACCCAAACATTGAAACGCAAGGAACCCAACCCCGAAACACCACGACCAAAACGCCTCCGAACTCAACCGCAATCCCAACCCTCAAGCGGAAAGCGAGGAATCCCAATTCCCAAAAGCTGGGAAGCGGCCAGTTCGGAAGACCTGTTGATTTTCAAATTAAAAGAGAATGGTGGGACCTGGACGGAGATTACAGAGGAGTGGAATGAGATTAGCGGTTTGGGGTATTCGGCGAGTACGGTGTCGAATCGATGGAGGAAGATTGTTGCGAGTTTGGGGAATCCGCCGGAGAAGATGTGGGATTTGGATGAAAGGGAGAGGAAGAGTGTGTTTTCTTTCTTGAATGATGATGATTTGCTGACTTGTTTAGGTCTTTCGGCTGAGGTTGGCTCGAAGGATGTGGCTGATATCAAGAATGAGGTATTTGATGAATGAGGAGATGAGGGAATGATGGGAATGGGAATGGAACGGGTTAGAAATCCATGGGTTCTGTATTTACTATGATATTGGTGAATGATATCCAAAGAACTCGAATAAGGATATGAAAATGGTGTCTATGGCTTAGTAGAGTAAACGAGATTACTCTTGGTATCTACTAGGCCGCCGACAGCTACATAAAGTATTATCTGAATTTACTCCAGTCAAGCTACATATAGCTTTTCTACCTAGTTTTTCTCATTCTACTTCATGAGTTCATACCGTCAATATCTCTCTTCAGGGCCGTTATTCTCAACATGTTGAACGGTTCAATTTCAAACAGACGACTACTGTATTTATACGTATCAGTATCACGAGATATCGAAATCGTCTGCGTTTCTTATCGAATTACATTCAATGCTGCAAAATTACCATACTGAAACTTTGAAACAAGAAAAGAAGCTGAGATTGATCATTGCCGGCTATCAGTGCTGGGTATTGACAATGCCATGATGGCATCAGACGCAGCTCTTCAACGTAGCTCCTGGTAATCAGGGAGCTCCAATCCTTCACCGTTTCACTGATCATGTAGTCGGCGATGTTAATCTCGAAGAGAGAGGCCAGCCCCATCAGGAACTTTTGTAGGAATACACTAATTTGCGTCGAAGGCACCCAGTCCCACTTGCTATCGTCTTCACCAACACCTTTCTGCACCTGATCCATGAATGGTCTGAATTCTCGCTCGTATGCTGCAAGCGCAGTCATCAGACACTCCCTTTTGTGGCTAATCGCAAAATCTTCGCCCCATATACAGTTTATTGCAATTTCGCCCGCTAAGACATAAGCCCCCACTATCGCGCATGTAGTACCCATCGCAGTGTTTACCGTGGGACAATATGCAGCATCCCCCAGTAAGACCACTCGTCCAGGTGACCAATGCTCAATCTTGACCGGGCCATGCGCTCACAATAGAAGTCGTCAACATCGTTCTTGACAACGCTCTCGCCATCATTTGCCCGGAGCCAGATAGCACCTTTGCTCTGTTGCTAGCGATCGACCGGGGTCTTTTTCGAGAGGGCATTCGATGCGCTACATCGGCCATTAGCCTCACCTGGTCAGGCACGTCGAAAACCAGCAGTTCAATGGCACGTTGCAAAGAACCCATCAATATCGCGAACTTCTGAAACAGGCCGCCCTAGGCCTCGTCCCTTTATCAGTAGAACGTATAAAGCTAGGTGAGACTAATGTAAAAACTCACATGTTCCTGTGCATGCGTGGAAACGAGCGCACCGGTCGAACTGGAGGTTGCACGAGACAGCTTGGAGATGTGCAATAACCTATTAAGAATGAGAGAGGATACCGGCATCATACATTCTGATGATCTAGATTTGGCAATGGCGGAAATGGAGAAGACCGGGACAAACGATGGACTTGGTCCGGGCATTTTCTTCCCAGACACGACTTTCAGTCTGTGGAAGGAAGGTAATGGGATTAAAATGCTCCGACAGCCAAAATGGTCAGATCAACCATGTGCATTGTGTAAAAGTATCAACGTGGAGAAAGAATAATCAGATAGGTAGGGGATGTTTGATAGGGTTCGATGCCCTATCCTCTAGTCATAGACAACAGAGTACATCTATGGAAGTGTAGAGACTCAGTAAAGAAGGCAGCAGCATCAGCAGCATACCAAGACTTCATTCCTATCAGATACTACCTATAACCGAAGACCAAACGCCACCATCCTAAGCCTAGGATATCCTATCCTATCCCATTCATAAATCATATCAAATAACGCTCAATTCACGCCTCGAACCACGCATACTCAGGCCTTGGCCACTCCACTCCGACGAGTCTGAATCTCCACGGTGACGAGAATTACGAGAACCCCCAGTGCTCGTGCTAGCACCGATACTGATCCCCGCCGTGGTGAGTGACTCGGTGTCGTCGAGAGCAGGGGTGCCTCCGACCATGACAGGACGGATTTTGGCACCAACGAAACCACGCCGATCACGACCTGTGCGGCCGCGTCCAAGCCAGTTGTGCTTGAGGGCTTTGCTGAGCACTTCGATCTTTTCCTGGGATGCGTCGTCTGTTTGGACGCTGGCGAGGACGCTGACGCACTGGAGCATGCGGCCGACTGTTTCGGTGATGACGTGGGATGTGTCTGCGGAGCCGGTGTGGTGGATGATGGTTGGGCGTTGGTTGGATGTTGGAGGGGAGGACAAGGAGGAAAAGACCAATGGGTCTGGGTTGGACGAGGTATTAGACGCAGCACGGCTGCGAGAGTCGCTGCTTGAAGGACGGGGGCCAAGAGCGCTCATCGAGTCGGAAGATTGGCTGCCTGCAACACCGGTGCTGAGCAGGGTGGAAGATTGCGAGTTGAAGCTGCCGAACCCTGCATCCAGGGAGGCGGCAGTACCAGGACGACCGCTGACGCCGGTACTCTTGGCTGTGACGCTGAGGGTAGGGAATCCCGCGTGGATGCTATCAAGACTGAGCCGAGAGAAGATAGCTTTCAAAGCCTCGTAGCGGTTCAAGATGATGCAATCCCGGAAGGCAATCAACACCAAGCTCCGTACATCGAGTGAGCCACCACTCGGTGGTGGGCCCCAAAAGTCGAGAGCTTCTCGACTAGTCATGATCGATCCACATCCCTTGAACTCGAGATCAAGGGGAAGGAAAACTGCCTGGATAAACGGCAAGATCGTGCCAAAGACTAGCATCCAGATTTGCACCAAGTGCGGCACAAGCTTCTCATCCGGGACGCCAATCAAAGAACTGTGATTTAGGGTAGCAAATCCCGTCTCAAGCAGCTCCTGGAGGTCCATGATGATCGCCGCGGGAGCCCGTTTCTGGACGCAGCGCTGCAAGTGCACCAGGACGAGCTTGTTGAGATCTTCAATGGCAATGCGAACATCCTCGCCATCGAAAATGACCAGAAGCTTCGCCTTGAGAAAGTCCCATGCATCTTCGGGTGACATGTTATTCAAACCAAAGCCCTGCAGTGTTTCTCGCAGCACAGCCTCACCCAGCACCCCACCCGAGCTGTTCAGTGAAGACGGTCCTGGGAATGAGCTCGCCATGCCACCAGCAGAATTGGCCAGCCAATCCAGTTGCTCCGAGTCGGCAAGCGCCTTTTCCTTTTCCCTTCCTTCCTTCTTCTTCTCGCGTAGAGCTCGTCCGCCATGGAGAAGATCCAAGCCGCTGACTGATTTGCCAAATGTTGCACCGGGTGCTGGAGATGCAGGACTGGTAAATGAATAGAGAGATTGCGGGGCATTAGGATCAGCAGGACGGGAGTTGCTCGATGCCGAGGAGAGAGGTAGGTTGTAGTGGTCATCGCTGCGCTCCTTGAGTTTAAGCTTCTGCCTGGACAGGAAGTGATGCTTGTGTTTCTCCTTGTCCTTCTCTTTATCCTTCTCCTTGTCTTTGTCCTTCTCCGGCGGGGCTGGGGACCGATCAGCTGGTACAACCGTGTTCACAGATGCATTCGAGAGGTTGTACATGGACGAATTGTTGGACGGGAGGTCAGCCAGGCTGTTGGTGGACGCGCTGACCATACGCGATAAGCCGGCGATCTTGCTCGGCGAGGGGAGGCCACGGTCCCGTGGATCCTTGTCTCGGCTGAGATTCATGTGTTTCGGTTTCGAAAACAGCTTCTTCTTCTTTTGTTTCTCAGGCGGGTGCTCCGATGTTTGGGCCCCGGCCCGCGGGAACACCACATTGGCAGCCGTTGTTGCGACATTGGGTACTGCCGGGGGAGGAAGAGAAGGGGACGGTTGCTGGTTTATACGCAGCGGTGGAGGCATGAGTGGAGGAGAGGCACTGCCAGGCCGACTGTGGCCTTCATGAGGGCTGGTCACGTTTGGCGAGCGTCTGTTCTGTTGCATGGCCGCCTGGGCCGCGATGCGAGATGCCGAGACCGGCATCTGGTCTGACGAGGCGGTGGGCAGGGACGGTTCAAAAAAGCCTTGAGAATGGTGTCTAGATCGATGTCGTTGTAGCTCGAATGAGGGACCTCGACCAGAAGGCCGGCGGCCGCCTGCGTCTGGCATGGTGCGAGCCGCGTGTTGAGGCGATGTCGTGGTTGAGGAGCGTCGTGGATGGTAAGCAAAGTAACCGGCGGCTGGAGGCTGAGTCGTAACTGGGGTAATGGGGGCCGCCGAGACCGTTGTAACATTGGAGGAGGCTTCACTGCCGGATGATCCGGGGCGATGCAATTCGTCGTCGTCGGAGTCATCTTCCTCATCTTCGTCATCAGAGGGGGGATGGGGATGGCGATAGACTGGTGGGCCTCGCTGAGGATAGCCCGAAGAGGCGGAAGATCGCAGGCTATTGCTCATGGCTCTTCATATCTCAATACATGAATAAACAAAGATGCGGCAATGATTGTGTCAAGTTGAAGGTGCAAAGCTGCCCCCTTTGGTTTAGCTCCGCCTGGACGATCTTCCCCACCGAATCTGAATTCTTCTCTCTACATATCCTGCTTCTCTACTCTACTCTGCTACTCTCATACTCTATACTCTGCAATATGGCCAGCTCCCTCACTCTTCAGGCTGTCTATTCTGCCCCTGGCGCTAAACAGACTTTTCAACACGCAATCCCCGCCGTTTCAGATGCCGACCAGTTCACTGCCAAACAGGCCCATCTGGCAGCCTTGCAGTCTCTCGTTCCCCAGCTACAAGACCAAATCAATGTCTTCCTGACCGCGCGCATGGAAGAAGACAAGGGCAAAATTTCCGAAAAGGAAGCCATGGAGGAGGCAAACTACGGCGAGGAGGTGGTTGAGGATGATGCATGAATGTGCGAAAATACATATGCTACACTGGGTATCAAAACGACGCTGGAACCGAAACCAAAAAGCCACAGATACTCGCTACCCGGAACGAATGCTGGACCTGCGACTCGCACAGCCCAGATGGACGACAGTGTTGCTGGAGGAGTTAGATACGATCAGATATGAAAGAGGACAAACAGAGACTTACTCGGGGAACACGTTGATCACACTTCCTCCCAGTCGCTTGTGACACACACCACAGATGCGTTCTTCTGTGACGGTGACGTGGCGTGCCCGGGTACCACCTCCGCGAACACCTTCGCCGAGGGCGAGCTGGGCCTGAGTTTGCATGTCGCGGGACTTGCGCAGATTCGCCACGATGCGGGCCTCGTTGAAGACGGAGTTGGCTGCGCGCATCCGGCCCTTGAAGTAGAACTCCAGTTCCTGTACGGGCAAAGCTGCAGGGATCAGAGTCAGGGCTGCGTCTGCCGGTAATCGGGATCCGTGTTTGGCGAGGAGGGTTAATGCGGGGCCGTGTTGGGGTTGGTAGCCGTGGGGTGGATCGAGGTAGAGGGTTAGGAGCGTGAGGTAGATGGACTTTTCGTCTTCATCTTCATTGGATTCGCGTGTTCCCGTGAGATGCAGTTGGTTGCAGTATCTGTCAGAGTTAGAGTGAACTTGATACTATATCGAATGTAACATACTCCTCCGCTTTGTCGTGGTCATGAAGCTTGAACACGTAAATCTCCAGAACCTGACGATGCCGGCCCATTTTGCTAAACACGATAGCTCGTGCTTCATAGAAGTCTGGATCTGTGTAATGTTAGAGAGACCTAGCTCCGGCCAGGTTGGCAACAATACATACCCTCACGATCCAGCAGATCCAACATCTTGGCTGGCGAATACTGCTCGCTCTCCTTGAGCATAGTCAGGAACTTGTCCTTGTATTCCTTGTCATTCTTGTCGGCATTGATTCGATCAAGGTACAACGTTAGAAGCCGCTGATGCAGATCAGGCGACATATCATTCCATTCATGGATGACATGCTCGAGATATTGAATCGCAAGCTTGGCATCAATACTTTCCAAGAAGGCCAGGACTCGAGGCCGTGGCAGGGTCTCTGCGTTCTCGGTTTCTGCCAAGAAGATCTCCATGCCCAAGTCATGGTCTTCGCGGAGCGGCCATTCCGCAAACTCGATAATCAAATCGATTTGGCTGGGTGGGAGGTTCTGCAAGTAGGCAGCTGTGCGTGTCGGTCCACTAAGTAGCCCCGACTCTTCCTGACCAAACCTGTAAAGCAGCTCCAAAGCCTGGCGGTGGAGTTTCTTGCCGTAGAGAAAGTCGATCAGGTCATTGTATCGACCAGTCTCTTCCAGACGCTCCATCACCACGTCGGGATCACAGAAATTGGCAATTCGAAACAAGGATCCCGCGAGAGATGGCGTTGCAAACATGTGGGCCCGAAACAGCGTAGTATCAACCAGTCGAGCCTTGGCGCGGATGGCCTCCAAGAAGGCTTCAGGTGTCGGGAAATCGAGTAATTTGAGCACAGAGGCGCTCGCTTCATCCGTGGCTTCAGTGGGCGCGGGTACTTTTAAATTACCATCTGGACCCAGGAACCGCTGGAAACGCCGGCGGACATCTGCCAAGTACCCTTGCAGTTCACGGACAGAAGACTTCAGATCCTTCTCTTCGTCACGAGCACTGCTGGCGTCACGAGTACTGCTGGCGTCACTGCCATCTTCAGTTTTTCGTAGAGCAGACAGGACAGAGGGAGCATAAAGAGATTTTTGAAGCCCATCTTTTGCCCCGTCGGATGATCCGTCGAGTTGAGACCCATTGACATGATCCGATCCATTCTGTTCCGGGACAGCAGAGAGGTCACCGGCAATCAAGCGGGGGTAGAGACGAATAACGACCTCTGGGGGAGCTGCAACTTCGGTGAAGAGATCCAACGAGTCGCGGTATTTACGCTGAGCGAACAGGCTCTGCGCCTTCTCGAGCTGTGTGGAGCGTAGTCGACCGGGTTTGTCTCGTAAGAGAGCATCCTCGAGCATGCTGAGCATACTGATAGCCTCGTCCAAGTACCCCTTTTCAACCAGGGCATCAATCTGGGTATCATAGCTCAGAGCTTCCATCCTCCAGATAGTCCGATCACTGGCGACCAGGAATCCTTTACCAGCATGTGCAAGGCTGATATTCGGCTGAGGAATATGCAAAATGCTAGCCGAGGGCAGGGGAATAGACTGTAGCAGCGACAGAGTTTCCGGGTTTCGCACCTCGAGCACACCTTTGGCAGTGTCGTGCAGCGCCAGCAAAAACGGATAAGAGTATCCAATTTCCACTGGCGCATGGCTCCAAGGAATCTGCCGCCGACCGAGAGACTGACCGTCCACATCAATAAAATGAGTGTTGATGTCCTTCGCCAGCAAGATCTGACCCTCACTCAGTCTCGTAGCAAGCGGCCGAGGTACCATACCACCCATGCCGATATAGCTCATACTCGCAGCTCCAACCCCCGTAAATCGGCCAGGCTCCTCCATGCTGCCCGGTCCAGGGAGCTCAGAGATCTGACCGCTCTCAATATCAACCATAACAAAGCTGGAGCTCAAACCAACCACAAGCTTCGTAGCAGAAACCCAGGTCATGGTCTTCACCGCGCTAACCAAGCTCAACTCCGTGGTATTCGGCTCCAGCTCCATATCCCGCCACACCCACATAAGGATTTTCCGCTTAACAGCAACCGCGAGACGGGAAACGATAGCAGGAACATTGGTATCGGGATCATTGACAACATTGGAGGTGATAACGAAAGCAGAAGCGCCCTTGGTCTGCGGGAGTTGCTGATTGAGCTCGTAGGTCTGGGAGTCGTGAAAAGAAACATAACCACCAGCAAGCGAGACCAGCACTCTAGCTTCCTTTACCAGAGCGAGCTGCTCGATCCTGTAGCGGGAGAACTTCTCGATCTCACGTAGAAGCTCGGTCGTGCCATCGTCGGTGATGCGGTAGATGCGGAGGGAGCCATTGTTGAGACCGGCGAGTAAACGGTCGCCGTAGGCGAGCACGGAGTCGATCTTTGATTTGTCGCGCGGCTTGAGTTCGACCAGCGGCCGCGCGGTAAAAGCGGATAACATCACAGCCCGGGAGGAGGAGTCAATTCATGTCCTCGAGGTTTCTTGTTGCGGCTGCTTCGAGGGGAGCTCCGAGCCATGTGACGTCTACGGCTGAGTCAGGCTTCTGCCTCGGGTCTAAGGCATTAAGTTTGACGTGGCGTCGGAGTTTAAAAAGAATAGAAAGGCCATTAAGTAACTAATACATGATAATAATATTTTCTCGTGGTATCTGATGGTTTCCGTGTCAGAAATCTCATATGCTCTCCTCTCCCAGGTCAGAGAAATTGACCAAACGCCGTTCCGATGCTTAGTGCTGGATCCCCTTGACCTCCGCGGGGAACTCCTGATGCTTGGCCGAAGTGCCCTTGCCACGCCAGGTGGAAACGGCGGGAATGTCGGCCTTGAAGCGCTGCTCTTCGGTGCCGTAGGCACGGGGAGTGAGTTTGATCAGGGTGTGAAGGGGGACTTCCATCCAGGGACTTTGCTCCTGGGGAACATTCATGAAGTAAGCGTAGATGCAACGAAGGACAGCCTGGTGGGTGACGATGATAACGTTCTCACTGCGCTCCAGCTCCATGATGATGGGCTCCAGACGGATGACCACGTCACGGTAGGACTCGCCGCCGCGGTAGCGGTAGTTGTACTTGTCCTCGTCACGGGCAGCAAAGTCTTCGGGGTACTTCTCTGCGATTTCCTCATAAGTCAGGCCGTCACACACGCCCGAGTCCAGCTCGTCAAGGGCCTTCCACTCCAGCTTCTCAAAGCCCGTCTCTGCCTTGAGGTGGCGGGCGGATTGGATGGTGCGACGGAGAGTGGATGTCCAGATGACGATCTTGGTATTGGGGGGAATGCCAGACTGGCGCATCAGCTCTGGCAGTGCCCGAGCGTAGGCCTCGCCACGTTCGGAGATGTTGGAGTCACCACCGATCTTTCCGGTCAGGTTGTACTTTGATTCACCATGCTGCAAAATAAAGTCAGTCTCTGGATACTAAACAAGAGCGGACACAACTTACTCGAGAAAGCCAGATGGATCGCGGCTTGATGTGCAAGTTCTGGATGTAATAGACCAGGCGACTGGACAAGTAATCCTTGATCTGGTTGATAATCACAGTCGATCCGACATTGATGAGCTTGACGTAGGTGTAATGCTTCTCGTTCTCGCCGATAGTCTCGTAAGCCTTTTCATAGTTGCGAATTCGGTTGCGGAAGTCCACAGCAGCCAGCTCAGGATCCTGGCCCTTGTAGTCAGGTGAAGTAGTCTTGACCTCGAGGATGTTGGTCATGATCAGATCCTCGTCATCACAGATGGACTCGACAAATAGGGTCTCGATATCAGCCTCCCGACACTTCTCGTCGATCCACTTGCGACGCTCCTTGGTAGAGTTGGTGGCATCCAGGATGGCTACAACACCCTTGCCAGCCTTGAACCAGTTGAGCATGTCTGACATGGCCGCCTCTGCGGCAGCGCGACGCATGCGCTCGCCTTCCTCATTGTGAGGGTCGAAGAAGTTGGCTGCCGGCTGGGGCGTGTTGTTTCGACGGTAGCTACCGACATTGAACACACGAGCAGGGATACCGACCCAGGCCAAGTATCTCATGGCTGCACTCTTCGTTAGCCTTCACTTTACCCTGGCTTTCGGCATCACGAACCCTTGCCGGCGATGAGGCTCTTGCCGCGCGCAGGCAGACCAACCATCACCACACATATCTTAGAGTCATCGGACTGGAAAAAGTTGTTAGCGAACATATTGATCGAACTTGGAGTGAAAGGTGATCCAGGGCAAAAGCAAGGGGAAGATCGGAGTGCAGAAGATCGAGTTTATATAACGTTGCGCGGAGACGTTGCGCTGAGTCGCCGTCGCTATGAGTCGCGCGACGGTACCGTGAGCCATTGCCTATCCGGGACGACATCACGTCTGAACTCCATGCTGACACCAATGACATCGCCGTCAGATGTCAGATAATACTGCAGTATTAAATGACTGCCTATACTGATTCACAGGGCTATAGACTAGAAGCAAGTCTATCTGAGGCACAGCCGAGGCAAAAGGAGGGGCAATGCAGATATTCCGCGAAGCACAATCCATGAGATGATGCATAGGGCTACGTGCCAGAATAGAACAGGGCAAGACTCAAGACTCACGCTAGCAATAAACACCTTGTGCTGCTGCTGACTTCGGATCACACTACCACTCGGCATGTCTGCTGTTGAAGGTATTTCGGGAAGAATAGGGAGAGGTTCTAGACCCGCGGGAGGGCACAAGCAGGTCGTAGTCTACCCAACATGCAGACCAAGATAGGTAGAAGAGGGCAAGCAAAAGGCTCAACGAATAAGAAAATCGAGAAAAGTAGATGAAAGTGGAAAGATCAGGATCTTGCAATGCGGTGAAGGTGCGTGTCTCGTGAGTCTGGATTTCGCCGGCTCCACTACTCACTAACGTCATCCGATCTACAGGCAGCCGACAGAGAGGTTGGGATCAATCTTGGATTTCATGGCAGAAAGAGGCGGTATGCCCGATATTAGCATTGATGGCTGGATTCTGCCAGGGTACGGGACAGATCGGGGCCTACATCTCTAAATCAGTCTGCTTCTACCTACACCCTCAAAAGTAAGGTCAATTACTGAGATTACTAGGATAGATAGTTCAGATACATGTTAATAGCATATATGAATTTCATATTCTTACTGATTTTGTATAGTTCATTAGAATATATGCAGTTGACAAACCTCCTCTAGGACGGGACTTGGCCAGTGACAGGCTCTTCTCCAGTACGATTTGTAGTAGTGATCTTCGGGATGGGAGTCCTCGGGTCAAAGGCTATCCCTGGAAGCTGGCCTTGTAGGATTCCATGTCGACCTAGGGGCGTCCACCAAGCATATCGGTGTTTGTTAGCGTTAGCATGGTCCAAAATGAGCCATTGAGTTATTTGAAGGCCAAAAAGGAGTACAAAGGGCCAGAATTTAGTATGTAAATCAGAATGTAGGACATGGAGATTGTTAACCTACATCCCAGAGGTAGTCCGATTAGGTTACTCTATCCAAAGCGGTCTGTAGGGCGGTGAGGTAAATCATTTAGCTCAGAGGCATTGAGCCCAACCTCTCTGTTGTCAACTGTACTCTGATCCTTCACTTGTTAACCTATTTTCTTCATGATGCAATTGTCTTCAATAACTCCATTATGAATGTATCGTTCTCTCATGCAGTGATATTCTCATGCTTCCTGCGCTCCCTCCCTACGCTCCCCAAGCCTTTGGTTGGGTCCATGTGCACGATTCACTCGTAGCGGACCTCCCCACGGACCGAGCTGGCCATTCAGAGTGTCGACAGCCCGCTGAGCTTCCTCCGCAGTGTTCAATTCCACAAACAGGTAGTAGTGGTCACCAGCCTCAAAGCGTTTGGCAGGATGGGGTGCGAAAAGCTTGCTCACGGCCTCACTAATGAAAGGTCAATATAGCCCCAGTTCAAAGGGAAGAACCTGGGACATACACGCTGAATCCTTGGAAAAAGGTCTTCACATTGCTTCCGACAGTCTCCTGCTCAGACACTCGCGGCAAGCCTCCGACATAGACTCGCTGGCTGGAATCAGTGACGGGCGTGAGGGTCGTTGCTGAACCGCGCCAGCGGGCATTGATGATGTTGTTGGATACTCCTTTATTCTGTTCAGAGCTTCTTTCACTAGCGGATTTGGTGACACCGGGCTTGATCCTGACAGGTCGGCCCAGCATATCCTGGCCATCCAGCTCGCTCATGGCTCGTTCAGCCGCTTCTTTGGTCTGCAGGTCGACAAAACAGTAGGAGGGGTTGCGGCCGGTGAAAGGGTCAATGGCAATATCAATGCGCTCGCTATGATGTTATACTCAGCAGGTGAACGCAGGTACAGCACAAATGTTTGCATACATGGGGAACTGCGCAGCTGTGAACAGCGCCTCCACATCCTCCGACTTAGCCGCATATGGCATGTTTCCCACATAAAGGCGGCGGCCTTCTGAAATGGCTTGAGGCGCATGGGGTCCTGGGCGACTAAAGGCTGAACGAGAGGTGCTGGTACGCGGCGAGGGAGAGGCCTGGGGGCTATCGCCCTTGGTACGCCAATTGGCGGAGTTAAAGGCACGTCCACTGGTGCGGACATTATGGTAAGGAGTTCTAGGAGCTTTGTCTGGTCAGTTGAGAGCTGGAAATATGCTGGAAAGGTTACTCACTTTCCTCCTCTCTGGGGATTTCGGAGTCGGCCATATTTTTTGCAACTGTCAGTTTCCACGGGATGAAAAAGATACCCAGAAATTGAGCTCACTGAACTCGACCCTGAAATCACCTCACCAGATTTTGACTGAAACAAAAAACCAGCCAAAATCAATTGCGCCTGCCGTGAGCATTTCATCCATTTTTTTGTTTGCGTTTGCACTGTTTGCTACCGGGTGGAGTGGCTGCTTTTTTTTTTCTCTTGCATTCTCCACCGCCGACTATTTAGCTCTCGCTTCCGATTTTCTCTTTTTCCTCCTCAAAATATGGCAGATTTCCACACAGGAACTACAGCTCTCGCAGCTTCAGGGCCATTGATTAGACCCATGGATATGTCTGCTCTAATTACCCAACCATTGGCTCTCGCCTTCCAATGATGTGTTCATATGGACGTCACTCCCATTGAGCTCCCAGTTTCAGCTTGTTTCTAGTCCTGTTCCTGTCATGGATCCAGCCCGACAAAACAAGATGAAACTGTTCCTCATCCGCCATGCAGAATGCCAGCGTAATGTGGGCCAAGCATTGTACGTGCGCGGATGGAGCACCCAACCCCTACTAACAGCGCAGGGATACTGGCCACTCGGGCCTGACCCCACTCGGGCGAGAACAGGCGCAGCGTCTTGCTCGATACTTTCGTGATCGTCCGATTCGCTTCAACCGTGTTCTTTCGTCGGATTACAATCGTGCTACCGTGACTGCCCGAGTCATCTGCCGGCACCAGCTGCGCAGTGGGCCTGCGCTGGAGCCATTCCAGACGGCGAAATTACGGGAGCAGTGTTTTGGACATGGATCGATGCCTATGTCTGCGATGCGAGTCGAATCAATAGCCTCGATGAAGATGCGGATCAATGGATTCCTGCGAGATCAGATCCTGCCCTTGATGGCCGATTGCACTACGAGTAGTCATGCGGTCATCGGCGTGGTGGCGCATGGGATGATCTTGCAAGTTCTCTGGTCCTGTCTATCTGATCTCTTCGGCTCGCAGTCTTTCCATCTCGCCCGTAACGCGATCACTGGAGACTACATGCACCCAGTGTGGTCTAACACGGGTGTCATGGAGCTGGATATTCGTCCGGGAGGGCCGCCACTGGAGATGCTGTTGGCAAATGCCGTGCAAATGAATGTGGAGCCACCCTGGATCATGAAGACCAAGCCTCCCACGCCGTTAGGTGGGAGCCCTCCACTGATGGGATGGTCTGTGACCATCCTGGCGGTGAATAGCACACAGCATCTCGAAAGAATGGAATGTGGGGAGCTAGACAATACCTGAGGCAACTGCCGAAGGATGAGTTCTATCGCCTCATGAAAACTGGCTGAATTGTGAGTCTCTTGTTTGCTTTGCTTCGATGATGAAATATCGATTTCTCACAGACCTGTTCTGAATCATCTTGAGGATAACAATCTATACATCACAATTTCTGATGAAGCTTTTTAACTTTTCTTTTCCACAATGCGATGGTTGCTAATAACCATCAAGGATTAGGTATACCTCCTGAGGCATATAGTCGCTTCTCAGATGCTCGTTGGCTATTCATTTAGTCGACGGGAATAGTTTGAATGGGTGAGTTCCGGCTTTTTTCCTTTTTCGTTTTTCCTTTTTCCTTTTCGCTTTTGCTTCGATGATGAAATATCGATTTCTCACAGACCTGTTCTGAATTATTTTGAGGATAACAATCTATGCATCACAATTTCTGATGAAGCTTCAACTTTCTTGTCTTTCCATAATACGATCGGATCGTTGCTAATAACCATCAAGGATTAGGTATACCTCCTGAGGCATATAGTCGCTTCTCAGATGCTCGTTGGCTGCTTATGCAGTCAACGGGATAAGTTGAATGGGTGAGTTCTTCTGGTTCTTTTTTACTTTAACTTTTTATTTCTTTTTGCTTTTTCCCATTTCAACGATGAAGCATGATTTTACAGCGATCAGAATTATATTGAAGACAAACCGTCAATGTCCAACTGCTATCTGACTTGGGAAAAACCTCCACCTTGCATTTCGTCAAGCCATGTATGTGATCATCGCTGATGAATTAGATCCATAGGAACCCGAGTCATAGTGATAGAGCCGAATAAAATCAATGCTTTTCCGAGAACTCTTTTTCCTTCAATACCCAATCCTTAAGATCAAACCTGCCGTAGCAAAGAACCTCCGTACTATCATTCCAGACAAACGTCTTACCCTGGACGGACCTCCCATTCCCGAACTCGATCAGACAGCTTTGTAACTTGTATGCATCTGTTTCTTACGCGATGAGGCGGTCTCGTTCCCGGGGAGAGCGAACCTCGCATGCCACTCTCTTCACGATATTGCCCGGCTTTGAACAAGGGCTGGATGCTCTCCCCACATTTTGCCCTTCCATCCTTCGATAGTGGCGGTGTAGATCTCAGGTCTGTGTGGTTGTTGTAGGACTCTAGCTAGGACGTTGTGGTCCATGAGGGTGCCGTAGAGGAAATAGTATTCCGCTTGAAAGTCAAGCTCTTCACTGGTGGGAGACTCGGCCATTGGAGTGATGTCTTCTGTGGAATTCCGTGAAAAAAGGAAGCTAGGAAGCTTGAAAATTGCGGAGTGGCTGTGGAAGAACCCCCGACTCTGTTTAGGGTTTGGGTTCTGGTGCGAACCTTGGAACTCACTTTTTGTTATACCAGAGTGAGATGTATATAAAAGGAGATATTGTAGGTATGTTGTTAGTCTGCTTAGTCTCAGGATGCATATACAAAACGCTCAACAGCAAAGCCTCGAAGCTCCTATGTCAAGCATCATATCATCCCTCTCATAAAAATCTCAGGAATTATATATCTCAAAAAGCAGATAATATACCTCCACCCATACCTCGCATGAGAGCGAGAAAACCTAAGCTCTTAAAGCTTACTTCCACTCCCAAGCTAAGTTTGAAGCCTGGCTGGATGGATACCTTGAGAGAAAGGACAGTGGTAATATCAAAATTCTTCTTGAACCGATTTATCGCATACACCCACGCAGTTCCAGAATACCCTCAGACTCACCTCGAAGGCATCGCATTAGCAGGTCACTAGGTTGGCAATGAGGTCGCGAGTTGACATTATTGGCACCCAAAACACCCAGAGATGAGAGAAACCACAGAATCACTATTTCTTCTTGATGAAGACTGTCATCCTGAAAAGACAGTGCTCCTACATCAAAATCTGACGAAAGCGTGGAGGCATCGCAGAAAGCGGCTAGGGCTTTTATCAGACTTTGACCCAGAGCAGTGTCTTTTCAGGAAGACGGTCTTCGTCAAGAATCGGTGATTTCTTGGTTTTCTGCCATCTCTAGGTGTCCTAGGTGTCATTTCCATACTGCACATCTTGGAAGGCCGGCCAAGTTATTGACGAAGACTCGGTGAACTGTTGCCTGATCAGCGTAGTTTCAGCTATGATAAGCAAGCACCAGACAGCAGGTTGGCGACGGACACCCCACCGGAAGGCTCTAGAAGTCTAGGTGAGTCAGAGGGTATTCAGAAATTGCCTGGGTGTATATAATAGATCGTTCAAGAAGACTCTTGATATCACCGCTGTCCTTCCTCTCAAAGTATCTCCAGACGAGCTTCAAACTTAGCTCTGGAGTGGAAATAAGCTTCAAGAGCCTTCCGGTAGGGGTCCAACGGTACCCACTGTCTGGGTGCTCCCTTACCACGGCTGAAAGTAGGCTGATCAGGCAAGAGTTCGCCGAGCATTCGTGAATAACTTGGCCGGCCTTGGTCACTGAGAGAACTTGAGCTTGTCCATAATGAGCAAGCTCAAATATTGCAAGTCCGATTTGATCGTGAGTGGCGTTCATGTGTCTCGGTCGAGCCCGCCACTAAGAGATTTTTGAGAGTATGCATCCTTCTGGGTACTCTATGAAGGGTAGTATCAAGATCAGTAGGCCATATATGTTAGATAAGAAAGCCAGACACAAAGTAAGAGTCGGAATAACGGAAACATACTATTTTGCTAGACAAAAGCAGAATAGACGCCTTTATAGACCCTTAGATGTCTCTTAGATGTCTCTCTACGAGCTAGGCATTTGCCTCTACTAGGCAGGATATTGGTCGTCGAAACAAGAGATGGAACTGAATAACTATTAGAGATCTAGACATGTTGATATTGCCTATTGAATTTTTGATATCGTGACGTATTAGTCTGGTAAGAGCGCTCGTTTGTCCTCTTAGCGATTAGGTGATATAAAGACGGTCAACGATGGATGGAATGTAGGTTGGGGTAGTGAAAAACGGATAAAGAGATATTGAGGAAGAAAGAAATCAATAAGGGAGGGCATTTACATTCATAAGTTACAAACGCCACTTTTTGAAAGTCATCATAGGGTTCTTAGTACCCATCTGTTGTGGCTATGGGTTGAAAAGCCATCGACCTAAATGGCTAGAAACCTGACTCGGACTCAAGGCTAAATTCCATCGAGCCCATCTTGCAGCCGCAACAGATGGTGCTTGAGGGTGCAGAGGGCGGGCAAGTGAACGTGCTCATCAAGACTAAAGCGCGGTGCCGGCTCAAACATGGACTGTGGGTCTCGATGCAGGAGGAAGCTCAATCCATGGTGCTCCTAAAGGACAAGAAGCCATGGGAGAGTAAGTAGTCACCACCCTCTGATAATACCTTGAGGTATTCACTAATTAATAGTACCTAGAGCAGTCTTCCTAATCTCCCAGGGCGGACGTGAGCTCTATGTGAGGCAATCCCATCGGCAGCCTTCATGCTTTACATCATGAATCAGTCTTCCAGATCATGTTGCAAGAAACCTGTCGGGGCAAGTGTGGACGACTGGTTTTTGATGTATGCTATGCAGGCTGTCGATGGGGTAGCCGCACTCACATAGAGCTCACTACCATCCTGGAAGATCGGAAAGACTGGTATTCGCGCTTTATCCTAGTAGTTTAAACCAGACAAAGTCGGATGGCACACCCTACACACTCCGTGCCGACCCGTCCCGCAAATGCGGAGGTGGAGCCGATTCCTACTTCCGCTCTCAAGTACTTTAAAACTATGAGTAAGAAGAAAAGCACCTACGTAACTAACCATTTCCTCCGTGCGGGGCAGACATATAAAGCAAGCAAAATACCGCCCTACCATCCTAGCATCCACCATCCACCTTGAAAATGCTCGGAAAGATCGCCCTCGAAGAAGCCTTTGCGCTTCCCCGATTTCAAGAACAAACACGCTGGTGGGCAGGAATGTTCGCAACAGACGTGGACAAACATGTCGCCGAGATCACCGACGTCGACACCATCCGACTAAACTTCGCCGAGAAGCACGGCGTCGGACTACAAATCCTCTCATACACCGCGCCAGGCGTACAAGATATCTGGGACCAGAAGGATGCACAGGACCTAGCGATGGAAATCAACGACTACATTGCCGAGAAAGTAAAAGCGCATCCTGATCGATTCGCTGCTTTTGCGTAAATCCTACCCCCGAGGTCTCTGATACATGGAAGCTACCTATACTAACATTATTCCAGAACACTATCCATGCACGATCCCAATGAAGCAGCCCAGGAACTCCGTCGTTGCGTGACGCAGTACGGGTTTCTCGGCGCATTAGTCAATGATACACAACGCGCTGGTCCAGATGGCGAGGATATGATCTTCTACGATAATCCCAAGTGGGACGTATTCTGGGCTACGTGCACTGAATTAGACGTACCACTATACCTGCATCCGCGCAACCCCACAGGAACAATCTATGAGAAACTCTGGGCTGATCGGAAATGGCTGATCGGTCCACCCTTATCCTTTGCGCAGGGAGTAAGTCTTCACGTCCTGGGAATGGTAACGAACGGAGTCTTCGACAGACATCCATCCCTGCAGGTAATTCTAGGTCATCTGGGCGAACACATCCCCTTCGACATGTGGAGAATCAATCACTGGTTCGAAGATAGGAAGAAGTTTCTGGGCTTGGAGGAGACGTGCAAGAAGACGATAAGGGAGTACTTTGCGCAGAATCTGTGGATTACGACGAGTGGACATTTCTCGACGACGACGTTGAATTTTTGTATGGCGGAGGTTGGAGCAGATCGGATTTTATTCTCGATTGATTATCCTTTTGAGACGTTTAGTGATGGGTGTGATTGGTTTGATAGTGCGGAGTTGAATGAGTCGGATAGGGTGAAGATTGGACGGGAGAATGCGAAGAAGTTGTTCAAGTTGGGGGCTTACAAGGATAGTACTGCGTGAATGTGAATATGAGATTAGTCTTCCATTTGTTATCAGTCATATCGGTCATATCTCGTTACACATGATGTCAAAGTTATGCGTCATATGTCTCCATCTTCATTCCATGTGGTGTGAAGTAGTGGTCTTCAATTGCGCATACAGTGCTCCGGTAGATTTCGTAGTTTGTGCAGCAGCGGGTGAAGTATTCGAGGGTGCATTGTAAGTAGCGTGCCAGGTCGACGTGGGCAGACTTGGGGTTGAACTCCATGGTCAGGTCGATGAACTTGCGGTAGATCCATTCGTCATAGAGATCAAGCAGCTGCAAGAGGAACTTTTGTTCCGAGGAGCGGGGTTTGGACAGGTTGCTGGTGAATGTTAGTAGAGCAAGCGCGCGAGTGAAAGAATACCCACGAGAATACGACACTGGCCATCTGGCGGAAGCGATGCACGGCAGCCATATCCTCATGCTGCAGGGTCTCCAGGACCTCAACGACAGGCGACGTGGTATTCAAGGATTCTTGCACCTCATTGTCCACGGCGGCAATCCAGTCCAGTATGTAGGAAGCGACTTTCTGAGCTTCGGCTGTGTCTTTGGCGTTGAGAAACTCATCTGAGTTGCGGAATAGGAGGTATTCAAGACGAATGACCTTTTTGGTGATGGCCACAAGGTTAGCACGAGACTCCTTGGGCAGCTTGGGATTTGAGAGCAGGTCTTTGATATCGTCGAGGCGATTGCGTTGGGCCTCGGTAGGGACAAAGGTAAGAGTGAGGTGAGGGTCGATTTGCTCAGAGCAAATGTCCTCCTTCATGGCGAGGGTGAATAGTTCCTCCCAGAGTCGCTCGTCTGCGGAGTTGTCCGGGGCATCTTGGTATTCAGGGAATGGCTCAAGTTCATTGTCGGGGGATGTAATTGGGGTCTCAACCATGACGATGCTGGTCGAGAAACTGCTGGGTGAGAAGTTGCTATCAGGGAGGGACCCCTCATGCTGCGTCGGGGACAGACTCGGGCAACTATCAGAGTCACAGTCGAGGGTGAGCCTGGTGAGCTCGGTGCGCACGGCATCGAGCAGCGCTACCTCGGCAGGCTGCTCGACTTCCATGATGTTGGATGGTATGTGAAGGGACGCAAGATATGGAGGTAAAAGATGGAAGATGGAGGGTGGAAAATGAAAAGTGAAGTGAGAGTAAAAGTGAACTTGATTCTGCTAATGGAATTTACCACACCTCAATCCGAAAAGTCGTAAAAGAGTCAGAAGACCAGGACGTATTCATAGAATCGAGACGTGGTTATGCCTTCCCCTCGACGTCCGCCTGGCTATTGAAGCAAGAGCACGACGAGAAACAAAACGTTCCAGATGCCATACAACAAGCCTCGCAGACAAGACGCACGAGAGTTAAGAAGACAATATCATTCTTCGCACATCGACTAATCAGCGTGTTATTGGTACCCAAAGGTAGAACACGGCAACTTAAGTAGTGCGATCATTCGGGTTTTACATCTTCATCGTCCTCTGGTAAAGGGACATCCATCACTCTTTCGCCTGCTCTTTCTAGTGTTCGTCTACTCCAGGACCGTACGCCTTTGTAAACAGCCTAAGCAGGTTAGTGGTGGACAGTCAACGCATTATTCAGTACGTACCCAGAGAAAGGTCCCAATGCCAATGACAATGACCAACCAGTTGAGGGATCGAGCTCGATCTCGTCCTGTCGTGCGGCCAGCCATGATACCTGAGCGCGGGCCCCAGAATGGAGAGAAGAACCAGATAGACCTGACAAAGGATAGGAGACCAAGAGAGGCCAGTCCCTTGACGAGATGGGCAATCCACGAAGCACCTTCGTCAAGCTCCTCTTCCAACTCTGCATAGACGTCGACAGGCCCGAGATACAAATCAAGGATGGGGTCAGCAATGAAACCAAGGATAAAAACGGTAAAAAGCAAAATGGCGATTGTGAGAAGCAGCTGTGTGCCAGCACTACTGATCCACCTCGCCCAGGTCAGACGTTGTAGCCGATATTGAAAGCCGCAGGTCGGGCACTGCCAGTAGTTCCTCGCCCCGTACCGGGGGTCTGCATGTCGCCATGTCTGTAGGCAGTTCTCGTGCACATATCGCGAGGAGCCTTTGCATTGGCAGGGGCGGAGCAGACGACCGGACTCTTCTGATTCATAGACAACGCGAGGTCTCTGGAGGAATTCCGAGGGTTGAAAGGTAGGCAGGACAGATTCTAGACAGATCCTACAGACTCGAGGAGGATACCCCGGGTCTGTCGATTCGGTCGAGTCATGTGTAGCCGACTCTGGCTGAGCTGTCGCGTCGGGCATGGGAGAGGCGAAGGGAGAAGAAACTGTGTGAAAAAGTAGCTCCACCCGTGCATTTATCTGCCGACCCGATAGAGTTCACCGCCTTTGGCAGCTCACACCTGAGCTTCCCCCAAACGTCACCCTCGTCTGCCTACAACTTCATCTTTTAATCTGTCCCTTCGCCGTGATTTTTCAACAGAAATTGAATCATGGCTGACCGTTACTCCTTCTCCCTGACCACCTTCTCGCCCAGGTATGTTTCCCTGTCTGGGTAACTGATGACAACTAACACCATCAACAGCGGCAAGCTGGTGCAGATTGGTAAGATCAACAACGCGGAATCAAATTGCAATCACTGATCAAATCTACAGAATATGCCTTGAATGCGGTCAACCAGGGTGTCACGGCCCTCGGAATCAAAGGTACCTTCGACCAATGACTCCGCTGACCCTTTCTCGCTGACCATCCACAGCTACCAACGGAATTGTCCTGGCAACCGAAAAGAAGTCCTCTTCGCCACTGATTGACCCGCCCTCCCTGTCAAAAATCTCTTTGATCACCCCAGATATCGGGATGGTGTACGCCGGCATGGGTCCCGACTACCGGGTTCTAGTGGACAAGGCGCGAAAGGTGTCACACACGGGCTACAAGCGAATCTACAATGAATACCCACCGACACGGATACTGGTGCAGGATGTGGCGCGGGTGGTGCAAGAAGCCACGCAGTCCGGAGGTGTTCGACCTTACGGTGTCAGTCTGCTGGTTGCAGGCTGGGACGAGGGCGTGGAGCCTCAAGAAAACCAGGACGGCAAGACCGGCGGTATCCTCAAGGGCGGCCCTAGTCTGTACCAGGTTGACCCTAGTGGTAGCTACTACCCCTGGAAGGCGACAGCCATTGGCAAGCACGCTACCAGCGCGAAGACTTTCCTAGAGAAGCGGTACACCGAGGGACTGGAGCTGGAGGATGCCATCCACATTGCGCTGTTGACGCTCAAGGAGACGATTGAGGGTGAGATGAACGGGGACACAATAGAGATTGGTATGTGGGACCCCAGTTTGAGGGATTGTATGCATGCTAACAGCGGCAGGAATTGTTGGCCCGCCGGCGGACCACCTGTTGGGCTACGAAGGCGTCGAGGGCGCGCAGGGACCGCGGTTCAGGAAGTTGACCAAGGAGCAGATTGAGGACTACCTGACCAACCTGTGAGATGAGGTAGGATGGATGACTTGTGCAACGTACTAGGAAATGAGAAAACAGTTCAAATCTGCGTATTCACTTAACCCACAATCCAAGATCTATCCGTCTACAAGAACCCAAGGGGCTTGCTGGTGTCGGCATCCTCGAGTATCCTTTTCCTTCACATATCCCATCTCTATCTCCTGCCGCTATACCAATTTCCTTCCCAGTAAATTTTCTAGGGCCAGGTTTGCCTATCAAACTCCTCCCTCGCTAAAGAACGATGAAACCGACAAGAGAAGCCGCAAGTCGAACCCTGATCTAGTATCTATGTAACGATCGGAAAATCATAACCCGTGGCACTCGAACTATCACTATAAAGCAACTCCTAGATGAGCTGGCACCGTCTGTTGAGAATATAGGTCTGGACGAAGAATGATGAAGGAAGGAATAATAGAAGCCAAGAATTATGAAACTTGTAATTGTCTGTCTATTTCTTTTCTTTTTCCTCTAGGGGATATTTATATCCCCTTTCTTAGAGCCAATTTTCTATAGAGAACGTATACAATAAAAACTCTACATCCCAACACTTATGGATCTAAGTGCAGTACTCCTAAAGGAAAGTATTGAATCCGGGGAGTTATGGTATGACTGCGGTCGGGAGAAAGAAAGGCCGACCCTCGGATTGATGCCTTCTATGTAAGGCATCGGAATGGCTGAACCGCCATATATCAACAAAATGTTCGTGCTCATATTAGTAGGGTGAGAACCCGGTTGTCCTACAAGAAATGTTATAGTGGAAATTGGTCCGCCTGAGCTGGTTAGCACAAACACGAAACTGAACGATCAACTCAAGAATGTGCTCACATCGAAATGGACAACAAGGTCCTGTTTTGATTCGACCCAGTGAAGTTCAACCTCATCGCAAGCGTGCTGAGGCTCGCCTTTCCATTTCAGGCTCGAATCAATGCCATTCTTATTCTTGACTTTGAAGGCAGTTATTTGTCCGGAATGTGTTCGAGCAAAGGGCAAGCCCCGCAGCGCTTCAACTTCAAGATTTATCAAGCGTATACGAGGGATCCCGATTGGACAGCAGCCGATGGGCTTTCCATTATACGCCAAGCCGACCAAGCGATATAGCCGGAATTTTTTGCAAATGACAACAAAGAAGCTTAGCCTTCGGCATTTCTCGGCTGGTATACGATACCTGATATACTTTCCAACACCTCTAAGCAGACTTCCCTTTCGAGCCGTAGTGCACTTCTTGATTTCGACAGATGACGTCCTGGTGAAAGATCCAACTCCACATGGGCCCAGGGGGACTGAAAGGAGAACTTAATCGAATTGTTTCAGTTTGGTCGATCGTACTGTACTTGAAATATTAGAGAATTTCTTTTACATTGTTTCCTTCTATCAAAGATGGGTACAAGTTGGGGGTGCCTTGTGCCCGTTCACATTCCTGCCTAATTTCAACGCCGGGCCGAAATCGCGAATCTCGAGCCCAAGAACAGGGCTGCGAGAGATATCCCGGTGCAAAATATCCTACGTGAACGCCGTTGACAATTGTGTAAAGATGCGCTATAGACGTTTCATTCAAACAACCCAATGCCATTTCATTCCCAGTCTCTGGAAATATCCAAACAAAGATTATTTCTTGGGTACATACTCGCCATATTGGCTTTGCCAAGCTGCCGCAAATGAGCCCTCGATTGGATCCAGATCCCCGACGACCTAGACATGTCAAGGACTGGGACCCGACAACACGGGCGAGCACAAATTCCGACCGACAAGAAAAGAAGACCCCCTGACTAGCCTATCTTCTTGATCCATTCCTCAACAGATAGGTCCAGAGGCTCAATGGTAAAGGCATACTGACGAAAAGCATTGACTATAATGAAAACAGCGCAAAAATTAGTACTCAGAGATGCCAATGCGATAGAAACCCACGGAATGACGTACCCGACGAGCCGAATGCGTTCCAACTATCAATGGTACTCTTGATAGTGCTCGCCTCAAATATCACATCGGGAACCGCATCATTCTGGGCTACTAAATTCTGGAGCTTTTGGAGAAGGGTGGTGATCCTGCCCCAGGCGAGATCCAGGTCTCGAAAAGCATCCTTCGCAGATTGAACGTGCTTGATCACTGCCTTGGCCTCTTGCTACAGTGCGAAAAGGGCGAGTTAGAACTTTGTTCGCAGAATAAAGCATCAGGACACGGAGGATCTGTCCGACACATACAGTTATGCGCTGGGCGTCAGTGGCCACCACCCGGGCTGATTTCAACCCTGCTTCATCGGTCCTGATTTCTTCCTCTGTTGCGTACACCACGTCCTTGATTGCCGATTCACGGGGACCTCGTTTAGACGCCGGCGTCAGGGGCAGAACTCCGTACAAGGCACTGGACGTCTTAGATGGAGTAGGGGCTCGCGAAAAGGGAATTGTACGACTTACCACCGGGCGTACTCTGGAGGTTGAGCCGCAGAAGTCACATCTGGTGAAGGAGCGGTGTTAGAAAGGAATTCCTGAGTTTGCTATCTCCAATAGACTTGATACCATTATCGTATCCCCAACGTTGGATGAGCGACGCCTCTTGAAGTGTCTTGATGACTCCTTCTAAGTGTTGTCGCTCATCCTTGTCAAGACGCCGCTTGACATCTTCAAGCCGTGCATTCAGCGACGCCCAATGATTGTAAGTGTCGCCGTCAAAGTGGTCCAAGCTGTCTTGGAGATCCTTGCTCGCCTCTTGAAGTTTCGAGGTGTACCCCAGCAGCTCTTGTACAAAATCAGCGATGGACGATTTCGACTCCTCCATTTTCGCCGTGTCCTGGGGTTTTTTTCTTTTAGCCAGGTTGTAGTCAGTGATGCTTTGCAAGATATTCCCATAGTAGGAATCATCTGGGCTTCCACCAGCCGTCTGCGAATAGTCATGGATTTGGCTGGCAAAGTTCACTACAGCTTGCCATGTCTTGTCCCGGAATTCTATGGCTTTGTTTTTCACCTGTAGTTTGGATATTTGAGTCAGTACCATCACTATTTCATCCCCTTTGCCATTGGCGTTGAGAAACGGAATCTTACTTCCCCATAGGACTTGACGAGTCCATCCACCCTGCTTGCGATTTCGGGGATGCTAGAGAGATCGACGCCCAAGTAGCGAGAGTATTCCTCTCGGCTGACGGGCAGATGCGTGCCCGCGTAGATGTACCGTAATGTTGCCAGGAACTGGGGACTGGAAGTAATGAACACCTCGTGTTCACTTCGTTGGCCTTTCCAGCTGCCCTTGACCACCTGGGTGAAACTGGCGTCGGGACTCCAGTATTCATGGGACGCGATATTCATGCTGGAGGCCATTGTGGGTATTTCAAGTGGTACTGTGGGAAGAATGCTAGGGATAGAAAATTCTGCTTGCCCTTAGACTTCGAAAATCCAAGCAATGAGTGAGGCTTTATATCGCAGATCTCGCGACCAACCACGCAAGCGGATTCCATCGGCGCTCACTTCCGGGATCCACCGTAGCACCGCTTGTTGTTCCGACGAGGAGGGGGATCTCTTGACATGGAGTTTGATCGGCGTGACTGTGCTGGCCCGACTTGCATGCAGGACATGTTTGTGCACATGCCTCTTTTCAGCTGACAGGAAATCGCGCAGTGGAGCCTATTTAGTACAGGATTTTCCTGGTAGATGTGGAGCTGGAGATTATCATGCGAACAAAAGTACCGAGCGTGCGAAGACAGTGCAGATGCTGGGGAAGTATGGGGCGTAAATAACGAAGAGGAAAAAGAACAATACGGGAAAACATACAGGAAGAATCTATATTTGATGACGAATTGGTTTTTTATATTGACCATGAAGCGGACTTACCTCTCCTAATCAACTTCTCTTCATCAGGCTCTAGTTTTTTCTTCTTGTCAAAGACACAATGGCAGAGGTTAATCAGGACTTCCTTTCACCCAAGAACCTCATTCGGGACAATCAACTAGTCCTGGATGGTGCTCTCCTTTCGAACTCGACCAAGTTCGCCGTGCAGTGCCTGAACTTGCCCTGGTCTCTCGAGGGAATGAAAGCGCAAGGGGGCATCAGCGACGCCGAATACAACCAGGTCCTTATCTACTTGGAATATGATGGCCAAGCATGCAGCTTACTTTGAACTAGACTGCCGACATCTTACTGCAGCTCCACAAGGGCTTCCTTCGATTGTTTGAAATCGCCGATGACTTTCGGGTTTGTGGTGCTGTCCGTGTCCATGTCTTTCAATGGCTGATCGATGACCCCAGAATACACTCCACGTACTCGATCGAGCTTGCCAACAGACCTTGGAGTTTGCTGACAAGGCTCAATCCAAGTTCTGTACGTGTTTAGTCTCTCTAACCTGGGGCAAGGCCGTTGATCGATTTTCGTCTTTCCAGCCAAGCTCTTTGAACTGTTTCGCCAGCTGAGGGACAGCCCAACCTCGGAAGTCAAGACCGAGCTCCACGCACTCAACATGGAGCTTATTATAGCTGCGAATAATGCTGCTCGTTCGTCCGGCATGGTATCGTTTGGCACGTTTGTCAATGATTTGAGTGAAGTCGGAGTGTATATGCGCGAGACTTATCACAAATTGACCCTGAGGATGAAGGACCCGAAAGTGAAAAACATAATCGAGAAACTCCTCGGGACCCGTGGCCGACTTCCTGGTCTAGAAGGTTTCCTGGCATGGCTGGACCGGATCAATGATCAATCCAACAAAGCCATCAAGGACTTAGAACACCTGCGGGGTGGGTTAAAGCATTCAAGGTTCTCGTCGATCAACGTGGCTCATATGTTTCTAGGTTCCTGGGAAATGATTGCAGCGGATTCGGCCTCCCTGGAAGACTTTCTCTACCACCCTCACAGTGAGCCAAGCAACCGATTCATGCAAGTTAAATTGGCGCATCTCCTTTCAGGGTGGAAAGTTGTCAAAGAGAAAGGTAAGGAAAGATGACCTTGACACTTGACCAGTCCACTCTGGCTCACCATCTGCTAGTGATCGAATTCAACAGAGTCCATCTTCAGTCTGCATTGAAGGAGGTGGACAGCGCCCCTCGCAGATGATGTGTCAATAAGCAAATTCCAATAGAAGTTTGGGCGTTGCTCTGGACGTTGGTACACTTTGTAGCACTTGCCTCGGTAGTCAGCAGTCAGTCCAATGTTGTCGTTCTTCCTATTTAGTTCAAAAGATAAAGAAAATCAAATCCATTAAGCCTTTATTTTAGCACAAAAATCGAAGTCCCGCCGGAGAAAAGATAGAGTATGGAACTCAGCCGCCACTTAACCACTGTTGGCTTTTGTGGTCGGACGGTATCTTCTTAACATCAATACGACTACAACTATATTATTGATCGTAACCCTCATTTTCGTTATGTATATTTGAGATCAAAAAGCACGGGGACCGTGGATGGTTGCCTTTAGTGCTTAAACGAATGTGCTCTCCACGAAAACTGACCTGGGCGGTTGCAAATGAGAACAAAAAATAAATAAATAAAAATAAAAATATCAAACCAGACCATTCATCTCAAGCTGTAATACTTCGCCTTCCATACAAGTTGCACGTCCGTCAATCCTGACAGGTCTATCTCGTCGGGGTTTTTGATCGCAATGGTCCACTGCGTGAACGGAGTAGGGGCGGGGAAATCTTTCGATTCAAAGGGCGTTTCAGCGTAAGGGAGAAATTTTCCATCCACGACATTGTACTTGAACGGGATCCTGCTCAGAGGCTTGGTCGTGAACTCAAACATCTTGTTGTCCTGAAAGTCGGCGTAGACACCTGAGGTAGAAATGGTGAGCTGGAATTCGGCATCCAGGTCGTCTTTCCCAGGCTTCGCCTTTGCCCCAACGAGAAAGACGCGGAGGGAAAGAACGCGGAAATGCTCGCCATCTTTGAATGGACCGGCGACGTTTTGCTTCTGGTTTTCCTTGAAGCTGTCCGGTGTAAGGGTGAAGATGGCCAGGTGTTTGGTTTTCAAGGACGCGATCAGCTGCGATCCATAGGGACTGGGAATCTGGGGACACGGGGTTAGCACAAGATGTCGTTGCTCGGGAGAAGAAAACGTACATCTTTCACGCCCATCGGTCGGGGGGTCAAGTCTGCGGAAGTATGTCAGTGGGATCTGCCATGTCCTTGAGATCAGCAATGTCCACTGACCAGTAAATCCCGGGTTGTGTCTTTCCAGATAATGGTCCATTTCATCCGATATGGTCCCGAGATCATGCCGGTACATTGCGGCAGCTTTCTGGACGCTGAGGATAACTCTGCTGTCCTCCAAGGCCGCGTACTTGTAAGCCCAAAGGAGGTTGCGCATGCCCATGACGATGCTGGTCCGGATGGTCATGAAGCGGTCGTAGAACATGGCCTCGACGACCTGGTCATTCTTGGAGTCGGTCTCCCATTTCTTCTGCAGTGAGTTCAAACTTTCGAGATCACGCTGGGCCAGCTTCTGTTCGAGTGAGGCGTTGACGTACTCCTGACCCGCCTTGATCGCCTCAACCTGCGCCAGGACGAGTGCCTTGGCATTGACCGCGTGCTTGCGGAGCTCTAACTGATATTCTGGGGCGTGCTGGATTTTCAGGTCAATGGCGACTTGGATCTGCGCATCGCTGTCCAAGATCCACTTGTCCCAGGCGGCCAGCGTGGCCACCCCGACGGCGTTCGCATTTCCTCCGATCACATCCTTGAGTTTAGTCACATCCGCCTCCAGATTGCATTCCAGCTTCTTGAGGGAAGCTACTGCCTCGCCGACGGTTGGGTAAAGCTGGGAGATTGCCTTCAAGCAGTCATCCAGGACCTTGAGCACCGTGGAGGCGATTTTCTTGCCTTCGCCGGCCGCTTTGCTCGCCTCTTCCACAGTCTTGACGGCGCCAATTGCTCCTGCAGAAGGGAGACCCACGCAAATCATGCCAATGGCCAGGGCAAACTCTGCAAGGGATGCCATTAGCTCCAAATACTCGATTGACAAGCATTCGTGGACTCACCCATAACCGCTCCAACGATTTTAAATGCGGCGTCCCATTTCGTCCCAAACTTCCAGTTCTTGATTCCCAGTTCGAGGTTGGACTTTGCGCGCTCCAAGGTATTTTGGTCATCTCTGACCTGCTTTGTCAAACTTTCCACTACGATCTTGGCCCCTTCGTATTTTCCCGAGGCTGCTTTGATGAGAGTATCTCGCATCTCGGTGACGTTTTCAACGTGCTTCGTCATGAAGCCCCAGGCCTCCAGACGCTCTTTTTTGGCAAGGCCTCGATCCTGGAATCGATGGTACTGTGTTTCATATCCCTCTGCTGCTGTGATCATGGATTCCACCGTGCGCCGGTAATCGCCTATGCTGAGCACCGGGGCATAGTTCATATTCGGGCCGGTTAGGGCTTGTGCCGCGAGCTGTTGGCCCAACGACACGGCCTGAAGATTCATCGCGCTAAGCCCGGGCAGTTTGGTTGTCGTCCCGGCAAGATACCTGGCTTGCGAGATGGAGATCTCTGGCCAGGCAAAGAACAGCGCCGAGGCAATCCGCAGCTGTGTCTTCATGTTCATCACCAGCTGCTCGGTTTCGATCGTATTGTCATAGTCATCCAGGTATTCGAACTTAGGCTGGTCCGAGCCTTTGGAAAAGTAGATCATGACACCCGCATATCCCTTCTTGATCACCTCGATAGTGCCCCGGAAGTCCGTTCCAGTCACCGAGTAAGTGATGGGATGGTCCACGACCTCGGCGTGGATGATAAACACCGACTCATCGTGTGCCGTGCCGAGATTGAAGTCTAGCTCCACGCTCCCCTCGGATGTCAAGACTCGGGTGCAGAGCATGGTGCTCGTGACCTTGCCGAGGTCGATGGGAACCTTTTCGCCGAGGGCTATCACGTCGGCAAAGGCCCTGACCGTGTCAGCGGACTTTGAAACAAACTGCGGATACTCGAGGTAGATGTCGCGAATGGTGAAGATGTTCTGTCGCTTCAATCAGCTTTGGATGCTACCATCTTGAACGCCGAGGACTTGATTTCGTACCGCCGTCTCATAGTGATCCTTGCTCAAAGGAACGACCTTGACTTCGGGAGACTCCGCGTACTTCTTCCACGCCGAGGCCAATGTTGGTTGTACTTTCATAATTCCGGTCGACATGGTATCAGCAGAAGAAATAAAGATTGAGTGAGTATTTGTTCCTGGGGCTTTGCTCCGTGGGGATGTTGTTGAGTTGACTCCTGTCAATACAGTTGAAATCATCTTGACCCAATTTTACACATACGTCTTGTTACGACAGGACTTTAGCCCCCTCATGCGGATGCCTTCTGTCTCATCACATCGTGGACGATCTTTCCTGGGTCTTCTTGGCCACGTCAGACACCATTCGATCCCCGATCCCTGGGCGTGGGAATCGACTATGTATGCGCCTTTTTTTTTGAGATCCATATTTTCCTGGAACCCAGGGCTTTCTGCAGCATGGGCTCGATGCTAGATAGTGTGTCATGGTTCCACAATGCATCCGGAGTGTTGGGTGAGGTTAGAGGTGCATGAGCATTTCAGACGTCAATTTAGCCATTGGGCATAGCTCGACACTGTTCCTCGTGTGATTCGAATTGATGGGCTGTCTAGATCTCGACTATCACTCCGATAGAGCATTTTTCCCGCTCCAGCGAATCTCATCTTCGGTGGCCTGCATTTGTAAATCACGAGCCTAGGAACGGGTAGGGTCTGGCGATGCGTGGTCACTGCCATTAAGCCGCGGTGGTGTATAGAGACTCTTCTAGGTACTTTGGTCTCATGCTTCACTTCTAGGTCCTGGAAATCTTTTTTTAAAAAAGGAGCCTCCGATGACACCTCTGATCATGAGTGAAAGTGAGCCTCCAAATTTACTCTATGGACATTGCCACCGGAGTCCTGTCATGCATCTTCTGGCCGATTGAGTGGAGCTTTACGGCTGAGAGATCGGCGCTGTAACACAACATATGCAATGCACCCCCGATGAGGAAACAAAACAACTGCTGGCTGATGTAGCTAGCTGAGAGCATTACGCATCGTGCATAACTAAGTATGAAAGTAGATATAAATGATTCCTAGTAAATTTAGCAGGACGCCGGACGAAGCAATTCATTTCGCTTTTGCCTCGGAGCCGAGTTCGATTTTATAATCTTCACCGACCATTATCGAACCATGAGCGGCGATGCTGTTTTTGGGGCGGACGAAAAGTCCGTCCTCCCCGACTCGGGTCTGACCGAAAATATCAGTGGCACCGACACAGACGGCCAAACAAAGGAGAAGGAGGTCTTTACCTTGTCGCATCCCGATATCCTCTCCTTGATGCGATATGTCTGGGGCGGTTGCTATCTCCCCGCGACCCGCGACGAATACATTCGCCGAATGGACATCGACCAAGAGGCCGTTGGCACGGTGTCCAACGAGATTGATCTGATGACAGCGGCCTATAAAGATGTAAATCGCTAAATCAATACCACCCCCCGAGAGAGGGGGGAGAGAGAGAGAGAGAGAGAGAGAGATAGGATTAACCCATTCCCTCATCAGATTAAAACGGACAATATCAACTTCCGAGACCACACCTGGCCGTCGCTGGTTGATCTGGCCGCGAAGATTTCCGATTATGCCAGTGACGCCGGCGGGGACATCGACAGCTCGTACTATGCCAATCTCCTGACCGCTGTCAAGGATTACAACGACGCCAAGCGCGAGAGAAACCGGAAGGCAATGGAAGAAGCGAAAGATACTATCCTCGGGTTCACCTCAGAGTTGATCGGCTCCATCACAAAGCTGCAGGAAGCAAGCGCAAAGGCCAAGGACGATCTAGCGACATTCAAGAATCTAACCAGCAACCATAGCTTGACCTTGAAAACCAACCGCGACGAGGTCAAGAAGCTGTTTGAAGGCTCCACAGGCGAGATTGCTCGACTGGAAAATGATATCAAGGAGCTCCAGAAGGAACTGGAAGAGGATCAGGCTGAATACGACCGCGGTAAGTCTTGATAACTTTGTACGGGACGCATCCGATGAATTCACGATACTGATGAAGTGGTACGGACGGCTTTAGACGTCAAGCTTGCCGCCTCAACCCCGAGTTATGCGTGGTGGTGAGTGCCCCTTTTTCTGAATTATCGTTCTGCTAGAAGAAACCTATTCCACAGTGGCTAAATTCTATTCTAGCACAATCTTTGGCTTCATTGCGGCGGTGTCCGTCGCTTCGATATACGGCAAGAAAGCCGTGGAGATGCAGAACGCTATGGAGGCAGCTAGAGAAAACATAGACACGGATCAGAAGAAGCTGAAGGCAGCCAGGATCGTGAATACTGATACTCAGCGCATGAACGTCAGTCACCCGGAATCACTCCTTCTATTCTCCTTCGTTGAAGACTGACTCTCTTCTCAGCTTGGTGTCGATGCGCTTATTGCTTTGATTGATCCCGCGATAAAGACACTCCAGAAACTAGAGACGGTCTGGCAGATCATCAAGGACGATCTCCAGGGTCTGGAAGACAAGGCCCAGAACAATCCTGATCGAATTCCTAATATAGTCGTTGAAAAGGTCAAACTCAGAAACATGACCAAGAGATGGGATGACCTGAAGGCAAAGAGTAAGTCTATCTATATCTGGGGTTTTGGCACACCTCCATAGGCCATTGGTTTGGAATGTGACCCTAATGGACTGGAAACAGCGAACGAATTCCGAGAGACGGCCTATATCAGCGAGCCCGAAATTCTCTCGTTCCAGGACTTTATCAAGAAATATGGGGTCAAGGACAAGGAATGAAAGCGAAACACGGGTCTACTTGGATTTGGTTTAGGGCTAGGGGTGAGCTGTGAGAATGGTCGTGACTGCGCGTAGCCTGGAATCTAATCTTGAATGCTTAGCCTATTTTTATTTTTATTTTTGGACTCGGAAAGAGACCCTAATTCCGCTGGGCCTGGGTTGAAGAAAATTAGAAAGTTGAGTAGTAATATATTTTGTTGCCTTTAGCTATACCTATACTTTTTGGTATTGTCATTGTGACCAAATTTACCTTGGTGAGTGGAAGGGTAGGAAAAGTGTTTATATTCTGTTTTCATACAGGAAGTTCGGAGGCCGGATAGCGAAGAGAGGAAATACAGTCGACTCTCGTGAGCAACACCCCCCGCCATCCATCAAAATGATGTTGCACGCCCCCAATGTATGCAGCATCTCATGTGTGGGGCACTGATTATATAATATTCATTCCTCTAGCCCTAGCCCTGATTTCCTATTTAGGTTTGAATCCCATCTCCTCCAGTGTCTTCTGTTTTCTCGCATTTATCTGTAGCCTTGCGTGTAGCTTCGTCAAAGCCTCAACATAAGACATATCCTCTTCTCATACCCCTTCCCTGTTTGCAGCCCATATGGATAAATCATCTAGATGATCCTTGATAAGCGTATCAGTCGGAATATCAAGTAGTGGTGGCCCATATATATCTTCCTCCTCTGCCAATGTATTGCTACCATCGCCAGTAATAAGAATGATATTAGATAGATCTATTAAGAATATAGGTCTAGACGAAGAATAATAAAGGAAGGAATGATAGAAGCTAAGAATTATGAAACTTGTAATTGTCTGTCTATTTCTTTTCTTTTTCCTCTAGGGGATATTTATATACCCTTTCTTAGAGTCAATTTTCTATAGAGAACGTATACAATAAAAACTCTGCATCCTAATACTTGTGGATCTAAGCGTAGTACTCCTAAAGGAAAGTGTTGAGTCCGGGGAGTTATGGTATAACTCTGGCTCGTGCGGTCGGGAGAAAGATTGATGCCTTCTATGTAAGGCATCAGTATGGCTAAACCGCCATACATCAACACCGTCAATGCCTTGGAAGTATCGCTCTTCTCAGGTTATCCGCAGCTGTAACGGTGACTATCGGGGCATCCTCGATCCCTCTGAAATCAAGACTGGATCTCTCTGCATTATTAACTACACCCTGATGCGTTGTTTGTATTGCTGTATGCTTTCCTACTGGTATTGTTACTTCCAACTCGTAATCTCACCGACGGGTCTCTGCAGCAAATAATACCACAAAGACCACGGCCATAGCTATCGTAGCCATGACAGGAAGAAAACGGTGACACACCCCTGTTACAATATCCCAAAGAGGAGATCCGTCTCAAGTCCCGCAGAAGCCTCGGCAACCCAACCGGCGCAATAACAATGGCGTTAGATCTTCCGAGTATATAATACTACTACGCTCTTAATTTCAATCTACCCCGGGTTTTGAACCCCGGTCCTTGAGTATTAGTATCAATTACATCTCTACCTCTACCTCTACCTCACTCTGCACGATGTTAAATGCTCACCCAGGGCAGAATCCGACTCCCCCAGATCTAGCAGCATGAACGACCCACCACAAGATCTGCTAGATGGCATCTCCGGCGCATTAGCATCCGAAGGCGAGGTGCTCCAAATGACACTAGTAGCCTTCATCGCGCTAGCATGCTACAACGTCGCCGAGCTGGTGGTTCTAGTACCGTCTACATTCCGGCGCTGGCAGGGCCTCTACTTCTGGTCATTACTAGCATCACGCTGTATAGGCGTCGTGCCGTATACGATCGGGTTCATGATGAAGTTCTTCACACACGCAGACTCGGTATTATCGGTGACTGTTTTGACTATTGGATGGTGGACGATGGTAACGGGCCAATCTGTTGTGCTGTATTCGCGACTACATCTTGTATTGCGAGATGAGAAGACCTTGCGACGGGTGCTTTGGTTGATTGTGGCTAATTTCTTCCTGCTGCATGTTCCCACGACGATCTTGACGTTCGGGGCGAATATCGTACATAGTGGGGAGGTTGCTTGGGTGCAGGGGTACAATATCATGGAGAAGATTCAATTGACTGGGTTCACGATTCAGGAAAGTTTGATATCGACGCTGTACGTGATTGAAACTGTTAGATTGCTTCGAATCGGTGCCGAGTCGACTACGCGTCCTGATGCGAGGTGCATCATGTACCAGTTGATTGGAATCAATTGTGCCATTGTCACCATGGATTTGCTACTGCTGGGTCTGGAATATGCCAACTTTTATGCAGTGCAGATCACGCTGAAGGGCTTTATATACTCGCTGAAACTCAAGCTGGAGTTTGCTGTTTTGGGTCGGCTGGTGGATCTTATTCAGGGTTCGCGACATCCGATTTCTATCGCCATTGCCGATACCCTGCCACTGTGTTCGTTCACACAGACGCCAGATCGACATGATCAGCCCGGGCCGAAACATGAGGAGATGGTGGAAAGTCGGGCGTTGGAATCGGGGAGACTTGTGGATAATTAATTACTGTCAAGCAAGGCATTTTCCATCCATTCGTATTCCGCTTCCGAGTCTTCGTCTTGGCTGTCTGCAATCTCGTCCTCTGCTTTGCGCTTGCGGCTGGGTGTAGGGTCGGGTGATTTAATCTCGTCCTTTGTCTCAACCTCGTAAAGGCCGTCCTGTAGAAGTTAGGACACACTCACATTAGAACACTCACAGTAGAGATGAAGAACATACCGACTCAATTCGAAACGGCACAATCAACTCCGGCGTTCGAACAGGAAGCGTCTTCCCATTGCGCTTGGTAACCTCTGCAAACCTCGCATCCGGAAGATCGCGATACAAGACAATGCGCGTCTGCACATTAGTCTCCCAAGCACCACCCGCCAAGACAGGATACAATGTCGCGCGAGGCTGGCCCTTGATCTTAGTATGGGTCTGATTGATAGCCAGAACAGCAATATTGCCAGCCGCAAGACGGGCAAGATGGGTAGCAAGCTCGCTAGCAACATTCCATTTCCGATTGAGAAGCCATTGCAGCTGAGCCTTGTCGGTGATTTTCCCTTGAGTTAGACGGTCTTTGAGCTCTGCAGCATTAGGAAAGTAAGATGGGAAGAGACATGATACGGAATCGATGACGATGAGGGAGGTTTCTTCCGGTGGGAACCCCTTTGGTGGACGCATCAGTAGTGCTAGTAGATGCGGTAGAGTGTGTGCGCGGAAATATATCACGTCGTCAAGGTTGGATGTCATTGCTTGTAGTCTGTGGGCGGGTAGAGGCGAACCCGTGTCTGGGATGGTGAGCTGATGCCATACACATACACTGGGAGATGTGCATACCGATCCAGACCACTTTTCCGCCATCACGGATTGCTTGCGATGCAATGTTGAGTCTGGTCACTTAGTAAAATTCGATAGTAGCGGTTGGAAACTCACGCGAAAGAGGTCTTCCCCGCGCCTGGCGGCCCAAATACCTCGGCGACCTGTCCGCGCAGGATGCCAGCGCGCCCCTGATCCAGATCATCCAGGGCCTCATCCAGACGCGTCAATCCCGTGCTAATCGCGACTCTGGAAGAAGCCGAGTCTTTGAGAGACTGCGAGGCCGATATTGAGACCACGGGTACTACTGTTATCAGCGCCTGGGTGATTCGCGAGACTGCTTGACTTACGCGTGTCCTGGCTGTCGAGACCAAGAAGGTCCGTGTTGATGCTCATGGCGGGCGCAACGGTCACTCTGAAAAGAATAACGTCCCATTCACCCAGGCATACCGTTAGGACATTCTCTAGCTCGTCGTTGACGCAGTTCCGTGTAGTCGAAAGTGGAATCGGTGGGTCCAAGAGAAAACGCGACTCGGCTCCGAGCTAACTATATATCCAACTTCACCTCATGTCATTTTCCAGTGCATGGGATACCCTCGGAGATGTGCCCTCCATTCTGATCATTTTAATATGCTGCCTTTGCCTCCCATTCGTGCTACCCCGTCCAGCCCAGTCCCATCCCAAAGGATGTCGTCGACTCGGTCTCCCGAAAGGACAGAGCAACCTGGACGATGAATTCGATCCCAGATACAGCACAGGCGTCCCAAACACCTACGACGACGGCCAACCAACCTGGCGCGTCAAAGCACTATTCACCTACCCACTGAAATCATGCCGCGGCATCGAGCTCCAAACCTCCGAAGTCGAGCCCACAGGCCTCCAATTCGACCGCCAATTCGTCTTCGCCGAGCACACCCCCGACGGCTGGACATGTCGCACACTACGAAACGCCGGCTTCGAACGTCTAGCCCTGATCCATCCCGAGATCTGGATCCCCGATCAGTCTGCACCAGACTACGACTCAAGCATCCAGGGCGAGATGGTAATCACATACCCGCGCATCGCCACCAACCCATTCGTCAAACTGGGCATGAAGATGCGCATTCTAAACCCACGACACGAATTCCGCGTCCCACTCCTCCCACCGGATAACCGATTCCCACTAATCCCAGTACGAATCTGGAAAGACAAGCCCTTGGCCTGGGATTACGGAAGTCTAATTCCAGCTTCATTACACAACTTCCTAGGCTTTGACGCAAACTCCCCGCTAACATTGTTCCGCGCAAACCCATTCCACAATCGCCAAATCTACCGCAACGCACCCCGTCGAGAAGAACTAGGTTTCCAACCTACAACCGCCTTCGCAGATGCGTACCCAATCCATTTACTCAACATGGCAAGTCACATGGATGTCGCGTCGCGATGTACAATTCCAAGGTTGAGTATTAGCCGGTTTCGTGCGAATATGATCGTCCAAGGACCGGGTGCGTTTGAGGAAGATACTTGGAAGAGGATTGTTATTGGGGGGACGGAGATCTACGCTGCGTGTCGGACTGTGAGATGTAAGTTGCCGAATGTGGATCCGGGGACTGGGGAGAGGCATTTATCGGAGCCGGATCGGACGTTGAAGGCGTATAGGAGGGTTGATGATGGGGATCGGACGAATGCGTGTTTGGGGATGCAGCTTGTGCCAGCGGTGGAGATGTTTCGGGTTTGCGTTGGGGATGAGGTGGGTGTTTTGGAGAGGGGGGAGCATCGGTATATTAAGATGTTGGCGACTGGGGAGAAGGTGGAAGGTGTTTGATCTTTCATCTACTGGGTATAGAACTGTAATATAAGAGATAGCTAGGTATATGAGGTACCTAGGTATATGGCGGGCTAGTAAGATAAGGCTAAAGGAAATGGGTATAATACAGGTGAACGTAACTAGGCCTTTGGAGGAATTGGTGCAGGGGTGGATTCCACCTCGTCAGACTCAGTGGCAATCCACATCGGCTCGTCGGGTTCATCCGGGATGACAAGGTTCAAAATAACACCCATGATGGCAGTCACAGCGAATCCATTCTCCATGACTAGATCCACGGCATTCAGCAGACCCTCCAGGGCGTGGTTATCCCCACTGTAGGAGAAGAAATAGGCCCACCAATCCGGGACCAGGGTAATGCCCATTCCCACGGCGAAACTGGCCGTGATGATGAAGCGGTTGCGGCGATTAAAGTCAATGGTAGCGATGATGCGAATACCAGAGACGGCGACGCTACTGAACAAAAAGGTGGTCATACCTCCCAGTACAGCACTGGGGATGGAAACCAGGGCAGCGGCGAATTTCGAAAAGACACCCATGACCACCAGGAAGAAGCAGCAGCAGTAGCCCGCAGTACGGTTGGCGCACTTGGTCAGCGCGATAACACCGTTGTTTTGAGCAAACACGGACATGGGACTGATAGTCATCAGACCAGCCAATAAGCAGGTCAGTCCATTACCCAGGACGCCACCTTGGATGCGCGAGTCAAAGGTAGCACCCTCGACCTGGAGTCTAGAGACGTCACAGGTAGCCGTAATATCACCAATCGACTCCATCATGATAACAACGTATAACGCCAGCAGTGGCAAAATCAGCGGCGGATAAACAGTCAATGGGAACGTCTTCACCCAGGCAAAAGACGCCACAGGGGCAGCGTCGATACCGGACCTCTCGAAGTAGTTGCAAGCGGCCGCAACAATGGACCCGACTAGCAGGCCAACCACGACAGCACAACTCTTCAAGATAGGAGGGCCGAAGCGCTCACACAAGATGATGGTCACAAATACAAGGAATCCCAGACCGATGAACTCGGGACTGCCCCAGGGTAGAGCGTGAGGAGCATCGGCACTGGGACACATAGGCCTGGTCGAGCCGCTCGGATAACACGATGACCCACCGCCCCAGTCCTGCATGGCCGACTTGATGAGCGAAGCACCGATAAGCAGGACAGTCGGGCCAGTGACGAGCGGAGGAAAGACGCGGGCTAGAATACGGCTGCTCATAAAGGACAGACCGATCTCCAGCAAAGCGCAGAGACAAGAAGTGCCCAAGAGAGCTCCGTAACCCTGGGGACAGGGCAGTTTCGTACCATCAGCAGAAGTGGGACAGTAACCCGACTTGTACATTTGGGAGAAAGCACCCTCGGCAACGGTGATAGTCGAGAAAGAAGTACCGACCACGGAGAGCAGACCAGTTCCGATATAGTACTTGGTGCCTTTAACATGGAAGCGGAACATCTGAACGGCGCTCAGAAGACCGGAGACAATCAACGAGGTGGAAACGAGATACTGGGAGAGCTCATCGCCGAAGTTGACGCCGGAGGAACCACCCAGCATGATGGGCGGGGAAATGACACCCGCCAACATGGCCAGAGCATGTTGCAGGCCCAAGATCAGAGCCAGCACCACGGGCACGCTATCCTCGAGACCAAAGAAGGGAGCGGATTTACGAGCCCGCTTGGTGAAGGGCAATCGGGGAACAAACAGATACGCGTAGTCATAGTCGCCGATGAGACCATCCCTTGGTAGAGTTAGCAGCTATACACCTAAGATTGCCCAGTCGAGTCCGAGGTCATACCGAGTAGTGAACGTCTTGACAACACGACGAAGTCTATCACGGAAAGCCCGTTTAGGCGCGAGATCAGGCCCGATCTGATCTGGGCCGTCCATGATGATGATGTTCAACGATCAGTGGAATCAATTCATGAATAGTTACCTAGAGAGTGGGCACATATATACAAATCACGAAAATAATATTATTATAGAGGTACGTAGTTAATATTGAAGAATGGATCCGATAAGATGAAACATTAGCAAGAGGATCGCATAAGTCAAGACGGTCGTGAGTTTGGACGAACAACCGTGTTATCTGCCGTGGGGCAGTCAACCAATAATATGCGAGTTCGGTACGGGCAAAGATAAGCCGTGGAATCTTTAGCCGTCCAACACTCCTCGTTCTAGTGCACTTTCTTCTTCTCACTGTCTTCCGTACATGTGGTGGGCCTCCGATGCATTCTGGGTGGGCGTGATAGGATCGGGTGAGGATTGCCCCGTATCTTGGACATCTGGGGTTTATCTCTGGAATTGGCGGAGATTCCCGTGGAGAGTGGAAGGCGCCGATTCCTCTCAACCTGCTTTTCCAAGGCTGAGTTCCGAGTCTGTAACTCGGCTGCCTTTGGTAGCACCGTGTGTCACTCGAGTTCAAAGATGTTAACTTCATCTGGACCTAATTCACTCAACAACCTCAACATGGAGTAGAGATGATGCTGTATTGCCTCATGCACGTCAATATGACATGTGCTCCACAGAGTAGTTTTCGTGCATTTTCGTTGACTTGCCACCTCGGGTACAAGGCCGTGCAATAGCGTGGGATGGCCGTGCGAATAACTTCGAATAGGCTGACATGTGATCAATGAAATTCGATGTACTTCTTGCAGGTAGGCTTTGAAGATATTCTTGATGGATTTAATTGCGCAGAAATGTAGTCGGAAAAAGAAAGAGAAAATAATAATTTATAGATCTCCTTACTAGTGTCTCGATGACGTTAGTGACAGGTTTGTGCTTGTGAAAAGCTACACTCACCTTGCCTAGGATAAGGACGGACTCGATTTACCCACCTAGGTATGAGCTAGTAGGTGAAGCTAAAAGGCTGCAATAATACGGTCGCCACATGGTACATACTGTACGTAGCTCTCCGAGCAGCTCCATCATGCACTTTCTTATAGGCGGATACATAACTGGGCCAGCATACATAGTTGAAAAAGGCCTAGTCTAGGCCATAAAGACAAAACACCTGCAAAGCAAACAAGGAGTGCCTTGCATTGGCCTGAGTTTTCCGAATGCAGCGTTTATCTAAACTGCTGCCTGAGGCCACAAAGTGTTGGGGCGGGACCCAACACTCAACTTCATTCGGAACCGCTGAGTGTCGCCACTCATCAAGTTAAAGAATTGATCTGCTCCCTTCTTCTCCTTTCCGCCCTTTCCTTCACCTTTTCTAGCCTCGGCCCTCGTGACTGAGTGTGATTGAGTTGGTGGAAAACACTTCCCCATATCCGTTGGTGATCAATCCCTGCCTTACATCTACTTCTCCCCAACGTTGGTGCTAAGTGGGGCCCCCGTATAAAAAAAGCCCTTGTCCCGGCCCTCTCATACCTTCTCTTCTTCACACATCAACATGTCGACCAAGGCAGAGACAGCTCGCCCTCGGGCACCTGACACCAAGAAGGTGCACATCGCCGACACTCTCATGACTCGCAGCAACTGGCACAAGCATGTCAACTGGTTGAACGTCTTCCTCATCCTGGGCATTCCTGCTATGGGCTGTATCCAGGCCTTCTGGACGCCTTTGCAGTGGAAGACCGCCGTCTGGGCCGTCGGATACTACTTCTTCACTGGTCTCGGCATCACTGCTGGTAAGTCAAAATGCTTGGAGAATGGAAAAGAAGAAGGAAAAGAAGCTAACGTCTTGCAGGATACCATCGTCTTTGGGCTCACTGCTCTTACTCCGCTAGTGTGCCTCTGCGTATCTGGCTCGCCCTTGTTGGCGGCGGCGCCGTCGAGGGCTCCATCCGCTGGTGGGCTCGTGGCCACCGCTCTCACCACCGATACACCGACACCGACAAGGACCCTTACTCCGTCCGCAAGGGCTTCTGGTACTCCCACCTCGGCTGGATGGTCATGAAGCAGAACCCCAAGCGTATCGGCCGTACCGACATCACCGATCTCAACGAGGACCCCGTCGTCGTCTGGCAGCATCGCCACTACCTCAAGGTCGTCTTCGTTATGGGTCTGCTGGTTCCCATGATGGTCGCCGGTCTCGGCTGGGGTGACTGGCTCGGTGGCTTCGTCTATGCCGGTATCCTGCGTATCTTCTTCGTGCAGCAGGCTACCTTCTGTGTCAACTCGCTGGCCCACTGGCTCGGTGAGCAGCCCTTCGACGACCGCAACTCTCCCCGTGACCACGTCATCACCGCTCTCGTCACCCTGGGTGAGGGTTACCACAACTTCCACCATGAGTTCCCCTCGGACTACCGCAATGCTATAGAGTGGCACCAGTACGACCCCACCAAGTGGACCATCTGGACCTGGAAGCAGCTGGGTCTGGCCTACGATCTGAAGAAGTTCCGTGCCAATGAGATCGAGAAGGGCCGTGTTCAGCAGCTGCAGAAGAAGATCGACCAGAAGCGTGCCAAGCTGGACTGGGGTGTTCCTCTGGACCAGCTTCCCGTGATGGAGTGGGATGACTATGTCGAGCAGTCGAAGAATGGCCGCGGTCTGGTGGCCATTGCCGGTGTCGTCCACGACGTGACCGACTTCATCAAGGACCACCCTGGTGGCAAGGCCATGATCAGCTCTGGTATTGGCAAGGATACCACCGCCATGTTCAACGGCGGTGTGTACTACCACTCCAACGCCGCACACAACCTGCTCTCCACCATGCGAGTTGGTGTTATCCGCGGCGGTTGCGAGGTTGAGATCTGGAAGCGCGCCCACAAGGAGAACTCCGAGTACGTTCGTGACGAGAGTGGCCAGCGGGTCATTCGGGCTGGACAGCAGCCCACCAAGATCCCCGAGCCCATCCCCACTGCGGATGCAGCTTAAAACGTTCCATGCGTTGCATTGAGTGATGGGCTGGTGTTTCGGGCGTTTATTCTGCTATTCTTAAAAGCGAACTGTCACATACATAATGTCATGAATTAAGATATGAACCTTTCATTCGCTTTTCATTCTATTTTCCCAGTTGCCGTGGTTTAGCGTAGTGTTACCGTGGATTGTTGAGCGTGTAATCGTAGAGCTGAAGCCTAGAAAGAGGGGAAGTGCGGAACGGGTCACATGATCTCAACACGAGTGCCTGTGAATGTGAATGTAGATGTAGACTATTTCCAAGGTTGTTGATTCCCTATATCTTCGGCAATAGCATCTCTGGTAGACCTAGCACCTAAATCTATACCCAGTTCGGGGATACTTATGTCTTTCCTACGAACTATTCTCTATAAAGAACGTATACAAAACAGTTCTCCTTGACCACTAGAAACAGAAGGAAACTTGATGACTCTCTCGAACCGCATTAGCTTCGGACGGTAGGGAATAATCCCAGAGGTCCTCTAAGTGCCGACCTAATTTTCTGACGAGAAAATGATTATGGCACTTCGCTCACTCTCGTCTGCTGTAATCCGTTTTCCAGCTAATCGGCGTGACTGTATGAGATCGTAAATGAAGGTGAAGTTGATAAGTAAATGCCACAGTGAAGATGGGTATAAGAAGAAGGTTCGGGAGTTGGGTAAAGGATGAAGCTGATGAAGCTGGTGTTGATGAATATAGAAATAAGAAGGTCGAGCTGATGTTGCTACGGTAGGTCTCCCGATACGGGCTTTACCCCACTCTCCGCATCCCCAGAACTTAGAACACACTTTCACTTTCCACGTACTTTGTAACCATGCGACATCTACTTGTTGCCTCTTCACGTGGTACAGACTCGATCGACACCCCTCACTCCTTGCAGCGATCATCCCCTCGTGCTATGGCACCCAATGGTGCCTCTTGAGAAAGCAGACATGGCCGAGTCTGATGAACAACCCTCCAAGCGACGCCGTCGCAGTCGCCGCGCCCCGTCTGATCGCAAGTTCGAGTGCACACACGAGGGCTGCGGAAAGAGCTATTCGCGCGCCGAACATCTGTACCGACACCAGTTGAACCGTACGTTCCCCCCAGTGGGCCAGTCTATATGTCAGTCCTAGACTAACTCTAGCAAGACTCACCCAAACAAATCTTTCACTGTGATTTCCCCAACTGTCACCGCGCCTTTGTGCGCCAGGACCTCTGCGTCCGCCATCGCGAGCGCCATACCACCAGGGGTTCCCAGCTGCAAAAGCGCGACACCTTCGCAAGTGACAAGCACGATGACTCCAAGTTTGTCACTTCCTCTTCGCCTTCCTCCCCCTCTATGACAACCGACTATGCCTTTATGGTTGGCTCCGCTACCATATCCAAATCCCCGCCCAGCACATCCTACCCTCTCTCCACAGACATCGAAACAGCAGGCGTGCCGGTACCTGGATATACAGACTTTTCCGGCGCTCTCAGCCAGTCAGACGGCATGCTCGATTTCGACTCCATGTCAAATGCATACCCGATCTTCGGGGGCGAGACGTATAACCGATCACCATTCGCCATGGCGGATGATTTTGCGGCGTGGTTGTTTAGCGAACCGATGGCGCCGCTTGGCTATGGCATGATGCCGTTTGTGCAAAATCATAACCAGTTCTACATGAACGAGCCGTCGTATCATAATATCTGCACCGTTATCCCGCAGCATCCCATGAGTGTGACGAGTATTCTGGACTCGGGGTCTTTGCCGGCAATCATTTCGGCGGAGAAGCGACAGGAGCTGCTGCATTTGATGGCTACGAGGTTCAACGAGGCGGCGTATTCGGCGGATGCTAAGCGCAAGGATGCGCTGATGGATGGGGATCTGGATAATGATCGGCATGTGTTGAGTTTGCGTATGATGCAGACGTATATCGGATCGTACTGGTATCATTTCCATGCGCAGTTGCCGATCCTGCACCAGCCGACTTTTTCCGCGGATCGGACACCCAATCTTCTGTTACTGGCCATCATGGCTATTGGGGCGGCGACGTTGGATAAAATTCATGGACGGGCGGCGACTGAGACGGCGGCTGAGTTGGCTGGCTTTATTGCGTGGCATTTGCGCTGGGAGATCTTTATGGATACTGATTTTAGACCGCCTGCTCGGCTGTGGGTGTTCCAGGCGCTGCTGCTACTGGAAATTTACGAGAAGTCGTTTTCTACACGTGCCATGCACGAGCGCGCTCATATCCACCATGATACAACCTTGACGCTGATGCGCCGCGGCAGCTCGCTGATCGGGCGGTCTTCGTTTGACACACCTGAAACCAAGGAAGAGGACGAGTCATGGTCGCACTGGATCAAGGCGGAGGCTACTCGTCGCGTAGCATTCGCTGCCTTTGTACTGGACTCAACCCACGCTATTATATTCGGGCATTCCGCTAAGATGGTAGCCCATGAGCTACGTCTCCCATTACCCTGTGACGAGGCCCTGTGGGCTGCGACCAGCGCAGCCGAAGTGGCTCGCGTGCAGTCGAGTCTGCAGTCGCACGGTGTGCGGCCAACCATGTTCCTCGATGGTCTCAAGCGGACACTCAACGGCCAGCCTGTACGCACCAATGCATTCGGGCGGATCATCCTAATGGCTGGTTTGTTGAGCGTTGGTTGGCATTTGAATCAACGAGACCTGCAGGTCAGTTCACTCGGAGTCGGTCAGACACTGGGCGGTCGCGATAAATGGCGCACAGCACTGCTTCGGTCCTACGATAACTGGCGGCGTGACTTTGACGAAGCATTGGGACCATCCACATCAATGGAAGCCGAGACCCGCGATGTCCTCCATGGAATCGCCCATATCGCATCCCATGTCGATATTGTCGATCTTCAGATCTTTGCCGGTGCCGGTCGCCTCATGGGTCGCTCCATCACGGCGCGCGACTACAGAACGGCGCGAGAAAAGACCGAGCGCTGGGCAACCAAAGCCTCGGCACGCGATGCTACCTTTTACGCACTGAGATTCCTCTCCACGTATTTCTTGGAAATGCCCTCTGGCCAGTACGTGGCTCGCGACGATTACCTATTGAACCGACCGTGGGTGATCTATTTCGCGGCGCTGACCGTGTGGACATATGGGTTCGCTCTGGACGGGCCTCTGCAGGCACCGCCGGCATTGGCGACGCTGGCTGAACAGCAGCACGATATGCAGATGTATCTGGGACGAGTTGCGGGAGTGCGCGAGCCGAATGAATTGGAGGGGATGAAGGGTCGTAACGAGTGTTTGGGCATGTTGATGATTCTCCGCGACTCGTTTGCAAATACGCGGTGGGAGCTGCTAGGTGAAGCGGCACGGCTGCTGGACAGCTGTATCACGAAGCTGAGATCGTAGCTTCTCCCTCGCCTAGTATCTGTACTTATGTGTAGTTAATATCAATATTAGTACTGTACTTAGATCGTGAGATAGAGAATCACCCTATTAAACCCACCTTAACACCGTTGCCCTCGCAACCGCCGATCTCACTCGACCCAATTCCCACTCTTCCCCTTCTCCAACCTTGGGAACTTCCAACATTCCAATCCTCTCACATCCTCGTTGTGCACAATCATGGTATGTTCCGTCCCGTTGTTGACAACCTGCCTCTTTCGAACGGGTGACTTCCACTTCCGCCTTCCCCTCAATCCATCCCTTGTCCCAAACATCTCACCATCCCACCATCCACAATGTCTAATCACAAAGACCAGGCCTCTACCAACTACAAAGAAGCATTCTCCCTCTTCGACCGTCGCGGCACAGGTCGAGTGTCCGGCGACCTCCTCGGCGACCTGTTGCGCGCCTGTGGCCAGAATCCCACTTTGGCCGAGATCTCCGATCTCCAGGAATCCATCGGTGGTGACTGTACGTAGCATACATTCATTCATTCATCATTCATGCTTGAATAACCACTAACCATCCCTATCAGTCGACTTCGATGCGTTCTTGAAAGTCCTCAACCGCCCTGGCGGCTTCCGCGATCCCGGCGAACCGGAGGAGTATTGTCGTGGGTTCCAGGTGTTTGATAAAGATATGACTGGTTTCATTGGTGTTGGACAGCTGCGATACAGTGAGTTCCCTTCATGTCCAGTACAGTACCTCTGTTCTGGAATCACAGCTTCCATACTAAGCAAACAGTCCTCACCAACCTCGGCGAACGCATGACCGATGATGAAGTCGACGAACTCCTCAAGGCTGTCGACACCAGCTCCGGCGAGATCAACTATACCGATCTTGTGCGCACCATCCTGGCCAACTGATTACACCGATACCCTTATGATTGCGTTACGTTTATGGTTATGGAATAGGAAGGAATAGCAGGGCGTTGAATCCGATATCTCTTTGAGATATGAATATTTGTATTATTGTTTAGCCTTGCCTAGTTGATTACATTATTCACATACTCCAACCATTCCCTGACTCAAGTCCTCCATATAAGAAATCCAAGTATAGAACTATTCACTCCACCCCCTCCACTCCCCCTCCCCAACACCCTCACCACCCAAATCCTCCGTCTTAACAAGAGCACCAGGAAGAACATAAACAGCAGACATCTCCCCTTCCTCGTTATCCCAATGAACTTTATCCAGATGATACCCCACAACAACCCGACACCGCCCACAGCGCAAAAGGATCCTCTTCTCGATGCCGTCTTCGCGTCGTAGTAGCGTTGCGCGCCGATCTGCTATTGTTGATAATAGGAGTGTTACGTGCTTTGTTTCATTGTTGGAGGGTGTGAGGGGGAGGATGATTGCTTTGTCGAGGGCGGGGTCGGCGCGGCGGAGGAGTTTGGTTATGTCTTGCGTTGTTGAGAGGAGGAGGTGCGAGCAGAAGCGGCAGTGGTGGGTTTGGATTGGGTCTGTTGTCATTGTATTTGTATTTGCGTCCGTATTGGGATTGGGATTGGTGTTTGGTGATGGAGGTTTAGATGTGGTTTTGGAGCTATGTGGTTTGGTTGACTGTTATGAATGGAGCTGGATTCGGGAGGTGGGTTAGCGTGTTGACCTGGTATTGGAACTGGGTTTATGAACCTGCATAGACTTACAGACACCGTAGGGCTCAACCGATTTGAATGTCTAGTTGAATTGAGGATTGTTGCAAATGTAAAAGTGAGAATGCTGGAGAAGTGAAGGCGGTGGGCTTATCAGCTATCGCATCTGCTCTACACTGATACGATTACATTCGGCTTGTTCTTTACATTCCTGCAGATTATGATTATGTTTTCTGATTTATCTTATAGTATACCATAGTAGTTGGATGTATAGACGATGCATATGTTTGTGATCTGATGGCTAGATTCGTATCATTGTATCTGATGGATATAGCTCCTACGCCAAGCCCATATCCTTATAGAAAGCATCAGTCCGCGGCTCACGACCAAGGAACTCAGTCAGAGTCTTCATCTCATCCTGGGAACCACCCTTCTCCAGGACCTGGTACCGGTACCGTCGTCCAGCAGCCTTGTTCATAGGATCATCCTTGAACACAGTGTAGAACATATCCGTCGAATACACCTGCGAGCTGAGGTATCCGTAGTACCCAGCATCATACCCACCGATCAAATGGCCAAAGGTAGCCTCCCCGTGCCCCCATTCTTCCGACTCGCCCAGGGCCTCGGGTCCCTCCAATAGGGTGATTTCCCGGCGCAGGCGGTTGTATGTTGCAGACAGAGGCAGGGCTTCAATTTCCGCGTGGCTGGAGGGCTCGTGCACCGTCATGTCGAAGATGCCAAAGTGCAGCTGGCGCAGGTTAAAGAGTGCCTCGTTGACGTGCTTGGTACGGATGAGGTTCGCAATCACTTCGTCGGGGATGCGCTCTGGTGGCGGGCCGGTGGCTGTCTTGCCGCCGCTACGCTTCTGCTGCGCTTCTTGCCAGCCGGCTAGGTATTCGGGCGACAGAGTGGAGTAGTGTCGGCTCAGTGACTTCAGCTGCGACGGTGTCCAGCACCAGTTCTCCAGCATCTGGCTGGGTGCTTCGACAAAGTCGCGCACGGTGCTGGTGCCATGGAATCGGGAGTAGATTGTCCGTGACACGAGGTCGTGAATGCCATGGCCCAGCTCGTGGAAGAGGGTCACCACCTCGTCGTGCTTGAGAAGACTGGGCTTCTTTGGGGTCGGCTTGGTAAAGTTGCACACCAGGGCAGTGGCAGGGAAGCGTCGGTTGCCGTCAGCATCGATAAAGCCCTACAATATATTAGCCGTGGTCTGGAACTCGTCCATCGTCGGATAAACATACCGGCTGGAGGTTAAAGTTGGCGGCGTGGCCATACTTGCCCTCACGAGGGAACAGGTCAAGATACAAGTATCCGACAAAGCCACTGCCTTCGCCCTCGTCATTCCAAACGCTAAACACCTGCACATCCTCGTGCCAGACAATGTCATTGCCCTTGCCTGTCGGGGCCACGGCATCGCGATCCTCGCCGGTAATTTCGACAAACTCGAGACCGAAGAGCTCCTCGAAGATCTTCAACATTCCCTCGATAGTGGTCTGCAGCGGGAAGTATTCAGCGATGAGCTGATGGTCCAGGGAGTACTCCCGCTCCAGCAACAGACGATCGTAGAATCGATGGTCCCACAGGTAGTAACGACCATCTGATTGGGGTTCGGTCTGCTCCTTGAGCTTTTTCAGAGTCTTAAGCTCCTTCTCTCCACCGGCAGTCAGTCGGTTGCGCAGATCACCCAAGAAATTGTCAACAGTCTGGGGAGTCTTGGCCATCTTGTCTTCGATCCGGAAGGCGGCGTGGTTAGGGTAGCCCAGCAAGCGAGCAGCCTCATCGCGCAGCACAATGGCCTCACGGAAGAGTGGCACGTTCTGGTTGCACTTGTTCTCATTGGCAATCATCACTTGCCGACGGGTCTCCGGGTTGGTTGCGTATTTCATGGTGGGGAATAGATCCGGGTACTTGAAGGTCAACCACAGCTTGCCCTCGTTCTCGCCCTCGCCCTTCTTCAATCCAGACAGGACGTCATCCGGCACACCGTCCAGCTGCTCTGGGGTGAACCAGATACCGCCACTCTCCTCGTTCAAGTTCTTCTGGAATTCAATGCTGAGCTGGCTCAGCCGCATCTTGATCTCCTTGAACCGGGCACGCTGCGGGCCAGCAGGGAGTCCCAATCCATTCCTAATAAAGTCCTTGTGCTCCTTTTCCAGGAGACGCTGAGACTCTGGATCAATGTTCTCCTTCTTATTCAAGGCAGCATCGACGAGCTTGAAGATATCCTCCCGCATCGCCGACTCGATAAAGAACTCATCCATCAGCTCCTCCGCTTTAGAGGAAGCATCCCGCAGCTTCTGGTCTGTTGAAACAGCTTGGTAGAAGCCCAGGATATGAGCCTCGAGGGCCATGACATTCTCATCCTGAGCGAGTGGGCGCAGCACATTGGCAAAGGTGGCCGCTTCGGGCTTGATCTCGGCGACAACCTTGTCCTGGATAGTGCGGGAGCTCTTGATGATTCGCTCTGCGTCAGTCACCACGGACTGCGGGGTGGCCGTGAAGATGGGCGGGGCTTGCGGCGGGCGCCGGAGGTGAGCTGGGGCCATGCTGGAGGTTGTCAGGTATCGCGAATTAGTTCGGAGGTGACCCAGCACAGAGGAAAGGCGGGCGGGGGAACGGAGGAAGAGCGCCACGGTGAGTGCGAGGAGGAGGATTAGGAGGGGTTGGCGAGCGGTGAAGGCTATGGTGCCGGTGGTTAAGATACGGTGTGTATTTCCTATGCTACTTGGAGCTACGTAAGACTATGCGGATGCCCGCGCCGCTGTGCTTATTAATGGTGCCTCAGGTGTCAGTTGCTGCTGTCCACGTGATGACTTGACTGAAGAACATCCGGAGTATAGATCAATGAAGTTAGGATCAAATCGTAGGACTATGCTGAAATTGTTATAAACGCCACATCTCGCTAACATAATGACCTTGTAAACCGCAGAATCATCTTAGCAGAACCTGCTGACTTGTTTTGTTGCCTCGTGAATGACTGAGAAGCTGCAATCATCTCTGCCTAAAACTTACGCTTCTTGTTATCCCTGATATTGTCCCCTATGACTTGTCCGTCTCTAAAACTGCGAAATGCTGAACTGGTGGACTGCAATCCCACTGCTTATATCAGTTATAGTTGGCTGGTTATGCTATCCAACTAAACCGGGGAGTTCTGCCCCTCAGATTCTACCTACCTTGCCCGAGGACATGCTCCAGGACATGCTCCAGGAACTACTCCAGGAATTGAGCAGTGAGCATACTACCCCTCATGATTGTTTTACACGACAGCCGCAGTTCTGGGCATATTATTCGTCTGGGCCTGGCATGACAGTCCGAGGATGGCCCTCCCAAGGCGGAATCTATACGCTTGATGTCTCTAGCCGAGTGGAGATAGAATTCCTGGAATTGGACCCATTTAACAATACGCGGCGTCCAGCAAATTCCGATCCCGAATGGCAGCAAAAGGAGAATGCGCATTGTGATCGTAGTGAGTGATAATAATGCTTTTATTGAGACGCTGTATATTTCTAACTCCTGGCAGTGCGACGTCTTGGGCCAACATGGTGGCCAAGCGAATTGGCGTGGTTTGAAAGCAAAATTTCAGTCACCCCCGATGAAAGGTCTAATGATTATCTTCGGGTTGGTTGGACATCTGACGGTGGCGCGTGGGTTTGGAAGACAACAAAAGAGGGCGCGAGTGAGAAAGGTGGAGCAAAGCTGCAAAATGCCCGTACTATGGAAGAGCGTTGCTTGGTGATTGAAAGGCTAGGAGGAACTTTCTACGCCGACCCCAAAGATTGCCCTTTTCATGACCTTCCTTGACCTTCCCTGACGGTAGTTGTTTGATTCTCGGAGTGCATGCTGCTATAGGCGTCTTCCGTGAAAGACGTATTACTAGTGTTGATTTGTTGTATCCCGAGGGCACTGGGATAAACTCTACGCCGCCGATGGTTGAGCTTGTGTCATTCGGATGCTTGGTACTATCGCCGAAAGGCTCTATCAAGATAGGGAGGGCGGTGCTGGTATCGCCTTTTATATGATCCATATTTGTTAGCCTTTACTACTAGGACATAGGGGCAATGATAAGGCTCTTGAGCTAGTGTATTGCGAAAAAGCAATTGTATATTTTTGCTTATAGATGTTTTGACTCAGTTTTCGCCGTCGCTTATTGGTGTTAGATTTTACTAAGTTATCCTTATATCTTGTAGCGTAAAGTCCTCGATATTGAAGCGTAATTCCATGAATAGCAGTCGGATTCATGTTGCGACTATCTAGTCAAATCAAGTTCTTGCATTGAAGAGCATTGGCATAGACTGGAAGATAACTTACTATAGTAGGTGGATCAATAGATATATTTCCGTATAATTACCAAAAAGTATGTCGATTCTATCTCCCCTTTCGATAGGATAGTTGTCACACAGCGGATGGTTAGTCATCCGACTGCTTTAGTTCCACTCTTTCCATAGTTTGAATAGAGCATCTTCATCTTCCTATTCATACATAACAATAGCCGGTCATTATATAGCCACTAGTAGAAGAATATGAGGAAGTATCCTAGACAAAGAGCAAAGTAGAGGCAAAGTAAGGCTAGAGTAAGGCCAAAGTCAGGCCAAAGTAAGAGGTAGAGAAGTAGATATTAATGCTCTAACCCTCGGAGTGATATCTTTAATATAGCAAATGACCTAGTTCTCTATCACCTGCTATACTCGAGCTGATATCAACCGATGATAAGAGAACGGTCGTCCTATATGTCCCTGGCTAAGTGAATTAGGTCTATGTCGGCTAGCACGATGTCTCCTTCATTTGTACTAGGTGCTGCTGGCCGCAAGAAGAGAATATGAAAGGGGATGATGAAAGGAGCACCTATGAATACAACAGAGGCCCGTGAATTTACTCCACTATCCTGCTTCATTATTCGTGTCTCCTGTTGAATGACCAAGGCACCGTCCACAATATTCCATCTCTGAATTATGATGTCGAAGCTACGCTTCTTGACCAAGATCGTAATTGCCGCCTTGACCTCCCCGTTCGAGACCGTCAGCCAGCGCTCGGCATCGGCACGCAGCTTTGAGGCAGACTCGGACCAGGCTACTTCAAGCACGACAGATGGGTATGGCCTGGAGGCGAGAACCTTGGGGACGTAGGCGTCGTCGGCCTGCTTCTTTTTTGGACCCAGCTGGTAATCTCTGCTCCCTAGAAATTGGAGGGCATGGGGTAGGCCCATTTGGACAGCAGCTACCGAAATCAAGTTGGTGAACTCCGCGCGTGCGTATTCACGCTCGGCTGAACGCATTCTGATGAGGAGTGATTGTGATAAATGGCAGTATTCGTTGCACGTTTTGAGGAAGAAGTTGTCGTCGGTGCCGACGAAGTCGTGTTCGAAGGTGTGTTTGTTGATGTTTGTCATGAGAAAGTAGTCATCTCTATCGGGAATGGATAATTCATAATCCCAGATTTCTACAAAGTCGTCCCTTCCTTTGTATGGATATCGGTGGATACTGGGAAGGACATACTCTAGTTCACGAGCCAAAGAGTCTTCCATGTTGGATATTAAAATTATGAAATTAATAATGATCGAGTCTTTCTGTTTGATAGGTGATTCCAATCGTAGAAGGGAGAGTTGCAGATGTGAGAAAGATTGATAACTACGACATCATCTCGGTTCCATGGCCAGCATAGTCCAAGTCACGTGTAGTCTGGTGACAATCAAGTCCGAAATGGAGATCAGCAAGACCTTGTTTCATACCACTACAATATCTCCTCTATGTATATACACCTCGATTTATGATAATACGCATAAGATAAGACGTCTATGTATTCTTCTACCTGGTCATCACGGAGCGTAACTGGGACGCGAATCCCCGGGGAATGGGATCTCTGGCCGGCTACCTAGGTAGACCGGTGGATCATAAATTCATCACAAGACGACCGCATTCGAGCCATCGTGCCACATATGTACGGCGCGTCAAGAAGTAATGGACCCGACACCTGATGTGTAAATGCTCCGGGGGTGGTTTTTGTTCCTGTTCCGGGCGGGGCCCGAAAACACCAAAAAGTAAAAAACAATGTACATGAGAAAAGATTGCATCCGTTCATCCGCTGAAGCGGAACCGCGTCGCCTCCAGACGGCCCAGTCCATCCCGTGGGGCGACGTTGCGGCGACGATACGAGTTGGTGAAGTCTAGAAAGCTTAGCAACATGAGTGAGGAAGGGAAGGCAAGGGACTCACCTTGGAGAAGAACCCGGATCTTTCGGGTCTCGCCAGACTGCACCTTGTCGAAAATGTTCTTAAGCAGCCGCTCCCCCTCGCCTGGCTTCATGGTCCCAGCCGGCAGCATCTGCAACGTGTTCTGCACCCAGCCTCCAGTCTCTTGAGGCAGCAGCTCAAACATGGTCATCATCACTCCCGAGGCATCTGGGAAGCAGTCACCAGGGAATGTGAACATCATGCCGGTCAACACACGCTGAGCCAGAGGCTGGCCCTGCGACGCAATGAGCCCCTTGACGGCCTCCCGCACCTCGGGCGGGTTTGTGTATGGCTCACCCTCGGGGCTGGTGAACTGGGAAACTAGAGGCTTGTCAAAGGCAAAGCCGAACAAGTCCCGGTAGTAGTGAAGCGTGGCGATGAGAGGATCGACCTGCTGGAGGGTAAGGGCGCTAAGAGCAGCAGAGAAAATAGGAACGGCTAGGGACGAGCTGATGCACTTCTTTGGGTAGTAGCGGACAGCGTCGGATGACAGCCGGAAGAAATCCTCAATGACTGGAGCAGAGTTAGAATATCGTACGGAAAGGGGAGCACTACTACTCACCATCGGGGAGGTTCTCTGGAGGCAGCTCATTCAAAATCCGGAGGAATGCGAGCGCTTGCTGTTCGTAGAATTGGAACACGGCGTCACTGGTGGCTTGATCCACGTACTCGGCACCGTCAGAGAACTCACGCACCACTGCGTCAGTGGCCCAGAGGAAGCAACCCTCGCGGGAAGTCTCGAATCCACTGGCAATGCTCTGGGCCAGCGTGGGCAGTAGCGGAATCATGGAAGTACGGTACGAGATGATCATGTAGCGCCAGCAGCGGCACACGCGCTCCAGGATAGGTGTGGAAGACGTAAAATTCATAACAATCGTGGTCATGATGGGCAGGATCTCGCCGACGTATTTCACGGCCGGGTTCTCTTCGCCGAAAGGAACGATGGGGGTAACAACCTGCACGAAAATAGTAATCAACTGGAGGTGATCGGCCACCGCTCGCTGGCCCTCTTCATTTTGGGCATTGTTGGCGAGGTTCATAATTCGTGCCATGATCGGATCACAGAACATTTTGAAGGAATCATAAATCTTTTCGAGCGGCTGCACAGAGACCACGGCAGCCACACCCTCAGTCACTTCCTCCTGACTGGTGGGCTTCAGCTTGTCCAGCACCGACTCGAAGAAGGAGTGCAGCTGATTAATGTGACCGCCTAGCAGCTTCTGGCAGTCAGTGCCCAAAAACTTGAATGCAAGGGCGGCTGCCTGCACCACTTCTTGGGACGAGTGATGGAAGGCAGAAATGACATAGTTCAACTGAGCCTCGAGAGTTTCGGGGTGCAGGGCTGTCCACTCGGTGTACCGAGCCAGGGCCATGATGGCCTGAAATCGCACCTTCTCCTGGTCGGGAATCTGGACAATAAGCGGGACCAGCTGGTTCAGGATAGTCGCTTCCTCGGGATCGACCATACGACCCATAGCGCGAAGACCGAAGAGAGGAGCTTCCAGTTCCTGCCAATGTGGGACGTGTTCGTTGCTGGCTTGCGACGCGTACTTGGCCACCCATTGCTGGATCAGTTGATAGATTTTGCCCAGGCACTCTTGCACACTGACAACGGCACAGCAGTCTTTGAGCACGTCTCCCATGGAGTGACGGAACTGGCGGAACTTTTCTTCCTGCTCGCGATCACCGCCAAACAAATCCGTCTCACCTTCCTCCGGGGTGGGGAATTCAAGGTGCTTGACCATGATGTTTACCAGCTGCGAGTAAATATCTTGGAAGTTCATTCGGGCCTCCATGAACTTCTCGATGGTGATTTGCTGCTTAAGTTCATACCAGAAAATGAATGTGAGCGACACAGCTTCACGTTCCCAGTCCCGCGCAGCACACTCGAGATTAGCCTCCACCAGACCCCGAAACTCGGATGGCAGACGAGCAATCAGAACGGCCCATGCTTCACCAGCCTCTGAAAACATTCTTGTAATACCCTTGAACGCCTCCAGGTCTTCAGCCTCGGCGGTTTCCGCAATCTTTGGTCGGAGAGCCATCAATCGGGGGTATAGAGCTTGGATGACCGGAAGAGACTCATCGACGTCCTTGGTGTCTCGGTAAAGGGTGCAAAGGCAGTCGACACCGGCATCAAACGACATGTCATTATCCAACGCCTTGATGATAACATCCATCAAAGGCGATTCGACGACCTTGGCGGCGGGAATTTCGCGTAGCCATGAGGTGATACAGTCGAGAAGACGCGGGTTGGTTGCGGCGGTAGCTACACTATTAGTCGCATAATTTATTTCTTCTTGTCCGGGGTGTACTCACGCGACGATTGGGCGTACTGAATCATCAGCTGCATGACCTGCTCCGCATTATCCTGCAACAGTTCCTTTGTCCGATCGAGCAACTCGTCCTCCTGTGAAGATGTCAGCATTGACCAGATTGACACTATCAAGGAGAACGCACGCTGAGGTTAATCTTGCGGCCCTCTGTCACTTCTTCCGGCAGGATCTTCAAAAACTCTAGCACGCAGTCCCCCGCATTGCTGCCCAATGCCGAGGCGACGGTGGCCAATACGTCCTTCCATGCAATCATCTGTATAGCCAAACTGGCCAAGCACACACATAGCTGAGTCTGAATGGGCCGCGGGCCCGAGGCAAACGCCACGAGTAAATTGAGGACGGAGTCTCGAAGCGCGAGTACGGAGTCGGGAGGGAGTTGATCCAAGTCGAACACGATCTGAAGAGTTAGCAAGGCACCGGCAATCGTCAGCGGGGTATCTACCTTTCCCTTTAATGTAGTCGCGGCGAATAATTTGGCTTCCACCGGCACATCAGGCGACTGTAATAGCGCATGGGTAGTGGTCCATGCCTCGATCTGGGACGCATTAGAATGAAGCGAACATGAGTGCAATGCAGACATACAGATTTCTGGAACTTCTCCAGGAATTCATGAGCCTGGGTCTTCTCGGACCTAGGTACGTTCCCTTGCATGGTTGCGACGGCCGCCAGGACCGGGGCAAATGCCTGCCCATCTTCCTTGCTGGCCATGATGAAGATCTCGTAAATAGGCTCAGCAGCGCAGAATGGACATTCAACCTGAAAGGAATGAATAGTGGTTGAGAAAAAAGAGGACGGGGGGCGCAAAAGAGTGCAAGAGGGAGGGAAGGTGGGATGTTGGTGCCCGTGACGGGCGCCGGTGCGTATCCGTATTACCGTACGTCACGGGACGCAGAGCTTTTGACTCCTTCGTTTCTATCTCGACGTTATCTGCTCTACATCACCACCATCATGGCAGGCCGCAAGACATTGTTGGCTCCTATCCACTATATCTTTAGCTTGCTACAGAAGCGCGCCACCGTTCAAATCTGGCTTTACGAGCAGCTTGCCTTCCGCATTGAGGGCAAGATCAGGGTTCGTTGTCCCGCGCCGAGCTCGGACTCGCTGCTAACGTGAAACCAGGGCTTCGATGAGTTTATGAACTTGGTTATCGATGATGCCGTAGAGGTGCGCCAAGCTACAAAGACCGAGGAGGAGAAGCGGAGAGAGCTTGGTATGTCAATTCGGAGACCCGACGCTGAAGCTGAAGTGTTATGAAGCTAACGCAGACCCCAGGCCAGATCCTTCTCAAGGGCGACAACGTCTCCCTCATCCAAGCCGTTTAAATCATCGCACCAAATACCGACCATCACCCACCACGATCGCATCGATCAGCCAGTCATGCTCCACAACGGGAATATCTTGGGCGAGCAACTGCTCCTGGAGGGAGAGAGCAACTACCACGGCGTTTAGTTTTCATTTAAGGGGTTTCTCAACGGGGTTCTTGTTTGAAAGTTGGGCTCTTACCCAGGAATGGCATTTTATTGCTCCATTTAGAATATCGCGTTAGGAAATGGTCATAATACCCTTTGCCATGGCCGAGTCGGCGAAATCCCTGATCAAACGCCATGCCCGGCATGACGATGAGATCCAGTCCAGTTCCTGTGAAGCAGTTTTGTCGACCGGGGATTTGTGTAGGCTGTAGTGAAGGAATTCCCCATTTACCGGGCTGTAATAACTCGAATTCGGTCATGGACTCGAGAGCGAGCATGTCCATGACGGAGGTCTTGTCAACGGTGTGAATATACGGGATGTAAACCTTCTTTCCGCGCTGTAGCGCATCCTGTACGATGCTAGTAGTTGATAGCTCTCCGGTCGGCATCGACAAGTATACGGCAATGCTCTTTGCATTCTCGTATTCGGTGAGCGACAGGAACTTGGTGGTCGCAACACCGGCTGCGAGGGGTCAGTGATGAGTCTTCGGACGATAGAATGGGCAAAGACAGACATTGTTGATTGATAGATGCCAGAGACAATCTTCCAAAGACCTCGCGCATCTGCTTGCGCAATTCGCGCTTGGCCGATTGGAGAGCCATGAGCTGTCAAAAGCTGCGGGAAGTTGTTGCGGAGAGTTTCATTCCAGACGATAATGATAAGGGTGGACCGGCATGCTGAGGTCCTGTGTTGTCCCCCACCTGAATGAAGGGATTCCATTTTGACCTGGCTTCTCCTTCTTTTCCTTTTAATCAACCATGAAACCAGCCACGAAAACAACCATGATTTGGATTTGGAGTTTGTTGGCGACAGTCAGTACGGCCATTAGTGCCGATGAACTAGTTGGAACGTGGACTACCAAATCTCAACAGGTCCTCACGGGTCCTGTAGGTACACTCCGAAATAAAACGAGCATCAACTGACCGGAAACAGGGATTCTACGATCCGCTGAATGACCGACTGATCGAGCCCGACCGGACGGGCATTTCCTACTCATTCGATGCCGATGGAAACTATGAGGAGGCGTTCTATCGCGCCTTGGCCAATCGTAAGTGGATCCGATCTACGATCTATACAGGACTGACCCGATGCAGCCACCAGCCCCGAGTGCACCAGTGGCATCATGCAGTGGCAGCACGGCTCCTACATGCTGTCTGCTGATGGATCTTTGGTCCTCCATCCTATTGCAGTCGACGGCCGTCAATTACTGTCGGAGCCTTGCAGACAGGATATTGGCGCGTATACCCGGTACAACAACACCGAGCACTTCAAGGTATGGTCGCATATTCAAGCTTGATATAGGTAACCACTGACAACGCTAGGGATTCTCTGTGTCTATTGACAAATACCATAAAGTCCAACGACTTGACTTGACGAAGTTTAACGGCGAGAAGATGCAACCCATGTACCTGGCATATCGGCCTCCCAAGATGCTTCCTACAAACACATTGAACCCGGTGCCTACAGGTGGCAAAAAGAAGCGCGATCTCTCTGGAACTGGAATCCATCTGGTCATCAAGGAGGAATTGATCAATCCAGACCGATGGTGGTGGTTTGGTGTGATGATGACTTCTCTCGGCGGTATCGCCTTTTTCTTGTCTTAATCTACCTTCAGTTAACTGTCAATGATGACGAGCTGTACTATTATGACTGTTAAGTCCCGAATATCTTCGTTGTGTATTTCTCGGAATTGTACCGATGTGATGGTGTCTGCGTCCATCACTGCTATCCCAGTCATAATCATATCGTCTAAGCGCGTTGACAGGAAAAAGAAAAAGCCGAAGTTGAATGTTGCATTCTGGCTTCGAACGGTCAACCTTGGGATTAAATACCGGCCACACACTTGACTCCGTTGAGACTCGTCTTTCTGTTATATCTTGAGGCCCGCATAGACTCGCGATAGCCTCACCACCCCTACGATAGGTCTAGAAATATTTTACAATAGACATATAATAATTCATTGATAACTAGCAATAGCCTCTAGTCTAATATACAGAGGAAAAAAAGGTATCAAGCCGTATTTGTCCCGCCCGTAGGCGATCCCACCCACCCGCCACTGATTCAGCCTCCCGCTGCACAGTCACTGTACAGTAACGCCCGTGGCTAGGCGTCCAGAAGGTCTTGGGGAAGTATCATTCGATTCAGGCCGTCAACCTAATTCTGTATTTAACCACTCGACCACTGGGGAGGCTTGCATACAGAGAACAACTGGAACTTGATGTTAAACCAACCCTTCCTTATTTTCTGGTCATTTCAGAGGGGATATATTGTAATAGTAACACATAATGTACACAAAGCTTTCCAAGGCTTTAGTCTCACGCGGAGACAGCCTTCTTGACCAGTCCAGCTACTTCCTTGCGGTCTGCCGGCTTGCCATCCAAGGCACTACCGGGAGCAAACAGAGACTTGAGGACCTGTCCAATCTCTAGCTTATTTCCAGCCTCCTTGATGGCGTTGATTTCCTTTGCGATCACAGCCTCCACTTCTTCCACGCTTAGGGTCTTGATCTGACTGGCGTACTCCTCCAGGATAGTCACCTGCAAATCCTCCTTCTCCTCGAGGTCTGCCCGCTCCTCTTTGGCAAATTGTTCTGCTGCTTCCTTCGCAGCGGATGCGCGTTTCCGGATGAGGGAGAGGAGCTGGATGTCTGTCTGGATGGGTGAGGCGGTTTTGGCGGCATTGTTGGTCTCGGAGATGAGAGCGCGAAGAACATTGAGTCTAATCGACAAGGTTTAGCAGAGACCAAAGTAAAGAAGATTGGTTAATCTACCTCGGAGTGTCCTTTGCTTTCATAGCAGTCTTGAGATCATTCCGTAGTGTGCTCATTAATGGCGGCAGCACCGGGGCGGAGGAATTCCAACGCACCCAGATGGGTGTGCGTAGAGGCACCCGGGAAGTGAAACGAGCTGCCTGAAACATGACTGAATACAATGGTCAATTGCCAATTCTGTAGTTATTGTGAATTGTCAATGGTCAATTGTCAATTGTCTATAGTGAATAATAAGAGCAAAAGCGCAGACAAGGCGGAAGATCACCTTAAGTGGTCTGTGCACCATGTTGACCTACGAAAAGAACTTGGACACCAATTCCTCCACTAGCTACAGCTACATCCGCATCCTCGCCCCCCAACCTCTTATTTGTTGTGTGTCTCTTCTTTCATTAATTACTGCAGCTTTTCTTTTTCTCCTCGGCGGGGGAGCTTTTTCCTCTCTCCCCTTCCTAACGTGGCATCTCCGCCATGTCGTATCCAACACTGCCAAACCTCCCTCCCGCGACGCCAAAAGCAGTTCCTGGTGCTTACCTGCAGACTCCTGCTGTCGCCCGCCATGACAATCTCTTCAAATCCCCGGTGCAGCGGACATCTCCACAGACACCAATGGTGCCGATTCCCAAGCTGCCTTCGACATCGACTACAAAGACCTTGAGCGCTGAGGAGCGAGGAGCGCACACCATAAGCCAGACCCTGGCTTTGGAAGCGCAATACCCAGACCTGGATAGTTATTTGTCTCGTCAGTGTCGCGTCCTTTTCAAAATACTGACAGACTGCTAACACCTTACAGAAGGAGTTTCCTCTGAATATGACATCCCGCACGCCACATCGTGGGCGCCCTTCCAAAAAGTCAAAATGTACAATATTCCCGATCAGATTTTCGATCAGTACAATCGCGCACAAGTTTCGACGAGCATGGGTCTTTTCGCCGAGTTGAACCACGCGTGGGTGGCTATCGACAACGCGCTGTATCTCTGGGATTTCACACACCCCAACCCTCAATTGGTCGGGTTCGAGGAGCAACCCAACAGCATCAACGCGGTCAAGCTTGCTAAGCCGCGCCCGGGCGTGTTCTTGCCTGCCATCACGCACATACTGGTGGTGTCGACCACCGCCGATGTCATCTTGCTGGGTATGAGCTGTGAGACAACTGCAAGTGGCTCAAAACAGGTTGCGCTCTATCAGACTGGAATGGCGGTGTCAATCCGCGGACTCGACATTCACGTTTTTGCTTCCTCAGACTCTGGCCGCATTTTCTTCGGAGGCTCCTCCGACAACGACGTGTACGAGCTCACTTACCAGCAAGAAGAGCGATGGTTCCAGGGTCGTTGCGGAAAAGTCAACCACACCAGCTCGCGGCTGTCGGTTTTCAGCCCATCTATCAGCTTGACAAATCTGGCCCAGAGGTCCCTTACCGAAAATGTCGAACAGATGGTGGTGGACGACAGTCGGAAACTTCTCTATACTCTGTCCTCTGCATCAACTATCCGGGTGTTCCACTTGAGGGCCGATGGATCGCTCAACCTCGTCATCACCAAACTCGCCAGGGACATCTACTCGAATATCGGACATATTATCGGATCTAACGAAACTCTTAACGAGAAGGTACAAATTGTCTCTATCAGCCCGGTTCCAGCCGCTGAGGCTTCGCGATACCATTTGGTCGCAACGACTGCCACTGGCTACCGAATTTACCTCAGTGCCACAGGCTCCTACAGCTGGGCCCCCAGTCAGAACGGCACCAACCCACCCACGAGCATGCAGGCTCAGCACGTCAAAACGCCTCCTATCGATAATGCTGCAAATGCGAGCATGACCCAGCAATTTCCCATGGCCGCCATTAAATATCCTATCCACTCTCTGGCGCCTACTCGAATGGCCTCGCGTTTCCCTCCGGGCTACTTCTTCTGTTTCACGTGCAAGGATGCCACGCAAAAGGCGGACACATTGTTCGTTTCGTCTCCCGATCCCGGTCTTCTTGCTCGCCCGGCACGAGAGCAAGGAGTGCACAGCAAGTCCGACGAATCCGGCATCTGGCTAAGCCTGGGTGGCCGCGCAGAGGATATTGGACTTTGCTCGCCGCCTCCACCAACCACACATGCCGGGTTCGGAAATGAGTTGGCAATTCAGTTCGATCACCCTGCTGCGGAAGTGGCGATTCTCACAAATTCCGGAATCCACATCGTTCGTCGACGACGCCTGGTGGACATGTTTGCCGCTCTGGTACGCAGCGGCGGGACAAGCGAGGAAGGCCTGGAAGGCGAAGTCGTCAACCTGATCAAAAAGTACGGTCGAAGTGAGGTCCTTGCTACTGCTCTGGCTGTGGCTTGTGGCCAGGGTGTTGAAATTTCTTCGGACCAGCGCCTGACTCGGATTAATGATCCTGACGTGCTTGAGTTTGCCCGCAAGGTCTTTATCGAGTATGGCGGCCGACCACAATCAAATGAGAATGCTGTTCCTGACTCGACCTCGGCCATTGATGCTTGGAACCCTTCTCCTCGTCATCACGGCATTGCCTTGTATATGTCGCGTCTGTTACGGTCGATCTGGCAAAAGCAAATTGCCAAAGTGGGCAGTGCCCCGAACGGTGCGATGACTGTTACCCCTTCGGTGGCTCCTTCCAAGCTGCAGACCATCCAGCATGATCTCGCAGCTCTGCAAGACTTCTTCAAGACCAATAAGAGCTTCATCGAAGGGTTGAGTGGGCCCGAGGCCCTGGCTCGAGTGACAAACAAGCAGGAAGAAACTGCTCTACAGGCCGAGCACCGTGCCTTGCACTCTCTCGTGCAGCTGGTGTCGCACACCATCGAGGGCATCTCATTCGTCCTGGTTCTCTTCGACGAGCGAGTCGAGGAGATTGTAGCAACGCTACCCGCTGAGTCGAAGGAGCGATTCCTCAAGCTAACGTTTGAGGAGTTGTTTAGTAGCAGCAAGGGCCATGACATTGCCAAGGAGCTGGTCAAAGGCATTGTGAACCGCAACATTGCAAAGGGCTCCAACGTTGAGACCGTAGCCGATGCACTGCGCCGGAGGTGCGGCAGCTTCTGTAGTGCAGAGGATGTTGTGATCTTCAAGGCGCAGGAGCTGCTCAAGCGTGCGACAGAGGCCGGTGCCAATTCAGAATTGGGCCGCAACTTGTTGAATGAGAGTTTACATCTTTTCCAGCAGGTAGCTGACAACCTCCCCATGGATTATTTGGTTTCGGCCGTGGACAACTATATTGCCAATCAATTCTTTGCCGGTCAGTTCTCTCCCTGGTATCCCTTTCCAGCTGCTGATTTCTTTAGGTGCTATCCAATTGGCCCTCAATGTGGCCGGCCGCTCCGACAAGGCGAATCTTGCGCTCTCCTGGATCATGGATGGGCGACCCGCACAGGTGCTTATGCCCTCGGAATATTCAGCAGTTTCCCCGCTCACCCAATGGCAGGACCCCCGCAAGGACTACTTTTTATTCCGCAAGCAATGCTATGACCTAATTTTCAAGGTTATACTTGCTGTCGACACCCTGGCTGCATCCGACCCCGGCTACGTCGACGGCCAATTGACGCTTATTGCGAAGCGCAAGAACGAGGCCTACAGCGTTATCTCCGATTCCACCGACGAAGTGTCTTTGACCAGCTTGTACGACTGGTACCTGGAGCAGGGCTGGAACGAGCGCCTTTTGCAAACACAGTCACCCTTTGTGGTCACCTACCTCGAACGAAAATCCACGGACGACATTGCGCACGCAGATCTGCTCTGGCGGTATTACGCCCAGTCTCAGCGTTTCTTCGAAGCTGCCAAGGTTCAGTTCCAGCTTGCGCAGAGCGCTTTCACTCTGCCTCTCAGCAGGCGCATTGAATACCTGGGCCGTGCCCGTACTAATGCTTCTACATTTACACCCGACGTGGGTCGCCAGTCGAGGCAGCGCCTGCTGCAGGAAATCACCAACCTTATTGAGGTGGCCAACATCCAGGATGACCTTTTGCAGCGATTGAAGGATGACACTCGGATTGTTGCTGAGCGAAAGGTCGAGGTTCTGCGCGACGTGGACGGTCCGGTGATGGACATTAGCACGGTATGTCTAACCTCTTAACACTACCACACGTTCAGATATTGACAGGTGCAGCTCTTCAACCAATACGCCGACTCAGCCAGCTACTACGACATCTGTCTGCAAATATTCTCCGCAGCCGACTACCGCAATGCAGCCGACATCAAAGCAACCTGGGCAAACCTGATCCAAGACGTGCATGAAACCACGGAGAGACGCGGCTCGCCGCTGCCGCACGAAGCCGTGATCGAAAAAGTGCGCAGTCTCGGCAGCCGACTCCGAATGTCCGAAACCGTCTTCCCCATCCGCGAGCTGGTCCCTCTACTCGAACGCTACTCACTGGAGCACCAGTATCACCGCCAACTCAACCGAACACACTGGGTCGTCGACCTATTCCTGGACCTAGGCGTACCGCACGAATCGCTCTACGGTGTCCTCGAAGCCATGTTCTACACTGACGAAGCGCCCTTCCACGGCTCCAACCGCCGCATCATCGCCGCCGACCTACTTCACCTGCTCGACGTATGGTTCATGGAAAGCGCACGACCGGGCGGGACCGTCTTTGGGTCCGATGTCATGGCCGAGCGGGTGTCGGAGACTCTGGTGCTTCTGCAGCAGGGTGGAGGCACGGCAGACATTGGGGAGGCGAGTCAAGAATTGAGACAGCGTATTGTGGAGCTTGTTGGGTGAGGTGATGGTGATGTGATGTTTTCTTTTTCCTGTACTCTAGTGGTACCTAGGTACCCTCGTTGGCGTTTGGGCAGATGGTAATGAATGACAAATCGTGCATCCACGGGTCTGCTTTGCTGGAACTTGTTCAAGTGGGAGATTAGAAGTACCTAGTACACGTGTGCATGTACATGCATATTAGATAAACTTAACTTTCCATCTCTCCGTAGATACCTACCTAGGTAGTACATGTACATAAAGTAGTACATACTACGTGGCTCTAAAGCAGATCTTGCAATTCCCGAGGTCTACTCAAAGTCTACAATACCAGAAGTAGAAGTAACTAACTTGAAACAACATCCATAATCTACTCAACTAGACTATAAATTAAGTAACCTAAAAGTAAAACACGAAAACAATCGGGAATCACGAGTAACCAAAACCGAAACCAACATCTACGACAGCACTCTCAAATCCTCACTCAAACTCGTCATACACCGGAATCGGCTTCTCACCCAAAGCAATCAGCCGGAAGATATGCCTCGCCTTAGCACCATACTCCTCATCCAGGTAATCAACGATAGCAGAATCTGCACAATCAGCACTGACCCAACTAACCAGGATCGAGGAACTCACGAGTAGTAGACCTATTATCAAAGATAACAATAGTCCTCGGCTGCCACCTCACCCGAGCCTGAAAATCATGACCGGTGATAATATGATTCATGAGGAAATCCGTCATCCACTTCGTCTCGGGCTCCTTCATCCCCTGAATCCGCGTGATAAACTCGGCATTCAAAAACAAACATTTCTCACCCGTAACCGGATGAACCCTGATAAGCGGATGAACCGTATCAACAGGATCCTTCCTAACAAGACCACCAGTAAGTCTGGCATGGTTGATCATCTTGGCCGAACTATGCACGACTTTCAGCGTATCGAGGAATGAGCGCAGCGTAGGACTAAGTCGTTTATACGCCATGTCTGTAGCCGCGAAGACGGTATCACCGCCTACTTCAGGTCCTTGGAGAAGACCTAGCATGACGTAGCCTGGTGGTTGGATCTCGTAGCTCACATCCTGGTGCCAGAGGGTGGTTGTTGTGCGTTGGGAGAGGAAACGTTCGATTTCATCGCGGTTACCGTCGCGATGGATGACGTGGAACGCTGGGTGGTTGCGGATGGTTCCTGAGACGGGTTGGTAGTTTGGTTTACCGAAGTAACGCATGAATCGTTCCTGTTCTTCCGGGCCAGCGTCGATGAGGTCCTGGTCTGGGAAGGCGAGGACTTTGCGCTCGGAGATTAAGAGGGCTAGTTCGTCTTTGGCGGCGTCGGAGAGGGTGTTTAGTTGGACGCCTTCGACGATGGAGCCGATGTTGGGCTGGATGTGGTTGATTTTGGCGTCGGGACCTAGTAGGTTTGCCTTGGTACGGTCTTTGACTCGTAGGGCTGGGTCTTGGTAGTCGAATGGAGGTAGTGGGTCGAACCACATTGGGTCCCAGGTTGGTAGGTACTCGGGATATGGGGTGTTGACTTTGGCTTGTCTGTCGACGTCGACGTAGGGGATGTTGATGTCATAACTAATAGGGACTTCGGGCTTGTGGGCATTGGGCTTGCGGATTAACGGGGCAGAGGAAGGCATGTTGAGTGTATGAGTATGGGTATAGGATGAGATGAGTGTAGAGTATGGAATGAAATAAAAAGATCAATCAGATAACCCTACCTACCTCATTTATATAGATCCAGTAGACCCAGAAACCAGAAACCAGAAACCCCGACTCTAATCCACTAATCCAAATCCAAATCCACTCATCCACTCCACCGGGTCATCCTGCTCAAACACTAGCTCGTCTACATCTCCGTAGTGGCTCGCCAGAGAAGCGGTCAGCACAAAAGTGAAAGTCAAGCTCAACGGATGAAATCCCGGTGCGTTCCGTAGGATTTTCAGTTTTCACCGCTCTATGATACCTCGGCGTGAACCTTGGGACCTCGGAAATCCATGTAGACTACATCCTCATCCAGGGCGTTGATAAGGCAATGCAGTCGAGTTGGCAATTGCATTATCTGCGGTGATCAGTGAGACTCGAGGCGATAGCGTCCACGAATCGGGCAGCTCAAAGGGAGACTTCTAGTGAGGATACACTAGTTCTAGTTGAACCGGGATCGTTCATCTGGCTCCGTTGCTCCGGATTGATTGGTTCTTCAAACATGCGGTCTGTCCTTTGACCTGATCGGTGGCCACGGGAACTCGGGAGGTTCGATTCCGGTGGTGCATGAGTAGATAGTTCAGTTCTAGTTCAAGTTCTAGTTCTAGATAGCAGGTAGTATTAGTATAGGGGCACCTTGGGGACCAAGTGGATCATTGGGCTCTCCTGTGCGGGATCGGGCCGCCCAGTCCAAGTACCAAACTTGAGTCTTGAGTATCGGTGTATCCATAGTCTAGCAATAGCTAGTCCATAGTCCGTAGTCCGTACTTAGCGGTCAACAGCTAGCAGTAACAGTAACAGTAACAGTAAACAGTAAATAGTTAGTGATGAACTAGATCTCCGAGCTTAAATCACAGAAAAAGCAAACATAACCAGATCGCCGGGTGGCCCCACTGCTCTGTCAGGTACTTTTCTTCTTTTCTCTTCTTACGTAGCATCTCCCTCTCTCCCTCTCTCATGATCAGATAATTTCTCATACTCCACCATGGTGATCACCACGCCCTTCTCCTTCCCCACTCGCAAACGCGACTGCGCATATCTCATCTTCTTCGCTACACACATCCCCATCATCTTCCTCATCGACACAGTCCCCCTGCAACCCAGCTACCTCGTCAACAACCTCTCCCTAAACCTACGCGACTTCTACATAACCACCTATCGGGACAAATTCTTCTCCGAACCCCCAACCTGGTTCACAGCCTTTATTTGGATGGAACTACTCTACCATGTGCCATTGAGTTTGTGGGCCGTGTTCGGGTTATTGCGCGGTGAGTCCCCACCTACCAGGGGAACTGCATCATCTTTCCGAAGGATTCCAAGCTAATTATACGTTGGGACACCTCAGACCACCCATTGGTTCCCGTCCATCTTCTCATTTTCGGGGTTCAGGCTTTCGTCACCTCCTTAACGTGTCTGGTGGAAGTCTGGAACTGGCCGGACCGCTCCGTTGCCGAGAAGCAGCAGATCACCTCACTCTACGGTCCTTACGTAGCTCTCGGTATGTCGGCACCCGGAAGAAGATAACTATGTTATATACCTAACTACTAACTAGTATTTCTTGCAGGCGCATTGATGGCCCTGGATATGGTCTTTCGTCTACAAACACAGCTCCTCCCAAAATCCAAAGCCAAACCCAAGCGCGAATAAACAGCACGAGACGCACCACATAATCGTACATATTCGTTACGGGCAATGCTGAAACCCCGCTAAATATAAATCCTCCCTAACGCCGTAATCAATGCATTCAAATCAAGAACCCGATGGCCTCGTCTAGGTTTCCCTCGGCGGCATCCAGTGCCCGTACTGCATCTTCACGGGTAAATCCTAGCTCAGTGATCTTGGCAATTGAATCCTGTGGCCAGCGCGAAGCCGGTGCTGGTCGGATATTGATCTTGGGGGCGTTGTTGCTGGTGCTGGTACTGGTGCTGGCGCCGGCGCTGCTCGACTCGCCGGGCTTATTCTCCGCCTGGTGAGTAACAGCACCAGTACGAGCACCGACCTCGGCACCGTCCGCGCCCTTCACCGTCGGCTCATCTTCAAACTCTTCAGTTAGGTGCTTGGGAATATCCCCCTCGCCCAGGAACGGCACCGCCTGGTCCTGGATAACCAGCGCCCCGCGCTTGAGGTCGATGCACGCCTGGTGTCGTCGCAACATGTCCAGTCCCAGCAAAAGATCAATCTGCTTGCCCTCCATGACGGTGAACGAGCACGGCAGGAACATCTCCCCGATCTTAATCTGCGCCGAATGCACCCGGCCCAGGATCGGAGCAGTGCCCACACCCTTCGCGATACCCCCGTAGCGCCGGTCGACCAGACGCATGATATTGCACGCTGTAGCACATTCCGGCGACATGATAGTAACCTGCGCCCCGGAGTCGACGAAAGCGTTCAAACGGTGACCGTTCACTTCGACGGGAATGTAGAGCATCGTAACACGGCCAAAAGCTAGTAAACAATCAGTCCTGCCAACATGTATATGTATAATCAAAGGAAAACCCACACTCAGGATGATGCTCCATAGCATTATGCAGATTCTCCGTAACAGCATTCTGGCGAATAATCTCCTCAATCTCACGCTGATTCGCCGGGTTAAACGGATCAGCATTCAGCATGGCAATTCTAGCCTCCTTTTCCGCCTCCTGCTGACTCTCACGCAGCTGCTGCGAAAGCAACACATCTCTGAATCGCTGTGCGTCATCCGCCGCCTCCGCCAACTCGGGATTCTGTCTGCGCACCGCCTCGCGCACGCGGGGATCGCCCAGGATATGTAGCCTAATCGTCTCTGGATCCGGCATACCGGGACGGGTTTGAATCTGCTGTTGGCGAGGGGCGCTGGGGCCTGGCGTGGCTCGTGGAGTGGGTTGGGTTGAACCGGGGCGAAGGGTGACGTGTACGCCGAGCATGTCACCCTCGACGATACCGACTTGATCGAGGGTCTGGTTTGGATCCTGGAGAAGGGCATTGTTGAAGACGAGTTGTTGGGCTTCGGGCGGGATGGCGGTCTCGCTTTGCACGATGGCTTTGAGGAGCTCGATGGTCATGTCGCCACCGACTTCGAAATTGATTAGGTCGGAGTCCGCCTGCTCGGGGCGGATGACGCTGACGGTGATACGCCTGCAAGGTTCATAGATTAGGAGGGTTGGGGTGCAGCAGTGCAGGGGACTCACATGGCGAGGTGCGGGGGTGGGAAGTGAAAGTGCAAGAATGGGGATCAGATCGGGAGATGGAGATGGAGATGGAGCTATTTGATTAAATAAGGAGCTGACACCACTAATTAGTGGAAGGAGATGGAAGGGAATAGGACCTTATACCCCTTACATTCGATCCACCTTGTACTACAAGTAAATGATGAATTATGCTCTGTCCACTTTCACTTTTCCGTGATCCGTGGATCCCCGCATCAAAAGCTCTTGTATCGAGATAGCGGACTTGACCTTCAACCTTCAAATACAGACTTCAAACTTGACCTCTAAATTCAAACTACAACCTTTACAACCTTCTATAACTCTATAACCGCAGCTATAGTAACCCAGATTATAGTAACCCAGATGAATTCATCCCGCTACGGTGCCTAATATGAAGAACTGACCGTCCCACTCTACAGCCTACAGCCTACAGCCTCAAACGGTGCACCTACATGGCCGAGGGTCTGTGTACACTCGGTAATCTACCGATTCAGCCATTCTTCTGCACAAAAGCCTTATAGGATGGATCCATCCCACGACTACTCTAAACAACCTTCTACTAGAGTCTAGTACGCTGCACCCATCCCAATGCAGACATTGACTATTGCACCAATGGTGAAAGTCTATTAGCCTAGGTAAAGTTACTCCTGCAGCAGGCAGTGATTGGCATGACCTCATGGGGATCAAGAAACAAGAATAACATTTTAGGCAGCCAAGCCCAATCACCTAGGAATGGTCAATCTTGGACCCCTGAAGATGCACGGGGTCCTCGCCCTATCCTCCAACCTTGGTACATATCCGGAATATATCCACAACCTTGGAAACGAAGTCGTCATCTCCCCACCAATAGTACCTTTGTCTCGCTAGTCTGGTCTAGACCCTGAGCTCGAAGCCCCACACAACTCCCTGCTTATCTGCAACCTCGTGCTCATGTACACAGCTTCGGCATGCCGAGCTCGAACGGATAAATAATCGGATCAAGGTTCTCGAGAATAGCCATATACGGACCCTTGAGAGCCTCGTTCTGCTTAGCTGTGGATATAGCCCGGCATGTCTGTACCAGACAGTCACCCCGTGCCGTTTAGCTGGTGAGAACGGCATGCGCAAGGTACACGGCAAGGCGAAGTATGATCATTTGGGAGAGTTCTGGAGCGTGACTGGTCTGAATTTGATGGACGAAGGCGACTAGTGACTTGAGTTGCCGGTCCTAGCCATCCAGCCTGAACCAGGCATTGGTTTAAATGATTGGCAGTGTACGTGCAGATCTGGACCATAAGTATTTTGCAGGGGACCGAGTGGTCGAACTCGTGGCTGTAGATATAGGTCATAGCAGCCGTAGATTGAAAAGCAGCATTGATCATAGGAAGAGAGACTACATACCCTTTCTGCAACAGAAGTTTACTTGACTCGCACAGTTCCTGGATAGTCATTCTCATAACGAGCCATTCGTAAGCGTTCAATCTGCACTCCACCGCTGGGGCCTCTAAGTTCCGAGTATCGATCCTGCAAGAGTCCACGTGGTGACATTTTTACTGATCGACAGCTTTATGAGCACTTAGAGAACACTGAGACGTCACGCATGTCTGAAGAGCTGACATTCAGAGCCTTCTCTGTTGAGAAATCTGGAGAATGTTTCCGACTGCCTACTCGACACCAGTCCAGGATCCTGGGTAGAAACTCAGTGTCACCTGAGCGTGGAAGTTGACCTCATGGGAAGTGATGTTCTCCCGAGCGTAACGGGCCTTCAGGATAGGACGATCTAGTTATAATCCGACGGGTACGGTCAAGACTTCTTATGCCCTCTATGATCCCTCAGAATGGTCTTTCCCTCCGCATGCTACTCTTCTAAATTACTAAGTACTTGATCAGCGAGGCAGATGAACGATATCCACTATTAAAATGGAAGGTGGCACAAAAGGAGCGAACTACGTAGAATCTACTATCGCGACGGCCCGTTACTGACTCCAGCAGATCACATCTCGCTACTGTCGAACATGACACGTCCCATATAATGCACTAATCAAAGCTATAGGTTATATGCACGCTGTGACAGGGATGGCTGTCCTCGGTCACATGAACGACTTTCGGGCGAGGAGCATTTTACTGATTTACCCCTATCGTGTCTCCTGCTCGGAGTAATGCTATACTCCCAACAGTTTTCCACGCCTGTGAATAAGAGAAAGACAAAGACCCAGTCAATACCTAGATGGGATTTTGCAAGGATCTCATATGAGTGCAGATAGCTACGGCAATTGGCTGAGACATCCTTGTTATAAAATTTGCACGGTTTGCATCATTCTCCTATATCACCTAGATATCTTCCGTCCATTTGAGAAGATGTTGCGACTGGAAATTACCCTTCACGTCTCCGGGGGTCCTTTTGCCACAATGTTATCCTTAACTCGAGTCCTTTCTTCCACTATATTCTCCATATTTCGAGCAATATGGTATCCATTCGAGAATCTGTGTAGTTCCATCACCAAGACCTTGCGTGGTCAGACACTCCAAATGACTGACTCTAAGGCACTTGATACATCTGCCTCCTCGACTTCAGAAATCGTAAGTTGCGATGTCCTTGTTGATTTATATGATCACTCATAATTACAGGATCCAGCTAGACCACACGTTACCGTTATCCACATAAGTCGATATTGCCCTCCTGGGGTTTCAGAAATCATCGCCAGCGGTGGGCAGTGTTTCATCGGTGCTATTGATGATTCCACGGTTCTAAAATATCCACAACTACCTGAAGAATTGGAAGAAAGCGTTCGTATAGAGTCGCAGCTTCTTGAGGTCCTTGGAAGCCCCGGCCATCCCCACATCATCGCCTCAAAAGGCATGACAGAACATGGTCTTATTCTCCAGCGTGCTTGGAAATGCTTGAATGACTACATTAAATCGGAGACGTCTATACCTCTCGAGCGGAGATTACTTTGGTGCAAACAAGCTGCGCAAGCAGTCAGTTATATACATGAAAAAAATGTCATTCACTGTGACATAAGCCTCCGGAATATTCTGCTTGACAAGAACCTTGATCTACTGCTTGCAGACTTTCAGGGAGTGTTAAAGTCCGCTGATGGCAAAACATTACTAGACGGGGGCGCTCGTGAGCATTCAAAGGCATATATGCCTCGAGTCGGTGACGATGTATGTGTGAAGACTGATCTCTTTGCGCTTGGTACTGCTATCTATGAAATCATGACTGGACATGAGGTCTTTCCAGAGCTTAACACTTGGGAAGAGGGAATTGATGAGGAGATTTTGTCTCGCTTTGAGAATAGGCTATTTCCTACTGACAATCATGCTTGTTATCACGTCACGGAGAAATGTTGGAAGCAGCAGTACGATTCTGCTGATGATGTTCTTTCTGATTTATCTCTAATTCAAGTTTCCGAGGAGCCTATAGCCAAACCGGAGGCCAATCCTGAACGTGCACGTGGGTGAAATTGTCAGTTTGAGAAATAAGAGGGTATGTTTTATCTTCTACGCGCTGTTAGTTCTATGTCAAATACAATGACGGTAGGAAGGCACACATCTAGAGGCGAGTTGTATTAGAGTATGCCTCTGCGATCAGGATCAGTCTTTCTCATTTAGAATGGAGTCTGGGGATGAAGCTAGACTTTGTGCGACAATCACCACGTGGTTTTGATGGTACTCACAGTGATAGAAACAGAACCGTATCGATCCTCACGTAGGTGCTTCTCGCAGGGCGGTCACGGTAACAGGGCAAGCAGTAATGGTCGAGGTATGGGTGAAATAGTCGAGTTTGTAAGCTCAAGAGTAGTCTGTGAGGGACCAGAGCCAGTACATCGGAACTATTATTTTCAGAGCGAGAGTCATTTCCAGACCCAGAGCCGCTAGTTGGTGGACTTCCCTTCTGCCCCAACGGTGAGTACTCTTAACCTATTCTCTGGGAATTGACCGACTTAACCCGCCTTTACACAACCCCTAGCATGCACGGCAAAGTTAGGGATGTTCAATTCAACAACCCGATGGGGCAAGGTCACCATCCAGATATTACGCGGACCCCGTATGGTGCACACAGCTTTTCAACTTTTGAACTGTGGTGAAAAAGCAATTCTCCAAAGTAGAGAATCGTTTCCACCAGTGTGCCTGGCTACCATACGAGCCCCGAGTCTGGATAGCGGCCTTGCCCCAACGAGTCGTTGAATTGAACATCTCCAAGTTTGGGGTGCGTACTAGAGATTGCATCTTCGACTAGACGTCAAGGCCGACACTCACATCCCCCTTTCACAAGCTTCACCTAGGAAACTTGACAGGTAGCCTTCAGGTACTGCACTCTGAAGTTCGACCGGCAGCACTGTTGACCTCTGGTCTCTCCTCCGTACCGCCACGGGGCTGCTAGGCAGAGTACCAACAGTGGAGGTGACTGTAGGAATATCAGAAGCAAAGTTAGCAAGAGTATAGCTGGACGGTTTAACGGATCTGTAGTGGAGGGGGTGTGAAGTGATAGTAACAAGGCGTGATGTAGACGAGACAGAATGAGCTTGAGAAGTATCACTTGGCCGAGCAATAGGTATTGCATAGCTTCGGACATTCGGTCTCTTATTGTTCCGGAGACCGGGGATAACCCCGCGCCTTCCAGTTAGATCATCATCCATGATCGTATGCTTTTCTGGCTTCTTCTTCGTCTTTCTTCCTAACAATAGGAGTTAGAGAGATATGGATGGGCTCACTCGAGTGGCTGGAAGTAGCAAGGGAAGTCTAAAGAGCCTTGGACGTTGTAGCAGAATACATAGGTGATGGTTGAGCAGACAGTGGATGAAGTAAGAGAACAAATTAACTCGAAGAACCTAAGGCATCTATCTATACCCAGTGGATACGCTAGTCCCAATCGCGTTAGACCATACGCCCTTCCTATCTCCACTTTGCAATAACCAACCTCAGTTCTCAAAGACATACATCACACTGTCATCTAGTCCGATTCAGCCTCGTTAATCTCGTCAACATTTGATATCTCTCAATATCAGAGGCTCAGATCTACCAGTGGGTATCCACACATCGCAGTGTCTGCACCATGTTGATGGCATGCATCACTATTTATGGGAAACGGTGTGGGAGTGTCCCTCTATTAGCCCATTCACAGTTTACCTGATTTGACTATCGGGTAGCTAACAATGTTTTCAGTAGTCCGACTGTTAGTGTCCGGTTATCGTTTGGGAGGAATTATACAAGTAATAACCGCCGTCGGTTACATCAGAGTCTCTTAGGCACCCAAATATCCATTGAATACCGTCTGCTGTCTAGACCTATTCCAAATAAAGGTTCTAGAACAGTTGGTCTCTTTTATTGAGGAGGTAACATTACTAGTAGCTAAGGAGAGGCAAGAGAGTTTGCAATAGTTATTTAAGATCAGTAAATACTCAAAAGTCCAAGGACTTGAATATACTCATTCTGCATTATAAGTCAAATAAATGAATTAATTAAAGATACTATATAGAGAGTGACTATTAACAGAAAGTGCAGTATAGTTCAAAAGAACGGATCTAACGACGGTTGAAAAAGGACAGCTGCATAGTCAGAGGGAGATGGAAAACAAGAAAGCAACATTTCTCTACATCAATTGGAATATCCTTTATCTCCTTCTTTTTGCTAAGCGAATATTTCAGCCTCATCAAGACATTTTGTTTAATTAAACCAAAAATATCACAGGGACAGACTATATCTAGGGAATTAGGATAAAGTAATTACTCCTGAAACTATGAGTAGGTATAGCGGTAAGTTGATCACTACCTACTGCATAGCCTGCTCTAAGGCTATACTATCCTAAGGTCCAGTAGATGGAGTTCAATTCAGGTTACATTGTTTTTCTCTCCCCTTTGGTTCCCTTTCCTGTTTGCCTTTAGGTTCTTGTATTATCTACGCCAAAGCTTCCTTTGTCTTGTTTGATGTCTCTTGGTTGCGGGTTGGTATTTATACCCGGATGACTAGGCCTACGGATGCTGCTCATGAACATGTAAAGTAGGTGACTCTCCCATGCCAAGAGTCCTGGCGCAGGAAGTTCATGCATCACCTCGAAGACACCTAGATAGGTCTATGATGGTCACGTGATACCAACAGACCCTCGACACTACGAGATTATAACCTCAGACCTTGACGCACCGCCTACAGCTCTCATCCAGCACATGGCAAGCCTCGAGCCCAAATCATAGCATCATTTCATTACCATCAGTCATCAAGTAAGATTCTAGTCAAGGGTATAAGTTATGAAAAAGGCGCTCATCGGAACCCGCCACTGGGAAAGTATCTTGGGCCCGCATATCCATGGGCAATGACACTCTGAATATCGATATTACCGTCGCTACGGGGACTCCACAACTTGATGAGGATAAAGCGGCCCGACCTGGAGAGTCAGTATCACCATTACGTATTGCAATTGCAAAGGGATTCAGCGGGACATACGGAGGCGGGTCAAACTTGATGCTGACCATACTCTTCTCCCGCTCGATGAAGAAGCGCGCATGTGGTTCCATCACCTCCCCACCAGCTGCAGCCCCATTCGACCCATTCGGTCCAGACGTTGCAGAAGGGAGAGGGTCAACTAAACTCGGAGGTTGCGGACGTCTAGACGAGTCGGAATACTGCCGACGCATGGTTCCGATACGACGCTGTAGTTCGAGACGGCGGCGGTTAAAGGTGCTCATTGTGGTATCGTCGTTGTCTTCGTCATCGCTTGTGCTGTCGTCGGTGTCTGAGCAAATAAGGTCGTCTTCCTGGATACGCTCGAGCTCGGCGATGGAAGGTCCATCTTCGTCGTCATGCTGGATGAACACACTATCCTCGGAGTTTTCATCGTACTCTGTGGTCACCCGGAACTCGGCCTGCGAGGCATTTGCGTTTCGGTCTGCGTTCTCATTTCTCTCCGAGGCAGCGTTCGAGTCGGGCCCCATCAGGACAGTCCGCTCCAGCGACTGAAGAGGCGATCGAAAGCCATGCAGGTACTCTTGGGATGGCTGCAGATTCGCACGACGAGCACGGCGACGGCGACGTGCGCTGGAGTATTGGATCTGGTATTGGGCGGTGCGGGCGAGCAGCTCATCAGAGGTCATGGACACAAACACCATGCCTTCCTGGATGGGAGAATCAAACCCGGTGCGAGGGGCCTTGATGACAATCTTCTTTAGACAGAAGGGCGCTTCGCCCCGATGTCGCAGAACCAAGTTGCACCGATCAGATTTGGTGCAGTAAACAGACTGGTCATTTTTCAGGACATTTTCCGGGAATGAGCTGTCCCCGTCAGGATCATAGGTTCCTCCATCACAGCTAGCAATCTCCATCTTCAGAGCGCCCGGGACAACCTGACCATACTGTCCGTAGTTGAACCCCCGCACACCCTCGCGATTATCGTCAGTCTCCAGCTTCCGCCGTTTTTGTCTTCGGCCATCGCGGCCATTGTGACCCGGCTGAGGCATGAGGGATGGAGTTGGAAGAGTCTCGTTAAGAGTGGAGATTCCTCGGAGGTCCGGTCGGAAGGAACGGCGTCGGAGGGTTCTGCTGATCGGTGGGAAGGGCTCCTGATTTAGAAGCGGGCTTGGAGACGAACGCGGATTCGGATTCCGGAGCTGATCAATAATAGACGAATGTGTTGCGACTATATCGGTTTGTAACTGTTGGATTTGTCGTTCGGCTATGGCTCCGACCTGAGCCAAGTTGGTGTGATTAACACGGGGCACGTCCAGATGGTGCTCTTCGATGTGTCGATTCAAGGCTTCTAGAGCACGATTTGTGTCATCTGGATTGGCTCGATTGCTTCCAGACTGGATCAAGTTACGCAAGTAGTCTAGGTGTCCTGTGGGTGGTAGTGGCGGCGGTGGTGGTGGTCTAAGAGTGGAGCGTGGAATATCGCGCGGGGTTTCGTCGTTCTGATCGGAAGTGGTGTTGATGTTCGACAGCTGGTCAAGACTTGCAGAGGCCCGGCCTCCTCTAAATCTGAGTTCCGATAGAAGTGTATGCAGCACTGCGTCGTCCTGGCTTTGAAAAGTGGTTCCTTGCGAGTTCAACGCTTCGATAAGTTCTTGGGTACGGGGATAGCGTTCGCTGAGACTGGATGGCTCACTGGGGCCACTGGGGCGGGACGGGCGACGGGAAGAGGCAGGAGGATAGTCGTAGTTCCCTGACTGTGTTTGATGGTTAGTCTGGAAGATTCAGGCACAAATCATGAAACATACCATGGCGGTGGGTTAGTCCGATCAGGTACCGCTTGGACAACGATTACCTGTTGACAGAGGGACTGATATGACCAGTCTCACATCAAACGAAAACGAGACCCAAACAAGGGCCAGGAAAGGCAAAGACAAACAGGCAGATATATTCAAAAGGTTGGAGTTGTGAACGTCGGTTTTCTTAGAAAGCTGGTTATTGGAGGATCACGTGATCCTATTAGATCATCGTTCGATGTGGGGAGAGCTTGAGCTTCTTTCTTCTCTTCACTTTTCAGCAGAAGTTCAAGATGGCGGAACCAGGAGAGAATGGGCAGACAATTAGCGCTGGTAAGGCTCTATGATCTGCTGGAATAACAAATACTCATTGCTATCCAGACGAGATCGCCCTGTACGACCGACAGATCCGGCTTTGGGGAGTCCAGGCGCAAGAGAAGTGAGTTGCTCAGAGCGCGAGAAGAAACACCCCTAACAATCGGGTAGGATTCGGAAGGCGAACATCCTTCTTATCACCATGAAAGCCCTCGCAAATGAGGTAGCGAAGAACCTCGTCCTGGCAGGTATTGGCTCGCTCACGATCATCGACCATGAACCTGTCACCGAGGCGGACCTGGATGCGCAATTCTTCCTGGAGGAAGCGCATAGAGATGAGAAAATTATCAAGCAGGGCAAGAATGTAAGGCAGTCACTCTCCATTTGAAAAGCAAGTATTGACCAGCCCAGCGCGCCGAGGTCGCCGGTCCTCAAATCCACAAGATGAACCCTCGAGTGAGATTGAACATCGACACCTCGGACATTCGCACCAAGCAGGCAGACTTCTTCCGTCAATTCGACCTGGTCATCGCCACTGAGCTCGACTACGAGACCAACAACACAATCAACGCAGCATGCCGCCTCTTCAATAGACCCTTCTACGCAGCAGGACTCCACGGTTTCTATGGCTACGTCTTCGCAGACCTAATCTCACACGACTTTGTAATCGAACGCGCCAAATCCAACGTCCCCTCCCAACGCCAAGAAACCCCAACCCGAAGCACCATTGATATAACGACCAAAAAAGAAAGCGACAAGACCATCGAACTAGTCACTAAGCGCGAAATCTACTCCCCCCTCCGTCTCGCCAACACATCCCCCCTACCAGAAGACTACACCCGTCTCCCACGCCGCCGCAAGCAAGTAACACCCCTCCTCTCCTGCCTCCGCGCACTATGGGAATTTGAAAAATCCTCCGGCCACAAACCTACCTTCTCCCACGCAGATCTGGAGAAGTTCACCAGGCTCGCGCGCGAAGCACACCAGGAACTAAGACTCGATATGGCCTCATTGGACAGTGCATTCCTGCGCAATTTCCTTCAAAACCTAGGCTGTGAACTTAGTCCTGTCGCTGCGTTCCTCGGTGGTTCGCTTGCGCAGGATGTTATTAATGTTCTTTCGGCTAGGGAGCAGCCGTTGCAGAATATGTTGCTTTTCGACGGTGAGAAGTCAATCGGACCTATTTATCCATTGCATCCTTTTGCTTTCTCTGAGATGGGCATGGAGAGTCTGGGGGCTGTGCCGCCGGTTGGGAATCCTATTCCTATTGATGTGGATGCGAGTGGTGCGGTGTGAATGGGGTGAATGGTACGTGTGACTATTTCGTGAGAAGTAGTTATACGAAGTAGGATTCAGGCAGGTTGGAAGGACTGGCGTTGAGATTTGATTTTGGATTTCATTTGTATTGCCTACAAGGCCATGACTTATGTTCGTGTACGATATTAGTAGAATGCATTTAACTGTAGCAACCCTTTCCCGTTCTTTTATCTTATGAAAAGCCCTATATGTCCATGGATTAAACACTGATATACTGCAGCAAACCCAACGCCAGAAAAATAATGCAGAGAGAGAGGAAAAGCACAACCTATTGGTGAGTCTCCTTGGCCATTTCTTCATCGGTGGCCTTCTTCGGTCCCATCGAGGCCCCGGCTTCTTCGTCGTCGCTGATTAGACCCTGTAGCTCAAAGGCCTCGGCATCCTGGATGCGCTGGACCTCGGAGGTGGTGCGCGCGTGTCCGTTGGATCTGCCGTTGGCAAGGGCGTAGCTGTCGTCTTCTTGGGAGTCGGGCTCGCCCTTGGGCCAGGCGTGGACGGCGTATATGTGGAGGAGGATGTTGACAACTGGATAGGGTTAGTGGGTGGCTGTAGAGGGAAAGTGTATGGACATACAGAGGAAGAGGATGAAGGCAATGCTGTAGAGGATCAGCACGTATGCGACGTGCATGACGCCGGCATCGTTGAGAAGTTGCATCTGCTCCTCAGTGGCGCCCATGAAGAGGAAGCCAGAAGCGTACAGCAACTGTGATAGTTAGTCGATGATCATGGGAGGAGAGTAGGAGCAGAGTAGGACATACAAATGGTGTGAGGTACTGGAAGCTGTTAGGGTCATTGCCACTCATGCTGACAGAGGGCTTATCCCGCAGGACAAATGAAATCTCAATGATACGGGTGAGACCAGCCGCCATAAGAGTCCATCCAAAGATAGAGTGGACCATAGTACTGATCATCAGATGCTGCGTGTGCGCCGACATAGCATACCCAGTCAACATAATGACAATGGCAGGAATGAGGTTGCGCTTCGGGCGGCCATTACGGCTCCGACTCAACCACATCCCCAAGAGGCCGGCACACCACCAGACAATACCCATTGTAGTGTGCTGCAGATCATTGTGCACCCAGGGACCGCCCCAGCGGTGCTCAGTAAAGGTATTGACACAACCCCAGGCCGCGATAATGAGCGAGTCGAAGAACTCCTGGCTCCGACCCGTCCGGCGTAACCAGTACTGTCCAACCAGCAGAAGTATAGTCAGACAGATACCGTACCCGATAAACGCACTGCCCATGATAAAGTGCGCCGCACATTGACCAAGGTGATCATCCCGACAGAAGCCCATGGCGGCAATGCCACCAAACACCATCTGCGTCCAGCTAACCACAGGCATGATCTTTCCAATAACGCCATGAGCCATGACGAAGATCCAGCGAATACGAGCCTGGCCAGCCTTTTCAAGATGCAACTTGAGATAAACGCCCAATACAACCTGCGCAACCAGCAGGAGCATCAACCAGTTCGCAAACTTGGCATGGATATTCGGTCCGAATTGACGACCCTTGTGCGCATGGCCGAGGAAATAGGCGACAACGGCGATAACCGTGCCGACGGTTTGGAGGGGGACGTGCCAGCGCGAGCGAACGATCTATACAAGTTAGAATCGACACCAGGTCGTCATAGACTAAACATACACCGAGGACCATGCCAATCGGGAAGATAATTCCAAACGTAAAGCCCATCAGGATCATATGCACCCATAGCGTGGAATCCTGTAAAGTCAGCGGGGGCACCTAGCAGCAGACAGGAACACGTACGATGGGCTCCTGAGAAGTCGCAGAACCCTCGGGGACAGCCTCATGGCCGCCATGAGCAGAGACTATGCAGGCGAAGAGCAGCCCAGCCCAGATGGAGAGGGAAACCGATCGTGATTGCATGGTTGGGTGGTGAAGAGAAAGAAGGAGAGGAAAGGAAACGGGGAGGGTAATGCGGCCGATCTTTGCGCCAATCCGGAGCATCCGATTTAGACTGAGCAATTACTGAAGGTCTTCCCACAACTCTCAACTTCAACATTCAACAAACTGACAACTGAGAACTCAAGATTATCGTCGTGATTTACTTCCTCACGCCACTCAAGACTCGGATCTCGGATCCCGTTCCTGAGAAGGGATTATTCAGCTCCACGCCGTGATTGGCGAAACGCGTATACAATCGACGAGGACGGAACAACGACCCACATGGACATCCGGGCCTCACGACTGGTCAGTTCGTCTCCTCTAGTGTATACAAGAACTAACATGACCAGAACTCTCTTCGAGAGTCCATCGCACAGCTGGAAGGGCAGAAATTTCAAATGGAGGTTGAGCTGGAGGAGATTATGTCCAAGTTACAGTATGCTCAAGGTTTACAAGAGCAACAGGCGTGTCTAATTGGTACAGGCAGGATCCCTCCGTCACTGTGAATCGACATATTCGTTTGCTTCACGAGTATAATGAGATTAAGGATGCTGCGCAGGGACTTATCGGGTTGATTGCGGATGCGAGGGGTGTGCGACAGGTTGAGGTTGAGAGGGAGTTTGGGGTGAAGGAGGGGGATTAAGTTCTGAATGAAGGGTTTTGAATGAAGGGGTTTCAGATTCAAGGAGTACTATTCTATTACAGTCAAGGACTATTACAGTCAAGGCGTTAAGATGGGGTATAACTACTAATACATGTATTAATGGCATCATGAACTGCATTCATTTCTATTCGACTTTTCGAGGCCAACTCCTGACCGTAACTCCGACCTATCGCAAACATGGAGAAGAGAAGAAATTGATACAATGAATAGAGATGATGTGTATAGTAAAGGACATGGAGATAGGAGGGGTAGAGGCAAAGGTTGGGTATGTAGACAATGGCAAGAGATGATAGTAAAGATGAAGTAAAGAGATGACAAGTAGCAGGGAAATTTACTGGGTCTTGCCCAAACTCTGCAAATTGACCAGCTCGTAGTAGCGGCCCTTGTTGCGCAGCAGCTCGGTGTGCGTGCCACTCTCGACAATCTTGCCCTGGTCGAACACGTAGATGATGTCCGCCTTTTGGATTGTGCTGAGACGGTGGGCCACGGCGATGGTAGTACGCCCACGAGCGGCAGCATCAAGTGCAGCCTGGACGATCTTTTCGGACTCCGAGTCCAGCGCCGAGGTGGCCTCGTCGAGAAGGAGGACCTTGGGGTTGCGCAGGAGGGCGCGGGCAATAGCCACACGCTGCTTCTGACCGCCAGACAACATGCCTCCCTTGCTACCCACGACCGTCTGGAAGCCTTCGGGGAGAGACATGATGAAGTCGTAGATGTTGGCGTCCTTGCAGGCCTTGATCAGCTGCTCTTCGGGGACGTCGTCTGCGTCGATCCCGAGCAGGACGTTGTCCTTGATGGTACCCTGGTATAAAGTGGGCTCCTGGCTAACCAGCGCCAGGTGACTGCGGTAGGAGTTGAGGTTCAGGTCGGCAATGTTCTGGCCATCCACGTATACACCACCAGACAGGGCGTCGTAGAAGCGCTCGAGGAGCGCAATGGTTGTACTCTTTCCGCATCCACTTGGTCCCACCAGGGCGATGTACTGTCCAGGCTTAACGCTGAGGTTCAGTCCACGGAGGACGGGCTGGTCAGGTCGAGTGGGGTAGCGGAAGTGGACTTCCTTGAACTCAACCTCGCCTTCCATGTGTTCGACGTTCGCACCCTCGGTGGACCAGGTATCAATGACCGGGCGACGGTCAAACAGCTTGCGGAACTCGTAGGCAGCGTTCTTGGCCTTGCCCATATCGGGGGAAAAGGAGAACACAGTTCCGGCGGACTGCGCACCGAACAGAATCTCACTGAAGCAGACGAAGAACTGGAACATGTTGTACTCGTGGTGACCAAGCAGGGTGCCACCGTACCAGAAGCCGAGAGCAACACAAAAGAACACCAAGGCCTGGGACATGGCATACAACAGGGACGACTTGAAGACCGAGATGAGACTTGTGCGGCCCTGCTTTTCCAGCTGGTCATGGTACGCACCCCATACGTCGTCCTCGCGGGTGAGGGATGCCACGGTGCGGATAGCAGAAACAGCCTCGCAGGCATAACTGGCTGAGCCCTCGTAGGCAGCCTTGGAGCGCGACTGGAATTCGGCAAGCATGTAGAACCGGTAAAACCCGCAACCGAGAAGAACTGGGACAACGGAAATACAGACGAGAGCCAATTTCCAGCCAAAGGAAAGCGAGATGATGATGGCCGCAAACAGGGTGGTCGAGGTCATAAGGATAGTTCCGAGAGTTTGTCCACTAATACCAGAAAGATGCTTAGTCTCGGTGGAGAGGAATGAAGTTAAAGCACCAGTGCTGTTCTCCTCCTTGTCGAAGAAGTTGATGTCCTGGCGAAGCATGGTACGAAAGGCCTTGCTACGCGCCTTGCGGATGAGCCTCTCGGAGCAAAAGGCGAAAGCAATACCGTGAATCGAGAAGGTGAAGAATTGGACGATGCCAACCACCAAGAACATCAGTGACCAAAAGTTGGCGTCCGACCGAAGCTTAGCATATTGAGACTTGGGCAAAGCGAGAGCACTGATGGCCTTTGCATACAAGAAAGCCTGAGTGGGTTGGCCACCACCAGCAAGGATGGAGAAGCACAAACCCAGAACCAACCATTTCCATTCCTCTTTGTTGAAGGAGGCGATGAATTTGATCAGTGTCCAAAGAGAGTACTTGCGTTTGGGCTCGCCGCTCCGCTTCTGCAGGACGACGCTCGACACAGACTTGCGAGAATCCGCACGGCGAATATCCGCCTCGAAGAGCCCAGAGGCGCGAGCTTCCTCATGACCCTTCATCAGGGTAGCAGCACTGGCAACAGACTGAATACGAGACAAGTGCTGCTTATCGGTAGCCTCGTCAGATTCAGAGTCAGAGTCTTCAATCAGAGCATCGGCCTCCTTCTCCTCGTTGATGCGCTGGGCCTCGACGAGCTTGGAGTATGGGCCATCCGTCTCAAGCAAGGCGTCATGAGTACCCTGTTCCACAATGCTGCCATTGACAAAGACCACGATGTTGTGGGCAGACTTGATGGTGGACAAACGATGAGCAATGACAATGGTGGTACGGCCTTCAGCAGCGCGGTCCAAGGCAGCCTGCACAACTCCCTCCGACTTCGTATCCAGAGCGGAGGTGGCTTCATCCAGTAGCAGAATCTTGGGGTCAGAGACGATGGCACGGGCAATGGCAATACGCTGCTTCTGACCACCAGAAAGCAAAAAGCCGCGCTGGCCGACATTGGTCTCGTACCCCTCGGGAAGGGCAACGATGAACTCGTGCGCGTTGGACATTTTGGCGGCATTCTCAACCAACTCCTGGATGCGTTCTTCAGGCTCATTCTCGAAGCGAGTTCCAATAAGACCGTGGCGGATGTTCTTGTAGATGGTCGTGCCAAACAGAATAGGCTCCTGGCTGACCAGAGAGATTTGCTGACGCAACCAGCGCAGATTCAGATCCTGAACGTTGTGCCCGTCCAGATACACCTCACCACCAACGGGGAGATAGAAGCGCTCAACCAGGCCGACCACGGTACTCTTTCCAGAGCCCGAGGGTCCGACCAGAGCTGTGGTCTTGCCCGCAGGGATCTTCAGCGAAACATCCTGCATGACAGTGACTTCCGGGCGAGAGGGGTAGATGTGCTTGACATTCTTCAACTCGATATCACCGTCGACATGGTCGAGGATGAGACCTTCATCGGTAGTAGGATCCACGGGCGAGACACGGTCGATGGTGCTGAAAATTTTGGCAGCAGCAGATACAGCGCTGGTGAAAGCTTGTCCGTTGGGACTGACATTGCCCAGGCTGAAGGAACCAATGAGGATTGCCATCAGAATGGTCAAGACCTGGCCGACATTGACCTTCTCTTCAACCAAGTACTGGGACCCCATCCAGAAGCCCAGGCCGTAGTTGAGGAACATGACGCCGAACATGGCGCCTACAAGGACTCCCAGAACCATCTGTAACCGCATCCCCCACCGTTCAGCCACGCGCAGATGCGCCTCGTACTGCTTGGCCAGCTTATCCTGTGTGCCGAAGGCAGTCGCATTGCGAATCGAGCTTATAACCTCTTCGGCAACAGTGCCACCAGCGCCATAGGAATCCAGTGACATTTTACCGAACTTGATAATGAAGCGGGATCCACCACCCATAATGACGACCAGCGCCACAATGGTAGAGGTGCAGATACCAGCCAGCCGTGCATACTTGATATACGCCACAATGAATGCAGTGACGAACGTGGAGAGGGCGGTTAGGGTGAGTCCGACCTTTTCGGACAAACCGTCCTGGATTAGGTTCGTGTCGGCTGTGATACGGGTGGTCACTTCACCGGCGCCCAGCTTGTCAAAGTAGGCGATATTTTGGCGCAGCATGGCCGCCAAGTAGTGCTCACGGATCTTCTGAGTCATATGCTCGCCGGAGTAGATGAAGCCGACGGTACTGATGTAGGTGGTAACGAACTCGGCAATACCGAGGTAGACGAAGTATAGGACATTTTTGCAGAGGTCGTCATAGAACTTGTCGTAGGGAGTGGTACCGTATTCGATTCCCGAGAAAGAGTTGGTCAAGGAACCAAAGAGAATCTGCGCTTGTTAGCGACTTTGCAGTTCACTTTTGATGACATGACCACTTACGGTGAAGAGAGGTAGAGCAGCACCTGCGGCGATGGCGCAGATGGCGCTGACCACGAGAATGAGCACGTCCAACTTCGAGGCATAGCGGTAGAGACCAAAGAACGAAATCTTCACATTGGGCGCATCCAACTGCTTCTTGAGGATCTCCTTCTCGTGTTCAGGCAAATGCGCAAAGATCGCATCGTCGTCTACAGTCAGAGCGGTCTTGCTTGCATTCTTGCCTCCGTCGTCCTTGGGCGCATGAGCCGAGAGTGTCGTCCCAGAGTCAAAAGTAGGATCGTGCTTTTCGGTGTCGTGGAAGCTTTCATGAAGAGTTTCCGGGCTTGCGACCATCTCATCGGGGATCTTTTCGATCGCAATGGTGCCTTCTTCAGGCTGCTGCATCGTGGCGGTGGGGATTCGCTAGTTATCGGTAGCAGGCCCACATATGGAGGAGCTTCACTCCATCCAGACTCGGATTTGTGGTATCGGAGAGTAAAAGAGAATGAGGAGTGTAGGTTGAAGGATTAGGATAGTAGATCGACAGATCAACGAAAGGGGCGATAAAAAGGGTAAAGTACAAAGCAAGTAGGGATGGAACGAGGGAGGTAATTAAAGGATCTTGAAAAGCTGGTCCGAGACCAGCTGTCAGGAATATAAGAACGATAAGAAAGCTAAGGAATAAGCGATCGGACCAACTACCGGAAAAGTAGTCCACGAGGACTACATATGGACTATGGACTAGATTTTGAAGAAAAGAACGGAGTTCCATCCAAAGTGGGCCGGGTGCTGGCATGTTTATGCACCTACACTTGCATCTTCACCCGCACGCGCTAGAACATTCTTGTTCGCCGCAAGGGCATGTAGGGGATTGCTCTTTTTCCACTATCATTCGACATCCCCTGAGAGACACCTACTCTCCTCCCCGTGGAACGTGAGGAGTTCAGGAGAGCCAATTTGCAACTCGAATCCAGGTATACCAAGGTTTGGAGGTCATAAAATTAGGCTCCAGGTGATACATGGTTACTATGCTAGTCTGTGTTTTGCGACAATAGATGACCAATATGCGCGTCGCGAATACGAATAAGTGGGTATTCTTTGACTCATCCTCGCTGGATGATGCCTGATAACTAGAAGCTAGGATAGGCCTAATGCGAGACATTAAGTCGATCCAATGTACACAACGCTCTGGGCCCATGCTTCAATAATCGGTGAACTACTCGTCTAGTCCTGATCTGATCCTGTAACCGGTACGAAGGTATGAGTTGCGAAGACCGGGTCATCCTGTAACTCTACGGTCATCCTGCCCAAAACTTGGTCTCCTCTGACGCATGTTTGTGACATACCCTGGACACGAGGACAAAGTTCTGCCCACGACTGGAATGTAACGGCGGACAAGAAACGGACAGGAAACGGACGAATTTGGTCCGAACCGGCGGAATCCCGATCGGGTAATTATTCAGCCTTAGGCCAAAGCACATTTTCAGGCACCAATCATACGTAATGTATCTCAGCCTCAGGCAAACAAGGTACATCACCTGACCCAGCCGAAGCGAAGCCAAGCCCTGCCCGCACACAAACCATCCGCTCCCCAAGGTCGACACTTCTCCCATCCAACCAGCTCGCCGTCGCGACCAAGCCATCAAGATGCCGGTTAGTGACACCACAATATTTCGACCTCTTCGACAAGAGAAATATTCCCGCTGACTCTCCTGCGTCCACAGAGCCACAAGACTTTCCGCACCAAGCAAAAGCTTGCCAAAGCTCAGCGTCAGAACCGCCCCATTCCCCAGTGGATTCGCCTGCGCACTGGCAACACCATCAGGTAAATCACGACTCGAACCCTCGAATTGTTGGACCGGAAGAGAAAGGAGATCCGACACTGGCACTCGAATCGACCGATTCCACATGACGGGAAAAAATTTCGCACGGATACCAGATGGACTAACAGCCATCCCACAGATACAACGCTAAGCGGCGACACTGGCGCAAGACCCGCCTGGGCATCTAAGCGCCTCCCAGGCTCGTCTTTGCACCCTTCTACGCCTTCGAGATTCCCGTTCGCCGATGTTGTGTTCGATATGAAGATAGTTATGACGTGACGCCCGCCCCGAAAAGAATCTTCCAATCCCTCGACTTGGCCGCGTTAGTTTTAATGGACCTACTTTCAAGTCTGCAACTGTCCCTCGGGTGTATTTCGACAAGCCGATATTTCACGACTTGACCTTTGTTTCCCCACGGTTTCCACCGGGAAATGAAGGCCCACCGAGTGACAGTTCTTGCAAATGATATGATGAATTTTCGGATGGAGTGGTTCTGGGTATTTGGGCGAGCATTCGCCGGAGATCAGGTTTTCGATGGCGAGAGGGTTTTCTTTACAAAAATCTGATGGAATTGAATTGACGTCCCTTTTGTCCTGCACTGCTGTTGCACCGAGGTGCACCCTCGGTGCGTGAATGTGATGGCAATGTAGTCTGTAGACGTCCAGCTGTACCTTGATTTTGGCGCAAGTTCATTTACGATGCTCTTCCTGGGCATTGGTACGGTGGTGAGGACCATGCTGATCCACCAGCACCTCTTTGCCTCGCCTTGAACCAGTTGAACATGGGAGTCCTACCAATATTCGGTGATGTAGTGATGCCATAAATGCCTCGATTGCATATCAGGTCAGTCGTGAACCAAGTGTCAAGCAGCTCGCCTTTCATCTCCAACTGTATTACACCCCCAGGACATCTCTAAACCTCAGGTGCACATAAGATGATCAAACTGCGCGCCCGAAGCACACGTTCACAGCATAGTTACCTCCAGCAGATTCACTAAGCTGGATGTCATGAGTCTCGTATGCTTTATTCGTGAAGTCCACGGACATGGGATCGATTGAAACTGTCCCCAGGCCCATATTCACGGCTTTGTTCCTCTCCGGTGACTTACCACGACTATGGTAGTAGCAAGTCTCCTACATCCTAAGGTATAGGAGATCAGGCAAGACCTACAGACTCGTGGAGTAGCAAGGTCTGTAACAAGTAGGTATTCTCTCTAGCCAAGCGCCTGAAGATACAGGATTTAGAGGATGTAGACGCAGCTCACAGCTCTCAAGGCAGGAGGAAAAATAAAAAGCAGGAGCCCAACGCCATAAGCAAGATACCCCATTTCAAGGCCCCGGTCCATCTACATGCACGAGTAAAATCATCCGGTGGAAGAGTTCATTTTATTGGGGAATATCGTTGAAAGGAAAACATCGCGAGATAGCAAATCGTGGAGGAGATATCAGCGGCTAGGGAATAGTTAGTGAATATTCAATAAAGATTCCAAAGAGGTGGCTAAATGGCTTACTCTTCCGCCCACTCGTTCTCACGACGGATCTGGTCCTCCTCCTCGGGGGTGAAGTCATTCTGGATGTTGAACGTCTTCCGGATCTCCTCAGGCGACTTGCCCTTGATCATGTTTGCGACCGTCTTACAGCCGACGTCCAGGAGGGCCTTAATGTCGAGGTAGTTCGCGGCCTGTGTGTGACAGTTAAGTCTTTGTTCCGTTTTCAGTGTGAAGGGAGGGGCACTGACGAGAATGATCTCGAAGAGCATCTCCTGGTCCACCTGCATGAACTTCTGGTCCCACTCGTCGATATCGGTAGTCTTGCGGCGGTTATCATCGTCGTCACCGGTGGTAGGAGGATCGTTCTTGTGGTGCTCGCACCACTCGATGACCTTTTTTAGGACGGCTTCGTTGACCTGCCAGGCGGTGATGTCAGTGAGGGGCGACGGGCACAAAGAAAAGGACATGTACATTGGGAATGGGGATGGATTCGCCAGAGTCACCGAGATCCTCTAGCATGTTCTTGATCAAGACTGAGCGTTCAGCGACAGCGCGCTCTGTTCAGTGTTAGTTCTGCGAGATCATATAGGGTGCCTCGGATATGCAACATACCGACCGTGATTTCAACTCCATCGGAGCTGGCAAGGGTGACCTGAGGTTCAGACATAGTTGTGGTAGTGTATGGTGATCGTTGGAGTCTAGAGAAGTTGAGGCGTCAGAGTTGCGTGGAGCTTGAGACGGAGGGGCCAGCGGGCGGGGTCGGAGTTAGGCGAATGGGCTTTGACAGAACTCACTTTGATGAGAATGGTAATGTTTTGCAACAGGGTAGGTCAGAAAGGTAAGTTGAAGAGAAGAAGTGACGAAGACAAAAGATGGGAGCGATAGCAGAAGTTCGGGCGTTAGTCAGTCGACACTGCGACTGTGTTTCGTGTTCAGCCTGAATAGTGCCTGTTTGACTGCAACCAAACCCCTATTGGGAATGTGTCATAATTGTGCTTTCAAGAGAGGTTCTAGCTCTGTTTTCGATACCTAGGTTATGATTATGCTTTTTTGCTCATACAAGGCCAATGAAGTGCCGAATGGGGAAAGTAGAAAGTAGGGCGCCACGGATGCGTACCCATCATTCTATTCTAGAACATTAGAATATACCGAAATAATTCGACCTACCTTAAATCACGTCAAGTCGACTATAAAATTCTAAAATTTATAGATCCGGCATGACAGAAGGTACAGTGTACAGCGCAGACTCAGGGAGATGAGATTAGGCGCGACTCGCGAGTGATATCATGGCAAATAAGCAGCGCGTACTCTCTTTTCTTTTCCTTGTCCCCTCATCCTCACCCTTCCACTCCTTTCGTATTGAGCCTCTTATCTCATTCCTTTTATTCTCAGCATGTTCTGCTCTTAGAATCATGTGGCGACGAACCTACCTGCTTCTGCTGCTGATCCGCGTTTACTTCGCGCTGTCGCCCAGCTACCTGCACCCCGATGAGAATTTCCAGGGCCCCGAGGTCTTTGCCGGTAAGCCTACATTGCGATTCTCTTGCGATATTGCGATTATCTTCTTGCGACGCGCTTGACCTTTTTCCTTGACGATCGCCAGGAGCGCGCGCTGGGTCAACTTCATGGATCTTCGCGATGTCGCGACAGCCTCATCTTAGCAGCCCATCTTAGCAGCCCATCTTAGCAGCCCATCTTAGCAGCCAGCTAACACAACCACAATCCAGGCCGCATTTTCTCCTATCCCTCTAAACTTCCATGGGAATTCACCTCCGACCGGCCCATACGCAGTATATTTCCATTATGGCCGATCTACGAGCTACCGATGAGCCTGCTGAAATGGTTCTACATGGAGATCGGATCGGGAAATCCGCCGCCACAGCTGGTGTACAATGCTCTGCGCGGGGGAATGTTTCTACTGAGCTTTGTGCTAGAAGACTGGGCTGTGTATGAGCTGGTACCGTCGCCGCGCCACCGTCGTGCGACGGTCGTCCTGGTCGCCTCGTCCTATGTCACCTGGACATATCAGACGCACACCTTCTCCAACTCCCTCGAAACGCTGTTGGTTGCCTGGGGTCTGGTTCTGATTCGTCGCATTGTCGAAAACAAGGTTCGTTCCGTTTCCGCGGCTATGGAGGGGAGTTGTCCAACTGACTTGCTGCAGCAACGCTCATCGTTCTTTTCCTATGCTGTGCTCTCGTTTATCGCCGTCGCTGGGGTCTTTAATCGCATTACCTTTCCTGCATTTCTTCTTTTCCCGGGGCTGCAATTACTGCCGTACTTTTTGCGCAAGTGAGTACTCCTGTCTTCTCAGTTTGAGTGCGCATATACTAATCCATACCCCACCAGACCAACATCCCTCGCGGCCTTCATCGGCTTCGGCGCCCTCTTCGCTTCAATAGCAATATACACCGACACAGCCTTCTACAGACCCTCTAACTCCTTTCTCGAGAACATCCGCAACCCAATCATCACCCCTTTGAATAATATCCTCTACAACACCGACGCATCCAATCTCGCAGTCCATGGCCTCCACCCACACCACCAACACTTTCTAGCAAATCTATTCCAGCTCCTAGGCCCCGCCTACATCGCGATGATCCTCTCCCTCTTCAGCTGGCCAATAGTGCCACACTGGATGCGTAACGCGCGCGCCCTCTCCGCTGTCTCCGCAACAGTCATCCTCTCCATCTTCCCCCACCAAGAACCACGCTTCCTCCTACCATGCGTACCACTCCTCCTCAGCTGCGTACGCATGCACCGCTCGCGAGTCTTCCTAGCAACATGGATAATCTTCAACGCAGCCATGGGCTTCCTCATGGGCGTCTACCACCAAGGCGGAATCGTACCCGCACAACTCGCAATGCGCGACATCGTCGAATCCAACGCCGCAGGTCAGGGCATCAAATCGACGCCCGACGCCAGTATTTTCTGGTGGAAAACTTACTCCCCGCCGCACTGGCTGCTCGGTCCAGACACCAACCAAACCCAGATCGACACCTTCGACCTGATGGGCATGTCTGGTCTAGAAATGATCCAGCATTTAGACAACGCCGTCCCACTCTGCGCCACTACCTCGCCTGTGTACCTGGTTGCGCCTACATCGGCCTCATTCCTAGATGGTTACACCTCGCCCTCCTCCCTCGCCGCACCACACAGTCCAAACCTCCAACTCTACCGTCTTTGGACACACCGCAAACATCTAAACCTGGATGACCTCGACTTTGGCGAGGACGGTATTTTTCGCACCCTCAATCGCGTCATAGGTCGTCGCGGGCTAGGTGTATGGTCTGTACGGCGTGCGTGCAAGTGATAACTTCTGCCCTGGTTTTGTAACATTCTTTTCTTTGGCATTTGGCCTACTACATTTATTGAATCTTTGGTATTATGATACCCTTCATTTCCATTTTTTTTGTTTGTATTTGCGAGATACATAACATACCTTACCCATCAGGATGTGAAGCTAGATGTGGTTCTGTGCTATATACTTCAATTTTGATTCTGAATCTGTCATGGTCTTGTGAGTTGGTCTTGGAGTATATGGATTTCCTTTGGATAGTTAACTAGTTATGTTTACTGGTGGGATGATGGTCCTGCGAACCCCGGCCAGTACAAATATATACGGTTGCAAGCTAGCATTCGGGACGAACTTTCAACACACTACCTAGGTAAAACCATGTCAAAATATCAGATAAACATACCAAGTACCTTACTAGCGAGATATAAGCCCTAGGCACTCGAGGATCGACGGGTCACTCGTTAAATCGCATGATCCCAAGCACCTGAGCACTTAGCAGCGCACTGACCCGTACATATCGTAGCGCACCAGTCATACAAGGGTCGGCTCTGCTCGACCAAGTACATATGCATAATCTACAACTAGAAACTCACAGCGAAAACGTTCCATTTTACCCATTAAGTTAAGTACATGACAGTCGTTTCGAGGAGGGTAGGTAAGAGCTGGTCAGCCAGATATATCGGCATCAATGTCCAGCAAGAGAAACCGAGGGTGATCGGAATCAGGAAAAGAGGCAAGAGAGATTGTGCCAGTGAAACATCAGCATGCTTGGTATTCATCAGAACATAAAGGAAAAGAAGAAGAAAAGCCGCGCGTTTACTCCTCGTCGTCGTCGGGCTGGTCGAAGAGGAAATTGGCAGCGAGCTCTTCGTTCTTGTCGCACGCAAAGTATGCCTGGATGACGGAATCCCGGGGGAAGCCCAGACGGCACAGCTGGAAAAGGAAAGGGTTAGTGTTGAATGCAATGGCTAGGTTGAGTGCACTTACACGCTCAATGGCATCCCGCTCCTCTTCTGTGACTGGGATGGCTTGCGTGCCCGGCGGCAGCTGGCCCTCCTCGTCCTCACCAAGATCTTCACTCAGCAGCTGCAGGAACTGCTCCGAGTTCTGTCCGATCATCTGGGCAATCTGCGGGTTGCCAGCTGCGACCTGCTGCAGAATAGGCTCGAGCATGTGGGGTTGCTGCTGGACTAGCTGGCGGAGTTGCTGGAAGTGGGGGTTGTTGCGTAGGAAGTCCAGGTTACCGAGAGCCTCACCACCACGACCGCCAGTGCGGCCGCCACCCTCGCCGGCCTGCGCGGCGGCTTCGAACATATTGAAACCGCCCTCATCGCCAGCCAGCGCGGCAGCGGCGGAATTGACATCGACATTGACATCGGTGCCAGAGGGAGCGCCACCAGCCTGCTGCTGCGGCTGCTGTTGCTGCGCCTCCTGTGCGGGCTGTTCGGGAATACCCTAGCAAATGTTAGGAGACAAAATCAGTGGTCAAAGGTTTTGGAAAAAACTTACAGTCAGGAGATACTCAATCGCACGGTCCGGGTTGAAGAATGCAGCTCTCATAGCACGCTCGGCATCGGCTCTGGCAAATCCCATGTTCTCCATTTGGTTGATTGCGTTCTCGGCATCGGCGCCCATAGTCAACGCAGAGGGATCGTTAAAGGCGGCCGGTTCGCCCGACCGGGCGCCGCCAGCCGGGGTGGGAGTCGCAGGAACAGCGGGAGTCGAAGTAGCGGCAGGAGCAGGTGCAGCAGGAGCAGGGGCAGCAGGAGCAGGGGCAGCGGGGGTCGATGCGGGGGCTCTGGCCGCTGGAGTGGAGGGAGCCCGAGAGGCAGAAGCGGCGGGCTTAGGTCCCTGGTTCTATGAGTATCCTCTCATAAACTTGACAGTATGACGACTCGTACCTTGGCAGGCAAGCAGACCAGGAAATCCTTCTCTTGGATGTTGTAAGATTCGACCGTCTTGTCATCCTGCAAAATCTTGCCTGTCACCAGAAAGCAGATTAGCTGCAGCTCCTCAAGAAAGCTCTCCATCCTGACCACGTACCAGAGTAGATGACTTTCATTCGCTCCGCATCATATTCAGACTTTTCTTGGGCAATCTTTGCCTTGACTTCTCGAACCTGCGGCACAAAATTGATTAGCCCCGCACAGAGTGGCGTTGGGTTTATTTCAGCGGTATGATCATCACATACAGTCTCAGAAGGCTCGACGTCAATCACAAACTTCTCCTGCTTCAAATCCTATATAGAAAAAAAGGCCGATGTCAGCGGTGTCTGTCTGACACGAAAGCTGTTCGATCGAGGATTGCGGTATTCAGGTTGACGGACCTTGAAGGTGAGCTTCATTTTGCCGAGTGCCGCCTGATCAATCTGGATAGAGGGCGGTAGAATCTGAGGAAGTCGAGATAGAAGATGAGAGAAAGGATAATGTTTCAAAGAGGAGGAACAAGGATCAAGAGGGGCCGAGCAGAAGAGACAATGATGCGGCAAGCTGCCTGAGGCGGAGAGTTGCCTCACCGCCCCACACTTCGATGACAAGAGTCTTCATTTCCTGTTAGTGTTTGTACTGTTACCTGTTACCTCAGACCGGTTATTTCTTCTGGTCATCCCTGCTTCTAACTCAGTCATTATGCTATTAACAGGGATACAGAAAGAGGATTCGTCTGTGTGTATGTTCATCTGTTCTGGTTTGCTGCCTTGAATATTACGGCATGAAAGTCTGCAAGTCATTAATGTTGAAAGACAGCGGACTCTCTCCCAGTGGCAAAGAATAAAGATCTGCACAGCTGATCTTGCTCTGTTATTTAATAGGGAACATTCTGGGCTAGCCTCGCCTGTAAAGTATCCGAGTTGGGATTGCAATAAGCCACTCGACCAGCATGAGCAGAGACAAACCCAACGCGGGACCGACATTGTTATGAGGAATCAACTGTTGGGAATACTCGGGGATTCACACATACCAGATTGACAAATGACAATGGTTGATATCTCCAGAAATCTCAGTCTATCATTATCTATGAGATCCAATTGGCGGTCCCGCCAGGATTAAGACCCTTGTATCTATGCCCCTATGCTACCAGGAACCATTCAACTGATCTCCTGTAGATCCTCTAGATACTCTAGAGAGGGAACTGCAAGCTGCATACAGTGCATATAGACCAAAGATTCAGGGGAACGCAAACTGTTTTACTGGGATGACATATCACATTCAGCGGCCCGGAGATCGGATCAGCGATCCGATTATATGTAGCCTGACAGATCAGATAGATGTTCATTGCTAGCGGCTCGTTTGAAGGTACTAGTTATAGGGAAAAAGGGCCTGGCCTTTCTATCTCCATTTCCCGGAGGTTTATCTCCCGACAGCTCGTTCTCCACCTGTCCACTTGTACACCTGCACTACGACATGTCAATTCCTGACATACAGTAGTTCCTAGTAGTTCCTGCGCCGGGCCCCGATTCAACCGATCTGCCATCCCCCAGAGCCTAATCAGAGTCTAGTTGCTTTCCTGGGTTGACTGATCAGAGCTGCCCTGCAGAAATATGACATGTTGACACGGCTTGATATACACTTCGAGCCACGCTGCTGCTGTTGGCGGCCCATGCAAAATGCTCATAAATATGGGTTCTCCTCAGCTTGCATGATATACTTTATTCCAAAATCTAAAAGTCTTTTCTTTTGCCCCTCCGTGTACGCATTCATTTAGCGTGGAGTGTGATATCAAATCGTTCTTTACAGCCTGTCGATCTACTTTCGTTCTTTCTCAATCGCTCTCTAACAATGTATGCCGTCATGTTTTACTCCCTGGCTGCGGCTGCCGTCTTTTCGACTTTGATTTCCACGATTCTTAGTGGCATCGCCTATGCGACCTTCCTGTCTATATCCTCGCCCACCACCGGACTCGCCCCAGTCAACCTCGGCGCTATCAGCTGTGTAGCATTGGTTGCCCTCGGCATCCTCCTGCATAAGGAGGTCCGAGGAGGCCATCAATGGCCGGTCTGGAAGACAGGAATGTTTGGTTCTGCGGGTGTATACCTCCTCGTCGCCGATGTATCTTCTGCAGGGACCTTGGCGACAAACCTGCCTTCGCCTTCGCCTTCGGGCCTGCGAATTGCCTGCTCAGTCTTTTGGGCTACTTCGTTCCTGATGCAAGGCTTATACTATGGGTATCTTCTGGTGCAATTGACACAAAAGAAGTCCGACCCAATCTGGCCGCGTTCATTCTCTCAAGAGCTCAAAACAGTCCCCGAGAGCCCCAGCTCCATCACTCCTCCTCCAGCATCCCACGGCCCTCATGCCAGAGTCGCTGGATTTGACACCAGAAGATCCTCTCTCCGAAAGTTCCCTCGACGATCCAACCGGTACTCGGGTGGAACACTGTGTCTGCAGGACCCCAAAGAAGCCTATCACGACTCATTCGACACCTCCTCAATTCCCTCCCCGGAGCCATCTCCCACCCAGGGAAATATGGCCCTCAACCCATTTATTGAGCAAGACACTCGCCCTCTCCTCCGAGGTAACGGCAGCGTTCGTAGTATGCCTAGTCTCAGACGAGAACCATCCCAACAATGCCTCGACAGCCTCTCACCAACAGCAAGTACCTTTAACCTGGAATCCCCCTCTCAATCCACATTCGACCTGGCAGACAGTCGCGAAGATAACATCCACCCACTCTTCCGCTCCACCAGTCCTTCACCGTCACCCACACCCACACTGGGGACGATGGTAAAAGGTTCCCCGGCTGCCGGCCAGACAATTACCAGAACCACACTGACGCGGATGCGATCCGCTCGTTCCCTGCGTGAGCAGAACATGCGCACTCCCTCGCCGCTACCGGAGAGCAGGCCCGAGCTCGTGCGCCAGGACTCGGGTTCCGGGTTGTCGCTGAGCTATGTAAGGTGGGGCACTTCACAGTACAAGAGGAGATATGACTTGAATGAATCGCCGGAGGAGAAATGATTGATTTTCATGATCGGTTTACGTGTAATGATATTCTGTACAAAGCTAAGTGTTGGATGTGAATATTGGAATAAATGGATTTGTCTTGATTACTTGACAACTTCATAACTTCTGCAGTTGGGTGACTATTGAAGCGTTGAATCGGTGAATACTACAGTAAGGTAAGAGTCAATAGCCGAGTGTGGATAGTCAGATGTGGCTTGTAGGGATGTCATGGCCGCGTTCGTCGCGAACAAGTGGGTCGGGGATGGTAGGCAGTAGCTAGAAATGATCAGTGAAGAGATAGAATCAATAGAGAATGAATTCAATAGACAATAGACAATAGACGAGAAAATAAGAACAAGTCAAGTGCCTAGTCATGGGGTTATCGTAGACGCGCGGGAAAAATCACCGAACCAAGTCTGGAATTGTAATCTTCTTCTTCTTCTATTCTACTTCTTACTCTTCCTCCCTTCTTTTTCTACTTTCTATTCTACTTCTACTCTTTCACTCTCCCTCTTTTCTCTACTCTACTTCTACTTCCTCCTTTCTATTTCACTTCTATACCTTACTACCATTCCCGTCATTGCTGCCCTTGCGTCCATCCCATTCGCGCGCCGCTCCACCCGGGGCTCCAGTCAAATCCTGCGTCCCGAGTAGATCCTTTCCACCCAACCTCTTTTACCTCTTTTCAATTTTGACCACGAATTCAACCCCCATCGCGATATCTTACCAAAGGTTAGTTTTTACTTTCATTCCCGTCTTCTATCCAGTGCTTCCGATTCTTCCAATCCCCTATTTCACCTGCTTCCCTCCGAGTACTGTTTTTCATTGCACCCCTGTCCAACTTCCCTACTTCTGGTGGATCGCGTGTTCCTCTACTTGATTCTCTCCGTTACTCTTACTGTCAGTCCCCCATTCTTATTTCTCCCGTAATGTGATTATCTTATTGCGAGACATCGTCATTACTATCTTCTTTCCTTTTCTCCTCTCTTCCCGTCTTTTACCATCGCAGTCTTGTGTGTTTTTGTCTGTTCATCCACCCCTTGTCCATTTCAACTGCCTTGTCCTCATTACGCATTTTTATGATTGATTTTCTCGTGTTTTGACTGGAGATTACTTCCCCTTCTTCATTCTTTACTTGCTTGACTAACTTTGCAAAGACGACAGCGATGGTGGGCAGAAGAGGTCGCCGCGCCACCGCAGGGCCTGTTATTCACTCCAGTCCGGCCACGCGATCCTCGCGAAATGCAGCTGGTAATTTTTATCCCCCGTAGACTTTTCATTTCAGTCACTCATTTCCATCTAGATGCCGTACCCACTCCCACTCCCACTCCCACACGCGGCCGAGGCCGCGGTCGTGGTCGAGGCCGTGGGAGGGGCCGCTGGGCTAACCACTGGACTCGTAGAGCCAGTATGCCAGGGCGTGTTGCTACTGAGGAGAGCCCGCCACCCAGCCAACCAGAAGTGCGTTCGCATATTATCAAGTTCCGAGTAGGAACTCCTGCTCTTCGCACTCTGCAAAGTACATCGGGCGATCCCACCGAGGACGCTGATACTTCTTCTGCTACTTCAAGCACACATGAGGACTCTCAAAATTCCGAGACGCCTCGGGTGCGCCGGTCTAAAAGGGCCATGGCTGTCCCCGAATCGTCGAGGACCACTCGGCAGTCGACTCGTCTGAAGCCTTCTGACTTGGCAAACGACACACCTAGTAAATCTGCCGAGACTGATGCCAGCGAAGATGATGGCTACTCGCACAAAGCGAGTCACGATGAAGATTTTGACCCCCAGCCTCGAATCAAGGATGCTTCTCACTCTCCACGGCCTGATGCATCTCAGCATCAATCTGACAGAGACCAAACTGATGAAGATCACGAAATGGCTGTTTCAGGCTCTCCAACATATGCTCATGATAGCTCTGCTACTTATGAACCACGTGGAATGTTATCCCCGCGCTTGTCACGCAAACGCAAGTCCAGCGAAATGAAGGATGAAAGCCAGGACCCGGAGTCCTTCGTCTCGGAAGTGGCCAACAAGAAGCCCAAGATTGAAGAGGATGCCGAGCTTACTCCCGACGGTAGCCTGCAAAATGGTACTCAGACCGAATCTCCGTCTGACAACACGGCCGATGCATCTGCACCCGTCGCAGACGATGCTTCAGTAGTGGGCTCCACCCGAGGCCGAGGCCGAGGCCGCGGAAGTCGTGGTGGCTGGCGAGGACGTGGTCGAGGCCGAGGCCGTGGACGCGGCGGCCGAGGAGGAGCCATCGGACCCATTCGATCGACGGTGGTTCGCGCACGCGGACGAGGCCGCGGACGGGCCCGCGCAGCAGCAGCCGCACTCCGACGTGGGAAGAGAATCGAAGACGAGATCTGGGATAGCGAGAGTCGCCGACAATCCCCTCCACCCATTCCACTTACGCAGCCGATCAAAGATCGACAGGAAGAACTCGCAGCACTGTTCAAGAAGGTGGGACAGGCGCAGCAGTTGGCACTCAGTGTGCTGGCGGATCATTCCATGACGAAGATCGCGCGTGACAAATATGCGCACAAGGACTGCCCGGAGTTTGCGCAGATTCAAAAGGAACTTGCCGAGTATGAGCGCAAGGCGCTGAATCGGTTCCGTGAGTATTACGATTTGAAGGTGAAGACCGAAGAAAAGGTCTACATTGGGGAGATTTACAATATCAGGGAGCGAGCAAAGGTGAGCTCTTTCTGTGTGCCATGCCCGACTTATCTAACGATTTCAGGTGCAAATCGGAGAACTCAAACAGGAGATGTTCCATGCAGCCCGTGGCAAATACATGGAGCTGGTTGTGGGCCGTCAGGCAGCCGAAGATGATGAACATACAGAGGTGAGCATGACACTGACGAGGGTCTGGATATCGACTAATCTTTCCCAGACTGACGGTTCTGACCCCGATGCTGAGGAGCCGCAATACCTCTTCCGAATCGGCAAGGCCGGTATCAGAGAGGTCGAGCGCGGGTTCGTTGCAGAGGCTGTACGTAACCCCGACGGTGCAGCTGCGCATGAACGCGGCCTGAAGATGTGGGAGGACTTTATCAAAAAGGTTCGACTGGGCGAAGACCTGAACCCGCAGATGCGCGCTCTGGATGCCGTGGACGCGACAGTACAGGATCAGGTCGACCGATCTTTGGAGCCTCTTCTCCACGCCGTACAAGTGATCTATGACCAGGAGAGCGGCATGGTGCAAGACGTATCGCCCAGGGCCCTCTCAATGCTGGCAGACACGGCACTCGCCGAGCCATTAACACCGCATCTTCCGCAGATGCGCATTGATCCTAATATGCAACACTCCCACCGCACCCTCCTCACACACCATCAAGTACCGCCTCCGCCTCCTCCACCACCTGGGATGGCACATGGCCCCACCGATCCGCGATCCTTTATGCTTCCCCGACCTTCCCCTAATCTCTCGCAGCCTCGCCATCTTCTTCCGGCGCGCCACGGCCTACCGGACCCGTTCGCCATGAACGGGCCCCCGCAGCTGCCGCCGCCGCCGGGGTCGAACTTTCGGAGTCTGCCCCTCCCCAACTACCTTCCTCCTTCAGGGCACGCACCCCCGGGGCCTCCAGGTCCGCCAGGCCCGCCCTCAATGTACTTCCAATCACCGCATGGACATGGACATGGACATGGGCCACCTCCTCCACCACCTCGTCGATACTAATGCACACCATTAGTATCTGCAGAAATGTACCACTACAGATCATCGGACGAGGGATTCGATGATTCCCTACAATTTCCCTCGGATGTACTTTACTTCTCTGTCTTTCAGCGTCGGCGTTTGTCCCCAATGGGGATGTGTCAATGTGTCATGGGGGATCACCGTCCGAATACCTAGTTTTTGTTCAGGCTAGCAATAGCAGTCTTTTCTTTGCAGTAGCCAGCCAACACCTTTGTACAGATGACATATCTAAGATAATGAATCCACCGTCAACATGAGACAGGATGAGTCAATAGTAAGTAGGTACAGGTACATATATTGCCATATAAATTAGCATAGAAACAAAGTACCAGTACATAATGACTCTTCCTGACCCACCACAGCGGGGCAACGCAATCCAACCACCTGATTGGTTCGAGCTTTTGATCTTTTTCACTTCTTCATTCTTCATCCCACTTCACTTAAGAACGAGCATCACCACCTCAGCAACCCCCATTGCTGTCTGGATACTTTCACGCACTTATTCCGTGTGCTTTCTCTACCATTACCGTGATACCCTCGACTCAAGACCACTCCAGCATGGCTGTGCGCGCGCAATTCGAGAACTCGAACGAGTAAGCCAGCCCAAGTCTCAGCCGAACCAGAACAGATCTAACAAATACAGTGTCGGCGTCTTCTCTCGCCTGACTAATTCCTATGCTATCGTCGCTGTTGGTGGCTCTGAGAACTTCTACAGGTAAGTCTAGCAGAAACGAGAAAAAGAAAAAAAGAGAGAAAGCGAAAAAAAGAGAAAAATTCCATACTGATATACTGATACAAAATAGTGTCTTCGAGTCCGAGCTGCAAGATGTCATCCCCATCTGCCACGCCACTATCGCCGGCACACGCATCGTAGGCCGGTTAACAGTCGGGTAAGATCCTTCCCTACCTCACTTCACCCTCTCCCTCCCTTACCCCCATCACAAAAACCCCAAGCTAACACTAACACTTCTAGAAACAAAAACGGCCTCCTCGTCCCAACAACAACAACCGACCAAGAACTCCAACACCTCCGCAACACACTCCCAGACAGTGTAAAAATCCAAAGAATCGAAGAACGCCTCTCCGCCCTCGGCAACGTAATCTGCTGCAACGACCACGTCGCAATCGTGCACCCTGATCTAGAGCGCGAAACCGAAGAAATCATCGCCGACGTCCTAGGCGTCGAAGTATTCCGCCAAACGGTTGCTGATAACGTGCTTACGGGATCTTACATGGCGCTTTCGAATCAGGGTGGTATCGTTCATCCTAAGACGAGTGTTAGGGATCAGGATGAGTTGAGTTCGTTGTTGCAGGTGCCGCTTGTTGCGGGGAGTGTTAATCGGGGTAGTGCTGTTGTTGGGGCTGGGTTGGTGGTTAATGATTGGCTTGCGATTACGGGGTTGGATACTACGGCTACGGAGCTGAGTGTTGTTGAGAGTGTGTTTAGACTTGGTGAGATGGGGGGACAGGTTGGAGGGGTTAGTAAGGAGAGTATTGTTGAGAGTTTTTATTAAACTCTTGGTTTTGGCTCTTGGGGATGTGGGAGGATGTGAATGGAATCAGGGAGGGTTTTCTTTTGAATCTATGGTATGATTTGATATGCTTAGGGTTTTCAGGTTTCAGTGTTGGGATTGCATTTTATGGAATCTGGCAATGATTTGATGACTGAGATTTGAAATTTGGTTGTTGGTTTGCTTAATGGTTGTGTAGTAGATGTAGATGTAGATGTAAAGATGTAGAGATGTACATTGTTGTATAGACTACATCTACACAAGTTCTGGAATGACAGACAGTTGAACTCCATGCATAACTATCGGGGTATTGGCTTATGGTCAGAAATAAGGTTAGAATCAAAAACACAACCAACGCTCAACCGCCCAGTAAAATGCACCCCATGCTTTTATCCATCCGAGTCTCATTCTCATCTTTCTCCCCCAATTGATATTCAAAGGCAAGAATACCAGCTCTCCAAACTAGACTCTCCCCTCAATCTCCATCTGAGATGGCTTGATGTCCATCTCGATGTCGTAGCTGGGTGACTCTTGACGAGGAGATGGTGCGGGTGGAGGGGATGGATTATCTGCTTCCTCGTACTTGGACTTGGACTCGGGTTCGGCGGAATCCGGGGGTGGTGGAGGGGGAGGAGGAGGTGTGGACTTTTGCCTCTTGGATGGCGATCTGTCACCGCCGTTAGGGTGGAGCTGCTCTTCGCGTTTCCGTTTAAGGGTTGCGTCTTCGTTCATTGGGGAGGTGGAGCTTGGTTCGGCTTCATCATCGGACATCTTAGTGTCTGGGTCGGTGCCATTCGCGGGCTCCAGCTTTGCGGCCTTTCGCTTCTCGCGTTCTTTTTGCTTGGCTGCGGCTTTGTCGAAGAAGGATTTGCAGTAGCTTTTAACTGTTTGTTGGTGCTTCTCGCTGACCTGGGTGGGATCGGTTACGCGGTTCTTTTTGTAGTCGCCTTCCACGAGCTTCTTGGCCGTCTGTGGTTGTTAGCGTGTATCAGACCATGAGGGAAGGAGGCGTACGTCTTTGGCAAACCGCTTGAGATGCTCTTTGGGAATTTTGTGCTTGTACTGGTCGACGATAGGTTTGATGTGAGGATGTAACTGGGCATGTCAGCTTTCGTTCTACAGTGTCAAAACACTATCCGACTTACTGTGTTCTCATAAATCTTCATCTGCTTCTCCAAGGACAGCTTCTTCCACCAGTCACGCTCCTTTCTCTTCTCTGGCTGCTCGGACGGCTGAGGCGTGTCGGGTGTCTCGGTCTTCCTCTCAGAAGGCGTCTTTTCTCGTGCATTCGCATTGATGATGTTGTCGATGATATCTTGCAACCCCTTACTCTTCTTGCTGCCCTGAGGCTCAGCCGGTGTTGCAGGCGCAGTTGGTCTCTCCCATGTGGTCTCGCCCTTGGCCGTGTAGTAGTAGGCTTTACCATCAGCCTCTGCCAAGAACCATCCCTCCGGCAACGGCTGTTGGCGAGCGCGGCGGTTTGACTGTCGATCTCGGTGGTGTTGTTGTGGGCGGTTGCGAGACCGCGACTGTGGTGGGCCACGCGGAGCTTCGTATGTAGGAGAGGGAGAACGAGTGACGGAGCGTTGACGCTCGCGTCCAGGATCACGACGCTCGAAAGGATGGTGTTGCTTCGGCTGGTCGCCAGGCTTCATGCGAGGGATCCGATATCCCAGCTGCAAATTTGCCCAGCTCTCCAGCAGAGCAACCGCCTTCTTTGCCACGCGCTCGTCCTCGTTGGTGGTCAAAGGCTGGATCTTCGACTCAATCTTGGAGTCGTGGATCTTATTGCGCGTGAGTCGCGGGAACTTGTCCAGGATGTCCAAGATCTGCAGCACCACGTTCTGATCTTCCTTCCACATCGCCAGCTGCGAGTTGAGAATTTGATAACCGTGCATCTTTACGACGCGATTCCGGACTCGTTCGTCTTCGCAACGCTGGATACGACCCAGGAGCTTCACGGCAATCCACTTCTCCTGGCACTGCATGAGGGCTGCCATGACCTTGGTCACACCATCCTCATCCAAGGACTTGGGCTGCACGCTGTCCACATACTCCTCGTCATCTTCCTCCGTCTTCTTCTTCTTGGGACGGCGCGCCACCACAGTATCCCAGCCTTCAGAGTCATCAATGCCGAGAGCCTCAATCGTCGCGTTCGAGAGCTTGGTGGCACGCTCGGTCTGGGTGCGACCGCCAATAAAACCCGTGCAGTTGGGCTCCCCACAGTAGCAGGGTTGGGGGTCCGCGCCATATCGATCCACATTGTAGTTGAAAACGAGTTCCTCGCCCGCCTGAACCGCTCGCTCGGCGAAGATGCCCATGCGCAGCTTCTCACCCACCACCCACTTATCGACATAGCAATTGGGGTTGCAGGAATGGTTGCAGAATCGACCCAGATTACCTCGTTTTGTTGCATCCACAAACTCGCCCTTGTTCAGGGACATGAAGTAAAAGTGTTTGATGCCTTCCTCGTCGTATTGTCTCATCCGACGTCGAAACTGGGCCTCTCCCACCACCTCCCCAACATACTCGAAAATCAACTGGTGCGGTTCGAGGTCCGTTTCCGCTCGTAGCCCGAACCCTTTCTTGTCTGTTTTGATGACTGACACCTTTGCGTATTGTTTCTTCTGGAAACGCTGGTTCCGGCAGTCCGCGCCGCAGCCGCAGTCGCCCACGCACTCGATCTTGGTTGCCCGGTTGATACAATCGGAGTCTTCGCCGCATGCCAGATTCTGTTTAATTTCCGGGTCTGAATGTGGTCAGCCCGATTAACAGAAAAGTCAGGAATAAGGGGAGACTGAAGACCTACCCCACTCTTCAGCGCAGTCACACTCCATGGCATGCTCGGTATATCCCATGTACTTGTTGGCATACCAGCAGGCCTCTATCGGTTCAAACGAGGCTAGCGCATCGGCGGTACTGTCCGGCAGGTGAGACCAGAGCTGGCGCGGTCGAGTCATGACCTTCTGGGAGGAGCTGCGCGAGAGCTTGGGCGGCTTCCCAGGCTCCTGCTTGACGACGATGCCACCACAAATGGTCTCCTGTTCTTTTTTCAAGTCGTGATCGGAGTCTTCACATTTCAGGTCGAGGGAGCGAGAGGATGTCGCAGAGAGGTCATCTTTGGTGTCGCCGTTGACCGGCGAATGCAGGACTGCCTCGGGGTCATATGAGTCCGCGCTGCCATGGGCAGACATGACGACACGGACTACGAGGATAGAGAATGCAGAGAAGTAAGAGAGGTAGAGAGCGAAGGAAGGGAGAAAGCAGACTTGATTGAGATAATCTTAAACTGAGGCGCGAGCTCACCGCTTTTGTCACCGCCGAACCGCGTTTCCGTTGTCCAGTTGGTGAGAGCAAGCACGAAGCATGAACAGTGCCTTGTAGAGCAGAGAAGAGAGCAGCTAAAGTGTACTGTATAAAGGAGAAAGATGTTGGTGTCCATGTTCCTATCCATATCCTCGTTGAGCCAGGCTGTATTTTGGTAGGTAGCTAGATCCTAGGTTGAGATCTTGTGGATAGCCCTGAACATCTCCATTGTGTTCAAGCAGTATAGTGGATTTGCACTCGTAATCCTACTTAGCCTAGATGAATGGCAGGGAATGACGACAGTGTATGAACCGAAAGCAGAGGTTGTAGAAAAGGGCCGAGGGAAGAAAAGATAACCCGAGCCGTGCGATTCGCAGAAAGTCAAACAGCAAAATGATAGGATGAGAGATAACGGCAAAAGCCCCTGCAGGACCACGTCCACGGACAGCGGCGTGGACGTGAATTGGGGATTGAGTTCGGGCGGGAAACGATTGGACAGGCTGTGAAGATGAGGATGAGGAGACAGATGCAGGATGCAGATGCAGGATGCAGAACGCAAATCTGTGCGCGATAAATATATCTCTGCTACAGGGTAACTATGCTATAGTTACCTACAATATAGCAAGTCTAGAAGTATAGAGTAGTATAGGATGCAGTTATACCGAGGTCATAACTAGAAGATGAAAGGTAGAATTCACTCGGTAGAAAGGACACAATCTTGGTTAGGGAATGTCACGTAACCCTAACTTTTACTCCGTATAGTTTGCTCTTAACTATGTACTCTATACGAATATCTACCAACGTTCTCTGCCCCGTCTATGAATTCCTAGCGAATCCTACTGCATTGCACTAGCCCTACCATGCAGATCGAACCCCCTTTCTACAGTAATTCCAACTCCAACCAGAGTGGATCGAGCCTAAACCGCCCCTGGGCCTAGCTTCAAACACAATCAACCCAACGTCCTGGGTCTCCTGGGTCTCCTGGCCCTCCTGGCCCTCCTGGCCCTCCTGGCCCTCCTGAGCCCCTCTCCCCACCTTCTCACCTTCCAACCCACTTTAACCTCACATTTCACTGGTTGAAATTGCCCCGACCAGTTCTCACTGGGTCAGACTCACTCCATCTCCGTTCAATTAGGACTAACTTCTTCTAACACTGTTTCCACTCTGAAAAAAGCACTTGCTTCCCGCAGGTTGTCCCTTGGCTCTGGGCCTGCCAGGGCCAACCGTTTCCAAACTGTACTCCGTACGACCTCCTGATGCATTCCACATTTTACCCCCCACTATATCGTACTTTTAGCCGTAATTTTGAGCTTCTCGCACTTCTGGAAAAGATGAAACTGCCCCGTAATTCTTCCTTCCTCTGCAGCTTTCCTCTTCTTCTTCCTCCCTGCGCGATCCCGGCTGCTTCTTTCCCAGCCAATCCATTCGATCATTTCCAGCCGGGACATATGCACTTTTTTTGTTTTGCTTCCATTTCGTGTGGCGGATGCGTCTTTCCTTCAATTGCTCCTTGAATTTATTTTTATTTTATTTCTCATTTTTTTATTTTCATTTTTTATCCTTCTATGGGTATGGACACATAAGAGTGGAACTTCTCTCTCTCTTTCGCGTGTTTTATTTGTTTTTTTTGCTTCTCGAGGGCCGAGTTTCTCTACCGTGTGTGGCATCCTTTTGACCTTCTTTTGCGCCTGGGAGGTATTCTGTATTCTGTGTTTTGATATCGGAGAATTGTCCATGGTCTGGACTTCTGGACATGTCGAATCCAGCCGATAGACCGTGGACCGAGGAGGAGAGGGTATGCTAACTACCCCCGATATAACGCGACGGATCACTAACTCATACAGTATGCGCTGCTTACGGAAATCCTCAAAAAGGCCGGCATCCCATCTAGTCATCTCGTTCGCATGATCAACGAGTTCCGTATCAATCCTAACTGGGATGATATTCCCTTGCCGCAAGGTAGTCAACGAACCATACTTCGTATATGGGAACACAACTAACATGATATACAGGCCGCTCGCTCAATTCGTGCAAAATGGCTTTCTTCAACATGCAACATCAAGGACAGCAGAAACAACCAACATCCCATCCACCAGCTCCACCAGTTCTTCGTCCCGAAATGTCCGGGACGTCCGCTCCCATAGATCCAATGCTACGCAAGCGACCGCTATTCCCAGCAGAGAAACCATTCGCTCCTCGCCCCATTCAACCCCGACCACCAGCCAGCACTGCATCCTACAGCAGCGAGAGCTCCGCCCAGCTATCACCTCGATTCGACGTCTCCGGCGAGCCACCACGCAAACGAGGCCGTCCCAGCAAAGCAGAGACTGAGCGACGCAAAGCAGCCGCCGAAGCACGCGGCGAGCCCTACCCACCTCCACGCAGGTCCAACTCGGGTCGACTCAAGGCCCCCTCGCCATCCAGTCCCGCAGCCCCATTAATAGCTCCCTATCCAGGACCACCAGCAGCCTCGACCTACGATATCCCAGCACGGCAGATTGCATCCGGTCCACTCGGAGGCCGCGACATGCTAGCTCATAATATGGGCATGGGCATGCGGGAACTACCCAGACCTCAAGAGATGCCTCGACTGCCTTCACCACATGCCCTACAACTCGGTCCTCCCGATAGCTTTACCCCACGTTTAAATAGTACCAGTGAACGTGGCTCTTTCAGTGCTATTCCAGATCGTTTCTCTTCACCAGATGGTCGGAGAGACTCCGTGACTAGCCGTGGGGATCCACCGTACGAAGGCCGGACGAGCACGACGCCAGGCGAGAAACGATGACATTACACGGTCGACTATGCACCTCGACCATGATCGACTAGATTATCTCATGAATCCATGAACTGACGAACAATAGACAGCGTTTCTGTGTTTATTGTTTTTTTCTTGCGTGCTACTTTCCTTTTTACGCTCGACCTGAATTACAATGACAATGACAAGCAACTGATGTGTCCATGACCACGATGATCTCGCTACGACTAAATTGATGCTCTGGAGATTGAGCTTTTGTCCTATTCAATGACTATGATCCTTTTTCTGTGCTTGCTATAGCGTGACGTGACACTTAATCATGATTTGCATGTGGCGGTCTTTTGAGCTTTTCTTGTGCTTTCAATCTTGTTTGATTCGCTTACCTGCTGTACTTTATTTAATCTTTTATTCCTGTTTCAGGATAGTTGGTGAATCTTAGCTGGATTGATCCTTCATTCTCATCTTTTCTCTTTTCTTTCCTCTTCTTGCTTTTGATCCATGTAAGATTACAGACGAATAATGTACAGCGTATGCTTCCAGTTTCTATATAAACCAACTATGAGTATTACCTAGACCAGGTACGTACGGGTCCTCCAAATGTAGGGATGGATCTGGGAGCGTGTTACACAACATGTCCAAGCAGTGTTAGCTTGCATTTCAATTGGATAGTCTGGAAGCGAACTGGTGTATGAGAGATTGCTAGGAAGATCTCAGTCCTCAGTCTGTATATGCATACGCATGTTATGTTGCATATAGGATCAACTCGGTAGATTGATCAACTCGCTAAACAGCTATGCACATGCAGGAAATGAAATGAGAATGTACCTAGGTAGATTGTGGATTTGTTCACCTCTTCTCTCATCTTTAGGAGGGTATCCTAGAGGGCATCCCAAAAGGCACCCAAAGGGCAGTGATGTAACCAACAAGAGCTCACTTACGACTCGTCACGAAGACGACCTAACAGCCGCCGCAGCGAATCCTCTCCTCTTGAATTCGACTCCGAGATAGCCACGCCCGTCGCCTCATTCAACGATGTCTCAGGACCAGGAAGAGACTGCGTCGTGAGAGGTGAGGGCGGATACGATCCGCGCCGTTCGCCAGGTTGGCCCTGTTCAGACTCAGACTGAGACCTTTTTCCCTGCGCTTCCTCGGATTCTTTCTGATCCATCTCCCTCCGCAGCATACTAACAGCCGCACTGAACCCAGACTGGCCTTTCTGTGGGAACGCATCGAGGAGCTTCTTCTGTCCAATCTGCAGATCCAGCGCTTTGTCCTTGACGAAATTCAATACGTCGTGGGTGTTTTGTACCCGCCGAGTCAGGTATACTCTTGGACCTGCACCCGGGTAAGTTTTTGATTCGATACGTTCCAGTTCCTGTCGGTAGGCTGTCTCGTAGATGTCGAATTCGGCGGCTCCGGGTGACTCGCTGACGATTTGCATCGGCTCTACAGATTCGGGCCCTTCGTCTGGGTCTGTGCTTTCTGGCTCGGCGAAGATAGGTGCTGGGTCGCTGCCGATGTTGAAGTCGCTTGGTTCTTGTGGCGAGCTGCCGGTGTATGTGGACGGGCCGATGAAAAGGTAGGGGTATTCTTCTTCCAGGGGGTCGCGGGCATGGCCTCTTGTTCCTTCGATGCTTCGTTTGGTGGCTGCTGAATTGGCTCGCGATAATGCAGGGTGGGGAGATTGCGAGTGGCTTTTCGTGAATTCGGCCTTGCCTGATTGACCACTGCGTACTGATCCGAAGTCTTTTCCTTCGGGTTTTCCCTCGGGCTCGAAGACTCCACTGGGCCACCGGCTGCTGGAAGGGCTATGCTCTGCTCTGGAAGAGAAGCTTCCTTCGCTGTATCCTGAGCCTTCGACCGAGCCTTCACGGCCGCCTAACATGGGATGTCGCCCTAGGACCTTGCGAATACCACCGGCTAAATTGGGACCACCAGGGGCATTCGCATCAAGTCCAACGGCGGGAAAGTCATCGCTGTCATCCATCTCCATTGGGGGTTCAACGAAATGCGCCTCGTGTTCGTCACCGAGGATACTTTGCATTGGAGCACCTTTTGAAGGCTCGATCAGCCGTTTAAACTTCTTTGCGGCTTTCATCTGTATGATTGATTAGCAAAGCCTCACAGCACCTGTTGGCTCACGTACAAATGTCATCAGAGAACCCATATTCCTCGTGATAGCGTGATTCATTTCTTCTTCGGTTGGAGGCTCGACGATTTGCGCCGTGTTCTCCTCGAAAGATAGTAGCGGATCGGCACCGTTCGCTGTCACCCATGGATGATCCTGAAATGGAACTTTAGTAAATATCAACACAACATGAGGGGTAGACTCACCCGCAAGTCGCGCATTTTGATTCGCTTTTCTGGATCTTTCTCCAGAATGCGACCTATCAAATCCGCAAATTCCTCATTCGGCTCATCCTCGCATACCACCTGGTCGCTTCGAATGCTTTCATACAATTCGAAGATGCTTTGTTGCTCAAACGGAAGTTTCCCATACCGGAGGCAGTACAAGGTGACTCCCATGGACCAGATATCAGCAGCCTTGCCCGATACATCACCGTGCTTCACAACGCAGAGCTCCGGTGGCAGGAATGCCGGAGAGCCAGCCGACTTGGCCGTGAACATGTTCGAGTCCTTCTCAAACATCTCCGATACACCGAAATCAACCACTTTCAGCACATCGTCACTGGTCACGAGACAGTTATCCGGTTTGATATCTCGATGAACGATGCCCTGCGCATGCAGATATTCAATTCCCAGAATCAAATCGCGGAACCAGCAACGACATTGCTCATCGTCATATGGATCAGCCCTTTCTCCCTGTCCGATCTTCATCACCACTCCCTTCTTGCACATCTCCATCACCATATAAAGCGAATCTTCATTGGGGTCGTCCAACACCTCGATCAGCGAGACCAGGTTATTATGGTTCAGCTTCTTCATAATCGCAATCTCCTCTTTAATTAGATATAGCGGGTTCTTCGCATTCTCGTTATCGTCCCCCGAGGGGTGTCGATGAAGAGGCGAGTTGAACCCGGTATTCGGTCGTCGGGGTCCTCGCGGCCGGCGCAGAAGATGCGATTGAGCACGTTTTCTCAACCGCGATTTCGAAAACTCTTTCACTGCCTTTGCATATCATGCGTGCAGTCAGCACTATTGTTCGCGGGTGGATCTCGACTGCTGTGCGCGTACATATTCATTGCCATATTGATCAGTGGCCAGGTGGACGGCCCCAAACGATCCTCGCCCAATCTCCTGCCTGATCACATATTGGTTGATGCGATGTTCGGCCGTGCCGTCATCCTGGCTCGTCCTATACTCGGAGCGGGCGTTTAGCGTTTCCTAATGTTCCATAATCAGTTTCGGTCTGTCACGAAGGGCATTGAGAAACCGACCTTCACCTGACGCTTTGCTCGAGGGTTCCGCTGATGGTGTCTCCGTGGACTATCGAATGATGCGGCCGAGCTGAACGTAGTTCGCAGTCGTCAGTCTTCTAAAGATGATCAAGATATCCAATCGGGTAGCGGGCAATCTTACGTGACTCGGACTGGCCGCGGGGGTACACTACCCACACCATCTATAGAATCGACCGAGGGATCGGACATATTGGGAGCCGTCTCAGCGTGGTCCATGTTGGAAGATTCTGAGTTGGGTGGATGTGGGGTAGATGGGTTGGAAAGGTACGAGAAGGCGGGGGTTAGAGATAACGGGGGTGCAGCCCGTCAGCCTTACGAGAAGAGCTCTGGCAAATCAGACGAATAGGAGGAAAAGAAGAATGCAATGTAAATCCCAAGTCTCATCAGGCAGCTTCTTTTCTTTATCTCTGTTTGTTATCAATGCGGTGTTCACCGCCCGACCAACTCCCCTGAACATCAACAATCTCACCTAGGAGAGTGTCATCCCTGCCCACCATGACCGTCTACTCTTTCTACATCTTCGATCGCCACGGTATGTACTGCGACAGTGCTCCATCATGACATTGACTGACCCTCTCCAGCGGAATGCATCTACAAGCGCCGCTGGCTTCCTCGCCCGACCTCGATCGTGGGGAAGCCAAACCAGGCTACGGGAGCTGGACCAGCAGGGCTTGGGCAGACAGTGAAAGCAGGAGACGATGATGCGAAGCTCGTATTTGGCACGGTCTTCTCGTTAAGGAATATGGTGCGCAAGTTGGGTGGTGATGAGGACAAGTAAGCTGCCCGCTGACATGGCTGGTTCAATCACTAACCACTTGATTTAGCTTCATTTCCTACAGCACCAGCCAGTACAAGCTGCACTATTACGAGACGCCGACCAATATCAAGTTTGTGATGCTGACGGACCTCAAGAGTCCCAGCATGCGTATCGCACTACAGCAGATCTATATTAATCTCTTTGTGGAATACGGTTCGTGGTTACTCTGGTTGCATTTGGACGGCTTCTGACTGAGTCTTTAGTCGTCAAAAACCCACTTTCCCCGGTCGAGCACCCCGGCGGCGTCGGCGTGAACAATGAACTTTTCGAAGAGTCCCTCGAACAATTTGTGGTCGGTCCAGCCCGGAAATCAGGCGTAATGAGCCTTTCTTTGTTGACTTGTTCTGATTGTTAGCAGACTCGTGTTCTAGCGTGATACCAGTCGAGGACCAGCATTTAATGACGCCACCAGCATCCATGATGCTGCACCGCCAAGTGTGACCGACCCTGACTGGTCGCGTCCCGAAGTTACCAGTTTGCCCAAGAGAACTGAAAATGCCGGAACACACCGTAATGGAAGCTCCCGCGAAACAATGGCGCCCTACAATCCCTGACAGACGAGTACACCTTGGAGCTGAACCCAGACACCGCCTGTTTCAAATGTGGCTGCTCAATGAGCCCTCGTTCCCACGTGGCGCACGCCCGCCCTCGACCTCGACAAGGGATAAACCCGGGGCCTGCACCATAGCTCTCTTTTATATCGACCAGGAATAGACCGCTGAGGGAATTGCAGAGAAGGGCGGGATAACTCGGATGTCAAGGCGGCATGTCTTTATAGTCGATAGTATCCCGGGATGTAGCTGGGCCAAACAAGGCTGCGGGTTGAGCCCGTCACACAAGAATACATGCACCGAGTCATTCCCGACAGATGCCGGGCGTCCAATCAGTTCAACGGATGCAGCCAAGACTTAACAGCTCTTAATCCCGTGCGGCTGATGCACGGCCACCGTGGCGTGGAGTATCTGGTCCTGGCGTGGGGTAGCCTTAGACAAGAACGAGCACAGAACAGGCCGAGAGTGAATCAAAAGGGAGCCGAGGGAGCTGAAAGCGTTTATCGCGAGTGAGAAAAGCGAATCCTGCTGGAACCTGCTCAGCCCCTCTTCCAACCTGCATGCAGTACATCCATGTACACCAGCCACGGCCCAAGCTCATGCACGTCGAGCTGAGCTCAAGGGCGAGGACCACAGCTTATCTCGAGCTCTTTAACGAGCAGACCAATCCAGAGCCTGTAAATTAACCTGGCCTTGCAATGCAACCCCCGAACTAGCGGTCAGTCGATGCACTCGGTCCAGTGGAAAAGCTTACCGCGTATCACCCACTGCTTGTTTGGTGGAGTTGAGGGGTAGTGATTGACATTGTACAGACTTCATCTCGGGGATTTATGTGCGAGTGCTGATGTACATCTACCAATTGAAGCAACATACAGACTTGAACAAACGTGTCTATGTCTGTATGGAGTGGAAATGAAAATCGAATTCCCGTCAAATCATACAAAGTACAGTCACAAGAGTAGCCCCTCTTCGCGGATTGTGATTGGTGAGAAATGCCTCGTAGTGTGCACAAATACCAAGTGGGCTTTTCTCTTCTCTTTAACCGTTTTCGCATGTGCTCATGACCGAGTAAATAGACTAATAAACTCTTCTACCATCACACAATCCGGGGTAATGTGATTGATCCATTCCGATGAAGATTTATGAAAAACAATGCCCGTCCTACTGAGTAGACGGTGAAGCTCGGTGCTCCTCGTGCAGCCCTGGTAACCCTGATAGGCCCCGTTTATCAGAGTTGGACAAAAGTCAATAGTCATCTGAATGCCGCTGCAGCGAGCTTACACCACGCGCATTAGGATGGAGTCATACTCCTCGGCTGTGGCCCCACGCGGGCTCCATGAAAGCCCGTTAGGGAGCTGTGCATGATGTCCCCGTAGCGATCGTCCGTTGGAGATACTTGTTTCAAGGGGAACTGAAATGTCCATAGATATGAGTGGGGATGAGATAGAATTACTCCGATCTCTACAGACTATAGAGATCAAAAGCTATACAGAATGGCGGATGACAGACATTCTACGATACAGACAAAACAATGGTGGTGGAACGGTGGTGAAATGGTGGTACAGTATAAAACCCCTCAGTCTCGAGTAGCGCCACAGCGCACCCGGCACATCGGCTCTTATTGCTGGTGCGGGGCCCGCGATCGAATCAGATCCCGACTGATACTGGTGCAGAGGGTGCACAGCCTCTATACGGACATCCGTGCAAGGAAAGAGTGCGGCAATGTTATGAGAGGAACTGATGTCCTTCCCCTCTCGACCCCTCGACGTCAGACCCTACGGCATCAGGTATGTCTCCGACTTGGTGGGGGACGTCATCGAGATCGTCCTAGCAATTTCGGACTAGCACAGAGAGAGTTGCTTAATCTTTCTTAGCTGAGCACGGAATAGGGTAAGTCCCAGCGCCGGATCCAGGTAACTCAGCAAAGAGCCGGTTAGTATTTTACTGTACAATAAATCTCTCACCTTAGCGAGGCAGGAGAGCATGCGCCACCACATCAAAGAAGTCTTTGTATGTACCGAGGTATTCGTACTCTACTCTGTAGCTGCTTAGCTGGTTCTTAATAGATGTTTTATGAGTTACTACTCGTTCTCACTATCTAACTAGTGAACTACATACTCCTAGCTCACTCCGAAATATAAGAAATACCACCGTAGACAGTAACAAAGCTGTAACTCTGCAGTAATGTACAGAATTTTACGTTGCAGTCCCACATTTTCCACTGTGGACTCTCTGTTTCTGCGCCTACTAAGCTTATTAAGCACTGCCGTAAGTAATCCGTCGTTTCCCCCATACATGTGGTATTCTAATATTTCCGGTTCTGCCCTGCCCACGTCCCCATCGCCAATTTATTCCTCTCCGTCTGCCACCTTGAACTCTTTTCTCTTTTTTTTCCCTCCTCTTTTCTTTTTGCTTTACATTTATAGTCTGAACCTACCCCGCGGGGTCTTTCCCAGTGCCATTTGGCCTGGTTTTTACGCCGTACATTTCTCAGCGTTTTTCTATTCGTCTCTTACTATCCCCTTGAGCTGTGCTGTCGTCACTTTGCTCTGGTTGCCTCAGGACTCAGGCCGCCACCCTGCAACCACACCACTTTTTTTCCACCCGCAACTCTTCTCACCACCACCTCGACCAAGTTATTATCCCGGTTACAGCTGGTAGCTTCCAGCTTCGTTCGAGTGACGCTCGTCCTCTTTCTCCGGGGACGAACGTGATCACCTAGTCTCCCAAACTTCTCTCGACAAGTTACCGCACATGACTTCCTCTCCTTCACCTGTTCCGTCCGCAGTCTCCTCCGCCGCCACTTCAATACATTCGCATGACCGGGATGGAGACCCTTCGGTAACAAGAGCCCTGGCGGGCATGAATCCGTCCGCATTCCCACACAACGGGGATGGCGTCTCTTCCCTGGCTGCCTCCCCTGCCCCAAAAGCTCAAAAGCCCAAAATGACCGCTCGTCTCTCGCGCATGTTCTCCAGCACCGGAAAGCAAACTCCAACGAGCGATGCTCAGCGTGATATCCTCTCGGACAGCAGCGCGGAGAGCGTTCATCCTCCTAATGGAAAGGAGAAACCATCTTCCAAACCGTCGTCTGGTCCAAACTCCAGACCCCCCTCTACCCGGACTCCATCCCGACAACCGTCTCTCAAAGATGAGCCCACAGAAAAAAAGAAGAAGACTGTTGGTGGGAAGGAACAGAAAGATAGTGCCACCCAGCACAAGCGCTTCGAGATCCTCCCCGAGCACCTGGGAAACCACGCCCACAACCTACGAAGTGCAAGACGACAGGAAAAATTAACCGACCTCCTGCGAGACATGCTTGGTGGTGGAAGAAAGAAGGGAGAGGATCAGGTGGACGAGACGCAGTTGTCCCTTATGTCAACCTGGATCGATCAGTTTAAAACCGAACGCGACAAGTTGGCCGCGGATAAAAAGGGCGGCCCCAACGCCACTGCATCCCTGGTGGACAAATACGGCAAATGTCAGGAGATCGTCGGCCGTGGTGCTTTCGGTATCGTCCGTATATCGCACAAGGTCGATCCTCAGGACTCAAAATGCGAGCAGCTCTATGCAGTCAAGGAGTTCCGCCGTCGTCCTCAAGAGACTGCCAAGAAATATCAAAAACGCCTGACATCCGAATTCTGTATCTCTTCCTCCCTTCGTCATCCCAATGTCATCCACACCCTCGATCTCCTGCAAGATGCCAAGGGCGACTACTGCGAAGTCATGGAGTACTGTGCCGGCGGTGATCTATACACCCTGGTCCTTGCCGCCGGCAAACTCGAGGTCGCCGAAGCGGACTGTTTCTTCAAGCAGCTGATGCGCGGCGTGGAGTACATGCACGAGATGGGCGTTGCCCACCGTGATCTCAAACCCGAGAATCTGTTGTTGACCACCCACGGAGCACTCAAGATCACCGATTTCGGTAACGGCGAGTGCTTCCGGATGGCCTGGGAAAAAGAAGCCCACATGACCGCCGGCCTGTGTGGTTCCGCACCCTACATTGCCCCCGAGGAATACGTCGAGAAGGAATTCGATCCCCGCGCCGTGGATCTATGGGCGGTGGGCGTGATCTATATGGCCATGCGCACCGGAAGACATCTGTGGCGTGTGGCCCGCAAGGAGGAAGACGAATTCTATCAACGATACTTGGAGGGACGCAAACATGAGGATGGATATGCGCCCATCGAGACGCTGCATCGGGTAAGCAAGACAGGGACCTTGCGTGTAGGATTCTCAACTGATATTTCAAAGGCTCGATGCCGCAACGTGATCTATTCTATCCTGGACCCTAACCCCTCCCGCCGCATCAATGCCTCTCAAGTCCTCAAATCTGAGTGGGTACGACAGATCAAGCTGTGCAAGGCTGGGGAGGAAGGGTTCTGAGGTTCTGGTTCTCTTTGGAATGTCGAGTCGGGTTGCAACAGTACCGACTAGGAACTACAGGTCAGGGGATGGGGTTGGATACTTTCATACCCCCTTATATGCATAGGGTGGTTATCTGTCTTTAGACCCGTTCAAGGAAAAGGAGGTTTTCTTGTCCTTGCAATGCTCCTAGATAGGGAGGCCCTTTTATTTTGTTTTCATTCCCGGCGCATTGTTATATCCTTTTCAGCCTTGTTCATGTTAGCTGTGTTTGGGGTTGTCATGTTTTTCACGTCAATGCAACGAAGAGTCATGACTATTCTTTTCTTTTCTTTTTTTTTTTTTTTTTTTCTGTCTCTTTTTGAGTTGGTTTCTTGAGGCGTTTGGTGACTCTGTACTACTATGATGATGGATGAGTGATGAGATGAGGAGCAGTGAGTTGTACTTCTTGGATGTCTGACCACTGTTTGCTATTCGGGTCGCGTACTTAACACCCGTGTGTTTCTGTACATAGAATATCCAATCAACTGGAAAACATCCACCTTCACTAGAGATCCTAGAGTAGAGTACTGTAGGTTCTGGACTAAAGCAGCATGACATCAGCCAAATCTACATAAGCCGACGACATCCGATACAGACCCGCTTGTAGTCGGAAGATCAAATTGATCTTCCACGTCAGTCATGGGGATCAGATCCACATTTAAATCACTACTGAACTTCTTGCTTTGCCAAGTCCCTTCTGTCCAACAGTCTTTAGGCACCTACATTCCAGTCTCGGCGCCATGGTGGAGTACTACAGAATCACAGCCACAGACCTGGTAATATTCAAGCACCCAAAGAGTTTGGAAATCAAATAACAGACCATGTTTTAATTACCTTCGTAAAGTGAAAAGTAAAGTAAAAAGATGTAAATGTTCAGCCCTAGTGACGTAGCCGCATCCGGTGATGACTCAGCTGGGTACCGCCACAGCCATAAGGCAGACTTTCCGGTTCCGCCTTGGACTACAGAAACGAGAACCTTCTGCCGCTTGACTCTGTTACTGCCTGCCCTGATCAGGTACAGGGGTTTTCCTTTGTGCTTTTCTTCTTTGTCAACTTATACCCACTCGACGAACCTGACGAATCCAGATCTGAAGCCATGTCGTGGGCAGGTACGCCATTTTGCCCCGCACAGTACTCAAGGATGGAAAGGTCATTGCTGATGTTGTGGAATAGGCTTCAAGAAGAATGTCGGCCGCGCTACGACGCAGGTTATGATGAAGGCTGGTACGGAATGCTACCCCGCAGTGGGTGGGAATGTACTGATCGATGGGTTGGACAGGTCACGTCGAGCGCACGAATGATCGGGACTATGAGATTGAGGAGCGGTAGGACTTGGATTCTTTACGTGAGATGTACTGTACTGATTGTGCAGGCGGTATCGGACTATGGAAGCTGCTTCGAATCGGCTGCAGAAGGAGGCTAAGGGTTACTTGGATTCGCTGCGAGGTGAGTAGACTGTCAATACACGAGGAGCAGGAGCTGGGATTGTGCTGATGAGGATAGCTATGACTGCGTCTCAAATGCGCATTGCGGAAACTATCGATGCTTTCTACGGAGATGCTGGTACCAAGGATGGTGTGAGCCGGAGCTACAAGACCGCTGTGGAGGATCTGGACGCAGAGACGATCAAGGCTCTGGACGGACCTTATCGGTACGAATGCAGGTTCTTAATGCAGGGCATTGGCTGATTCATATAGTGCGACCGTTCTCGACCCTATTTCCCGCTTCTGTGCCTACTTCCCCGACGTCAATGAATGCATCAAGAAACGCAACCACAAGCTTCTGGATTATGACTCCGTGCGCGCCAAGGTCAAGCGACTCGCCGAGAAACCCGACAAGGATGTCACCAAACTGCCCCGTACCGAGCGCGAAGCCGAAATGGCCAAGCAAGCCTACGAGCAGCTGAATGAGCAGCTCTACACCGAACTGCCTCAGCTCATCGACCTACGCGTGCCCTACCTCGATCCCAGCTTCGAAGCCCTGGTCAAGATCCAGCTGCGTTTCTGTGCCGAGGCATACTCGCGAATGGCTCAGGTGCAGCAGTACCTCGATGCAGAGACGAGAGACCAGTATGCTCGCGGTGACTTGGATAACCGGGTTGAGGAGGTGCTACAGGAGATCCGTGATCTGAGCATAGCTGGGACCGTTTAGGGTGGTTGTCTTATGGGATACGTTTTAACATAATGCCGGTCTTTTTTTTTCTCGGGTCTTAGCTTGCACATGCACATGATCAATGGGTTAATTTCCTTCGGAGAACAAAGGAGTTCAATGCAATGCATCCAAGGGTATCATACGAGCAATGTCCAAACCATAGTAACATATCGTACATCCTCATACCATGCAGTCCAATTCCGTCCCAATGCAAGTACATCCAATCCAGGCCAATGCAAGTATCATTTCGACCCCCACCAAAACTCCTCCTCCAAAACACCAACAACCGGCTCCGCAGCCCTCTTCACAGCAGCCAATTCACTCGCCCCCATCTCCTGCAACACATAATCCGCCACAGCGTTCTTCTCCCTAGACTCCGGCCTCCCAATCCCAACACCCACCCTCAAAACGGACAAATCCCGTCCACCACCCTTAACAGGAAAAAGTCCCTTCCCCCTCAAACTCTCAAAAGAACTAATCAACCCCCTATGCCCCCTCAAACTCGCACTCTCCGCCCCACCCCTCTTAACCCGCACCTTGCCCAGTGGCGCTTCAAGCTCATCATGTAATATGACCAATGTAGCCGGTGCCGTCTTATCGCGCGTGGAAAGCCATTTATCCAGATTGCGGGCTAGTTTCGGTCCGGACTCGTTCATGAATGTGGGACTTTGGTATGTTGTGTAGTACTGGGAGAGGGAGATGAAGCGGGAGGACAGGTGTGGGAGGAGTGCGTCTAGGAGGATGTGGCCTGCGCTGTGCCGGGTACGGAGGTAGGGTTTTTGGTTGCCTATTGAGGCTATGAAGAGGAGGCGGGGGGTTGTCATTTTCGCTGTGGGGTGGATGGAGAAGAGGGAGGAGGTAGAGGAGGAAATGGGTAGAGAGAGGCTTGATTGGGAACCGGATTGTTGGAACGTTGGGTGAAATTTCCGTGGGTTTGGATCAGGTACGGGAGATCGTCTCGTGACTGGTGTTGCTCTTTGCCGGTTTTGGATGAGGGTTTTGTGGGATACCGGAGTGTCGGGTCTGGGTAGGGGTGGATTTGGTATTGATATGGTATGGATATGGTATGGATATGGTATGGATATAAGTATGGGTTGGTTTTTATTATTTATAGAGTAGTGGTTTCTGTTAGGAGTGTTATAATTAGGTGGTAGAGGGGATGGTGGTTATGTATAGCTATGGCTATGGCTATGGTAGGATTTAGTCAGGGAACTGGCTGTAGTTAACTATGGGTTGTAACTACAGTAACTAGTTAACTAGGTTGTAACTAACTAGTTAGTTGCCCTCGACTTATTAATTACTCCCTTAAACCAGTTAACTAGCAGACTGCCAGAAATGGCCACTCTTAACGCTATTTTGGCCGTCCATCTGCCAACGTTTCTGCCACCGGCTCATCTAACGCGCAACCCCTGTCTGAGGCTGCGCTAGACTTCAGCGCACCGCAGCAGCTCATCCCCAGCGTAACGCTCACCTACTCCCACAATTGCCGCATCTATCCCTTGTTCAAATGGAGCCAGTGATAAGTCCATTTGTCAATGTATGTGATGCTCTCGCTCAGGTATTTTTTCTAACAGTCTCACGTACAGCCCCAAAACCGTGGTCTGGAGGGAGTCTTCCCGCTAGACGGGGAGAACCTTGACTCAGTCACAGACGAGACTCTGGCAACCCTTCTTGAGTCTGCCCCGGTTCTTTACCAACTCAGCGCTACACGTGTTGTGCGGCTCTCACAGCATTTGGTCATGAAAGGTGGCGGCAGCGTCCTCCCTTGTGAAGCAGAGATGCTGAATCTCGTTGCCTCCAAAACCAATATCCGAACCCCACGAGTCCATCGCTCATTTCAAATCCAAGATGAGACGCAGTACTTCGGCACAAGAGGATATATGGTGATGGATTTTATTTAAGGCCAACCCCTTGATGAGTGTTGGAGCAACCTATCGAACGACGACCAAAGGCAAATCGCCACACAAATTGCCGACATGATCGCCCAGATGCAGTCTATAGTGATTTCACAGCCTGGTTTCCTTGGTGGCGGACCATGTCGTGGCCGCTTCTTTACGGATTATAGCGCTGGTCCGTTCAAGGATACTGCTGAACTCGAAGGCTGGTTTAACCACAAGCTTGATATATGCAAACGTGTGAACCAAGCCCCCAAAGATACCCCGCCGTTTCAGTTCATCACCTTTGTCCTCACTCATTAGGACATAAGCCCTCGAAATTTGATTTGGGGAAGAACGGAGAAGTGTGGTTGATTGACTGGGCTCATTCCGGTGCATATCCTCCTGCCTTTGAGAGTGCTGCATTATCGGCCCAGCAATTTTTCACTGACTTTAATGAGATGGTTCTGTCTCTTATTCCACGGTCCCCCGAGGAAGAACTGCAGCTTGAGTCTATTACATACGGGTTGATCACCGCAGCGCTCGCTTGATGAGGACCTATCCTCTAAAGGGAGACATTGGCAAGAAGACAACTGAGAGAAGGCATTTGAAATCATAGGGCCTCCAGCAGCTACGTCATGGTGGATGTGGATGGACGATTCTGCTAATCCAACCTAGATTGTCAGGCTAGGAAGTAAATACACGTATCAAACTCTCTCGGATGTTGAGATTCCTCTAGATCAGGGATAGGGCTACGCCAAAACTAGACTTTGGCAAAGAAAAATTCATGAATCACCGAGACCTCTGCATCTTCAATGTCGTCTCACGGGAGGGCTGGGCTTTTATAGATGGGGGGTTGTCTGCGGACGTAAAAGCGGCCAGTACGGCACTAGGCCCGATCGGGGGCTGGAAGCACCCCTGTTTGCCGGGTAGTAACTATGGAGTAAGTGACTAGTAACTTAATTATAGTCCAGTCTAGGATGCATATGCAGAGATCCCCGACACTTGACAACTCATCCCACCCCGTCGGGTCCAACACATACATTCCTGTCATCCTATACTTCGTCGTTCATATAGTTCGTATACATAAAGAATTACATGATATAGGGTAGAACTATAATAACAACACTATATGAACTCATAGTAAGAACCAGGACCAGTGAGTACAGACTGGAAGTCTCCAAGTGATCATGATCATCGAGCCATCCCCCGGTCCACTTCAGCTGTCGAACTCCCCGACATGGAAGACTGATGGTCCATAGTCCACAACTCACTGTCTTGTTGAAATTTCAGTCTCCGCACTCTCCTTTTCCCTTCCCCACCCCGTTTTCCACCCTGCTCCCTGGGTCTGATAGCTAATATATTATCTATCACTTCGTAGCCTTCGGGCTTTTTTATTTCTATTTTTTTTTTTTTTTTTTGCTAGTCTACAGCACTGACGTACCTCCGCCCGTATTGTCGGGTCCACTATATCCGTCAAAAGCTTTCTTCTTGCTTATTGGCTTATTGGCCCCTCTGCTGTTCGGTTTCACCCTTTCTGTGTTGTCAATTGACTGTTAAAAGGCCGGATATATAGGGCTTTGTTCTAGACTCCTAGCCCCTGTTCTACCCACGTATACAACTGGCCTGTCTATACCCTTTCCTTTTATCCTGTCCTAGACCCGTCATGTCATGGACGACATATTCATTCAGCCAGAGGACCATTCCTCTGTCGAAGACTCGGATGAACTTGACGAGTCGGACAGTGATTCTGACGCCGACCCATCAATGTGAGCACGTATACAAGTACCTAGGTGTAAGACCCAACTAAACAGCCAGACAATCAACAAACTCCTACTCCTCACACCTCCACACCACAATCGAAAATGACCGCCGCTATGCCAACTCCACCTACTTCATGCCCAACGACGAGTCCGAACAAACCCGTCTCAACATCGTCCACCAAATCTATCTAATCCTCCTAGACGGCCACCTCACCACCATGCCACTACACAAAGAACGACCTCGTATTCTCGACATCGGCACCGGACCAGGCGACTGGGCCATAGAAATGAGCACCAAGCACCCAACCGCCCAAATCATAGCCTCAGACCTAGGAATCTTCGACTCGGGCCTAGCCCACCTCTCCCTCCCCAACGTCACCTTTCAACTCTCAGATGCCCAATCCACTTGGACCTACCACGATCCATTCGATCTAATCCACATCCGCGGCCTGTCAGGCGCATTCAAGAACTGGACTTATATATACACCCAATCTCTAGCCCATCTGAAACCAGGCGGATATATCGAAGTCGCCGACTTCGACCCTGCTGCTGATACTATTACCGGGCATCCCGAACTCGTACATCTGCGTATATACACCGCTGCTCTTCTCAAAGCCGCAGACGAGGCTGGATATCCTCGGGACTTGGAACATCTCTGTGCGGATACTCTTTCACAAGTGGGCTTTGTGGATATCAGAGTGCAGGAACGCTCTATTCCCATCGGGCTATGGCCGGAGGATCTAAGTGAGAAGACGCCTGGCAAGATGGCGCTTATTGCGCTGCTTGAGGGGTTGGAGGCGTATGCGTTGCGGGCGTTGACGAGGGTGGGGTGGGAGGTTGAGGAGGTTAGGGGGTTGTGTGAGAGGGTTGGGGGCGAGTGTGTTAATGCGAGGGGGCTTGTGGCGCGTGTGAGGATTATTAGTGGGAGGAAGGCTGTTTCTTTTGTGCAGAGGGAGGGGATGCTTAAGGGGGCTAGGGGGAGGTTTAATGAGTATGATATACCTGATGAGTAGGGTTTGGTTTGGTTTGGTTTTGATTTGGGGTCTTTTTATCATGGCATTTGCATAGCGTGTTTCTAAGTATGCATTTAGATGGGCTTGAAGGTGTTGGAGTGTCTTTTATGAAGTCGCTATACGTCCAGATGTGTTTATACAGGTAAGATGTGGTCCAAGGTATCAACAATCTGACAATGATGGTGCGGTCAAGGTTGTGTTCGCAGCACTGAAACGTAAACAGTTGAATACAGGCAAATATCACTACAAAGTCTGTTCATTCCATGGATATCGTCCGGCAACATAGTCCGGCATAAATAGAAACCAATGCTTTTGAAGACTCCCCAACCCCATGCAAAGAAAGACGACCCATTACAACTGGAACTTCGTCCGAATTCTGTCCGTTTTCCCCTTCCACTCCCATTCCTGTCCACTCGCCCGCTGGATCCCCTTGTCCACACGGCGCAGCTTTAGAGTGAACCGAGGGCCCAGCTCTTGCAAGCCTGTTCGGATACCCTCTGCGCCCTTCATCTCTTTCCCGTCAGCGCCAACCACTGCCTTCTCCGTCTCGCGCTTCTCGCGGAAGACGTAACGGTGTCGTCGGACGAAGATGTAATCACGCTGGTTGTGCAGTGTCACAACTTGCCGTCCCTCAAAGTCGGGCTGCGGGGGAAACAGTCTGCGGAAAAGGTGTGCTGTCAAAAGACCCAACGGCGTGCGGAAGTTGTTCAGGATTAGCTCGGGCCAGTGGCCTGTCGCACGACCGTGGCCGGGCAGCCGCTTGCCTTCGATCCAGTTGCTGATGCTGAAGTGGAAGGTTGGGCCGACTGGAAGGTGAACCATTGTCAAACCGCAAGGCTTCTTCTGGTCCTCGTTCAACACGACCAGGGTGGTGTACTCGCGGTTCGAGGCGAACTTGGCAATCTCGCGGATCGAGAACTTGTGCGAGTGGCGGTGTGCTGAGCGCCGGATGTACACGCTGTTGGGGAAAAGGTCTGTCATAATCTCGGCCTCGTCGTGGAGGGTCGAGTTGAGCGAGGTGGTGATGAGGATCTTCGGGGCCGGCGGAGTCTCGTCGGAGAAGAGCGTGGGGAACTTTGCAGCGAGGGCTTCGGGCGCCAGGCTCAAGTTGGTACTGCGCGCCGAGGCTGTTGGGCTGGTGGCTCGTTCGGTGGCAGAGGGAAGCGACGATTTCTTTCGTCCGCGGCTCGAATTTTCATCCTCCTCGGCCTCGTCCTCGTCCTTGTCAGAGCCTTCGCCATCGCTCGAGGCGATCATACTGTCGACGGACTCGTTGTCAGACTCGGCATCTTCACTGTCATCTTCGCCATCCTCTAGAGGCCGGTTCAATTCGTCTTCTTCTTCCTTCTTGGCACGCTTGATACGCTCAACGTCCACACTCAGACCCAGGCCGTCCTCCTCGGCGTCGCTGTCGGCTTCGTCCCAGACACGCTTGCGGTCGAGTGTCAGAGGGACATTGCGACGTAGGCGCTCTTCTCTCAATTTGGGGTTCTTGGCTTCCTCCTTCTTGAAACCGTACCGCTCCGCTCGCCGCGCCGAGTCTTTATTTCTCTTGCGCTTAATGTGCATCATCTGGCGGCGCATTTTGTTGCCAATCTTGACATCAACCTCCGCACCAGGCGGCGGCCTCCCTTGACCTTTGAGTCCCATGACGAACGTGGTGAGTGGGTGGTGTTGTACTTGGTTAATCGGGCATTTCTATCTTTCTATCGCAAAGAAAATAATTATTGCGGATAATCATTGATCCGGGCTGGCGCTCCGACATCCACGCGATCTTTGATTGTTGATCGCCGTTGAATGAAGGGGAATTTAGAAAACGATACCAAAAGACCAGCGTTGTCCATTCACAGAATTTCTAATTGACACCTCTTTTGCCGACTGCCCTGTGGTGAGACCAAGGGCCAGTGTGGGTGGATGACTCAATTGCTGCCGCGCATTTTCCCCCGCTCTTTTCTTTCCCCTCCATCGATTCTCGCCAGGACTTTCACCTGCTCGCCCGCGCTCCAGAAGCAGAACCGCAATCCCAAGATGGCCACCGTCAAAACCAAGACCGGCCAGGAGGTCGACCGCCTCGTGCTGGACTCCATGCTTCGCCGCCGCATGTTCTACACACCCTCCTTCGAAATCTACGGTGGTGTGTCTGGTCTGTACGACTATGGCCCTCCCGGGACCGCCCTGGTCAACAACCTGACAGACGTATGGCGCAAGCACTTCGTACTCGAGGAGGACATGCTCGAGGTCGACTGCACCATGCTCACCCCCCACGACATTCTCAAGACTAGCGGACATGTGGACAAGTTCGCCGACTGGATGTGCAAGGACCCCAAGACCGGCGAGATCTTCCGTGCCGACCACCTGGTGGAGGAGGTGCTGGAGGCCCGCTTAAAGGGCGACAAGGAGGCGCGCGGACAAAAGGTTGAGGTCGATGCCGAGAAGGAGGCCAAGAAGAAGAAGAAGTCCAAGGGCGAGACCAAGGCGGTCAAGCTGGACGACGCCGTCGTGAAGGAATACGAGGAAACTCTTGCTCAGCTCGACAACTTTGACGGTCCCGAGCTTGAGCAGATCATCAAGAAGTTTGATATTCGCAACCCTGTCACCGACGGTCCCGTGCTGCCCCCCGTCGCATTCAACCTCATGTTCCAGACTTCCATTGGTCCCAGCAGTAACATGCCGGGCTATCTGCGTCCGGAGACTGCCCAGGGTCAGTTCCTGAACTTCCAGAAGCTGCTCGAGTTCAACCAGCAGGGCATGCCTTTCGCCTCTGCCTCCATTGGCAAGTCTTTCCGTAACGAGATCTCCCCGCGCGCCGGTCTGTTGCGTGTGCGTGAGTTCCTCATGGCTGAGATTGAGCACTATGTCGACCCCGAGGGTGGCAAGAAGCACCCCCGCTTCGTCGAGGTCAAGGACGTTGAGATGTCCCTGCTTGACCGTGATGTGCAGCTGTCGGGTCGCACTCAGACCACCAAGATGACCATCGGCAAGGCCGTTGAGACCGGTCTGGTCGACAACGAGACTCTGGGTTACTTCCTGGCCCGTATCCAGCTTTTCCTGACCAAGATTGGCGTTGACTTTAACAAGCTGCGTTTCCGCCAGCACATGCAAAACGAGATGGCTCACTACGCCGCCGACTGCTGGGATGCCGAGCTGCACACCAGCTACGGCTGGATCGAGTGTGTTGGCTGTGCCGACCGCAGTGCGTACGATTTGACCGTGCACAAGAACAAGACCGGTGCTCCTCTCGTGGTGCGCGAGACCCGTGCCGAGCCTCTGCGTGTCGAGGAGTGGCAGATCGACATTGAGAAGAAGAAGTTCGGTCCCCGCTTCAAAAAGGACGCCAAGACGGTGGAGGCGGCCGTTGACGCTCTCTCGCAGGAGCTGCGTGAGAAGCTCTCCCTGGATCTGAAGAACACCGGCAAGATCGAGATCGATGTTGAGGGTGTTGGCTCTGGCAAGGTCGAGCTGGACAAGGAGCTGATCAACATCGAGAAGCGCACTCGTGTTGAGAACGTCCGCGAGTACACCCCCAACGTCATTGAGCCGTCCTTTGGTATCGGCCGTATTCTGTACTGCATGATTGAGCACGTCTACTGGTCGCGTGCCGGCGATGAAGCTCGTGGTGTAAGTTTCGTATCTTGTTTTTCTCATGTCTATCGCTAATCTGATACTGTATAGGTCCTTTCCTTCCCCCCAGCTGTCGCTCCCACCAAGGTTCTGCTGGTCCCTCTCTCAACCAACCCTGCATTCAAGCCTCTGATCCAGAGTCTGTCTTCGAAGTTGCGCAAGATCGGTGTCTTTAGCCGCGTGGACGACTCGTCCGCCAGTATCGGCAAGCGCTACGCCCGTAACGACGAGCTGGGCACTCCCTTTGGTATCACCGTTGACTTCCAGTCGGTCAAGGACAACACCATCACACTGCGTGACCGTGACTCGACCAAGCAAGTTCGCGCCAGCGAGGACGAGATCCTGGCTGCTCTCAAATCGCTCACCGACGGTGAGGAGACCTGGGCGGATATCATCAAGCGCCTGCCGGAGTTCACTGGGCAGGAAGTTGAGTAAACCAGTTAGAAGAGCCTGTCATTTACTAAAAAATAATATACCATTTCGCCTGATTAAGACACGTTTCTATTTATATTTCTACTATAACTAAGATCAGATCTAGTTTAATGTAAATCGGCGGCATACCTGATGCGGTCATCCGCGCCAAGAATCCGGGGCAATCTCCGTCATCGTCCATCTGTCCTCTCCTCCGTCAAGGAGAGCTTCGATTCCCCAGTTCCCCACCATGGCGCCCACTATACATTCCGCCAAACTCACAGTCTCCTGTCCGCTCTTCGCGGCCGACTTTGACCCGCGCAATAATGGCCGTCTGTTGGTAGGCGGCGGCGGCGGCGAGGGCCGCAGTGGGGTTGGGAATAAGATCGTGAGTGCGCGGCTGCTCTGCTTTGTTTACGAACTATGCTGATTGCTAGAGTCTAGTCACTCATCGATACCTCACGCCGGGATGAAATCACCGAAGCCGTGGAAATGAACCTCTCGCGTGATGAGGACTCGGTAACGTCTCTCGCCGCGGCGCCGCAGTCCACTGATGAGGAGCACTCGCTTGTTGTCCTGGCTGGTATCAACAGCTCCGTTGCAGAGCAGAAGAAGAACAATAATCAGCACATGCGCGCCTTCCGGTTTGAAGCTCCGCGAAAGGTAGAAGCCTTGGTTACAGATACGCCGGAATCCGAGGACGAGGACAAGGAAGAAAAGGAAAAGAAGGAGAAGGAAAAGAAGATCGAGATGATCCCTGGAAAGGCCGCACAATTATCGAAGGAGTCGCTCTTTCGCTCAAAATCCGGGGAATCAGGCGATACCTATCAGCGCATACTTAGATTGTCACCTTGGAGGAAGCAAGCCGATGCTTCGGAGAAAAGCATACAGGATACCAGGGTTGGAGCCATTGCCACGGGACTCGCGCCATCGGGAGAGATTGTCATTTTCCGTGCAACAGAATCACCCAGCGAATCGGACGTTATTGGCCGTATTCGTCTCGGAGCCAACGAGGAAGCAGACGATATCGATTTTGCCAGTCTTGAACACGATTCGTATGAGGGCGATGTTGCCAGTCTTAAACAGGGCGAAACTCCGGGTCGATTCCGTTTGGCTTATACCAACGGCGTGGATGTGTGGGTTGGTGATATATCATCTACCACACGCTCCAACGCTGCTCCCGACCTTTCCAGAGTCATGACTATTCCTTTGCCCAGTAGCGGTGCCCGCGCTGCCCGTCCCAAGTTCCGTTCCCTGCGCTTCTTGTCGCCTACACACATCCTGGTGCTCCAGAATGCCCCCGAGCGCAGCGGTTGCGAGCTTGTCCTCCTCCAGCTACCCACCGAAAGGGACGCCGTGGCAAAGGTCTTGCGCCGGCGCAAGCTCCCTCGAGGCGTGAAGATCGGTCTTGGCCTCGATGTATGTCCACTCGGCACAAACCCAGTCGGCCAACAACAGACCATCGTTGCCGTCAGTGGCAGCGACCATTCCATCTCGCTCTTCACGATAGAGTACGGGCCCAGCAAAGGCTACGGAAAGATCCAGCCCTACACAACCCTTCGCGATGTGCACCCCTTCTCTATGACGAAGATCTGCTTCTCGCCCTTCATCGCTCCCGCACACCCCATCACCCCGGAAGTCCCCCCGCAGAAAGTCAAGCTCGCCTCCGTCAGCATGGGCAACACGGTCGTCGTGCACACACTACCCCTTCAGCCCTTCCCGCCTTCTTCCCGTTCCCCACGCTACATCCTGAGTCTCCCCGGTCCCGCCGAGTTCTGGGAAGGTCTCGTCTTCAGCTTCGCTCTGCTCGTCTCCTTCCTCGTTATCTGTACTGCCCTCCTCTCTTTCGCCGAGATTCGCGGGGCCACACCGCCATACTTAGGAGCTGCAAACTATCTCCCGGATACCTGGCGCGAAAACTGGGCAGTCGAATACAAGGTACCGCCGGATGGCAAGGGCTCCTATTTCAATACTCTATTTGCACCCCGGCACACTGAAACCATTCAAGTTTCCGATGAACTACCCTCTCTGAAGGATATCCTCGACCGCGTACACCGCGCCGGCGCCGCCCCAGCCGACATCGAGACCCTAGCCCCTCAATCCCTGTCTGTGATTGTGCGCTGCGACAAGTCCGGCATGAACCCAGAGCAGAGCGTGATTATTGAAACATCTTCTGCGTACAAGGGCGGCCACGGCCCGTCGGAAAAAGAACGACTCCGCGCCTGGCGGGAGATGACCCCCGCTCACCAGGATTCCTGGAAACGCCGTCTCGAAGCTGCGGGTCGCTGGACTGTTGATCAGGGTGAGTCGGTCTTGCAGGGTGTATTGTTCAGCGAGGCGTGCGGTCATCTGGGGGCGTGGGTGGCAGACGAGTTGTAGCTGATGCTTTGTATGAAATGAGTACTTCGATGATAGACGATAGCAATGTATTATTTATTGAATGGCAGTCAAGCTTTACAGAGTCAGCGTCCAAGGGTGGGACTAGTTGTATTCACTGAGTTGCAAGGAAATACAAATGGCAACTCCCATCAGCCTGAGGCTGCAACCCAAACCCGACTATAAATATCTCTCACTTCCCCTTCTCTTCCTTCTCTTCTCTTCTCTTCGGCTTTTCACCAGCTTCCCGACCCGTCGACTCCAGGGACCGCGTAGATATCCAGGTCGGTTGACCGGCACTTCCCAACGCGACATACACACCGACACTGTGGGCTTCGTGGGCGCGCTGGATGATGATTGCTTTTGGGTCTAGAGGCTTGGTGGCTTCACAGCTGCTGACCGATGACGAACATTCTAAAACTGAGAGCCGCCATCCCTTCATGTTACTTCCCTTCCCCTTCTCCTTCCTCTTCCTCTCTACACCATCAAATATTGTACATAGAAGTGAAGTAGTCATATAACAGGAATATCCTATGCTGAATACTACTTATAATTCTATCTTCACAGCTCCAACAAGACCAAGTTATAATCTAACATCAACATCAACATCAACATCAACATCAACGTGTTACCCCAGTCGAATATCACCTCTAATCAATTGTCTCCTCACATATTCTTCGAACTAGCATATCAACGCCCTCACTCGCTCCAATAGTAGTCTTTGACAGACTACGCCGTTGGGGGAATCAAGGGCCGTGAAAAGCCCGTAAACGTAGGACTAGAGGCCTATCAGGATACGAATGCAGTGGGAGATTGGAAGAGAACATAGTGATAATGTAGATGGGTTGGGTTCCGGCGATGATTGGATATTGTTCGGCGAATATCAGTAGTGCAGTGCTGTATACAAGTATAGTGAGAGGCCGAGTGTAGCAACGAGTGTGCTGAACCTGAATTCTTCGTGACTCCTAGGGTGTAGAGATGGATGAGGTGTATACATGAAGGCGTATACAGATGATTGAGAGCTTGGTATTGGACTAGTTGTGTGGGTTCTCCGGGTCATGTGGGAGTCGACGAGGACGACCCGTCTTTGTTATGTTTGGGACAAGGGTGTCGACTTTGACTGATTTCAGGGTGTTCTTCTGAAGAGGGAGAGGACTTTATGGAGAGGACTTTATGTCTTCCTTTTCTAGACTACCTGGCTCTGTCGATGTCTCCTAAGTTAACTAGTTCAAGGTTGGATAATTGACACCGCTGGTAGCACACGCCATTAGTTACGCATCTTTTCAATTACGCTGATACATAGCGGATAGATACGCCATATCTTCTGGACCAATCTCTAGAATACGAGCAAAGAAATAGCAGATTGTGGAAGAACCTAGCTTTAAAGTTACTTAACTGGTGGACTAGTTATGCTGCAGCTTTTCCTGCTGACATATCCAAATTCCTAACGTAACCGGTAAGCGAGCCGATCATGTAAGCGACCCGATCACCCACCCACTTTTTCGCGTCCAGACGCGACTGTCTATCTTCAACCACCAACCATGCCACCAAAACGCACTGAATCCTCTCGAAATTCAGCCCATCAAGAGGGCAGGATCTTATTAGCTATACAGGCTATAAAAAACGAAGAAATCAGCTCTCTACGTGACGCAGTACGTCGTTTTAATGTGCCTTTTTCAACCCTCCGCGATCGACTACACGGCCACCAATTTCGCTCTGAATCACGCGCCAACAACCATAAATTGACCCAAACAGAAGAGGAATCACTAAAGCAATGGATACTATCAATGGATTTACGTAGATCTGCCCCTAGGCCTACGTCAGTGAGAGAAATGGCCAATTTACTACTCGCGAGGCGTGGAACTACACCAATCCAGACCGTCGGTGAAAAATAGGTCTACAACTTCACTAAACGCACTCCCGAGCTTCAAGCACGTTTTTCACGTCGATACGACTACCAACGAGCAAAACAAGAGGATCCAAGGGTTATTTAGGGGTGGTTTAATACCGTACAAGCCACGATTCAGCAGCACGGTATCCTACCAGAGGATATCTATAACTTTGACGAGACGGGCTTCGCGATAGGTCTTACTTCAACCGCAAAGGTTATCACTCGATCAGAATACTACGGTCGGAGATCAGTTTTACAGCTAGGAAACCGGGAGTGGATGACTACAATCGAGTCAATCAGTGCGTCTGGATGGGCGCTTCCACCAACTATTATCTTCAAAGGCAAGCTATATAACCAAGCGTGGTTCGATAGCCTTCTAGGAGACTAGCGCTTTGAGGTTAGCCAAAATAGATAGACGACAGATAAAATTGGCCTTCGATGGCTAGAAAAGCTCTTTATTCCGGCTACTACTAGTCGTACAATCGGTCAATATCGACTACTAGTCCTCGACGGCCACGGAAGCCACTTAACACCACTATTCGACCAAATTTGCTCAGAAAACAACATAATTCTAGTCTATATACTAGCGCATAGCTCGCATCTTTTACAGCCGCTTAATATTGGTTGTTTTGCGGTTTTAAAACGATCGTACGGAAGCTTAGTTGATCAGAAAATGCGGCTTAGCATTAACCATATCGATAAGCTTAATTTCCTCGTAGCATACCCACAGGCTCGCGCAGACGCATTTAAAACAGACACTATCAAAAACAGCTTCGTAGTAGCTAGTTTAGTGCCTTTCGACCCCGACCGAGTGCTTTCAAAGCTTAATATATAGCTTAAGACGCCTACACCCCCAAGAAGCCGCCCTAGCAGTCAATTAAGCTATTTTTCACCAAAAACACCAGCAACCGTCGCCGAGCTACTCAAACAAGCAGACTCAATCAGAGCTTTCCTAAAACGACGGTCAAATAGCCCGCCAACACCATCAAAAACTGCGTTAAACCAGCTTATCAAAGGCTGTCAGATTGCTATGCAAAACGGCATCTTACTTGAGCAGGAAAACCAGGATTTACGTGCTGCCAACGTAGTGCAGAAGCAAAAGCGTGCTCGTACGAATAGGCATATAGCCTACCAAGCTAGTGTATCGGTGCAGGAAGCACAGGAGCGTATACGGTCTACTGAGCCACCTATTAATCCAGTTCAACCGGTTCCGGAAGACGGGGTTCAGACCAATCAAACCGCGATAGCACCACCAAAAAGGCGTGCATTTACGTGCTCTGGATGTAATCAGGTAGGGCACAGGCTTAACCAGTGCACTCAGAGATAATTTAGTGAATATATTGGCGTTTTGGTTAAAAAAAGTGGTGTAAAGTAAAAAGTTGGGTGGTTGGGTGATCGGGTCGCTTACATGATCGGGTCGCTTACCGGTTACGTTAACTCGATCGCTATGATTCATCGACCAGAGAACCTTGAAAGTGACTTTATACCTGCCATATTCAGATTTCTAGATTGCCCTTATCACATTCGACCCAAGTTAACTTGAAGCTGCCTACACTCACTCTTTCTATTCTACTTCTACATAAGGTACTAGAGTACTTCTATACATCCAGATCGGAGCTATACCTATTATAAGCGCCGGCGTAGCTTACCAATAACCTTGAACTATCCATGTGATATAGACTCGGCAGAGTGTGCTATAATCAACAGAACGTGTAAGCTTATCCTGCATTAGATCAGAGCTCTAACCCCTTTCATACTTAGCTTCCACCATACAAACCGAAATAGCAATATCCCACTTTCAATTTGAACTATTTACTTTTAGGAAATATACTTTAGAGTTTCCGTTCAGATGACTAACGCCGATCACCCGATAGTTACAAATAACGTCCTGCATGAAGATACCTCAAATATATCGCTCTCATCATCATCTAAGCAATCCAGAATGGATTCAGCACGCAAGATCCCAGATCCAGAAGTGCCACAATCCCTCAACCCCGAAATAATTTACAAACCAAGCTAACAGTATCCCACCAGCCAATGTCCGAAAGTGAACAACGTCACTTCAGCAAATACGGAAAACTGCCACGACCAGGTATACTAGGCCAACAATCGAAGGTATTTGATTCCAAGCTTATACCTAGGTACAAGCAATGCTAACGAATCAGCAACGAACGTACTTTGATTCAGGCGACTTTGCTCTGTCGACTACGGACCACGAAACGGATAGTGGGGCGATTAATACGGGCAGAGCACATCCTCAACGAGATAGCATTTCGCATCCCTATGCGCCGATCCCGGCTGCTAGTAATGTGAATCAGAATGCAAATCAGGATCCGCATAGGAAGAATGCTAGTTTGGAGAAGAGTCCGCTTTTGGAGCATACGGATGCTAAGGTTGGGGAAGAGAGGGGTGGGACTGGGAATGAGGGTTGGAAGTAGGTGGGATGGTGGTGGTTGGGTGTACGTTATGGAGTTTATGATATGGGTCGGGTCTTTGAAATGGGACTTTTGTACTTTGAATAATGTTTCTATGTTAGCGGTACTTGATATTGGAGGCGGAACTGAAAAGTTGTAAGTATTGGTATACTACTGCAATGATTATGTCTCAGTGTATTACTCTAGAATAGCGGCTCCTTGAGCTAGAACCAGTATATCGAGATGTCTCAGTGGTTGGATGAAGAGACCCCCAAGTGGGAAGATGACGATGCTGAAACTTCTAAGGTTATCGATCACACCATGGACAAGTCATAGCCTGACACTATCATAGCCCGACACACTACATGATGGCTTGACACACTATATCAAATAGATTCAACTAAGAAGCTTGGATTCAGCTAACTTGGCTTTTAGTGTCCACGTAGATAAAGTGCAAGTGTCGTATCGCGTGATAGGATCGATAAAGATCAAGGTGATGGTGTAGGGATGTATCTTTTGTGCAAGGACAGGGGATGATCATGGACGCGAAAGCAGAAGCAAAGAAGAACAGATTAAAAAAGGGAAAAGTAAAAGAAAAACGCCGAATTCACCCACGCCTGCAGCAAAAAGCAATGTTCAAGGGTCATGGCCCATGCAGGTTCGTTAAGAATAAATGAAAAGACAGCACTGCTCTAACCCGAGGCGTGTAAATCAGACCCATATGTGCGCGGCAAAGCTTCTCAAATTCCCCAAGTGTAGAGTTGGGATTATGCGATGGAATTACTGGCCGTTGACCTTCTTCCACCGCAGCAGTTCGGCCAGACTGGCGAGGCTGCAGCCCATCTGCAGGAATTCATGGGCGAGCAGTTCGTCAGCCGTGGCACGGCTGCGGACATCCACACAGAGACACACGCTCAAGAACGACTTGAGTTCCCTGCTCGGCTTCTCCGGCTTCTTCAGCCGTGGGGTTCCGTTTGTCGCGATGAGATACAGTGCCTTCAGGGGCTCTTCATTCAGGTACGGCGGCTCGGACTCGATCATCTCGATCGCCATGATACCCAGCGACCAGCAGTCGACCTTGGGGCCGTACTCCTTCTGCTTGACCACCTCGGGTGCCATCCAGTAAGGTGTGCCGACCATGGTGGCACGCTTGTTCTTGGACTCGGTGAGCTTGGCACAGAAGCCGAAATCAGCTGGAAGAGGTTAGTGTCGGACTTTTGCAGTGGTTGGGCCTGACTTACTGATCTTGACGTGACCAACACGGTCGAGAAGAACATTGTCACTCTTGATATCACGGTGGATAATGTTCTGGCTGTGCAGGTGGGACAGCCCCTTGCAAGTCTGCAGAGATAGTGGTCAGTACGTATGATCTGGTTGGGAGGGGGGGAGGGAACAAACCTCGGCGCAAATCGTGGCAATCTGGTTCTCTGAAATCACCGGGTTATTATCAATCACATCCGTCAAGGCGCCGCCCTCCATAAACTCCATGACCACCCAGAGCTCATTGCTCGCCTCCTGCAAGAACGAGTCAAGGAAGTTGACAATGTTCGCGTGCTGACTGTCCTTCATGACGATGATTTCATTGACAATCAACTCCTTGCGAGGCTGGCTGCGCAGGTCCATCTGCTTAATAGCCACCTGGCATCGTGGGCCGTACTGGCGGTAAAGCTCGCGGGCCACAGGCGATGTTGCCTGCTCCTTGACGCGTGCCACGTACACAGAGCCAGACGCACCCTGGCCAATCTTGCGCTGCTTGCTGTACGACTCGTTCGGGTTGTCCTTGGACACTACTGCTCGCAATCGGTCCATCACTTCGTTCTCAGTCATGGCCGACATGCGCACCTCCTTCTGGCGCGCGTCGGGCTTTTTGGTCAGGGCGGCTTCGGCCTGGCGGACACCATCAGCAACACCTGGCTTGGTTCCATTCTGCTTGTTGGCAATGTTCAGGGGCTTCACGGCCTGAACAGGAGCGGGCAATCGGGTCGGAGGAGGTCCTTGAGCCTGCTGGCCCTTGGATGTATTGCTTGGTTGGCGGGAAGCTTGAGCCCGAGGATCATTCGGAGGATAGCCGGAGCCGGCAGAACCCTGGTTCTGGTTCTGAGAACCGGGTGTTCGGGATGGACCTTGTCCATATGGACTTTGCGAGGACGGAGGAGCCGGAGCCGGACGCTGCGCAGTCAGCTGGCGAGGGTCTTGTCCCTGGCTACGAGCCGCAGCTCCAGGGGCTTGCGGTGCTGGACGACTTGGCTGGTAGCGGCCGTTCATAGATGGATCTGAGCCACCGTAGCCACCAATCTCCTGCTTGGCCAAAGGCTGGCGCGTCTTGGGCAAGGACGCATTGTATTCTTCCTCATCCCTGCGGCGCTCTTCCTCCACGCGACGACGTTCCTGCTCCGCCAGTCGCTTCATCTCCTCCAACTGGCGCATTTTATCTGCAGCTCCAGGGTCATTACTCGACTGACCGGGGGACGAGTTGACAGAACGCATAGAATTGTCTGCACTGTCCAGGCGCTGCGTAGGCCCTGGCGGGGGAGGGCGCGGGGGAGCAATGGAGTTGCCGACGGTGTTGCTACCGAGCGGTTTGGCTTGGCCATTAGCTGCATCGCCCATGCCGGCGAAGTACTGAGGGTTCTGCTCGCGCATTTTGATGTCAGAGTAAAACTCCAAGACCTCGATCACAGCCTGAGGATTCTTCTTGTAATCTTCCTTGGTGATAGCGGATGCGGTCAAAAGCTTCTCCCACTCCGGAGGCAAGCCCACGAAAGCGCCGGTCTGGGGATCAAAGCCAACGTGAACACGATGGCTGAAGTTGGTCGGGTTACTGACACCACCCATGCCGGGGCATCGCTCATAAATCTTATCGATCCAGTCGTAGATCTCGTCATCGGTCCTCACCTCGCAAGTGATGGACTTGGTCGCCACGTCGCGAGAGATCATGGCGGCCTTGGAGCCCGCGTCCTTGGGATTGGCCAGGCGCACAATCTCAAAGGCCATCTTGGTGTCCTCGGAGCGAGACACATTGGTGACAGTCGACAATGGGAAGGAAAGGACGGTCTTGCCCGTCTCACTCTTCAGGAACTCGATTTTAAAATCACGCAAGATCAGATATCGCTGACCCCAGGTTGCCAAAAACTTGTCTTCCTTGCATCGCACGGGTCCTTCTTTGACGATTCCCATGCCGCCCTGCCCACCGGTCTGGCTCCGGGCAATTGATGGAGAGCTGGTGTTCGGGAAAAGCGAGAGGTTGCCGCCGGGGCCGGGGGTACTGGGCGATTGCAGAGACATCTGGCTGAACGAGCTCGCCACGCTGGGACTGCCGCTGGTGGGAATGGTCAACTGGGGCCGATCAGTAGGGGGGCGGGGAGCCGGCCCCGGATTCATGAACTGGTCCGACGAGTACATGGTACTATAAGAGGGTCAGTGGACGTGTTCTCGGGGGTGATCTTCACGGTTGCTGTCACAGGGCGGCTCACTTTCCGTACGTGGACATCTTGCCAGGGACTTCGGACACGGAAAAAGAAACGAATGCGCGCCGAGACCTCCTGAGGTCCCTCGAAGCTAGCGGCTCTAAGCACAGGGGGGAGAAAGGTCAGCTCTCACGTTCAGGGGAGACAGCACCAAAGACGATCCGAGTGGGTGGGGTAGGGACGTGCAGTTAGTCCAGGGGCGGGAAGGGGAAGAAAGGGATTATTGAATTGGTAGAATGGAAACCACTTACGAGGGAAATAGAGAGCGGACCTCGCACTGCGAGGATTTGCTCGAATAAGCGGAAATCAAAGCGCGAAAGTCGAAGGACAAAAATTGGGGTTGGTGGGGGATGAAGGGAAGATAAAAGGGGGGGGGAAAGACAGTTTGGGTAGAAGACGATCAAATTTCAGGGGACTATGACTATCACTTCGACCAACGATGTACAATAAACTAGTACACAGGCACTAGACATGAACTAGTCTCATTGCTTGACTCGGTTCAATCTACACAAAACATACCTCCACCAATGACGATGGAAATCGCGGAGTCTGATCCACGGTCCGTTCTAAAAGACCCGCGCGGTGTTTAATCTAGGAATAGTAACTACTTCTACTTCCTAGGGTCGAAGGGTTAAAGGGTATTCTTATTCATACAACGTCATAGTCTCTCACTCTCCAAATGGATGATTGAACTTGAGTAGCCCATTGAGACCACCCACCCATCCTTCATGCGCTTCTTCTCCGCTACTTCTCCGCATAACACTGGGTACACCGCCCTGCCACTCATTCCGCCCATGCCTCATCTCCTCATTCCACACTCGCACCTCCATACCGACTGCCATCCCTTGACCGAGGTTGACTCCGTCTAGACTAACTTCCAGTTCTCGTCCGCGGTTCTTCTCGCTCAGTCGGAGCGTTATGGGTGTGCTGGACGGCAAAACCAGTGGCCGGAAACTGAGACTCCGCGCACAGATCGGGGTCAGCAAGATAGATGGGACCAAAGGGTGCACGATGCTGCCGCCACTGCTCAAACTGTACGCCGTACTTCCCGTGGGAGTGGAGATGATAATCCCGTCCACCACGGCCTCGGTCAGGAATCGGCCCCCCACCCAGATATCCACGACCGCCAGGTGTGGTTCTTTACCACGGTGAATCAGCAGTTCGTTCATCACGTATACCCCCTGGCCCTGGTCAGTTTTGCCCCTGACCGGAGTGGTCTCACGGCCATCCCCCGTAAATAATCCGACCTTGAGTCGGTTGCGCATCAAAATGGGTGCTCCCCGGGTCGAGCCCATGGACTTGCCCCGTACGGAGGACCAGCCCGTTGGCCCTAGTTGCGTATCCTGTTTCCCTTGCTTCTCCGGTGCAGACTCTTCCAATAGCGGAGTACGATCTCCGGCACCGGCCCCGGACATGTAGACTTCTCGAAACGCCCGCTTAAACTCGGAGAACTTCCATTCACTGAGAAAGCCCAGGGTACCCATGCTAAATGATAACATCGGCGGCACGTTGGCGCACGTCGCAAATAGCGAGCTCGCATGTAGGATTGTGCCATCCCCGCCTAGCGTCACGGTGAGGTCTACCTTGTCGTGAAACGCCGTCGGCTTGTCCTCCAAGGCGGCACTATAGACAGGGAATGAGAGGGACGAATGGACTTCCGCGGCAGTTTTGGGTTCGAGGACGACGGCGACAGAAGGATATGTAGAGGAAATATGACTATATCACCGAGCGTGTCAGCCATGCGCCACCTTTTTCTGCATAAGACCAACATACTTTGCGAATTGAACAAGCGAATCAGTTACTGCCGGGGCGCAGTCCTTGCGCACCAACAAGACGTTTCGAGGCGGTGCTGGCCAGTGTAGACATAATAACTCACCCTGGGTTTCTAGCAGTAGAAAAGTCAGCCCTCGAATCAGGCCTCATGCGCAAGCGCCGCACCTTGGTATTTGGGGATTAGCCGCTGAGCCAACCCAGCAACATCGCGGATTTCGTCACGCGGCGCGGAGGAGGAGAAGCAGCGCAGGAACTGCCTGAAAGACCTGCGTCTCAGGGCGCACAGCATGGTTGCAAGACTTGCAAGACCGGGGTGCACTGGTGAACTCGGTCATGTGTGGTCGAGTTTAACGCTCATCGAGCTCTTAAAGATGTTGTTGGGGCTTCGGAGAGGCTCACGAACTCCGCCGATTGCAGCCCCACCGCCTCGAGAGCTCCGACGTTATTAGGTTTGGAGCTGTTCACGAGACCATTGGACTTCGTACTTGTTACTTTCTAAAGTTTCCTTTTTTTGCTTCATCCCTCGTATACTTTTAGACCCCCATTTTCACTCTTTTTATACACCAAACATCTTCCCCCCCCCCCACTCAAGACCACCTCCATTGCAGCTCGAGACTGCAATCGAGGCAGCACTATCGATCCCGCATCCGCCGTCTGCCGAATTTGCGGTGACTCTGGTGGGCTGTTCCTGCCCCAGAGCGCGCCCTGGCCCCCATCTAGGTCGGCCATAGCATCACTTTTTTTTATAAGATAGGAGCGACCAGTCATGGATTCGGCCGAGGTCCGCCAGAGCAAGCCGTCGAACGGCGAGCTTCTGAAGCAGTCGAGTAAACCCCCAACCGAGCCGCGCCTCAAACATGGCATTACAATGCAGGTACTTCGGTCGCTACTACTGGCTGCTTGGTTCAACGGCTGCTGCATCGTCATCGCTGTGACCCAACTGGTCGGATCTCCGCTGTATCTGATCAACAAAGACTACTACTATTCCTACATGGCCTACACAAAACAGTGCTTTGGATTGGTAATTACGGCTCTCACAGAATGGGGAGCCCCAACACTCTTTCGGGTCAGCGGGGACGAGAGTGTGCGAGGCCAGCTTCATCTGTCGGAAGATGGTATCCTGCAGACCAGCTTCCCGGAACGCCTGGTCATGATCGCAAACCATCAGGTCTACACCGACTGGATCTATCTGTGGTGGTTTGCATACACCAATGTGATGCACGGCCGTGTTTATATCATTTTGAAGGAGTCGCTCAAGTATATCCCCGTCCTTGGCCAGGGCATGATGTTCTACGGCTTTATTTTCATGGCCCGGAAATGGCAATCTGATAAGCCTCGTCTTCAGTACCGTCTGGAGAAGCTGAAGACCCGACATAGCGGCTCGCACTCCACCAACCCGCAGTACGACCCTATGTGGCTGATGATCTTCCCGGAGGGTACCAATCTTTCCACCAACACGAAGAAGCGGAGCGACGCGTATGGAGCAAAGCAGAATCTTCCCTCCTTCAAGCACGTGATTCTTCCCCGGTCGACTGGCCTGTTCTTCTGTTTACAGCAATTGCGTGGAACAGTGGAGTATGTTTACGACTCTACTATTGCCTATGAGGGTCCGCCGTAAGTGTGACCTTGACTCATCACATCTGACTATCTACTGAATGCTGTTATAGACAGGGAAGCTATCCCGACAAATACTTCACTCTGCGCTCGACCTATGGACAGGGACGTCCCCCAACATCAGTCAACATGCACTGGAGACGTTTCGCCGTTTCTGAAATCCCTCTCGATGACCAAAAAGAGTTTGAGGCCTGGCTGCTGGCCCGATGGTCTGAGAAGGACCAGCTCATGGAGCGGTACTTTGAAACCGGTAGATTCCCCTCCGAACTAGCTGGATCCATTCAAGCCAAGAAGGCTACCGATGAACAGAAGGTGGCTATCTCAGCTGGCTATGTAGAGTCCAATGTTCGATTGCATCACTGGACAGAGCTTGGTAAAATCTTCATGGTGTTGGCTGGGCTTGGGTTTCTTTGTCGGTTCATTGGCAGCTGGTTTCGCTAATTGGGGTGGCTTGTGAACGGTTTGGTTGGTGTTTTCCTTTTTTCTGTCTTTTTTCTTTTCTTTTTTGGCAAAGGCATAATGAGAAGACGAATATACCTAGAAGCATCCCTTATTATTGGAAGTTTTATTATTATTATTATTTTTTCATAAGTGAAGTGTATACAGTGTGTGGCGCACCCGTGGCGGTGTACTCCAGCCACCGTTCACCAATCTCAACTGAACAAGTACCGCGACCTGCGACATCTCCGAGCCACTTGCGCGTCTACGGTGCGACACAGGGGTTATCCAGCCTAGGCAATCGGTGCATGTCATATTTCCTCCAATAAAATTGCTGGTCCTCACTTGATCATGAGTTGAAAGCAAGTCACGATTATTGATTCAGTCGCATTCCCGGTGACCCTCTTTACCCTCGCTCACCCCCGGCGCAAGTCGCAATCATGGCGTCCCTCGAAAACGGCCACGCCAATGGCTTGAATGGAGATGCACTGCCTCCAACAAGCTCAATGAACTCCCTGCGCTTCTCTGATATCCCCGACGCCATCGATATTCCCGCCTCCAGTTTCGACAGTGAAGTCGAAGTCAGCCTCCTCGACCTCCCCGATGACCCAACCGAGCTTTGCACACTGCTGGAGAATGAGAGAGCTGCCAAAAACTTCTGGGTTATTATCGCCCTGGCCTACGCCAAGCGAAAGCAAATCGATCATGCCATCGACATCTTGAACAAGGGCTTGGCCTCCGTCGCCCACGGAGCCACCAAAGAGAAACTTGGACTACTGGGCTGGGTCTGCTGGCTGCTGATGCTGAAGAGTCGTCAGGCTCCTCGGGTCGCGCCTGAAGGAGAACTCTACTCGGAAGCCAAGACCAAGGACCACTACCTGCAGCTCGCGACTTCAACATTGAACGAGGCTTCGCGTCTGAACCCGGCATACCCACCTCTGTTCTTGGCGCGTGGTGTCCTATGCCTTCTTCGTGCATCCTTGTATCCTCCTCGGGCTGTTCGCCCTGGTGCCATTGATACGTCGGAGAGAGTGGAAGCGCTGCGGCAGGCATTGAAGTGCTTTGAAGAATCTTCCAAGGCATTTGGTGGCCGCAATATCATGGCTATCTTGGGCCGCGCTCGTGCACACTACATGCTGGGAAGATACGCAGATGCTCTTGATGGTTACCAAAAGGTCCTGATGAAGGTGCCTCACCTCACAGACCCTGATCCTCGAATTGGTCTTGGCTGCTGCTTGTGGCAGCTGGGCTTCAAGGACCAAGCCAAAGTGGCGTGGGAGCGATCGCTTGCCCTTGTACGTCCCCTCATCTATGTCTTGCTTTTTTTTTTTCGCTAACCAAAGTTACACGCAGAATCCCGATTCCAAGGTCGCCAACATCCTCCTCGCCGTGTATTACCTCTATGACAGCTCCCGCCGGCCCACCAGCGATCCCATGTTTGGTTCCCTGTACAAGGTGGCCATGACCCAGTATACGCAAAAGGCATTCAAGTTGGACAAGGAATACCCCATGACCTGTTCCTTGTTTGGCAGCTACTTCCTCCTGCGCAAACAATACCCGACCGTGGAGACCCTTGCCCGCAAGGCTATTGAACATACAGATGTGATGCCCATTGCCAGTGACGGTTGGTATCTACTTGGCCGCAAGTCTCACTATGAAGGCGACACCACAAAAGCGACGGAATTTTATAACCGCTCCGATCAAGCCCGTGGTGGCGGTGACAAGGGCTACCTGCCTGCCAAGTTCGGTGCTGTGCAGATGCAAGTGACGAACAAGGACTTTGACGGCGCCAAATTCCGCTTGGAGAAGATTGTACAGCAGTCCAAGAACCCCGAAGCCATGATCCTGTTGGCAGCGCTGCATGCGGAGGATGTCTTTGCTGCCCAGAAGTCTGGGAGTAGGGAAGACAAATCGACCGAGGCCAAGCGCGCAATCAGCCTTTTGGAGTCTGTCCGCTCGATGTGGAAGGACGAAAAGCAGAGACTGACGCCAGACGAGTCTGTTCTGGTTTATCTCGCTCGTCTCTACGAGAGCAGTGCCCCGGATAAGAGCATGCAGTGCCTGACCCAGCTGGAAGAGCTTCAGATTGCTAGTATTCCCGAGAGCGCTCGTCCAGAAGGCATTGAGGACGAGAATGATATGAAGGCTGCGCTCCGTGAGAGCCTGCCCCCACAGCTCCTCAACAATATGGGATGTTTCCTCTACCAGAACGAGAAGGTTGCCCTTGCTCGTGGCATGTTCCAGTCGGCCCTGAATGCCTGCGTTCAGTCAGAGGAGAGAGAAGATGGCTCTGACAATGACGCCCTTGTCACCACCATTAGCTACAACTTGGGACGCACTTATGAAGCAGCGGACATGTGGGATGAGGCGAAGAAGGTCTATGAGGGACTTTTAGAACGCCACAACAACTACACCGAGGCCAATGCACGACTGACCTATATTGCCCTGCGCCAAAGCCCCACGGACGAGGGCCCGAAGAGAATGGGCAAGCTCTATGAAGTGGACTCTTCGAACTTGGAAGTTCGGGCACTCTTCGGATGGTATCTCAGCAAGTCCAAGAAGCGTGTGGTCAACCTCGCCGAGGATCCCGAGCAGCGACACTTTAAGCACACTCTGCAGTACCACGACAAACATGATCGGTACGCTTTGACGGGAATGGGCAACGTACATCTCCTCGCAGCCCGCGACATGCGCCGTGATACAGACCAGGAGAAGGACAAGCGCCGCACTACTTACCGACGCGCCGTTGAGTTCTTCGACAAGGCCTTGCAGTTGGATCCCAAGAATGCCTATGCCGCGCAAGGTATCGCTATCGCCCTCGTCGACGACAAGAAGGACTACACCTCTGCCGTGCAGGTCTTCTCCAAGATCCGCGACACGCTCAAGGATGCCAGCGTCTTCCTCAATCTGGGACATGTCTACGCCGAACTTCGACAGTTTTCTCGGTCAATCGAGCACTACGAGACTGCCTTGTCCAAGGATCGTTCGCGCGACGTGCAGATCCTAGCTTGCCTTGGCCGTGTGTGGTGGCTGAAGGGCAAGCAAGAGATGAATTTGGTCGCGATGAAGACCGCACTGGACTACGCACAGCGCGCACGGGAAGTCTCTCCAGACCAGCTTCATCTGCAATTCAACGTGGCCTTTGTGCAGAACCAGATCGCTTCCCTGGCATACAGCCTGCAACCCACGCAAAAGACCCTGCAGGACGTGCAGGAGGCGGCCGAGGGTCTCAAGGAGGCCATTGAGACCTTTGATCGTATATCCAAGGAGAAGAACCCGCCGTATCCCAGTCAGGCTCTGGAGCAGCGTGCCAACATGGGTCGCACGATCAGCAAGCAGCTGGACCGAGCCATGCAGAGTCAAAAGGAGTACGAGGAGAAGAACGCGGCCAAGCTGCAACAGGCCCGCGAAGCCCGCGAGGCTGCAATGAAGAAGCGCGAGGAGGAGCTCCGCAAGGCGCAGGAGGTTGAAATGGAGCGCAAGAAGCGCATTGCCGCGGAACGCCAGCAAATGCTCGAGGAAACCCAGCGAATCGCGGCCCAGCGCGCAGAAGCCGAGCGCGCCCGCGAAGAGGCCGAGTTGACGGACGACTCCCAAGGCGAGAAGGTCAAGCGCACCAAGAAGAAGCAGCCCTCCAAGCGCAAGAAGAAGGGTGGCGACGACTTTATCGCTGCCGATGACGAGGGTGACCAGCCCGAGCGCAGCGTCGAGCCCGGAAGCGACACCGAGACTGCGCCCAAGAAGCGCCGTCGTCTCGAGCGGCGGTCCGGCGGCAAGGTCACCACGAGTACGGCCTCGGACAAGTTCAAGAGCAGCGAGCGAGTAGTGGACTCGGATGATGAAGAAGATGCCCCAGCTCTGGAGGATGAAGATAAAGAAGATCTGTTTGGTGATGACGAGCCGGTGCAGGAAGAAGCCGCTCCCCGTCGACGCGGCAAGCCGTCGCTCCGCATTGAGGATGAGGATGAGGATGAGGACGAGGAAGAGCAAGAGCAAGAAGCGCCGGAGAAGACTGGGGAGGATGATGAGGATCTATTCGGTGATGAGAAGGGAGAAGACACGGAGATGCAGGACTGAATTGCCACATTACTTCCTATTTTCAATGTGACTATTTGCGGCGTCTGGAAAGGCAACCTCTGCTACAATGAACAGTTTGCGAGATTCTTACCCTTGTGTAATTAGCCTACAGTTTCGATTGAATATCTAAACCCTCCACTGCGCAACGCCATCAGATGTGTATTTATCCTAGGCTGTATCTTGGTAGGTGCTGTGCATCTGCATACAGGATCACTAATACAAGTAGGATGAACTCGCTAGCTATGTATATGTTGAGATCTGATGCCCTACCCCGCATCAAGATGTTGGCATATCTTTCATCCAAACTACCACTCCGCACGAGGTTATTCAGAATTAACCTGGTCTGAATCAAAATATGCACCCATATCGACTCCCGAGGTCCTCATTTCTGTCCTTCGATTGATCCCAGATCACGTGAAGGGAGTGTTCTGTATACGTTTCTCGTGGAAATCCTCTCATCTTTCAATAGCCTTTGGCGATAACATAGGACAGATAAATCACCTTGAGCACGTAAAAAAAAGGGTTTCAAGCTTCTCGTATCCTGAGTTTATCAACTTTATCCCACGCATGGACACTATGTAGCTCACTACGCAAATAGGCCTTACGCTCCCTATCAGGTTGGGTTCAGAGCGGAAGGTGATTAGTTTATATTTACTACGCAACGTAGACTGCTCAGAGCGTGTTCATATCTTCATGAGTAGTAATACTAAACGGAAAGATAACGTCAAGGCGTGCGAGAAATCCTGTCCATATGCAAGGCATATTTAGTTCGGCGACTGTGCGTTGATGTCGGGCTAGATCAGGGTTGGGTACTTTAAGCACTGTAAGCTGTTTTGCGTTATTTAGCATTGTTCATTTGGTGGATAGAATATGTGATTCTCGGGTATGCTAGGCACAGGGACAGTTGAATAGCCTGCCTCAAATCAATCGCGCATATCGTAAAATGAATCCCTGGCTTAAGCAATAGATTGCGGGCACCGGCAACTGTCATAGATTGCCGTAAGGATATTCAAAGATGATCATCACTTAACTTACCCTGGTGAGCTGTCAGTAGTCAATGCCGCATGCGGAAAGCAGAGCTTTTACCACGCAATAACCAATAACTGTTAAGAACTTCTCAGCTCAAATCATTAGAACTAGTTCCTGGTCAGGTACAATGGAGAACGTTTTTGATTTCCGTTCACCATGGAATAGCACCTACTCTTGACGTCCGGATACTACCCTAAGGACTCGCTATCAGACCCGGTCGACCGATACTCGGGACCATTTCTCAGGTAGCGGAGCTCAACGGAAAATATCACCGAGTAGTAGTGTTGCATTGGCGAAGAGTGGTGGACTGAGGTCACTTTATCGTTTTAAGGTTGGTGGATCTTGGCCTGAGGCTTGTTGGCTTTCAAGTGGCGTTTTAAAAAGATTCTGTGAATTCTGAGCGCTTTTACTTCAAATATAAGACTGGATTTAGCAGCTATGTAGATGGATTGGGTAGTTATACTTGAATTTTGCTTTTGCTTTTGGCGTAGGATAATGGTCCAAGTGAAGACATCGCGCAATCATCCATTGCGGCTCTGCTCTATCTCTTGGATCTGTCAGTGATCGTCAACCAATCCTCCGAGTTTTAGTTACCCATACCCTACCTGTCCCTATTTACTACCCTGGCTCCTCTCAACCTCTCACGTCTTTTGCAAATACGCAATGCCCCACCGAGATCCGGAACAGTCCAGGAGAGCTCCTCACATGCTCCGAGCTGAGCTTGTACGATTTACCTCATTAGGCCATCCGCTCTCGTTCGCAAAGTTCACTATGTCATGACCTTCATGTTTGCAAATCTCTTTCTACATCCACTAGCCTTATCCATGGATGTGCTGGAGCACGTCAGGTTCTCACTTTCTTTCCTGTGCCTTGATGCACCATCCAATGGAATGATAACTATCCTTGGATGATTGGGAGCGTACTTAAGAGCCCAGTGTCCTGGATTCTCCTCTTTTTCCCTTTACAATCCCAGTTCCTTCATCCCTCTTCCTGTCGTAGGTCCATGCTACATAATGAAATGAGAATAATGCTAACAATAATCAGTCTTTCTTATAAAACGTATAATTCACCATGCGTTACTTTTACGCTTGCGTCGCTCTCTTCGCTACTACCGCCATTGCCGGCCCTGTCGGCCTGCGCTCAACCCCCGACGCCGAAAAGACCGAGGACCTGGTCGATCTGGGCCTCCTAGGCAACGGCTACGGCAACAACCACGGTGGTGGCGGCATCAGCATTAAGCGGGATGAAAACGCCCAGGACAATGGTATCGGCCCCATCGAGGTCGGTACCCCTGTTCTCGACATTACGAACCCCTGAACAACCTTGCAAGCTAAGGACTGGCGTTTACGGGATTTCGGATTAATATGGGATAATCGATAGTCTTTCAATCAATATCTCAATTGGATAGTTGGGCAATAATTTTCGGGCGGCTTAATGAAACTATAACGTAGATCCACCGTTAGATGGAGACTATGAGGCGCGATCAATGGCAATCAATCGATAGTGTGTATTAGGGCAATCTATTGATAGCCGCGCTAGGATTGGCAAGGCCCACGCCTATATAGTATAATGCTGAGAGTATGGAGTATGGAGTACGGAGTACGACTCGAGGCATGGTCATAATGGATAGGTTTGAAGTAGGATTCACTCGCTTGTACTTGGATTGACCCAACGTGCAATTCTCTAAACATCTGATAAAATGAAAGTCGCTCGCCCCACGGCTCGGGAATCATCTCTGTGCGGTTTAGGCGACCGTTATGTCCCACCGGCCATGTGGCCGACTCCGTACAATTATCTAAAAGATCTAGATCAAAATCATACTCATACCTCGAGTTACTCCGTAGACTTGATATGGCAATCCTACTTTGTACCACGTGCTAGAAATACAGAGCACGATGAACTCGTTCGTGAAATTACCATTGTGGATCGCCAGCCGCGCGAACCAGTCTTGCTCTGTTTATAATTTCCGCCCTTCCGTTTTGGAGCCACAACGCGTCTTTGCTGAGCCCTGCGCTCGCGCATGCAGTTGCAGTTGCGTCTGCTGCATCTGCAGTTTCAACTCGGGGAACGAAACCCGGTACCTGCATGAAACGCAGGAGCCGCGAGCATGTGAATTTAGGACTTCCATAGCTGACGAGGCAGGATTGACACCAAACCTAATGTAATACCCATAACTAGAAGGTGTCAGATGCAGGACTGGAACCCGGAGTACCCCAAGCACTTCAAACGCACCAAGGTTCTCAAACAATGCAATTTTGGAGCGCTAGACGAGCGTTTTATGACGACAGGAGTGGAGGAGCGTGGAGGATAGTGGAGGACATTTACGGACCTTCTCAAAAGGTCATGTCCAAAACCGATCGTCGTGTGAGGGAGCCTCTTCACTGGGTATCGAACTGTGGAGCCCGTTGCTGGGTATCACCGAGTGTTCTAGACAAGGGGATCGTCAGGAGCCTACAGTACATTGTGTACTCAGTGCTCAATGCTCAATGCTCAAGGCTCCGTACGGAGTACATACGTAACCGAGTATGCACGTACGGAGTGTGCTCCGTATTACTGTAGATGCAAAATGCAAAGTCGACTTCATCCGCGCACTAAGAGGAGTCTCGGTCCCTTGTTACAAAGGATCAACACCGATGCCCCGGTCCCACTTAGTTCCCCCTCGCACACACGAGGGAACGGCTGAATATGACGACGTGCGGTACCGTAGGGCTTGGCTTCCTGCAAGGGGGATGTCTACTCCGGATCTTATGACCGGCCTTCGTGTCTTGGACTCGTCCTGTTATCTGTGATATCCAGTGCTTCAACTATGAAACGTCCGATATACACCGATCGCTCCTCATCTCCATCTCCTCCATCGGTGAGTTCCGATTGCATTGCAGAACAGTCAGGGGCTTTAAGGGGACTAATCAAGGGAACAAAGACCGGCAGCCTCCGATCTCCAGATAAGACTCTTGGAGGATCGTGTTCTGATCTATCGTGACTAGATTGGGAGGTGGGACAGATCCTCCCCACCGGAATCATTCGATCGGAGCCCTATGTACACTAACGAGTTGCCTGGGGGCCTGGGACTTTTCAATTGCTCTAAGTTTAGTACGGGGCGCATTCGTTTCGAAATAGCCTCGAGACAAAATCGTAACCGAGGCTGGACTAGTCGGTGGCGGGGAAATGATCTAGACGATGGTTGAATATGTGTGTCTTTATATGTGCATATTTCACATTCCTCATAGCCAAGGGTTCTTGCTTCCATGGATGTTTGAATCCATGGATCCATGGATACTTAGGGTTAAGCTGTAAGGAACACACTTTGTGCCTCCGTACTGCGTATGGTCGTATTGCAGATACTTACTTAAACAAGTTAAGCGGAACCCCACGGTCAAACACTCAAAACACTCACGTTCAGAAAGGAAACCCCCTTGGTCCCCAGGCGCGCACTAACCTCGTGCTATCCGTATCTTTGGGGTTGTACCGAGTACCGAGCAGGAACAAAGCTACGGTACCTAACTAGCTATTTTGATACTCTTCATATAGGGGCAGGGGTTGGAATAGACAATAGACCAATAGTCTAGCAACATGGACCAGAAAGTAAGCTTAGCTTGACAGATGAATTTCTAGTCGCACATAGCGGCAACGTGCGTCTTGGTGCAACCGTTGGAGCCCCTCGAATCATCGTTCATCGTCAATTATCGGCGCCCCTGAACTCGGCTCCACCCGCGTACCGCGTTTGGTATCGTACCGCTCGTTTTAGTTATAGGTCGACTTTCTCCCCCAATATTTTGACCTAGATCCTCTCTAACCGTCGTCGCGGTCCATGTACATCTTTCTATCATGAAACAGCCGCTGTCGGTGCTTCAGCTTCTTCGCACATAAATTGGGGGGAAGTTCTCACCATGAATTCCCTGCCAACTTTCTCGCCTCGAATGACTGGCCAGTGGGAGGAAGACGGGCACAGCGACCCTCCGTCTACTCGTTCCTCGAACGATCCCCCTGACCACTTGTCTCATATCCGTTCCAGGTCCACTGCTCACGTCGATAGCCCCAGGCGGCTGTCCGTGTTTAGCGGCCGGTCTCGCAGTAACACGACCACCTCCACCTCGTCCCGTCGTTCACCCGGCTCCTCTATGACCTCGGTTGATAGCTCCGTTCATTCTCAGGATGAGCGGACCACTTCCGCTCTGGGTATGCGCCCGGAGAAGGATCGCTCACGTTCGTTGCTCGCTCGTGGAAGCCGTATCCTTCGCCGTCAGGGCAGTAAGATCAACATCGTCGCCACGCTGGACGAGGAAGACGAAATGGACCGCGAGGCCCAGCAACAGCATCCTCGAACGGATAAATCCGACATGTTCGGTCGTCGTGCCCGGCGTACTGACAACCGTAAGTTGTTAACAATTGATAGCATCCCCAATTGAGTTCGAGTTCAATTGACTCATTATATGCAGATGAACGTCTGAAAAGCCTCATCTCCGATCCGTTCGACTTTCACCATCTCACCCATACCAGCCCCGCCCAGTTCCAATCCTTGGATCAGGCCCGCGAGAACGACCTCGTCACCGAGTTCTCCGTCATTCGGGCGTCTCAACGACGCGAGTCCGTCCTCAAGGGCATTCGGGCCGACGACATCCACTTTCGCAATTTCTCGACTGAGGACTTGGCTGCATATGGCACGGCCACCACGGTCGACGAGCCTGCTCCTCAGAGCCCGCCGGCTTCACCGTCAGCGTCAGGCTCGACCAGTCCTTCCGGTCATGTTCGAAGGGGATCTCGCACTTGTGAAAACTTCTCGCGGCCGGTTTCGAGATATCCTCGGTCCTGCCCTACCACGCCTCCGAGCCCAAGTGCCCCGGAGCGTGAGTCTGGAACTGATGAGCCTGCGCCTCGTGCAATTGATGAGATTTTGGGCCTGTCGTCAGCTCAGACGTACCCTGAATACATCGAATCTGCTCCCTCCACGCAACTTCGATTCAGCCCGGAACCGGATGACAACCCTGCGCGCAAATACTCTATAAGCAGCCATTATGAACTGGAAGATGTCCCAGAAGAGGAAGAAGCCGCTCGATTGTGGGAAGACAACCCCGCCGCCAGTCCTAGCTCTACCTATTCCCGCTCCACCTCGCACGTGAGTCCGGGTACCGTTGAACCTCGCTCGCGCAGTGTCGCTCCCAAGGCACCGATGTCAATTTCCGTGGCCGAGGAGCTGTCGAGAAAGTTCTCCGAGGCTCTTGGTTCGCCAACTCTCCCTCAAACCTTTCCCAGCTCATCCCCCATCGCCCATATGGAGATCAATCCGCCGGGCAGATCGGACTTTAACCAATCCTCGTATGAGGATGAAATATATGATTCGTGGGACGCCGATATCGACTACTGCTATGAGCATGCGGCCGAATCCACCTCCAACTTTGACTGGTCGCGCACCTCTCTGGACGAAGCACAGCGCCCCCAGATAGGAGTGCCCTGCAGCGACCAGCCCTGGCTCGAAGCTCCCAAGACTCGTCACCTGCAGCCGAGTCCGCTGAGCAGCTCCATGTTTCCCACGCCGGATCTGGACTCCAGCCCGACACGTTCAGTAGCACTGCACTCGGCTGCCACCCCGTCAACCACGGAGTACGAGCGGGATTTCATCACCGGACGCGCAGGCGCAGGCGACTACTTCCAACCCGTCAGTTCCCCGATTCTGCCGTCTGGCCTGTCCAAGCAAATCAACCAGGAAACGCTGTACGAGGATTACCTGACAGCTGATGCAGAATCTGATCGGCACTTTCCTTTCCACCAGGGAATGATCGTATCGGAGAACAACCCTGTTTCTCCGCGGAGCAGCTATTCACCCATCAGCAAATGCAACTCCCAAGAGAGCTTGATGCTCTCCCGTGCGGCTTCCATCGTCCGCAAGCACCGCTCTTCCGTGTCCACCGCCAGTGTGCCGGAGCTGATCCACAGCCTGTCCAGCAGCCGCGAGCTGATGCCCACCGATAGGCTGGCTGCCGGCGAGACTCTCTGTCGGCCCCCTTCTTCTCACCACCACCGCCAGACCAAGAGTCTGGAGGCGCATCTGCTGCTCCAAGCGGGTGGCAGTGCCAACACCTCTGCGTCGGACCTCAATTCCCCTACTTCTTTGACCCACGACCGCGCCATGTCCACTTCCGAGGTGGATGTCTGCCCCGTCAAGGTCGAATCTCCGCTCACAGCGGCTCCCCCTATGAACCCACACCGCAAGAAGACCCGAAAGTCTTCCTACTCTCTGTTCCCTACAGCTTATTGAGCTTCTTTATTCGCTCTGTCCGGAGCAAAAATCCTGTTTGCATATTTCTGCTTTTTTCTCTCGCTCCTCCTGGGTAGAGACATCTCCACGAGTCCACGACCTGTTTCCTATATCTGTCAGCCTTATATGTTTGTTATACGTTTCGATCGTTTCATTTCGATGCATTTCTCAGCGATATTCTGGTTTGGTGTCTGGAGGCCCTGGGATAAAAGTACTTGGAAAGAGGGTTTGGAAGGGATGGATTGGAAGGATGGATAGGATGGATTGGGACATTCGCTATACTTTTTCTTTTTGTGACCATAGACGCCATGGTGGATACCGTGGTATTGAATCTGAGCGATAAGTCAATGACCCTCTGGTTATGTAGTGTATAGATCTGGTATCGTGTACATATATGAACTGTACTCGATCGAGATGGAGTGCATTGTCGGCTGGTCATCTGACCGCCAAGACCCGCTATCTTATCGCCTCAGCCTTCACCATTGACAACTTCATCTCTCAATTCGCAAGCTTAAACAACCATGGCGTCCCCTCCGTCCCAAGCCCTGGCCAAGCGATCGGAGGGTGAGCTCATGCCCCCTCCTCCCGCTCCGAAGCGGATCAAGCGCCCCGCCACCGTCCTCGACGAAGACGTCTACACCACCGCTCTCTCCCACATCATCGCCCGCGACTTCTTCCCAGGCCTCTTAGAGACCCAGGCCAAGCAGGAATACCTCGATGCCCTTGATTCAAAGGATAATGAATGGATTGCAAGCTCCAAGAAAAGACTGGCCAGTGTCATGCGCACCCCGACGCCGGGCTCGAATGCGCGCCGAAAGACAGATTCCGGGTTTGTTGCAGGCACACCGCAGCATTTGCCCGGTCGAGCAGATGAGACTCCGCGTGGCTGGGGAGGTGATACACCCATGTCGATTGCTTCGACTGCTACGGAAAGTCAAGGTCAGGAGATTCCTGATGTATCGAATATGGGGCTACTTGCCTTTCAGGCGAAATACACCAGCGAAGATAACGAGTCCTTCAATAAGGTTCTAGATAAGCAAAATGCGAAGAAGAGAGAAAAGTACGCTTGGCTTTGGAATCAGAACAAGGTCCCGTCTGCGCGGCAAATCGCCCATCACCAGCGCGAAGCAAAGCGCATCACCGCGCAGGGTGGCAACCCCGAGACCGCCCTGATCAGGACAGCCGACGCAGCACCTGCTATTAAAACAGATATGGATGCACGGCCTGCCAGGCCGGATGGCTGGGATTCTCGCCCTGATAACTCGCTCATGTTTCTCCCGTCCTCGGTTGAGGATACGCATGAAACTATCCATCAAAAGGCAGAGGCATCCTCTCGCGCAGGTCCAAAGCGGACTCTATACCAAAACACGCGGCTTCTAGATGCGGATGCCGCAGCTGCCGCCGACGCAACAAACAGCGTCCCACCATCACCGTCTCTCTCCGCCATCCGAGATGCCATCGCCGGCCGGCCGCGCCTCGGCGAGTCCGAAGCAGCCTCTGCTGTAGCGGGCGGCGAAACACCCCGCGTGAATGGCTACGCATTCGTCGATGAAGACGAGCCTGAACCCGAATCTGCTCCCACTGACCTCGAAGCCGACTGGCGCCTCCTTGGATCCAGCGACTCCACCCCTAATCCATTTCAAATCGGTGAAACCCGCAAACGCGAAGCACTTCACCATCGCATGGTCGACCGCGTCGCGCGCAACAAACGTGCTGAAATGGCCGCCCGGACTACAAAAACACCCATTTCCACCCCTCGCTTCGCCAGTAGTCCGCGGATCGACTTCGGGCTGCGTTCGACCCCAACTGCCGCCTCGGGTTCGGGTCCGGGCTCGAAGATGTTGACTCCCGCTGCGCAGAAACTGCTTGATCAGGTTGGGAGTACGCCAAGGGCTTCGGGATCGAAGTCGAAATCAGGGTTGGCGAATATGTGGACTCCAACGCCGCGACGGAAGTGATTTTATTCTTATGCATTATGACTATGATACCACGGGGCGTTTAATTCATTCTGATTTTTATATTGGTTAGAGATATAGATATCAATTGATAGTGTGATAACTGCTATCAGTGTATCATATAGCATGAGACTTGACCCTGTAGCCTGGAAAGTAGCGCCAAAGCCATTTTCCGTATGCTTAAGTATCCATGGATATAGATACTCAAAGCAGCCTGAGATCCCGTATGATTCTTAAATTGAACCACCTAGGTACATAGTAGAGTGAAGCTATAGCAAGATAGTCCCCATCGGGACAAACAGGAACGACATCCGAGACCGGCCCGAACCCGCCATTCCAAGGTTCTTTTCATATTCAACATCTTCATAAACGATACAGGTGAGTACATAAACAAAATCAAAAATATCAAATAATCAGTAATTCATTAAGTAGAACTCTGATATCTACATTCAAGGACATCATGGACTCAAACCAATCTCCATCGCCATGCTCGAATTCAAATACAGAGACTCAACCCGGGTCTAAATCTCTCCTTGCATCGCTATGGCCTTTTGGCTCATACATAGAGTCCAATTCCAATTTCAAGTCCGAAGATACAAATACGCCTGAGCCTGAACCAGAACCAGAACCAGAACCATACTATACACCGAAAACAACACCAACGTTTAAACGCCTTAAGAACCGGCTAAGCGGGACGAGAGAAAAGCAGCTTATTCGTGCTGCGAGTCGCGCATTCAATGATCCGCCGCCTAAGCCGGGTTTGGGTGTTTGTTGTGGTAGTTCGTGTGATCCGTGTGTGAATGATCTTTGGAGGGAGGAGAGGGATATATGGAGGGAGATGTGGGGGGATCGGGCTGTTGAGAGGGAGAAGGGGGAGTTGGAGTGGTGATTTATATAGGTGTGGCTGTTTATTTTGATTGAGTCTGTAATTAATGAATAGAATAGACTGTAGGTAGGGAATTGTTGTATGTTTGGACCTGTACAAAAGAGCAGGGAATCGGATTAACACATCAACATCCACCAAACACTCCACATCCCAAATGATATATACACACTTCCCCAAATACCCAGCTTAGCACCTACGTTCAAGTAGTAAGCTGCTCCAAGATAACTACACGTAATATCCCCATTTGGATCTCGATATCCATAAGATGCGTTTAGCCACTGTCCTGTCGGACATCCGAAACCAAGCGATATCGGACAATTCTTGACGAGACTGTGGCAGATATCCTGGCAAGGAAGAATCTCCTTGTACGGACCAGGTTGGATCTTTGCGTCGATGAGACTATTCCGTGATGCATTCGTCATGACCGCTTGTCTGTATGGACTATCTTTCGGCAGTGATGACCCGTTGATGAAGTTTTGTCCGGCATTGCGGACCATTAAGTAGGACGCGTTGCTGCTGAAGTCGGCGCAGCGGGGGATGCTGACGCTGCAGAGCCATTGCTTGTATGCGTGTGCGCAGTCGGAGCAGCCGACTGAGAGTGAGTACCTGGATTCTTCGCTGGCGTCGCATTGGATTTGTTGGAGGGAGTAGCTGAAGTTTTGATAGTAGGCTCGGGCGTTGTTGTCATAGATGTCGCGGAGTGCCGGGACGTCGAGTTTTGGGTTGGAGGGGACTGCGTAGGCTACTTCGGAGCAGAAGCTGAGGTTGAATAGCACGGCGCAGTTGTCGTCTGGCTGACGTTAGTTGATGTATGCAAATATGCATGATGCAGGATATACGAACCGGCCTTCGTGGCGAAACTCATCGGCGTCCACACTTTTCCACCACCGCCAACGACGCCGTTCCCAGATAACGTCGAGTTGCCCACCATCGCTAGGATTCCGTCGTAACTGGAACTCCGGTTGAGGCCAGTGATGTAGAATTGCTCCTTGGGCTTGTTCCCAAGTCCTCGACTGGTCATGCCCACCTCGATCGAGTTGCTAATTCGTCCTACCTGTGCCAACTCATCCAATGCACAGAAAGATTGTTCCAGGCCGGCAAGCGCTGTGTTGTTGGTGTTATGCGCGAACATGGTGTACGGAGGCGCAATATTCATCCACTGCTGATAGTCTGTCGAGTTGGGATCAGACAGCGTCAGATTGTTCGTTACCAAGAGAGCAGCAGTGTTGTCTGCGTCGATAAAGTACAGGTTCGGGTCATCGACGACCACCTCATGGAAGAAAGCGTCAATGGAGGCTGCGATCTGGTATTTGTAGGAGCCTGAGTAGGCCGTCGAGTTCGGCGCTGAGACTCCAATGTAGACATCGCTGTCTGCATCAAATTGAATTCCAGCATAGCCCCCCGATGCAATGGTCTTGTTCTGCAGCGTGTCATCTTTTCCCGGCCCAGGCTCCTGAACCTTCTCTGACACCGAGACATACACCTCCAACTGAGGGAACGAGCCCGGATCCCCAGTATTGTTCGAAGTTGGTTTACTACACGTCGTCAACGACAGATAAACCGTGGTTGAGCGCTTTTCCAAATCCCGTCTGCGCAACTCGTGCTCGGTCTCCATCGTATCGTCCAGGTCTCGCGAATCCAAAAAGGAGGGAAGTCCCTTGCCCGCAGTGGCTTTCTTGCCATTCACCACCTCCGCGGTGATGTACCACCACTGCGTGTCCCCGGCCTCAATGACCTTGTTCTGGAAGTTATTGTTGGCCAGAGACGTGCCCGCCTTGGGGTATCGTCGCACCAGGTCCAGCCCATTGGTCTCCTCCCCATCATCCACGTTATCCCGTAGTTCGAGCCCATTGAACGAGTCCAGCGAAAAGGGCAGCCCTACTCCATCGCCGACGACCGGTCCACCGACATTCACATTCTCGGCTCCGAGACCATGGAACGAGACACCCTCAGCATGGGCCGTAGGTGTACTGGCAAAGGCTAGAAGGAGGAAGGTGGTAATGACTGTTGCAGTCAGGTAGTACTGCAGGGTTGTGGAGAGTAATCGCATGGAAAGTCGATTCTAGCCGAGTCGTGGAGCTGCGCATGGATGAGGGTTTCAGGAGGCGCACGACCGGTGAAATGACAGGATCAAGGACGAGCAGAATGACACACCAGCTGGAGACCTTTTCCTGAATAGTGTAGTACAAACAGCAGCATGTAGTCTGGTGAGTTGTTTTGGAAAAAGAGGGTGGTGCTACTCCGTATTTATCACGGAAATCAGCCTTATCGGTTGTGGCTGCCTTGATGCCTGGATCCAGCCTGACGCGTGTCTCGATTTCTTTGATTTTGATTTACTTTCTAACCATGTAGATAATTATTAATTTTCTAGTTATATTACATTTGAAAAGAGATCCACAGACTTTGCATAAGTTTTCAAAATAAAGAAATTGAACTTTACCCAAAGGCAACTGTACTTGGACTGGCAGAACGCTCACAGTCAAATCGTCAAATCAAAGTGAATATATCAACACATGGCCGCTGAGAATAATCACAGATAAACAATAAACCGAAGAAAAGAGAACAAACGATGCATAAAAGATTAAACCAGCTTCTGCCAGCGAGCAATGGCCATGCTAACAACGACAATAGCCCCCATCACGCCCAGAATGCCAAAGAACCAGCCAAGTCCAGAGGCGTCTTTGCCGGGAACATTGACGTTCATGCCGAAGAGACCGCAGATCAGGTTCATAGGAACCAGGATCGTAGCGATCAGGGTGACCTTGCTCAGCACCTTGTTGACGTGGTTGCCCAACGCAATGTTGGTCACGTTCAGCTGAGCCAAATAGTTGGTGTGCGAACGGCTGAGCATCTTCTCAAAGTGTGCCAAGTTGGACATCATGGTCACGACGTGATCCTGAATGTCACCTAGGTACAAGCCGATATCACCACGCGGAGTCATCGCGTACTGCTCGTTGCAGCGCTTGGAGAAACCACGAATGACATCCGCCTTGCCGCCGAGAAGCCGCATCAAGCTCATGACCTTCTTGCGCAGACCACCGATCCGAGGGAGGAACGACTCGAAGTCGTCAACTCGTGCGATGAAGACATGGTCTTCAATTGCCTCGGACTCAAGCTCCACATCGCGAATCACAGGACCGAAGCTATCGACGATGTCATCACTGGGAAATGTCATTAGTATCTTTGGCTGCGGTTTGGCTGCGGTGACAGGGAGGGACCGAAAACTCACATCATAGCATAACAGATCCAGTCACTGCTAAGAGAGACGTAGTCACGTAGCTTGCCGATACGCTTGCGCACACTGGCAGCATGAGGGTTGTCCACGAAGGAAAAGGTCAAAACACCGTCGCGGAAGACGACCATGTAAAAGTTGACCGGCTCCAGGAACTCCTCGCTGGTCTTGTCCATCTGGTAGAAGGTCCGGAAACAGACAAAGTAGTACTGCTTGAACAATTCGACCTTCTCACGGGCCTCCTGGGTCTGGATATCCTCCTGTGTCAGAGGGTGAATGTTGAAAGCTCGAGAGATGGCACCCAGCTCATCGTCCGTAGGGTTAACCACATCGAGCCACCACACACCTCCCTCCGGACCAAGCTGGAAAAGATCCCGGAAGGTGTCACCCGGGAGCACCAAATCTCCCAGGTCAGCAGCATGCACCGTGGTTTGAGACTCGGACGAGAAGAATCCGAAGCGAGTAGGCTCGTTGGTGTTCTGAAGCGTCTCTACCAGCTCCTTCTCATCCATCACCTTGCCGACCTTTTCGGATTCATCAAATACACCAAACGACTCGGATGTACCAGTCGAGTCGGACTTCTTGAACGCATCCACATCGGAGCCCTTGAGGCCCGGCCGGAGATCATAAAACACCCGGGGCTTCTTGCTCTGGGAACTCAGGCTGTGCTTGCGGCGGTTGCCTGCCGTAGCAGCCCTGGTTTTCTGGTTCAAAGCGACGAATTCCTCCAGCTCCTCGTAGTCGATGACGGGAATGCGACCAGGCTCTTCGTAGGTACGAATGCATGCCTCTTCGGGCGCAACGACAGAGGCATCACCGAGCTGGGGCCGAATGGCGCTAGCATTACTGAATGTCGGGCGCCGAGCGTTGGTACCGCCCGAGACCGTGCGCTGCAGCATGGCCTCCATATCAGGAGGGGCATGGCTGTCCAGCGTGTTAGCTCGCTCACGGCGACGCGGGTCGGCGAAAGCGTCGACGGAGTTGGGCGGGGACGACGAGCGAGCGGACACGGACGAGGCTTGGTCGACATTGGCGAGGTCTTGATGGCCGATACTGATGCGCCGCGGGGTGTGGAAGTTGGCAGTAGGATCGACCGAGAAGCGACGGGCCCCCATGTTCACGTCATCGTCATCAATAATCGCCTGTTCAAAGTCTCGAAAGACCGGCGCGGCGTCTCGGACGGCGTCCTGTGCCTGGAGCAAGTCCGGGCGTTCCTGCATTTCTCCAGCAAACCCCTGCGGCACGGTGTCTTGTCGATTCAAAGGCTCCTCGTTCGGGGCTTCAATCCGTGGCGGGTTCATATAGTGACGATGATCATCCAGCTCGGGGACCGGAGTGCTGTACCGGGTCAGGCACAGCTCCTTCTCGGAGCGCGGGGACTCGCTCATTTCGACTTTTCTTGCGATGGAAGCTGTTTATGACGCCAGATTGGCTAAATTTCTCTCTTTCTTTGGGGAATTCGTTTTCGTTTTATAGTTGCACTTGGCAGCACGACAACCGCAGACGCAAGCCGGTAAGAGGTCCGTTTATTGGTGACGGCCCTCCATACATAAGCCAGACCCTTCGCGAGGGCCTGACGTTACCGACACACGTCTGGCTGCCAAAGTTGGAAGTAATAGTAAGACAAGTTAGGGAGGTCTGGTGTCTCCCCCGCAGAAGACCCGGAACTTAGGGCCCGCAAGAGGGTTGAAGAGAGAGGACTGAGAGTAGCGAAGGCCCGCCAACTTGAATAGATGGGATGACGAGGAGCGCGACTGCTCCAGAGCTGCTGTCTTGGTCGCGAAGGTCGCGAACGAGAGGGAGAGGGAGAGGGAAAGGTCGAGCTGAGAACTTGCGCAGATTCTTCGTCTGTTGAACTGCGAGATTCTCAATTGACCGGAGAAAAGAAGGTTGTTTCTCACTGAAAATAGGAGAAGACTTTCAAAATAAGTGTTAGATCGAGAAGAGGAGGGGGAAAAAAAAAAAATTACCTCGATGGGGTTGGGGAAGAATGAAAAAAGGCGGGAGTGAAACAGGTTGTGGCGAACAAAGACGCTAAGATGATTGCGGTGTCAATTTTACTGGACACCGTCCCAAGTGGAAGTAGAAAATCTAGCCTCCACCTATAAAAGGTGAATTTGATACAAATGAAAGAAGGAAAAAGAAAGAAATCAAGGCCTAAAGGATATAGACTCGCTATTATACCCCAATTCCAAGTCCCTAGTTCTACCTAGGTAACGGTGAAAATTTTCATAGGCGGGTCAAGTTGCAGACAGCCCTAACCGTAGTGCTTAACCTCCTTTGTTCTCATAACTTCATTGAGTCTTTGCATGTCATGAGGCATTTATTAATTCTCTCCGTCGACACATCCTTGTCCTGGGCCTCGTGGCCCAAGTCTTGTTTTACTTTCCGCCATGGCGTCGCATGAATAACAGTCCAAGCAATGAGCAATAAATATCACCGAAGATCGTAAGGACCTTAAGGACCTTCCCAAAATGTGCCGTTCATGCGTATCCTCAAATTGGTGCCTAAACTAAATATACTTACGCGAGTTTCCAGTATAAATCAGCCCATGAAGAATCGCCATTAGGGCTAGTTTCACCGACGGTGACAGTCCAAAGTAAAATGTCAAAAGCCGCGGGGTGACTTGCATGTGCAGCAAGAGATCTCTGGTTCAATTCGTACTAAATAAGAGTCCAATCATGGAGAGTGAGTTGCTCAGCTCCACTTGATTCCCCGACGTCGGAGAACGGGGGAATTTTTTTGGTGCGCCAAGAGTTCCGCATTCAATCGAGTCATAAACTGGACTTGTTGGTGAGAGTCAAAATCTAGCCCGTAGGTCATCTTTCAAGGTTTGGATTTATTCACATTCATTTCCAACCCAAAATGACATCCTTCGTCATCCGAACCCCTTGCTCCTCGGCCAACATTGGCCCCGGTTTCGATGTGATCGGCCTCGCTTTGTCCCTCCATCTCGAACTTCACGTCACCATCGACTCTAAACCCTCGTCCGAGCTGCCATTGAACTGCGCCATTACCTATGAAGACCAAAGCAAGAGCACCGAGAAAATCTCCCTCGACCCCGAGGTCAACCTGATCACCCGTGTAGCCTTGTACCTCCTGCGATGCCACGATCAGCGCGCGTTCCCCGTTGAAACCAAAGTACACATTGTCAACCCCATCCCGCTCGGACGGGGTTTGGGATCATCGGGAACTGCAGTCGTAGCCGGAGTTATGCTGGGCAATGAGGTCGGCAAGCTGGGTTTGAGCAAGGAGCGTCTGCTCGACTATTGCTTGATGATTGGTGAGATAGTGTCCCGCGGGGTCCTGCAACACAAAGGATCATGCATTGGAACACTTTGACTAATGACTTTTACAGAGCGTCACCCGGATAACGTGGCCGCTTCGCTTTTCGGAGGATTTGTGGGTACCTACCTCAACGAGCTGAAGCCCGAGGATGTTGCGCGGAAAGAGATTCCGCTGAGTGAAGTCCTGCCCGCCCCGGCAGGAGGCATTGATACTGGGTTCAAACCTCCGGAGCCTCCTTTGGGAATCGGTCATTACAGAAAGTTTAACTGGGCCCCGGAAATCAAGGCCATTGCCATTATCCCGGACTTCGTCGTGCCCACCGCCAATGCCCGCAACGTGCTCCCGCAGAACTACTCCAGGGCGGATGTCGTATGTGACCCTTCCAGAATCGTATCCTTGGGATATAGCTGACAGCTCACCAGGTTTTCAACCTCCAACGCGCGGCCTTGCTCCCCGCAGCATTGGGAACTTCCCCGCCGGACCCTGATATGATCTTCCTGGCCATGCAGGACAAGGTGCACCAACCATACCGCAAGACGCTGATCCCGGGTCTGACCGAGATTCTCCAATTCATGACCCCGGCCACTCAGCCAGGTCTGCTGGGCATCTGTCTCTCGGGTGCAGGTCCTACCATCCTGGCCCTAGCCACCGATCGATTTACCGAGATCGCAGACCGCATCATCGCACAGTTCGCCACCAACAACATCACCTGCCAATGGAAGCTCCTGGAGCCCGCTCAGGCTGGTACCACCGTGAGCCCTAACTAATTGCGGGGCCAACGGTTCCAACTGCGTCATCCGGACCGTCCCTGTTTAGGCATGACGCGCGCAAGATCATAAGCGCACCAACCGCTTCGAGCCTTGGAAGCACGACACTAGAGCGAGCGAAGAGTTTCTTGCTGAACGAGGTCCTGTCTTGGTAATATTTCCACGCCACGACGTAATGGGCCATGTGTTGACGCACGCTTCCTCGGGTTCACCGCTGGTTTGCCAGTCACAGTGCAGCATGCATGCAACCTGAGACACGGGTGGCTTTTGCCTTGAATCTGCACGGGGCTTGGACGGGAGACTCCTCTCAGTTTCTGCTGTGCTCCATATATGTACGAGTGGACCTGGTACGAGTACGCAGACATAGAGATAGACGAATCATGAACATTTACGCCACTTTATACATAGTCTACTTTAATTCTATAATATTCCAGGTTGAGCTCCCTGGGATAAAGGATTTTAACTTATCATACAGAATGTAAAATGGGTGGAAATATGAAACCTCAAAGAGGTCGTAGTTGACTCTCAGACACTCCAGGCGGAGGCGGTGGGCAGATGACAACATTGCGATAAGCGGTTCGCGGCTCCCCAGACCTTCGAGTCGTGAAGTGATTGATTACCATTACATCTCAGTTATTCCTTCTTTACAACGATGGACGAGCTACTCGCACCTCTCCAGGATGCTTTCGAAGGCCAGATTGTATTTTTCGCCCGTTGCGTCGTCAGCCGCTCCCTGGATGCGCCATTCTAACACCACTCCTAGGACTTTCACGGCCAGCGCCTGGCAGAGATCCTGAGCACAGTCTTGTTGATTATCTCCGGGGTAGGTGTGATCAACTCTATATATGCTGTTCCTTGCTCACACGCCATTTAGGCTGTCAGCTTCGTCGTCGGATACATCTACAAGGATATCCACCTCACGCTATGGATCGGTCTCGCCGGCACACTGTTCACTGGACTCGCTGTTATCCCACCTTGGCCCATATATAACCAGAATCCAGAGAGGTGGTTGAATTCAACAGACGGGAAGGCAAACACGCCGAGAGTACTTGTGGACGGGGTCAAGGTGGCTTGAACGGGATCTAGGGTTCTAGATATACTGGTCGGGTCTACCAAATAGTGCGATTTACCAGGACGGGAATTTAGAAAATATATCGGAGCTTTGATGATCCATTGCAAATAAGCACCTGAACGCCAGAAATAAAAGCAAATCATGTGTCCACCACACATCCATGGTAGCCATTGCGCATGGGCAAGTGGCAGCAACCGGACTTCCAGTGCCCTTTTTCGATCGTTTGCTTCGCCGATGCTTTACCGACCATACTTCTGAAACTCCCAGTCTCGGTTGTCGAGCGGGCAGACCTGGCGCGTCTTCAACCATCGCGAGATGCAGTGGAAGTGGAATGCGTGCTAGAACCGTAATATGCATTAGACCAGTTTCTTAATAGTAGGCTGCTAACTCACGTTGCAAATACCCCAGGCGACGGTGCACTCCTCCGTCGTTGATGAGCCTTGGTTGGCTTGACACTCGATGCCTATCCGGTGGGTCAGTATCGCGTAGGCTTGTAGCATGGTAGACAATGGACATACACAAGTCCATGATGTGGTTTCGGCAAATGGCACAATTATCGACAACGATATCCCAAGCCCAGAGGGCTACGGCGTTCCACTGGGAGAAAGGTCAGTCTCACGGTCTGAAATGGCTCCCAAGGTTGCTCTGTACCTTCTTGACCTCAAACTTCTTCTTGCCGTCACCGGAGTCCTTCGCTATGGCCTTGCCTTTGGACGAGGTGCCCGCAGTGGAATCCTTCATTTCCACGTCCGCCATGATGTTGTGTAGGTTGTGTAGTCGATGTTGAAGATGGGTGGTGGTAGTGGTGGGATAGGTGATGGAAGGTTAAGTCCGGAGGACCTCGGGAGAAGCAGCTGTAGGCGGGTCTCACCTTGAGACCTTGGGGTAATCAAAGAGAGAATCAGGGGAAATGGGGTAGACGTAGATATTGAAGAAAGAGCCTCATCAATAGCTTCCCAACTCAAAGAGTCAACCCCACTGAAGCGTGAGAGCTGTGGCGGAGTCTTAGTCATTAGGTCCCCGCCTAACCTTCCGTCACTTGTTCTGACTCTCCTTCACTTCCATCTTCCATCTTCCATCGTCTTAGACATGATTTACTGCTATCTGTTCTCACTTTGAATTTCTCACGTCCCGTAGAAAGGTGTTTCATTTGTGTCCTTTCTTTACCTTCCTTTGTCCTGCCGGCGTCCCAAGTATCTAATATCGACAGTGGACTGGCGCCTTATCTTTACACTGAGTTTCAGCGTCTGCTCTCCTTTCTCTTTCACCTTCCAACATCGGCTGCATATATTTTCAAGCCACCCGTCGTCATGTCGACTTCTCCCCATCCTCCCACTCCAAAGGTTGCCCACAACAACCGTCGTCAGAAGAAGAACGCAACTCCTCAAGTACAGAAGACCGCCCTGCTCAACACGCCTCCATCCTCTCCCCCAAGAAATATGAGTCCCGCTGGTGCTGGTACCGACTCGTCGAACAATGTCCACTCCAAGAAGAAACCTCCGCGCTCGGGCAAGAAAACGAGCCAGAATCCAGGCAACCGCACATCGCCTGCGCCGAATGGACATCGGCACACCTATTCCCAGCCCAGCCATGGCACTCCTATGAAGGACAACGCAGCATATGCAGGTCCGACCTTCCACGCATCGCCTGCGCCATCGGCTCTGCCGATCCCCAGCTTCTTCTCCAAGTCCTTCCCGGAGTCGGACCTTTCGACCACTCTCGAGACGGATAGCGAGGATGCAGAAACTGAGCAAGATCTGGAGACCACCCCCTCCAAACCACGAGCACGACCTCCTCCTTCCCAACCCAGTCAACCTACCGGCAATGGGGCCGAGCCAAGCCCTCTTGACTTCCTTTTCAAGGCAGCTGTGCAGGCGAGGAACTCTAACTCTATGCGCAGCCCAGAGTCTGCCGCCCGGCTGCGCTCCCCGCAGACCGATTCGAAAGTGCTTCCTCCCAAGCCTCAAACCGTTCCGGGTGACGTCTTCGCATTTGAAATGGGATCTCCTAACCAGCCGCGTGCGCATATTGGTCCTGCATTCGCGCCCTCTTACCAGGATCGCATGGATGCCCTACGATCATCCAGCTCGCCCTCTCAATCTCCGAGTATGACGGACGAGCAGCGCCGAGCGAAGAACGCAGAGCTGAAGCACATGCTACTCAACCCGCGTCCCCAGAAGCCGCCTTCCTCGATGTCCCCAGCTCCGGCTCCGAATCCGAGTCTGCATGGGCCCTATGCGCCTCGCCCGAATATCAACCCCAGTGTCCCTCATTATGCGACTCCCACGCGCACCCACTCGGGCCCTCCGGCGTCAATCACCCACGGCTTCTCGAATCAGCAACAGCCGGTGCCCAATAGCGCTGGCCCCCCTCCGGTTTCATACCCGTACGCCAACAGCCCGCAGCAATTCCGTAATACCAACTCGCCGCTGAGGCGCGAGGTCCCCACCAATGCGCACCCCCATACTCGGTCGTCGCCATCTCCCTATGGGTATTACATGCCTAATGCGCACATGCAGCAGCCAGACTTTGCTTCTCCCCAGCCTCAATATGCAAAAGCGACGTTCAACATGTCTACACATTCTCCGTCTTCTTCCCGGTCCGTGGAGACCAAGCAGATGGAGGATGATCTTCGGCGCATCTTGAATATCAGTGCAACTCCGACCGCAAGCTCGGCCTCGAGTATCCCGCCGGGCGGATATCAAAGTCCCTTTGCTGCTTAATTTACGCTTCATGGCTTTCGGATGATGATCTGCGCATGATCTTTTTCCTTTTCTCACTTGCTTCGTGTTTCTTTTGATGTTTGGGTGTTTCTTCATGTTTAGTGCATTCGGTTCATAGGGACATCCTGGACTGGTCCAAGGTTATTCCCTCGGCAGGTTTCGGTCTTCTCCCTTTCTCGACAGGGTGCTTGGTGTGGCGGTGTTATTCTGCGATACACGGTTCTTGCTTCTCGGTCCAGTTGAGGCTCTTTCAGGGCCTCCGTTTGCATCGTTCGGAGTCAGGATCTTTCCAAGTACTTGTGCCTGGTTGGTTTCAGGACAGTTCAGCCGAGGATGGCTCATGATATACGCATTGGCACTCTGTTTTTGTTTGTTTGTTTGATTCCATTCGTTTCGTGTGTCTCTTGCGAGAGACCGTCGCTCTTTCGTCTGCTGGTTTCTTTTGTGGCACGGTGCACTGGCTCTTATCGTAGCTTGTGGTAGGTTTGCCTCACGCCGGTCCCTTTGTGTTGAAACTTCCCCTTCCCTTCGTCGCCGGGTCTGTGGACTCGACATCTGTCTTTGTCTATGTCTGGTGTGAATCTCACGCCGTCCACTCATTTTACATCTATCCGCGTAGTTTGTAGAGTTCGCATAGTCTGTAAGTACAAAGAAGTGCGGAGTACCGAGTATAACCAAGGAACCATATGCAATGTCCCGAGGTTGTGCCTAAGGCGCCACCAAGGAAAAAAGAAATCAGAAATCAGAAATCAACAGCAAAATCACGGAGCCAGCCACTAACCACTAGCCACTAGCCACTGTGCTAGTGTCTCTAGGCGTTCGAGAAACGGTAGTGCAAATTCGATGGGGCCGAGAGGCCACAGTTTGGTTACCCGCTGATCCTAATTAGAAATTAGGGTCTAGGTCTTATCTAGCTTCAAGGGTCCAAAGTCTTCCAGGTGAAGGATAGATTATAGCGAATATCTGATATAATTGGGCATCAAGTATATACGGCATTGATTGATTGCATGGGTGCAACAATGTGTACTCTGTACTCCTACACGTCCCCCTTAATCTGGTCGTGACGCCACTTCAACTACCCCGGTCCACTTTGTCTGGGCCATTACGGAGTCGCTGCTAATTTTATAACACTTTCAGGTTCTTGCTGTATGGAGTACTGCAGGCCTAAGTAGTGGAAATTATAGGGGAGTGGAGGAGAGCTGTACATGCTCTGTATGTACTCTGGACGGAGTAACTCTGTACTCCCGGGAATAACAGAACATGCTAGAATCCCTGATACTGGAATCTGGTCAACTCGATTCGTCGGTCTCGCCTTGAAGCCTATTTCAGTAAATGAATATTTACGCCACTGGCAGGCGTGGCTGAACCTGCCAAATGTGCTAGGGCTATGAAGGATCTCATCTAGAGAGTACTGTGTACGGAGTACTATGTACGGAGCGCTGCGTAAACAAACCGCACCCAGTAATCGCCACCTAGAAACTCAAGTTAATAAGAACGTATACAGACACGTAGTTCAGTAGACAGGCATGCTGCGCACGGCAAACAGCCAACCGACATCATGATCTACATGCCAGAATAGATGGAAGCTGGAAGCTGGATGCGGCCAGGGGGGAGGAGCGGATCCTTCAAATCACGGGGAACTTCTATCATATTTTTCCCTCCTTCCTGACTAACCATCAAGTCTTCTCCTTTCAGTTTCAGTTTCACTTCCTTCATTGCTTCATACATTGGTCGCCAATGATCTTCCTGTTTTGTCGTCCTCTGTGATCCCCTTCCCCCTCCCTTCCCTCCAGCGCAACCATGGCGAATCTGTGAGTGCCAACTCCTCCCCCTCTCCAGCACCTCTTCCCCAACTGACCCTCCCCAGAATCAGTGAGACATGGCGCTCTTTTTGGCATACCATGACCTCTTATGACCGTCATGCATCCCACGATTCTCCCTATCGCACTGGCCGACACGTACCACTCAGCCAAAGCCGCCATGAACCTCTCACCTCTATTGCTACCAGCGCGGCCGATTCTCGTCCCGACCTCACTAACCCCTACGATGATGAGTCCTCCAAGGGCCTGGCCACCGCACAATCTACCGAATTCAACGGTTCTCCCACCGAACTGGGTTCCCCAACCCGCCCTTACTCGCCCGGCATGAGGTCGATCGCTTCACAAAAACGAGGATCCCACGATCAACCAGAAGGCGCCGAGATTCAGATGCAGAGCTTCCACGACGGAGCGCCTCCCCCTCCGCCGGTCGCCCACTCGTGGCGAAAGATTGAGCGCTGGCTCGAACACAACTACGAGGAATTGCTGGATAATCTCGGCGAGGGATGCACCCAGAATGATATTAATGAATTGGAACACGAGTTGGATTGCAGCCTACCCTTGGAAGTGCGGGAGTCCTGGATGATCCATGACGGTCAGGAACGGCCCGGTCTGCCCACGGGTGTCCTCTTCAGTTGTATGCTATTGGACTGTGAGGAGATTGTCCAGGAGCGGAAGAACTGGAAGACCGTCAATGACGAATTCCTCAGCAACGCGATGATGCATAGCGCCCCTGTTTCTAGTTCCGCCGCGAGCTCCTCGGCTGCCGCAGGCTCCTCCCAGCCGGGTACGTGGCGGAATGAACTGCTCGATCGCCAGGATTCCCAACCCCCGGGCGCCGTGCAGAAGGCCTATGCCCACCACGGTTGGATCCCAGTTGCCCGTGATTGGGGCGGTAACCACCTCGCAATTGACCTCGCACCCGGTCCCGCCGGGAAATGGGGCCAGGTGATTATCTTCGGCCGTGACTACGATTGCAAATACGTGGTCGCTCGGTCCTGGTCTGCATTCCTGGCCAGCTTCGCCGACGATCTCTGCAGCGGCAAGGTCATTGTGGACGAAGAGACAAACGAGCTGCGGTTGAAAGAGTTCAAGTCGCAAAATGTCAATCCTCCGTACCTAGAGATTTTGAGGTGGCGGACCGACCAGAAGTACGGCCGCCGCCCGCCGCGCCGACGTGGCCCCAACGGCTTGGGTGTGAATGCATCGGGGAACCGCAACAGCAAGGAGTCGCCATACGGCAGCCCGACTCGGGCTGAAGAGCGTGGCCGGTCGCCGCATCGCTTCCCCAACCGCGGACCCGCCCAAAGCCCCAAGACTCAGTTCGGCATGTCGAGCCCTCTCGCCCGCGTGACCGAAGAAACCTCTAGCTCGGCAGGTCCCACCATTTCGGAAGACCCTCGGGAGCACAGCGTTAAGGAGGAGCAGGAGGACCTGATGGAGGTGGCCACCCCTCAGACCTCCAACAAGGAGAACGAAGGATTCGAGAAGGCCGACACGAAGTCAACAGACACGGATAAGTCCGAGAAGACCGACGATGCGGCAGGGCCCTCGGATGTCATAGACTCGGAGGTCCTCGGGGAGATGAAGAACGTGGCCATCTAAAGCTTTTCTCCTTCTCTTCCCCGGTCGAGTCTCGACCTGATCTTTTTTTCTTGCTATCTTAAAGCACAAATCAGGCGTCAAATGACGAACTTTTCTACGTGACACTGCTCTGCTTCTGTGTACAGAATTCCCCCTTTCCTTTTTGCTTGTTTCGGTCCGGGCTTCGGCATTTGTTGTAACTCTAGGGAGCTTTTTCTTTTTCTTTCATTGCTTTTGACTCGTCTGCTTTCATCCGGCTCTATGCTCACGGTCTCCATTGATATTTCCCTGTAATTCTATGATGATGCAGTATTAGTGATTCTTTTCTATTCGTGTCTGGCTACAATTCATTTCCAGGTGGTTCTGATCTTTTGATCTTCTCTTTTTGTAAGGATGTCCGATATTCATGTACAGGACTGTCGTAGCGGGTCGTCAATTCACTCCCAGTCGTCATCGTCGTCGTCGCGGTTTCGTCGAGTGTTCCCACTGCGAATCGTCTTTGCTGGACGTCTCCGTACAGTATCGTCGTCACTGCCACTGTCCTCTTCGATGTCATCATCATCATCATCATCCTCGCTGGAGAATTTGGCCTCCATCAGCACCTTCTTGTACAACAGCCGTTTCTCAAGCGTCTTGACACTGAACGCATCAGTCCCCTCCACGCCGCCAATCCCCAGCCCTTCAAATCCAACCAATCGATCAACACCCACTCCATCATTGAACCCAATCACACAAGGTAACACGCGAACTCCAAGCTTCTCCACGAGGAAAGGCGCCGACCGCACATCCACCCGCGCAAATCGCACCTCAAAATGCCTCCTCGCCAGCTCCTCTAACCTCTTATCCATCACTCCGCATCGCGCAAAATCATCATGCGCAAAGTGCACAATGCACCGTGTTGCTTCCGTCGTCAGGTTCAGCACGGCCTGGTCCCCGTCTAGTGTCGGGTATGGACTGTCTCGTAAACCCGCGCCGTGATTTGTGTTGGATTTGTCACGGTTCGTCTTTTGTGAGGCTAGTTCGGCATTGAGCTGTTGGATGCGCTGGTCTCGGTAGCTCAGATCGTCCTCGTTTTCGAGCGCGGCGAAGAGTGCCTCGTCGTCTGATTCGTGGCCGGGCATTTTGCTGTGTGGGGGCCCACGCGTGGTGGGATGTGCGGTGCAGGTGCAATTGGAGGTCGAGGTATTATTGTTGGGAGTACTGGAGGTATATTGGAATTGACTTAGGGAGTGCGTGGTGGTGAGTTGGAGGAGGGAGGTTCTGATCTTCACCTACCCCACTGATGACTGCTCATAGTTTTAAGTCTTCCAGGGGCTCCAGCATCTCTACAAGTCCAGAACATGCTATTGAGCCACCATTACCATGTAAACCCGAGTATCCGTACTCCGCACTCCGTACCAATCGGTTCAATTGATTTTAATCTGCAAATAGAAACGATAGACCGAAAGGAGTAAATTGTTGAACAACAAAAGTACGACCCGAGATTACACGCTGACTCAGCTGCCCCTGTCCCCTGCTTAGTCATCCAAGATCACGGGCAAAAGTTCTTTCTCCCTTTTGAGTGTTTGCGCGTCGTGTACGCTCCACTATCTTTTTAATCTCTCCTTTGACCAACACCACCACCGTCACCACAGTCACCATGGCCGAGGACAAGAAAAGAGACGATTACACCGTCGAGATGGACAAGCTGGACCAGGGCAATAAAGAATTCGAGGCTGCGCCGCCTCCACAACGGCCCCGGAGTACCCCTCCCAGTGCTGTGGCCAGTCACCCGGCCCTACCGGTTCTGGCTTACTGTGGTTCGTCCATTATGATGACCGTCATGAACAAGTATGTTCTGTCGGGTTTGGACTTTAACTTGAACTTTTTGCTGCTTATGGTTCAGGTACGTGGCCGCTTCAATGTTCAGTTTGGACCCTTGACTTATTCTCCGTTCTAGTCCATTGTCTGTATCGTTGCGATTCAAACATGCAAGTCCTCGGGTCTCATTACCTACCGTGACTTTAGTACCGACGAGGCCAGGAAGTGTAAGCCGTCTTCTGTGTTCTCCGTTATCTGGTCTGAAACAGGGATCTAACGTGCATTGATTGAACAGGGTTCCCTATCACTCTCCTCCTTATTGGCATGATTTATTCCGGCTCCAAGGCGCTCCAGTTCCTTTCCATTCCAGTATACACTATCTTCAAGAACCTGACCATCATCCTTATCGCCTACGGTGAGGTCCTGTGGTTTGGCGGCTCCGTGACTGGAATGACCCTGTTCTCTTTCGGTCTCATGGTTCTCAGCTCCTTCATTGCCGCCTGGGCTGACATCAAACACGCTGTTGAGAGCAGCGGTGATACCTCCAGTCAGGTGTCGACCCTGAACGCTGGCTACGTCTGGATGATGATCAACTGCCTGTGCACATCATCCTACGTACTGGGCATGCGCAAGCGCATCAAGCTGACCAACTTCAAGGACTTTGACAGTATGCTCTTTTTCCCATATTGCTTTGAATTGAGTCTAATAGATTCTAGCCATGTTCTACAACAACCTGCTCTCCATCCCTGTCCTGATCGTGTTCACCCTGCTTGTCGAGGACTGGTCCTCCGCCAACCTGGCCCGCAATTTCCCTGAGGACAACCGCAACGGCATCTTCTTCGCCATGGTTCTTTCCGGCCTGTCCTCCGTATTCATCTCGTACACCTCCGCCTGGTGTGTGCGCGTGACCTCATCCACCACCTACTCGATGGTCGGCGCCCTCAACAAGCTGCCCATCGCCCTGTCCGGCCTGATCTTCTTCGACGCCCCCGTCACCTTCCCCAGTGTGTCGGCCATTTTTGTCGGCTTCGTCAGTGGCATTGTCTATGCCGTGGCCAAGATCAAGCAGAATGCCATGCCCAAGACGGGCGTTTTGCCCACCTCAAACCCGCTGGTCAGTGCCAGCAGCCAGAGCATGCGTGATTCACTGCGGTCGTAAGAGGCCCCAAAAAAGAATAGATGAATGACCTATATTTTTTTTGTTTTCAATTAGATCCTGGTCTTGTCAAGATCCGCGCATCACTGTTCCCTCTGATGCCATTGGGGAACCCCTTCTTGCATGTGTATGATTCATGTTCATTTGCGGCTCCGGTGCTCTTTGTCGCTACTTCTTTGGTGTTGGTGGCTTTTCATTCTCATGTCTCTTCCAGTAGGGAGAGCTTGTCATATTGGTTGCAGTACGATTTGTAGTAATTCTTTTGTGTTTCGTGGGCATAGCCTGGTCTGGAGTGTTTTAATTGTAAATAGCTATGCCGAGGATAGACTGTTGTGAATCATATATCAGTACACCTATATCCCTATATACCCTATATACCAATTCATTGTATTATGCATACTCGTATTATGTATTGCATTGTCATAGACGAGGCAATATTCGGTGGTTTGTATAAAGTTTGAAAGTGGTTGTCATATTGAGCACCCGCCCGGATCTTCAATTGACCGTCTCCGATTTTGACTCTCCACCTCAAACCCCAACTCTATATATTTTTCTCATGCCATCCAATCTCCAACATCTACATGCCTCGCAAGAAGCAAAAGGGACCCCCGCGGTCTAAGTCCGCTCCTCCCAAACCAGGCCCAGGCCCATCACAATCCAAACCCAAGCCCAAGGCATCGGGATCTAAGGATGGTAAAGATGCAAAGGTGCAGGCAAATCAACGACCAATCATCCCTTTCTTAAGAGGTGATCGCATTTTATTAATTGGAGAGGGTGAGTTGAGTCTTCTAGTTATTTGTTATGCTTGATTATTATCTCTTGTGCTTGATCTCTTGATTGATTTCCATTCGACATCTCCATCTGAATGACTCGGACTACCGATGGATATGCACTTCTACTTACCCATATACTCCTTTCCAAATACCTCCCCTTTCATTCCCATTTCAAAGAACGAAACTAAGTAAAACAGGCGACTTCTCCTTCGCCCGCTCCCTGGCAAAACAATACAAATGCCGAAAACTGCTCGCCACATGCTACGACTCTAAAGAGACTCTCTTCGAGAAATATCCCCAAGCAGAAGGCAATATCCAAGCCATTCTCCCAGGGGATGAATCAAAGCCCTACCCCAAAGTACTCTTCTCCATTGATGCTCGCAAGCTAGGCGAGAAGGGCGGTGGGGGGAAGGAGGTTAAGAATGGGTTCCCGCGGAGGATTGCGCCTTGGAAGGTTAAAGCCAAGGATAAGGATGGTGATAAGCCATCTGGACCGTGGGATGTGATTTGTTTTAATTTTCCTCATGTGGGTGGCATTTCGACGGATGTGAATAGGCAGGTGAGGTTTAATCAGGAGTTGTTGGTTGGGTTTTTTAAGGCTTGTGTGCCTTTGCTTTCTGAGGGGGTGGATGGTGTTGAGGATGATGAGGATGAGGATGAGTGGGGTGAGGATGAGGAGGAGGATGTTACGGTTTCTGGAAAGGCGGTTCGGACTGGACCGGGTCAGATTCTCGTTTCTCTATTCGAGGGTGAGCCGTATACGCTTTGGAATATTAGGGATTTGGCGCGTCATGCTGGGTTGCAGGTTGTTACTAGTTTTCGCTTTCCGTGGTCTTCCTATGAGGGGTATTCGCATGCAAGGACTCTTGGGGAGGTGGAAGGGAAGAATGGTGGGAGGGGTGGATGGCGTGGTGAGGATCGTGAGGCAAGGATGTATGTGTTTGAGGTGAAGAGGGAGGAAAAGAAGAAGAAGAGAACGAGAGATGAGTTGAGTGATAGCGAATAGGATCTTTAATACTCTATTTATACGAAAGATGGGAATGAATTTGCCTTGGACTTGAGATTCAGATTCAGACTTCACATTATATACACCTTCTTCATCTCGCTCTCGCTGAAAATCTCGCCAGTCGTCGGGTCTTTCACTTGACCGGCTTCGACGGATCCGACATTCTTGCTCATTTGTAGCAGTCGTGATTTACCATAGACTCGGCCGTTGGGCAGTACGATTGCGTCGCTTTCCACGTAGCTCTTGGAGTGGTGTGCATATGGCATCCTCCGTGCTAGTTCATTTAGTTCCGTGGAGCAAATCGGACACACCGAGGTAGAAGTGGACTGGGAGTTTGAACTGGATGATGTGTATGCTGAGTGGCAGAGGGGTGTCTTGAGTGCGGACAACCCGGCTGACAATGCAATATGTAATAGTGGCTGTGATGGCAATGAGAGGAGCTCATGGTGAGTCTGCACGAATAGATCTGCGAGATACTTCCAGCGATCTGATGAGAATAGTGACTGAAACACTGGTTAATCAAATAGAACTCTGTTGGGTAACGTTGGGCTTTCTTACCTTGTACTTTTCCGATCTCGAATCTTGGGTAAAAACCAGTAATCCAGCAACCTGATTCACCTCGTCCTTTTGAGACTCAGGGTTGAGGGATAAATATTTCCTAGCGTGGCTGATCGCCTCCACTTTCTTCGATAGGTCTTTCGTTCGGACCATCTCGATGTACTGCTGCAGCCGCAGCTCGAATTCCAAGTTATGCTAAACAAACCATTAGTAAGATGAAGCCCAGAATTAATATGGCTGCACGTACTTGGCTCTTTTTCAATGCGGCTTTGTTTTCGCCACACCACTGCAACGCTTCTTTAGTCTCTCCACGGCGCAAGCTCTCGACTACCCGCTGACATTGCGTAAAAACACCCAGATCCACCAGATCTTCAATCTCTTGATCCTTCGCCAGCTGCTTCGCACTTTCCGAATACCCCGACCGCAGCATATGATCCACGAGTACCCGATCCAGCCGCACGCGCGACCATTGATCATACTTGACATCAGCCAAGCTCGGGATCTTATGCAGCGTCTCGAGGTGTTGGATGCGTTTGCGAGACTGTGTCTGGATTTCCTTCTCTTCTTCCTGCAGGCTTTGCATCTTCCGCTTCAGGCCCTGCATGCGGGAGATCATTGCGTCGAGTGCGGCCAGGGTTTGGTCGGGCGTCTGAGTGTTTGATAGGGAGGCGTTGGCCGCCTCTTTGAGTGCCGGTAGCACATATTCTTTCTCTCTTTCTACGGATCGTTGGACCGTTTTGAAGTTTCGTCGGGCTAGTTCATGAGGGAGCCGGAGTAGTGGTTGGTCCTGTGAGAGCGGTTAGTTCCAGTTCCGATGACGGAGTGGAGAAATTCATACCAAGATGAGATGGCTCTCGGGATTGAGCTTTATGGAGGTTAGCTCGGCTGCCATGTTGACAGCAGGTATAAGCTGGCTGGCAGATTATCCTGTCTCGGTTTCGGGTTCGTTCGCGGTTGGAGGGAGGAGAAGTTTCGGTGATGACGAAGAGGGGAAATGCGGAGAGCTCAGTTACGAGATCGACACGGCAATTGATAGAAACACGAGATTGACATACCGCCTTCCGGAATAGTCTAGTGATATTATCTGGAATAACGCCTTTTATCTGAGCTCATAATCATCTTTTTAGGGAATTTGGAATACTGTTAGGAGTTAGAGACTATGGGATGAAATGGTAGAAAGTTATGTTAGCAGGACGGAAGCTTACTAGCCGAAACTCTCGTGTTCCTATCAAACGTCTCTATCAACTCCCGAGATCTCGACTCTTTACTTCAGCGCCACCTTAACTTTACTTTCATTACTTTTCATTACTTCGATTCTTTCATTTACAAATAGATTCAACAAGCGTTGTTCGAAGCAATAGTAAATAAATTCTTCAAATCGACAGATTCCCTTTTGACCCAAGACTCCGGAAAAATTCAAAATATGGTACAGGAAATAGACCAGCAGGTCTTCCTGAGCATCTTTACTCGCTGTCATCGCTGTCCTCCGTCTTGGACTTCCGGCGCTCCTTCTTCTCCTTCTTCTCCTTCTTCTTCTTCTTGCGCTCGGCCTTCTCCTCGGCGGTCTCGCCATCGTGCTTGCGCTTCTTCTTCTCGTCAGGAGAATCAGCCTCGGGCTTGGACTCCTCAGCCGGAGCGGGAACAGCCTCGGGCTTGGGCTCGGGCTTGGTCTCGGGCTGCTCGGCCCCATCCAGAGGAGCGTTGTAGTCCTTGTACTCGCTCTTCCACTTGGAAGGTGTGGCCTCGTTGGCACGGCCGTACTTGTCAAGCTTGCCGGAGGACTTGAGCTTCTTCTTCTCCAGAGCAATAGGGCCCAGACCCCAGCGGCGGGGGTACAGGTCGCGCTCCATGATGCAACGCTTGACCTTGGCCACGACACCGTGGTCGCAGGTGGAGAGCTCAACGGTGGACATCTGAGCGATACCAATCGCAATAGCCTCACCCTTGGTGGTCATGAGAACGACCTCCTCGTAGACCTCGATGCCAGCCTCTAAAATAGGAATTAGCAATCTTGCTATCGCATTCATGGGGTAAGGAAAATCGACGAACCGAAACGCAGGAGACCGGGAATCATCAGCTTGGCACCGTAGCAGACGGCGTTGACGGCGCTGTCCTTGACAACAATACGCTTGTAGGAGGTGAGCAGGCTCTCCAGGGGGCTGATGACCTTGCGGAGGTACGACTCGTCGCGCTGGTTGTCGTACACCCACTGGGCATCCATCACATCGTGCAGGGTGACCATTCCCTTGGACTCGTCCATAGCTCCGGAACGCACACGACGCAGCTCCTGCATGTGGGCACCGACACCGAGCAAAAGACCCAGGTGCACACAGAGGGTACGGATATAGGTACCAGCCTCACAGCTGACCCAGAAGACACCGAGGTGACGCTCGTTGTCGAACTCGTATAGCTTGCTCTCGTGAATGGTACGGATACGGAGCTGGCGTTTGACAGCAGAGATCAGGGGAGGCCGCTGGAACAGCGCACCGGTGAGGGTCTCCAGGGCGCGGCGGAACTGGGCCTCGCCACCGGGGATCTTGTCGTGCAGGCGGATGACACAGACATACTCTTTACCAGCACCCTGCTGGGACTTGACCAGGCGGGTGGCACGGTCAATGCAGACGATGAGACAGCCAGTGACCTTGGGGTCAAGAGTACCGCTGTGACCAGTCTTGTCGCATCTAGAGAATCAATTGATTAGAATTATCGGGTTTGAGTGGGATGTCGGGTGGGATGGAAGGAATTTACCTGAGGATGCGCTTCATCCAAGCCACGACTTCGTGACTGGACGGGTTGGAGGGCTTGTCAAGGTTGATAACACCGGAGCTGATGTAGGACTTGAGGTCACGCTTCAGGGGCGAGGCACCAGCAGGGATTGGTGTGAAGTGACCGGTTCGAACGAGCACTGCGCAAAGACGCGGTTAGCCACGAGCCAGATATCCTAGAAGAAAAGAACGTACACTTCTCGTAGTTCTTGAGCAAAAGGGGCCAGTCCTCAGAGGAAACGGTCGGCTTGACCGCTTCGGGCTTGATGGCGTAGTCCATCTCCTGGTTATTGACGGCGGCCATCTTGAGGGTTGGTGGTTGTCGTCGGAGTCTCCAAAAGGCCAAAAATTTGCTCGAGGAAATTTTGCGAGTGCGGCAGCTCTAGTTCCAAATGCGGTTTAGCGCCCGCATGGTCTCACGTGACCAGTGGCGACGGCAAATGCGACTCTTTTTGTTTTAGTTGTATGCTATTTGCGACTTTTATCTTGTGATTTCATATTGCTTGGCTTTTAAAAATGCTAATTGATAAAAGAACGCAGGATAGCTGGTATGCTCTCAATGGAGCATGGTCATAGTTTACACAAAGTGGCTGGAAGACTCGTCTCTAGGAACTAGAAGGGCTTTTCCCACCTGCTGATCCTACTCCTGCTCCGAGTCCATATCATCATATCACGTATCTCAATCGCTAACCGAGTCGTCGTCCGGTACCCCGAGTACCCCAGGCGCCCAGATCCTGAGACGATGTCCAGCTACGAGTCCCCAGGTCCGACGTGGCGGGCTGTGGATCAGCTGGTCGTGATGGGCGATAGGCTCTACCATACGCGCGGCGTGCAGCATCGGGTGTGTGTCTGAATATGTAACGCCGCACGAAATCCGGGGTTTTAATGTAGTTTCTCCCACCGCCAAAGGTTGGGTACAGGCGGGTGAGGAAGTCGTACAGGTGGGAAGCGAGAATGCCCGTAAACTCGGTCTTGACCGAGCCCCATCCTTTCGAGACCAGAGTCATTGTGAGCATGGCCCAGGGGAGCCACAGCATGGGGATCTGAAGGACGAAGAACTTGACATTTTTACCCCGGTTGTCCTGGGCATAGGTGTGGGCGAATGCCAAGATCAGTGCTATTGTGGTTTAGTACAGGCGCTTCAAGGCTGGCGTCACAAGAGCTCACCTCGAGTGAAGATGAAGCTGCCGAGGTAGAACCCTGCAGAGACCTTGGGACCAGTTAGCATGTTGGGGGCTGGACAATGGAGCTACCACGGCAGATAAAAATTGGAAGTGGAAAAGTTGAATGGCATTGGGAATAGATAGATGATGTTTATGTAGAATGTAGGGCACCAAAACCGCCGACGCGAACTTATAAAATCGCGACGGCTATCTCAAAGGTAGTCCCACCGTTCCCACAACGCATGCAGCACCAAAAGATTTTGCGAAAAGGGTACTGCACGGGATGCAGGGGTAATCTTCCTCACTTCCAGGAACCGCTTCAGCTAGTGTGTGACTGGGCGGGCAGATATGCGAGGTGACAAGAACGAAAAGTAAAAAAAGAAGAAAAGGGCTCTGCCGGGAGCTCCGGGTACAACGAGCCACTTACCAAAATGGTGGAAGCTACAAAAATTAGGTAGACGAAAAAGTCTCCAGGCTGGCTAAATCGAGTTGATCCAGTCTCCAGGGCACTGCCGTAGTGGTACACTGTCGGCATCATTAGCACCTTGGATCAGACGCCGCACCGAAGCATCATACTGAAGTAGAGATCGAAGAGAAAATCGAGATCTCGGCCGGTTAGTAGAAAGGAAGTGGCCAGCCGCCAGACTTCAGGGAACCACTTGAAAAGTTTGCCCCTCAGAAACGCAATATTATAGAGACTGATGGTGTCACTGTAGAAGAGGAGAGACTCGATCAAAGTCAATGCAGTGATGGTTCTGAGAAGACACGTCAGTCAACATTGCACCGAACGAGACAAAAGCGTTGGCGACGAACCGAGACACCGGAGGTGCCTCCCAGAACACATCCATCTCAGGATGAGGGAGGAAAGAAAGTGCTGGAAAGTTAGAAAGGAGAGTTCAACACAAATTACACGGATGGGAGAGGAGGGAAAGAAAGACAGGGAAGGAAGCGGGAAGAAATAAAACGTGTGGAAACGCTACGGCGGTGGGTTTCTCCGAATTCCGGCTCCTGGCGCGGCTCTTTCAAAGTTGACAAAGTTTACTATGTATTTGATTGTCTAATTGGGTGTTGGGGTATTTGCTGGTATTTGCTGTTCATTAACCCAATTTACAGGTCGTTGCAGTTCCCCGAACAGCCAGACCACCGTCAGGGCCCTCAATCCATACATCCCAGTTGCTGCCATCATTCTTAGGCTTCCCACAAACCGTCAATTCCTCCTCGACAAATAGAGGCGCTAGGTTCTTATAATCAAACCTATCCACACGGAGTCCCAGCCCGCTAAGATTGTGCTGTAGCACACTCAGAAGCAATGTCAATGTCAACGGACCATGCACGAGAAGGGTTTTATACCCTTCCTGGTTCTGTGTATAATTCTCATCCAGATGGATCGAGTGAGCATTGAATGTCAGTGCTGAGAAGCGAAACAACAATGATTTAGTCGGTAGGATAGAATGACGGAAGATCGCCTCGGAGGGAGCTGTCATATCATAAGGAACAACTCAGTACTTTCTCCCAATCCAATGGCTCAACACGCACCTTTAACAACTCGGCTTGGTTTGCCAAACTGCTCTTTATCCAATTGAATCTGCTCCGCGCTCTTGCGTCGCATGAATATAAGATCCCGGTTCTCAATGACGGATGACTCCCCCGCTTCGGCTTGGTTTTCTGTCCATATCCGACTCCAGGTTTGAGCCTCCGACTCGCCTTCCGGTACCGTGCCGATACGGCGCTCGATAGTGACTATGACTTTCTCTTCTCCTTCCCGTCCCTTTACAGTCACATTGCGCATGGACTCGATGCAGACAGCCCGACTTCCATCTAGAAGAGGGCCGCCAGCTGGGAATCGGAGATTGCCTCCTGCCCAGAGCCTTCGATTGAAAGGATCTCCTGGTGTATGAAGAGTGTCTGTACCGTCTGGTAATAGTTGCGACAAAGTAACCTGGGGAGGGAAGTAGATCAAGTGGTGGCCGATGGGTAACGGTGACGGTTTCGTGATTGACGGCAGGGTTTGTACTTGGGTATTCGATGATTGTGGTAAAAGCTCGCAAAGTGTCAAATTCAACAGATGCGATGGCTGAGGATGTAAGTAGTCGTACATCAATGGGAGCTTGCGCGTAGTCAGCTCATGTTGGAGGCGTTCGGTAAGCGAGGAATGACCCCGGCATTGCGCTCGATGCAGCGATAGCAAGGGCCGGACAAGTCTCGTCGTTGATAAGCGTCTCCCTCGAACCATCTCGGAGCAAAGATGTGACGCCAAATGATGGACGAATCGAGGACCAAGTTTGCCTTGTTTGTTTTTGAGATGCGCACACCGCTCGGGGAAGATCTCAATGGCGTCGGGACTCGAAGATGGTCAATTAGGTCTTGAGAACTTTGAATGGTGACTTGAAGTGAGCACAATCACACAACTATGAATATGTCCTTGAATCGCCTGAGAGTGGCCTTCTTGGGTCCCCGCGCGTCCTTCTCGCATCAGGTAAGATTGGAATGCTGTAACCCCCACAGCTTAACAAGGATCCCTGTTGGCTGACAGTCATAGGCCGCCGCCGAGTCCTTCGGTGGTACTTCGGCCGATTTGATTCCCCATGTCTCCTTCGCCGATGCCTTTGCTGCCGTTCAACAGCAAGAAGCCGATTACGCCGTCATCCCTTTCGAGAATTCCACCAACGGGTCTGTCGTTCAGACTCTCGACCTTCTCGCGGACCGCAATGATCTCTATAAAGATGTGACAGTGTGTGGAGAGTACTATTTGACGGTACATCACTGTCTTCTCGTCCATAAGGGCACATATCCCTCCGGCTGGAAAGGCTACGACGGCTCGATCACCAAACTATATACCCACCCACAAGCATGGGGTCAATGTGAATTGCTGCTCTCTCAATATTTCAAGGGCGTGGAGAGACAAGATGTGTCATCTACGTCAAAAGCCGCTGAGATCGTCTCGAAGGAGACAGAAGAGCATGGCGCAGCTATCGCCAGTCGATTTGCAGCAGACTATCATGGCGTGGATGTGTTGAAGGAGAATATTGAGGATCGCGCAGACAACACCACCCGCTTCCTGATTTTGAGGAATATGCGCGCTGAGCGTGTGGCACAGCCGGAATTGGAGCAGCTGAATGTGCTTGGGCAGGATCGATCGGCCGCTCCCACTACCCACAAAACATTGATCTCGTTTGCGATTGATCACTCCCTTCCTGGTGCATTGGCGAGTGCATTGTTGATCTTCAAGGACCAAGGCTTGAACCTCACCAGTATCAATACAAGACCCAGCTTGAAAAGGGCTTGGCAATACATCTTCTTTGTGGAGTGTGAACGGACGCCCTCTGATGAGAACAACGACGCTGTTGTCAGGGCGCTGAATGATCTCCAGCATGTCACTGAGTTCCGCAGGGATTGGGGAACCTGGAAGGATCGGCTTGGAGCGAGCATCGACAATGTTGATTTTACAATGGCGTGATGAAGATAAAAGCCCGTCGTGCTTTCTATATATTCTATTAATATCTTGTCTTACAAGAGATACATTTCGGGCATACAATCTGGGGCTTCTACGAGATGGTCTACTACTCTTCCATGTCCAATATACGCAGGTATAAATCCCTGCTTTCCCTGCGTATATAGTAACACCAGAGCAAACAAGTTACATCAGGGAGAAACGGCAGAGCAAACCATATCGGTGCATTTTCAGAACATAACGAGCGACGATAAAACATAAAAGAGCGAAGAATCAAGAACGGTCATCCAGAGCTAACGGCGACAAGGTGGTCGCGTAAGTCGAATTCCCCCTGTCACCTAGCCAAAATATCGGCAGGCGGCAATGGTTGACCAAAGTTTGCAGAGAATCGCATCCAACCTTTCAAATTGCAATTTACACCTCATGTTCGTCTCAGACACTGAGGAGACCTCAGTGCGCATATCACGGAGCTTGGATGACCCTATAGGACCAGAATGTTAAAGGCGGATCAAAGGACGGAGCATTTAGAAACTCACCTCTGAGCAGCTTCACGGAGCTTGGAACAGGCCTTTTGATGGCATCCTCTACGGATACCTGGGTTCCAGTCTCGGAGCCGCCTTCATGATCCACAGGGCGAGCCGTCAGAACACTCGCCGAGGGAGCTTCTGGCAGTTCATCCTCGCTCTTTGCGAGGGCGCTCAACCGTCAATCTGCGCCAATCGTCAGTTTTTAGTTCCAAATACAAATCCTGGTGCATAACACTTACCATCGTAGAACTCGTCGTCGTCGCTGTAATCGGCAAGCTGTTCAAAGTTCACCTTGTATCGGAGAATGGCTCCAATACCACCAAAGCCCTTGACGAACTGGTTTCCTTCGCCGGATCGGTCCGACACGAACTCGAGAGTAGCACCAAAGTCCTTGTAGGCCTCGGCGAGCCACTCGAGGAAGGAGTTGGACTCGACAACCTCCATCTCGGCACCAGTTTCCTTGTCCGTGAAGAGCTCACGGTTGCTCTCCTGGAGCTTGGTGGTGTGGACAGTTACCTCTTCACCAGCCGAGTTCTTCAGGGTCCAGCGAGTAACATCCAGATTCTCGTACACGATCAAGATCTCAGCCGCACCGAGCTCCAGGGCCTTGAGAGTGTCCTCAACACCGTAGCAGACTCTGCCGGTGTCTTGGCTAATCTCCTGGAAGTACTGGCCGATGAGCTTCTTCTCCTGGATGAATTTGACACTGCTGAGAGTTTCCGCGGCCAGTTCGATGGCCTGGTTGAAACCGTTCTCACCACCGTACGACACGTCGACCACCTTGATGATCTTGGCCTGAAGACGCCCGTCAAACAGGTCGGACTGGGCGAGGTCGTTCTTGAAATCGGCGGAACCAGCCAGCACCAGACCGGCAACGTTGACTTTGTCGTTGGTAATATAGTTCTGAACAGCCAATTCGGCAATCTTTCGTACGTAGTTGTGCCGCTTTTCCTCACGCAGACGGGCGAAACGCAGCGCGGATTGACCACCACGACCCTGGATAGATGGTATGAGAATGCTTGAAGATATCAAAAAGTCGAGGGATATCAAAACTCACGTGCTTCTTAGGCAAGTCGACGGAAAGGCGCTGAAGAATTTCACGGGTGTTGCCACTCAGGGTACCAAACAGCGCACCGTTACCGTCCATGATAATGAAACCGAACTTCTGGTCCGACTCCAGCAGCTCACTCAGAGACTCGGTGTGGAACTTGTTGTCACAAAGATAGAGCGAGGTGTTGATGGGCTTGAAGGGCTCAAAGTCGATGTTAATCTTCCGCTCCTTTCCTTCCGAGGTGATAATTTCACCACAGTAAACAACCAGTCCATTCGGGGGAACCTTGTTGTACAGCTTGAGACGCTGCTGGGTGGAGGTAATGGCCGACAGAACGGAGAGTCGGTTCACTCGAGACTTGATGTTGGAGGCGGTACCCTGGGTTTCGTGGTTAGACGGCGATTAGGATTCGGACGCGGCAGGGGGAGATAAGCATACATATTCTTCAGCCAACATCTTGGCCGCTCGAGAAATCTGATCCTTCGGGGCTAGAGTTTAGAGTTAGTGCCCTGCGTTCTGCGAGCGAAGGGAGAGCGAGCGAAAACGTACGGATAATGAGCGAAATCATGGAAGTTCCATTTCCGCGAGCCGATTCAAGACGCTTGATCAGCTTCTTGACCTTCCAGATCTCGATGTTCTTCTCGGCTTCACCCGGCTGCTGCTCTTTGGAACTCATGTTGGGCGAGGCGAAGGGGGAAGGGAGAGAGTAGAGGCCTTTGCCTGTTGACGCCTAACCGGAGTCAAAATGGGGAGACCCGACGTGACAAAGACGGGGTTCGTTCCTAACACCTATGCGAAATCAGTGACTCGAGTTCGGAGTGCAACGAGTGATTTGAAGCGCACAGAAGGAACGACAAAGGGAAATGGGCGCACACCTTGCTGATTGACGTACAGTACGGCAGCAAAAATCCTCAGGCGTGGGGTTGAGGGGCTCCGTGGGCTGAGGTAAGCCAGGGCACGCAGTGGCGTAGTAACGAGTACTTCAGTGCTCTGCCAAATCGTATGCGTCTATAAGTACCATCTACACATGGCTCATCTTTTTCCCCATCCGCTACAGAATGTAGCGCCGATCGAGCTGCGCTATACCACTTGAGAGAAATAACGCCGGAAATGAACCATGGATTTGGTTTTTTCACTTTTTCCTCATTTGGCTTATACGGGAAACGTATCTATACAGTACCTAGCTAGCTATTTTTTAAGATTCGCCGGGGTTGACTCCAGGTAAAACTGTAGGTATGCAAAACCATTGTAGCCTTCTCATACCAGAATACAGCTAGCTATACATAAAAAGGTAACTTCACTTTACTCTCAACCAGAACAAAGGTTGAGGACTATGACACATGAAAAATATGAATTCTATTTCTATGGCTTATCTGTGGCGCTATCACCCCACATCGCGAGCTAAGGAGCTTCGGCGATTCACCATCTCCTCAGTTATCTCTTAGAGCTTCCCCAGGCAATAAAAAGGACCCTGGTCGTCCTGTCCTGTGGTCTCTAAATTTATCCTACCCTATATACCAGCACAGCCAATACGCGACGTCAAATTGACGCGGGGTTTGCAGGTTGACGGGATGTCGTCCAGAGACGCGGACACACATCATGAGAACGACAGTCATAGACCCTTGGCCTTCGGGGCTCCATCAGATGCGCCAAGCTCGTGGGACTATGGGCGCTTGACTCAAGGGAATCCGATCGCCGAGGCGGACATTCTGGGCCGACGAAGGTATCGTCTCTGCCAGACCCGCATCAGAGGGTGAAAAGATGGCAAAACAAACCTAACCTCGTATAGGTCATCCTCCTTTGGCCGCCTTCGACAGGTAGGAGGCCCCAACAGTATCGACAACTTCGCCCGCTCATGGCAAAGAGCTGCTGCCTTCCCCGAAGTAATCCCTCGTCGCTCCTCATTTTTAGAGGCAGACTCCGACGACGAAGTTGCTATTGCCACCGGGCTGCTCGACGAGGCCACGAGCTCCCGTTTTCTGCGTCACGATTCAACCGACAGCGATTCGGGTCCGGACCCATCTCTGCTGCTGTCTGACGATGATTTTGGCGGGGAGGAGGACTCGGCAAACTTGCGTGGGTCACAAAGGTCTAGGAAGGGAATACCGAGCACCGGGCTCCTGGGTTCATCTCTGGACAGAACCCATGCTGCTTCGTACGGCACGATCTCCTCGCGCGTGAGTGAATCAACTCGACGGCATGCGATTCAGCTTCATAAAGAGCAGCACACACGGGGGGATGACCCTGTAGACCCTGGCTGGAAACCTCTCCTCGTCAAGCATGTTCAGCATGAAGACGGCACACGGGAGGACATCATTGTGGGACGGTCCACGGTGCCGCAGACCGTCTTCAACTCGGTCAATGTACTGATCGGTATCGGATTGCTGAGTCTTCCGTTGGCAATGAAGCATGCCGGGTGGGTGTTGGGATTATCGTTTCTGGTGTTTTCCGCGGTGACCACGGGTTATACAGCCAAAGTTCTGGCTAAATGCCTGGACGTGGACCGCTCTCTCATCTCATATAGCGACATCAGCTATCTAGCCTTTGGGAAATATGCTCGCCTTGTCACCAGTTTCCTCTTTTGTATGGAGCTGCTAGGGGCTTGCGTGGCTCTCGTGGTGCTTTTTGCTGATAGTCTGTACGCTCTGATTCCAGGTCTTAGTGTTCTACAGTGGAAAATAGTCTGTGGAGTGGTCCTGGTGCCTTTGAATTTCTTGCCTTTGCGTTTTCTCAGCGTTACTAGCATCCTTGGCATCATTTCCTGCACATCCAGTGAGTGCTTTCAGGTCCCTATCTATTGATACGAGCATTACTAACTTATCAAAGTTGTCGTTATTATCTGCGTCGATGGTTTGATCAAGCGAGATACACCTGGTTCCCTTCGTCAACCGGCCAGCACGTTCCTCTTCCCTGAGAACTGGGCCACTCTTCCTCTAAGTTTCGGTCTCATCATGTGTAGGGGATTCTCATTCATGGCCAAAGTTCGGGGAGCTAATCTCCAATTTATAGCACCCTGGGGCGGGCATTCCGTGTTCCCCAACGTGTACAAAGACATGAGGCATCCTCAAAAGTATGGAAAAAGTCTCTGGTCCACATATCTATTTACAGTAAGGAAATCCATCATCACTGAAGAATGTCCAGCACTGAACAATACATCAGTTTTCCCTTGACTGTTCCATGGCAATCCTTGGCTGGGTCATGTTCGGAGACATGGTTCGCGACGAAATCACGGCCAACATCCTCACCATCGATGAGTATCCGCAAGCACTCTCCGTCTGCATTATAATTTTCATCTCAATTATCCCGCTGACGAAGGTACCACTGAAGTGAGTGGAGTCGACACCTTTTTAAAAACATTGCTGACCTTGATATAGCGCCCGGCCCATAGTATCCACGTTCGAAGTGCTCTGTGGAGTAGGCACTGTTCGTGGGTCCTCCGGGTTACATGATGAAAAGATTCAACAAGCGGTACGAGCAGCGATCCGCATCTTCACTTTGGCTCTCATCGTCGTATTGGCCGTTGTCTTCCCATCCTTCGACAGGATCATGGCCTTCTTGGGCTCCTTCTTGTGCTTCACCATCTGCATCATTCTCCCACTTGCCTTCTATCTGAAGATCTTCGGGAAGGAGATCAGTCGAAGGGAGCGTATCCTCGACTGGTTTTTACTGATCTTGTCTTCGATCCTGGCGGCAATCGGGACTGTATGGGCATTCCTGCCTCGCGAAATGATCTCGGGAACATCCTAGCCATGTGAATACCTTGAACAAGGCAGATTCATTCATATGGGATCAGCCATTGTTCAGGATGATCGCAAAATTATTTCTCTTGTGGCCGGGGTTGAGCATCTCCTTTTTGAACGTCCGGCGCGATGAGTTCCCAGTGTAATGCCATAATTGATAAATCAGCTTGTTGGTCCGTTTGCTTTCCACTAAGTGGAATCCCAGGCTGGCGAGAATTTCAAGTAGCCTTTCCTCCGTGAGATAGCGCGAGTTGTCGATGCAAGCTACCGGCAGGACTAAGAAGAGGGTGGGCGTGAAAGATATGGAACATAACGATGTCAAGAATTTGACGCAGCGCTTGAGCATTTCGCCGCGGCCAGTGGCGTCTGGTACATAGTTGAGAACCAAAGACAGACTGATCAGATTGAAACGCTCTTCATCCTTAGATGGTAGAGGTCGCTCCATGAAATCCTGCTTGAGGATCCCGGGCTCCTGAGAATTAAGATCGATCCGCGTCACATCCAAGGCCGGGGTCCTCGAGCAGGCATTCTTCGTACTCAACGCGCCCACTTCGAGGACGCGCAGTTTGGAGAAAGAGGTCTGCCATTGATCCAACTGTGGCTTGATCCAGTCAACTAAGATCTTGCTGGAGTCACCACCACGATCCGAGGATTGACCGAGTTTGCTGGCGATCTGATAACTTTCCAATCCGCCATTTGCTTGGATCTGGGCATCGATACTGCTGATCCGGGCCTCATCGCCAGCCTTCAAAGCATGTGCCCGTACCTTGAGCAACTGATGGTGTGAGCGAATGAGCGTGCGGGTTGCCTTGGAAGACAGAGCCGCCTTGGATTTGACCGTCGGCGGTCGACCAGTGGATAATAGACCCGGCCGTTTAGATCGGTGCTTGGGAGCCATGTGAAAGGTAATGAAGCACTTCAACCTTCAAAGAAAAAGAAAAAAAAAAGTGTCATGCTACAGAGACTTGATCCGAGGCTTTTGAGGGAAAAGGTAAACTTCAATCGTTATTAAAGGCCCAAAAAAAAAGCGATGTACTCCGGCATCAAAAAAAGCGGCCCACACCCCGTGATCCAGCTGACTCATCCCACGATCACCTGACCCACACAGCGCTAGGGTTTTCGCTTAGCGAAGCCACTCTGAATTGTTCGACTCACGACACTGCGACAATCATCACGACAGCGGACGACAGCCATGGCCCCTACTACCAAGCAAGGTACGTTCCGATCGCTGCGACCATGCCATTGCCTTTCTTGTGAATTACGATTTGTGCGGGAATATGCTCCGGAGGATGGAATATCGCACTTCGAAAATTTATTTTGGAGACGCTGCGCAAAAGAAATGGGATTGATGGGAATGCACCAATCGACATATTCTCGACGACGAGGCAGTCAACTTTTTTCCTCCGGATTTCATATTCGCCCGCACCGACTCGCAATTTCTCGGACTAGCATGGCACTTTTTTCAAGATCCGAGTAACTGATCAGTATTTTCTTCTACAGGCACCCGCCCCGCCGCCCGGGCTAACGCTGCCGCCAAGGCAGTTGTTAAGGGCTCTTCCGTACGTTCTATCGCTATCTCATGACCGACTCCACTTACTATCAGGTTGAAATCGACTTGACACAAAGTACTGACACGTCGGGAAATAGCTTCACAAGTCCCGCAAGGTCCGCACTTCGACCACCTTCCACCGCCCCAAGACTCTCCAGCTGTCTCGGTCGCCCAAGTACCCCCGTGTCTCCATCCCCCGTCAGCCCCAGCTCGATGCCCAGAAGATCATCCTCTACCCTCTCAACACCGAGAGCGCCATGAAGAAGATCGAGGAGAACAACACCCTGGTCTTCATCGTTGATGTCAAGGCCAACAAGCGCCAGATCAAGGGTGCCCTCAAGAAGCTGTACGACGTTGACACTGTCAAGGTCAACACCCTGGTCCGGTATGCACTATTCGATCTTCCAATATGAGATATACCGGCCGTACAGTCCACTAACTCAATTACTATAGCCCCGACGGCTCCAAGAAGGCCTTCGCCCGTCTCACCCCTGACGTCGATGCTCTTGACATCGCCGCCACCAAGTTGGCTATCGTTTAAAAAGGCAGAAATGGATTTCTTTGGTTTTAGGCGAACTCTGTTATCCACCGTGGTGATTCTCAATACCAGCCAGTCCTTGGCTGTGTGTGCAGCAACGAGGGCTGAATGATTACAAAAAAGAAACATTTCTTGACACGATCTAAACCTGTGCATTCGTGGACTCTGGTCAAGAGTCAGGTGGCGTAGTACTTGGGTAGTGGTCATAGCCATTTGCAGCCCTCTGCCAGTAGTAAGACCAGTACTAGCATTTTCTGCCGAGCACCTTGTGGAATATTGGATATTTGTTGGGAGCTTGGAGGAATGTTCAGGCATGGGCGAAGTGGTTCACAGCTTTTCTTAGTTAATGCATTGGTCTGTTTTATATTATTGTTTTGCATGTCTGAAGCAACAAATCTACATCGATTACCGAGGTATCCAGTCATTTTAACTATAAAAAGGAAGTGGTATACAGGAGATCGTTGATTTTTGGCTCTAGTGTACAAAGGACTCAAACAGTCCACATCAATTCAACCCAGGGAACCATGCAGCAGCCAGGTATAAACACAGTCTCATGTTATCCCAGCCACATCTGTCATAACATATCAAAAGATGACGGCGATTATCGACAACTCCGGGCCAGAGCTATGGCCTTAACCATACTCTCAGCCATGGCCATCCTAAATCGTAAATCGAGATATCAATTTAGTGGCCACCACGCAGGACATCCAGGTGCTTCAGGATGGACATCTGGGTGTCGAACCACCGCTCAACGCAGTTCTGGGCACATGCCTCCTCAGTTCGGTCGAGGGTGCCGGAGGTAATGGGCTTGCCGCGGATGCACTTGGTGAAGCACACGTCGTTCAGGGAATGGACAGCTAGTGGATATAATCAGTATACATCGAGTAGAAACATTGTCTCTCTGCTTTTGTAACACTTACCCTGCTGAATGCTAGACTTCTGCGCCTCATTGGTAAGGACGGCGTTAAGCTCCTTCTTGTCGGCGTCGCTTAGACTAGAGATATCGACCTGAGTTTGGGGATCCATTGTTGCGGAGATTCAATGATGAGAAGTAGAAAGGGGAGTCGAGCAGGAAGTGAAGCTACGCAGTTCAGTTCGCAAAATCGAAGGCGGTAGGCCCCGGCACAAAAATGACGCGGCGATCATCGTAGTTGTCCCTCGCAAGGTTTCTCTCCGCAACTTCAACCTCGCAAAGTTCTTAAATCACTCGTTTCTACCGGCGCTGTATCATTGCTTGCTTCCTCCCTGTTTTCTCATTCACATATCGCACCACCTCATCATGCCGCCCATTCGCACATCCCGAAATCGCAAACCGCCGCCGGCCGGCTTCGACGATATCGAAGATACTCTGCTCGAGTTCAGCAATAAGATGAAAGATGCCGAGAATGCTTCGCATGAGGGAAAGAAGAAATACGAAGTTCTCTGGCCCATCTTCCAGATCAGCCACCAACGTATGTCCCTTCCTTCCGCTTGTCTCCCGCGGACACTCGCTTTCACGATACTGATCCTCTGTTTCTAGGCTCACGATACATTTACGACCTCTACTACGAAAAGGAAGCCATTTCCAAACAGCTCTATGACTGGCTTTTGAAGAATAATTACGCCGATGCCAACTTAATCGCCAAGTGGAAGAAGCAGGGCTATGAAAAGGTATGCGTGTTTCTCGTTATAATACCATACCTTCTCTTATTTCTAGTCTACCTATCCTATATGGCATTTTGCTGACTCGGTTCCATCTACAGTTGTGCTGTCTTCGCTGCGTCCAAACAAAAGAGACCAATTTCAATGCCACCTGCATTTGCCGTGTGCCGAGAGCTCAGCTGAAGGAGGACCAGACCATCCAGTGTGTCAGCTGTGGCTGTCGGGGCTGTTCGAGCAGCGACTGAAAGAGCATCTCGAGGATATGAGTGGTTCGCATGGGATAAATGATGAGCAAGGGCTCGTCGGGCGTTACGGGTCGTGTTTTTGATGATTAGTTGGATCTTACTCGGTCAATCAGATACCCTTTGAAACAATGTCTAGACAAGTAATAATCGTTCAAATTGCTACCTAATCAATAGCGCCTCCGAATGTATCCTGACAGGCAAACCCATAAAAGATAGAAATCCCAACCCTGATATCCCGAATCATGAAACCATCGCTTGCTCATGTACATCTTAACATCGTCATTAAGGTCGTAACCAGGCCATTCCGGGCAAAAAGAGAGTAAAAGTCAGAACCGGCACCTCAGCGCAAGCCCAAGAAACTCCCAAAAAGAAAGCACCGCCCAATCCCAACCTGGTAACATCCGAGAAACCAACTCCGCGACCCAGAAACGCAAAAACAGGAGACTGTAGGGTGACAAATGCATGGGGGAAATGAAAAAGCCTGTCGCGGTAATATCGAAAACAACGACCAGGAACAGTGCAGCGGATCAAAACGGGTTCAAGCTTCAAGCTGACCCATCTGAAAAGAAAAAAAGGGGGGGAAAGACAAAAATTCAGGAACAAGACGCAAAACGCACGACGCAAAATTTCTTAAAACAGAGTAGTGTTGCTACGGCTAGTCAGATGCGGCCGCGAGTGAAGCGGCTTGGGCTTCAGGGTCTCGTCTTTGGATGTGCCTCCGATCTTCTGGAAGCCCTGCAAGAGATCGACCCCATCCACTTCGCCGGGGCTATCGTTGCTCTCATCGAATAGATGGAACGAGAAGAAGTCGTCCTGACTGGTATCACCCAGGCGACCAATATCCGGGAGTTTGGAAGGTGATTCGGAAAACATCGCTGACTTCGAGCGGCTCAAAGAGGGCATAGCCATTCGACTGTTCACGTTGACCGAGGTGATGTCAGTGAGGGCAGTATCCCCACAATCTGCCATCCGTAAACGCTTGACAGAGCGCTTTTCGGGCGAACCATATGCGGCGGATGAAATGTGGTCATCATGCGAGTCCGCAAAGACATCGAAGGTGGTATGGAAATGATCCTGTGGTGTGTACGTAGAGTCCTGAAGATTAAAGGCAGGGCTCCAAGGCAGATCATCGTCCGCAAGACCCAGGTGCTTGATAGGAGAGTTGACCATTTGCTGAATCTTTCGGCGGTGATTGCGTAAGTTGGTATTGGGAGACACGGAGGGCGGTGGCTTGGCCGGCTTCTTGAACTTGATCACAGGTGTCAACGGCGGCGGCAGCATACTGACGAACTCTCCCCGCAGAGGAGAAGAGCCCACCAGGGTGCCAGCTTCTTTCCTATGGCCAGGCTGCCCCGGGCTGATATCATGAGATGAGCTGCGCATGCGCGCGATCTCTTCTTCGGCACGGCCTCGCTTGATGCGCGGCGGTTCGATATCCAGGTCCGAGGTCAGGATATGTCCGGCCTTATTAGGTCTCAAGGCAGATGACTCCAAGGACGAGAAATAACCACTGTCGTTGATGGTAATAGACTTGCGCTTCCGAGGACGCTGAGCGGGGGTGGGGCCCGCTTGAGTCGGGGTCGGAGGAGTTCTCTGGCGCGCAAATCGAGGAGGAGCAATAGGAGGGGAGGATCGGAGGGCTTGAGGGGGAGGTGAAGAACGGAGGGGTGCCATGTGCTGCGACTGCACATGGGCATTCTCGTCGGCGCCATCTTCTTGCAGGGCAGGGTCAGATGCAGGCAGCGTGGCATCGGACGACAGGTCATCATTGCGAGAAGGCCTAGAGGGGGGCGCTTGTCGTGCAGGCGGCGGGGGAACCATCCAGGTCGTGGTGCTTGCGCTTTGCGGTTGGGGAATCAAGTCGCGCTGCGGGGCGGCAGGCAAAGGCAAGCTGGACATCGTCGCGCGTCGGACCTGTTTATCCTTCAAGAACTGCATCTCCATACCAGGCTCGATAGCCCAATAGTTGCCCTTGCCAGGGTCATCCTTGGGACGCTCCTGTTTGATAAATGCCTTGTTGAGACTCAGGTTGTGTCGAATACTGTTCTGCCAACCAGGGTCGCTGTTCTTGTAGTAGGAGAATGTGTCGGAGATCCACTTGTAGATCTGAGCTAAAGTCAAACGTCGGTTGGGCGCGCGCAATATTGACATGCCAATCAGCGTCGCGTAGCTGTACGGCGGCTTTGTGCCGTCATCCTCGATTGACGGCATCTCGTGTGGCTCAGGGAGATGGTGAATAAGCGCGTCTTCGCGCTTTTGCTTCTTCATGGAGCGCTCTTTCAAAGGGGCGGCTTCCATGAGGGTGCGCTTCATCGGAACCTTGGTGGCGTCAAAAGAGGGTTCAGGGAAGTCGGCGAAACTGCCATTGGACGGGTCTTCCGGATTCAGGTTCTCCTTGGATGACTCGGGGTTGACACTGGAGAAGGTGGTGAAGAGGGCCGATTGCGGCATCGAGGACTGGGTGTAGATGGGGAAAGACGGTTTCTTAGTAGGGGAGTCGGTGGTGAACATGGGTGGAGCAGGAGCGGAGATTGGGACAAAACCGAGTTTTCGCCCGGGATGCGAACCTTGGCCTGACAGCCCTTTTGTTGGCGATGGCCTGTGCACAGTAGGGTGGAATGAGTTTCCAATGGGCTGCAGTGGTAGCGGTGAGGGTTGAAGATGGGGCCGCGATTTGATCGCCGGGTGTGCAGATGGGGCTAGGGTCTGGGAATTGTGCGCGTCGAGCGCTGGACGCGTCGATCTCATAGTCTGGAAGGAGGGAACGAGGCAGGCACGTCACTAGTCCGCAGCAGCGACCATATGACGCGTCGGTATCACACAGGATGGCGCGACTTTTGTTCCGATGTCCAGCAACAAGTTGACAAGAGCCGAGACAAAGGTGACAGGACTGGACTGGACTGGACTGGACTGGGCGAAGAGAATTGACGTTGGGCCAATTGCAGCCCGAGAAGAGGAGTCTGTTCAGCAGCCTCAGGCCGTCATGCAGCTGAACTAGCTGAGATGGCGAGCGTTGGGCCACAAAAGCGCTAAGGGACGGCTGACACGTCCAATATGACGCGGGCAGGTCACAATTGGGGAAGTTGCCGCGGTGATTCTACCACGAGAAAGCTGTGATCTGTTTTGACAAATGCCTGAGAGTTGACAAGTTGACAAGTTGACCAGATGAACAAGATACGAGTTGCGATGGGAGGGCTTGAAGGGCCTAGAGTACAGCAGAGAAGTCGAGAAGTCGCGAGAGGGACAAAAAGCGATGACAAGGGGAGGTCCAGGACGTCGCGCCCTTTTGTCTTTTCCCTTTTCCCCTCTTTCTTTCGGAGTAAAGCAAGTAGACAATGCAGGTCGAGTCCTTTGAAGGTGGGGGGAGGAGGAGGGTAGATGGGTGCAGACGGTGAGGGTTGAAGGGCGGTATTGCCGTCGCCCGTATCCGTCAGGTATGGTTTGCACGCGCACGCGTCGCGCGTTTTTCAGTAGTGATTGGAGTAAATATACGGTCACATATTACAATACCGTGGTTTCGCAGATGTACGAAGGGATTAGCGCTCCTTGCTCGAGGCATTTGTGATGTGCGGATCAGCTCTTAGTGTGGGAGGCTGAAGTATGCGCTCCACTTAATGAGGTGTACTTGCATGTACTCCCCGATAGACTATAGAGACTATAGATACTATAGGTTCTATAGATGCTGCCTCTCTATAAATCTCTTTTGGTATATTTTTCCCCCAACGTACATTATCACGCACTATCGGATTTCATTCTATAATCGACTCCTCAATTGACTCCTTTTAATCATCCTCGCCCTCTCTGGTATGCTGATGTAACTCTGAGACAGCGGTTGCTTCGGATCATCCCTTGACCGTCCCAGCCTCCAATTGGCTGACGATCTTCACTTGAAGCCCTTGGTGCATCTCTTTCTGAGTTTCATCGTCCTACGCGCATCGCTCTAGCTCAGTGGCGCATATTCTGCACGAGACTTTCAATTGTCTGCATGTAGCAGTGCATACTGCTCCGTAGTCTATGTAAGTCTATCAGAACCGCTACCAATGGATAAATGCCCTTGCATCATCTTCCAGGAACCCGTTCATGTACATTGTATGCCACAGAAGGATCACGTCCCTCGAAGCTTGACATAGGGACCCTCATATTTACACCCAAAAAAGACACAACGCCATGCCCATGCATCAATTAACGAAAAGCATAATGATCAGTTCCCCCAAGTCCCTCTTAGGGTCCCCGGGAGAGGATGCACGCCAACTTTTCTAGACAAAACATAAAAATGGCAAAAGTGTAATAGTAAAAACCGGCCCAGGGGATATCTAAAACGACAATGACAGTGGTCCACGGAACATCTAGTCCAAGAAGGTGAACATGCTGGTGTGGATGATGTTGAGAGCGCGATTCGCGTCACGCTCTTCAATGACACACGAAATGTTGATTTCACTTGCACCTGCAGGGGGGAAAGACGTGCTGGTCAGCTTCATCGCTCAAGGACAGAACGTGAGGGGGGAGGGAGTGGGACTAGAATTGACAATCATTGACTCACCTTGCGAAATCATTTCAATGTTCACATGGTTCTCTCCGAGGGTGGTGAACATACGTCCAGCCACACCGATCATATTCTTCATCTGCTTGCCTACCAAGCTGAGAATGGCCATCTCCGGGATGATATCAACCATCCCGTACTTGGCTAAATCATTGAGCGCCCCCTTCAGATCATCGTCAATGACCTGGTACTCATCCCTTCCGTTCCCATTCAGCAGGGGCACCTCCGAGTGGAGGGCCATAGACACGTGGACCTCACTGGTCGAGATCAGATCGATAGACAGGCGCCATTTGTCCAACACCGAGAAAATGCCGGCAAAGAAACCATGGGACAACGATCGCTTGTTTGAGTGAACGTTGATTACCAGGATCTTGTGCTTGATGGTCACGGCCGTGGGCCGCTTCGGCTTCTGCATGAAACTAGGGCTGCGAGTACGGAAGAGACGCGGATCATGGCCGGGCGTGGTCCGTTCTAGCTCGGCGGTGGAGTCGGGGAAGATGACGGTGCCTCGGTTCTTCGGGTTCATGACATTTTTGATCCGGATGGGGATCTTGGCACGGATGACCTGTTCCATGGTGAAGGGGTGAATGACTTCGGAGCCGTAAAACGTCAATTCGGCGGCTTCGGCGGGCGTGATGGTGTGCAGAAGGCGGGCCGTAGGCACTTTGCGGGGGTCTGCGGTGAAGATTCCATCCACCTCCTTCCAGACCTGGAGCTCCTTCGCATGGGTGCCGACAGCGACGAGGGCGGCGCACAGATCCGTATAGCCACGGCCGATCTGATCGAGCAAACCACCGGGGATGGTACCGAAGTAACCGGTCAAGACGGGTACCCGGTGTCCACATTCATCAACCTTCTTGCCCAGGATGGCAGCCAGATTATTGTAAAAGTCCTGGTCCAAACCCTGCGCACCGATGGGGAAATCGATGATCTCGGAAAGGTCCACGTACTGCGAGTCCACTCCGCGATCCTGCAGGAAGGCGGCCATGAGCCGACAGCTGAGCTTCTCGCCGGTGCTCATCACCTTATCCACGCAGCGAGAACTGATCTCCCCGAGGGTCTGCGCGGCTTCGAGGATCTTGAGGACTCGTTCGCATTCGGCATTGATATCGGCCACCACTTGATCCCTCAGGTCCACTGATTTCAACTGTTCCTCGGCAACTTGGACATGCTCTAGGCGAACAGCTTCGACGAATGATTCATAATGCCGTGATTGAGAGTTTTCGGCATCCCGGGCTGCCCGCAGTAACCTATTTAGCGAAGCGTCAGAATATCGAAGTTGAGTCGAATGTCTGTACATGACTCACCGGTTGGTGGTGCCTTCGGCTTTGGTAGAACTACTTCTGGCCGAGCAGACCACGGCGACTCGATTATCAACGAGACTGGGCCTATGCGAGGCAATTGCTTTGTTAGTCCTGTGTAACATGCGAATCAAGGATGGAGCATCGGAAAGCGTACTGGACAACCTGTTCTATAATATTCAGAGCAAATTTGCCAACACTGGTGCCGCCGAACTTTTGAACGACCCAGTTACTATGGACCCCATGGGCCTGAGGATTATCCTGAAGGGACATGGCCACTAAATTAGAGGGGAAAGGGAAAGGGAAATTGAAAAAGTTCACAACATATGGAGGGGAAAGCAAAGCGAAAGCGGAGGAGTGGGCCGGCTGCGGCATTGTAATCTTTTTTTTTTTTCGGGTGAGTCAGGCCGATTTCCTCATCGAATTGAGTTTTTCCGCTTTTCCCCTCCAGGAACGCGATGTCGGAGAAGCCCGACCAATCACGCCATCGTGTTTGTTTCAATCAGCAGAAATGACGTAAATATGGCCTGAGGCACTTATTCATTCCTATACGTTCCTATATTCATACGTACATTCAAGGTAGACTCGTGTGATCAACTGCTATTAAAGATACAAAGATATTGCTCTCATCTTTCTCGCTCGACGGACAGCTTTGGAAATTATCTACCTAGTCCGAGATCACCGCAAGCAGGTAGGGTAGAGATTATCAGCCCTTCACGTCCAAAGAAAAGCATAACTATAGTTAAAACAGCTTATTGGGTTATGTAACTAATTATTGTTGAAGCTTTTAATAAACATCTGGGCATGTTGTTTGAATACATAGATAAAATTTTATTCAAGTACGTAACGGGAGTGTTCGAGCGATTTGCTTCGAGATATATATTTCGCATTAGATGTCCAATATGGCATCAGTGCAGGCTCGCCACATCCCAAATGACATTATTCCATGAATAAGACATGTCTTGGTTTATTTCATGGAAGATATACAAGTGCACGTGTCTAGGTCAACCACTATGTACTTCAGAAGTGGGTCCGCCACCACACCGAAACATCGTTTTTCTGCGAAGTCGAGATGCCTGGATCTTAGAACGGCAACATAGTTTTTGTTTCTTTCTCATTGTCGTTTTTTACTGCATCTCATCCAAGCCTATTGCTATTTTCAACTCGCTGCCTTTTTTCTTCCCCTCTCTGCTTTATTACCATCGTTGCCTAGACTAGATGGACGACCGCAATACACCAAGCTGTCCATTCTGTCCCTTCTCCGACCCAGATGCTGGTTTTGTCGCAGAACACATTGAATTCTGTCATCCAGATGGCGGTGCCGGACCAGCCTTCCAGGATTCACAACCACTTAACACCTATAGCCCGTCACCGTCATCACCCCCTGTCGAAGATGCAACAGACAAGTATGTAGACTGCCCACAAGGCTGTGGAGAGATAGTCACTGCAGCTGAACTATCGAATCATCTGGACATGCATATGCCAGAAGGCATTGCGCTGGATGACGGCACGTCCGAGGAGCCCTTCCATGAAGACTCGGTCCCCAGTGAGCATGATCTATCAGAGAAAGACGACTCGTTAGACATTCCCGGAACTCGAAAGAGTGGTAAGCGAGGCAGCGATCGGGGCTTTGCCAGAACAAACGCCTCCAAACCAGGGCGAGCGCGGAGTCCACCAGGCACGATTGGTCCAGATGGCGCGAAGCGGCTTGGGGTATCTGACCATTTTCCAGTTGGAATTTATATCTGGAAGGATTGCTAATACAGTAGATAGCGCTCGGAGCTCGGCCCTCATGCACACGAAAAGAAGATGCCCTCATGGTTAAAGAAGATGCTGGAGAAAGGGGGCCGCACCACCAAACAGACCCAAATTACATCGGATGGGAAACTCGCAAGACACACGCGAGTGGAGAATGAGGCGGACCAGCTCATTCCCGTCATCGGGAAACTTTGTGAGCAGGACAAGTCCGTTCAGCGCGCTTTTCTCTGTAGTCCCAAGGTCCGCCATATCTGCAAAATGCCTCGTGAGGGCGGATTCTGTGGCTACCGCAATATTCAAATGTTGATCTCCTACATTACGAAATCCAAAGCACCGGGTCATGAACATTTCCCGACTGGGGTACCCTCTATCCTCGAGCTGCAGGACTTGATCGAACAAGCCTGGGACATGGGATTCAACAGCACCGGAAGAACTGAGACAGGAGGAATCAAAGACACTCGAAAATTCATCGGAACACCAGAAGTGAGTCTCCCAGAATAAAGATCGAAATTCGAATACCTGCTGACAATTGCATAGGCTCAAGCCCTCTTCATGAGCCTTGGAATCCAGTCAGTTCCCGCCAATATCGTTGCTCAGCATATCACTAACCCCCTTCCCCCTTCCAGATGTGATGCGAGCAGTTTGGCAGATTCGAAAGACTCGCGAGCCTGCGACTCTCTCTATATGGATGTAGCTGCCTACTTTCGATCGGCATGCTCGCTCGATGACAAGGATAAAGTCTTCAAGACCGATCTTCCGCCAATATACTTCCAGCACCAAGGTAAGAGAACTAACTCGCCGAACCATTGCCTCTAACACCCAGTACTAGGACATTCAATGACCATTGTGGGCTTCGAAATTCGCGACAATGGCAGTGCCAATCTGCTGGTGTTTGATCCGATGTTCAAGACTTCCCCTGGTATCCAGCGCCTCATCGGGTCATCAGCCAGGTCTGATAATCCGGCTCGTCTACTCAAAGCGTATCGGCGAGGATCTTCGTATCTGCAGAAGTACAAGCTTTTCGAGCTCCTCAAGTAAGTGAATGTGGATCCAAAGATCTCCCGGGTTACTGACGATGGCAGATTATGCGCTCCGGGTCCGATCACAGCGACCAAAGCCTAAACCCGATTCAGTATATAGCGAATCATAAGCGACAAACTGAGTTCCTAGCATCTGGTAGCATGTCCCTTGGTTCATCCAGAGAGTACTCCTGGTATATGACCTAGGTATTCGTTTTTTCTTCGCTTTTCGGCCGTATACGGGTCCCCGCCTACGACTGGCATCAACGCAATTCGGATGAAGTGGAGAAGGGGTTTCATCCACATCCCACCCTCTTTGGGAGCGTATCGTTGCTCTCCCAAGTGGTTCCATCAAGGACGCAATGCGTGACCTTAGCGACAGGCTCACCAACCACACTACGATCTCTGACAACGAACTCGCCTAACACGCCGAGCGAGTTGCGTAGTATTCAGACGAGTATTCGGACGACGAATTTCAGGATTTCACGGACCCGACAACGGACAATGCATAAGGGCTGGTTATTTGATTTGCACTGAGGGCAGTGAGCTTTTCGGTCGGGGGGAGATGTTACGCATATTACGCTAGCATCCACCAGGTGACCTCCCAGCCTGCATAGAAGGCTAGCTCCTTTATGTTTTCTAGCTTCAAGACGAATATGAGATCACCATCATGACCAGTTCCTAGCACACTTTATAGAATATTAAGATCTCGAATGCTAGAGGCTAAATAGATAGAGGAATACTAATATGAAAGGGTATATAGGAGAGTATAAGAGTAAGAAGAGTATAAGAGTAATAAGAGAGAAGAGTAAGAGAAGTATAAGAGTAAGAGAAGTATAAGAGTAAGAGAAGTATAAGAGTAAGAGAAGTATAAGAGTAAGAGAAGTATAAGAGTAAGAGAAGTATAAGAGTAAGAAGAGAGAAGAAGAGAGAATAGTAAAATCGGTCTTACTCTTATAGATGTTATAACTTAGCTTACTATCTCCGCATCGATTACGCGATACTAGGATTACCTCTTTCTTATGTCAACAGCCTTACTCTATATTTATGAGCAATGTAGTTTAGCTGCATTTCTTTCTAGTATCCACTATATGCTCTAGCTATATATATAATTTATGCTTTAGTACGAGAATAGTCCTATAGTTGCCACCTAATATTCTGTGTTGGACAGGACGAACTAATTAAATAACGGATGGCGCCTAATACCGTGGTTGGAAAGCTTAGCCGAATTGGGAATGACATATTTACCTTGACAGCTATGTAGTTAAGTATTTCTCAAGCTTTTAGTCTCTTTGCACACTCTCATCCTTCATCCCCCTATGATCACTCTTTCCCGCTTTAAAACAATTATCATCAACAAGACGCTACTCAACCATCAACCCATCAAAGTTCCGAACGCTATGACAACCCCTAAGACCAGATTTGGACCCAGTCCTGCCTTGAGTGGAGGACGAGGGAAAAGGATCCAGCAGTTGCGCATGACTGTCGCAACGCCAGCCCCTGATAAGATCCATTATTCGCAGGCGGACCTTGCTATGCTCGGAATTTCTCTGTCCTTTTCATCTCTTTCCAATCGTGCTACCAGCATGGAATTCTTCCAGCCTCTGGATGAATCTATTCTAAATGATTGCGCTCTTGACATGGAATGGCTCGGGGAGCATGATGCGCACCTAGTGGCCCTCAAGGATCTTGACGTCACTGAGAGCTTCCCAAGCGACAACGGCGTGCCACGAGGAGTCAACGGCCACTGTAGAGCTGTTATGACTGCCCTTCAGCTCCGTTACGAATGCCTAAGGCTTCCCAAAAAAGGGGAAAAAGGTTGGGCGCCGCCTTGAAGAAGCCTATAGATGGATGCGGATTACGTTTGTGACTACTCTCATACTCTTAGTACTCTGTGGCTAACTACGTCTTGCCAGAACCGATAACCCTTTCTTTCATTCTGGGGAAGGAATAGCTCGCCCCTCCAGATTGACTCCCGCAGGATAGGAACGTGCATCGTTTACGGAATGGATCAAGCCAGGGAAGGACAAAACACCAGAACCCCATCTTAGAATCGCGACCATCAACTATGGGCTACTGTACGAGGATAGACTCCTAGTGAGCGAGCTCTCGGCCATTGCGCAGGTTCTCGAGAAGCGTGTGCACCAGCCTCAACTACAGGAAACCATTTACTTCCCGGTATGTTTACCCATAGCCAATGACAGGATGCCACACGCACTAACACATCTGCATGAGTGACAGGTGCTACTCATCTCGTTACTTGGCCCCCGCAATGGGCGTATCATTCAAGCGCACTATGATGCCGAGCAAGACACCCTGGAGCTGGTGGTGTCTCCCAATCATTAGCTCGATGCGCGACGCAGTCCCAAACCTAAGTCCCTTTCTAGGATTCATGGCAAGCAAGCCACAGCTCAATGAGAGCTCTTAAGAAGTTGGGTGCGGTCGAGGAAGAAGTTGATTGTTGATATATGTATAGCGAGAACTAAATCTGATTCTAATTGCTTACAAATTTTCTTGTTCGATAGTTTACCACTCCCATCTTTCCGGGTGAAGGTGCCAGTCAGTCCCTTTGCTTGGCTTTGCCAGTTCATACTCGACATAGCGAGACTCTGACCATCCAATTTTACTGATAATCATCCCCTTCGGAAACCCGAAATGTGACTATAATCCGTTAGTATATATTTCCATTACGTTTACATAGCATGACGTACGGATTGCCTGTTAACTAATCGAAGATGATCTTCTAGATTGCGGACAGACCTGGTGCTACCTGGCACCTATTTGTATCCTGTCTGTCTGCCTACCTAGGATTGGCATAGAATTACTTGTAGGCAGCACGGAACTTAGGACGGATGCCTTCGCGTGCGGTGCCATTCAAGCCCCAGAAGAGCTCCTCTGTCGGAGACTCTCCAGGGACCTTTCCCCATACCCGGTATCTAAAGTAGCCGCCAGGAAGGAGGTCGTGCTCTCCTTGAGTACTTCCTGTTGGCCAAGGAAGCGAGGAACAGCGCTGCAGCCGCCACTCTGTAATAGATTGAAGCACTCCAGCTCACCACACACGCCGCGAGGGACGGTTTGTCTAGCCAATGTGTCGTTATCAGCGTCCTCCGTTCCAGTGATAGGAATCTGTTTGTAGATTCGCATGAACCCTATCTGCTCCGGGTCCTCTGCAAGGTGACACAGAGACTTGCCAACGGTTTTAGGAGACCCGTAGCCACGTTTGACATCTTCATATGTCTGAGGATTTGCTCTCTCCGAGAGTTTCTCCGTAATGATCCACGTTCGGGCGAGGGAGGTGGATTCTAGTGACGCACCTTCTGAGACAAGGTCATATGTGGTGACTGTAGTGCCTACGAGGCCGCGGATCAATCGAGCGTCGAAGCAGGGCGTTTGCGCTATGCATGAGAAGTTATCAAGAGAAGAATTTGGAAAAGCAAGATAGCTTGAACATGGGTGTATAATTTCGGGGAAGAAAGAGTGACGTAATTCTGTAAGCATTGTAGAGGCTACAGTAGGGAAGACTCAACCGGGGCACATGACCACATCGTCACCCCCGAATTATCATCGTTAACCGATAAGGTTTGGGGATTGAGCCACAGTCTGGTCAGCTTTATTTATTATGTTTGTACATGTATTTCATTTTTATTTTTGGTAAACATTTAGTGCCGCTTTTACGATAAGATAACCGGGATCAACGTTAATCCGACACATTATTTCTCCCCTCAATTCTACGTCTACCTCACAAGTCGTCCATTGTCCATTTATCTATTTCCTTGACATCATTAAGAAGGATGCGAGCAGCCCCGAATGTGATTATTACAGGTACCCCCGGAGTGGGCAAGACCGTGCACTGCGAGCAGCTGGCGCAGGAGATCGGGTTCAAGCACCTATCCGTGAACCAGGTCGCCAAGGACCGTGATTGCTACGAGGAATACGACGAGGAGCGCAAGAGTTGGGTCGTCGACGATGACAAGGTATCTGATTTGCGACATTGTTGTGCCCTTCTTTCCTTTTTTCCTGTTGCCCGCTTTGCTTCGGCGGGGTCAACGGTCTCGAATTTCGGATTGACCTGCGCAGAAATGCTGACTCGATCTGTGTAATGTAGCTGCTAGATGCCATTGAGGATGAGGTGCTTCAGGGAGGATATCTCATTGACTGGCATGCCTGCGATATGTTCCCAAAATCCTGGATCGATCTCGTCGTGGTCCTCCGCTGTCCCGAGACGTCAATCCTGTACGACCGTCTTTCCTCGAGGTATGGATCTCCCCACACGTATATGCGCACGTCTAACCAACGTCGTCTCTTGTTTCTAGGGGTTACCACGAAGAGAAACTACAAGAGAATCTCGACGCCGAGATATTCGGTGTGCTGCTCGAGGAAGCGCGCGAATCATACGACGAGGAGATCGTGGTGGAGCTAAACAGCGAAAAGGACGACGACGTCGAGGCCAATTGCGCGCGGATTTCACAATGGGTAGAGAATTGGAAGCAACAACATGCGGCTTGAACGGAAACGAAATTTTTATCTCTCGCGTCTATGATTCTCCATAATATATATATATATACCCAACCCACACACCTTTTACTGTTTACTGCTGTTATCCTTCAGCCACTGCTGGAACTTCACCAGAGCCTTGTACCGGTGGGAAATCCGATTCTGGGCAAAAAAAAAAAAAAAATCATCAATAGATCGACACTCTAAGTCGGAGAAAAGCGATTTCTTACCTTTTCCTCCTTCTCCATCTCCGCGTAGGTCTTTCCCTCGTATTCGAAAATCGGGTCCCAACCTGTAAAGTCCATTAGTACTTTGAAAACGTCTGCAAGATTCGGGTTGATACTTACCGAAGTTGGTCGGGCCTCTCGGTCGAACAATGGTTCCCTGGATACACAGTAAGATTTAAAGTTACAGTAGATCTTCAAGTAAAAAAAGCTCGACTCACTTCGGTGCGTCCCTGGAACAAAATGGGCTCGGCTCCAGGACCCCGGCAGAAGGCAAATGTGCACACGGCTTCGGCTGTCCGGACGTCGAACCCATCCAGCATCTTGTTTAGACCCTCATGACCCACGGAGTCCATGAACGATTTGCTGAATTGAAATCAGCTGCTGGGGAATTTGAATCGGAAGGAAGTATAGGAGAATATCCGGGGCCTTTCTTACATGTACGGCCCGGGCAGGCCGTTGAGGGCGTGAAATTCCAGTGCGGTATCTTCAGTCAAGGCCGGGCCATTGATCTATATATTTAAGTGAGCTTTGAGTCATGAAAGATCGAACTATTTCAATCAGACATACCGCCTCGGCAGCACGACGGGCCTTTTCCTTGGCGATTTCTTCGATCGTGCCTTGGACTTCCGGCACATCCACGGCCTGGTTGTCGACCTCGACGACGCTGCCAAGGATGGCGCGCACCTCGGAGAGCTTGTTCTTGTTGCCCGTGATGAAATTGAGCTTGGTCAAGGTCATGATGGCGGTGGTTTGTAGGTGTTGGTAGGAGTTTGCAAAAGAGTTGGTTTGTTCTCCACTGAATTTCCCCGCAGGACACCGCTCGGCCCGCAAATGAGGAATATTGATATCGCATCACGCGTCGATATATCATTCAACTGCATCTATCTAGAAAACAATCATATGCATCACTGTATTGCAAACCCGAGACCACCCCAGGCATATGGTCATGGTGAGATATCACCGTTCATAATCCGTAGCTCACAGAAAATTCCCAACGTCTAATATACACAAACTACTCCTCCAGCACCCCGTTTTCCATCTCAAGTTTCTCCTGTTGCGCCATCGCCTGCGCCGACACAATCTCAGCCAGTCGCTTCAGACGTGGTGTTTGAAGCCCTACGGGACAGTTAGTACGAGCTGGATGAAGGGGAAGGGAGGCAAGGGGGCGGTCACGTACAGGATGGTGTGTATGTCTCCAGGGCCGTGATGACCCTGGGCTCTGCGATCTCATAGGGACCGCTGTCCTCCATATCCACTGGAGTCAACAGGAGGACATCGCTCTTCTCTGTGACTCGGGAGGCGACGGCCTTCATGATCTCACCGTTGATGGGCTGTTCGTAGTCCGCGACGAGGTACTGGTTGAGGAGCTTCTGAATCTGGTTCGGGGAGAGCCTGGGGGAGGAATTAGCACACTTCACAAGACAGATAAAACGGAGCAGTCGGTTCCACTTACATCCAGCAGATATCTTGAATGATTTCGATGTCATTCAAGGTAGCCTTCTTAAGCTGAAGAAGCTTGGTCGCTTGCTGTAACGGTGTCAGCGAGACGTAAAACACATACAAGGTCGGTGGGTAAGACACACCATCAGATGTTCCAGCTGCAGCGTCCCCTCCGGCATATCATGACTCTTGCACCACTCCTCGATCCGGGTAATGTTGTAGTTGATCTGGAGACCACGCTTCCACGACAGGAAGTTTCGCCGCATAAGGAGGTCGTTGAACGCCGTGACACCCACCAGTCGCAGAAGCTCGGTAACGGTCTGCGTGATGATGGTGTCCTCGAGATAGAACGCCTTCATCGCCCGATAAACCCCGTTGAGAAGACTCAGAAGGTTGTCCATGCTGTAGGCAGGGTTGTTGTTTGAGGGCAAAAGCTTGCCGAGGAAGCGGTTCGTCTCGCTGGTGACGAAGCCAGGAAGTGACTGCGACTCAATGATGGCCGGGACAATCATCTTGTATAGCTTCTTCTTCAACACCTTCATCCAGGTATGGTAGATGTTAAATTCCAAACTCTCCAAGTCATGCTTCACAATTTCCAACAGACGATCGTACTCGTAGTTATCGGTCTTCTGAGCCTCATACCAATCCTCAGCCAGGAAGACGAACGACAGCATTTCGTGCACGTTCGATAGCCAAAAGGCGCCGGGGTTGACCGCATCATCGCCGTCATGCTGCATGACTTCCTGCTGGATCGACTGCATTACGTTGGCCAGGAAGCGCTCGGATTCTTTCACGAAACCGTTGTTCCACATCTCGGAGGTGACCAGGTTGATCAGATACGCAGGGAATAAGACCTCCTTTTCAGTCGGAGGTGGGGTCGAGCTGGGAAGAGGGATCTTGAGGTTGCGAATCAGACCCATGGTGACCTCTTCATTCAGGTCTTCCTCTTCAGACAACAAGTTCTCTAGCTCCGCCTCGACCGAATCCAGACCTGGGGAGATCGCCGCGACTGAACGAGCGGCACCAGGCCCAGGGATCGCCATTGATACCGGGCGCGGGTTGTAAGCCCCGCTGAAGCGGTCGGTATCAATCCTCTCGGCGCCGGCGCTGCGTCGCTTGGGCTTGGGTTTCTTGGAAGACACAAGGTTGATCAAGTTGCTGGCAGGAGCCGGAGCTGTGCCGCCATTGGGCAAGTCGCCGTGGAGACCATTGACTGGCACCGATCGCTTGGCGACCTCCAGCTGTTCCTCCAGCTCTGAAACACGTTGGCGAAGAGCAGACTTCTCCTTTTCGTTGTCGCCGTCGAGCAGCTTGAGGCGATCCAACTCCTCGTTGGTAGCACGAAGTGCCTCGCGGGAAACTCTCTCCTCTTCCTGGAGACGTTTGATATTGGCCTGAGCTTCAGCATGGCTCTGCTGAAGTTTGCTCATCTCTTCCTCGACAGCCTCCAGACGGGCTGCTGTGATACCGGCCTGGTTGGCCTCGGCCTGGAGTTCCTTGGCACGCGCCTCCAGAGTGTTGTGTCTGCTCCGCCACGACTTCAGCTGAGTTTCGTAATTCTCGAGCTGAGACACCAAGGACTTGTTTTCACGCTTCAGCGACTCCAAGTACTGTGTGAGCTCTACCACCTTGTTCTCCAGCTTGTATGAAATCTGCTTTAGATCCCGAGCTTCTTCTCGCAGTGTCTTATAGAGCTTCCTGGCCTGCTTACTTCGCCACAGGTTCTGAACAATGACCACCTTGCGGCGGTACTGTCGCCAAGAACGCAATTGACGCCATGATCGGAACGCCCGCTGGATAATCTTGGCCGCATTGCCATTGATCGAGTCCATGATGTTTCGACGGCAAAGGAAACCCTTCGTAACAGACTGGAACAGAATGAAGTTGTTCCGAATCTCGTTGTACCGTTTCCTGTCCTTCGAGCCACGCCAGACTCTCTGGATCGTGGTCGCAGCCTTTGTCCGGCGGATTTCCTGAGCACTCTGCCTTGCCAGGAATCCACGAATGAATGCTTGGGTGGTGAGAATGGATTCGCGAGCCTCGAGATAGCGACGGCGGTAGTATTTGCATCGCAGGTTCTTTTGGATCATAATTGCACACTCATTCAATCGCGATGTACGCAAATTCTCCAGAAAGGCAAGCATGCCGGCCCGGAAAAAAATCTTAGTCAGACCCAGCTGATACTTGTCCTGCTTTTGATGGTTGGCATCACCCAGTGCCTTGCGAAGGATGGCATGACACATATTTCGGATCTCAGACGTCCACTGCGAGGAATGGCAAAGCATGTAGTAGCGAATGGCAAACTCCTCGTAAGTCCAACGAGTGGGATATCCTGCCGTACTGATTCTGACAGTTTCAAGGACACCGCAAGCTCTCAACTGGCTGAGAACCATTGGCCCCTCAAATTTCCAGGCTTCCTTGGCTTCATTGGGCTTGATGCAACGGATGTAATGCACCTCGGTAGAATTGATGGTGCTCATCAACTCGATCAATGAAGATTTGAAGATTCCTCCAAGTGTGGGTTTACGGTTGACAGCAACACCAATTCGACGACCTGGAGCAGCCGCAACCTGTTTGGAAGAAACGGCTGCCGAGTCCTTGTCACGAACTACAGCGGCAGTATCAAGGATCTCCTTGATGAACTCATTAGACGAATTCCGCAGGATCTCGAGATGCTCGTCTGGAACAGTGTCACGGTTCTTTTCGATGAAGCCATCGGACTCGTATGTCACATCAACCGCATAATGGCAAACGGTAAACGCAGATTTGCCAAAGCGAGGCTTCTTGTAGAATTTCTGCTTATCGGCAGCAAAGTGGTGATGAAGCTTGGTGACGAATTGTTCATCAGAACCCATTGGGAGGCGGGACTCTTCATCCAGCAAGGCCAGGATACCAAGTTTTGCCTCGATCAGGTCGATACAAGGCTGGTTATCCGAGAAATCAATGAAGGTCCAGTCGATCTCTTCGCGGACGTATTCTTCTTGCTCGAGCTTAAAGACGTGCTGGTTGAATTCCTGCTGCAGCTTTTCGTTCGCGTAGTTGATGCAGAACTGCTCAAAGGAGTTCTTGGCAAAGTGCTCAAAACCGTAAATATCCAGCACACCAATGAAGGTTCGAACTCGCCCGAGAACCTCGTCAGTAGCCAGGCCGCGGTTGATCTTGTCCACCAGCCAGTCGAAGAGACTCGAGTAGATGAACTTGGCAACTGAATCTCGGACCACAAGGGCTTGTTGCTGGGTAAGATTAGAGGTAATCTTCTCGCCTCGAGTGATGAGCTGCTTCTTGACGATCCACTTGGCAAACTCGGTGGCATCAATTCCGAGCATCTCACAGGCGCGCACAAGCGACGGCTCCGACGGAGAGAGAGAGGAGTCCGTGCGAGTTGCAGTAATCTTCACGTTACCGAGGTGCAACAAAGCCGCAAGAACACGGAAAATCTCGGTCTGGTCATTCTGTGCGACCCCGATTGTGGCCAGTGATTTTCTGGTTGCATCGAATTCAGCCTTGTCGTCAACACCGTCAATAATCGGGGTACCGCCCTGGTTGAGATACTCGAAGTCCTCAACCGGCAACAGACCCAGCTCATGCTTTTCCTCATCGGTAGCACCGGCAACTAGTTGGTAGAAAATATGGTAGTTGCGCTCCTTGAGGGGCTGGAACACAAGTCTCGAGCGCTCAAGCAGGTAGGTTCGGATCTTCGCACCAATGATGTTGGTCCTTTCGTCGAACATGATCTCAATGTATTTGCCAAATCGGGAAGAGTTGTCATTTCGGGTTGTTTTGGCGTTACCAAATGCTTCCATGACTGGGTTCGTGGCGAGGATCTGCTCTTCGGTCTCACTGATGGCATCCGCTCGACTTGTTGTGTATTTTCCAGGTTGATCAGAGGACTCGCGAGTCGCAAAGTACCGCATGATGTACTTAGCGCTCACGGTCTTACCAGCACCCGATTCACCGGAGACCACGATTGTCTGATTCTTTCCATCGCGAAGCATGTCACTGTTTGTATGGATCCGTAAGCAGACATTTCAGACGGGAAAAAAAAAAAAAAAAAAAAAAGTACAGAAGGGAAAGTAGTGCTTACGCAAAAGCCTCCTCCGCGATGGCAAACAGATGCGGCGCCTGCGAGGCACGCTGCTTCCCAGCATAGACCTGCACCATCTGCGGCACATAGAGGGAGTCCACCCTAGCAAAAGGATTGGTCGCAATCAGGACAATTCCACTGTAGGTATATATCTCTTTCTGGGCGTAGCGGAGCTTTATAGCCTGCAGGACTTCAAAGTCGTCAGTTGAGGGAAGAGAATCGTGGTCTATTAGCGGGACGAACCAGCAGGCTCATTCAAATGGGACAGGTTGGTCAGGTCCTCGCTCGCCTCTAGCATGGCAGGATTCATCAATGGCGGCAAATTTGGGTTGTTATCGACCTGCAGTTCAGCCTGAGTGGTCTCCACGGTTTTTCTCTGTTTAACATCCCCCGACCCGATCAGTATTCATGCAAAGCTCGGTGGTCCAGGCCAGCAGTGTTAGGTATAGCGACACTCACCTCGCCATTCTCCAGCTCAAATACCAGCTGCACTTTCTCTCCATCCACCAGCTTCTCCTTGACCTCGGAGGCCACCCAGCCCTCCGTCGGGTCGGGCTGCCAGGCCCTTGTGCCGACCTCGTAAATGTGCGCCATGAGACCGTTGTCCAACGGTGATGCTCTATGCAATCAAAAATCGGAGAGAAGAGAAATGAGAAGAAAAGCGAAGCGTCTAAAAGATTGCCGGATAAGGGCTTCGGGGGAATCGGATACAGGGGGAGAGAAAAGGTAAATATCACAGTCGCAAACGAGCAGTCCAAAGACAAGGGGGCTCACGGTGACCCCTCATCGGCTCATACTCTGAAAGAAGGGGGAAAAAAAGTCGAAAGAAGTGAAGATGTCAGGGTAAAGGATGTGAGAAAGAGCCCTTGTAACAGCTTGGCCATTTAGCGAGAGCCCCTGAGCTTCGCGGGACGCAGTTGGGGCCGCGCCACACCCCCACACCCCTGTCACCGCCATCCGCTTCTTACATACTCCATACTCCGGTGATCCATCCTATAAGTTATGGTTTCAGGACTTTCATCTAGGCTAGCTTACATAAATGATTGTAAGAGCTAAAATATAGAAGGTTGTATATATCTAGGGTGCTATCTAAACAAAAGAGACTGACTTTTCCCTTCTACTATTAACCTGAAGAAGTTTTAGTCTCTGGTTTACTGTATTGGTACTGGAGGCTAGGTACATCATTTTCCCAGACACTAGTTAGACAAGATGTACAGAAATCTCTTCGTATGCGTATGCACTGCATCGGTCTGAATTTCACAGTTTTTATTGTGTATGAAATGCCCTTTGTCAGACTTGTCACATCTACGGGCTGCTACGGCTACTCCTGGATAATCAACTATACAAACAAGGTCGTGTCTGTTGCCAGTGGCCTCGACAACCTAAGGGCTGGAGGCAAATATTACACACTGATTATGCCGATTCATTGGAAAGTATTAGGGTAGACAGGGAGACATGGGAAATTTCACGCAGTGCACGGGAGACAAAGGCATCAGTGAGGAAGGAAACGTAGCAAAATAACATCAACGAGGAATTCCATGAAGCATTCAACTCTGCTCGCAGGGGTGGCTGAACTTTTTTTTTTTTCCTTTCTTAGTTTTGCTTGCACTCGGCAGCCTCCTTCTTGGGCTTAGAAGTTCCATCCTAAAGAGGCAGTCAGCTCTGGAAATCAAGGGGAGGAAACATTGGAATAATGCCGTACCTCTTCATCCGAGTCATCCTCAACGTCGCGGTCCGATCCTCGCTCATCATCATCCTCGTCCTCATCATCTTCATCCTCATCCTCGTCGTCCTCGTCCTCGAACTCATCGGGGTCCATCTCATCGCCCAGCTCTTCGTACTGGAGTGCCTTGCCGGTGAACCAGTCGATTGCGCGGGGGATCAGCTTCTCCTTAATGTCCTCACCCAATTGGTAGTCAAGCTCAAGGCGCTCTTCGATATCACCGGCGACAGACTCGTCGTCGTCGGTGGGGGGTTGCGGGGGAGAGAAGAAGTTGAAGAATGATTCGGTAGGCACGCTAACCTTGACAACGCGGGTCTGCTTGGTGTCTAATGAAGGTTGTTAGCATAGGGCTGCAAATACGAAGTGAATAAAAGATCCCACGTACTCTTGTTGCGCTGCTTCTTGCTTTCGAGGCGGAGGGTCAGGTCCTTATCGGCTTTCCAGTCGATCTGGGAACCCTCGGCGTGATCGTAGATGAAGTCACCGCCGTATCCATTCTCGTCCTTGTAGTAGTAGGTCTTCGAAATGGTCTTGTTCGTGAAGAACTCATTCTCCGAGAACTCGAAGATGAGGCGGAATCCGGGTCTGTCCAGGTACTCCATGCGAATGTCGGTGAGGTGCTTAAGGGCCTCCTCGTCTCGCTCAGTGATCATCTCGGGGAGCGAGACATGGTTCTTCATGGCGGAGAGCCAGAACTCGGGGATACCAACAATGGACTCGCCCTCGTCCTTCTTCTTCTTCTCCTCCTCGTCCTCGGCCTTGGCCTTTTCTTCCTCCTCTTCTTCTTCTTCGTCTTCCTCCTTTCCGGCCTCGACCTCGTCATCGGTCGGCTCCACACCACCGTTTACGATCGTAGACCGGCGCTGGTACAGCGGAGTAAACTTGCCAAAGTACTTCTTCTCCAGTTCCAGGATCTCCTCCTGGAACTGAGCCTCCAGCTTGGCGTGCTCCTTCTGGATTCCCTTCAGACCGGCCACGCGGCGACGGACAACTGGGGGTAGAGATTCGATGTAGCCCGATGAGCGACCGACGAGGTGGCCCAGCTTACCCTGGATCATCGAGACCAGAGCCGGGTTGCGGGCGAAGAGGGAGGCGGCAGCGGCGGTATCCAGGTTCTCTGCAGGATAGCGGTCAGAGGCGGCCAACCGTAGGGGGAAAAGGGCGGGGGGAGGATAAGTATTGAGGGGAAATTATCAGCGAGTCTACTTACCTTCCTTGATACTGGACACACCAGGCTGCTGGGCGTGCGAGGAGATTGGGGCATTGTTAGCCGGCGTGTTTTGCGGGGTCCTTTTTTTCAGTCAGTGTTTTTTTGCACGATAAGCGGTCAAGGAGGAAAATCATACGGAGCGACCGGGAAGTCGGCCTTCTTATTCCTGATGGGCTCAGACATGGTGAGAGTGGTGAAGGGAAGGGGGTGAAAGGGGGAAGGAAAGAGGGGAGGAAGAGTTTGTATGAGTTTTGGGGGAGGAAGATGGTCTGGAAGATGGTGGGATCCTTAGCGCCGGTGGCCGGAGGGGCTTGGCGGGACGCGACTTGTGGTTGAGCAGACTGCAAAACTGCCCCCAACACTTCGCCCCTCGACTTTTTCCTTCTATATATCAATCGGTTTACATCGGTCACTTTGGGCCGATATCTACTTGGGGTAAATTTGTAACTCTTTTGTCAGTTACGCTTTCCCGTTATTCCTGATCTTTTCCGATCTTCTCCATTCTAGTTTCCTTTTTTTTTTTTTTTTTTTTTTTTTTTTTTTT